>Ga0209389_1000010_pt1 | contig 223892 bp, 207 predicted proteins | sample CowpearedBW_FD_187526 | JGI IMG/M metagenome (GOLD analysis project Ga0209389, IMG submission 187526) | Root nodule microbial communities of legume samples collected from California, USA - Cow pea red BW (SPAdes) (version 2) | ecosystem: Host-associated > Plants > Roots > Nodule | place: USA... | reverse complement strand
AGTTCAATTCGTTGGTCCTGGAGGCATCGACTACATCAACCCAGCGGACGATCCGCGCAAGAAGTAATTGCAGACGCAGCGTCTGGTGCGACTCGGCGCCTCTGATAGAGGATGCGCAAACAGCGGGCTCACGTCGGTGAGTGGCCCGTGGCTGATCCTAACTCGCAGCGCTGCGAAGTCTGCTTCCTGATGGTCACGCGAACGGGCCCACTCAAGCTCGTCACGGCCGTTTTTGACCCATAGCCGACTCGGTCGCTGGCGCGCGACCGCTTCCGCTCACTGGCGCAACGAGAGCTTAAGCAGCTAAGCAACAGCTACTTCTCTCGATACCGGAGCGCTTCAACCAACAGTGAGAAGGCTAGGGATGGCTGCCGCCGGCTGGGATAGTAGAGGTGGTAACCCGAGAACGGCGGACACCAATCCGCCAAGACCCGAACAAGCCGACCTTCCAATATGTAACGCTGGACATGGCCTTCCGCTAGGTATGCGAGACCAAAGCCTTTGAGCGCGCCGTCTAGGAGAAGGCCGGCGCTGTTGAATATAAGCTGTCCATCGACCCGGACGTTGAGCTCCCGCCCGTTCTTCTCGAACTCCCAAACGTAGAGGCTGCCGCCGTGTGTCGGCAGGCGGAGGTTGAGACAGTTGTGCTGAGTCAGATCTTGCGGCGTCTTCGGCCTCTTGCGATCGGCGAAGTAGGAGGGCGAGCCGACGACTGCCATCCGGAGATCGGGGCTGACGCGCACTGCGACCATGTCCCTGGCGACGAGTTCCCCAGGGCGGATGCCCGCATCCACCTGCTGCGCAACGATGTTGGTGAGGCCGTAGTCGACGATAACTTCGACGTTGATGTCGGGGTATTTGGGCAGAAGCTTCCGTAGAGCCGGCAGCAGGATCTCTGCGGCTGCGTACTCAGTGGCCGTTAGTCGGACCGTTCCGGCGGGCTTCTCGCGGAGCTTGCTCAGTTCCGCGAGATCGGCATCCATGTCGGTAAACTTAGGGCCGACGCTGAGGAATAGCCGTTCCCCAGCTTGTGTCGGTGTGACGCTGCGCGTCGTCCGGTTCAGCAATCGAACCCCGAGCCGCTCCTCCAGAGACCGGATGATCTGGCTTAGGGCGGACTGCGTCATGCCTAGCTTAGCCGCGGCGCGCGTGAAGTTACGTTCCCGGGCGACGGCTAGGAACGCGATGAGATCGCTGGCATCGTCCCGGTTCATTCATAAGCCTGTCTAATTACCTCATTCAAAATCTATCACCTAATCAGGCTTGAGGAATAGGACTACGTTTAGTCAGCAGTCGGCGAAGAGCCGCCCAAGGCAAGGATCCCATGGCGGAAGGAAGCAAGGACGAGATCGTCATGATGACGGAAGCAACCAGCGTGGCGGGTGAAGCGATCGCGTCTACCCCGACCGGCCAGGAGCTCTAGCTATGTCGGTCACTGTCATGCAGGCGCCTGCTTCGGCGCCCAGTGTCACAGCGACTTTGGCGCCCATCATGGGCGTGGTGTTCGTCGGCTTCCTCATCATCGGCGTGGCAATGCCGGTGCTTCCTCTTCATGTGCACGACGGGCTAGGCTTCGGCCCCTTCGTGGTGGGTCTGGTCGCCAGTAGCCAGTTCGCCGCATCGTTGATCTCCCGACCGTGGGCGGGGCATTTTTCCGATGCTCGTGGCGCCAAGCGCGGGATCATCGCAGGCCTGCTGGCGGCGGCCGCCGCAGGACTGCTCTATCTGCTGTCGTTCGGCTTCAGCGGATCCCCGTTGATTTCGGTCGTGATCCTTCTCGCGGGGCGCGCGCTGCTCGGCGGAGCGGAAAGCTTCATTATCACCGCGGCGGTGAGCTGGGGGCTCGCGCTCTCCCATTCGAGCAACACCGGTAAGGTGATCGCGTGGGTGGGATCGGCCATGTTCGCGGCCTTCGCGATCGGCGCGCCGGCTGGCTCCGCTCTGTATGCGGCTTACGGATTCGCCGCGATTTCGCTCGCGACCACGTTGGCTCCGCTCGTCGCGCTGCCTCTCGTCGCTCTCCTGCCCGCGGTCGCACCTGGGAAGCACGCGCGGGCGTCTTTCGTCGAAGTGATTGGAGCCGTCTGGGTGCCGGGCCTGGGCTCGGCGCTCGGCTCCGTTGGCTTCGGCGCCGTGACAACCTTCGTCGCCCTGCTGTTCGCGGCAAGGGGATGGGCCAACGGGTGGGCAGCCTACACCGCCTACGCGGTGGCCTTCATCCTGGCGAGGGTGTTCTTCAGCCATCTGGCCGATAGGATCGGCGGAGCGAAAGTCGCGCTGGTCTGCGCCGCCATCGAAGCGGTCGGCCAGGCGCTGATCTGGCTTGCCATCCGTCCGGAGATGGCGCTCGTCGGCGCGGCGCTCACCGGTTTCGGCTTCTCGTTGGTCTATCCCGGATTCGGCGTCGAAGCGGTCCGCCGCGTGCCGGCAGAGAGCCGGGGTCTCGCCATGGGCGCCTACACCGCGTTCCTCGATCTCGCCCAGGGTCTGACCAGTCCCGCGCTCGGCCTGATCGCTGCAGGGTCCAGGCTGAACGCTCTGTTTCTGGTCAGTTCGGTCACCGTGCTGTGCGCTTCGCTCGTCGCCTGGTGGCTGATCGCGAATCCATCGACCCTGGAAGGATCCCCGCAATGAGAACGCTTGCAGCCACTTTGATCTCACTCTGCCTGTTCGCCGGCGCGGCCGCCGCGCAGCAGGCACCCAAGGAAGGAGCAACCGCCATGCCCAAGTCCGAAGACGTCCGCGCAGTTGCACCGGCCCTCGAAAGCTATGCGCAGAAATTCGTCGTCGACGACCTCTGGAAGCGCCCGGGCCTGTCCCGCCGCGACCGCGGCATCGTTACGGTGGCCGCGCTGATCGCCCGCGACCAGACCGTTGAATTGCCGCACTACCTGGCGCTCGCGCTCGATAACGGCGTGAAGCCGTCCGAGATATCGGAGATCATCACGCACCTGGCGTTCTACACCGGCTGGGCGAACGCGATGGATGCGATCCCCGCGGTGCGGGAGGTCTTCGAGAGCCGCAACATCGGGGCCGACCAGCTCCCGCCGGCGACGGGGCCGCAGCTTCCGCTCGACGAGGCGGCGGAGAAACAGCGGGCGACGCGGGTCGGAGAGCAATTCGGGCAGATCACGCCGAGCCTCGTCCAGTACACGACGGACGCGTTGTTCCGCGATCTCTGGCTGAGACCGGCGCTCGCTCCCCGGGACCGCAGCCTCGTCACAGTGAGCGCCCTGATCGCTACCGGTCAGGTCGCGCAGATCACCTACCATCTGAACCGCGCGATGGACAACGGGCTGACGCGGGACGAGGCCGGTGAGGTGCTCGGGCACTTGGCGTTTTACGCCGGCTGGCCCAACGCGTTTTCCGCTGCGCCCGTGATCAAAGACGTCATCGAAAAGCGCGCGAACTGAGTAGGCACACAATGATCTCGCGCCGAACATTGTTAGTCGCGGGCGCCGCCGCATCGGTGAAAGCCACAGGGGCGTCAGCGCTCGCGACTGAGCCGCACAAGGGGAATGGAATGGACATCGACATCAAAAGAAACGGCTCCCGTCCTTCCCAGAAAGGATCGGGCGATTGGTTTACCGGGAACGTGCGCGTGGATCCGCTGTTTCAGGCGCCGGACCCCGGCCGCGTGAGCGCCGGACAGGTCACCTTCGAACCTGGCGCCCGCACGGCCTGGCACACTCATCCTCTCGGACAGACGCTGATCGTGACTGCTGGGTTGGGCTGGGTGCAACGCGAGGGCGGGTCGGTCGAAGAAGTCCGTCCAGGGGACGTGGTGTGGTTTCCGCCTGGACTGAAGCATTGGCACGGCGCATCGCGGACGACGGCGATGACTCACATTGCGATACAGGAGTCCGTCGGAGGCAGGAACGTCGACTGGATGGAGAAGGTCAGCGACGAGCAGTATCGCAAGTGATCGGACCGATCGCGCCTGTAACACCGCCCACCGCATAGCTTTGACTTTGGGAGAGGAGCAATGATGAACCCCCGGTACGATTTCAACGGCCAGGTCGCGCTGGTTACAGGCGCTGCCAAGGGCATGGGGCTGACGACCGCGCGTATGTTCGCCGAGAGCGGGGCTTCAGTCGTGCTTTGCGATTTGGACGGCGACTTGGCCGCGCAAGCGGCGGACCAGATCGTCCGCGGCGGAGGCTCGGCGCTCGGATTGAGGTGCGATGTATCAGACGAAGCACAGGTCGCGGCGGCCGTTGACCGGACAGTTGGCGAATACGGACGGCTCGATATGGCGTTCAACAACGCCGGGATACAGGTGCCGCCGTCCGACGCCGCTGACGAGCCAATCGAACAGTTCGATCGGGTGGTCGCCGTCAACCAGCGCGGTGTCTGGAGCTGTATGAAGCACGAGCTTCGGATCATGCGCGAACAGGGCTCCGGCGCTATCGTGAATTGCTCCTCGCTCGGAGGCCTCGTCGGCTTGCCTCAGCGGGCCACCTATCACGGGACCAAACATGCCGTGCTCGGCATGACCAAGAGCGCCGGCGTGGAGTATGCGCCACGCGGAATCCGGATCAATGCCGTATGTCCGGGGACAATCGACACTCCGATGGTTGCTGACATGCTGCAAGGTCAGTCGGACGCAATGGCAGAGATCATGAAGCAGCAGTCGATCGGACGGCTCGGTCACCCGGAGGAGGTCGCCGCGGCGGTGCTCTGGCTGTGCAGCCCGGCCGCCAGTTTCGTCATCGGCATCGGCCTGCCGGTAGACGGCGGGTTCACTGCTCACTGATCGCCCGGGAGCGAGTTATGGCTTGGTTCCCGTCCGCAGAATCTTCGGTTGCCTGGCCTTGGCGTTGAGCTTGCAATTCGTAAGGAGCCCGGTGTGCTGGTACTGTACGCAGTATCCGAGAAAGACAACCCCACGAACGTCAAGGTCTTTGAGATATATCGGAACAGTTGCCGCAGTGATTTGGGACGCCCCCGGTCAGGAGAAGCAGCTTGGCATCGCGGGCCCAGCGCTGCTGGCAAGTTCGCGTCGCATGAGTCCGGTTGTGGCCCGCCGCCGATTTGGCGCGAATGACTGCGCCTTCCGGTGTGTGCGGTGAACCGGACCAATCGCTCGTCAAGGCTCCCTTGCGAGCCTGGCATCCGTATCTCTGGATGTTGGCATCATACCCCTGTTTTGCCCGACGGGTCAAAGGGAGTTTCGTAAAATCAGAAAACCCTTTTGGCCCAAGTGGTTGGCTACTGTGCATGGGGTTGTTTTTCGATTTTTTGAGTTGCTGCCCGCGATGGCAAGCGTTCTCATGCAAAAAGGGCCGCCTCGATAGGCGACCCTTTGTCTCGCGTCGAAGAAGCGTCGCTTACTCAGCGGCCTGCTTCTGCGGCGGGTCGAGCGCGCCGGACTTGTGGATGTCGGCGACCTGATGATCGCTGAAGCCGAGCACCGAGCGCAGGATCTCGTCCGTGTGCTCGCCGAGCAGCGGCGAGCGGGTGACTTCGGCCGGGCTATCCGACAGCTTGATCGGGTTGCCGACCGAAATGTACTTGCCGCGGGTGGGGTGGTCGACCTCGACGACGGTGCCGGTCGCGCGCAGCGACTGGTCTTCGGCGATCTCCTTCATCGACAGGATCGGGCCACAGGGGATGTCGTCCTTGTTGAGGATCTCCATCGCCTCGAACTTGGTCTTGGTCATCGTCCACTGCTCGATGCGGGCGAAGATCTCGTTGAGCCGCGGCAGGCGCGCCGCCGGCTTGGCGTAGTTCGGATCGGTCTTCCAGGTCGGCTCGCCGATGACGTCGCAGATCTTCTCCCAGACCGGGGCCTGGGTGATGAAGTAGATGTAGGCGTTGGGATCGGTCTCCCAGCCCTTGCACTTCAGGATGCGGCCGGGCTGGCCGCCGCCGGAATCGTTGCCGGCGCGCGGCACGGCATCGCCGAACGGCACGCCTTCGCCGAACTGGCTGTACTCCTTGAGCGGACCATGGGCGAGGCGCTGCTGGTCGCGCAGCTTGACGCGGCAGAGGTTGAGCACGCCGTCCTGCATCGCGGCGGTGACGCGCTGGCCCTTGCCCGAATGCGTGCGCTGATAGAGCGCGGTGACGATGCCGAGCGCCAGGTGCAGGCCGGTGCCGCTATCGCCGATCTGCGCGCCGGTGACGAGCGGCAGGCCGTCGCGGAAACCGGTCGTGGAGGCGGCGCCGCCGGTGCACTGCGCGACGTTCTCATAGACCTTGCAGTCTTCGTATGGGCCAGGACCAAAGCCCTTGATCGAGGCGACGATCATCTTCGGGTTGATCTGCTGGATCTTCTCCCAGGGGAAGCCCATGCGGTCGAGCACGCCGGGACCGAAATTCTCCACCAGCACGTCGCACTTCTTGATCAGCTCGGTGAGGACTTCCTTGCCCTTGGGGTTCTTGGTGTCGAGCGTGATCGAGCGCTTGTTGTGGTTGAGCATGGTGAAATACAGGCTGTCCACGTTCGGGATGTCCTGCAGTTGGCCTCGGGTGATGTCGCCCACGCCCGGGCGTTCCACCTTGATCACGTCGGCGCCGAACCAGGCCAGCAGCTGCGTGCAGGTCGGTCCGGACTGGACGTGGGTAAAATCGAGAATGCGAACGCCCGTGAGCGCTTTGGTCATCGTGTTGCTCCGTACTCTGTCTGCCCCTGCTAACCACAGGGAGTAAGGGTTGAAGGGGTGGACTTACTTTTTCTTCTGCAGAACGCTCTGCGGGTTGAGGTTGCCGATGCGGCCGCTCTCCGAGCCCGCGGCCGGATCGATCACGGCGTTGATGAGCGTCGGCTTGCCGGACTTCATGGCTTCGTTGACGGCGCGCTTCAGTTCATCCGGCGAGGTGGCATTCACGCCGACGCCGCCGAAGGCTTCCATCATCTTGTCGTAGCGCGCGCCCTTCACGAACACGGTGGTCGCCGGATCGGAATTGGCGCCGTTGACATCGGTGCCGCGATAGATGCCGTCATTGTTGAAGATCACGACGCAGATCGGCAGGTTGTAGCGGCAGATCGTCTCGACCTCCATGCCGGAGAAGCCGAACGCCGAGTCGCCTTCCACCGCCAGCACGGGGTTGCCGGTCTCGAGCGCGGCCGCGATCGCCTGGCCCATGCCGATGCCCATCACGCCCCAGGTGCCGACGTCGAGGCGCTTGCGCGGGCGGTACATGTCGATGACGCCGCGAGCGAGGTCGAGCGTGTTGGCGCCTTCATTGACGAGGATCGCCTCTGGATACTCCTTGATGACGTTCTTCAAGACGCCGAGCGCGCCGTGATAGTCCATCGGCGACTTGTTGTTCATGAGCTTCGGCGCCATCTTGGCGACGTTCTCTTCGCGCTTGGTCGAGACGGCCTTGGTCCAGTCGGCGGGCGGTGCAGTCCAGCTCGAGCCCATCGCCTGGTTGAAGGCGGAGACCACTGAGCCGATGTCGCCGACGACGGGCGCGACGATCTCGACGTTGGAGTCCATTTCCTTCGGCTCGATGTCGACCTGGATGAACTTCTTCGGCGCTTCGCCCCAGCTCTTGCCCTTGCCGTGCGAGAGCAGCCAGTTCAGCCGCGCGCCGATCAGCATGACGACGTCGGACTCCTTCAGCACGGTCGAGCGGGCCGCGCCGGCGCACTGCGGATGGGTGTCGGGCAGGAGGCCCTTGGCCATGCTCATCGGGAGGAACGGCACGCCGCTCTTCTCGACGAAGTTCTTGATCTCCTCATCGGCCTGCGCGTAGGCCGCGCCCTTGCCGAGAATGATGAGCGGACGCTTGGCGCTCTTGAGCACGTCGAGCGCGCGCTTCACCGAAGCGGGCGAGGGGATCTGCGCGGGCGCCGCGTCGATCACCTTGACCAGCGACTTCCGGCCGGCCTCGGCGTTCATCACTTGCCCGAACAGCTTTGCCGGCAGATCCAGATAGACGCCGCCCGGACGGCCCGAGACCGCAGCGCGAATGGCGCGGGCGAAACCGATGCCGATGTCCTGGGCGTGCAGCACGCGATAGGCCGCCTTGCACAGGGGCTTTGCAATCGCGAGCTGGTCCATCTCTTCGTAGTCGCCCTGCTGGAGGTCGACGATCTCGCGCTCGGAGGAGCCCGAAACCAGGATCATCGGGTAGCAGTTGGTGGTGGCGTGGGCGAGCGCAGTGAGACCATTGAGGAAGCCGGGCGCCGACACCGTGAGGCAGACGCCGGGCTTCTTGGTGAGATAGCCTGCGATGCCTGCGGCGTAGCCGGCGTTCTGCTCGTGGCGGAAGGAGATCACGCGAATACCGGCGGCCTGCGCCATGCGGCCCAAATCCGTGATCGGGATGCCCGGCACATTATAAATGGTGTTGATGCCGTTCAGCTTGAGCGCGTCGATGACGAGATGGAAGCCATCCGTCAGTTCCTGCTCGGTGCCCGGTGCTTCGGACTTGGTCGCGGTATTCAGCATGGGCCTTGTCTCCCTGGTCTCAAGGTCGTTGGGGCGAATTGTTCGCCCTTCTGGTGAACGTTGCTTAAGTGAAGAGTTCCTGGCCGTGCGCTTCGACGTAAGCGGCAAGACCGAGGGTGTGATCGCGGGCGCGCTTCTCGGCGAGCTCGGTATCGCGCGCTTCCAAGGCTTCGATGATGCCGAGATGCTCGGGCAGCGAGGTCGCGGTGCGGTCCTTGCGCCCGATCGTCAGTTGCCGGTAGCCGCGCACGTGCAGCAACAGGTCGTTGGTGAGGTCGACCAGCACGGGGGATTCCGACAGCGAGATCAGCGCCTGGTGGAAGGCGATGTTGGCCTTGGAGTATTCCTCCACATGATCCTCGGGCAGGCGGTCCTTGCCGAAATCCTTGAAGAAGTCGCGCAGCGCCGAGATGTCCTTCTTGCGTGCGGTGGTGGTGATGAGGCGGGCGGCCATGCTCTCCAGCGCCGCCCAGGCGCGGATCATGTCGACGATCTCGCTCTTGGTCCTGCGCACCACCATGATGCCGCGGCGCGGCACCGTCTTCACGAAGCCGTCCTGCTCGAGCATCGCGATGGCTTCGCGGATCGGCGTGCGGCTGACGCCGAGGCGTTCGGACAGCGCGCGCTCGTCGAGCATCACCGGCTCGGGCGTCGAGTAGATGTCCATCTTGAGGATGGCTTCCTTCAAGGCGTCATACGCCTTGTTCTTGAAGCTGCTCTCCGGGGCAATACGAACGATTGCGATGTCTGCCTCGGCCATGTTCGGCAACGCCTTGGTTGGTTTCCGTAGTGACACGACGAATCTCCTCCAGTGGGAGTCGTCTTTTACAGGAATATTGACGGGAAAGTTTTTGGCATACCACATGCCAGAATGTCAAGCTGCCTATTTTTTGCGGCGTTCTTAGGCGCGCGGCGACTTGACAAGTTGGCTTCTGGCATACCAAATGCCATCGCCAGCCATTTTTGATCCAAGCCGGCGGAGTAGTCTTGGGCTTTATGCCACTCCGTTCCGTCGGATGGAACAGAGCGCGGCGAATGGCAAGCATCACAGGCAGCCGCAAACCACGCGCGCGCTTTGCAAAGAACGAACTGAGGTCAAGGGAGAAGCCACATGTCCAATTCCAAAGATGCCGTCCGCAAGGTGCTTGACCAGGTCAAGGCGGACAACCGCACCAGCCTGACCGCGCCGGAAGGCAAGCTGGTCTGCGACGCCTATGGCATTCCGGTGCCGAAGGAGGGCGTGGCGAAATCGGCGGGCGAAGCCGGCAAGATGGCGGCCGCGATGGGCTTCCCCGTCGTAATGAAGATTGTCTCGCCGGACATTCTCCACAAGACCGAAGCCGGCGGCGTTATCGTCGGCCTCAAGACGGCCGAGGAAGCCGAGAAGGCCTACGAGACCATTCTCGGAAACGCGAAGAAATATAAGGCCGATGCCAAGATCGAGGGCGTCCAGGTGCAGCAGATGCTGGCCGGCGGTACCGAGGTCATCGTCGGTTCGATCACCGACGGTTCGTTCGGCAAGCTGGTGGCTTTCGGCCTTGGCGGCGTGCTGGTCGAAGTCTTGAAAGACATCACGTTCCGCCTCGCGCCTGCCACAAAGGAAGACGCGCTCTCGATGCTCGACGGCATCCAGGCACACGAGATTCTGAAGGGTGTGCGCGGCAGCGAGCCGGTGAACCGCAACGCTCTGGCCGACGTCATCGTCAAGGTCTCGCAGCTCGTCACCGATTTCCCGGAGATCGTCGAGCTCGACCTCAACCCTGTGTTCGCGACGCCGAAGGGCGCGACCGCCGCGGACGTGCGCATCGTCGTCGATTTCGCCTACAAGCCGAAGCCGAAGCCGCGCCCGACTGAGGAGATCGTCGCGGCGATGAACCGCATCATGCAGCCCAAAGCGGTCGCCGTGGTCGGCGCCTCCGCCGAGGACGGCAAGATCGGCAACTCCGTGATGAAGAACCTCATCAACGGCGGCTACAAGGGCGAGATCTATCCGATCCATCCCAAGGCCGCCGAGATCCTCGGCTATAAGGCGTACAAGAGCGTCAAGGACGTGCCGGGTGTGATCGACGTCGCGGTGTTCGCGATTCCCGCGAAGTTTGTGGCGGCAGCTCTCACCGAATGCGGCGAGAAGAAGATTCCGGGCGCAGTCCTGATTCCCTCGGGCTTTGCCGAAGCCGGCGCACCGGAGCTGCAGGCCGAGATCGTGGAGGTCGGCAAGAAGTACGACATCCGCTTGATGGGGCCGAACATCTACGGCTTCTATTACACCCCGGCCAATCTCTGCGCGACCTTCTGCACGGCCTATGACGTCAAGGGGCACGCGGCGCTGTCGTCGCAGTCGGGCGGCATCGGCATGGCCATCATCGGCTTCTCGCGCTCGGCCAAGATGGGCGTCTCGGCGATCGTCGGCCTCGGCAACAAGTCGGATATCGACGAGGACGATCTGCTCGCCTTCTTCGAGCAGGACCCGAACACGAATCTGATCGCGCAGCACTGCGAAGACCTCAAGGACGGCCGCGCCTTCGCGGAAGCCGCCAAGCGCGTCTCCAAGAAGAAGCCGGTCGTCGTGCTCAAGGCCGGCCGCACCTCGGCCGGTGCGAAGGCTGCGTCCTCCCACACCGGCGCGCTCGCCGGTAACGACCGCATCTATGAGGACGTGTTCAAGCAGTCCGGCGTGATCCGTGCGCGCAGCTTGCGCCAGCTGCTCGAATTCGCCCGCGGCGTGCCGGTGTTGCCGACGCCGAAGGGCGAGAACGTGCTCATCATCACCGGTGCCGGCGGCTCGGGCGTGCTGCTGTCGGATTCCTGCGTCGACAACGGCTTGTCGCTGATGTCGATGCCCCCGGACCTCGATGCGGCCTTCCGCAAGTTCATCCCGCCGTTTGGTGCGGCCGGAAATCCTGTGGATATCACCGGCGGCGAGCCGCCGATCACCTACGTCAACACGGTGAAGCTCGGCTTGTCGGACGAGCGCATCCACGCCCTGATCCTCGGCTACTGGCACACCATCGTGACCCCACCGATGGTGTTCGCCCGCAACATGGTCGAGGTGAAGAAGGAGATGGAGGCCAAGGGCTTCGTGAAGCCCATGGTCGCCTCGCTCGCGGGCGACGTCGAGGTCGAGGAAGCCGCCGAATATCTCTACCAGCACGGCATCCCGGCCTACGCCTACTCGACCGAGCTGCCGGTCGAGGTCCTCGGCGCCAAGTACAAGTGGGCGCGCGGGGCAGGGCTGCTCTGAGCGTTGTCTCTCCCGTCGTCCCGGGGCGGCGCGAAGCGTCCAACTATGGTGCGCGCTTGCGCACCTGAGGATCTCGAGATTCCGGGTTCGCGCTCACGCGCGCCCCGGAATGACGCCAGCCAGAGCGGCAGGTCGCGATGAGCAAGAACGTGATCCGGCGCAAATCGCTCGAACCCAGATCGCCGGCGGAGGCTGATCAAGAGGGCCGCGACGGTGGCGTGCAGTCCGTTGATCGTGCGCTGTCGATCATCGAGACGCTGGCCGAGGACGACGAAGGTTATCGCCTCAGCGATCTTGCGATCCGTACCGGCCTGTCGGCTTCCACCGTGCACCGACTGCTCGCAACGCTCGAAAGCCGCCGTTTCGTGCAGTTCGACCGTGGCGAATCGAAATGGCATGTCGGCGTGCGCAGCTTCACAGTTGGCGCCAGCTTTGCGCGGAGGCGTAATTTTTCCGCGCAGGCGATTCCCTACTTGCGCAAGCTGCGCGATCTCACCCGCGAGACCGCCAATCTCGCCGTGGTCGACGATGAGTTCATCATCGTGCTGACCCGCATGGAAAGCCGCGAGATCATGCGCTCGCTGACCAAGGTCGGCGGCCGCGTTCCCATGGTGACCTCCGGCGTCGGCAAAGCGGTGCTCGCAACCTATTCAGACGAGGACGTCGGCGCCGTCATCCGCCATCACGGCATGCCCCGGCTGACCGAGAAGTCGATCGTGCGGCCGAGTGACCTGTTCAAGGAGCTTGAAAAAATCCGCAAGCAGGGCTTTGCCGTCGACGATGAGGAGGCACAGATCGGCCTGCGCTGCGTAGCCGCGGTGGTATACAATGCTTTGGCCGAACCGCTAGCCGCGATTTCCGTATCCGGCATGACCAGCCGCGTCACCGACGAGCGTTTGCCGGAGATTGGCCAGATCGTCCGGGATGTCGCTGCCGAATTGACGGCCGCGCTTGGCGGGGTGATCCCGGCATCCCGCTAGCCAAAACCCTGAGGGGATCTCACTGGACAGCATCGGCCGTTTTGGTTGATATGCGACCAAACGACATAATGCGGCGAAGTCCGCACGAGCCTGGAGATGCCTGCATGTTTCGATTTCCCGTGCGCCTTGTCGGCGCAGCCGTCGCGTTGACCCTGGCGGCAGCCAATCCGGCCTTTGCCCAGCAGCTCGAGCTCAAGCTGATGGCGCCGGCCGCCCCAGGCGGGGGATGGGACCAGACGGCGCGTTCGATGCAGCAGGCGCTGGTGGCCTCCGGCGTCGCCCGCAGCGTGCAGGTCACCAACGTTCCCGGTGCGGGCGGCAGCGTGGGCATCGCGCAGTTCGTCAATGGCGCCAAGGGCGATGGCAACCAGATGATGGTCAACGGCTTCGTCATGGTGGGCGCGCTCGCCATGAACAAGTCGCCGGTGACGCTCGAACAGGTGACGCCGATCGCGCGTCTCACCGAGGAAATCCAGGTGATCGTGGTGCCCGCGAACTCGCCGATCAAGACCGGGCAGGATCTGGCCGCCGCGGTGAAGGCGGATATCGCCAAGGTGACCTTCGCCGGCGGCTCGGCTGGCGGCGTCGACCATGTGATGGCTGCGCTGTTCGCCGGCGCCGTCGGCGCCGACGCGAAGAAGATCAACTACATCCCGTTCTCCGGCGGCGGCGAGTCGCTCGCTGCGATCCTTGGCGGCAAGGTCACCGCAGGCATCTCGGGGCTGAGCGAATATGAAGGGCAGATCAAGTCTGGCAAGCTGCGCGCGATCGGCGTGACATCGGAGAAGCGCATTGCCGGCAGCGACATCCCGACCTTCAAGGAACAGGGCATCGACCTCGTGATCGCCAACTGGCGCTCGGTGGTCGCACCTCCCGGCATCACGCCGGAGCAGCGCAATACCTTGAGCGATGCGGTCGAGAAGATGGTGAAGTCGGACGCCTGGAAGGAGATCCTCAAGCAGAAGGGCTGGGAGGACGCCTATCTCGGCGGCGACGCCTTCGCCGACTTCCTGAAGAAGGAAACCGTGCGCGTCACCGACGTGCTGAAATCGGTCGGTCTCGTCAAGTCATGACATCAGGCGATTCTGCGCAGCCGCCGCGGCGTGTCGATCGCGCCGGCATCGTTATCGCTGCGTTGCTGGCGGCGCTCGCAGCGGTGCTGGTCTGGGACGCGCGCGGCCTGCAATCCGCCGCGATGTACGGCATGGGGCCGGAGGCGATGCCCGTCGTGGTCGCCAGCGGCCTTGCGCTGCTGGCGGTCGGCAATTTCATCGATGCGCTGCGCGGCAACTTGCCGCCGCGTGAGAGCACCGGTCCCGTGCCGGTCTTTCTGATCCTCGTCGGCCTCGCGCTGCTGATTGCGATCATCGGCTTTGGCGGCGGCTTCATCCTGGCGACCTCGGCGCTGTTCGTGACGACGTCCGCTGCCTTCGGTCGCCGCGCGGTCCTCGTCGACAGCGCCATCGCTCTCGTGATGTCGACCCTGATCTATCTCGCCTTCGACCGGCTATTGACGCTGAGCCTGCCTGCGGGCCCGCTGGAGCGATTGCTGTGATGGATACTTTTGCCGCGCTGGCGCATGGCATGGCGGTCGCCGTCCAGCCGATGAACCTGCTTTACGCGCTGATCGGCGTGTTCCTCGGCACGGCCGTGGGCGTGCTGCCCGGCATCGGCCCGGCCCTGACGGTCGCGCTGCTGCTGCCGGTGACCTACAAGCTCGATCCCGGCGGCTCGCTGATCATGTTCGCCGGCATCTATTATGGCGGCATGTATGGCGGCTCGACCACCGCGATCCTCATCAACACGCCCGGAGAAAGCGCATCGATGGCGACCGCGCTCGAAGGCAACAAGATGGCCAAGGCCGGCCGCGGCGGGCCGGCGCTCGCGACCTCTGCGATCGGCTCCTTCGTCGCGGGCACCATCGCCACCATCGGGCTCGCTTTCCTCGCGCCCTGGCTGGTCGACTTCGCGGTGCGCTTCGGCCCCGAGGATTATTTTGCGCTGATGTGCGTCGCCTTCGTCACGGTGTCGGCCACCTTCGGCGATTCCCCGGTCCGCGGCCTGACCAGCCTGTTCGTCGGCCTGACGCTCGGCCTCGTCGGCATCGACAAGCTGACCGGCCAGGCCCGGCTTGCGTTCGGCGTGCCTGAATTGCTCGACGGGGTCGAGGTGACGACGCTCGCGGTCGGCTTGTTCGCGGTGGGCGAGGCGCTCTACGTCGCATCGCGCCGCCATCACACCGAGGAGAAGCTGGAGCCGGTGCGCGGCTCGCTGTGGATGACCAGGGAAGACTGGAAGCGGTCGTGGAAGCCGTGGCTGCGCGGCACCATGTTCGGCTTCCCGATCGGCGCGCTGCCCGCCGGCGGCGCCGAGATCCCGACCTTCCTGTCTTATTCGACCGAGAAGCGTCTCACGAAATATCCGGAAGAGTTCGGCAAGGGCGCGATCGAAGGCGTCGCGGGACCTGAGGCCGCCAACAACGCCTCCGCCGCCGGCACGCTGGTGCCGCTGTTGACGCTGGGACTTCCGACCTCGGCAACCGCCGCGATGATGTTGGCGGGCTTCCAGCAATACGGCCTCAACCCGGGCCCGCTGCTGTTCGCCGAACGGCCTGACCTCGTCTGGGGCCTGATCGCGAGCCTGTTCATCGCCAACATGATGCTGCTGGTGCTCAACTTGCCCCTGGTCGGCCTGTGGGTACGGCTGCTCGCGATCCCGCAGCCTTGGCTCTATGCCGGCATCCTCGTGTTCGCAACCATGGGCACGATCGCGGCCAAGCCCTCGGTCGTCGAATTGTCGATGCTGGCCGGCTTCGGCGTGCTCGGCTTCCTGATGCGCCGGTTCGATTTTCCGATTGCGCCGGTCGTCGTTGGCCTGATCCTCGGCCCGATCGCCGAGAGCCAGCTCCGCCGCGCACTCGCGATCAGCCTCGGCGATCCCATGACGCTGCTGCAGAGCCCGATCTCGGCGACGCTGCTCGGTGTCGCGCTGATCGCGCTGCTGGCGCCGTTCGTGCTCAAGGGGCTGGGGCGGTTCAAGGCGAACGAGGACTAGCTAGGAGCATCGCCCGTTTCATCTACCGGATCGGCAGATCGAAAGCGCGAGATGGCGCTGTACTCATAGAGAAGATCTTCTCGAGTTCGAGCCGCATGGTGTCGCGGCATTCGCACGCCACCGCAGCGAGCCGCGATGAGTCGATCTCGATTTCGCCCCGCCGCTCAGATCTGATCGCTCCGGAAGCGCGCAGATTGCGCATCAGGAGCGTCACCGTCGTTCGTCGCACACCCAACATCTGCGAAAGCGCGTCCTGCGTGAGAGGCAGGACGTCTTGGTTGATGCGATCGTGAAGTTGAAGCAGCCAGCGTGCCATGCGGGCTTGGACCGGATGCAGTGCATTGCAAGCCCCGCCCAATTGAAACTGTATCAGCACCGCCTTGAAGTGAAGCTGGACTACGTGCCGGATCGCAGGACTCCGGCTGAAAGCGGCATGGAATCGCGCTGCGGGGATCCGCGAGGCCGTCCCCGCGGCACGAACGATGGTCGTAACGGCCGCAGGGGATGGTCCCAGCACGGACAGAGTGCCCACTGCCCCTTCGCGCCCTATTGCGGCGCTGGCGACCGTCTGCCCATTCGCCATATCGACCATCACCGAAACGGCGCCGCTGTGAGGGAAGAGGACGTGTTCGGTATGATCCCCCACTCGCGAGACGACCTCTTCCCGATCGAGAGTGACCGTCTGTAGATCGGGTGCCAAAAGATCGAGATCCGCGGTCGGCAGTGCTGACAGAAGCCGGTTACCAACTCCGCTTACAAGCATCACTGCAGCCCGATGCGGACAATCCGCCCCATCGCATTTCGAGCGGCAAACGACGACAACCTCAAACTTTGTTTGAACTCACATATGCTTTTCGCCTCGAAATCCAATTCAGATGCGAAAGCTCTCAACCGCAAAAGTGAAACTCCAAGCACATGCGAAGGCGAATTCTGCTGTTTCAATTAGATCCGAGCGCCGCGCGCAGACAATTGCAAAATGGGTATGGGTAACATCATAAGGGTTCCAATTTCGGCGCGTGGCAAACGCCACAACGAGTTGCGTAAATTGGTGCGACTGCGCCGCAAGCCGGTTCCCGATCTGAACGCGCTGTTCGTAATGGAACGACGATTTTCTGCATTGGTGTTCGCTCATCGTCACGAAACCAATCTCGAGCCCGATCGTTGGCCCAATGCTCCGTCACTTGCGAGAGGAGTGCCAAATGAAGCGAATGATCCTCGCGCTCGCCGCAGTGGCTGCTCTAGCTGCGGGAGCGGTAACAACAGCAAACGCTGTTGAGTTTGGCATCGGTTCCGGCGGCGTCTATGTTGGCCCGGACCGATACTACCGTGACTACGACGGTGACCAATACTACGGCGGTTGCCGCACCATCGTACAACACCGGGTCAACCGGTTCGGTGAGGATGTTGTGGTTCGCCGCCGCATCTGCGACTGACCTCAGTGGTAGTTTGGGCCCCGATGCCTCGATACGTCGGGGTCCTCTGCCCAATGCGTAAGCACGGGTGCTGTATTATTTGAGTTGCCCTCGCCGCCAACCGCGGCAACCATCGCGGGCTATCCATTCCCACGCGAGAGCCCCGATGAACAAGCTCACCCGCTTCTCCGTCGCGCCGCTGCACAGCATGACGCGACGTCTCGCCGATGTCGCATCCGCACGCGCCGCGCCGGATCTCGTCGTCACCGGGGCGCGGGTGCTCTCGACCTATTCGGAGCGGCTCCATCCGGGGCGGGAGGTCTGGATCACAGGCGGCCGTATCGCGGCGGTGAAGCCTTCCGGAACAGCACGGAAGGTATGGCGCGACGTCACGACCTACGACGCGGCTGGCGGCATCATCGCGCCGGGCCTGGTCGATCCGCACATCCACATCGAATCCTCGATGGTGACGGCCTGCGCGTATGCCGAGGCCGCGCTGCTCAACGGCACCACAACGATCTTCTGCGACAGCCACGAGATCGGCAATGTCATGGACGTTGCCGGTGTCGAGGCGATGCTGGAGGACGCGCGCGAGGCGCCGCTCTCGATCTTCCTGACGGTGCCGAGCACGGTGCCGGCGACATCGGCCGAGCTGGAGACTGCAGGCGGCGATCTGACGCCGGACAAGATCGCCGGCCTGTTCGACCGCTGGCCAGAAGCGGTCGCGCTCGGCGAGAAGATGGATTTCGTGCCGGTGACCATGGGCGACGATCGCAGTCATGCGATCCTCGCGGCTGCTTTGAAACGGGGACGTCCGGTATCCGGCCACGTCTATGGCCGCGAATTCGTCGCGGCCTATGCGGCATCCGGCATCACCGACACCCACGAGGCAATCGACCGCGACATCGCCGACGATCTGCTCGACGCCGGCGTCTGGGTGTTTTTGCGCGGCGGCCCGCCAACGACGCCCTGGCATTCGCTGCCGCAGGCGATCCGGACCATCACCGAGCTCGGGGCCTCGCACAAGCGCACCGCCGTGTGCACCGATGATCGCGACGCCGACGATCTGCTGCTGTTCGGTCTCGACTGGGTGGTCCGTGAAGCCGTGAAAGCAGGGATGTCGCCGGAGCAGGCCTGGTCGATGGGCTCGCTGCATGGCGCGACGCGCTTCAACATGGAGGGCGAAATCGGCGGCCTCGGCGGCGGCCGTCGCGCCGATCTCGTGCTGATGGACGACCAGCTCAAGCCGCAATGCACGTGGTATGGCGGCGAGCTCGTGGTCGAGCACGGCAAGATCACTGATAGCCTCGATCGGGTGTTGTCGCAGCGCTATCAATATCCGAAGGCGGCTTATGCCACCGTGAAGCTGCCGGAGAAGATGAAGTTGACGCCGGAACTGCCCGCGAAGGCCTGCACCATCAACGCCATCAAGACAGCATTGCCGGGCATCACCTTGATCCACGAGAAGGTGGCGATCGAGCCCGCAAAGGACTGGCCGTCGCTGTTCGCGCGTTACGGCCTCTGTTTCGTCACGGTGGTCGAGCGCCACGGCAAATCGGCCGGCAACGTCGCCTACGGCCTTTTGAAGGATTTCGGCCTGAAGCGCGGCGCGGTCGCCTCCAGTGTCGGGCACGACAGCCACAACATCATCGTCGCCGGCACCAACGAGGGCGATATGCAGGTCGCCATCGCCGCCATCAAGGACCGGCAGGGCGGCGTCTGCGTCGTGGCCGACGGCAAGGTGAGGGCGCTGGTCCCGCTGCCGATCGCAGGCCTGCTCTCGGACAAGCGCGTTACAGAAGTGGCCGAACAGGTCAAAGCGCTGAAGAAAGAGTGGGCCGAGGCCGGCTGCACCATCCCCTACATGGGCTTCAATTTGATTCCCCTATCGGTCATTCCGGAAATTCGCATCACCGACAAGGGCCTCGTGCTGGTGCCGCAGATGGAACTGGCGCCGCTGTTCGAGTGAAGCGGCTTTCACACATATCTCGATCTAACTGATTGAGACCGCCACGATTTTTCCGTGGCTGCCGCATCGTGGAAAATAAAATCGATCTCGTTGAGATCGGCTTGCGCGCATCTGATGATCTCGCTCGCTGACTTAACCTGAGCGAGGTCCGATATGGCGAAGATGCGAGCTGTCGATGCGGCCGTGCGTATCCTGGAGAAGGAAGGCATCTCGACTGCCTTTGGTGTTCCCGGGGCTGCGATCAATCCGCTCTATTCGGCGCTGAAGAAGCGCGGCTCGATCCGCCACATCCTGGCGCGGCATGTCGAGGGCGCCTCGCACATGGCCGAGGGCTATACAAGGGCAAAGGCTGGCAATATCGGCGTCTGCATAGGAACGTCAGGGCCGGCCGGCACCGACATGATCACCGGGCTCTATTCGGCGATCGCCGATTCCATCCCGATCCTCTGCATCACCGGGCAGGCGCCGCGGGCGCGGCTTTATAAGGAAGACTTCCAGGCCGTCGACATCGAGTCGATCGCAAAACCCGTGACCAAATGGGCGGTGACGGTGCGCGAGCCGGCATTGGTGCCGCGCGTATTCAGCCAGGCGTTTCATGTGATGCGGTCGGGCCGGCCGGGACCGGTGCTGATCGACATGCCGCTCGACGTGCAACTTGCCGAGATCGAGTTCGACGACGAGACCTATGAGCCGCTGCCGGTCTACAAGCCGACCGCGACGCGCAAGCAGGTCGAGAAGGCGCTGGAGATGCTCAACGCCGCCGAGCGGCCGCTGATCGTCGCCGGCGGCGGCATCATCAATGCCAATGCCTCCGAGCTTCTGGTCGAATTCGCCGAGATCGCCAACGTGCCTGTTGTCCCGACGCTGATGGGTTGGGGCGCGATCCCCGACGACCACGTGCTGATGGCCGGCATGGTCGGCCTTCAGACCAGCCACCGCTACGGCAACGCCACGCTGCTGGAATCCGACTTCGTCCTCGGCATCGGCAACCGCTGGGCCAACCGCCACACCGGTTCGGTCGAGACCTACACCAAGGGCCGCAAATTCGTCCACGTGGACATCGAGCCGACCCAGATCGGGCGTGTGTTCAATCCCGATCTCGGCATCGTCTCGGACGCCAAGGCCGCGCTCGAGCTCTTCGTCACCGTCGCCAGGGAGTGGCGGCGGTCAGGCAGGCTCCGCGAGCGCCAGGCGTGGCCTGCGGCCTGCCGCGATCGCAAGAAGACGATGCTGCGCAAGAGCCATTTCGACAACGTCCCGATCAAGCCGCAGCGCGTCTATGAAGAGATGAACAAGGCGTTCGGTCGTGATACCACCTATGTCACCGTGATCGGCCTGTCGCAGATTGCCGGCGCGCAATTTTTGGGCGTCTACAAGCCGCGCAACTGGATCAACGCCGGGCAGGCGGGTCCGCTCGGTTGGACGCTGCCGGCCGCGCTCGGCGTGCGCGCGGCGTGCCCGGATCGCGACATCGTCGCGCTCTCCGGAGACTACGACTTCCAGTTCCTGATCGAGGAGCTCGCGGTCGGCGCGCAGTTCAATCTGCCCTACATCCACGTCGTCGTGAACAATTCCTATCTCGGCCTGATCCGCCAGGCCCAGCGCGGCTTCGATATGGACTACCACGTCCAGCTCTCCTTCGAGAACATCAACGCGCCCGAGATCGGCGTCTACGGCGTCGACCACGTTGCGGTCGCCGAAGGTCTCGGCTGCAAGGCGATCCGCGTGACTGATCCGAAGGACACGCAGGCGGCGTTCGCCACCGCACGTGAACTGATGGCGAAGCACCGTGTGCCCGTGGTGGTCGAGTTCATTCTCGAACGCGTCACCAACATCGCGATGGGCACGGAGATCGACAACATCGTCGAGTTCGAGGAAGTGCTGGATCTTCCGCTCGACGAAGTCGGCGCCACCCGCGTGTTGCAGCCGGCGGAATAGGGAAGAGCATCATGCCGAAGTTTGCTGCCAACCTCACCATGCTCTTCAACGAGATGCCGTTCCTCGACCGCTTCGCCGCAGCGAAGGCGGCGGGCTTCTCCGGAGTCGAATATCTCTTCCCCTATGATTTCGACAAGGCGCAGCTGCGTGAGCAGCTCGAGGCCCATGGCCTCACGCAGGTGCTGCACAATCTCCCCGCAGGCAACTGGGCAGCGGGCGAACGCGGCATCGCGATCCTGCCCGACCGCAGTGCCGAGTTTCGCGACGGCGTGTTCCGCGCCATCGACTACGCCAAGGCGCTCGATTGCGACCAGCTCAACTGTCTCGTCGGTATTGCGCCTGTCGACGCTGATCCCCGCGAACTTCAGGAAACGTTGATCGGAAACCTGCGCTTCGCGGCCTCGACGCTGGCGCGCGAGAACATCAAGCTGCTGGTCGAGCCGATCAACACGCTCGACATTCCCGGCTTCTATCTCAATGGCACTGAGCAGGCGGTGCAGCTGATCTCGGAAGTGCGCTCGAACAACCTCTTCATCCAGTACGACATCTACCACATGCAGATCATGGAGGGCGATCTCGCCCGCACCATGCAGGAATATATGCCCCAGATCGCCCACATCCAGCTCGCCGACAATCCCGGCCGCCATGAGCCCGGCACCGGCGAGATCAACTATCCCTTCCTGTTCCGCCATCTCGACGCGATCGGTTATCGCGGCTGGATCGGCTGCGAATACAAGCCGCGCACAACGACGCTGGAAGGCCTTTCGTGGCACGCGGCGCAGACGTTTGAGACCTGAGATTGAGGTCCAGATGCGGCCGCGATGACGGTGCGCTCCCGCGTGCGGGAAGCGTCGATGAACTTTGCTACTCCAACTGTGAGAAATCAAACCATGACCAATATCGGCTTCATCGGACTTGGCACCATGGGACGGCCGATGGCCGGCCATCTTCTGGCTGCGGGCCATCGCGTTCTCCTGCATGATCTCGCGCCGATCGCGCCGGAGCTGATTTCCGCCGGCGGTATCGCCTGCAAATCGGCCAAGCAGGTCGCGGAGGAGGCGGATGCCGTCATCATCATGGTGCCGGATACGCCGCATGTCGAAGCAGTGCTGTTCGGCAAGGACGGCGTCGCAAGCGGCATCTCCAAGGGCAAGATCGTGGTCGACATGAGCTCGATCTCCCCGCTGGCGACGAAAGAGTTCGCCAAGAAGATCGAGGCGCTCGGTGCGGACTATCTCGACGCACCTGTCTCGGGCGGAGAGGTCGGGGCGAAAGCTGCGAGCCTCACCATCATGGTCGGTGGGCCGGAGCGGGCTTTTGGCACCATGAAGCCGATCTTCGACAAGATGGGCAAGAACGTCACGCATGTCGGTGCCAATGGCGACGGTCAAACGACGAAAGTCGCCAACCAGATCATCGTCGCGCTGACGATCGAGGCGGTGAGCGAAGCGCTTCTGTTCGCATCCAAGGCTGGTGCGAACCCCGCGCTGGTGCGCAAGGCGCTGATGGGCGGCTTCGCCTCGTCGCGGATTCTCGAAGTTCATGGCGAGCGCATGGTGAAGCGCAATTTCGATCCGGGATTTCGCATCGAGCTGCACCAGAAGGATCTCAACCTTGCGCTCGAAGGCGCGCGGACGCTCGGCCTCTCGCTGCCGAGCACCGCAGTGGCGCAGCAATTGTTCTCGTCCTGCGCCGCGCATGGCGGCAAGGCCTGGGATCATTCGGCGATGGTGCGCGCGTTGGAACTGATGGCAGGGTACGAGATCGCTGCGGTCTGATCTGTTACCGGGTAACACTCTCCAGATGCGTGCTGCATCTTTGTCGCAGGGGAACCGGAACAATGCTCCGGCCCCGCGGGTTGAAGGTGCATAACAATCACTGGAGGCGTAAGGACATGAAAACCCGTCTGGCGATTACGTTGGCTGCTGCGTCGCTGCTGGCGTCGAGCGCAGCCTTTGCTCAATCGACCACCGCCCAAGGCGCTGCAGAAGGCGCGCGTGCGGGCGGCGACATCGGCGGCCCGGTCGGCGCGATGGTCGGCGGCACCGTCGGCGCGGCCGTTGGCGCAGGTTTGGAAATTCCGAATGCAATTCTGGGCGGCATTCCGCGCGATGATTCCGTGGTGATCCGCGAGCGCGTCGTGGTCGGCGAGCCGTTGCCGCCCACCGTGGTGCTGCGCCCGGTGCCGAACTACACCCAGTATCGCTACGCGGTCGTGAACGACCGCCGCGTGATCGTCGAACCGCGCACGCGCCGCGTCGTCAGGATCATCGACTGATCTGCGACGCTGACAATATCGGCCCTGCGGAGTGTCACTCCGCGGGGCCTTCGCTCGTCAGGACCGAATCGGCCCGAAGCCGGGCGACGGCCCAATCTGCGGCGGCCGCGAGCACGAAGCCGAGGCAAGCGGTGAGCGCGTCGACCAGAAAATCCTCGAGCCGCGCGTGACGGCCGGGTGCCCAAAGTTGCATCAGTTCGAGCACGCCGATCAGGACCACTGCAGCCGCTGCGGTCAGCAGGCGCCGCCGCCGGTAGGCAAGGCCGAAGGCCAGCCCCACCAGGATGAAGGCGAGCGCATGTTCGCCGTCCTGACCGAGGTCGGAATGGGGCCGCAGGCCCGGTGGACCAAGGGTTGCGAATGTGACGGCTGCCGCGAGCAGCCAGGCAAAGGAACGAACCAAAAGGGGCATCCGGCTCGCTTAGCACAGATTTGCAAGGCGCCGAATAGTCCCGCCATCAGATCGACATGTAGTTGATGACAAAATGTTAAAGTGGTTCGCGCACGCCAAGACCATGCATGAAGCGTTCCCGGATCTGCACGGGGTCGCGGCGGGTGGTACCCACGCCCGGCTTATCGTCGATTCTGACGGCGATCAGGTTGGGCTCGGAGGCAGCCATCGCATCGTCGACCAGCCGCTCGAAATCCTCCTCGTCTGCGGCCCAGGCGCTGTTGGTGAGACCGGAGCCAACGGCGATTGCGACGATGTCAGCGACATTCGCGGCGGGCGTCAGCTGCGCGCCGGTGATTTGGTAGATGCCGTTATCCATCACGATCATCGTGAGATTTTTCGGCTTCAGGGCTGCGATCGTCGACAGTGCACCGAGCTGCATCAGCAGTGAGCCGTCGCCTTCGAGCGCGAAGACGCGGCGGTCGGGTTGCGCCAGCGCCACGCCGAGCCCGATCGGGAAGGCGAGGCCCATGCTGCCAAGCATGTAGAAATTCTGCGGGCGGTGGCCGGCGGCCCAGAGATCGAAATTGGTGTTGCCGATGCCGCCGATCACGGCCTCTTCGTGCTGGAGCTTCGCGATCAGGCGCGAAGTCACATCGAAGCGGTTCATTATCTTGGTATTGCGTGCGCTCATGGCCGGCCTCACTTGTCGAAGACCTTGCCGCCCGTGAGCAGCGGGTTGAGGATCAGCGCCACCGGCGCCTGCGTCGTGACGGCCTGCTTGATCGAGCGGTCGGCAATGAATTCGAGCTCGTCGAGCCGGGTGACGGTGTGGTGCTCCAGCGCCAGCGAGTCCAGCACCGGGCGCATGGTGCGGCAGACCAGCGACTGGCCGTAGTTGAACTCGCCGAGCGTCCCGCGCTCGGACACGAACATGATCAGCGGGATCTGGTAGGGCACTGCGAGGGAAGCGAGCACATTGGCGAGCGTGGCGAAGCCGGAGGTCTGCATCAGCACCGCGCCGCGCCGTCCGCCCATCCAGGCGCCTGAGACGATGCCGACCGCTTCCTCTTCGCGGGCGGTGGCAAAGGTGGTGAAGAAGGGATCGGCGTGCAGGTTCTTGATCAGCGGCGTCAGCACGCGGTCGGGCACGTAGGGGATGAGGCTGACCGCGTTCCGCTTCAGGGTTTGCAGGACGATGCCGTGCCAGCTTCTGTCGCTGGTCCCCTCCGTCTGTTGCTCCGCAATCGCCATTGCGTTCTCCCTAGGCCCGCGCATGCTTCTTGGTCGTGACCATTGTTCTGGTCGTCGCGGCGGTGAGCCGAACTTGACGCGGGCAGCGGGATTGTCAACATGTCCGAGCCAGCACCGTGATCTGCGCCAGAAGGCCTGCCGGGGAGGGCGCCGCCATGTCATAAGTGCGGCAACGAAGGAACGGGAGGAAGCACCGGACGGAGCGCGTCGCGCCGACCTGCCAAGCTCCCCCGCGAGCGAGCCGGAAGGGGCCTGATGTCCGTCAACAACAAGCGCGTGTTCTACGTCAAATACCTGGCCAATCCGATCTATATCGACATCCTGAAGGCGCGGCCCGACGTCCGGCTCGATCGGATCGAGAACGAAAGCCCTGAAGATTTCTATGCGCCCATCCTGAGCGCGGCCCATGTCTATCAGATCGGCGCGGCGCGCGATGAGCTGGCGCCGCATTTCCACGTCGATGCCGCCTTCCTGAAGCGGACGCCGAATTTGCTGCTGGTCTCCAGCAATGGCGCGGGCTTCGACCCCGTCGACGTCGAGGCCTGCACGGAGGCGGGCGTCGTCGTCGTCAATCAGTCCGGCGGCAACGCCCATTCGGTCGCCGAGCATGCGCTGGCGATGATGCTGACGCTATCCAAGCGCATCATCCAGTCGGATCGCCGTCTGCGCCGCGAACGCGACGTCAACCGCAACGAGCTCGTCGGCAACGAAGTCGAGGGCAAGACCGTCGGCATCATCGGCCTCGGTAATGTCGGCCGCCGCATCGCCGCGCTGTGCAAGGGCCTGCTCGGCATGAAGGTTCTGGCCTATGATCCATATTTGTCGGCCGAAGTGATGGCTGAGCGGGGCGGGGAGAAGGTCGAGCTCGACGAGCTGCTGCGCCGAGCCGATTTCGTCTCGATCTCCTGCCCGCTGAACAAGAGCAGCCGCAACATGATCAGCGTGCGCGAATTTGCGCTGATGCAGCCGCATGCCTATTTCATCACCACGGCGCGTGGCTTCATCCACGACGAGGACGCTTTGCTGAAGGCGCTGCGCGACAAGCGCATCGCGGGAGCCGGCCTCGACGTCTGGTCCAAGGAGCCGCCGCCGCCGGAGCATCCGCTGCTCCAGTTCGATAACGTGCTGGCGAGCCCGCACACGGCCGGCGTCACCATCGAAGCGCGCCAGAACATGGGCCGCATCGCCGCCGAACAGGTGCTGGACGTGCTCGACGGCAAGCGCCCGCCGCGCATCATCAATCCCGAAGTCTGGCCGCGCTATGCGGAACGCTTCAAGCAGGCTTTTGGCGTGACGCCGGGATAGGGAAATGCGAGGAATCGAACCCGGGATCCCGAGATTCCGGGTTCGGCCCTGCGAGCCGCCCCGAAATGACGGCGCGAAGAAAACCGCATCCTGACCTTGATCCGCGTCAAAATCTCTTTCCCCAGACCGGCCTAAATGGGATTAGAGTGCCGCCGGGGCTGACGGGGGTGCAGGAGGTCCCATGTCAACTTATGTCGTCAGGTTCATGAAGGACGTGCTCGGCGACTATGGCCGACAGATCGAGGTGTGTCAGGGCACGCTCGAGATCGACGCCTCCGATGAGGACGAAGCCAGAGAGCGGGCCAAGGCGAAGTTTTGCAAGGACCAGGCCTTGCATCACTGGTCCCTGCATGCCGACCGCATCCAGGTGAGACCGGCCGATTTCCCGTCGTGAAGGCCCAGCGGACGGGCACCCAGCGACCGCTGTGCCTTGACGTGTCGGACCAGCAGCCGTGGCGCTGGCGACACCGCATGATAGGCCGGCCAGGTCCGCAGTTCGCCACGCCGAGCATACCCACCCCGATTGCTTCAACCCCAGAGGCGTTTGAAACCTCTGCCGGGGGGACGTGTTCTACTCTCGATGGCGTCCGACACGATGGAGCCGATGGCCTCGCGGCAATTCACCGCCTCCATCACCAGGATCGTCGGCGCATCGGGCGACGGTGCGAATTTGGTGCAGCGACGAAAAGAGCACTGGTTTTCCAGGTTTGCGTCCGAAATTGCAACGCGGAGCGGCCGCCCCTGGCCGTTTGCATTGGCGGTCTGCACCGTGGCAGCGTGGCTCGTTAGCGGACCAATCTTCGGCTTCTCCGACACATGGCAGCTGATCATGAATACGGTCAGCAGCATCGTCACATTCCTGATGGTGTTCCTGATACAGAACACGCAGAACAGGGACAGTGCTGCACTCCAGTTGAAACTCGATGAGCTCATTCGGGCCACCGCGCCGCGAAAAGATCTCGTCGGGATCGAGGAGATGCCGCAGTCGGAACTCGAATCCAAGCGACGCGAGTTGGAGAACGGGACGGACACATCGTCAGATGCGTAGAGCGCCGGCCTGTTGTTTCGTTTAGCCCTGATTCAGTCAATCAGCTTGTCCAGCGTGATCGGGAAGCGCCGGATGCGCTTGCCGGTGGCGTGATAGACGGCGTTCGCAATCGCCGCAGGCACGCCGACGATGCCGATCTCACCGAGACCCTTGACGCCCAGCCTGTTGATCCGTTCGTCGGGCTCATCGACGAAGATGACGTCTATGTCGTGAACGTCGGCATTCACGGGAATGTGGTACTCGGCAATGTTCGCGTTCATGATGCGGCCGAAGCGGTGATCCATCACCGTCTCCTCGTGCAGCGCCATTCCGATGCCCCAGACAACGCCGCCCATGATCTGGCTGCGGCCGGTCTTGGTGTTCAGGATGCGTCCGGCCGCGACCGCGCTCACGACCCGCGTGACGCGGATCACGCCGAGCTCCTCGTCGACCTTCACCTCGGCGAAGACGGCCGAATGCGTGTTGCGGGCGTACGATTTGTCTTCTACGAACTGGTTGAGCTTCTGTTTTTCGATCCGCTCGACCTTGCTGTGGCGCATGACATCCGCAATCGAGACGGCGGCTCCGTTGCTGGCGATCATGCCGTCGACCAACGTGACATTGACGGGGTCAGCGAGCGGCGAGCCCGGCATCGCCTTGGCGAGCCGTGCCAGCTCCTGGCGAATGTCTTCGGCCGCTCCCAGCACCGCGTGCGCGCTGGACGCCGCCATCCAGGAGCCGCCCTCGACGGGGGCTTGCGGCAAGGTCGAATCGGCGAGCCGGATGCTGATGTTGTCGATCGGCAGCCCGAGGGCATCGGCTGCTACCTGTGCCACGATGGTGTACGTACCGGTGCCAATGTCGGATGCGGCGCAGGAGACCTCGGCATGGCCGTTGGCCGTCAGCACGATGCGGACGGCGACGGGCATCTGCAGCGCCTCCCACACCCCTGTCGCCATGCCCCAGCCGACCAGCTCCTTGCCGTCGCGCATGGAGCGCGGCGCGGGGTTCCGCCGCCCCCAGCCGAAGGCTTCGGCGCCGCGGGCGTAGCATTCGCGCAACCGCTTGCTAGTGTAGGGCAGGTCTTCGCTTTGGTCGCGATCCGAGTAGCACTTCAGCCGCAGCTCGATCGGGTCGAGCTTGAGCGCGACGGCCAATTCGTCCATGGCGCATTCGAGCGCGCAGACGCCCGATGCCGCGCCCGGCGCGCGCATGTCACAGGGGGTGGCGACGTCGAGGTGGACGAGCTTGTGGGAGAGACGGCTGTTGGGGCTCTTGTAGAGCTGCTCCGCCCAGCCGGTATCGTTGCGCGAGAAATCCTCAAAGCGCGAGGTGACGGCAATGGCCTCGTGGCTGACGGCATCGAGCGTGCCGTCGGGCTTTGCGCCGAGCGCAACGTGCTCGATGGTCATCGGACGGTAGCCCAAGCTGTACATCTGCTGCCGTGTCAGGACGACGCGGACAGACCGCTTCAGCGCGAGCGCGCCAAGCGTTGCCAAGACCACCTGGTGCTGCGGCCGCAGGCCTGAGCCGAAGGCCCCTCCGACATAGGGCGAGAGCACGCGGATGTCGTCCGGCTTCTTGCCGAAAACGCTGCAGAGAAACTTCTGGACGTTCTGGACACCCTGCGTCTTGTCATAGACGGTAATGCTGCCGTTGCCGTCCCAGACGGCCGTCGTCGCATACAGCTCCATCGGGTTGTGATGCTCGCTCGGAATGACATAGTCCGCCTCGAGACGGACGGCCGCCCGCGTCAGCGCTGCTGGCGCGTCACCGCGCGGCTTGTGCGGCTGATCCACTTTGGCAGCCTTGCCGCGCTCGGATTCGAGATCGGTCGCAAACGCCTCCTGCTCGTATTCAACGCGGACGAGGGTTGCGGCGAACTTGGCGGTTTCCCAGTCTTCGGCCACGACCAGCGCGATCGGCTGGCCGTTGAACTTGATCCTGTCATCATAGAGCGGCCGGAACGGCGAGCCCTTCTCCGGCGCCACCTCGTCCTTCCAGGCGTCGTCCTTGTCGGCGAGGGGCGGACGATGCGCGTGGGTGAGCACGTCGACCACGCCCTTCACCTTCAGCGCCTCGCTGGTGTCGAGGCGGGCGATGCGCCCGCGGGGAATGGTGGCCGCAACGACGAAACCATGGAGGAGGTGGTCTGCCGCGAATTCGCCGGCATATTTGGCTGCCCCCGTGACTTTGGCCCGGCCGTCGACGCGTGACGTTGGTGTTCCGACATAGGCGTTCATCGAGCCCTCATGCGATCTTCTTGTGAGCTTGCGATTGCGGCGTGGCGCTTGCGGCCTGCATCAGCGTACGCACAACGGCGCGGCGCGCGAGCTCGATCTTGAAGCCGTTCTGCGAACGAGCGGTTGCCCCCTGCAGCAGCAGGTCGGCGGCGCGCCCAAAATGATCCGGCGTTGCCGCCTGGCCGTGCAAAGCCGCTTCGGCCTCGAGGCTTCGCCAGGGCTTGTGGGCCACGCCGCCAAGCGCCAGGCGGGCTTCGCTGATTGCGTTGCCCTCCAGTTCGAGCGCGGCCGCGACCGAGACCAAGGCAAAGGCGTAGGACAGTCGGTCGCGGATCTTCAGATAGCTGTAGTTCCGGGCGAAGCCGCGTGGCGGCAGCTCGATTGCGGTGATGATCTCGCCGCTACCGAGATTTGTATCGAGATGGGGCTTGTCGTCCGGCAGCCGATGGAAATCGGTCAGCGCGATGGTGCGCTGACCGGTGGGGCCTGCGATGTGCACGAGCGCGCCGAGCGCGGCCAGCGCCACGCTCATGTCGGACGGGTTGGTCGCGATGCAGGACTTGCTGGTGCCGAGGATTGCGTGGTTGCGGTTGAGGCCATCGAGAGCCGAGCAGCCAGTGCCGGGGCTTCGTTTGTTGCAAGGCGTCGCCGTGTCATAGAAGTAGGCGCAGCGCGTGCGCTGCATCAGATTGCCGCCGACTGAGGCCATGTTGCGCAGTTGCGCGGAGGCGCCGGCCAGGATGGCGCTGGAGAGCAGGGGATAGCGCTTTTCGATCAGCGGATGGTAGGCGAGATCCGAATTCGGCACCAAGGCGCCGATGCGCAGGCCGCCGTCCGCGGTGTCCTCGACGTCGCGGAGCGGCAGGCGGGAGATATCGATCAGCCGGGAGGGTCGTTCGACATTCTCCTTCATCAGGTCGATCAGGTTGGTGCCGCCGGCAATCAGCTTTGCGCCTGGATCGGCGGCGAGCAGGCGGATGGCGTCGGGCACGTCGCTTGCGCGGGAATATTGGACGTTGTTCATGACCGGCCCATTGCCTGCTCGATCGCAGCCACGATGTTGGGGTAGGCGCCGCAGCGGCAGAGATTTCCGCTCATCAGCTCCCGGATCTCGTCGGCATCCCGCGCACGACCTTCGGCCAACAGGCCCGCGGCAGAGCAAATCTGTCCGGGCGTGCAATAGCCGCATTGAAAGGCATCATGCTCGATAAAGGCCTGTTGCAGGGGATGCAGTGTGCCGTCACTGGCCAAGCCTTCGATCGTCGTGATCGCAGCGCCATCCTTCATCACGGCGAGCGTCAGGCAGGAATTGACGCGTCTTCCGTCGACCAGGACGGTGCAGGCGCCGCATTGGCCGTGATCGCAGCCCTTCTTGGTGCCGGTCAACTCCAGACGGTCACGCAGGGCATCCAGCAGCGTGGTCCACGGCGCGACCTCGAGTGTGCGCCTTGCGCCATTGACGACAAGGTTGATCGGAATGCGTTCGGGGATCTGATCCGTGATATCGGCCATGTCCTGTTCCCTGTGGAGAGGCCGAACTGGGCAAGGATGCTGACGCGAGGATGCGTTGCCGCCGCTGGCCAATAGCGCCCAACGGATGACAGGATGCTTAGTTCCCGGCCGGTTCTCGCGATGGTTGGGATGAGATCAGCGCTTTTCGCCGAACACCACGGTCGGCACCGCGCGGTTGACGATCTCGCGCAGCGCGAAGCTCGATTGCACCCGCGCGACGCGGGGCAGGCGGGACAGCTCGGTGCGGTGGATGCGCTCGAAATCCTGGATGTCGCGGGCGAGCACGATCAAGATGTAGTCGTCGGTCCCCGACATCAGGAAGCAGCGCACGACGGACGGACACTTCACCACCTCCGCCTCGAACGCCTTCAGTGCCTCGTCGCTCTGGCTCTCCAGCGCAATGCGAACCAGCACGGTGGTGGTGAGACCAAACTGGGCGAGGTCGAGCGCTGCCTGGTAGGCCTGGATGTAGCCTTCGTCCTCCAGCGCCTTCTGCCGCCGCGCTAGCGCCGTGCTCGACAGGCCGACCTTGTTGGCAAGCTCGGTGTGGCTGGCTCGCGCATTGGTCGTGAGCTCCGCGAGGATGGCAAGGTCTTTCCGGTCGAGGGCCAAAGTTTCGTTTCCAGCGTCAAAAGACGTTTCCGCGCCGGAAACCGGCACGGGCGCCGCCAAGGTAGCGGATATTTGCACGGAACCAAACCGGCCCTCTCGCTACGATCAACAATAGAATCAAAGGATTGGCGAGGGAGATCAAGATGCGCGTTGGAGTCCCGAAGGAGATCAAGGTGCAGGAATATCGCGTCGGGCTCACCCCAGGCGCGGTCCGTGAATATGTCGCTGCCGGACACCAGATGACGGTCGAGAGCGGCGCCGGCAGCGGCATCGGCGCGTCCGACGAGGTGTACCGGCGGGCAGGGGCCTCCATTGCCGAGACCGCCCGCGAGATCTTTGCCAAATCCGACATGATCGTGAAGGTGAAAGAACCGCAGAAGAGCGAATGGGCTCAGCTCCGCGAAAACCAGATCCTGTTCACCTATCTTCATCTTGCGCCGGATCCGGATCAAGCTAAGGGCCTGCTCGCTTCCGGTTGTACCGCGATTGCATATGAAACCGTCACCGACGCGGCCGGCCACCTCCCGCTGCTCGCGCCGATGAGCGAAGTCGCCGGCCGCCTCGCCATCGAGGCCGCCGGCGCCGCGCTCAGGCGTTCGGCCGGAGGCCGCGGTGTGCTGCTTGGAGGCGTGCCCGGCGTGCAGCCGGCACGCGTCGTCGTGCTCGGCGGGGGCGTGGTCGGTAAGCAGGCTGCGCGCATGGCCGCGGGCCTCGGTGCCGAAGTCACCGTGATCGACCGCTCGATTCCGCGCCTGCGCGAACTGGACGATCTCTTTGCCGGACGCATGCGCACCCGTTTCTCAACCATCGAGTCGGTCGAGGAAGAGGTGTTCGCCGCCGACGTGGTGATCGGTGCCGTGCTGGTGCCCGGCGCCAGTGCGCCGAAGCTCGTCACGCGCGCCATGCTGAAATCGATGCGGCCGGGGGCCGTTCTGGTCGACGTCGCGATCGACCAAGGCGGCTGCTTCGAGACCTCGCATCCGACCACGCATACCGATCCGACCTACGAGGTCGATGGTGTCGTGCACTATTGCGTCGCCAACATGCCCGGCGCGGTGCCGGTGACCTCGAGCCAGGCCCTGAACAACGCGACGCTGCCGTTCGGCCTGATGCTCGCGAGCAAGGGATTTGCCGCGGTGTTGGAGAACCCGCATTTGCGCAGCGGCCTCAACGTGCACCGCGGGCGGATCACCAACAAGGCGGTGGCGGAGAGTCTGGGACTGGACTTTGCGCCGGTGGGGAGTGGGTTGGCGGCGTAAAGACACGGCCTGCGCTCGCTTGCGAAGCGGTGCTGGCGTTGCCGCTCCAGTTCAATCCGCCTTCGTCGACGAGAAAGGCGAACGATGCGATCCGGCCGCGTTATCTGGCCCTATAGTTCCGGCCGCCGGTGTCTTGGTAAGCCAAAAGAAGAAAACTATTGTTCCGAGGTCATCCGGCGGAAGGAGATTTCCTCCTCGAGGGCAACAACGCCAATCGCTTCCATTGCTGTTTGGGCCCGAAACGACGACATTCCCGTCAGATTTGACGGATTGGCTACGGTCATGGAACGCACTGGATTTGAGCCCTTCGGCGAGCAGCTGGTGTCCGCAACGGACGCCCAGCCGAAGTCGCGCGCCTCAAAGCTTCTGCTGCGAGCCGGCACCGCGCTGTTCTGGTCGCTGGTCGCGGGCATCGTGCTGGCGCGTGCGGCCTTCTTCGAGCCGGGCATCTATGACGGCTTCAGCCGGGTCGCCTCGCTCGCCAAGAACCTGATCTTCTAAGGCTCGCCTGATCTTCCGAGCCCGATTATTCCAGGCCGAGGACAGAACTTCCCTCGGCCCTGATATGTCGAAAACTTATTTCCCAATCGGGTGGCGCTGCGTATAAATCCTTCTCCTCCGGGAGAGATTTGTGTCGCAGAATCAAGCATCCAGCCCGGCCGATACCAAGCCGGCCACCGCCGTCAGCCGCATTGCGGCGCTGATTCCGGGCATCCTCCTCTGCATTCTCGTCGCCGGCGTCTCGGCCCTGCTGGAGCGGGCGGAACTGGGTGTGTTCGAGCATCCCTATGTCGAGGCGCTCGTGATGGCGATCCTGCTCGGCATGGCGCTGCGCAGCTTCTGGAAGCCTGCCCCACGCTGGCAGGCTGGCATCGCCTTCAGCGCCAAGCAGCTCCTTGAAGTCGCGGTCATGCTGCTTGGCGCCTCCATCAGCTTTGCCGCCATCGCTGCGTCGGGCATCGCCCTGCTGGCTTCGATCGCGGCCGTCGTCGTGGTCGCGCTCTGTGTCTCCTTCGGCCTCAGCCGGCTGCTCGGCCTCTCGACGCGTCTCTCGATCCTGATCGCTTGTGGCAACTCGATCTGCGGCAATTCCGCGATTGCGGCCGTGGCGCCGATCATCGGCGCCAACAGTGACGAGATCGCGTCCTCGATCTCCTTCACCGCGATCCTCGGTGTGATGATGGTGCTGGGCCTGCCGCTGCTGATCCCGCTGCTGCAGCTGTCCGCCACGCAATATGGGATCCTTGCGGGTCTCACCGTCTACGCCGTGCCACAGGTGCTTGCAGCGACGGTGCCGGCCGGCCTCGTCTCGACCCAGATCGGCACGCTGGTCAAGCTGATGCGCGTCCTGATGCTCGGCCCGGTCGTCGTCGGCCTCTCGCTGGTCGCCTCGCGCTGGCAGGCCGATGCCAAGAAGACCAATCTCGGCTTCTTTCGCCTAGTGCCGTGGTTCATCCTCGGCTTCCTCGCGCTCGCGACCTTGCGCTCGCTCGAGATCGTGCCGGCCACTGTGGTCGGACCGGTGACGAAGATCACGGGCTTTCTCACGGTGGTGTCGATGGCAGCGCTCGGACTCGGCGTCGACGTGCGCGTGCTCGCCAATGTCGGCGGCCGAGTGACGGCAGCCGTGACGCTCTCGCTGCTGCTGCTGCTCGGGATCAGCATCGCATTGGTGCACTGGTTCAAGTGAGACGATCCGGCCGCAAGCGCGCTGTACCCTCTCCCTTTGCGGGTCGTTGCGGGAGAGGATGGCTCGCCGCGTTAGCGGCGAGACGGGTGAGGGGTTCACTCCGCGAGCGCTTCTTTCACCGTGTCATTCGCGGATAGCCCCCATCCGGCGCTTTGCGCCATCTTCTCCCACAAGGGACAAGGGAAGAACAGCGCAAGCGTCGAGGGCGATCGCTAAATCACGTCCGCCAGCGAGTGTCCGTGCAGCTCGATGTTGAGTCCCTGCATGCCCATGTCGTTGATCTCGCCGCCCATCGCTTTGAGGCTTTCCTCGCGGATCAGCGACATCAGCCCGCGGCGCAGCGCCAAAAATTCCGACGACATCATCATGGATTGCTGCCGCGGCCGCTCCAGCGGGATCGGAATCTCCGCCTTGATCGAGCCGGGCCGCGCGGTCATGCAGTAAACGCGGTCGGACAGGAAGATGGCTTCATCGATGTCGTGGGTGACGAACAGCACTGAGATCTTCAGCCGCTGCCACATGTTGGTGAGGATCTGCTGCATGATGACGCGCGTCTGGGCGTCGAGCGCGCCGAACGGCTCGTCCAGCAGCAGCACCTTCGGTCCGGTCGCGAGCGCTCTTACGATGCCGACACGCTGTTTCATGCCGCCGGAGAGCCTTTCCGGATAGTGCTTCTCGAACGCCTCCAGCCCCGCCAGCCCGAGCAGGGTGCGCGCGGCGCGCTCGCGCTGGGAGCGCGGCATGCCGCGCATCTTCAGACCGAACTCGACATTCTCCCGCACCGTCTTCCAGGGAAACAGCGAATATTGCTGGAACACCATACCGCGCTCGGCGCTCGGGCCGTTCACGCGCTCGCCGTCGACGGTGACGATGCCCGTCGTGGGTTTAAGGAAGCCGGCGACGGCGTTGAGCAGCGTCGATTTTCCGCAACCGGAGGGGCCGACGATCGAGACGAACTCGCCGGGTTTCACATGGATTTGCGTATCGGTGACGGCCTGAACCGATCCCTCGATGGTCTCGTAGTCGAGGGAGAAGTTCTTGACTTCGATATGGCCCTTCGACGTGTTCGCAAGCATCTCGCTCATGTCGACCTCCACGGCATCACCAATTGTCCGGCGCCGCGGATCAACAGGCTAGAACCGAGGCCGAGCACGCCGATCGCGATCATGCCGAGCGCGATGTCGGCATACTGGACCAGCGAATAGGCCTCCCAGGTGAAATAGCCGATGCCGTACTGGCCCGAGATCATTTCGGCAGCGATCAGCGACACCCAGGCGACGCCCATGCCGACAGTGAGGCCGGTGAAGATGTGCGGCAGCGACGCCGGGAAATATACCTCGCGGAAGATCGAGCGCTCGCGCGCGCCGAGACATTGCGCCGCGCGGACCAGCACCGGATCGACCAGTGATATGCCGTGCAGCGTGTTGACCAGGATCGGGAAGAACGAGCCGAGGAAGGTGATGAAGACGATGCTTTGCTCGTTGGTCGGCCACAGCATGATCGCCATCGGCACCCAGGCGATCGCCGGGATCGGCCGCAGCACCTCGGCGACCGGGAAGATCACCTCGTGCACCAGCTTGAACCGGCCCATGATCAGGCCGAGCGGCACCCCGATGATCGCCGCCAGCGAGAAACCGATGAAGATGCGCCGGCAGCTCAAGAGGATGTGCATCAGGAATTTTGGATCGTGCATCGCCTTGGTGAAGCTCGCATAGACCGCGAGCGGCGAAGGCACGTTGGTGAAACGCACGAAGAACACGACGCGGTAGGTCGTGAGCAGGTGCCAGACCAGCAGGAAGGCGAGCAGCGAAATCAGGCCGATCGCGGTCGCGCGCAGCCGGCTCTGGTTCAGCCGGTACCAGCGCAACGCGAGCGTGCCGAAGGAGGGCGGTGTTGCGGGCGGCGTGACGGCACGCACGGAGCCCGCCTCTGCAATGGCTGGCATGCTGTCCTCGGAATGTCTGAGGATGGCGGGATTGCTCACGTCTTGCCTCCGCTGACCGCCGCCTTCACCGCTTCGTCGAAGCCGAGCACCTTGCCGCCGATTTTGACCGCATAGGCTTCGGCGTCCTTCTTAAGCAGGAACGGAGTGACGCCGCCATTGCCGACCGCGAAGAAGGCCTGGTCGGCGAACAGCTTGATGCCGCGCGTGGTGTCGAAGACGTAGGCGACGTTGATCTTCTTGCCCTTGGCCTTGTAGTCGGCATAGGCACCCAGCGTGCAGGCGGCGGACGAGAACGGCAGGATGCCGGCGTCGTCCACCCAGACCTCGCCGGCCTTGCGCGGATCGGCGATCGGTTTCTTGCAGAAGGAATCTTCGCCGGAGATCTCGTAGTTCTTCGTACTTGCAAGCTGCGCGTCGTAGTCGAGCTTCATCTCGGCATAGGCCTTGCGGATGTAGCTGTCGTCGACCCACTTCTTCGGATCGAACTCCTTCATGCGGCCGAGGTTTTGCAGCACCTTCACATCGGCGGTGGCGGCATCGATCAGAGCCGGCTTGATCGTGGGATCGGTGGTCATGTTGCCGCTGGGGCCGAGGAAGATGTAGACCACTTCCTTGCTGATGCCGGTCCATTCCTGGATTTTTTCGGCAGCCAGCTTGGGGTCGTCGCGCAGCCACTGGTCGGCGGCGATCAGCGCCTTGAAGTAGGCGACGACGACTTCCGGATATTTTTCGGCGAAATCGGTGCGGACGACGATGCCGTGGAAGGTCGGCAAGTTCGTCTCGACGCCGTCGAAGATCTTTCGCGCAAAGCCGCGGAACGGCAGCAACTCGGCAAAGGGGACGAAGTCGGCATGGGCGTCGATCTTCTTTTCCTGGAGATTGGTCGAGCCGACCTCCGGGCTCTGGCTCACGAGCTGGAAGAAGTCGGATGCATAGCCGCGGTCCTGCATCGCCTTCAGCACCATGCCATGCGCGGCAGAGCCGAAGGGCACGCTGACCAGCTTGCCCTTGAGGTCGGCGAGGTCGTAGTAGGGCGAGTCCTTGTGGACGACGAGGCCGTTGCCGGAGCCCTCGAGGCTGTAGGCCGCGACGCCGACGAGGCGGCTCTTGCTCTCCGGATTGTTCTCGAAGGTGAAGCCGTTCACGATCAGCGGATAGTCGCCCATCATGCCGATCTGCAGCTTGTTCGCCATCATCGCGTTGGTGACCGGCGGCCCGGAGGTGAAGTTCTGCCACTCCAGCTCGAACTTGATGTTGGCGTATTTGCCGCCCCTCGGCAGATATTTTTCGAGCAGATGCAACTGGCGGATGACGACGCCCGCGGTCACCGTGTTGGTCGTGGTGTCCTGCGTTCCAATGCCGAGCGTGACGGTCTCCGCCGATGCCGGCTGCGTGACGAGGAGCGCCAGCGACGTCACCAGCATCGCGATCGAGAGCGTGGGAAGATGGCGGACCATTCTCATCCTCATTCGGTTGGATGTGCTGTGGTTGCCATGATTGGGTGAGGGCGCAGGCAGAGCAAATCCGGAGTGACCGCGGTAGTCGATTAGTTGCCGGGAAAAGCCGATTGCATACTCCTTGGGCAATCCTGCACTATAAAGCCGCTTGCCTGTGCACCGACCATCGTCGTCGCTGCCGCCTCAATCCGACGCCTGGCCGCGCATTTCCTCGAGAACGTCGGTCCGGCACACCACGATCTGCGACCGCTTGGTCAGGACGATTCCCTTCTCCTGCATCCGCTTCAGGCTGATCGTGACCCATTGCCTGGTGGCGCCGACCATGTGGGCGATGTCGGCATGGGTGAAGGCCGCCGCGATCACGGTGCCGTCGGCATCCTCGACGCCGTAGAGCTCGACGAGATGCAGCAAGAGATGCGCAAGGCGCTGCGTGATGGAGCGCGTTCCCAGCATCTGCGCCAGCGCCGAATAGCATTTGCCCTTGAAGGTGAGGCCTTCGATCAGGCCGATCGCGAGATTGGGGATCTCTGCGGCAAGGATGCGCAGTTCCTTTCCGGGCAGGTGCACGACGCTGCAATTGCTGGACGCAACGCCGGACCATTGGTGCACGGTGCCCTCGAACACTTCGGGACCGCCGACGAAATTGCCGATATGCCAGTAGGCCAATGTGATCTCGCGCCCGAGCGGCGAGGTGTAGAACACGCGGATGCGGCCGCTCTCGATCAGCCAGATGCCGTCATGCTTGCCGCCCTGGCTGAACAGTGTCTGGCCGCGGTTGAGCACTTTTCGCCGGCCCTGCTTCAGCACCAACTCCCGCTCGCGCGGCGAGAGCTTGTCCATCAACGGTGGTGGACCGCCGATCCATTGCTGGTTCTCGGTGAGCAGCAGCGAGGAGCTGCCGGCAGACCGCATCGCGACTGGAACAGCTCCGCGAACCGCATTCGCCGCCTGCAACATCACCTTCCTCCGGAACGTTCAAATCGTTCTAAAGAGGAGCAATGTCCGTGCCAGATGGGGGCATACCGTGAGGGTGGCGGGAAGGGCCGCCGAACGCCCGCCGAACTCGCGATCGTGACAGCGCGCCGCACATCTAGAGCTTGCGTTCACGGTGGATACACGTCAGCATGTCGGGTGTCGAACGCGATCCGTATTTCATTCGTTGGCCGGTCGTTTCTGATGAGGTTTTTTTGCTCTGAACCGAACGATTGGGAATGGCGCCGGGTCGGGCGCACATTTTGATTGAAGCAGCCCTTCCTCGCGCGACGAGGATAGTCGTCAGATTGATACCGCCGCGGAGATGGACATGGCGGAACTTTCGATTTCAAGCTCATCGTTACGAAGATCGCGCGTCGGCACGATCATTGAGGGGTCGTCTGCAGTTTCTCGGCTCCAAGCCACCGGACGAGCTGATGCTGGCGATTTTGGACGAATACCAAGAGCACGTTGAAAAGCTGCGGCCGAAGCAGAATTGAAGTTCAGTTTATTGCGAGGAAACGGAGGGAATTTATGGCCAATTTAGTCGAAACAAAATTGACGTCTGCCGGACCAAAACGAATCCTTGCCTGCGACGGCGGCGGCATTCTCGGGCTGATGAGCGTGGAGATTCTCGCCAAGCTCGAAAGAGACCTGCGATCAGCGTCCGGCAACGACAAGCTCGTCCTCGCCGACTATTTCGATTTCGTCTGCGGCACGAGCACCGGTGCAATCATCGCGACCTGCATCTCACTCGGTATGTCCACGGATAAGATCCGCCAGTTCTACGTGGGCAGCGGTGAGCTGATGTTCGAGAAGGCCAGCATTCTCAAGCGTGCGCAGTACGCTTACAACGACGAACCGTTGGCAAAGATGCTTCGCGAGACGATCAATAAAGAGCTTGGATACGGGGCCACTGACCAGCCTGCGGAGCTCGGCGACGCGAATCTGAAGACCCTCCTCATGGTCGTGATGCGCAATCACACGACAGATTCGCCCTGGCCGGTCAGTAACAATCCGCGCGCCCACTACAACGACCGCAGCCGTCCCGACTGCAACCTCGGTTTACCGTTGTGGCAGCTCGTCCGTGCCAGCACAGCTGCGCCGACCTTCTTTCCCCCTGAGGTGGTGGTATTCGCGCAGGGGACAGCCAAGGAATACAGCTTCATCTTCGTCGACGGCGGCGTGACCACCTACAATAACCCGGCGTTTCTGGCCTTTCAGATGGCGACCGCACGAGCTTACCAGATGAACTGGGCCACCGGGCGCGACCAGCTCCTGATCGTGTCCGTCGGTACCGGCAATGCGCCACGCGAGCGGCCTGACTTGAAGGCAGGTGATCTTTGGCTGCTCGACCATGCCCGCAACATTCCGTCCGCGCTGATGAATGCGGCCAGTGCCGGCTGGGACATGGCCTGTCGGACGGTCGGCGATTGCCGATATGGCGCGCCGATAGACCGCGAGTTCGGTCACGCGATGCATATCGACCCCAAAGATCCACTGCCTTCGACCATTCCATCCCAGTTCACCTATGTCAGGTATGATCCGGACGTCACCGCGACGGGGTTGGCGGATCTGGGTCTCGCCAAGATTTCGCCCGCCGATGTGCAGGTGATGGACTCGGTCAAGCACATCAATCAGATCGGCGACGTGGGAGCGGCTTACGCCGAAAAATACGTCCTTCCCTCTACGCATTTCCCGAATTTCCCACCTCCCCGTTAAGGAGCAGTGATGCCGCAGGACCAACAGCAGAAGGCCGTTATCGCCCTGGCGGGCCGCCGCATCGACGCACCGGACGCGGAAGCGAAGCGCTTTCCGCTGGGCGCGGTGCCGTTGGTCCGCCAGCGGCTTGCCGATGTCTTTAGGCAGGAGCAGGCTGAGGCTTTGGTCTGCTCGGCCGCATGCGGGGCCGATCTCATTGCGCTCGAGGAGGCCGGACGCATGGGTATTCGGCGCCGGATCGTGCTGCCATTCGCGCCAGCCCGGTTCCGCGAGACGTCGGTGACCGATCGCCCTGGCGACTGGGGCGGACTATTCGATCGTGTGATGGGCGAGGTGGGGCAGGCGGGCGACGTCGTCGTGCTCGATGCCGGAGACGGTGACGCGGCCTACGCCGCGGCCAATGATGCGATCGTGAGGGAAGCGCTCGCGCTGTGCCGTGCCGAGACGCCGCCATGCCGGCCCGTTGCGGTCATCGTCAACGAAGGCAGCTCCCGCGGCGCGGGCGATGCCACCGAGCAGTTTCGCGTCCTCGGACTGGCGGCGGGATTTGTGGAGCGGCCGGTCAGGACGAACTGAGATTTACATCATCCGGCCTGGACCAAGGCCGGCACGGAGGGGGGGAAGCATGACACGCGTCTTCGTGATCCGGCCATTTGGAATCAAGCCGGATTCTGCGGGAAAGCTCATCGATTTCAATCGGGTCCACGACGGGCTGATCACACCCGCGCTGGGAACCTTCGGTATCGCCGGGGGCACCACCGGCGACATTGTCGAGCCGGGCAATATCAGGGAAGACATGTTTAAGCTCCTCGTCGAGGCGGACCTCGTCATTGCCGATCTCACGATCCATAACGCTAACGTCTTCTACGAATTGGGAATCCGGCATGCTTTACGAAAGAAGCGTTCGATTCTGATCAAGGGTAAGCCGGTCGCGGATGGCCCTGTCTTCGATCTCCTGACCGATCGCTACCTTGCCTATACCGTTGACAAGCCGGAGGAGTCGGTCGTCGAGCTCACAGAGGTCATTCGTCAGGCCTTGGCAAGCGAGCGCGACACGGACAGTCCCATCTTCAAGATGTTGCCAACCTTACCCGAAGTCGAGCCGGCCGCCGTCTCGCAGGTCATTCCCAACGAGTTGATCGAAGAAATCGATCGGGCGAGAGCCGCACACTCGATGGGTTGGTTGCGTCTGCTTGCGAAGGAAGTGGAGGGCCTCCGCTTCGAGTGGCCGGCACTTCGCATGATCGGCCAGGCGCAATGGGATCTCGAAGACTATGACGGAGCGCTTACGACCTTCGTCAAGGTCGTTGAAGTCTATCCAAACGATGTCGCTGCCAACCTCGCATTGGCCAATATCTACGAGCGACGATATCGAAAAGAACGCGCGCAAGGCCGAAATCAACCCCAGCTCTTTGCTGCATCCGATGCTGCAATCGCTCGCGTGCTGTCGCTCGGTCAGGGCGTTACCGCCGCGCAGCGCGCCGAAGCGCTCGCCTTGAAGGGGCGAAACAAGAAGACGTCGTGGCGATTGAGTTTCGAAACGGTGCCGGATCAGGCCGAGAGACGAAGGATCGCCACCAGCGCGACGCTCAGAGAGGCATATGAAGCATATCGTGACGCCTACCTCACGGACTTGAATCATTTTTGGTCAGGCCTCGCCGCCTTTCAGCTCGGCCAAATTGCGTTGGACCTTTCCAAAGATGCGGAAGAATGGGAAGCGTCGTTTCCGAGCAATGGTGGGGCTTCATACTACCGCGAGAAGCTCCGTCAGTCAGTCGATCAGCTCAGCGCGCTCTTGCCGCTGGTCATCGATGCCGCCTTGGAGCGTTTGCCGGAAGGTCACAAGGATCGCGTTTGGGCCAAAATGGGCCCGGCCGATCTGGCTTTTTTGGTGGAGCCGAACGCCTCTCGCGTCGCTCGACTTTATCGCGATAGCGTTTCGGAATCCCACCTCTTTGCCTGGGACGCTGCCAAGGGGCAGATGAAACTGTTTGACAGCCTTGGCTTCCGCCCGAATTTGGCCGACGCGGTGATCGCGGCTGTCGAGGCGCATCTGTGCCGGCCCGCTGCGAAGGAAGACTATGAGATGGTCATTTTCTCCGGGCACTTGATCGATGAGCCGGGCCGTCCCGAGCCTCGCTTCCCTCCCGACAGGATCGATAAGGCCCGACAGCTCATCAAGGACCGGCTTCTGAGCCTTCAAAAGGAGGGAAGGAAGCTTCGCGTATTGGCATCGGCTGCGCCGGGCAGCGACATCATCTGTCACGAGGTTTGCGGAGAGATCAATGTCGACAGCACGCTGTGCCTTCCGATGCCCCGGAACGTCTATGCCAGCCAGGTTTTCACCGATGGATTTGATGCGTGGCGAACCCGGTATTTCAATCTGCTCGAGAAGCGGCCAGTGCTCGAACTGAGCGACCGTGCAGGGTTGCCGAATTGGCTGAGCACCAAGGCGGGAGTCGATGCCTGGGAGCGCGGCAACGAATGGGTGCTGAGAATGGCGTTGTCCAGCTCGGCGAAGAAAATCATGCTGCTTGCCCTGTGGAACCAGCATGAGGAACCAGGACGTGCCGGTGGGACCGGGCACAGCGTACGGATCGCACGCGGTTCTGGCAGTGTCGATGTTCACATCATCGACGCCCGGGAGCTGCTCGCGAACTGAGCCGACCGGCAATCTGAGGAGCGAGCAGCCGACTTCACTGCCCCGCCAAGCTCAGCAAATACGGCTTCGGGTAAATCCCCCGGTTATGCCCGTCCGAGAATGAGATGTTCAGTCCGTAGCCGAGATCGCCAATCTCGGTGATCGCAATCCCCGGAAATGCTTCCGGGAAGCGGCCGTCGAAGCGGGCGCGGGTGCAGTGGGCGCATTTGCAGGAGAGGCGGAGTGTTTCGGCAGTGACGCTCAACGCATCGTTCTGCGTGGTGCGGACGAGCAGCGCCGCCAGATCGGCGCTGGCTTCATAGTCGGCTACGGTCGGTGCCAGCAATGCGGTCATGGTCATGATAAATCTCCGGCTTCTCTCTACGTCGGCGCAGGCGCCCACGAATAGCAACTAATTGCCGGTGCGGACACGTGGCGATGGCTTTCGCTGCCTCGTCTTCGGTCATCGCTCGCGAAATGTGCAACTAATCGACCGGGAATTTCACTTCCGAATTGCCGGGCTCTCCTCTCTCGGAAACCTTGAACGTCACCGATGGCGAAGGAGAGATCATGAGCGCATTTCAGAGGGAAAGGGTTTTGTCGGTCAGGCACTGGACCGATTCTCTGTTCAGCTTCACCGCAACGCGAGATCCCGGCTTCCGCTTCCAGAACGGCCAGTTCGCGATGATCGGGCTCGAAGTCGAAGGCAAGCCGCTGATGCGGGCCTACAGCATGGCCAGTGCCAATCACGAGGAGGCGCTCGAATTCTTCTCGATCAAGGTCCAGGACGGTCCGCTAACCTCGCGCCTGCAGAAGATCAGAGAAGGCGACATCATCCTGGTCGGCCGCAAGGCGACGGGCACGTTGATCACCGGCAATCTCATGCCAGGCAAGCGCCTGTTACTGCTCTCGACCGGCACGGGACTCGCGCCCTTCGCCAGCTTGATCAAGGACCCCGACGTCTACGAGAATTACGAGACGATCGTGCTCGCCCATGGCTGCCGCCAGATCTCGGAACTCGCCTATGGCGAGCACCTCGTCGCGGGCCTGCGCAGCCACGAATACTTCGGCCCCTTGATCCGCGACAAGCTGGTCTACTACCCGACCGTCACCCGCGAGCCGTTCCGGAACCGCGGCCGCATCACCGACCTGATCGCCTCAAACCAACTGTTCGACGACATCGGGCGGCCAGGCCTCGACATCGAGACCGACCGCATCATGCTGTGCGGCAGCCCCGCGATGCTGGAGGAGCTGCACGCGATGTTCGCCGCGCGCGGCTTCGTCGAGGGCAATCACAGCCAGCCCGGCCATTTCGTCATCGAAAAGGCCTTCGTCGAGCGCTGAGCCGCAAATCGCATCCCGGCGACAACTAATTGCTATCGCCGGGACGTCCCCTGAACAAATCTGACGCAAAGGCGCCGGATCGGCGAACCAGGAGCAAGTGATGGCACTAGATCAGATTGTCGACGGACTTTCGGAGGTTTCCTGCGATGTGCTGGTGATCGGCGGCGGCACGGCCGGCCCGATGGCGGCGCTGAAGGCGAAGCTGAAGAACCCGAAAGCCAATGTCGTCCTGCTCGAAAAGGCCAACGTCAAACGCTCCGGCGCGATCTCGATGGGCATGGATGGACTGAACAATGCCGTCATCCCCGGCTACGCGACGCCGGAGCAGTACACCAAGGAAATCACCATCGCCAACGACGGCATCGTCGACCAGAAGGCGGTCTATAAATACGCGCAGAACTGTTACAAAATCATCGAAGAACTCGACAGCTTCGGCATCCGCTTCCTCAAGAACGAAAACGGCGACTACGCGGTCAAGAAGGTGCACCATATCGGCACCTACGTCCTGCCGATGCCGAACGGCGAGACCGTGAAGAAGGCGCTGTACCGCCAGCTTCGCCGCGCCCGCATCTTGATCTCAAACCGCTACATGGCAACGCGGCTGCTGAAGTCCTCTGATGGCCGCATCGCCGGTGCGATCAGCGTCAATACGCGCACGGCGGAGATGCTGGTGATCAAGGCCAAGGCCGTGATCCTTTGCATGGGCGCGGCCGGCCGGCTCGGTTTGCCGACCTCCGGCTACATGTTCGGCACTTACGAGAACGCCGCCAATTCCGGCGACGGCTACGCCATGGCCTATCACGCCGGCGCGGCGCTCGCGAACCTCGAATGCTTCCAGATCAATCCGCTGATCAAGGACTATAACGGCCCGGCCTGCGCCTATGTCGCGGGTCCCTTCGGCGCATATACGGCGAACAACGAAGGCGCGCGCTTCATCGAATGCGACTACTGGTCCGGTCAGATGATGCTGGAGTTCTACAACGAGCTCTTATCCGGCAAGGGCCCGGTGTTCCTCCAGCTCAAGCATCTGCACCCCGACACCATCTCCGAGATCGAGTCCACGCTGCACAAGGTCGAGCGTCCGACGCGCGGCCTGTTCCAGCAGGGGCGCGGCGTCGACTATCGCAGCGAGTCGATCGAGATGCACATCTCCGAGATCGGCTTCTGCTCCGGCCACAGCGCCTCCGGCGTGTTCGTCGACGACAATGCGCGCACCACCATTCCCGGTCTTTACGCAGCCGGCGACATGGCGAGCGTGCCGCACAATTACATGCTGGGCGCCTTCACCAACGGTTCGGTCGCCGGCATCGACGCGATGGAGTTCGCCGACGGACATGATTTTGCGGAGTTCGACGCAGGCGATGTCGCGCTGGAGCGCGACCGCGTGATGGCGCCGACCAAGCGCGAGGACGGCATTCCGCCGAACCAGATCGAATACAAGACGCGCCGCCTGGTCAACGACTATCTCCAGCCGCCGAAGGTCACGCGCAAATACGAGCTCGGCATGCGCCGTCTGGCGGAGGCGCGCGAGGACATGCAGGAGCGCATGATCGCACGCAACGCGCACGAGCTGCTCCGCGCCCTCGAAGTGCAGTCGATCATGGACTGCGCCGACATGGCCGCGCACGCCTCGCTCTATCGCGAGGAGAGCCGCTGGGGTCTCTATCACTGGCGCACGGATTTCCCGGAAAAGGACAACGAGAATTGGTTCTGCCATGCGCTGCTGAGTAAGCGCGACGGCAAGATGACCAGCGAGAAGCGCGCAGTCGAACCGTACGTCGTGCCGATCTCCGACGACGAGAAGGACCTCTACGACAAGCAGCGCATCCGCGCCTCGGCCTGATCCACCAGAAATGCAGCAACAGGAGACATCAAATGCCTCTCGCGTCCTATCAGACATCGGTTCCCGTGGTCGTCGACGACGCCAAATGCATCGCGGACAAGGGCTGCACGGTGTGCGTCGATGTCTGCCCGCTCGACGTGCTGCGCATCAGCGAGATGACGAACAAGGCTTACATGGCCTATGACGAGTGCTGGTACTGTATGCCCTGCGAGGCCGATTGCCCGACCGGCGCCGTCACCGTCAACATTCCGTATCTGTTGAGGTGATCATGTCGAGCCCGTTCGAATCTTACGACGATCTAGAGGACGCCGACGAGCGGCTTCAGGCCGCCGATCCCGCCGAGCGCCGCGTCGCCATCATCGCGCTCGGCCATTCCGGCGATCCGGCAGCGGTCGCGCATCTCGCCAACTTGGTCGCAGATCCCGATGCGGGCGTGCGCCAGCAGGTCGCGATGGCGCTCGGGGAGTTCGATGGGCCGGAGGCCGCGAGCGCACTGGTCAAGCTGCTTGTCGACCCCGAAAGGATCGTTGCGGCAGCCGCGGCCGACAGCATGGCAGAGTTCAAGGATCCCGCCTGCGCCAAGATCATCCTGCCACTGGTGAAGCATGCCCACGCCTTCGTCCGTATGGGCGCGCTGCGCGCGCTCAAGGAATTACGCTGCAAGGACACGCTTAAGCCGGCGCTGGAAGCGCTCCAGGACACTGACGCCGCCGTCCGCGTGCAAGCGATCGGCGTGATCGGCTTTCTCAAGCTGGAGGAGTCCATCCCGGCACTAACGGCGTTGATCAACGACCCTGATGCTCATGTGCGCCGTGCCGCCGTGAGCGCGCTGGCGTTCTCGCAGATGAAACCTGCGGCCGAGACCATCACGCGCGCGCTGAAGGATGCCGACTGGATGGTGCGCGAGATGGCGGCCGAAACGCTGGGCCTCAATATCAACGGTTCGCTGGCCGCCGATCAACTGATCGTCTGCCTTGGCGACGAGTTCTGGCAGGTGCGGCTGAAGGCGATCCGCAGTCTCGGCAAGATGAAGATCGAGCGCGCGGTGCGGCCGATCGGCAATTGCGTCAACCACGACCAGGCGAACTTGCGGAAAGAGGCGGCCGCGGCGCTTGGCGAGATCGCCCATCCCGACGGCGAGGCGTTCCTGGCCGTCATCGCCGACGATCCCGATCCCGATGTGCGCAAGAACGCGCGCTGGGCGCTGCAGCAGATCGCGGCGCGAAAGGCGCGAGCAGGGGCATAAGAGGCGCGGGCGGCGGCATAGCGGCTCGTCGCGGCCGCTCTGGACTTCCCGCGCCAGACGTTTATTGGTCTTCGCCAATGGGACCGGCCGCCGCAAATGCGACCGATCCCAAAGAAACAGCGAGGACGCCGGCCATGACGAGTTTGACTGTGAAAGACCTTCTCCCCGAGGACGGCACGCGGGGAACATTGGCCGGCCGCGTCTGGCTGCCGCAGGTGAATGGTCCGGCCGTGGTCGCCGTCCGGGGCGACGGCGTCTTCGATGTTACCGCACGATTTCCGACCATCAGCGCGCTGTGCGAGGAGGACGATCCGGCCAAGGCGCTCGCTGCGACCAAGGGCGAACGCATCGGCGATCTCGAAGCCATTGTTGCCAATACGGCGCCCGATCGTCGCGATTCCAAGAAGCCGTGGCTGCTCGCGCCGGTCGATCTCCAGACCTTGAAAGCTGCCGGCGTCACCTTCGCGATCTCGATGTTGGAACGCGTCATCGAGGAGCGCGCGAAGGGTAATCCGGCCTCGGCCGAGGCGATCCGCAAAGAGGTGACGCGGTTGATCGGCGACGATCTGTCAAAACTCAAGCCGGGCTCGGACCAGGCGATGCACCTGAAGCAGGTGCTGATCGATCAGAACGCGTGGAGCCAGTATCTCGAAGTCGGTATCGGCCCGGATGCCGAAGTCTTCACCAAGGCGCCGACCCTGTCCTCGGTCGGCACCGGCATGGATGCCGGGCTGCATCCGAAATCGACCTGGAACAATCCAGAGCCGGAGCTCGTGCTGTTCGTCTCGAGCCGCGGCAAGATCGTCGGCGGTGCGCTCGGCAACGACGTCAATTTGCGGGACTTCGAGGGCCGTTCGGCGCTGCTGCTCTCGAAGGCCAAGGACAACAATGCGTCCTGCTCCATTGGTCCGCTGCTGCGCCTGTTCGACGACACCTTCACGCTCGACGACGCGCGCAAGCTCGATATCAGCCTGAACGTGACGGGCACTGATGGTTTCGTCCTCGACGGCCATTCCTCGATCAGCAAGATCAGCCGCGATCCGACCGATCTCGTCGCGCAGACCATCGGCAAGATCCATCAATATCCCGATGGTTTCGTGCTGTTCCTCGGCACCATGTTCGCACCCGTGAAGGATCGCGACGCGCCGGGGCAGGGCTTCACCCACAAGCGCGACGACATCGTCACGATCGCAGCGCCCCAGCTCGGCAAGCTCGTCAACCGCATGCGCACGAGCGACGAGTGCGAGCCCTGGACCTTCGGTATCGGCGCGCTGATGAAGAACCTGGCGCAGCGCAAGCTGATTTAGTGCTGCGGCCTTCGCGTCTCCCGCGTGCGGGGAGATGCCGATTGCATCGGAGATGCAATCGGGTGAGGGGACTCTCCACGAGTCAATCTGCTTGAGCGACCCAGAGCTCCATGAGCGCAGCGAAGCAATCCAGAATCCGTCCGTGGAACGACTCTGGATTTGCTTCGCTGCGCTCGCAATGACGAGGAGGAGAGGTCGCGAGCTCGTCTGTCACCGTCCTCGCAGAGACTCACTCATCCCAACGGCCGCACAATCTCCTTCATCTCCGCGTTGCATCCCCGGAACAAAATCGCGCTTGGCGTGTCTTAGATTCGCCTGTCGCTGCGAACGCGCATTTCCCTCCGAATAGTCAAATAATATGACTAGTCGGAACCCATCTTCCATGAAATAGTGCCCTCCGTCGGCCTACAGGCTGGCCTGAGGGTGCCATGATACCAATCGGCGCCCCGGATAAAACATCTTGGGAGACACGCCTGATGACCCCTAAAGTCCTCTTTGCGGCCAGCGCCATGGCCTCCTTGCTGCTTGCGCTGCCGGCCAGCGCCGGCCAGCTCACCATCGGCTTCTCGCAGATCGGATCGGAATCCGGCTGGCGGGCGGCCGAGACGTCGGTCTCCAAGCAGGAGGCCGCCAAGCGCCAGGTCAATCTCAAGATCGCCGACGCCCAGCAGAAGCAGGAGAACCAGATCAAGGCGATCCGCTCCTTCATCGCGCAGAACGTCGATGCGATCTTCCTCGCGCCCGTCGTCTCGACGGGGTGGGATTCGGTGCTGAAGGAAGCAAAGGAGGCCAAGATCCCGGTCGTGCTGCTCGACCGCGATATCGATCCTTCCGGCAAGGACCTCTATCTCACCGCCGTCACCTCCGATAGCGTGCACGAAGGCGAGGTCGCCGGCGAGTGGCTGGCGAAGACGGTCGGCAGCAAGGCGTGCAACATCGTCGAATTGCAGGGCACGGTCGGCGCCAGCGTCGCCGCCAATCGCAAGAAGGGCTTCGATACTGCGATTGCCAAGCATGCGAACCTGAAACTGGTGCGCAGCCAGACCGGCGACTTCACCCGCGCCAAGGGCAAGGAGGTGATGGAGAGCTTCATCAAGGCGGAAGGCGGCGGCAAGTCGATCTGCGCCGTCTACGCGCACAATGACGACATGATGGTCGGCGCGATCCAGGCGATGAAGGAGGCCGGCCTCAAGCCCGGAAAGGAGATCCTCACCGTCTCGATCGACGCGGTGCCCGACATCTTCAAGGCGATGGCCGCCGGCGAAGCCAACGCCACCGTCGAGCTGACGCCGAACATGGCCGGGCCCGCGCTCGATGCCATCGCGGCGTTCAAGGAAAAGGGTACGGTACCGCCGAAATGGATCCAGACCGAGTCCAAGCTCTATACCGCCGCCGACGATCCGCAGAAGATCTACGACAGCAAGAAGGGCCTCGGTTACTGAGGCGGGCAATACGCCGGACTGCTTCCAGCGGTCCGGCCCCCCTTCGAAACCGCTGCGCGAACGAATAGGCTTGGCGTCCGCATCATCAGCGGACGCCGGTGGGAGTGACGTCGCGATGGAACACAATTCCGATCCTGCTTCGCCGCTGCTGGAGGTGCGCGGGCTCAGCAAGAGCTTTGGCGCGGTGCGCGCGTTGCAGGAGGTCGACTTCACGCTCCGCGCCGGTGAGATTCATGCGCTGCTCGGCGAGAACGGCGCCGGCAAGTCCACGCTGATCAAGGTCGTCACCGGCGTATTCCCGCGCGATGCCGGCATTGTCAGGCTCGGTGGCGAAGAGGTCGCGCCGCGCTCGGCCAAGGCGGCGCTCCAGGCCGGCATTGCCACCGTCTACCAGGAGGTCAATCTGCTGCCGAACCTCTCGGTGGCGCAGAACCTGTTCCTCGACCGCCAACCGATGCGTTTCGGCATCGTGCGCGAAGGCGAGATGCGTCGCCGCGCCAAGGCGTTGCTTGCAGATTTCGGCCTCGATATCGACGTCACCGCGCCGCTCGGCAATTATTCGGTGGCGATCCAGCATGTCACCGCGATTGCCCGCGCGGTGGATCTCTCCGCGCGCGTGCTGATCCTGGACGAGCCGACCGCGAGCCTCGACCGCCACGAGGTCGAGATCCTCTTCGGCACCATGCGCGAGCTTGCCAAGCGTGGCATCGGCATCGTCTTCGTCAGCCACTTCCTCGACCAGGTCTACGAGATCTCCGACCGCATTACGGTGCTGCGCAACGGCCGCCTCGTCGGCGAGCGCGAGACCGCCTCGCTGCCGCGGCTGGAATTGATCCGGATGATGCTCGGCCGCGAACTGGCCGAGACCACCAGCGTGCGGGCTTCCGCCACCGAGCATGGGGCGCGCGAGATCTGCGCGAGCTTCAAGGGTTACGGCAAGGCCGGCTATATCGCGCCCTTCAATCTCGAGCTGCGCCACGGCGAGGTCGTTGGTCTTGCCGGATTGCTCGGCTCGGGTCGCACCGAGACGGCGCGGCTGGTGTTCGGTGCCGAGCGCGCCGATGGCGGAGAGGCGAGGGTGGAAGGCGCGACGGTGCGGTTGCAGTCACCGCGCGACGGCGTCCGCCATGGTTTTGGCTATTGCCCGGAGGAGCGCAAGACCGACGGCATCGTTGCCGAGCTCAGCGTGCGCGAGAACATCGTGCTCGCGCTCCAGGCCAAGCGCGGCCTGCATCGCCCGCTGTCACGCCGCGAACAGGATGAAATCGCGCGCCGCTACGTCAAGATGCTCGACATCCGCCCGTCAGATCCCGAACGCCCGGTGGGGCTCCTCTCCGGCGGCAACCAGCAAAAGGTGCTGCTGGCGCGCTGGCTCGCGACATCACCGCGGCTCCTCGTGCTGGATGAACCTACGCGCGGCATCGATGTCGGCGCGCATGCCGAAATCATCCGCCTGATCCGCGAGCTCTGCGATGATGGGCTTTCACTGCTCGTGATCTCATCGGAGCTCGATGAGATCGTGACCTATTCGGATCGCGTCGTCGTGCTGCGCGACCGGGCCCATGTCGAAGAGCTCGCGGGCGAGGCGATCGACGTCGGCAACATTCTCGCCGCCATCGCCGCCGACGGCGCCGCGATGCAGGAGGCCGGAGCATGACAGCGCTGCTGCCGCGCCGCGGCCTCGCCCAGATCCTCGCGCTGATCGTCATCCTCGCGGTCGATCGCGTGGTGTCGCCGCAGTTTTTCGACCTGCGCCTCCAGGACGGCCGTCTGTTCGGCAGCCTGATCGACGTGCTCAACCGCGGCACGCCGGTAGCGCTACTCTCGCTCGGCATGGTGCTGGTGATCGCGACGCGTGGCATTGACCTCTCGGTCGGCGCGGTCATGGCGATCTGCGGTGCGATCGCGGCGAGCCTTGCCGACGGTCACGGCCTCCCGGTGGTGCTGGCGGCCGCGCTCGGCGCAGGCCTCGTCTGCGGCCTCTGGAACGGCTTTCTCGTCGCGGTGCTCGGCATGCAGCCGATCGTGGCCACGCTGATCCTGATGGTCGCGGGTCGCGGCATTGCCCAGCTCATCACCAAAGGGCGGATCGTGACGTTCTCCTCGCCGGATCTGGTCTGGCTCGGCAATGGGTCGGTGCTTGGCCTGCCAGTGCCGATCGTGATTGCCTTGGGCATGCTGATCCTCACCGGTGCAGTCGTGCGCGGCTCCGCGCTCGGGCTGCTGATCGAGGCGACCGGCGGCAATGCACGGGCGAGCGAGCTCGCCGGTGTCGGCACCCGCGCGATGATCCTGGCCGTCTATGTCTGGTGCGGCGTCTGCGCCGCGCTCGCCGGCGTGATCGCGGCGGCCGATATCATGGGGGCTGATGCCAACAATGCCGGCCTCTGGCTCGAGCTCGACGCGATCCTCGCCGTGGTGATCGGCGGCACCTCGCTGTTCGGCGGCCGCTTCAGTCTCGTGCTCGCAGTGCTGGGCGCGCTGATCATCCAGACCATGAACACCGGCATCCTATTGTCGGGCTATCCGCCGGAGTTCAATCTGCTGGTCAAGGCGGTGGTGGTGCTCGCCGTGCTGCTGCTGCAATCGCCGAAATTCTCCGGTCTTGCCGGGATCGCCGCGCGGCTGCGGAGGACCAAGGCATGAAAGGCCTGCCGCCCGTCCTTATCACCGCCATCGTGCTCGTTGCGGGCTTCGCAGCTTGCGCGGTGCAATTCCCCAACATTGCCTCCACCCGCGTCGTCGGCAATCTCCTCACCGACAATGCCTTTCTCGGCATCGCCGTGACCGGCATGACATTCGTCATCATCTCCGGCGGGATCGATCTGTCGGTCGGCTCGGTGATCGGTTTCACCACCGTGTTCGTTGCGCTGGCGATCGAGCGCTGGGGCGTGCCGCCGCTGGTCGCCTTCGTCGCCATCCTCGCGCTGTCAGCCGCTTTTGGCGCTGCGATGGGCACGGTCATCCATGTCTTCGACCTGCCGCCCTTCATCGTGACGCTGGCCGGCATGTTCCTCGCCCGCGGCGCAAGCTTCTTGCTGTCGACGGAATCGGTGCCGATCACCGCGCCGATCTATTCCACCGTGTCGGACTTCGCCTTACGGATGCCCGCGGGTGGGCGACTGACCGCCATCGCCATCATCATGCTCGCGATCGTGATCGGCGGCGCCTTGCTGTTGCATCTCACCCGGTTCGGCGCCAATGTCTATGCGCTCGGCGGTAGTCGCACGACCGCGAGCCTGATGGGCGTTGCCGTCGGCAAGATGACGATCAAGATCTACATGCTGTCGAGCCTGCTCGCAGGGATCGCCGGCATCGTCTTCTCCTTCTACACCAGCGCCGGCTACTCGCTCTCCGCCGTCGGAGTCGAGCTCGACACCATCGCCGCCGTCGTGATCGGCGGCACGCTGCTTACGGGCGGGCAGGGCTCGGTGATCGGCACCTTCCTCGGCGTGCTGATCCAGGGCCTGATCCAGACCTACATCAATTTCGACGGGACGCTGTCGAGCTGGTGGACCAAGATCGCGACCGGCGTGCTGCTGTTCGCTTTCATCGCCTTGCAGCAGGGGCTGGTCGTGCTTGCACGCCGGCCGGTGAGGAAGAGCGCAGGAGCAGCCACATGACCTCACGCATCGTCGTCATCCCGACGCGGCGGGCCCACTCCAATCATGCGGAGGTGGCCCGTTCGATCGGCGTCGACATCATTGCCGGCCGCTATGCGGAAGGCACGCGCTTGCCGGGTGATGCCGAGATGATCGCGATGTTCGGGGTGTCGCGGCCGGTGCTGCGCGAAAGCGTCAAGACCCTGGTCGCCAAGGGGCTGCTCACCACCAAGGCGCGCGTCGGCACCGTCGTGCGCGAGCGCGGCGCCTGGAACATGTTCGATGCCGACGTGCTGGCCTGGCACCTGGATGCCGGCATCGACAAGCGCTTCCTCAACGACCTCGCCGAGATCCGTCTCGCGGTCGAGCCACGTGCGGCCATGCTCGCAGCGGCGCAGCGGTCCGAGGAGGATCTGGCCGAGCTCCGCCGCAGCATGGAGCGCATGCGGCATGAGGCGTCCGACTCGGTGGGCTTTGCCGATGCCGATCTCGCGCTTCATGTGGCCGTGGCGCGCGCCTCCGGCAATCTGTTCATGCGCTCGATCGGGCATGTCATCGAGGCCGCGCTGCGCGCCTCGTTCCTGCTCAGCGCCCCGGTCGAGGCGGAGGACCGCGACACCGTGCTGCTTTGGCATCAGAAGATCGTCGATGCCATCGCCGCGGGCGATGCGGACGCCGCCTCCGAGGCCATGATCTATGTCATTCATAACGGCATGCGCCGCCACGAGGGCACGGTGATCGAGACCGCGCCGGCCGAGCCGCTGCCGTCGGCAGATACTGGAGAACAAGCGTGACAGACCTTCGCATCGCCATCGTCGGCTTCGGCAAGATCGCGCGCGACCAGCATGTCGGCGCGATCGCGGCGACCCCGGGCGCGACGCTCGCGGCGGTGGCGAGCCGCAATGCTTCGCTTCCGGATCTGCCGCATTTCGCCACCGTCGAGGAGCTGCTGGAGAAAGGTCCGCCGATCGACGCGGTGTCGCTCTGCACGCCGCCGCAGGTGCGCCGCGCCCAGGCCGCAGCCGCGCTCGCCGCCGGCAAGCATGTCATGCTGGAGAAGCCTCCGGGCACCGGCGTCGCCGAGCTCGATCCGCTGATCGCGATGGCGGCGGGTGCGAAGCGGACACTGTTTGCGACCTGGCATTCGCGCTATGCGCCGGCGGTCGAGCCGGCGCGGCAATGGCTCGCCGAGCGCCGCATCGCCTCCGTTCACATCAGCTGGAAGGAAGACGTCCGTGTCTGGCATCCCGGGCAGGGCTGGATCTGGGAGCCAGGCGGTCTCGGCGTGTTCGATCCCGGTATCAATGCGCTGTCGATCCTGACCAGGATTCTGCCAAAGCCGGTGTTCGTCACCGCGGCCGAGCTGGCCTTTCCGGCGAACCGCCAGGCGCCGATCGCGGCGAACCTGACACTGACGGATATCAACGGTCTGCCTGTGACCGCCGAGTTCGATTTCCGCCAGACCGGTCCGCAGAGCTGGGATATCGTTGTCGAAACCGATCAGGGCCGGCTGACTCTGTCCAGCGGTGGCGCGCGCATGACTGTCGACGGCAAGGTGCTTGCCGAGGCGGCCGATGAGGAATATCGCGGGCTCTACCGTCGCTTCGTCGAGCTCGCGGCGACCGGCGCAAGCGACGTCGACCTGACGCCGCTTCGTCTCGTCGCCGACGCCTTCCTGCTTGGCAAGCGCACGATCGTCGAACCGTTTGTGGATTGAGCATGGCCGCATCAAAGGTCACGAGAGACGTTTTCGGGACGTTGCCGGATGGCCGCAGGGTCGAGCGCGTCGCGCTGCGCGGGGAGGGCGGCTTCGAGGCGCGCATCATCAGCCACGGCGCGGTGTTGCAAGCGCTGATCGCGCCGGATGCCAAAGGTGGATACGACGACGTCGTACTTGGCCATGACGCGTTTGCCGGCTACCTCGCCGAACGAAAGTTTTTCGGCGCCACGGTCGGCCGCTACGCTAACCGCATCGCCAAGGGGCAGTTTTCGCTTCATGGCGAGACGGTGCAGCTTCCCGTCAACAACGGCCCCAACGCGCTGCACGGCGGCCTGGATGGTTTCGACCGCAAGCTCTGGGAGATTGCCGCAATCGAGGAGGGCCCCGAGCCCGCGGTGACGCTCACTTATACGAGCCCGCATGGCGAAGAGAACTATCCCGGCCGGCTCGACGTGCGCGTGACCTATCGCGTCACCGGTCCAGCCGAACTGTCGCTCGTCATGGAGGCGCGGACGGACCGAACGACCATCGTCAACCTGACCAACCACAGCTTCTTCAACCTGGAGGGCGCGACGTCGGGAACGTCCATTCTCGATCACGAGCTGACCGTCGCCGCAGACCATTTCCTGGCCATTGATGCCACCGCCATTCCGCTGCTGGAGCCGGCGCGCGCGGTTGCCGGCACGCCGTTCGACTTCCGCAGGGCCCGGCCGGTCGGCGAGCGGATCCGTGAGAACGATCAGCAATTGCAAAACGGCAGGGGCTACGATCACACCTACTGCCTCGGGCGCGATGGCAAGCTTGCGCTCGCGGCGCGGCTCGAGGCGCCGCGCTCCGGGCGCATCATGGAGCTGTTCACCGATCAGCCCGGACTCCAGGTCTATTCCGGCAACTATCTCGACGGCTCCATTTCGGGCAAGGGCGGCAAGCTCATCCGACAATCGGACGCGATGTGCCTGGAGCCACACATCTGGCCTGATGCGCCGAACCGGCCGGACTTCCCGAGCCCGCGCCTTGATCCCGGCGGGACGTATCGCCATCACACGGTTTATCGATTTTCGGCGAGGTCGCCATGATGGAACAGGTGCCAACCACTGTCCTGTCGGACCATCCGTGCCATCTCGGCGAAGGTCCGACCTATGACGTGACCACCGATACGGCCTGGTGGTTCGACATCCGCGAAGGGCTGCTGTTCGAGGCTCGGCTCGGCAGCGGCGGCGTTCGTGTCCACGCACTCGACCGGATGGCGAGCGCGCTCGGACGCATCGATGCCGAACGCCAGTTGATCGTCGCGGAGGACGGGCTCTACATTCGAACGCTCGCCGACGGCGCGATGACACTGTTCTGTCCGCTCGAAGCGGACAATCCGGCGACGCGCTCAAACGATTGCCGCGTGCATCAATCAGGCACGTTCTGGATCGGCACCATGGGCAAGAGGGCCGAGCCGCAGGCGGGCGCGATCTACGCGCTCCATAGGGGGAGGATCTCGACGCTGTTTCCGGGCATCAGCATTCCAAATTCGATCTGCTTCTCGCCTGACGGCGCCACCGGCTATTTCACCGACACTCCGCGCGACGTGCTCTATGCCGTGCCGCTCAACCCTGCGACCGGCCTGCCGCGCGGCGAGCCGGAGGTGCTGTTGCGCCACAGCGGCATCGGCGGCCTTGATGGCTCAGTGTGCGACGCTGATGGAAGGATCTGGAATGCCTGCTGGGGGGCGAGCCGGATCGACGTCTATTCTCCGCAAGGCGAGCGCCTTCGCTCGTTGAGCGTGCCCGCAATACAGGCAAGCTGTCCCGCCTTCGTCGGCGCCGATCTGTCGCGCCTCCTCGTCACCTCGGCCTGGCAGGACATGGACGCGGCCGCGCGCGCCGCCGATCCGCAAGCCGGCTGCACTTTTCTACTGGAGGCATCCGCGCGCGGACGCGCGGAACCCGACGTCAAGCTCGCATAGGAGACCAGAGGCAGCCCACCACCACGTTCTCGACGCTACGAAGAAGACAGTGAAACACAAGGGAGTGAAACATGTTGAAACTGAAGACGACGTTTCTCGCGCTGGCGCTGGCCGGTGCTGCCACGATGGCCGCAGGCGTGCCCGCCTTCGCCCAGAAGGCGACGGTCGGCATCGCCATGCCGACCAAATCCTCGGCGCGGTGGATCGACGATGGCAACAACATGGTCAAGGTGCTGAAAGAGCGCGGCTACAACACCGACCTGCAATATGCCGAGGACGACATCCCGAACCAGCTCTCGCAGGTCGAGAACATGGTGACCAAGGGCGCCAAGGCGCTGGTGATCGCCGCGATCGACGGCACCACGCTGTCCGACGTGCTCAAGCAAGCCAAGGCCAAGGGCATCACCGTGATCGCCTATGACCGCCTGATCCGCGGCACGCCGAACGTCGACTATTACGCGACCTTCGACAATTTCCAGGTCGGGGTGCTCCAGGCGCAGTCGATCGAAAAGGGGCTCGGCCTCAAGGAAGGCAAGGGTCCCTTCAACATCGAGCTGTTCGGCGGCTCGCCCGACGACAACAACGCCTACTTCTTCTATAACGGCGCGATGAGCGTGCTGAAGCCGTATATCGACAGCGGCAAGCTCGTCGTCGTCTCCGGCCAGATGGGCATGGACAAGGTCGCAACCCTGCGCTGGGACGGCGCCACGGCGCAGGCCCGCATGGATAACCTGCTCAGTGCCTACTACGGCAACAAGAAGATCAATGCCGTGCTGTCGCCTTATGACGGCATCTCGATCGGCATCATCTCCTCGCTGAAGGGCGTCGGCTATGGCAGTGCCGACCAGCCGATGCCTGTTATCTCGGGCCAGGACGCCGAAGTGCCCTCGATCAAGGCCATGCTGCGCGGCGACCAGTATTCGACCATCTTCAAGGACACCCGCGACCTCGCCAAGGTGACCGCCGACATGGTCGACGCCGCGCTTGCCGGCAAGGAGGTCACCGTCAACGACACCAAGACCTATGAGAACGGCGTCAAGACCGTGCCTTCCTATCTGCTCAAGCCGGTCGTGGTGTACAAGGACAATTGGGAGAAGGTGCTGGTCGACAGCGGCTACTACAAGAAGTCGCAGTTCCAGTAAGACTCTCTCTTTCCCCTCTCCCCGCTTGCGGCCGCTTGCGGGGAGTAGGGTTTCCACACGGGCAATGGTTGCTATGCACTCCGTCATTGCGAGCGCAGCGAAGCAATCCAGTCTGCCGCCGCGGAAATAGTCTGGATTGTTTCGCTGCGCTCGCAATGACGATGTGGATGCAGTGATATCATTCAATCTCTCCCCGCGCGCGGCGAGAGGCGAAGTAAGCAAGGGACACCAAAGCCAATGACCGCCATGCTGGAGATGCGCAACGTCAGCAAGAGCTTTGCCGGTGTACAGGCGCTGCGCGACGTCAACTTCTCTGTTCATGCCGGGCAGATCCACGCTCTCGTCGGCGAGAACGGCGCCGGCAAGTCGACGCTGATGAAGGTGCTGAGCGGCGTCTATCCGCACGGCAGCTACGAGGGCACAATTGTCTTCGAGGGCGAGGAGCGCCGTTTCCGCGACATCAACGATTCCGAGGCGCTCGGCATCATCATCATCCACCAGGAACTGGCCTTGATCCCGCTGATGTCGATCGCGGAAAACATCTTCCTGTCGCATCCGCCGTCGAAGCTCGGCGTGATCGATCGTGACGAAGTGTACCGGCGCACGCGCGAGCTGCTGGCGCAGGTCGGCCTAAGGGAATCGCCTGATACACTGATCACCGATCTCGGAGTCGGCAAGCAGCAGCTCGTGGAAATCGCCAAAGCACTGTCCAAGCGCGTGCGGATGCTGATCCTGGACGAGCCGACCGCGAGCCTCAACGAGGCCGACAGCGCCGCGCTGCTCGAACGCCTGAAGGCGTTCCGCGAGCAGGGCATCGGTTCGATCCTGATCTCGCACAAGCTGAACGAGGTCGCCAAGGTCGCCGACCACATCACCGTACTGCGCGACGGCCGCACCGTCGATAGCATCGACTGCCATGCCGAGCCGATCCAGGAAGACCGCATCATCCGCAGCATGGTCAATCGCGATATGGCGCATCGTTTCCCGGAGCGCAGCGTGAAGATCGGCGAGCCCGTGCTCGATGTCGCGAGCTGGTCGGTCTATCACCCCATTCATCCCGAGCGGCAGGTGATCAAGAACGTCAATTTCAGTGTCAGGCGCGGCGAGGTCGTGGGCATCGCCGGCCTGATGGGCGCCGGCCGAACCGAATTCGCGATGAGCCTGTTCGGCCGTTCCTGGGGCACCAATATCAGCGGCAGCCTCCGCCTCGAGGGCAGGGAGATGGCCCTGCCGAGCGTCGCCGCGGCGATCGACGCCGGCCTCGCCTATGTCACCGAGGACCGCAAGCAGCTCGGCCTGATCCTCGCGGACGATGTCCGCAAGAACATCACGCTTGCGAGCCTCGACCAGGTCGCGCCCGGCCGCGTGATCGACGACATCGCCGAGCTGAAGGTCGCCAGCGACTACCGCAGCAGGATGCGGATCCGCTGCTCCGACGTCTACCAGGAGACCGGCCAGCTCTCCGGCGGCAATCAGCAGAAGGTCGTGCTGTCCAAATGGCTGATGACCGACCCCAAGGTTCTCATCCTGGACGAGCCGACGAGGGGTATCGACGTCGGTGCCAAATACGAGATTTACTGTATCATCAACGAGCTCGCGGAAGCGGGCCGCGGCGTCGTGGTGATCTCCTCGGAAATGCCCGAGCTGCTCGGCATCTGCGACCGCATCTGCGTCATGAACGACGGTGCCTTTGTTGGGGAGTTCAGGGGATCGGAGGCGACGCAGGAGAAGATCATGCGCGCCATCATGCGCAACGAACGAAGCATTGGGAACGCCGCGCCAGCGGCCGCGGAGATGGGAGGATCGCAGCCATGACCGACAAGACGGTGTCGCTGCCCGAGGAGCGCCGGCACGGCAGCTTCATCAAGAACAATTTGCGCAACTACGGCATGCTGATGTCGCTGGTCGCGATCATGCTGTTCTTCCAGGTCGTGACTGGCGGCACGCTGCTGCAGCCGCTCAACCTCACCAATCTGGTGCTCCAGAACAGCTACATCGTCATCATGGCGCTCGGCATGCTGCTGGTGATCGTCACCGGCCATATCGACCTCTCGGTCGGCTCGGTCGCGGGCTTCATCGGCGCTGTCGCCGCTGTTCTCATGGTGACCTACAAGGTCGATTACACGCTTGCCTTCATCGCCTGCCTGCTGGTCGGTGCCGCCATTGGCGCCGCACAAGGCTATTGGGTGGCCTATTTCAAGATTCCGTCCTTCATCGTCACCCTGGCGGGGATGCTGGTGTTCAAGGGGCTGGCGCTGGCGGTGTTGCAGGGCCAGTCGCTAGGCCCGTTCCCGCCGACCTTCCAGAAATTGTCCTCCGGCTTCATTCCGGAGCTGCTGCCCGAGGCCGGCACGCTACACCCGACGTCCATGCTGATCGGGGCGGTGCTCGCGCTCGGTCTCGTCTACGCCAGCGCCAAGGGCAGGTCGCGCGAGCAATCGCACGGCATCGAGATCGAGCCCTACGCTTTCTTCCTCGGCAAGAGCATCCTGCTGGCGTGCGCCGTGCTCTATTTCACCTATCTGATCGCATCGCATCGCGGCCTGCCCAACGTGCTGGTGATCATGACCGCGCTGATCGCGCTCTACGGTTTCGTGACCCGTCGCACCGTGATCGGCCGGCAGATCTATGCGGTCGGCGGCAACGCCAAGGCGGCAAGCCTGTCGGGCATCAAGACCGAGCGGCTGACCTTCCTGACCTTCGTCAACATGGGCGTGCTCGCCGCCCTCGCCGGGCTCGTCTTCGCCGCGCGCCTCAACACCGCGACTCCCAAGGCCGGCCTCGGCTTCGAGCTCGACGTCATCGCCGCCTGCTTCATCGGCGGTGCCTCGGCCTATGGCGGGGTGGGGCGGGTCGGCGGCGCCGTCGTCGGCGCCATGATCATGGGCGTGATGAACAACGGCATGTCCATCCTCGGCATCGGCATCGACTATCAACAGGTCATCAAGGGCCTGGTGCTGCTCGGTGCGGTGTGCATCGATGTCTATAACCAGCGGCGATGAGGCCGTCGTCGCCCGGATGGAGTGAAGCGCATTCCGGGTTCTATCCGCTCGGCGAGACTGTCCCGCATTCCGCTGCGTTCCATGCGGTCTACGGTCCCGACTGCCAGCCCGCTACTGCGTCGTAACAGCTCAAGACTGCAGCACTGGTACCAATCCGTAGCGCAGCATCGTCTCCTTCATCTTTGCCGGATCGGGCGTGCCGGCGGCGAGCAGGACCGCCATTTCCTTGAAATATTTAGGACCAAGCGCGCCGGGGGTGAGTATGCACAGGCAGGTCGCCGGCCGGGCTGAACGATTTGTAAAGCCGTGCACCACGCCGCGCTTGATGAACGCGGTCTCGCCGGGCGCCACGTCGACGTCCATTCCATCGATCCGCCAGGTCGAGACGCCGCTTAGTCCATAGATCGTTTCGTCCCAACGATCGTGATAGTGAGGGATCGGCATTCGCGCGTTCGGCTGGAGGGTCATCTCGAACAGATCGAGAGCGCCGGCAGTGTCGTCCTTGCTCCGGAGAAAAGTCAGCTGCAGCCCACCAAGATTGATGATCTCAGGCATAGCGAACTCATTGGGTCGTGTGCGGTAGCGAACTTTACCGCGTTACGGCGATGAGCCGAAGCGCTCTGTTGCCGGAATGGGCTGCGACGCCCGACGATTATTGCGTCGTGAAGAGCACCACGGCGATGGCAACCGAAAGGCTCACCGCCGAGACCGTTGCCACCGTCGATAGCACCCCCATTCGCCGGAGCGATGGCGAATGCGATGATAGTGGGGGCGCGGTCATCAGCCCGATTTGTGCATCGCTCATATCGTCGCCTGTGGAACTCAATTGATCCACGTTAGGGCGGAAGAACCAGCAGGACGTTGCGATAGTGCAAACGCGCCCCCGGCCGGATGCATTGAGTGTGCGGCGACAAACTCGGAACCGCACCGGTGAGATATCTGTTCGGCGTCTTTGATGTGGAAGGCAGATGTCGGCGACGGATTGCGAGCAACGAGAGGCCGGCTAGGGAATCCTCGAAGATCTCCCCGGCGATCCCATGATTCAACATCGGCTTCTGAGCTATTGCTCACCTGCTGAGTATATGATCGAATGGCCGGATGGACCAAGGCCGGCCAAAACCCGATCTGATCATCTTCGACTGTGACGGCGTGCTCGTCGACAGCGAGCTCTTGAGCTGCCGCTGCCTGTCCGAGGTGCTGGCCGAGTTCGGTTTCGCGCTCAGCGAGGAGCAAGCGCTCGAACTGTTTCTTGGACGCAGCACCAAGGCGATCGAGCAGCACTACCGCGATCTCGGCCAGATCGTGCCGGATGGCTTCCTGCCGCGACTGAAGTCACATGTGCTGGAGACGTTTGCCGCCTCGCTCGAGCCGATCCCCGGGGTGGAGGCGGTGATCTCGGAGCTGACCGTGCCGTTCTGCGTGGCCTCGTCCAGCGACATCGACCGCGTATCGCTCTCGCTCGACGTCACCGGTCTTCGGGCACATTTCGGCGATCGGCTCTACACCGCGCAGATGGTCAGGCACGGTAAGCCGGCGCCCGATCTCTTTCTCCATGCGGCCGAGAACATGCGCTCGCCGCCCTCACGCACGCTGGTGATCGAGGACAGCGTCAGCGGTGTGCAGGCGGGCAAGGCGGCCGGAATGACCGTCTGGGGATTTGTCGGCGGCGGCCATTATCGCACCGGCGACGGCCACGCTATATTGTCCGCCGCCGGGGCCGATCGGGTCTTCGCGCGCATGAGCGATTTCTGGAAGGTGTGAGCCCCGCATGGCGGCCGAGAACGACAAGTCGAAACTCGACGACGCTGCGCGCGCCGGCTGGCTTTACTTCATTGCCGGCCACACTCAAGACGAGATCGCAAAGATGCTCCAGGTCTCGCGCGCTTCGGCGCAGCGGCTGGTCTCGCTGTGCCTTGCCGAACGTCTCATCACCTTCCGGCTCGAACATCCCATCGCCGCCTGCATGGAGCTGGCGGCGCGTCTGAAGGAGCGGTTCAAGCTCGTTCATTGCGAGGTGGTGCCGGCAGATCTTGTCGCGCCGCAGGCCAATGCAGGCATCGCCGAGCGCTGCGCCAATCTGCTCGATGCGACGCTGCGCTCGGAGACGCCGGTCATCGTCGCGCTCGGCACCGGCCGGGCCGTGCGCGCCGCGGTCGAGCGCGTCACGCCGATCGACCGGCCCAATCACCAGATCGTCTCGCTGGTAGGCAATATCTCCGCCGACGGCTCGGCCAGCTTCTACGATACCGTCGGCCGGCTCGCCGACCGCACCGGGGCGCGGCACTATCCGATGCCGCTGCCGTTCCTGATGTCGTCGGAGGACGAGCGCAATAGGATGGTGCGCATCGAGCCGATCGCGAAGGTGAAGGCAGTCGCGGCCAAGGCGGATTTGCGCCTCGTCGGCATCGGTCAGATGGACCAGAAGGCGCAGGTGCATATCGACGGTTTCGTCACCCGGGACGAATTGTTCGAGATGATGCGTCTGGGGGCCATCGGCGAGATCACGGGCTGGGCATATGATGCCAAGGGCCGCCTGCTCAAGGCCGGCACCAACAAGCGCCTCACCAGCATTCCGCCGGAAGTGCCGGCGAAGACCACGACGATCGGCGCCGCGGTTGGCGCCGCCAAAGTGGCGGCGATCGCTGCGGCACTGAACGGGCGGTTGATCAATGGGCTGATCACGGACGAGGCGACAGCAAGGGCGATCTTGGAGCGATAGGGCGTTTACGCCTCCGGCGTGCATACGAGGCGGGAAGTCCCTCTACCCACACCGCTGTCATCGTCCGCGAAGGCGGACGATCCATTACGCCGCGGGCCCACTTGAGGCAAACCAATAGACGACGCGGAGTACTGGATGCGCCGCCTTCGCGGGGTATGACGGCTATGAGTGAAGCGACACCTCGTCCCTCCCGCACCGCAGCACTCATAAGTTGCTTGAACGCTCGCGCGCCTGCTTGACAACTGTCTTCCTTGGGCTGAACATACGCTCAACGCGTGGGCATATGCTCAAAACGCGACTCTTAGGGAGGTCACCGTGAAACACGTCCTGGGCGCCGTCTGCGGCGCGTCTTGCCTGCTGCTGGCCGTCCCCGCGATGGCCGAAACGACCCTGACCATCGCCACCGTCAACAATGGTGACATGATCCGCATGCAGGGGCTGACGGGGGAATTCACCAAGAAGAATCCTGATATCACCGTAAAATGGGTGACGCTGGAGGAGAACGTGCTGCGCCAGCGCGTCACCACCGACATCGCCACCAAGGGCGGCCAGTTCGACGTCCTCACCATCGGTACCTACGAGGTGCCGATCTGGGCCAAGAAGGGCTGGCTGGTGCCGCTGGCCAATCTCGGCGCCGATTACGACGTCGCCGACCTCCTGCCCAAGATCAAGGATGCGGTCTCGTTCGACGGCAAGCTCTACGCCGCGCCGTTCTACGGCGAGAGCTCGATGGTGATGTACCGCACCGATCTGTTCGAGAAGGCCGGCCTGAAGATGCCGGAAAAGCCGACCTGGGATTTCGTCGTCGACGCCGCCAAGAAGCTCACGGACAAGAGCGCCGGCGTCTACGGGATCTGCCTGCGCGGCAAGGCCGGCTGGGGTGAGAACATGGCGTTCCTGTCGGCGATGGCCAATTCCTACGGCGCGCGCTGGTTCGACGAGAAGTGGGAGCCGCAGTTCAACACGCCGGAATGGAAGGCGACGCTGACGACTTACGTCAATCTCATGAAGGAAGCCGGCCCGCCCGGCGCGAGTTCCAACGGTTTCAACGAGAATCTGGCACTGTTCAACGCCGGCAAATGCGCGATGTGGATCGACGCCACGGTCGCGGCGTCCTTCGTCACCAACCCGAAGGACTCCACGGTCGCCGACAAGGTCGGTTTCGCGCTCGCGCCCAACACCGGGCTTGGCAAGAACGCCAACTGGCTGTGGGCCTGGAATCTCGCAATCCCCGCCGGCTCCAAGAAGACGGAAGCCGCCGAGAAGTTCATCGCCTGGGCAACCAGCAAGGACTACACCAAGCTTGTGGCATCGAAGGAGGGGTGGGCCAACGTGCCGCCGGGCACGCGCACCTCGCTGTACCAGAACCCCGACTATCTGAAGGTCGCGCCGTTCGCCAAGCTGACGCTGGCCTCGATCGACGCCGCTGATCCCAACAAGCCGACGGTGAAGCCCGTTCCCTACGTGGGTGTGCAATACGCCGCGATCCCAGAATTCCAGGGCATCGGCACCCAGGTGGGCCAGCAATTCTCCGCGGCGCTCGCGGGCTCCACCACCGTCGACGCGGCGCTCTCGGCCGCTCAATCCGCCACCGAGCGCGAGATGAAGCGCGCCGGCTACATCAAATGAACCCGAGCTCTTCCTCCTGAGCTCAGACTCGCGGCCATTCGTCCGTCCCCGGATGGATGGCCGCCTTCTTCCCCAAGAGGAGAAGTCAGGATGGCAACCCGGCAGACGCAGTTTCTTGCGCGCTCGCTGCTGACACCTGCGGTCGGGCTGCTCTTCATCTGGATGATCGTCCCGCTCGCCCTGACGATCTACTTCTCGACACTGCATTACAGCCTGCTCGACCCCGGCTCGGAATCGTTCGTCGGCCTGGAAAACTTCCGCTACTTCCTCACCGATCCCGCTTTCCTGGCCTCGCTCCAGAATACGCTGGTGCTCGTTGGCTCCGTGCTGGCGCTGACCATCCTGCTCGGCATTCCCCTGGCGCTGCTGATGGACCAGCCCGTGATCGGGCGCAATTTCGTGCGGCTGATGGTGATCGCCCCGTTCTTCGTGATGCCGACGGTGAGCGCGCTGGTCTGGAAGAACCTGTTGATGCATCCGGTGTCGGGATTGTTCGCCTGGCTCACTTCGCTGTTCGGCCTTACGCCGATCGATTGGTTCAACGATGTACCGCTGCTTGCCGTCATCCTGATCGTGACGTGGCAATGGCTGCCGTTCGCGACGCTCATCCTGCTGACGGCGCTGCAATCGCTCGACGAGGAGCAGAAGGAAGCCGCCGAGATGGACGGCGCCAGCGCGGTCTCGACCTTCATCTACATCACGCTGCCGCACCTCGCGCGGCCCATCACGGTGGTGATCCTGATCGAGACCATCTTCCTGCTCACCGTATTCGCCGAGATCTTCGTCACCACCGGCGGCGGGCCGGGCTTGCAAACCACCAACATCGCGTTCCTGATCTATTCGCAGGCGTTGATCCAGTTCGACGTCGGCAGCGCCTCCGCGGGCGGCCTCGTCGCGGTGGTGATCGCCAATATCGTCGCCTTCTTCCTGGTCCGTATCGTCGGCCGCAATTTGGAGGCCTGACATGGCGCGGATGGCGACGACGCGGCGGGTGGCGATATCGACGGCGGCGGCCTGGCTGTTCGGCTTCCTGATCTTCTTCCCGATTCTGTGGATGGGGCTGGCGAGCTTCAAGACCGAACTCGAGGCATTCGCGGTACCGCCATCGTTCCTGTTCTTCCACTGGACCATGGAAAACTACGCTACCGTGCAGGAGCGCAGCGACTATCTGCACCACGCGATGAACTCGATCATCATCGCCGGCGGCTCGACGCTGATTGCACTGTTGATCGCCATTCCCGCGGCGTGGTCGATGGCGTTCTCGCCGACCAAACGTACCAAGGACGTCCTGCTGTGGATGCTCTCGACCAAGATGATGCCGCCGGTCGGCGTGCTGGTGCCGATCTACCTGATCTACAAGTCCTTCGGCCTTCTCGATTCTCGCATCGGCCTCGTCTTTATCCTGTGCCTCGGAAACCTGCCGATCGTCATCTGGATGCTGTTCACCTATTTCAAGGAGATTCCGCGCGACATTCTGGAGGCCGCACGCATGGATGGCGCCACCATCGGCCGTGAGCTCATCTACGTGTTGACCCCGATGGCGATCCCGGGGCTCGCCTCAACCTTGCTGCTGAACCTGATCCTGGCCTGGAACGAGGCGTTCTGGACGCTCAATCTGTCGACCTCGAGCGCCGCGCCACTCACCACGTTCATCGCCTCCTATTCGAGCCCGGAAGGATTGTTCTGGGCCAAGCTGTCGGCGGCCTCGACGCTGGCGATCGCACCCATTCTCGTCCTCGGTTGGTTCAGTCAGAAGCAGCTCGTGCGCGGGCTCACCTTCGGCGCGGTGAAGTAGAGGGGGATCATGGGTCAGATCACACTTCAGGGCGTACAAAAATCCTTCGGCCCGGTGCACATCATCAAGGGGGCCGACCTCGATATCGCCGATGGGTCCTTCGTTGTGTTCGTCGGTCCCTCCGGCTGCGGCAAGACCACACTGCTGCGGCTGATTGCGGGGCTCGAGGACGTCAGCGGCGGCAAGATCCTGATCGACGGCAAGAACGTCGTCGACACGCCGCCGGCAAAACGGGGGCTGTCGATGGTGTTCCAGTCCTACGCGCTCTATCCGCATATGAGCGTGCGCGGCAATATCGGCTTCGGCCTCAAGATGGCCGGCCTTGCCAAGGACGAGATCAACCGCAAGGTCGAGGCCGCCGCCGCGACGCTCAACCTCACGCCCTATCTCGATCGCAAGCCACGCGAGCTATCCGGCGGCCAGCGCCAGCGGGTCGCGATCGGCCGCGCCATCGTGCGCGAGCCCAAGGCGTTTCTGTTCGACGAACCGCTCTCCAATCTCGACGCGGCGCTGCGCGTGCAGATGCGCATCGAGGTGACGCGGCTGCAGAAGCAACTCGGCACCACCGCGATCTACGTCACCCACGACCAGGTCGAAGCCATGACCATGGCCGACAAGATCGTCGTGCTCAACGGCGGCAAGATCGAACAATATGGCTCACCGTTGGAGCTCTACGAGCGGCCCGCCAATCTCTTCGTCGCCGGCTTCATCGGCTCGCCCAAGATGAATTTCGTCACCGGCGAGCCTGCTTTGCACAAGGGGGCAGCGACGATCGGCGTCCGGCCGGAGCACCTGAAAATCGAGCGCGACGGCACTGGCGGCTGGCAGGGCACTATCGCAGTGGCCGAGCATCTCGGTAGCGACACCTTCCTTTACGTCGATGCCGGCGCGCTCGGCATGCTGACGGCGCGCTACATCGGCGAATTGAGTCTGCACGCCGGTGACCGCGTATCGCTGGTGCCGGACCCCGCGCGCATCCACCGCTTCGACGAGAGCGGCAACGCTCTTCGGAGCTGACAAGAAACGGCAAGAAAACGGAAAGACGATCATGTACCTGGAAAAATTCAAGCTGAACGGCAAGACCGCGTTCATTACCGGCGGCGGGCAGGGCATCGGCCTTGGCTGCGCCGAGGCGCTGGCCGAGGCCGGCGCCCGGGTCATCATCGGCGACCGTGACGGCAAGGTCGCTGACAGCGGGAAAGCCAGCCTGAAGGCAAAGGGTCTTGACGTCGAGACCGCGGTCATGGATGTCACCGATACCAACCGTGTGGCCGAAGTCGCGAACGACCTCGTCGCCCGCCACGGCAAGGTCGACATCCTCGTCAACAATGCCGGCATCGCCCGCAGCGAGACGCCCGCGGAGACCGTCACCGACGAGCACTGGCTCAACGTCATCGACGTCAATCTCAACGGCACGTTCTGGTGCTGCCGCGAGTTCGGCAAGCACATGCTGAAGGCTGGAAGCGGCGCCATCGTCAATGTCGGCTCGATGAGCGGCTTCATCGTCAACAAGCCGCAGGAGCAGTGCTTCTACAACGCCTCCAAGGCTGCCGTGCACCATCTGACCAAGTCGCTCGCCGCCGAATGGGGCGCGCGCGGCATCCGCGTCAATGCGGTGGCCCCGACCTACATCGAGACGCCGCTCAACGCCTTCGTAAAGAGCAATCCCAAGATGTACGACGCCTGGATCGGCGGAACCCCGATGGCGCGGATGGGGCAGGTCGAGGAGATCGCTTCCGTCGTGCTGTTCCTCTCGTCGGAGGCCGCGAGCCTGATGACCGGCAGCATCGTGCTGGTGGATGGCGGCTACACTTGCTGGTAGGCTCCCGTCGAGACTGACGAAGCGACCGGGAGCGACAATGCCGCGAGCGTATATCGGCGTCGATGTGGGGACCACGAGCACGCGGGCAGGGGTATTTGACGAAGCTGGCACGCTGCTCGCGATGGCGCGTCATCCGATCCGGGTCTGGCACGAGGCCGGCGATATCGTCGAGCAGTCGTCACAGGACATTTGGGAGGCCTGCGCGGCATCGGTACGCGCGGCTATGGCGGAGGCTGGCATTACGCCCGATAGCGTCGGCGGTATCGGCTTCGACGCTACCTGTTCCTTGGTTGTCCTCGATCGGCATGGCGAGCCGCTCACCGTCAGTGGATCCGGCGACAGGCAGCGCAACGTCATCGTCTGGATGGACCATCGCGCCATCGCCGAGGCGCGGCTGATCAACGAGACCGAGGATGCGGTGCTGCGCTATGTCGGCGGCTCGATCTCACCCGAGATGGAAATGCCGAAGCTGCTGTGGCTGAAGCGGCATCTGCGCACGAGTTTTGACGCAGCGGGCCATTTCTTCGATCTCGCGGACTACCTGACCTGGCGCGCGACCGGCTCGCTGCAGCGTTCGACCTGCACGGTCACCTGCAAGTGGAACTACCTCGCCCACGAGGGCGGCGGCTGGAGCGCGCCATTCTTCAAGCGCATTGGTCTGTCCGACTTTGTCGCCGAGAATTATGCGCGCATCGGCATCGAGATCGTCGCCCCCGGCACGCGGCTTGGGGCAGGGCTGACCCGAACTGCCGCGGCTGAACTCGGCCTGTCACCGGGCACGCCGGTCGGCGCCTCACTGATCGACGCCCACGCCGGCGGCGTCGGGGCGATCGGCGGACGCGATGGGGCGGGCGAGGTGACCGACGTCTGCGACCGTCTCGCCTACATCATGGGAACGTCGGCGTGCATCATGGCGACGACGAAGGAGCCATGCTTCGTGCAAGGCGTGTGGGGGCCTTATTATTCCGGCATGGTCCCGGACCTCTGGCTCAACGAGGGTGGCCAGTCGGCGGCGGGCGCGGCGATCGACCATCTCCTCAAGTCGCACCCCGGTTTCGGCGAGGTGAGCGCGGTCGCGCGCAGCGAGGGCCTCGATCTCATCGACTTCCTCGAGCGCCGAATCATCGCGCGCGCAGGCGATGCCAGTCGCGCTGCGCTGCTGGCGCGTGACGTCCACGTCCTGCCGGAATTCATCGGTAACCGCTCGCCCTATGCCGACCCGGACACGCGCGCGGTGATCGCCGGCCTCGATCTCGACACCGACATCGGTTCGATGGAGCGGTTGTTCGTCGCCGGCCTCTGCGGTCTTGCCTATGGGCTCGCCGAGGTGATCGAGGCTTTTGCCGCTCATGGCGTGCGCTCGAACATCATGATCATGGGCGGCGGCGCCAGCCGGAGTCCGCTGGTGCGGCAGATCATGGCCGACACGACCGGCCTTACCGTCGCGCTGCCGCAGACGAAGGAGCCGGTGCTGCTCGGCGCCGCCATGCTCGGCGCCGTCGCCGGCGGTGCCTATGCCAACATCGGCCAGACCATGGCCAAAATGTCGGCGCTGGGACGCAAGAGCGAGCCGACCGCGCCCGAGATGGCGGCGTTTCATGCCCGCAAGCGCGAGGTCTACAAGCTGCTGCGAGAGGTCGACCAGGGGAGCCGCGCGGCGATGCGCAGCGTCGCGAGAGGTTGAAAGACATGCTGATTGCCTGCGGCGATGCGCTGATCGATTTCGTGCCGACGCGAAATGCGGAAGGTCGCGAGGCCGTTATGCCCGCCGTCGGCGGCTCCTGTCTCAACGTCGCGATCGGTATGGCGCGGCTCGGCGCGCCGACCGGCTTCGTCGGCGGCGTTTCGACCGACCTGTTCGGGCGGATGATCGCCGATCATGCAACCGCCTCCAGCGTCGACCTCGGTCTTGCCACCCGCAGCGATCACCAGACCACGCTCGCCTTCGTCCGCATCGTCGCGGGCGAGTCGCACTACGCGTTCTACGATGCCGAGACGGCGACGCGGAACTGGACGTACCGACGCGGGACAATTCCGCTCGACACGGTTGAAGCTCTCCATGTCGGCTCGACCACGCTGGTCAACGACCGGGGCGCGGCGGAGACCACAGCTCTGATCGCGGATGCGCGCGCGTTCTCGACCATCTCCTTCGATCCGAACTGCCGACCGAATCTCGTCAAGGACAAGCCGGCCTATCTCGCCCGCATGGCGGAGTTCGCTGGGCATGCTGATCTCATCAAGATGTCGGACGTCGATTTCGCCTATCTCTTTGGCGACGAGCCCTATCAGCAGCGCGCGAGCGCGCTGCTCGCGCAGGGCACGAGCCTCGTCGTCGTCACCAGGGGCAACCATGGCGCCGTCGCTTGGCATGCAGGGGCGGGGCAGATCGAAGTCGCCGCCCCCAAAGTCGAGGTCGCCGACACCATCGGCGCGGGCGACAGCTTTCAGGCGGCATTGTTGTTCGCTCTGCACAAGCAGGGGCGCATTGCCCGGCAAGCCTTGAAGGACGTCGGTGCCGACGAGCTTCGCCGCGCGCTGTCCTTCGCGGCCAATTGCGCCGGCCTCACTTGCACCCGTCCGGGCGCCGATCCACCCTGGAGCCACGAGGTCAGCTGGAGGTGGTAGTCGGCGCAAGGTCTCGCGATGCCGCGATCGACGACGGCCATGCACCGATCGAAATGGACAGATGGGCTGCGCGCTGGCAAGGTCTGTACACCCTGATGCGAGCCTGCCACCATGAGCAACGACCTCTGTCTCCGCTCCGCAACTGAGCTGCGTAGCCTGATCGTCGCGAGGAAGCTGTCGACAGTCGAGCTCATCCGCGCCGTGCTTGCCCGCGCCGAGGCGCTCCAACCCGAATTGAACTGCTTCATCACCCTGTGCGGTGATGAGGCGATCGCAGCGGCGCGCGAAGCCGAGCGCAAGGTAATGGCGGGCGAGGAACTCGGCCTGCTGCATGGCATCCCCGTCACCGTCAAGGACATCGTCAACACGAAGGGCGTGAAGACCACCTTCGGCGCCGTTCCCTTCAAGGACAACGTGCCGACCGAGGATGCAGTCGCCGTTGCGCGGCTGCGCAGCGAGGGCGCGATCCTGATCGGCAAGACCACGACGCCGGAGTTCGGCAGCAAGTGCCTCACCGATTCACCTTTGTTCGGCCGCACCCGGAATGCCTGGGACGCCTGCCGCTCGTCCGGCGGATCCAGCGGCGGCGCGGCGGTGGCGGTGGCAAGCGGCATCGCGCCGCTGGCGATTGCGACCGACGGCGGCGGCTCGACGCGTATTCCGGCGGCCTGCAACGGCGTGGTCGGGCTGAAGCAGAGCAACGGCGTGATCCCGCACAGCCAGGCGCTGGATGTGTTCGGCAATCAGACCTACGTCACGCCGACTACCCGCACCGTGGCCGATACCGCGCTGATGATGCAGGCGATGGCGGGCGAGGATGCCTGCGATCCCTGGTCGATCGGCGTCCCCGTGCCTGACTTCATCGGCACCGCGGCCTCGCGCGGCGACCTGCGCGGCTTGAGGATCCTGTACTGCCTGACGCCGCCGGGCCGTCCGGTGTCCACTGAGGTCGCCGCCAGCTTCAAGGCGAGCCTTGATCGACTGGCGGGGTTAGGTGCCGAGCTCGAGGAGTTCTCCGGCGATGATTTCGATATCGAGCCGATCTGGCGCGCCATCAACCACACCGTCTGGCGCACGCGCTTTGCAAAGCTCGCGGCCGAGCACAAGAACGAACTGAGCGAGGCCTTCCTCAAGCAGCTCGCGCTCGCCAGCGAGGTCAGCGGCGTCGACTATCAGGAGGCGATGTTCGCGCGCACCGCGTTGTTCCGCCGCGTGCAATCGCTGCTTGCGCGCGGACACCTCTTGGCGATGCCGACGCTCACCCGAACCGCGCTGCCGATCAAGCAGGACCTCTTCGGCAGCATCGAGATCGATGGTCGGCACTACGACAGCGTCCGGCCGCACTGGTTCCCCTGGACCATGCCGTTCAACATGACCGGCCATCCCGCCATCAGCCTTCCCTGCGGCTTTGCCCGCGACGGCCTGCCGATCGGCCTCCAACTGGTCGGCCGCTTCCGGGCGGACGCAGAATTGCTGCGCGTGAGCGCATTGTTCGAGGCCTCGAGCGGCCTTCTGTCCCGCTGGCCCAGCTAGGGGCAGCTCGTGGAGACTGCATCTTCAGGGATGTGCCAGTTCGCTGTGGCTCCCGTCATCCTGAGTGCGAGTGATGGGGCGCGGAGCGCCCCATCGGGAGCCTCGAAGGATGAACGGCCGAGATGCAGCCGGGCCGTCGCCCTTCGAGGCTCGTTCTGCGTTGCAGGACGAGCACCTCAGGGTGACGGTGATAGAGCATCGGTGCGCTCGCAAAGAGCTTGCGTCCGGCGCCCAGACATGTTGATCGTGCCGCGGGTGAGCCCTGCAGCCGAGCACGCATGAGCGTCTTTGTCCTCCGACGTCTGTTGACCTTGCTGGCGACGCTGGTCGGCGCGTCGCTGATCATCTTCCTGGTGCTCGACGCGCTTCCCGGCAATGCCGCGCAGATGCTGATGGGCGCCGACGCCTCGCCCGACGCGGTTCGCGCGCTCACCGTCAAGCTCGGGCTCGATCAGCCGTTGGCCGTTCGCTACCTGCAATGGATCAAGGGCCTCGTCGTCGGCGATCTCGGGAACTCCTATGTCTACGGCACCCCAGTCGCCAGCCTGATCGCCGAACGGCTGGTGCTGACCATTCCGCTCGCGATCCTGGCGATGGCGATCACCGTGACGCTGGCGCTCTCCGCCGGCATCTACACCGCGGCCAACCACAACAAACTCGGCGATGTCGGCGTGATGTCGCTGACCCAGGTCGGCATCGCGCTGCCAAACTTCTGGTTCGCGATCCTGCTGGTGCTCTTGTTCGCTGTGCGGCTGCAGTGGCTCTCGGCGGGCGGCTTTGCCGGCTGGGAGGACGGCATCTGGCCGGGAATCAAGTCACTGCTGCTGCCGGCGGTCTCGCTTGCCGTGGTGCAGGCCGCGATCCTCGCGCGCGTCACGCGATCGGCCGTCCTCGAAGTGCTGCGCGAGGACTTCGTGCGCACCGCCCGCGCGAAGGGACTCGGCAAGCGCGAGGTGCTGTGGAGCCACGTGCTGCGCAACGCCATGATCCCCGTGATGACGGTGATGGGCCTGCAATTCGCCAATCTGCTCGCCGGCACCATCGTGATCGAGAACGTGTTCTACCTGCCGGGCCTCGGCCGGCTGATCTTCCAGTCGATCGCCAACCGCGACCTCATCGTGGTGCGCAACTGCGTGATGCTGCTCGCGGCCATGGTCGCCATCGTCAACTTCGTGGTCGATGTGCTCTACGCCTTCATCGATCCCCGCATCAAGGTCCACGACCTGTGAGTGATCCGCTCGCCACCGCAGTTGGATTGCCGACGGCCGCCCCGCCGGCGCGCCCCGCGACGGGCTTTTGGCGGAGGGCGCTGCGGCATCGCAGCTTCGTGCTCGGTGGCGTCTTGGTTCTTGCCGTGATCGGTTCTGCGCTGCTTTCCCTGGTCTGGACACCCTGGTCCCCTTACGAGATCGATATCGCCGCAAAGCTCAAGCCGCCCTCGGCGGCGCACTGGCTCGGCACCGATTCCTTCGGCCGCGACATCGTCTCGCTGCTGCTGGCGGGGGCCCGCTCCACCATCATGGTCGGCGTCATCGCCGTCAGCATCGGTCTCACCTTCGGCGTCACGCTGGGCCTGATCGGCTCGGCCCAGCGGGGCTGGATCGAAGAGATCATCATGCGCTTTTCCGACTTCACCTTCGCCTTTCCCGCCGTGCTGTCCGCGATCATGCTCGCCGCGGTCGTCGGCCCCGGTATGGTGACCTCGATCGTTGCGATCGGCATCTTCCAGATCCCGACGCTGACACGGCTGACGCGCGGCTCCGCCAATGCGATCTGGGCGCGCGAATTCGTGCTGGCCGCGCGCGCGGCGGGCAAGGGGCGCTTCCGCATCACCATCGAGCACGTGCTGCCGAACATCCTGTCGATCCTGATCGTGCAGGTCACGATCCAGTTCGCGCTGGCCATTCTCGCCGAGGCCGCTCTGTCCTATCTCGGTCTCGGCACGCAGCCGCCGCAGCCGTCCTGGGGGCGGATGTTGAACGATGCACAGATGCTGCTGTTCCAGTCGCCGATGCTCGCGGTCTATCCGGGCGCTGCAATCGCCATCGCGGTGCTCGGTCTCAATCTCCTCGGTGACGGATTGCGCGACCTGCTCGATCCCCGACTGGCGCGGGAGCGATGACGATGGACGAACGCTCCAACGTGCCGCTGATCGAAGTCGAAAATCTCGACGTCCGCCTCAACACCAGCCGCGGGCCGGCACGGGCTGTGCGCGGCGTCAGCTTCGCTCTCGAGCGTGGTGAGACCCTCGGGCTCGTCGGCGAGTCCGGCTGCGGCAAGTCGGTCACGGCATTGTCGTTGATGGGGCTGCTGCCGGACAGCGCGGCCGTCACCGGCAGCATCAAGCTGGACGGCGACGAGCTCGTCGGACTCTCGGATGCCGATTATTGCCGCCTGCGCGGCAACCGCATCAGCATGATCTTCCAGGAGCCGATGACCGCGCTCAATCCAATGCACACGATCGGCAACCAGGTCGCCGAGCCGCTGCGGCGGCATAAGAAATACTCGGCGGCGCAGGCGCGGCGCGAGACCATCGCCTTGCTCGACCGCGTCGGGCTGCCCGACCCCGCGCGGCGCGTTGACGCCTATCCGCACCAGTTCTCGGGCGGCCAGCGCCAGCGCATCACCATCGCGATGGCGCTGGCCTGCGAACCGGACGTCCTAATCGCGGATGAGCCGACTACGGCGCTCGACGTCACCATTCAGGGCCAGATCCTCGACCTCATCGCCGATCTGGTCGAGGAGCGCGGCATGTCGATGATCCTCATCTCGCACGATCTCGGCGTCATCGCCGAGAACGTGCAGCGCATGATGGTGATGTATGGCGGCACCGTCGTCGAGAGCGGGCCGACCGACGAGGTGTTCCGCCGCATGGGACATCCCTACACGCAGGGCTTGTTCCGCGCTCGACCGAAGCTCGGCGCGCGCAAGGGCACGCGGCTGAAGACGATCTCGGGCACGGTGCCGGAGCTCGCCGATCTGCCGTCCGGCTGCACCTTTTCCGATCGCTGTCCGCTCGTGATTGACCAATGTCGCGCCGCACTGCCGCCGATGGTGGATGTCGGCCCCGGCCATCTGGTGCGCTGCATCCGGACGGACGTCTCGATGGCTGAGCCTGTCGGAGCGCTGACCGCATGAGCACCGCGCCGCTTCTCGATGTCAGGGATCTCGAGCAGCGCTACACGCTGCCGCGGGAAAGCCTGTTTCGCCCGCCAGGGCAGGTGCGCGCGCTCAACGGCGTCAGCGTGCAGGTCCAGGCCGGCAAGAGCCTCGGCATCGTCGGCGAATCCGGCTCCGGCAAGTCCACCTTCGCGCGCCTTGTGATGGCGCTGGAGCGGCCGACGTCGGGCCAGGTCGCGCTGCTCGGCCGTGATCTCAATCGTATCTCGGCTGACGAACTGCGCCGCGCCCGCCGTGATTTCCAGATGGTGTTCCAGGACCCTTACGGCTCGCTTGATCCGCGTCAGACCATCGCGCGGATCGTTGCCGAGCCGCTGACCGTGATGGAAGGCGCCGACCGCACCACCTTCCGCGACCGCGTCGCGGCTGTGCTGCGCCAGGTCGGCTTGCGTGACGCCGACATGGACAAATATCCGCACGAATTCTCGGGCGGCCAGCGCCAGCGCATCGCCATTGCGCGTGCACTGATCACGCAGCCGAAGCTGATCGTCGCCGACGAGCCGGTCTCCGCGCTCGACGTCTCCGTGCAGGCCCAGGTGCTCAACCTGATGCAGGACCTCCAGGAGCAGTTCGGCCTCAGCTACATCCTGATCAGCCACGACCTCGCCGTCGTCGACTATCTCTGCGACGAAGTCGCGGTGATGTATCTCGGCCGCATCGTCGAGCAGGGGCGCCCCGAAGATCTGTTCGAGTGCTGCGCCCATCCCTATACGCGGGCGCTCTTGGATGCGGTGCCGCGGGCGCGTGCCGGGGGTAGCCGGCGCCGGCGCGGGGCCCAGGCGATCGCCTCGCAATCGGCGGCAGCGGCCGGATGCCCCTATGCATCGCGCTGCACCCTTGCCGACCAGCATTGCCGCGAGGTTCCGCCTGCGTTACGCAAGATGGGCGAGGGGCACCTTGCCGCCTGCCACAAGGCCGAGGCCGTGATGGCGTTGCCGCAGGCGGCCGTGGAAGGTTAGTGTCCGGAGCAGGATTAGCGTAGGCTTGAGAACGGAACAGGCTGGGGAGTTGCGCATGTTCAGGAAACTATCGATCGTCGCATTTGCTGCTGCGCTCGTCATGGCGCCCTTGCCGGCGCTGGCGCAGAGCAAGAAGGACAGCGTCGTCATGGCGATGGCGCTGGAGCCGCCGGGCCTCGATCCCACCAATGCCGCCGCCGCCGCGATTGCCGAGGTCACGCTCTACAACATCTATGAGACCCTGACCAAGATCAACGAGGACGGCTCGGTCTCGCCGCTGCTCGCCGAGAGCTGGACCGCTTCGCCGGATTTGAAGACCTATACGTTCAAGCTGCGCAAGGGCGTCAAATTCCAGAACAGCGAACCCTTCGATTCCGCGGCCGTGAAATTCTCGTTCGAGCGCAACGCCGCGCCGAACAGCACGAACAAGGACAAAAGCCTGTTCCAGGCTTTCGAGAAGGTCGACGCACCGGATGCCGACACGATCGTGATCACGGTGAAATATTCCGAGCCGAATCTGCCGTTCCTGCTGGGGCAGGCGAGCGGCTCGATCGTCGAGCCGAAGAGCGCAGCCACCAATGTGACGCAGCCGGTTGGCACCGGGCCTTATCAGCTTGGCGCCTGGGCGAAGGGTTCTTCGATCACTCTGACCAAATGGGCCGACTACCGCAACGCTGCCGCAGTCAAGTTGTCCAAGGTGACGATCCGCTTCATCTCCGATCCGGCGGCGCAGGTGGCGGCGCTGCTGTCGGGTGACGTCGACGCCTTCCCGCGCGTCGCCGCGGCGCGCGCCTTGGCACAGTTCAAGGCCGATCCACGCTTCACAGTGCTGGTCGGCGGCTCCAGGGCCAAGACCATCCTCGCCATCAACCACCGCAAGAAGCCGCTGGACGACGTCCGCGTCCGCCGCGCCATCCTTGCCGCGATCGACCGCAAGGCGATGATCGACGGCGCCGTCGACGGCTTCGGGACGCCGATCGGCAGCTTCTACGTGCCGGGCGCGCTCGGCTACGTCGACACGACGGGCATCAATCCGTACGACCCCGAGAAGGCCAAGAAGCTGCTCACTGAAGCCGGCGTCACCACGCCGCTCGAATTGTCGTTGAAGCTGCCGCCGCCGTCCTATGCGAGGCAGGGCGGCGAGATCGCTGCCGCCCAGCTCGCCAAGGTCGGCATCGTCGCCAAAATCGAGAACGTCGAATGGGCGCAGTGGCTGTCGCAGGTGTTCGCGCCCAACGGTCCGCATAATTTCGACCTCACCATCGTCAGCCATGTCGAGCCATTCGACCTCGTCAAGATCACCGAGCCGGACTACTATCTCGGTTACAACAACGACAAGTTCAACGCGCTCTACAAGCAGATCGTCTCGACGCCGGACGAGGCTGCCCGCGCAAAGCTGCTCGGCGACGCCCAACGCATGCTCGCGACCGACGCCGTCTCCGCCTACCTGTACCAGCCGCAGCTCATCACCATCACCAGCAAGAAGCTGAAGGGCGTCTGGAAGGACGTCCCGCAATTCGAGAACGATTTCTCGACGTGGTATTGGGAGTAGGGCGGCGTCCGTTGCTGTGCCCTCTCCGCTCGTTGGAGAGGGCAGCTCCAAACAAAAATCTGAAAAACAACCCCATGCACAGTAGCCGGGTGTAGTCATTTCAATGGCTTGCGCGTTGCGTGATTGATGGTCGACGCGATGCGCCCTGACGTTGACCCGTCGGGCAAAACACTGGCATGATGGCATCGTCGGGTCTCATGGTCAGCGACGCGCCGTCAGGCGAGGCAGCTGTGCAGAAGCCATCCCGCCGCGATGCCGGCACCGCCGCGGCGGCCGTCAGCGCCGAGGCGCCTAAGCCGTCGGCCAAGCGGCCGCTGGCGGGCATCCCGATCTTGGTGAAGGACAACATCGCGACCGGCGCCGAGCAGCCGACCACGGCGGGCTCGCTGGCGCTGGAAGGCGCGCACGCGCGAGCCGACGCGACGATCGTCAAGCTGTTGCGGGACGCCGGCGCGGTGATCCTCGGCAAGGCAAACCTGATGGAGTTCGCCAACATGCTCGCGATCGACATGCCCGCCGGCTATTCGTCCCTGGGCGGTCAGGTGAAGAACCCCTATGCGCCGCGCGCTGATGGACGATCACGGCATTCCGGTGGTATCTCCGGGGGGATCGAGCTCGGCGGTCGCAGTGGCGGCCGGTCTGTGCGCGGCTTCGATCGGCACCTAGACTTCAGGCTCGCTGCTGCACCCCGCGAGCTTGAACGGCCTCGTCACCCCGGAGTCGACCGTCGGGCTGATCGGCCGTGCCGGACGCGACTGAATAAGGTGTTTGATTGGGGGGCCGGTCGCTACCGTGGCTAAGCGGCTTGGCGCCCCCGACCAGGGTCGCTGTGCTGTATGTCCCGACTTCCATTCCACACTTTCAGCGCATTGGCTGGGCTTAGCAACGCCGTTGGCTGTTGCATAAGGTTGGCCACTTCCAAGAACTTGGTCGCCAGCGCGGCATCACGTTGCGCCGCTCGGTAAAACTTCGCTATGTACCAGTTGACAAAGCGCACCTGCGCCGTCCGCTTGCCCTCGACGCGCGGGTTTTGCAAATCACTGCCCACGACGATTTGCCAGGGAGCTTCAATGAACCGACTAGCCATCTGGAAGAAGCGGCGAGCAATTCCTTGCGTTCCGTTTGCCAAACACTCGCGCAAGGCCAGCGATTCCAGACAGGCTACCGTCATTCCTTGACCATAGGCTGGATCGAAGCTGCACAAGGCGTCGCCATACACCAGATAGCCTTCCGGAAAGCGGCGCAACTTCTCGTAATGGCGTCGCAAGTTCGAAACAAACTTGTATGACGTAAGCGGAGTAAGTGGTTCTGCATTCTGGATCACGTTGAATATTTCCGGCTGTTGCAAGCTGCGCGCAAACTCAAGGAAACCAGCATCATCCTCTGGCACTTGATCGTCCCTGTAACCGCCTAATGTCACAGTCCAACGTTCGCCCTCCTGTGGCAAAAGAGCACCGAAGCGAAAATCAGGCGAACACGCTGCCATGATGACGAACTTCCTGCCATGCAAACAATTCGTCATATGTTCGGGTTTGAGACGATAGAAGCGGGTCACATAGCCAAGATTGACAGTGATCTGCTCCTCTGGCGGCTTTGCGAAACCAAACGCACTCAGCCATGCGGGGCTCGATGATCCGCGACCGCTGGTATCAACCACGAGATCGGCGTCTATTGTTTCCCCGTCATGTGAACCATTTTTTGATTGGACGCGAACGCCAGTCACGCGGCCCGATAGTCGATCAAACACCGGCTCCACAACGTCACGTCGCTCCCACACCCGAATATTGGATAGTTGAACGAGCCGCCGTCTCACGAAGCCTTCCAGCGTCGGTCGGCTCACCCCGAGCCCGACCATCTTGCTGGGGGTGTTGTGAAGATAGACGCCGTAGTTGAACCAAAGCCCATCGTTGACGAGGTCCGCAGGTACTGCTCCCTGAGCAATCATTCCCTCGGTAAAGCCGGGAAACGACTGCTCAAGTATCTCGCGCCCACGAGCAAGCAATCCGTGCGTATGCCGCCCTTGCGGAACGCCTTTGCGAGGATCAGGCAAATCCGGAAGCGCATCACGCTCAAGTACGGTCACTTCGTCGAAATGATCCGCCAAAGCGCGAGCGGCCAACAGACCACCCATTCCCGCGCCCCCCACGATCGCGTGCTTGCCAACATGTGCCATCGACCTCTCCCAGCACTTACTTGACCGCAGGACGAAACGTTGAACATTCGCCGGTACCATCGATCGGGCCCGGTCCAGCATCCTCTTAGATGCTGGGTGCGTGATCGAGTCAGTTCCAACTGCGTTGGTGATTTTTCATCGCTAGTGATTCAGGCTTGCTTCACGGCTCTCGGAAAAGTGTTTCGCAAGGGCGGATTTCGGTTTCATGCCATTTGCGCGACGAGTCCAAAGGCTAAGCAGAATACCGTTCGTGGACGTGCCAAGGGCAGTGGGTGATCGTAAGTGGCCTTTCGGCCCTCATATGAGGCAATGAGCCTGACGTATTGAAAGCCGATTTTTGACCATGGTAGATTACCACTTTATCCCGATTGGTTTGAAGCCGTCCTGTAGTGCTTTTTTGTACTGTGGAGGACATTTATGCGAAGCTCTCGCGCAATCCTTTATTTGCAACGACTTGGTGAACTCGCCTCTCAGCTCTCAGAACTGGAAGATCTTCGAAGTCTAGTCGCAGATGCAGAGCGCGCCGCCCGCGGTGCGCCTGCATTGCGCTCCAGACGCCATGCTTCCCGCTCCCTCCGAGGTTGTGATCTCGGCGCCTCGTCGGTCCGTCTCCGTCGCTACTCGCCACCAAGCAGAGGTGCAGGAGGTCTCAGGCCCCCTCACAACGACAACCAAATCGATTGGATGTTGCTTGCGCCATTTCCCGACGGATGGTGGGCTTCCCCCTAAGCTCTTCAACGGCTGCAAGTGAATCAAGTTTTCTCGTCCGCTTATTGCCCGTCGCGGCCAACACCGCCCGCTGCCTAACCGTCAGCGATGAGGGGTAGACCGGGTGCGGCCGAGCTTCGCACCAAACCGTCGAGAATGACCCATTTGAGACTCTCGGATTTGCGCCAAGGACGTCCGCTGAGCAGATTGGCGCCGGACCCGCAGCTCTAGTGTGAGGGACCGCAGCTCAGCTCCTTGATCCTCCCGGCGGCGTCAAACGCAAAATGCGCAGTCATGACACCAGTACTGGTGCTGTACGAGATAATGATGCTGTCCTGGGAGAGATTGAGATCGTCCAACTTGCCTGCCGGATAGTCTCGGAGGCGCTCGACCCAATAGGCACGAAGTGCCTCGCGGCCGGTAATGGTTTTGGCGCCGCCACAGCCGCAATGAACCACGGCATCTTCGGCATACATGTCCAGGATCGCCTCGAGATCGCCCGCGCGATAGGCATCGAGCCAGTCAATCGCAACGGCCATCGGGTCAAATGACATATTTTTTCTTTTTTCTCACCTAAACGCCGTCAAAGCTTGCGACTTTAGGTAGGGTTAACCCCGCTAAGCCTCTTTCTCCGAGCAGTTAATTGTATTTTAATACCCTCACCCGGCCCCGGCCATATGCCGAAACTCATAGATGCCGGGCCGAGGCAGAGTCCATGTTAGACGTGACTGCCAAGCAGGGGATATCCGCGCGCATCCGGCTCGTGATCGGAGATCGACAACCGATCGTGCTACAGGGGCTGAGATCGGTGCTCGGGGCACAGCATGACTTCGACGTCGTAGCATCGTCCAGCGACGGGACGAGCTGTCTCGAGGCAATCCGGAACTTGGCGCCCGACATCGCGCTTCTTGCTGACACCCTGCCAGATCTGACGGCAACCGAGATCCTCGCGATTGCGAAAGCTGAGAACCTTGCCACGCGCCTGGTGTTCTTTACCGAGTCCGAATCCGACCGCGGTCTAACCGCAGCGATCGCTGCCGGCATCTGCTGCGCAATTTCGAAGTATGCCTCCCCCGACAGCATGCTGCGATCACTGCGGCTGATGATGAAGCGCAGTGTCTCGCCCGAGCAGTTCGAGCTCTCGCCAACCGGCAACGACGCTGACGGGGGCAGCAAAATTGAGAAAATGCTGGAGCTCTTGACGCAGCGCGAACGTCAAATTGTACGACTAGTGTCGGAAGGAATGTCGAACAAGGAGATCGCGCGCCAGCTGGATGTTTCTCCAGGAACAGTCAAAGTACACCTCTACAATATATTTCAGAAGCTTGAGATCACCAACAGAACCGTACTCGCGACCCTCGCGTTGCTGCAGCGCCCCTCCGGCTTCGGCACGCTCGCGTTGGCCTTTCTGGCGATCGCCATCGCGGACGAACTCAAGGCATCGGAAGCGAACGACATGCTTCCGAATGACGACGGCATCGGCCACGCGGGAGAGCACGCCGAATATGAGCCTTGGAAAAAAGCCATTCTCCGCCACCTCGTCGTCTGGGAATCCTCCGAGCCGCCTCCGCTCATCCAGCGAGAGTTTTCTGCCAAGCTGAGCCGAGTCACGAGCCCGGCGGCGGCAACGGAGGCGCTGCACGCGGCCGAACAATCCGCAGGCGCGAAAGCGTGGAAAGACCACGGTCCTGCTGGATCGAGCGCGTCGAATCTTGCTCCGCTCTCGCTGCGGGGAATGAACGGCATACAGATTGGAGGTGACCCGACCCCGGAACATCAAATCCCGCGGCCTGCGTCCAATCCGACGTCGGTTCACGGAGAGTATGGCACCTTCGCCGCTCTCGCCGGCGCGCTGATCTACGCGCTGCACGATCCTCATCTCGCCGCCGCGCAGACGCATGACGCGGCTCATGCGTCGATCGACAGCTTCCAGGCCGTCACCGGAGAGAATGCCACCACGAAAGTTGCCGCGATCAACAATGCTGACGCTCACCATGTCGACAACTCGGTCGCGGGTTTCCCTTCGCACGAGGCCCACCTGCCTTCCGCGTTCCTGACCACTGGAAACGATGGCGTCGCCGGAGAAGGCGCTCGGAGCCAAATGAGCGATGACGCCGCGGGTGACAACCTCCAAAAAACGTCCGGCTTGGTGGAGCTTGGTCACGATGCCAGTCTTGGCAGAGATGGCCGCGATCAACTGACGGGCGGCAACGTTGAAAAGGTTGTTCACCGTTCCTCGACCGATTCCAGTGCCACCTCGTCCGACGTTGTGTTCGATTTCGCATCCGGGCCGAGCAGGATCAATCTTGCAGCTTTCGGAGCGCTTGCCTGGTTGCATATGACCGCGGCAAGCAAGTCCATACCGCCACACACACTCGCCTGGATCTACGACTCCGCAAGCAATGAAACGATCGTCTATGTGAATCCGACCGATCATGTTCTCGATGTCGGGGATCGCAGCCTGCTGGAAATCCATCTGCAAGGGATTGTGTCCATTGCGGACGCGGATCCCGTCCATCAGCCGGAAGGCACGGCTGTCGCGATCACCTTGGAGGAGCTCGAAGGAGCGCTGATATCGGTGGCCGCAACCGATGAGACTGTCCAGAGTGCGGATAATGTCCATGGCATCGTCGGCGAGGACACAGCCGGGGCGGATGGAGTCTGGAACAGACTCGCCGACGACGGCTTGAGGTTTCACTTCGGACAGACTCGGGCCGGCTCAGGAGCGTCGACGAAGTTCAGGACCGTCACCGCCGATTCGGCGGCTGCAACGGAAGAGAGGGATGGTGCCTCTCACGTCTCGGTCCGCGGTTCATCAATCGAGCCTGCTCATAGCGCGATGGCTGCGGCAGCTGGAAATCTCACGTTCAAGAGTGAGCCGGAGAAGGCGGACACCGGCATTTTGTCGCCTGTGCCGAACGAGGTCGTCGGACCGAGCGTCGCAGCGGCCGCTGACGCGGACCGCGGCAACTCGCAGCACGCATCGGAGCCAGAGTCTGCAAAGCCGGCAGCCACGGAGTCGGCTGAAGCCGACTCCAAACCGGGCAAAGGCGACGGCAATGAAGCCGAGCATCACGCTTCGGCTTCGAAGGCCACGCCGGGGTCGGCGAAGAAGGCACAACCAGGTGGCGCGGAACACGGCAATTCGGGGCACGATTCACGCTCAGCCGCTGCAAGCGCACCGGAAGCATCCGAGATCGTCGAACCGGGTGTCGCAATGGCCGACACCAAGGGCCGCGGTAACTCCGAGCACGCTTCGGAGCCGGGGTCTGCACAGGCGGCCACAGGGTTGACTGAAAAGGGCAACGGCGTCGGCAATGGCGCCGAGCATCACGCTCCGGCTTCGGACGCTTCGCGAGGTTCGGCGAAGACGGCAGAACAAGGTGGCGTGGCACACGGCCATTCGGGGCACGATTCACACTCACCCGCTGCAAACGCATCGGAGGCAGCCGAGATCGTCGGACCGAGCGTCGCAACCGCCGAGAAGGCGGGCCACAGTAACGCGCACCACGCCGAGCCAGGCTCTGCGAAGGCGGCAGCCACGGACATGGGCGAAGCGAGGTCCGCACCGGGCAGCGGCGCAGGTAATGACAATGGGCATCATTCCTCGGCTTCGGACGGTTCGCGAGGGGCGGCGAAGACGGCAGAACCAAGCGGCGTCGAACATGGCAACTCGGGCCACGATCCACACCCAAGCCCTGCAAACGCACCGGAAGCAGCCGAGACCGCCGAACCGAGCGTCGCAACGACCGACGGCGCGGGCCGCGGTAATTCGCAGCACAGTTCGGAGCCAGGGTCTGCAAAGCTAGCGGCCACGGAGTCGACTGAAGCTGGTTTCACACCGGGCAATGGCGCCGAGCATCACGCTCCGGCTTCGGATGCTGCGAGCGCGTCAGCCGCAGTGGCGACGGCAGAACCGGCCGCCGCGGCACACGGCAGCTCGGGGCACTCAACCGCTGCAAACACGCCGGAAGCAGGCGAGATTGCTGCACCGAGTGTTGCAGCCGGCGGTGACGCTGGAGGCGGAAACGCGCAGCAGGCTGCGCAATCTGCTGCATCAGAAGCCGCACAGCCGGCTAAAGCTGCTTCCAAGATCGGCGGCGCGGATCAAGAACTGGTGTTCCGCTTCGATGGTGAGACAGCTCCTTCCACTTCCGTCGCGGCAGTCGAGCTCAAACGAGTTCATGATCCTCTCGATCCGCACGTTCCGCTCGGTCAGGAAGGAGACCTCGAGATGATCGTCAAAATGGCGCCTCAGGCCCCGGTCGAGCACACCGCCGACCACGGCACCAATGGTCCGCATCACGGCATTGTACCCGCGCCTCATGACTTGCTGATTTGAAGCGTTGCATCGCGGCGCACCGTTCGAAAACGATGCGCCGCCATGTGATCATGCGGCCTCGGCGTCGACCTTGCCGATCCAGTCGCGGGCCAAAGTCACGTCGGCTTGTGACAATTGATGGCCAGCCGGCAGGACCTCGTGCGTCACGCTCGCGCCTGCTTGCGAGAGCAGAGCCGCTAGCCGTGCCGAGTTGCTCGCCGGCACGATCGGGTCGCCCTGTCCCGAGAGGAGCAGAACGGGCTTGCCTGCAAGGTCGGCGTTCGGCGGATCCGACAGCGGCACCATGGCGCGCAGCAGGATCGCGCCGGACAACACCTCGGGCTTCAGCAGCAACAGCGCGGCTGCAATGTTGGCGCCGTTGGAGAAGCCGACCGCGACCGGCGCGGCGATGCCATATTGCTTCCGCGCCTCCGCGACGAACTCGCCGAGCTCGATCGCGCGTCGCCGCACGTCCGCCTCGTCGAACACGCCTTCAGCCAGACGCCGGAAGAAGCGCGGCATGCCGTGCTCGAGCACGCGGCCGCGCGGCGAGAGCAGGGCCGAGCCGGGCGAGATCATCTTGCCGAGCCCGAGCAGGTCGTTCTCGTCGCCGCCGGTGCCGTGCAGCAGCAGCAGGGGAGGGGAGCCCGCGTTGATCGCGGGCTCGAAGCGATGGATGAATGCGGTTTCGGTCATGACGCGGTCTCTTCCAGGCTCGGCAAGACCTCTTCGATCTGCTTGCGATGTTGTTCGAGGAAGGTCGGCAGCTTCAGGTCACGTCCGAGCGTGGCGACGGGCTCGTCGACGGCGAAGCCGGGGATGTCGGTCGCGATCTCGAACAGCACGCCGCCGGGCTCGCGGAAGTAGATCGAGCGGAAGTAGTTGCGGTCGCGCTGCTCGGTCGGGTGCAGGCCGTGATTGCTCACGAGCCTCGCGGCCATCTTGCCCTGTTCGGCATCGTCGGCCGCACGGAAGGCAATGTGGTGCACCGAGCCGCCGCCCTGATGTCCCCGCAGGAAACCTTTGGCCTCGTAGATGTCGACGATGCTGCCTTCGGCATCGCCCGGCGCCTTGAAGCGGATTACCGAACCTTCTCGTCCCATTTCCTTGAAGCCGAACACGTCGGTGAGGACGGCAGCCGTCTTCGCCGCGCTGTCGAGCAGCAAAGTCACGCCGTGGAAGCCGCGGATCGCATGCTCGGCCGGCACCTCGCCATTGCTCCAGCCGGGCTCGTTCTCCGCGCCGGGGATGCCGACGAGGGCCAGCGCCATGCCATCGGGGTCGGTGAACGGCAGCACGGACTCGCCGAAGCGCTTCTCCAGCGCCTCGTAGCGAATGCCCTTCTCGGTAAAGCGCTGCGTCCAATAGCCGAGCGAGCGTTGCGGCACGCGGAAGGCGGTCTGATGGGTCTCGCCGACGCCGCGGCGCCCGGCCGGAACGCCGGCCCAGGGGAAGAAGGTCAGGATCGTGCCGGGGCGGCCGGTCTCGTCGCCGTAATAGAAGTGATAGGTGCCGGGATCATCGAAATTGACCGTCTTCTTGACGAAGCGCAGCCCGAGATCCCGGGTGTAGAAGCCGAAATTGCGGATGGGATCGCCGGCAATCGCAGTGACATGGTGCAGTCCAGACATTGTCGTCCTCCAGATTCGGGATGCGGTCTTGCTCTGCGTGGAAATATCGTTGCGCTTTGGATTGGAGACAATCCATGCAAATATGACGGCTATGTCTACGATTTGGAACCAATCTGCAGGGTTGCCTCTTGGATAAGCTCGGCAGCCTCCGGGCCTTTGTGAAGGTGGTCGAAAGCGGCAGCTTTGCCGAGGCCGGTCGGCAGCTGCGGCTGTCGCGCTCGGCGATCAGCAAATACATCGCAGATCTCGAGGAGAGCCTCGGGGTCCAGCTCCTGAATCGGACCACGCGGCACGCGAGCCCGACCGAGAACGGCCAGCGCTACTTCGAGCGCGCGGTCGTGATCCTCTCGGAGATCGAGGCGGCCGACCAGGCGGTGACGCAGGCCCAGTCGGCGCCGCGCGGGCTGCTCCGCGTCAATGCGCCGATGTCGTTCGGCACCATGCGGCTCGGGCCGGTGCTGGCCGATTTCATGGCGCGTTATCCCGAGCTTCAGCTTCAGATCGTGCTCAGCGACGATCTGCTCGATCCCGTCCAGGATGGATTCGACGTGACGCTGCGGATCGCGGAGCTGGAATCGTCCAGCTTGATCGCGCGCAAAATCATGCCGTTGGCGCGCATGATCTGCGCTTCGCCGGATTATCTCGCGCGGCATGGCACACCAAAGCATCCGCAGGATCTGCGTGAGCACGCTTCACTGACCTACGGCTTCCTGCTCACGGGCAACCAGTGGAAGCTTACCGGCAGTGACGGCGACCACTGGATCCAGCCGGCCTGGTCGCTCTGCGTCAATAACGCCGAAGTGCTGCGCGACGTCGCGATCAAGGGCAGGGGGCTGGCGCTGCTGCCGGAGTTCATCGCCGCCGATGCTTTGCGGAAGGGCGAACTGCGCGTTGTGCTGAACGACTATTCTGCGCCGCCGCTCGCGCTCTACGCGGTATATCCGCCGACGCGGCATTTATCGGTGAAGGTGCGGCTGTTCATCGATTTCCTCGTCGAGCGGTTTGGGCGCGACGTGGACGAAGCCGGCGGGCGCAGACGCGCGGAGGCTGGGCCGTGAACTACCGAAGAGCGCCTTCGAAGCAAGCCTCGGTCAGCTTGATCAGATCGCCCGTTTCGACGCACCGAGGATCCCACGCTGTACCAGCTGGTTGGATGCAGTCCGCAGCCCGGCCTGAGCGCTGATTTGCTGTGACGACCATGTCACGGACCGACGCGGTCACCCCACTGGTCCCGATCGTAGGCCTGCAGGATGCGGACAAAATCAGCCATGCTGGATTGATCTCGGTGTTCGGCCACAGCGGCCACCTGAATATCGGATGCAGGCTGGTTCGCTTGCCAAAACCGCACGAGGAGATCGGCGATGTTTCTCATGGCGTTCTCTCAGCACCAACTGTGAGCGGCATCCTGCCGCTCGATCAGGAGTCCGGCGGGCGCTACGCCGCCGGACCTGTCTTGCAACTGCCGGCTCGCGGGACCGGTTCCGTTGCCCTTCACTGTGTGCTCGTAGATAGCAAGAGCACTTGGTTGTCGCCATTGTGCGGGGGTATGTCGTGAACATACTGACGTAGGGTCAGCCGCTATGCGGCGACTTCGGTCGCGCGAGCGCTGCTCGCGGGGCGGAGCAGGTCGATCTGAAAGCCGTTCGAGCGCTGGGCCTAGCGGCGCAGCGTGAACTCGTCGGCGCCTCGTCGATGCTCCCACTTCGCCTGCTCCAGCTCGGGCCGGTCGCATTCGGCTTCCGGATAGCCGATGCAGAGATAGGCGATGAATTTCCAGGAGTGCGGCACATCGAGAATGGCGTGGATCCGATCCGGGCTCAGGATCGACACCCAGCCGATGCCGATACCGTCGGCGCGCGCGGAAAGCCACATCGCCGTGATGGCGGCGACCACGGAATATTCTGTTGTCTCCGGCATGGTCGCACGGCCGAGGCCATGACCGATGCTGCTGGCCTTGTCCGCGAACACGGCGAGATGACCGGGAGCCTGTTCGAGGCCCGACAGTTTCAGCGTGGCGTAGCGCGCTGCGCGGTCGCCGAAATAACAATTCAGCGCGTCGGCATTGCATGCCTTGAAATCGTCGGTCACGGCCCGGCGCCGCGCGGCGTCATCGACAGTGACGAAGCGCCAGGGCTGGCTGAGGCCGACCGAAGGCGAGAGGCAGGCCGTCTCGATCAGGCGTTCAATTGCACCCTCCGGCAATGGATCGCTGCGAAAGCGGCGCACGTCGCGACGCCACACAAACAGCTCGCGCAAGTGCTGGCGGAAGGTATCGTCGAACTCGACCATGAGGTCAGCGTCCCATCTGGAAGGAGGCGGCCACGAGCAGGATCAGGATCTCGCCCGTCTGCTCGAACGCGCCGAGGACGTCGCCGGTCTGCCCGCCGATCTGGCGGATGGCCAGCCGCGCCAGCATGAGGCCGGCAAGCGATAGCAGGATCAGTCCGACCAGCGCCTTGCCCGGCCCCAACGCCAGGGCAAGCGCGAGCGTTCCAAGCGCGAAGGCAATGGCGATGCTGCGGCCCGGCGGCGCTCCGGCGCTGGCCGATAGGCCGTCAGGTCTCGCAGGCGGCACCAGCGACATGAAGGCCGGCACGCCGGCGCGGGCAGCAGTGTGCGCCGCGCACAGTGCGAACGCGACGGCGAGGGGATCGGCGATGGTCGCGAGCGCACCCGAGCGCAAGCCAAACGACAGGATCAGCGCGCAGACGCCATAGGTCCCGATCCGGCTGTCGCGCATGATCTCGAGCTTGCGCTCACGCGTACGGCCGCCGCCGAGTCCGTCCGCGGTATCGGCAAGCCCGTCCTCGTGCAGCGCGCCGGTGATGAGGGCGGTCGTCGCCAGCGCGAGCAGGGCGGCAAGGTTCGGTGTCAGTCCGAACCGAATGGAGATCTTGTAGACCAAGGCGCCGGCGAGGCCGACCAGCAGTCCCGCGACGGGTAGCGCCCAGGTCGCGCGCGCGATCGCTCCGTCACCGGCGGGCTTCGACGATGCGACGGGCAGGATCGTCACGAATGATGCTGCGATTCGAAGGTCGGCGACGACGTCCCGCAAGAGTTCGGTGCGCGGCATCATTTCAGTTTCATCGGCAGGCCGGCGACGACGAATTCGACCTCGTCAGCGACATCGGCAATGATCTGATTCATGATCCCGGCGGCATCGCGGAAGCTGCGCGCCAGTGCGTTGTCGGGCACGATGCCGAGGCCGACCTCGTTGGTGACGAGAACAGCCGGGCTCTTCAGCCGGGGCAGGGCGCCGGCAAGCGCATTCACCTCGTGCTCCCAGTCGCGCTCCGCATGCATCAGGTTGGAGAGCCAGAGTGTCAGGCAGTCCACCAGCCGTGCGCCGCCGCCATCGGTTGCGAGCAGCGCGGGCACGAGATCAAGCGGCACCTCGCGCTCGATCCAATCGGTTCCGCGCCGCGCGCGGTGTCTTGCGATGCGTTCCTCCATTTCGCCATCGAGCGCCTCGGCCGTCGCGATGTAGACCGGCTGGCCGGAAAAGGCGCGCGTGCGCATTTCCGCACGCTTGCTCTTGCCCGATCGCGCTCCGCCCGTGATCAAGATGGTGGTCATCAAGGTCTCCCGTGAGCCTGACTAACCATCAATCGTGACCAAAGACAAAGCCGAAATCAGGGGGCGAGGGGCTTGCGCTCCGTCCTCGCTTTGCGCAACAGGGGCGGACAGGAGGCGGGTGTGGGCTTTGCGGGTGCGATGGTGGTGGCGATGGCGGTGGATGCCCTTCTGGGCTGGCCCGCCCCGCTGTTCGCGCGGATCGGCCATCCCGTCACCTGGCTCGGCCGGCTGATTGCCGCCATCGACGCCGCCTGGAATCGCGCGTCCGATCCGCCGGCGTGGCGCCGAGCTGCTGGCGTCGCCGGAGCACTGGTGGTGATTGCGCTCTCAGTTGCGCTCGGCTGGATCGTTCAATCGGTGCTCTCGCTGGGCTGGATCCAGATCATGCTGATTAGCATCCTGGCCTGGCCATTGGTCGCGCTGCGCTCGCTCCATGATCACGTTGCCGCCGTCGCGACGCCGTTGCAGGCGGGCGACATCGGCGCCGCACGCGAGGCGGTATCGCGCATCGTCGGCCGCGATCCCACAGCGCTCGATGAAGCCGGCATCGCGCGCGCGGCGATCGAGAGCCTTGCCGAGAACGCCTCCGACGGCATCGTCGCGCCGGTGTTCTGGGGCGCGCTGTTCGGTCTGCCCGGCATCTTCGGCTACAAGGCCATCAATACGCTGGACTCCATGATCGGTCATCGCAGCGAACGACATGAAGCCTTTGGGTGGGCGGCGGCGCGCATCGACGATCTCGCCAATTTCATTCCGGCGCGCCTGACCGGATTCCTGTTCGTGCTGCTGGCGTCAAGGCGATCGGAGGCGCTGTCGTGCATGGCGCGCGATGCGCGCCGGCATCGTTCGCCGAATGCCGGCTGGCCGGAAGCGGCGATGGCGGGGGCGCTCGGCGTGCGGCTCAGTGGTCCCCGCATCTACCACGGCAGCGCGACCGACGAGCCCTGGCTGAACCAAGGCGCGCGCGATCCGCGCGCCGCCGATATCACGGAGGCGCTGACGGTCTACCGCCGCACCATGATGCTGCTCGCCGCCCTCCTTGCGATCCTCGCCTTCGCGTGACAGAACGAGGCATGCGCGAGCACGGTGGAAATCTCGATCTGGCCCAGCAGCGGTTTGGCGGCCGCGCGGAGGATTGGATCGATCTGTCGACGGGGATCAATCGGTTGCCTTATCCCGTGGGCGAGGTGAACTCGCGCGCGTGGAGCGCGCTGCCGTCGCGCGCCGAGATCGATGCCTTGCATCAGGCCGCGCGGCAGGCCTATCGCACGCGTGCACCGGTCGTTGCGATGGGCGGCGCGCAAGCCGCCATTCAATTGCTGCCACGCCTGACGTCGCCCGGTCGCGCGCGCATCCTTGCGCCGACCTACAATGAATATGCAGGGGTGCTGTCGGCTGCAGGATGGGATGTCCAGGAGGTGGCGGAGCTCGATGCGCTGGCGGGCGCGGATCTCGCCATCGTCGTCAATCCCAACAATCCCGATGGCCGGCGTCATTCGCCAAAGGATCTGCTCGCACTGCTGCCGCGTGTCGGCCGCCTCGTGATAGACGAGAGCTTTGCCGATGCCGTTCCGCAATTATCGCTTGCGCCGGAAGCGGATCGACCGGGACTATTGGTGCTGCGCTCGTTCGGAAAATTTTATGGTCTTGCCGGCCTCCGGCTTGGCTTCGCAATCGGCAATGCGGCCGACGTTGTGAAGCTTACGGCGATGACGGGTCCATGGCCGGTGTCGGGCGCGGCGATTGCGATCGGCTGCCGGGCTTTGCGCGATGATGCCTGGGCCGAGGCCACGTCGGCGCGGCTCGCCCGCGACTGTGTTCGTCTCGACACCATGGTGCTGTCGCAAGGCTGGCGGCTCGTCGGCGGGACGCCGCTGTTTCGTCTTTACCAGACCCCCGATGCGCTGGCCGCGCAGGAGAGGCTCGCGCGTGGCCAGATATGGTCCCGCGTCTTTGCGCAAACGCCAGCATGGCTGCGCCTCGGGCTTCCCGGCAGCGAAGCCGAATGGGCGCGCCTTGCCGAGGTCCTAGCGCGCTAGCGCGAGCAGGCCTTCGACGTCGAGATGCTTTTCGATGTGATCGGCCAGCGCCTCGAGCGCGCTCTCGATCCTGGCATGATAGGGCTCTTCGCCCGCGGGAATGTCGAGCTTGGCCAAAAATGCCTTGCGGAAATCATCCGACGTGAACAGGCCATGCAGATAGCTGCCTTGCACGCGGCCATCCGGCGAGATCGCGCCTTCCGGCTCGCCATTCAGCTTCGCGAACGGGCGGACGCGATCGGGGCCGTCGGTGCGGCCGATGTGGATCTCATAGGCCTCGATCGGCTGCTCTGTGGCGGCATGCGCGGCCGCGACGCGCGTCAGCGTCTTCTGCGGGCTCATCACGGTCTCGACATCGAGAAGCCCGAGGCCCGGCGTGTCGCCTGCGGGACCTTCGATGCCGTCGGGATCGGCCACGCTGCGGCCGAGCATCTGATAGCCGCCGCAGAGGCCGAGCACATGGCCGCCGCGACGATGGTGCGCGAGGAGATCGATTTCCCAGCCCTGCGCGCGCAGGAAGGCGAGGTCGCCGCGGGTGGATTTCGAGCCGGGAATGATGACAAGCCTGACATCGCCGGGAATTGCTTCGCCCGGACGGACCATGACGAGATCGACGCCTGGTTCGAGCTTGAGCGGATCGAGATCGTCGAAATTGGCAATGCGCGACAGTGCGAGGCAGGCGATCTTGCACTGGCCCGGCTTGCGCGCATCGCTCAGGCCCAGCGCGTCCTCGGCTGGCAGCTCGCCGGCGCGCGCGAACCAGGGCAGCACGCCGAGGCCACGCCACGACGTCTTCTGTTCGATCAGCCTGTAGCCGTCGTCGAACAACGTGGGGTCGCCGCGGAACTTGTTGATGACAAAGCCACAGATCATCGCGGCATCGTCGGGGTCGATCACCGTCTTGATGCCGACGAGCTGGGCGATGACGCCGCCGCGATCGATGTCGCCGATCAGCACCACCGGCACGTCCGCCTTGCGGGCGAAGCCCATATTGGCGATGTCGGACTTGCGCAGGTTCACCTCCGCCGGACTGCCGGCGCCTTCCACCAGCACGAGATCGGCGCGCGCCTTCAGGCGCTCAAAACTCTCCAACACCGCGCTCATCAGCGAGGGCTTCATTGCGGCATAGTCGCGAGCTCGCGCAGTTGCGATGCGCTTGCCGTGGACGACGATTTGCGCGCCGACGTCGGTCTCGGGCTTCAGCAGCACCGGGTTCATGTCGGTGTGCGGCTCGACGCCGGCGGCGAGCGCCTGGAGCGCCTGGGCGCGGCCGATCTCGCCGCCATCGACGGTGACGGCGGCATTGTTGGACATGTTCTGCGGCTTGAACGGGAGCACGCGCAGGCCGCGGCGCGTGAAGGCACGGGCAAGGCCGGCGACGATGAGCGATTTGCCCACGTCCGAGCCGGCGCCCTGGATCATCAATGCGCGCGTCATGCCTTCAGAACTCGACGCCGGCCTGCGCTTTGATGCCGGAGCGGAAGGGGTGCTTGACCAGCGTCATCTCGGTCACGAGGTCCGCGATCTCGATCAGCTCGTCCTTGGCGTTGCGTCCGGTGAGCACGACATGCGTCATCGGCGGCTTCTGCGTCCTCAGGAACTCGACGACCTCGGCGATGTCGAGATAGTCGTAGCGCAGCGCAATGTTGATCTCGTCGAGCACGACCATGCGCAAGTGCTCGTCGAGGATCAGCTCCTTGGCCTTCTCCCAGCCGGCGCGTGCGGCGGCCATGTCGCGGGCGCGGTCCTGCGTCTCCCAGGTGAAGCCTTCGCCCATGGCGTGGAACTGGCAGAGATCGCCGAAATGGCCGGTGAGCAGGCGTCGCTCGCCGGTATCCCAGGCGCCCTTGATGAACTGCACGACCGCGCAGGGCAAGCCGTGGGCTACGCAGCGGACGATCATGCCGAAGGCAGAGGAGGATTTTCCCTTGCCGGCGCCGGTGTGGACGATGATGAGGCCCTTTTCACCGCTCTTGGTCGCCATGATCTTGTCGCGGGCAGCCTTCTTCTTCGCCATTTTCTGGGCGTGCCGGGTGTCGGTTTCCTCAGCTGTTTGGGTATCCGGTTCAGGCGTCATCGGTCCCGGTCCTTCGGCTTGACAAGTGGCGGCCACCGGCAAATGGTGGCCCGGCGTTGGTTCCTGTCCTATGACAGGCGAAGAGGGAATGCGATAGGGTCCGAATCGGCAAGATTTGGGTCCAAAATGCAGCCGCCCCCGCGACCGTGACCGGAGAGATGCCCGAAGCCACTGATTCCCTTGGGAATCGGGAAGGCGGGGATCGAAGGGTGAAAACCCTGCTCCGCAAGCCGGGAGACCTGCCAGCGCGAACGTGTTTTGGACCGGCGGACGGGGTGTTCCGCGACGGGGAAGCGGGCCCTCAGGAGAACGGTCCGCGCGCCTCATCGCCTCCCGCTGTTTATCCTGGAAGAGGCGATGACCGTCACACTTCACGTCTGCATCACCTGCCGCGCCGGCCAGACGCTCGGCGAGGGCGACACGACGCCCGGCAAGCGCCTGCATGGTGCGATCCTCGAGGCCGGCGTGCCCGATGGCGTCAGCGTGGTTCCCGTCGAATGCCTGTCGGCCTGCAGCCAGGGCTGCTCGGTCGCGCTCAGCGCGCCCGGCCGCTGGTCCTATGTCTATGGCCGTCTGTCGGATGCCAACGCGCGTGACGTGGTCGCGGGTGCTGCGGCCTATGCCGCCGCGCCTGATGGCATCGTGCCCTGGCGCAGCCGGCCGGAAATCTTCCGCAAGCAGTCGCTTGCCCGCATTCCCCCCATTGCCGTCGTGCCGGAGGCCGCTGAATGAACTCGCTCGCAAAAGTCCCGGTCACGGTGGTCACGGGTTTTCTCGGCTCCGGCAAGACCACGCTGATCCAGCATCTGCTGACCAATGCCAACGGCAAGAAGCTCGCCGTGCTCGTCAACGAGTTCGGCAGCGAGGGGGTCGATGGCGAGATCCTGAAATCCTGCGCCGACGCCAATTGCCCGGAGGAGAACATCGTCGAGCTCGCCAATGGCTGCATCTGCTGCACCGTGGCCGACGATTTCATTCCGACCATGGAGCAATTGCTGGCGCGCCCGGTGCGGCCCGATCACATCCTGATCGAGACCTCGGGCCTGGCGCTGCCGAAGCCGTTGCTCAAGGCGTTCGACTGGCCGGAGATCCGCTCGCGCATCACGGTCGATGGCGTGATCGCGCTGGCCGATGCCGAGGCTGTCGCGGCCGGCCGGTTCGCGCCAGATCCGGCGGCCGTCGAAGCGCAGCGCGCGGCGGACCAAAATCTGGATCACGAGACGCCGCTGTCGGAAGTGTTCGAGGACCAGATCGCCTGCGCCGATATCGTGCTGCTGACCAAGGCTGATCTTGCGGGCGCGGCGGGCATCGAAGCCGCAAAGGCCGCGATCGCTGCCGAGATGCCGCGCCGCGTGCCCATGCTGCCGATCACCGACGGCGCGATCGATGCGCGCGTCATCCTCGGCATCGGCGCTGCCGCGGAGAACGACCTCGCCGCGCGCCCCTCGCATCATGACGGCGAAGAGGAGCACGAGCACGACGATTTCGCCTCTGTCGTGATCGATCTTCCGGAAGTGGCGGACGTCGATGCGTTGGTCGCATCCGTCCAGAAGCTCGCCCGCGAGCAGAACGTGCTGCGCGCCAAGGGCTACATCGCGGTCGCCGGCAAGCCGATGCGGCTGTTGCTGCAGGCGGTCGGAGAGCGCGTGCGCCATCAGTTCGACAGGCCCTGGGGCGCAGGTCTCAGACAGTCAAAGCTGGTCGTGATCGGCGAGCATGGCGACATCGACGAGGCCGCGATCAGGGCAGGACTTGCTCTTTCAGGATCTGGTATCTGATGCACGTCGTCTTCCGCGAGAGCCGCGGTCTCGAGGAGACCGCGACGCCAAGAGACATCTGCCAGGACCCGGCCGATCTCGTGGTGCTCTCGTATTCGGATTCCGATCTCGCCGCGTTCGCGGCCGGCTGGCGGCGTGGCCGCCACAGCCTGCCGTCGCTGCGGCTCGCGAATCTTGCGGAGCTGCGTCACCCGCTGTCGGTGGACACCTATATCGAGCGCACGCTGTCGCAGGCACGCGGCATTCTGGTGCGCCTGATCGGCGGCGAATCCTACTGGCCGTATGGGCTGGCGGCCCTGCAACAGCTCGCCAAGGACCGCAATATCGTGCTGGCCGTGCTGCCGGGCGATGGGCGCGACGACCCGCGGCTCGATGCATACTCGACGCTGCCAGTCTCGACGCTGCGTCGGCTCAAGGTGCTGTGCGATGCCGGCGGCCCCGTTGCCGCTCAAGCCGCGATCGCGCAGCTTGCGTTGGCCTCGGGCCTCTATGCAGGGCCGGTCACCGGCGAGATGACCGTGCCCGAGATGGGTTTTTATGATCCCGTTCGCGGCGTCATCACCGCCCCTGCGGCTACAAAGGGAAAACCGCGCGCGCTCGTCGCCTTCTATCGTTCCTATCTCACCGCCGCGGACACTGGCCCGGTCGACGCGCTGATCGTGGCGCTGCGCGAGAAGGGGTTTGACGTGCACGGTGTGTTCGTCACCTCGCTGAAGGCTGCGGGCGTCGCCGATTGGCTGCGCGCGTATCTCGCGCAAAATCCAGCGGCCGCGATCGTCAATGCGACGGCGTTTTCCGCGATCGGCGACGACGGCACCACGCCGTTCGATGTCCCGTGGTGTCCGGTGTTTCAGGTCGCACTCTCGACGGCGCGGCGCGAGGATTGGGCGGAATCGCTGCGCGGCCTGTCGCCCGGCGATCTCGCGATGCATGTGGTGCTGCCCGAGGTCGACGGCCGCTTGTTCGCGGGCGTGGTGAGCTTCAAATCGGCCGCTGAGCGCGATCCGGAGTTGCAGTTCTCGCACCTGGCGCACAGGCCGGATGAAGAACGTGTGAAGGCCGTCGCCGCGCGCGTCGCGGCCTGGCGGGGCCTTGCCGAGAAGCCGGCCGGCGAGAAGCGGCTGGCGATCGTGCTCTCGAATTATCCGGGACGTCCGCACCAGATCGCGCATGCGGTCGGTCTCGATGCGCTGGCCTCGGTCGAGGCCTTGGTGTCCGATCTCGCGGAAGTGGGCTTCGAGGTTGCGCCGGTCGACGCGCTCGGCGAGACGCTGCTGAGGCAGCAGCTCACTTGGCGTGTTGCCGATTATCGCGCGGCGCTCGCGCGCATGCCGCAATCCTTGCAGGAATCCTTGCAGGACGATCTCGCCCAGGCCTGGGGAGCGGTGGAGGATGATCCGAGCTGCCGCGACGGCGCGTTCCACTTCGCCGCAATTCAGTGCGGCCGCTCGATCATCGCAGTCCAGCCCGAGCGCGGCGATGCGATCACGCGCGATGCCGATTATCACGATCTTGCCCGCACACCGCGCCATGCCTATGTCGCGTTCTACCTCTGGCTCAGGCAGCAGGGCTGTGATGCCGTCGTACATATGGGCGCGCACGGCACGCTGGAGTGGTTGCCGGGAAAATCCGTGGCGCTGTCAACGAGCTGCTGGCCGGAGGCATTGATCGGCGATCTCCCCGTCATCTATCCCTTCATCGTCAACGATCCCGGCGAGGCCGCGCAGGCCAAGCGGCGCATCGGAGCGGTGACGATCGGCCATCTGCCGCCGCCCCTCGAAAGCTCCGCCGTGCCGGAAGGGCTGCGCCGACTCGAACGGCTCCTTGACGAATATTCGACCGCCGACGGTCTCGATCCCGCCCGTCGCCAGCGCCTGATCGCGGCGATCCGCGACGAGGCGCGAGCGGCCGGCCTCGAGGAGGATCTCGGCCTCGATGCATCGGCAGCACCGGCCGAAGCCATTCCGCGGATCGATCGCTTCGTCTGCGACCTCAAGGAAAGCCAGTTCGGCGACGGCCTGCACGTGTTCGGGCGCGGCGCCTGCGGCGAGGCGGAGCGGGATGCGCTGCTCGCTGCACTGGCAGGCCGGCGCGTTGCGCCGGGGCCGTCGGGCTCACCCTATCGCGGACGTCAGGACGTCTTGCCGACGGGGCGCAATCTCTTCGCCGTCGATCCGCGCGCGGTGCCGACGCCCTCGGCGCATGCGCAAGGAATCAAGCTCGCCGAAGAGCTGCTGCGCCGCCATCTGCAGGATCACGGCGATTGGCCGAAGGGCCTCGTCGTCGATCTCTGGGGCTCGGCGACGATGCGTACCGCGGGCGAGGAGTTCGCGATGGCGCTGCATCTGGCCGGCCTTGCGCCGCGCTGGGATCACGCTTCCGGCCGCGTCACCGGTTACGATATCATCGCGCCGGCCGAGCTCGGTCGCCCCCGCATCGACGTCACGCTGCGGGTGTCGGGCCTGTTCCGCGATGTCTTCGCAGGCCTTGCGCAATTGTTCGAAGCCGCCTCCGAGGCGCTCGCGGCGCGCGACGAGGAGGGCGATGAGAACCCGTATCGCCAACGCACCTCCCGCGTGTTCGCGCCGCGTCCCGGACAATACGGCGTCGGCCTTTCCGCGATCCCGGATGCCTTCACGCCCGAGACCCGCCAAGCAGCCGGCGAAGCGTGGCTGTCGGCATCGTCCTGGGCATTCTCGGTGGATGGTACAATGCAGCCGGATCGTGCAGGCATCGAATCGCGGCTCGCATCCGCGGACGCTTTTGTCCATATCCAGGACTTGCCCGAAACCGACCTTCTGCTCGCCGCCGACTACGCCGCGCATGAAGCAGGCGTCGCTGCGGCTGCAGCTCACCTCGGTGCAGGCGCGCCTTCGCTCTATCATCTCGATGCGACACGGCCCAGCGAGCCGCATGCGCGCACGCTGACGGAGGAAATTTCACGTGTCGTCCGGGCACGCGCGGCCAATCCGGCCTGGATCGCCGGCATGATGCGTCACGGTTTTCGTGGCGCCGCCGAGATCACCGCGACGCTGGAGCACATGGCCGCCTTCGCCCATCTCGCCGGCGCCGTGCCGCCGCATTTGTTCGATCTCTATTACGACGCGACATTCGGCAACGACGAGGTCCGCGCCTTCATGGCCCGCGAAAATCCGGCGGCCCTTGCCGCGATGGAGACGTGCTTCACCCGCCTGCATGAAGCTTCACTCTGGCGAACCCGCCGCAATTCGATCGCGGCGGCACTGCGGGAGGCCTCATGAGCGCGGCGGCAGTCAAGGGCTGGTGTCCCGGCGCGCTGCGCCCGATGTTGTCGGGCGACGGGCTCGTGGTCCGTGTGCGTCCGTTTGGCGGGCGCCTTGAAGCACCACAGATCTCCGGGCTTGCGGATCTGGCAGAGCGATTCGGCAACGGCCTGATCGACCTCACAAGCCGGGCCAATCTCCAGATCAGGGGCGTCAAGGAGGATGGCCATCGGCCGCTGCTCGATGGCCTTGCGCAACTGGCGCTGCTCGATCCCGACGCCGATATCGAGGCCAGGCGCAACATCCTGGTGACGCCGTTCTGGAGCGGCGGTGACGAGACGCAGTCGCTCGCCGCGGAGCTCGAGGAGGCGCTCGCCGAATCCGGCCTCGCGCTTCCCACCAAGTTCGGCTTCGCCGTCGATGATGGCCGATCGCGCGTTCTGGCCGGCGATTCCGCCGACATCCGCATCGAGCGCGACCGCTCGGGCCGCCTCCTTGTGCGGGCCGACGGCGCAAGGCTCGGCCGCTGCGTCGAACGCGGACAGGCCGTGAGCGCGGCGCTGGCGCTCGCAAGCTGGTTCCTCATCTCCGGCGGCGCGAGGGGTGGGCGAGGGCGCATGGCAGCCCACATCGCATCCGGCGCGACGTTGCCTCAATCGCTGCGCGGCGAGACCGAGCCCGCGCCCGTGATGGCCGCAGCGCGGCCCGGGCCCTATCCGCAAGGCGCGATGGTTGGCGTCACGTTCGGACAAATGCTGCACGCGACGCTCCGTCAGTTCTCAGGTTACGGACATGCGCTGCGCATGACTCCCTGGCGGATGGTGCTCAGCGAGGGCAATCGCGAGATGCCGAGCGGGGCGGGCCTCATCACCGAGCCGTATGATCCGGCGCTGCGCGTCATAGCCTGCAGCGGCGCGCCGCGCTGCCGGGAAGCCCATGCCGATACGCGCGCGCTCGCAGCAGCGCTCGCCCCGCGCATTGCCGCCGATGGGCGGCTCCACGTTTCCGGCTGCCGCAAGGGCTGCGCCCATTCCGGAACGGCTGCAGTCACGCTGATCGCGACGCGCGCCGGATTCGATCTCGTCCGCGATGGCTCGACGCGCGATGAGCCGGTGCTGCGCGGGCTGAGCGGCGCGGATATCGTCAGCGATCCCTCCATCCTGGTCGGAGGGAACTGATGCCGCACACCTACGAGACCGACGGCGCGGCGATCTATCGGCAATCCTTTGCCACCATTCGGGCCGAGGCCGATCTTGCGCGCTTTACGCCCGACGAGGAGCCGGTGGTGGTGCGGATGATCCACGCTGCCGGCATGGTCGGCCTCGAGGCGCATATCCGCTTTACGCCTGGCATGGCGATCGCCGCGCGCGCGGCCTTGCAGAAGGGCGCGCCGATCCTGTGCGATGCGCGCATGGTCTCGGAGGGCATCACGCGTGCCAGATTGCCTGCGGCCAATGCCGTGATCTGCACGCTCGGAGACGAGTCCGTTCCTGCGCTCGCGCACTCCATGCGCAACACACGTTCGGCCGCCGCACTGGAGCTGTGGCGGCCGCATCTGGGCGGCGCGGTCGTCGCGATCGGCAATGCGCCGACTGCGCTGTTTCATCTGCTCAACATGCTGGAGGATCGCGACTGCCCCCGGCCGGCAGCGATCATCGGCTGCCCCGTCGGCTTCGTCGGCGCCGCCGAATCCAAGGCCGCGCTGATGGCCGATCCGCCGGCGCCGGCACTGACGGTCGAAGGGCGCCTCGGCGGCTCCGCGATCACGGTCGCCGCCGTCAATGCGCTGGCGAGCCGGAGCGAATAGCCATGGGACGCATCATCTGCTGCGGTCTCGGCCCAGGCGATCCCGATCTGATGAGCGTGCGCGCCGATCGCACGGTGCGCGGCGCGCAGCACGTCGCCTATTTCCGCAAGAAGGGCAGGCCGGGGCAGGCGCGCCGCATCGTCGAGGGCATGCTCGCTGCCGGCGTCACCGAATATCCCATGGAATATCCGGTCACGACCGAGATCGCCTTCGACAGTCCTGACTACGTGCAAATGCTCGCCGGCTTCTACGACGAATGGGCCGAGCGCCTGGCACGGCTTTCGCGCGCGGTCGACGTCGTCGTGCTCTGCGAGGGCGATCCCTACTTCTACGGCTCCTTCATGCATCTGCACACGCGCCTGCAAGGCCGCGTCGAGATCGAGGTGATCGCCGGAATTCCCGGGATGGTCGGCTGCTGGAATGGCGTTGGACAGCCGATCGCGCTCGGCGATGACGTGACGACGGTGCTGATGGGCACGCTCGCCGAAGACGAGCTCGAGCGGCGCATGCGCGATTCCGATGCGCTCGTCGTCATGAAGACCGGCCGTAATCTCGCAAAGGTGCAACGCGCGCTTCGCTCCGCAGGCAGGCTGGATGACGCCTGGCTGGTCGAGCGCGGGACCATGCCGGGCGAGCGCGTGGTGCGGCTCGCCGAGATCGATGCTGCCGATTGCCCTTACTTCGCGATCGTGCTCGTGCACGGCAAGGGCCGGCATCTGGACGCTGCCGAATGACGGGCACGCTGACCATCGCGGGCCTCGGGCCGGGCAGCGACACGCTGGTGACGCCGGAAGTATCCGCGGCGCTTGCCGCCGCCACCGACATTCTGGGCTATGCGCCCTATGTCGCACGCGTGCCGCCGCGGGCCGGGCTCGAGCTGCATCCATCTGACAATCGCGAGGAGCTGCAGCGCGCGAGCGAAGCGCTGCGGCTAGCTGCAGAGGGCAGACAGGTCGTGGTCGTTTCCTCCGGCGATCCCGGCGTATTCGCGATGGCCTCCGCGGTGTTCGAGGCGCTCGAGCAGACGCCGCAATGGCAGGACCTGCCGATCCGTGTGCTGCCCGGCATCACCGCGATGCTGGCGGCGGCCGCCCGCACCGGCGCGCCGCTCGGCCATGATTTTTGCGCGATCAATCTCTCCGACAATCTCAAGCCGTGGACGGTGATCGAGAAGCGTCTTCGACTCGCTGCGGAAGCCGATTTCGCCATCGCGATGTACAATCCGCGCTCGGCGAGCCGGCCGGAAGGATTTGGCCGCGCGCTTGCGGTGCTTCGGGAAGCCGGCTGCGGCGAGCGCCTGGTGATCTTCGCGCGTGCGATCAGTGCTGCCGACGAGAAGATCGAGACCGTGACGCTGAACGAGGCCCGGGCCGAAATGGCCGACATGCGCACGCTGGTGATCGTCGGCAACTCGCAGACGCGCCGCGTCGGCCGCTGGATCTATGCACCGAGGCAGGTGCGATGACCGAGCCACTGCATCACCTCGACGACGCTCTCCACCCGCAACCGCGCGGGCAGTTCTGGCCGCGAGATCATGATCACGGGCAGGCCGAGCCTGCGGGCGGCGTCGATCTTGGCGCGCGCGCCGTCGCCGCCGGAATTGCGGGCGACGATCCACGCGATGCCGCGTGTGCGCAGCAGCTCCAGCTCTCCGTCGAGGGTGAAGGAGCCGCGGGACACGATCATATCGGCCGCGAAGGGCAGGGGCGCTTCTGGCGGATCGACGAAGCGCAGCGTATAGGTGTGCTGCGGCTTCGTCGCGAATGGCGCGATGTGCTGACGGCCGATGGCGAGGAATACGTTTGCCGGCACCTCGGGCAGCGCGGCGACGGCGGCGTTGACGTCGACGACCTCGATCCAATTGTCGCCGGGCGCTTTCGTCCAGGGCGCGCGTTCGAGCGCAATCAGCGGCGTGGCCGTCTCCGTGCACGCCTCGACCGCGTTCCGGCTCATCTCGGCTGCGAATGGATGCGTCGCGTCGATGACATGCGTGATGCGCTCACGACGAACGTAGTCGGCAAGGCCGCTCGCGCCGCCGAAGCCGCCGATGCGGGTCGGCAGCGGCTGGTCGGCCGGCGCGCGGGTGCGGCCGCCGTACGAATACACGGCGCCAATGCCGGCGCGCGCGATCGCCGTTGCGAGCACGCTCGCGTCGCTCGTTCCGCCCAGAATGAGGGCGCGCGTCATGGCTGATCCCTGGCTGACGATCATCGGTATCGGCGAAGATGGCCTTGCCGGGCTGTCCGAAGCAAGCCGAAAGGCGCTAGCCAGGGCAGAAACCGTGTTCGGTGGCGAGCGTCATCTTGCGCTCGCGGATGTCGGCAGCCGCGGACGCCCGTGGCCCGTGCCGTTCGACGCAAACATCGTGCTGAGCTGTCGCGGTAGGCCGACGGCCGTGCTCGCCTCAGGCGATCCGTTCTGGCATGGCGCCGGGGCAAGTCTCGCCGAGAAGCTCCATGGTGACGAGTGGATCGCGCACCCCGCGCCGTCGACCTTCTCGCTTGCCGCCGCGCGGCTGGGCTGGCGGCTGGAATGCGTGATTTGCCTCGGACTTCACGCCGCGCCTTTCGAACGTCTCGTGCCGCATTTGGCGCATGGGGCGCGGATCATCTGTCTCGTGCGTGACGCCAAGGCGGCCGGCGACCTCGCGAGATGGCTGAGCGAGCGCGGATGGGGGGCTTCCGCATTCTGGATTCTCGCCGCGCTCGGCGGGCCGAATGAAAGCGTCAGAGAATATCGCGCTGAAAGCCATACGCGCGCTTCGGCTGGAAACCTGATTGCGGTGGCGCTGGAGGCGGAGGGAGGGCAGGGACTGTCTCGCAGCTCTGGCCTGCCGGACGATTTCTTCGCTCACGACGGGCAGATCACCAAGCGGCCGATGCGGGCCTTGGCGCTTTCGGCGCTGGCGCCGTGTCCCGGTAGGAGGCTGTGGGATGTAGGCGCGGGTTCGGGATCGATCTCGATCGAATGGGCGCTGTGCGGCGGAACGGCGATCGCGGTCGAGGCGCGGGACGATCGGGCTGCCAACATCCGCAGCAACGCGGCCGAGTTCGGACTGGAGCATCGGATCAACGTCGTCGCAGGCAAAGCGCCCGAAGCTCTCGCGGCGCTGGATCCGCCGGACGCCGTCTTCATCGGCGGTGGCCTCGATGGCGCGCTGTTCGACGCCGTCTGGGCGCGGCTCGCGCCTGGCACTCGAGTCGTCGCGCATGCCGTGACGCTGGAGACGGAAGCGCTGCTCGGCGAGCTGCATCAGCGCCATGGCGGCGAGCTGATGCGGGTCGAGATCGCCCATGCCGCTCCGCTCGGCCGCTACCGGTCGTGGAACGCCGCGCGGCCCGTGGTGCAGTGGAGTACGAACCGATGAAGGTTGCCGGGCTCGGGTTCAGACAGGATGTCACGCTGGCTTCGCTGCGCGAAGCGCTTCTGGCGGCGGGCGGCCCCGAGGGGCTTGCGGCGGTGGCAACTGTCATCGACAAGGCCAACGCAGAGGTGCTGAAGCAGCTCGCACGTGAGTGCGGTGTGCCGATCATGGCGGTTCCGGCCGATAGGCTGGCGGGCATCGACACGCCGACGCAGTCGACGCTTGTCGCGGAAAAGTTCGGCACAGGATCGGTCGCCGAAGCTGCGGCGCTCGCTGCCGCCGGTCCTCGCGCGCGGTTGATTGGGACGCGTATGGTCTCGAAGGATCGCACCGCAACCGCGGCGATTGCCGAAGGAGACGGCGCATGACGGTGCATTTCATCGGCGCCGGGCCCGGCGCTGCCGATCTCTTGACCTTGCGCGGCCGCGACCTGATCGCGGCCTGTCCGGTCTGCCTCTATGCGGGCTCGCTGGTGCCCGCGGGCGTGCTGGCGCATTGCCCGGCCGGTGCGCGCATCGTCAACACCGCGCCGCTTTCGCTCGAGGAGATCATCGCGGAGATCGCCGCCGCGCATGCCGAGGGCAAGGACGTCGCGCGGCTGCATTCCGGCGATCTCTCGATCTGGTCGGCGATGGGGGAGCAACTTCGCCGTTTGCGTGCGCTCGGAATTCCCTACACGCTGACACCCGGCGTGCCCTCGTTCTCGGCTGCGGCGGCTGCGCTGGAGGCCGAACTGACTTTGCCGGGCCTGGCTCAGACCGTGGTGCTGACGCGCACGCCGGGCCGCGCCAGCGCGATGCCTGAAGGCGAGAAGCTCGCTGCATTCGCCGCGACCGGCGCGGTGCTCGCAATTCACCTGTCGATCCATCTGCTCGATCAGGTCGTGGCCGAGCTGACGCCTCACTACGGTGCGGACTGCCCGGTCGCGATCGCGTGGCGCGCGAGCTGGCCGGACCAGCGTATCGTCCGCGCGACACTCGGCACTCTCGATGCGGCCGTGGGCGGCGGGATGGAGCGCACCGCGCTGATCCTGGTCGGCAAGACGCTTGGCGCTGCGGATTTCGACGAGAGCCGCCTCTATGCCGCCGATTACGACCGCCGCTATCGGCCGGTCGGCGCCGAGCCGCGCTTTCCGGAGGTATCGTGATGGCGGCGGGCCTCGTCATCTCCGCACCTGCCTCCGGAGTGGGCAAGACCACGCTGACCCTGGCGCTCGCCCGCGCCTGGCGCAATCGCGGCCTGAACGTGCAGTGCTTCAAGAGCGGCCCTGACTATATCGATCCCGCGTTCCACGCCGCGGCGACGGGGCGCGCCTCCGTCAACGTCGACAGCTGGGCGATGGATCGCGTGAGCATTGCGCACCTCGTCGGCCGCGGTGCCGATGCCGACGTCGTGCTCGCCGAGGGCTCGATGGGCCTGTTCGACGGTGTCGCCGCACGTGGCGTCTCCGGCACAGGTGCGACCGCGGACATTGCGGAGATGCTGGGCTGGCCGGTGGTGCTGGTGATCGATCCCTCGGGACAGGCGCAGACGGCGGCGGCGATTGCCGCGGGCCTTCGCGACTATCGCCCCGGCGTGCGCCTTGCGGGCGTCGTGCTCAACCGCGTCGCCAGCCCGCGTCATGAAGACCTCGTGCGGCGCGCGCTGAACGAGGTCGACATTGCCGTTTTCGGCGCGCTGCCGCGCCATGCCGAGATCAGCCTGCCGAAGCGGCATCTTGGCCTCGTGCAGGCCGAGGAGCAGGCGGAGATCGGCAATCTGATCGACGAGGCCGCGCGCTTTATCGCCGAGCACGTCGATCTCGATGCGGTGCTGCAATCGGCAGCCAAATGGTCGCCGCATCCTGCAACGAACGGTTTGAATGTGACGCCGCCGGGCCAGCGCATTGCGCTGGCTCGGGATGCGGCATTCTCGTTCGTCTATCCGCATATGCTGGAAGCCTGGCGCGCGGCGGGCGCCGAGATAGTGCCGTTCTCGCCGCTGGCTGACGAAGCACCCGATGCAAGCGCCAACGTGTGCTGGCTGCCGGGCGGCTATCCCGAGCTTCATGCCGGCAGGATCGCGGCCAACGCGCGCTTTCGCAGCGGCCTTCGCGGCTTCGCGGAGACGCGGCCCGTGCACGGCGAATGCGGGGGCTATATGGTGCTGGGTGCCGCTTTGACCGATGCCGACGGCGTCCGCCATGAGATGGTGGGGCTGCTCGGCCTGGAGACCAGCTTTGCCAAGCGCCGCATGCATCTGGGCTATCGCCTCGCCGAACTGGCTGCGCCGATGCCGGGGCATGAGGCCGGCGCACGCCTGCGCGGCCATGAGTTCCACTATTCGACCATCCTTGCCCAACCCGATACGCCGCTGGCCGTGGTGCACGATGCAACCGGCACCGTCATTGCCGAGACCGGCTCGCGCCGTGGCCATGCCACCGGCACGTTCTTTCATCTGATCGCGGAGGACCGGTGAGCGGTTTTGTCTCCTTCGTCTCCGCCGGTCCTGGCGATCCCGAGCTCCTCACCGTGAAGGGCGCCGCGCGGCTGCGCGAGGCGGACGTCGTGCTCTATGACGACCTTGCGTCCGGCGCGATCCTCGACCTCGCGCGGCCCGGGGCCAATCTTGTCGCGGTGGGAAAGCGGGCCGGGCGTCCTTCGACCAAGCAGCACCATGTCAACCGTCTCCTGGTCGACTATGCCGCAACCGGCGTGCGCGTGGTGCGGCTGAAGTCGGGCGATGCCGGCATTTTCGGCCGGCTCGAGGAAGAGATCGAAACGCTGCGCGAGGCCGGCATCGGCTACGAGATCGTTCCCGGAGTCACCTCAGCTTGCGTCGCCGCGGCGCGAGCAGGAATTCCGCTGACCCGACGGCACACCTCGCGACGGGTGCAGTTCGTGACCGGGGCCGATGTCACCGGGGAATTGCCACCAAACCTGAATTGGGCGGCGCTGGCCGACCCCGAGGCCACGACTGTGGTCTATATGGGCCGGCGCACCTTTCCGGCGCTTGCCGCAAAATTGATCGCGCATGGCCTCGCGCCAAGCACCCCGGCGCTGTTCGCCGAATCTCTCGGGAGATCGGACGAACGGCTGGTCCGCACCACCATTGTCGAGCTCGCCGAGCAGCTTGCGCGCGGTGGGGCGGCTTCCACCGCCGCCGTGATTCTGTTCGGCGCGCTGGCCGGGGAATATCCGTCATGACGGCTCCCGCAGCCAGTCGCCCCTTGACGCCTGCGATACGAAAGGGGCACACAAGAGAGGCATGGTGCTCAACGCGGCGCAAAGCGCCGGAGCATAAACGGGAATGGGGGTGGGCGGACCCAATTGCGGCGCCCAAAACCCCAGCCGCCCCCGCGACTGTAAGCGGTGAGGGGCTCCGATCAGCCACTGGGCCGCAAGGTCCGGGAAGGCCGGAGAACCCCAGTGAACCGCGAGCCAGGAGACCGGCCCTGCAAATTTCGAGGCCAAGGCCGTCGGGTGTGACGGCAGGAAGGAATTGAGCCATGCATATCGAACCCGGGATCGTGACGGGCGCCAAGCTCGTGTTGAGTTACGCAACCGGCATCGCCGCAGGCGGCGTTGCCTTGAAGCTCGCGGCCGAAACCGTGCGCGAGCAGGGCGTTGGCTCGTTCGCGGCGCGCACCTTGGCCACCACGGGCCTTGTCTTCACCTTCTTCCAAATCCTGCCGCACTTCCCGGTCGGCGTGTCCGAGGTGCACTTCATCCTCGGCTCGACCCTATTCCTGCTGTTTGGTGCTGCGCCCGCAGCCTTTGGCCTCGCGTTCGGCCTCTTGCTCCAGGGCGTGTTGTTCGTGCCGACCGACCTGCCGCAATATGGCATGAACGTCACCACGCTCCTGGTGCCACTGTTTGCGATCCAGGCGCTCGCGACGCGGATCATTCCGCGCAATACGGCCTACGTCGATCTGCAATACCGCCAGGCGCTGGCGCTCTCGACCGCCTATCAGTCCGGCATCGTCGCCTGGGTGGCGTTCTGGGCGCTCTACGGCTCCGGCTTCGGCGCGACCAACCTCGCCAACATCGCGGCGTTTGCCGGATCCTATGCGCTGGTCGTCGTGATCGAGCCGCTCGCCGATCTCGCCGTGCTGGCGCTGGCGAAATCGCTGCGTGGCGTCACTGCGCCCGGCCTCGTCACGCCGCGCCTGCACAACGCGGCCTGAGAGACAAGCGAATGGGCGGCCGCAGCGGCCGCCCGTCGCGCTCGCGATGCTCACGCTCTCTCTGATAGGTATCGGTTGCGGCGATCCCGAGCAGCTCACGCGCGCCGCGATTCGAGCCATCAATGAGGCCGATCTCGTCCTGATCCCGCGCAAGGGGACTGCGAAGTCCGATCTTGCGGATCTCAGACGGACGATCTGCGCCGAGGTGCTCGCCAGCGACAAGGCAGTCATCGCCGAATTCGATCTTCCCGTGCGCGATGGCGGTGAAGCTGATTACCGCAAGGGTGTCGACGACTGGCATGATGCGGTGGCCGCGACCTGGTCGCAGACCATCGCGAGGCATCGCCAAGGTGACGGCAAGGTCGCGCTGCTGATCTGGGGCGATCCATCGCTCTACGACTCTTCGCTACGCATTGCGCGCCGGCTCGATCCACTACCGAATATCGAAGTCGTACCCGGCATCACCTCGATCCAGGCGCTGTGCGCCGCGCATGCGCTACCACTCAACGATATCGGCGAGCCGTTCCTGGTGACGACGGGTCGGCGTTTGCGCGACGGCGGCTGGCCGCAAGGCGTCGATACCGTGGTGGTGATGCTCGACGGCGGTACGGCGTTTCAGTCGCTCGATCCGGCCGGGCTCCACATTTGGTGGGGGGCCTATCTCGGCATGCCCGATCAGATCATCATGTCCGGCGTGCTGGCCGAGGTCGGCCCGCGCATCGTCGCGTCGCGGCAAGAGGCGCGTGAGCGGCACGGCTGGATCATGGACAGTTACATTCTCAAGCGAAGGCGTTGAGGCAGCATGCTTCCCGAATGGGTTTACCGGAACTGCCCCGAGATCTCCGCAGTCCATCGCGAGGCGGCCGTTACGCGGCAGGCGCAACTGACGAAGCCGACCGGCGCGCTCGGCCGGCTCGAGCAGCTCGCGATCGAGCTTGCGGGCTTGCAAGCGACTGAGCGGCCGCGTGCGGCGCGCGTGCCGATCATCATCTTCGCGGGCGATCACGGCATCGTCGCGCAAGCCTTGTCGGCCTATCCGCAAGCCGTGACCATCGCGATGATGGCGAATTTTGCCTCCGGTGGCGCCGCGATCTCGGTGCTGGCGCGCGAGCTGGGCTCAAACCTCGAGGTGGTCGATGCCGGCACGCTGGCCGAAGCGCAGATGCCCGGAATCGTCACCGACAAGCCGCGCAGCGGCACGCGCGATTTCAGTGTCGAGGCCGCGCTCACGCCCACGGAATTGGCCTACGCCTTCGGCGCCGGCCAGCGCGCGGTGGCGCGTGCGGAAGCCAGCCAGCCTGATCTCCTGATCTTCGGCGAGATGGGCATTGGCAACACCACCACGTCAGCGGCGATCGCGGCGAGCCTGCTCGGCGTGAGCGCCGAGGAGATCGCGGGCAGCGGCACCGGCGTCGATGCATTGGGCCGCGCGCACAAGGCGCGGGTGATCGATGCGGCGATTGCACGCCACGGCGTTGCCGGAGCCTCGGCCGAGAAGATCCTGTGCGCCGTCGGCGGCCTCGAGATCGCGGCGATCTCAGGTGCGATCATTGCGGCCGCGCAGAGCCGCATCCCTGTGCTGATCGACGGCTTCATCGTGTCGGTCGCGGCCCTGGCGGCAGTGCGGCTCAATCCGTCGTGCCAGCCTTACCTGTTGCCTTCGCATCAATCGGCAGAGCTGGGGCATCGCCTCGTGCTTCGGGCCCTGGACGTGCAGCCGCTGATCAGCCTCGATCTCAGGCTTGGCGAAGGATCGGGTGCGGCCATCGCGCTGCCGCTGGTCCGCTCGGCCTGTGCGCTTCACAACGGAATGGCGACGTTCGCACAGGCCAACGTACCGGATCGGCCTAGCTGATGCGCTGATTGACGGAAACGACGCGCCAGCCGTTCGCGAGCCGATCGATCCGGGTGAGCGACAGCGGATCGATCACGAAGCGCAAGGCGGCTTGCGGTGTCAGGTCCAGCGCGATGCAGAGCGCGGCGCGGATGGTGCCGGAATGTACGACCAGCGCTGCGGAGCCTGCGCCAATCCGCGACAGACCCAGCCGGACGCGCGCGACCTGATCGATAAAGCTTTCGCCGTTCGGCGGCTGTCCGCGCGCCGGATCGCGCCAGAACTGCGCATAGGCATCGCCACCGGTCGCGGCGAGCTCGTCATGCCCATGGCCGGTCCAGTCACCGAAATCCTGCTCGCGGAATTCGCTGACCAACTCCGGTGCGAGCCCCAGTGCGCGCGCCGTCTCGACCGTGCGTCGCGACGGGCTGGCATAGCTGGTGGCGTCCGGCGGCAAGCGCTGCCGCAGAGCCGCCAATGCCGCGTGATCGCCGAGATCGGCCCGCGCATCGTCTGCATGGATCGCTCCGGCTGCGCCCTCGACGGCCGCATGCCGGATCAACCAGAGGAGCGTCTCGCCTTCCATGCTTATCTCCAAGGAAGTTGGTCGCTGTGGCCACAACGCCGTAACTGCCACATTGACTCTGTCCTGGTGGTAATCCTAGATGCTCGTGACGGTTTTCCCGAGAGGGAATGAAAAGGGAATGCGGTGCGGGGCGTTGTCCCCAATACCGTGGCTGCCCCCGCAACTGTGAGCGGATAATCCTTCGTCAGAAGCCACTGGGTCCTCGGTCCCGGGAAGGCGACGAAGCGGTCGTGACCCGCAAGCCAGGAGACCTGCCGTCAGCCGTGGTCACACGCGAAGATGTCGGTCGGGGAGTACAGACATTCGGCTTCATCGGACGGCTCAAGGCCAAGGGTGAGACCTCGTTCGCTGTGACGTGCCACTGACGTCATACCGAGGTCCTATACCGTGTCTTCCATCCGTAACGTACGACCGCGCCGCTTCCCGCTTGCCTCCGTCGCATTCACATTACTTGCCGTTGTTGATCTGCCGGCCGCACTGGCGCAGCAAGCCCGGGAGCCGCTGCCGCCCGTCGAGGTATCGCCCGCCCAACCGCGCAAGCCGGCTGCCCGGGACGCACCGGGCGCGCGTCGCGCAGCAGCGCGCAGGGCGGCGGCTGTATCCGCAGCACCAAAACCCGCCACGCCGGATGCGACGGCGCAAACGCCGCTCAACAGCAATGCCGTTGCCGAAAGTGCGTCACGGCTCGGCCTGACGGTGCGGCAGACGCCCGCGACGGTCGAGGTGATCTCCGCCGAGACCATGCGCGAGCAGGGTTATCGAACAGTGTCCGAGGTGGCGCAGGGCGCCGTCGGCGTCACCTCCGGCGACAATCCTGCTGAACCTTCTGCCTTCTCGATGCGCGGCTTCACCAACAGCCAGATCAACACGCTCTACAACGGCATCAAGATCGGTCCGCAGAACATGACCTCGCGGATCGTCGACACCGCCAATCTGGAGGCCGTGGAATTCCTGAAAGGTCCGGCCTCGCTGATCTCGGGCGAGGGCGCCGCGGGCGGCGCGATCAACTTCGTCACCAAGCAGCCGCATACCGGAGCGATCCGCAACGAGGCGGATTTCTCCTGGGACTCGCTGAATTCGTTCCGTGCGCATTATGGTTCCGGCGGCAGCACGAACGTGCAGGGGCTCGACTATCGCTTCGACATCAGCCGTTCCGCGCTCAACGGCTTCGCCGACGACACAAACGTCAAGACGCTCAGTGCGTCCGGCCAGCTCAATTACCGTGTCTCCGACAGTCTCAAGATCTGGGGCGCGGTCGAGTACCGCGAGGATCGCTCCAAAGCCTATTGGGGCGCGCCGCTGGTGCCGGTCGCGTTCAGCGGTTCGCACGCGACGAGCGGGATCGTGTCCGGCAATTACATCTCGAACTACAACGGCACCAATCTCGGTGCGGTCACGATCGACGACCGCACCTTCAACACCAATTACAACGTCCTCGATAACCGCAACGTCGCCCAGGAAGTGTGGTTGCGCGGCGGCTTCGAGCTGAAGCTGGCGCCCGACCTGACGCTGAAGAGCCAGGCCTATGGTTACGGCGCAGAACGGACCTGGTTCAACAACGAAGTCGAGGCGTTCAACTCGACCACGAACCTCGTCGATCGCGAGCGCTTCTATGTCGCACACAGCCAGCGTCTGGTCGGCAACATTACCGACCTGATCTGGGACACCGATCTCGCGGGCTTCGACAACCGGCTGGTCACGACGCTCTCGTCGAGCTATCTCGATTTCGTAAGGCCGGGCGCGGCAAATTTTCCAGGCGATTCCGTTTCGCTGGTCGATCCCAACCGCGGCTTTTACGGTCTGCTCACGACGCAGCAGCAGACCGCGCGCATCGACAACGAGGCGCTGTCGTTCGAGGACCGGTTGAAGCTGACACGCAGCTTCGCGCTGATCGGCGGCCTGCGTGTCGAGCACATCGGGCTCGACCGCAACTGGACCGACAAGACCGGGCTGGAGAAGGCAGGCTTTCCCTTCACGAAAGACTGGGCGCCGGTCACCGGCCGCATCGGCTACACCTGGGAGGCCGTTCCCGGCCTGACCTTCTTCAGCCAGTACGCCACTGGCGCCGACATCGCGGCCAACAACATCTTCCTGCTCGGGCCGACCCAGCCGCTCGACCTGACCACCGCGCGCACCTACGAGACCGGCGTCAAGCACCTGTTCTGGGACAACCGGGCGGAATGGTCGTTCTCGGCCTACGACATCCTGCGCAAGAATGTCTATGCGGCGGCCGGCGGGCAGGCGCTCAACATCGCCGGGCGGCAGGAATCGAAGGGCGTCGAGCTTGCCGCATCCGTGCGCCCGATCGAGCCGCTGCGGCTGTGGGGCAACATCGCCTATGTCGATGCGCGCTATGCCGACTACAATTTCGCCGGCGGCTCGTTCTCCGGTAACACGCCGCCGAATGTGCCACGCATCGTCGCGAATGCCGGTGCGTCGTACCGGTTCTTCACGCCATGGCCGGTAGAGCTCGGCATCGTCGGCCGGCATGTCGGCGACCGCTACAACACCGACGCCAACACGGTGACGATGAACGCCTACACGGTCGGCGACGTCTACGCCTTCATCGATATCCCGAAGACCGTCTTCAATGCCGTCGACCAGGCCCGCCTGACCTTCCGTGTGCGCAACTTCACCGACAAGCGCTACGCGATCTGGGGCGATCCGTTCTATCCCGATCAGATCCTGCTGGGCGCGCCGCGCACCTACGAGATCTCGGCGGCGTTCAAATGGTGAGGCCCTGAGCGCATGATGGGCGCGATCGTCCTCTCGCATCGCTGGCTCGGGATCGCGTTCTGCCTGCTGTTCGCGATGTGGTTCGCGAGTGGAATCGTGATGCACTTCGTTCCGTTTCCGTCGCTGACGGAAGCGGAGCGATTTTCTGGACTCACGCCGGTGGATCGCGACGGGGCAAGGATCTCGGTCGTGGATGCCGTTGCGGCGAGCGGGATCGCCGATGCCACGCGTGTTCGCCTGATCCAGCGGAGCGACGGCGCGGTCTACATCGTCTCGGGTCCCTCGCGTCAGCGCGCGATCCGCGCGGCCGACGGGAGCGACGCGTCGGTGAAATCCGCCGATGTCGCACTGGCCGTTGCGCAGGCTCATGCACGCCAGCGCGAGATCGATGCCTCGCATGCGACGATCGTCGGCCGTGCGGATTACGATCAGTGGAGCGTACCGAACGGCTTCGATCGTCATCGCCCCCTATTTCGCGTGGCCCTCGGCGATGCGGCCGGGACGGAAGTCTACGTCTCGTCGCTCACCGGTGAGATCGTCTTGGATACGACGAGGCGCGAGCGCGGCTGGAATCTTGCCGGCAGCGTGCTGCACTGGATCTATCCGACCGTTGTGAGAAGCAATTGGGCGCTATGGGATCGGATGGTGTGGTCGCTATCGCTGCTGGCCCTGATCGCGGCTGTGCTGGGTGCTGTACTCGGGATCGTGCGGATCAGGATTCACAAGAGGCAAATCTCCTCGCCTTATCGTGGCTGGCACGTCTTGCATCACCTGCTCGGCTTGACAACGGCGGTCTTCGTGCTGACCTGGATCTTCAGCGGCTGGCTCTCGATGGATCACGGGCGGCTGTTCTCGCGCGGGCAATTGACCGCGACAGAGGCCGGCCCAATGAACGCCGCCCCGGATTGGCGCGAGGCCTCATCGCTCGATCGGCAGCCAATATCTCCGGCGGCTCGCGAGGCGGAATGGTTCGCCTTCCGCGGCCACGTCTATCGGCGCGATCGGGTTGCCGTCGGCCGTCAGACTTTGATCAGGAGTGGGGATGCGCCGCAGGATGGACTCACGGGATTCCTTGATGTGCACGAGATTCAGGCTCTGACGGCGCGCCTTGCGGTCGGCTGCGGCCCACCGTCCGTCCTTCCTGATAACGACGACTACCCCGCGCTCTCCACAATGCCGGGTGCACCAGTCTACCGCTCGCGCTGTGGCGGCGATCTCTGGTTCGACATTGATGGCGCCGATGGCGGCATGCTGCAAAGACTGGATCCGTCGCGGCGCGCCTACCGCTGGCTTTACAGTGCATTGCACACGCTCGACTTCCCGGTCTTAGTGGCCCACCCGCGCATTCGTGATGTCGTGATCGTCGGCCTCTGTACGCTCGGGCTGGCATTCTCCATCACCGGCATCATCATTGGCTGGCGGCGCTTGCGGTCGTCGCTGGCTGCCTGAATTTGAGGCGCAACTGCGGCTCGATACGGTCGGGTCAGCAGATCAGCAATGCCCTTGCGGCCAATCGTCATTGACGCCTTTTCGCCGGCCGCCTTTCGGTGTAGCTCTGCGCTTCCTCGAAACGGCGGCAGTAACCCCGTCGACGACCGAAATCATGCAGGAGACAGCAAGGATGTACCCGAAAGTTCAGATGTTCATCGCCGGCGAGTGGACCGATGGGTCGTCCGGCAAGTCGGAGGACATCCTCAATCCCGCAACCGGCCAGCCGATCGGCAAGACCCCGCACGCCTCGCGCGCGGATCTCGACCGCGCGCTGGACGCGGCCAAAGCCGGCTTCGACATCTGGCGCAAGACCTCGCCGTTCGACCGTTACAAGCTGATGCGCAAGGCCGCCGACATCATCCGCTCGCGCGCCGCCGAGATCGCGCCCGTGATGACCATGGAGCAGGGCAAGCCCGTGGTGGAAGCGCAGGGCGAGACCATGCTGGCCGGCGACCTCATCGACTGGTTCGCGGAAGAAGCGCGCCGCGCCTATGGCCGTATCGTGCCGCCGCGGATGGGCAATGTCTCCCAACTCGTGACCAAGGAGCCGGTCGGCCCGGTCGCAGCCTTCACGCCCTGGAATTTCCCGATCAACCAGGCCGTGCGCAAGATCTCGGCCGCGCTCGCCGCCGGCTGCTCGATCATCGTCAAGGGGCCGGAAGAGACCCCGGCGAGTTGCATGGAGCTGGTGCGCGCCTATGCGGATGCGGGCATTCCTGCCGGCGTCGTCCAGCTGGTGTTCGGCGTGCCGGCTGAAGTGTCGGAATATCTCATCCCGCATCCGATCATCCGCAAGATCAGCTTCACCGGCTCGACCGCGGTCGGCAAGCATCTGGCCGCGCTCGCCGGCCTGCACATGAAACGCGTCACCATGGAGCTCGGCGGCCATGCGCCGGCGATCGTGTTCGCGGATGCCGACCTCGACAACGCCGCAAAGATCCTGTCGGCCAACAAGTTCCGCAACGCCGGCCAGGTCTGCGTCTCGCCAACGCGCTTCCTGGTGCATGAGAGCGTCTACCAGCCCTTCGTCGACAAGTTCGTCGCTGCGGCCAAGAGCCTCAAGGTTGGCAACGGTCTCGACAAGGACACCCGTATGGGCCCGCTGGCGAACCCGCGCCGCGTCGACGCCATGGAGGGCTTCGTCTCCGACGCGGTCCAGCGCGGCGCCAAGGTCAAGTCCGGCGGCAAGCGCATCGGCAACGAAGGTTTCTTCTTCGAGCCGACGGTGCTGACCGACGTGCCGCGCGATGCGCGCATCATGAACGAGGAGCCGTTCGGCCCGCTGGCGCCGATCAACTCCTTCCGCAGCTATGACGAGGTGGTGGCCGAGGCCAACCGTCTGCCGTACGGCCTGGCGGCCTATGCCTACACCACCTCGACCAAGACGATGCAGGCCATCGGTGCCGACATCGAGAGCGGCATGGTCTCGATCAACCATCACGGCCTCGCGCTGCCCGAAGTGCCGTTCGGCGGCATCAAGGATTCCGGCTACGGCTCCGAAGGCGGACTCGAGGCGATCGAAGGTTATCTCAACACGAAGTTCGTCACCCAGGCGAGCGCGTAACGAAAGACGCGGTGTCAGTCCGGGGCGCGCCAATTGGCGCGCACCGGAATGACGATGAGCTCACCGCGGCCGGCGCAAAGCTCGTTCCTGTACCGGTCGACGACGAGGGGCTGGTCGTCTCGGAGGGAGTTCGGCGCGCACCACGCGCGCGGCTGATCGTGGTCACGCCGTCGCATCAATATCCGCTCGGCGTCAGCATGGGGCTGGAGCGGCGGCTCGAGCTGCTCGACTGGGCGAACAAGAACGACATCTGGGTGATCGAGGACGCTGCTCCGCTGCTTGCGAGAATCGCAGCCTGCATCGGCGGCGCTTCTCTCAACGCATCATCCGATCCTGCCAAGACGCTCTCTTGCTGATCCTACAATAAAGAGGGGCTGAGCCGACTCCCGTGCATAGCTGATAGGCACCGCGGATATCCCGCGCTGCCGATTGATCGCCTGCAAATTAGACAGTTGATCTTGGTCGCTTGGATTGCAGTGCAATAGGCATCGCGATTTGCTCAGAGAAATCCGTGTTGCGCTGCACGTTTCTGGCGTGGAACGGCGCGCGCTCGCGTGCCGTCTGGGCAGGCATGGCTGCACCAAAACGTGCATCAGGTTGCGCCGTACGCCGCGCCGGCTGCTTGCTGGCCCAGCGAACTGCGGCAACTCTGGCCCTATCGGAGGCCACGGCTCTGTCGCACGCTCGCAGACGATGGCATGACAGGGGATGCATGATGAGCGCTCTCGGTTCGGCATTCGAGGTGGTGATGGACGGGCAGAAGCCGGCGTCCGGTTCGGACGTTGCGCGTAGCTGACCTCCAGACATGAGCGCTTTCGAAAATCACTGGGAAGTCGGCACCGACATAGGTGGCACTTTTACCGACATCATCGCCATCAGGCGCGATACCGCAGAAGCCCGGATCGCAAAGGTGCCGTCGCGCCCACAGGCGCCGGTTCAGGCAATGCTGGAGGCGATCGAGGCGGTGGGCCTGCGCAAGAGCGAGGTCAAGCGCTTCGTCCATGGCACCACGCGCGTGACCAACGCGATCGTCGAGAACCGGCTGCCGAAGGTGGCGCTGGTGGCGACCGAAGGATTTGCCGATGTGCTGGAGATCGCGCGCTATCGCCGCCGCGATCTTTATCGTCTCGACATTGCGCCGAAATCGCCGCCTTTGGTGCCGCCCGAACGCTGCTTCGGGCTCGCCGAGCGCCTCGATCACGACGGCCGGGTGCTGAAGGCGTTGGAGGAAGCGGAGATCGAGCGTCTGCTGGCCTGGCTGAAGGAGACCGGCGTTCAGAGCGTCGCGGTCGCTCTGCTTCACGCTTATGCCAATCCGGTGCATGAAAAGATGCTGGGTGAGCGGCTCAAGGGTGTCGTCGCTCATGTCTCGCTCTCGCACGAGGTCAATCCCGAGGCGCGCGAATATGAGCGGACCTCCGCGACCGTATTCAACGCCGCCGCGATGCCGATCGCGGTCGAATATCTGAGCGAGTTGGAGCAGCGGCTGCCGATCGGCCCCGGCTTGCAGGTGTTTCATTCGGCCGGCGCGATGGTTCCGATTTCGGCGGTGAAGCGACGGCCCTTGGTGATGGCGATGTCGGGCCCGGCCGCTGGTGTCTCGGCTTCCGTCAGCATCGCGCGCCAGCTCGGCGCCTCGCGGATGCTGACATTTGACATGGGCGGCACCACGACCGACGTCTGCCTCATCGTGGATGGGCAGGCCGAGATGACCGACGGCCGCATGCTCGGCGACAAGCCGCTGCGCCAGCCTATGCTCGCGGTTCATTCCATCGGCGCGGGCGGCGGATCGATCGTGCGTAACGGTCCCGGCGGCCTGGCGGTCGGGCCGGAGAGCGCCGGCTCCGAGCCCGGACCGGCCTGCTACGGCCGCGGCGGCACGGAGCCGACAATCACCGATGCCAATGCCGTGCTCGGCTATCTCAATCCCGAGACCAAGCTTGGTGACCGCATCGGGATCGACATTGCGGCCGCAAAGCGCGTCATCGAGCCGATCGCGCGCGCGCTCGGACTGAGCCTCACCGAAACCGCGCTCGGCATCATCAAGGTCGCGAACGCGACCATGGCCCGCGCGCTCCGCCGTGTCACGGTCGAGCGCGGCGTCGACGGTCGCGACTGCACGCTGCTCGCGTTCGGCGGCGGCGGCCCGATGCATGCGGCCGGTCTCGCCGATCTCTACGGGATCGCAGAGGTCGTCGTGCCCAGCGCCTCGAGTGCGTTCTCGGCGCTGGGCTGCCTCACCGCCGATTTCAGCTTCCTGCAGCAGCAGACCCTTCGCGCCGCCCTCGACGGCATCGATTTCGCGCGCGTGTCGGAGCGAATCGAGGCCTTGACTGCCGATGCCTCGGCACCGCTTCTCGCCAACGGCGTTGCGAAGGCGGAGATCCAGGTCGAGTTGGTGGCCTTGATGCGCTATGCCGCGCAGAATGACGCCATTCCGGTCCCGTTCGTGCTGCCGCTCGATGTCGCCAGGCTGAAGCAGGATTTCCTGGCGCGGCATCACGCGCTGTTCGGCTATGCGACCGGTGAGCCTTGCGTGATTGAATCCGTGCGGGTTCAGGCCCGCCGCCCATCGACGACTGTCGTGAGCCGGCCGGCCACGGCAGCGAGGGCGGAGTCCAGGGATACGCGCAGCTGCTCGTTCGACGGCGTCCGCGAGATCGCGACAGCAATCATCGACCGCGCCGCGCTCACGGAGGGCGTCAGCGGTCCGGCCATCATCGAAGACGCGTGGTCGACTGTGGTAGTGCCGCCGGGCTGGCAGGCAAAGCCTGATACCGCCGGCAATCTATTCCTGACGCGGGGGGCGGCATGAAGCTCGATCCGTTCGTCGTCGAGGTTATCAGGCACGGGCTCTCGGCCGCGGCCGAGGAGATGAGCCTGGTGATGACGCGCTCGGCGCGCTCGCCGCTGCTGCGCGAGGCCGGCGACCTGTCGTCGGCGATCACCGACGGCTACGGCGGCCTGGTCGGGCAGGGTCGCGATATTCCGATCCATCTCGGCGCGATGGCCTACACCATCCCGGAGTTACTGAAGGTGATGCCGCGCGACAGCCTGAATGACGGCGACGTCGTGATCTATAATGTCGGCGCGCTCGGCGGCAATCATCTCAATGACGTCAAGGTCGTGCGGCCCGTCTTCTTCGAGGGCGAGATCGTGGCCTTCGCGGTCAGCCTCGCGCACTGGCCCGATATCGGCGGCACCTGGCCTGGCAGCTATTTTGCCAAGGCCATCGACACGTTCCAGGAGGCGATGCGGATTCCGCCGGTGCTGATCGCGACCGCGGCCGGCCTCAACCTGCCGATCGTGCAGCTGCTCAAGGCCAATGTCCGCGACGCCGAATCCTGCGAGGGCGATCTTCTGGCGCAAATCGCGGCGACGAAAGCCGGCGAAAAGCGCATTATCGAGCTCTGCCGCGAGCATGGCAGGGCCGTCTTCGTGGCGACGCAATCGCGCCTGCACGATCTCTCCGAGATCGAGATGCGCGAGGCGTTGCGCGACCTGCCGGACGGCGTCTACGAGGGCGAGGACTACCTCGACGACGGCAGCAAAAACAACGCGCCGGCGCGTATCCACGTCAAGATCACCATTCGCGGCGACGAGGCGATCTTTGACCTCTCCGGAAGCTGCGACCGCGTCTCCAATTTCTGCAACACGACGCCGTTCATGGCGCGCTCGGCTGTCGCCTATGCCGCGCGCATCATGAGCGGACGCGACATGCAGCAGAACGCCGGCGCGCTGCGGCCTCTGACCATCATCACGCGCCCGGGCTCGATCCTCGAGCCCGGCTGGTCCGCCTCCGTTGCCGCCGGCAATCACGAAACCTCCATGCGCATCGTCGATGCGATCTTTCGCGCCATGCAGGACACCATTCCCGAGCGCCTGTCGGCGGGCGGGGCGACCACCGCGGGCGTGCTGTTCTTTGCCGAGCCGCGGCCGAACGGATCGTGGAAGATGCTCTACGAGGTCCATGGCGGTGGCGAAGGCGCGCGGCACGATCGGGCCGGCACCTCCGCAACCCGGGTGCATCTGTCCAACACGTCGAACACGCCGGTCGAGGTGATCGAGGCGAATTATGCGATCCGGCTCGAGCAACAGGCCATCCGCCGGCGGTCCGGTGGCGCAGGGGTCCATCGCGGTGGCGACGGCTCGGTCCGCACCTATCGTATCCTCGCGCCCTCGATGCACCTGACCACTTGCATCGAGCGGATGGTGATTGCGCCCTGGGGCATGCAGGGCGGCGAATCCGGCAGGGCCTGCCGCATCTCGCTGGTCAGGCAGGGCGCGAACATCGCGATCGACGGCAAATCGAACCTGGTGTTGCAGCAAGACGATCTCGTCACGATCGAGATGTGCGGCGGCGGCGGTTACGGCGCCGTGGCCGCAGAGTAAGGAGACCCGCGATGAGCAGATTGTTGCGAACCGGGCTGAATGCGGGCGAGGCCGCGCCGATGGCCGTGGTCGGCGGCGAGGGCGTCTACTTCCACCTGTCCGACGGCCGCAAGCTGATCGACGGCAGCAACACCGGCGGCGGTCTCGGCCATCGCCATCCCGCGATGGTGGAGGCGATCCGCCGCGCGGCGGACACGCCCGTCGTCAACGAAGGCTGGACCTGGGTCGGCCGCGAGCAGGCCGCCGATGTTCTGATGGCGACCGCTTTTGCGGAAGAGGACTGGGTCGGCGCGGTCCGCTTCTGCATCAGCGGCAGCGAGGCGAACGACATGGCGTTGTCGCTCTGCCAGGCGCTGACGCAGCGCTCGGCCCTCGCAACGCGCGAGCGCGCCTATCACGGCATCACCGGCCTGTCGCGCAGCATGACCGTGCAGCCGCAATGGCACGGAGGCCTCGCCGTGCACGCAGGCGGCTCGAAGCTGCCGGCGCCGATGGCGCCGGTGCGGATCCTGCCGGCGCCGGATGGTGCCATTTATGGCGCGCCGGCCAATCATACCCCGCCGAGCGAATATCTCGCCGATGCCACGCGTCTGCTCTCGGACACGGCGGCGACGATCATCGATTACACGCAAGGAGGCATCTATTACGACAGCGCCTATCAGGACGAGGTGGCGCGCTGCGCGCGGCAGGCGGGCTCGTACTGGATCGCCGACGAGGTCGTCACCGGCGCAGGCCGAGCCGGCCGCTGGTTCGCGTTCCAGGGCGCGCGGAGCCGCCCCGACATCGTCACTCTCGGCAAATCGCTCGGCGGCGGCGCGGCAGCGGTGGCTGCGGTCGTGGTGTCCAAGGACATCGTCGAGCGGCTCAAGGGCACGAGCTGGCAGAACTACGGCACGCTGCGCGGCCATCCGATCAGCATGGCGGCCGTCAGCGCCTATTTGAAGGTCGTCAGCGACGACAATATTCTGGAGCACGTGCAAGACCTGGAGAAGCTGTTCACCGGTCGCCTGCTTGCGATCGCGCAACAGCATCCGAGCGTGCGGCGCGTCGCCGGGCAGGGACTGCACTGGACTGTGGAGTTGCACGGCCCGGACTGGCGCACCTGGCACGCCGACACCACCGAGGTGCCGATCGCCTCACGCGTTGCGGAGCGCGCGCTGGAGGCGGGTGCGGTGATCGGGACGAGCGGCGAGCAGACCTCGCTGTTCCTGGCACCGCCGCTGGTGATCTCCGAGCGCGAGGCAACGCTGCTGCTCGATGCGCTCGACCACGGTCTCGATATTGCTGACGAGGAGCACGGGTGAATGCAGGTCATGCAAAGCGCACCTTGCCGTCTCGCACGTCGCAGGCTGGAAATTTCGGGCGATGCTGCGTTAAGCTGCGCGCGCCGGCACATCGTTGAAATTGTGGCTTCTACCAAGACATCTTCTACCAAGACATCACCAGGAATTCGCTGATGCGTATCGTCAATGTTGCTGCCGCCCAGATGGGCCCGATCCAGAGGGCCGACAGCCGCGAGGCCGTGGTAAAGCGCATGATCGCGCTGATGGACGAGGCCAAGAGCAAGGGTGCCGACCTCATCGTCTATCCCGAGTTGGCGCTGACGACTTTCTTCCCGCGCTGGTACGTGGAGGATCGCTCCGAGTTCGACATCTGGTTCGAGCGCGAGATGCCGAACACGGCGACGAAGCCGCTGTTCGAGCGTGCGGCGCAGCACGGGATGGCGATGAATTTCGGCTATGCGGAGCTGACGCCAGACGGCCATCACTTCAACACCGCGATCCTCACGGATAAATCCGGCAATATCGTCGGCAAATACCGCAAGGTCCATTTGCCCGGCCACGTCGAGTACGACACCAAGCGCTCGCATCAGCATCTGGAGAAGCGCTATTTCGAGCCGGGCGATCTCGGCTTCAACGTCTGGCGTACGCTGGGCGGTATCATCGGCATGGCCATCTGCAACGATCGCCGCTGGCCGGAGACCTATCGGGTCATGGGCTTGCAGGGCGTCGAGATGGTGCTGATCGGCTACAATACGCCTTCCGTGAATGCGGAAAGAAGCGAGGAGGGCGTCGAGAAGCGCCTGTTCCACAACCGCCTCTCGGTGCAGGCCGGTGCCTACCAGAACTCGACCTGGGTGGTCGCGGTGGCCAAGGCCGGCGTCGAGGATGGCCACCCGCTGTTCGGCGGCAGCCTGATCGTTGATCCCAACGGCGAGATCGTCGCCGAAGCCAAGACCGAGGACGACGAGGTTCTGGTCCACGCGTGCGACCTCGACGCCACCACCTTCGGCAAGACAACGATTTTCGATTTCGCGCGGCACCGCCGCGTCGAGCATTATGGCCTGATCACCAGCCAGACCGGCGCGGTGCCGCCGCCGGAGACGTGAGGCCGATGGCGGACAAGGGCATACCGCTGCGTGAACTCGATCCGCGCGATCGCTACAAGCTGCTTTGCGGCGTGGTCGTGCCGCGGCCGATCGCGCTGGTCACGACGCTGGACGAGAATGGTGCGGTCAACGCCGCGCCGTTCAGCTTCTTCAACGTGTTCTCGGAGAATCCAGCGCTGATCGTGCTCGGGCTCCAGCACAAGCCGGATCGCTCGCCGAAGGACACGACCCGCAACATCCATCGCGACGGCGAGTTCGTGGTGCACATGGTCGATGAGGCGCTGTCGGTGGCGATGAACGACTGCGCCGTCGATTTTCCCTCCGGCGACAGCGAGGTCGCCGCGACCGGGCTTGCGACGCTTCCCTCGATCGATGTGAAGGTGCCGCGCCTCGCCGCCGCGCCCTTCGCGCTGGAATGCCGGCGCCACGTCGTGCTGAACTTCTCTCCGGATCGTGAGCTCCTGGTCGGCGAGGTGCTCAGGGTGCACGCGCGTGAGGGGCTCGTCGACACCGCCAACATGTATGTCGATCTCGACGCCTACCGGCCGATCGGCCGCATGTTCGGCAATCTCTACACGACGCAGCGGGATACGTTTGCTTTGACGCGCGAGAGCCATGCGCAATGGCTCGCGCGCCAAGTTGCCAAAGAGCTGAAGGACGCCTAGTGAGCCGAGAACTGCAACGTACCCAGCGCCATGGTGACGGCCGCCTGTGTCGGGTCGATCACGGGAATGCGCAGCGCGTCTTCGAGCGGGCGGCGGTGGCGCGCCATGCCGGCGCAGCCCATCACGATGGCGCGGGCGCCGTCCTCGTCGCGCAGCGCGCGACCGACCTCGATCATCTTGGCCAGCGTGCCTTCACCGGAAGCCGTTTCCGCAACGCTCATGTTCAGCGGCCGCTCGCCGGCGAGGCGCTCGGTCAGTCCCATCTGCCTGAGATAGCGCATGTGCCGCGGGATCGAGCGCTGGGCGATCGCGATGACGCCGAAGGTCTCGGCGCGGGAAAGCGCCGTCAGCACGCCGCACTCGGCGATGCCGAACACGGGGCGGTCGGTGCCTTCGCGGCAGACCTGAAGCCCGGGATCGCTGTAGCAGGCGATGACGAAGGCGGCCGAGCCGTTGTCGCTTTCGACGAGCTTTCGCAGCGGCATCGCAACGCTGTCGACGTCCGCCTGGCTTTCGATGCCGAAGGGACCCTCGGCCAGCGTCTGGCAGACCAGCTCCGGCCCGCCTTCGAAATCGAGCGGCTTCAGCGCGTCCTCCAGCCCTCGCGTGACCGCAGGATTGGAATTCGGATTGATGACGAGAATGCGCGGACGGGACATCATGGTCTTCCTGCGAAATTGCAATTGCGTGCCTTGAGCCTATCACGGAGTGCCTCATGACTGAACCCGCTTACGACCTGATCATCCGCGGCGGCCGTGTCGCGACCACGACCGACGTCTTCGAGGCCGACGTCGCCATATCAGGCGAAACCATCGCCGCCGTCGGCCGCGGGCTTCCGGCGGCCAAGCGCGAGATCGACGCACGCGGCAAGCTGGTGTTGCCCGGCGGCGTCGACAGCCACGCCCATATCGAGCAGTTGTCGGCCGCCGGCATCATGAACGCCGACACTTTTGAGAGCGCGACGGTCTCGGCCGCGTTCGGCGGCACCACCACGGTGATCCCGTTCGCCGCCCAGCATGTCGGGATGAAGCTGCCACAGGTGGTGGAGGATTATCACGCGCTGGCGAAGAAGGGTGCGGTGATCGACTACGCCTTTCACATGATCATCGCGGATGCGACCAGGGAGACGGTGGAAGAGCACATCCCGTCGCTGGTGAAGCAGGGCCATGCGTCGATCAAGATCTTCATGACCTACGACCGGCTCAAGGTCGATGACGAGCCTTTGCTCGACATCCTGCTCGCCGCGCGCGAGTCCGGCGCGATGCTGTGTGCGCATGCCGAGAATCACGGCATCATCGCCTGGATGGTGAAGCGGCTGCTTGCGCGCGGCTACACCATGCCGAAATATCACGCCGTCAGCCACGCGCGCGTGTCGGAGGCGGAAGCGTTCACGCGCCTGATCGGCATGGCCGCGCTGATCGACCAGCCGATCATGATCTTCCATGTCTCGACCGCCGAAGGCGCCAAGGTGATCCGCGACTCGCGCGGGCAGGGGCTCAAGGTGTTCGCCGAGACCTGCCCGCAATATCTGTTCCTCACCGCCCACGATCTCGACAAGCCCGGCGCCGAAGGCGCCAAATGGATGTGCAGCCCGCCGCCGCGCACGCATGCCGACCAGGAGGCGCTGTGGCAGGCGCTCTCGCTCGGCGATCTCCAGACCATCTCCTCCGATCACGCGCCGTATCGTTACGATGAGACCGGCAAGCTGCGCGCCGGCCCCAATCCCAATTTCAAGCAGGTCGCCAACGGCCTGCCGGGGCTTGAGCTGCGGCTGCCGCTGTTGTTCGACGCGATGGTGTCGAAGAGGCGGCTCGGCCTGGAAAAATTCGTCGAGCTGACCGCGACCGCGCCGGCAAAGATCTACAATCTTCATCCGCGCAAGGGCTCGATCGCGGTCGGGGCCGACGCCGATATCGCGATCTGGGACCCAAACCGCGAGGTCACGATTGCCGACGAGATGATGCACGATCTCGCCGGCTACACGCCGTTCTCGGGTCGCAAGCTGAAGGGCTGGCCGGTATCGGTGCTCTCGCGCGGCCGCGTGATCATCGACGGCAACAAGTGTCTCGCGAGCGCCGGCAGCGGAAAATTCCTCGCTCGCAGCGGCGGCGAGGCGGCAAAGCCGACCGGCAGGCTCGTCGCCGACATGGATCCGGAACGGAATTTCGGAGCAAAACTGCTGTGACGGTGGATCGCTCGCGATGAAGATCGTCATCTTCGGCGGCACCGGGTTTGTCGGCCTCAATCTTGCCGAGGTGCTGCTTGCGCGCGGACACGAGGTGACGCTGCATGATCGTTCGCCGCTGCCACCGGCTGCGCAGCGATCGCTGGCCGACTACCGCGAGCGGCTCAAGGTCGTTCAGGGCGACATCACCGACGCGCAAGGCATCGACGCCCTCATGGCACAGGGCTGCGACGCGATCGTGCTGGGCGCCGCGGTCACCGCCGGCGATGACCTCGAACGGGCATCGCCCGCGCGCGTTCTCGAAATCAACGTGATGGCGCAGATTCCCATTCTGCTTGCGGCGATCCGCCATGGTGTTCGCCGCGTCATCAATCTTTCGTCGGCGTCGGCCTACGGGGCAGCAGGTCAACGTCACCGGATATTGGACGAGGAAACGCCCTGCGATCCCGTCTCGTTCTACGCCATCAGCAAATTCACCTCCGAGCGCTCCGTAGCGCGCCATGCCGAGCTCTTTGGCGGTGATTTCCTGAGCGTGCGCTTGAGTGCCGTGTTCGGTCCTTGGGAGCGGCCCGGCTCGGTGCGAGATACGCCGAGCCTCCAGTTCCAAATCCTCGCTTCGTTCGCCCGCGGCGAACCGGCGCTCTTGCCAGCTCCTGGAATGAAAGATTGGACCTATGCGCCGGACGTCGCCGAGGCGGTGGCACTGCTGATCGAGGCCGAGCGGCCGCGCGATCGGCTTTACAATATCTCCAGCGGCGTGGCGTGGTCGGCGCTGCAATGGGGCGAAGCGTTTGCGGCCCTGCATCCCGGGCTGGAGTGCCGGCTCGTGTCTCCCGGAGAGAAGACCGTCATCAAGCTTCATGGCGGGGATCGCGCGCCGCTGTCGGTCAGGCGGATGGCCGACGAATTCGGCTGGCGCGCGCGGTTCGGCTGCGCCGAATCCGCTGCCGCGATGAGCACCTGGTGGGTGCAGCACAAGGAGGGGATTTGACATGCGGCTGCAGGGGCGCACGGCGATCATCACGGGAGCGGGCTCGGGGATCGGCCGCGCCAGCGCAAAACTGTTCGCGGAGGAAGGCGCGCGCCTTGCTCTGGTCGATCGTGATGCTGCAGGGCTTCAAGAGACGCTGAAGCTGCTGAGCGAGGCAACGACGCATGTCGGCGACGTCGGCGATGCCGCGTTCGCCGAGGCGGTCGTCGGCGATGTCGTCGCGCGGCACGGTCGGCTCGACATCCTGATGACCGCTGCGGGGTTCTCCTGCGGCGGCACGGTGCTGACCACGAGTCCGTTAGACTGGGACGCGGTGTTCCGCGCCAATGTCGGCGGCACCTGGCTGTGGGCGCGGGCCGCGGTGCCGCAGATGCAGCGGCAGAACAGCGGCTCGATCATCACGCTGGCCTCGCAGCTTGCGATCGCCGGCGGAAAGGGCAACAGCGCCTATATCGCCGCCAAGGGCGCCATCGTCAGCCTGACGCGGACGATGGCGGTGGATTTTGCAACGGACGGCATTCGCGTCAACGCGATTGCGCCGGGCGCGATCGACACGCCGATGCTTCGCCGCAGCTTCGCCCGTCACGCCAATCCAGAGGAGGTGCGTGAGGCCTCGCGCAACCGCCACGCCATGAAGCGGTTCGGTCAGGCCGAAGAGGTCGCGCAGGCCGCGTTGCATCTCGCCAGCGATGCCTCTTCGTTCACGACGGGCACCGTGATGGTGGTCGACGGAGGCTGGCTCGCGGCATGAGTGAGGCGCTCACCCAGCTCGAAACTGATATTCGCGTCGATCTGGCGCGGATCGCCCATCCCGGCGCCGCGTGGCTCGAAGCGAAAACGGGACCCGACGGCAAGCCGGCGCTGGATGTGCTCATCGTCGGCGCAGGCCAGTCGGGCATCGCCATCGGTTTCGGCCTGCTGCGCTCCCGCGTCAGCAACATCCTGCTGATCGACAAGGCCGAGGAAGGGAAGGAGGGCCCGTGGCTCACCTATGCCCGCATGCCGACGCTGCGCAGTCCAAAGGACTACACCGGTCCGGACCTCGATATCCCCAGCCTGACCTACCAGTCCTGGCATGAGGCCCGCTTCGGCAAGGAGAGCTGGCAGGCACTCGACCTGATCCCGCGCGCCCATTGGGCGGCGTATCTGCTCTGGCTGCGGCGCACGATCGCCTTGCCGGTACGCAACGGTTGCGAGCTCCTCGAGATTGCGCCTGCGTCTGACGGCCTGCTCGCCGCGCGCGTGAAACGGGCAGGAGAGGTCGAGACGCTCTACGTCCGCAAGATCGTCCTGGCGACGGGGCAGGAGGGCATGGGCGGCTGGATGATTCCGGAGCAGCTCGCGCATCTGCCGGCGAGTTCGGTCGCGACCGTCGCCGACGACATCGATTTCGAAAGCCTGCGCGGCAAGCGCGTCGCCGTGATCGGCGCCGGCGCCTCTGCCTTCGACAATGCGGCAACGGCGCTGGAAGCCGGTGCCGCCGAAGTGCACCTGCTCTGCCGGCGTGCGCAGATCCAGGTGATCCAGCCCTATCGTTGGCTGACCTTCCGCGGCTTCCTGCGCCATCTCAGCGATCTCGACGATACCTGGCGCTGGCGCTTCATGCGCAAGATCCTCGAGATGCGCGAGGGATTTCCGCAACCAACCTATGACCGCTGCGCGCGGCACGCCAATTTTACGCTGCACGAGGGCGGGCCGGTCGAGGCGGCGCGCAAGACCGGCGAGGCCATCGAATTGGAGACGCCACGCGGCGCGATCACCGCCGATTTCGTCATCTGCGGCACCGGCATCGACATGAACTTTGCCGGCCGCGGCGAGCTCGCCAAGTGCGCCGGTAATATCGCGACCTGGGCCGACCGCTACCAGCCGCCCGAGGACGAGCGCAACGAACGCCTCGGCCGCTTTCCCTATCTTGCCGATGATTACGCCTTCACCGAGCTCGTGCCGGGAAAGACACCGTGGATCTCCGACATCCATCTCTTCGCCATTGCCTCCACCATGAGCTTCGGTCCGTCGGGATCCTCGATCAATGCGATGACGACCGCCGTTCCAAAGCTGGTCCACGGCCTGACGCGCGGCCTGTTCCGCGCCGATATCGCCCGCCATTGGGCCTCGCTCAGCGCCTATGACGCGCCGCAGGCCGTGGTCACGCGGCCGGCGCGAAAAATGGGGGGATCGCTGTGACCATCCATGCGCCGCCGCGACGATTCGTCCGCAAAACGCCCGATGAGACTGGCGCGCAACTTGCTTCTCTCTTAACCTGCCTTGCTGGCGTTCTCGTTCGAAATTCAGGGAAAAACCGATGCGTTTTGTGTCTTTCAGGCCGGCGACCTCAGTGCTCGCTATCACCGCACTGTTGCTCATCGTCACCGCGCCGTCGCAAGCACAAACCAGGGCAGAGACATTGCGCTACGTGACCGGCGCGTCCGTCAACACGCTCGATCCCAACATCCCCGGCTCGACCCGCGAGTCCTTCGCATTGAGCATGAGCACCTATGACCGTCTGGTCGCGTTCGGCCGCAAGCAGCTCAACGGCAAATGGGTGTTCGATCTCGACACGATCACGGGCGAGCTCGCCGAATCCTACGAGGTCAGCCCCGACGGCCTGAAGCTCACCTTCCGCCTGCGCAAGGACGCAAAATTCCAGGACGGCTCGCCCGTCACGGCCGAGGACGTCAAATGGTCGCTCGATCGCTGCGTCACCGCGCCGATCCTCGGCAAGGCGCAATTGCTGACGGGATCGCTGACATCAGCCGATCAGTTCAAGGTGATTGATCCCCTCACCATCGAGGTGACGCTGCCCAAGCCCGACAAGCTCGCGCTGCCCAATCTCGCCACCGTCTACCCGATGATCATCAACTCGAAAGTGGCAAAGGAGCACGCGACGGCTGACGATCCCTGGGCCACCGCATGGCTGAAGGAGCACACTGCCGGCAGCGGCGCCTATGTGATCGAGACTTTCAAGCCGGGCGAGCAGGTGATCGCCAAGCGCAACGAGGCCTGGAACCGCGGATCGCCCAGCAAGCCGGCTTTCTTCAAGCGCGTCATCATACAGTCCGTGCCGGAGCCGGCGACCCGCGCCAACCTGGTCGAGCGCGGCGATGCCGATCTCGTGGTCGATCTGCAGGCCAGCGACGTGCAGGCGCTCGAGGCCAAGGGCAAGCTCAAGGTGGTCTCGACGCCGCAATACAATGCGATCACCTACGTCTCCATGAACAACCAGATCCCGCCCTTCGACAACGTCAATGTCCGCCGCGCCATCGCTTACGCGCTGCCCTATGACGACATGTTCAAGGCCGCCCTGTTCGGCCGCGGTTCGCCGCTGTTCGGCGCAACCTGGGCGGACGGCAAGCCGGCGAACGGAATCTATCCGTTCCAGCAGCCGGTGAAGCTCGACCTCGACAAGGCCAGGGAATATCTGAAGGCCGCAGGTCTCCCCGAGGGCTTCTCGACCACCTTCAGCTTCAACGTCGGCCAGGCCTCGACCGCCGAGCCGATGGCGGCTCTCGTGAAGGAATCGCTCGGCAAGATCGGGATCAAGGTCGACATCCAGAAGCTGCCGGACGCGCAGATGTCGACGCAGATCAACGAGAAGAAGCTTCCCTTCTACACGGAGGGCATCGTCGCCTGGCTGCCGTCGACCGACTACTTCTACCGCAACTTCTACACCGGCAATCAGCGCTGGAACTACTCTTCGATCAACAACCCGGAGCTTGCCGCGATCGCGCAGGAGGCGCGCTTCGAGCCTGATAAGGCCAAGTATGAGGAAGCCGGCCGCAAGCTCAATGCGATGCACTTCGACCTGATGCCGCAGATCATGTTGTGGCAGCCAAACCAGGACGCCGTCATGGCGCCGTCGATCGAAGGCTACACCTACGAGTTCCATCGCCAGGTCGACTATCGCGACGTCAGCCGCAAGTGATCTCGGAAAGCGAAGGAGGCTCTGAAGAGCGATGACCGGTCTTGGCGCAACGCTCGTGCGGGCGGGCAGGCGGCTTCTGTCGTCGCTGCCGGCGCTGTTCGGCGTGCTGGTCTTCACCTTCCTGCTGATGCGCGTCCTGCCCGGAGATCCCGCGGTGTTCTTCGCCTCGGGGCCCAATGCCGGCAAGGAGGAGATCGAGCTGATCCGCAAGCAGATGGGCCTCGACAGGTCGGTGCCGGAGCAGCTCGTGTTCTATCTCTCCGACATCAGCCACGGCAATCTCGGCCGCTCCATGATGACCGGCCAGCCGGTGCTGAAGGACCTGCGCGAGCGGCTGCCGGCTTCGCTGGAGCTCACCTTCACCGCGCTCCTGATCGCGCTGATTGCGGCGGTGCCGCTCGGCGTCATCGCGGCGCTACGGCCGGGGTCGGTCATCGATCACGGCGTGCGGCTGTTCTGCGCGCTCGGTGTCTGCGTGCCGACCTTCGTCTCGGGCCTGCTACTGATCTACGTATTCTATTATCTGCTCGGGCTTGCGCCTGATCCGACCGGGCGGATCGACGTCTTCACCTCGCTGCCGCCGCAGCGCACCGGCTTTCTTTCGATCGATTTCCTGCTCGCCGGCGATCTCGAGGGCTGGTGGACGGCCTGCAGGCAATTGATGCTGCCGGCGGTGAGCATGGCGCTGTTCGTGATCGCCCCGCTGGCGCGGATCACGCGGGCCTCGATGCTGGTCTCGCTCGGCAGCGATTTCGTGCGCACTGCGCGCTCGGTCGGGTTATCCTGGCGCAAGGTGGTCGTGACCTACGCGCTGCGCAATGCGATCCTGCCGGTCATCACCATCGCCGGCATCGTGTTCTCGACGATGCTGGGCGCCAACGTCCTGGTGGAGAAGGTGTTCTCTTGGCCGGGCGTTGCCTCCTATGCGCTCGACGCGCTGCTGTCCTCCGACTATGCACCGGTGCAGGGCTTCGTGCTGCTGATGGCCAGCCTGTTCGTGTTGGTCAATCTCGTGGTCGATATCTGCTACGGTATCGCCGATCCCAGGGTGTCGATCGAATGACCAGCGCCACACTTCGCCATTCGGTCTGGATCCTGCGCGGCAATCCGCTCACGGCGGTGGCTGCGGCCGGGGTGACGCTGTTCGTCCTGGTCGCGATCCTCGGACCGTGGATCGTGCCTTACGATCCGGTGGCCTCGAATGTCTCGGAGGCACTGCTGCCGCCGAGTGCGGCGCACATTGCCGGCACCGACCAGCTCGGCCGCGACGTGTTCAGCCGTCTCGTCATCGCCGCGCGGCTCGACCTTGCCATCGCAGTCTCCGCGGTCGGAATCTCCTTTGTCATCGGCGCCGTCGTCGGCGCGTTCTGCGGCTATGCGGGCGGCCGCCTCGATCGCACCGTCGGCCGTTTCGTCGATGTGATGATGGCGTTTCCACTGTTCGTGCTGGCGATGGCGATGGTCGCAGCCCTCGGCAACCGGATCGAAAACATCGTAATCGCGACCGCGATCATCAATCTTCCATTCTACATCCGCTTCGCGCGGGCCGAGGTCAACGTCCGCCGCAATGTCGGCTGGGTCGAGGCCGCGCGCGCCTGCGGCGAGAGTCACTTCTCCGTGGTGCTGCGCTTCCTGCTGCCGAACATCCTGCCGGCGATGGCGGTGCAGATCTCGCTCAATCTGGGCTGGGCCATTCTCAATGCGGCCGGCCTGTCCTTCATCGGCCTCGGCGTCAAGCCGCCGACGCCGGAATGGGGCATCATGGTCGCCGAAGGGGCGCGCTTCATCTCGACCGGACGGTGGTGGCTGGTGGCCTTTCCGGGCCTTGCGCTGATGCTGGCGGTGCTGTGCTTCAACCTCCTCGGCGACGGGATGCGGGACATCCTCGATCCCCGGATGCGCACATGAGCCAGAACCTCCTCAGGATCGACGATCTCCACGTCGCGTTCTCGACGCGGCGCGGCATGGTCGAGGCCGTGCGCGGCGTGACGCTCACGGTGAAGGCCGGTGAGATGCTCGGCCTCGTCGGCGAGAGCGGCTCGGGCAAGTCGGTCACGGGCTTTGCGACGACACGGCTGCTCGATGCCGCGGGCCGCGTCACCGCCGGCAAGATCCTGTTTCGTGGGCAGGACGTCACGAAGCTCAGGGGCGATGATCTCCGACAGCTGCAGGGCGCCGCGATGTCGATGATCTTCCAGAACCCGCGAGCGGCGCTCAATCCGATCCGAGCGATCGGCCTGCAGATCGCGGACGCGATCCTTACGCACAAGCGTATCTCGAAACAGGCTGCGCGCGCCGAGGCGCTGGAGTTGTTGCGCGCCGTCCAGATCCGCGATCCCGAGCAGCGGATGAACGCCTATCCGCACGAGCTCTCCGGCGGCATGTGCCAGCGCGTCATGATCGCGATTGCGATCTCCTGCAATCCCGCACTGTTGATCGCCGACGAGCCGACCACCGGGCTCGACGTCACCACGCAGAAGGTGGTGATGGATCTCTTGGCAGACATCGCGGCCGCGCGCGGCATGGCGACGATCCTGATCACGCACGACCTCGGGCTCGCAGCGCGCTATTGCCGCCGCATCGCCGTGATGGAGCGTGGCCGCGTCGTCGAGGAGGCGAGTCCGAGCACTCTCTTCAGCGCGCCACGGCACGCTTATACGAGACGCCTGGTTGCGGCGTCGCCGACGGCGACGTCACGGATCGAAGACCTCGTGACGGAAGAGGAGAGGGAGCGTTACACGGCCGTTCTCGGCAAGCCGCGGCCGACGCTCGCGCACGGCACGCCGCCGCTTCTGGAAGTACGGAAGCTCGCAAAGCGCTTCGACCAGGGCTCAGCAGCAGTCGCCGACTTCTCGATGACGATGGCCAGCGGCGAAAGTGTCGGTCTCGTCGGCGAGTCCGGCTCCGGCAAGAGCACGACTTCGCGGATGATCTGCCGCCTGATCGATCCGAGCGAAGGCGACATCGTGTTCGACGGTCAATCGATCGGGCACGTAGCGTCGCGCGATTTTCACCGCTCGCCATTGCGCAAAAACATTCAGATGGTGTTCCAGGACCCGAACGAGAGCCTCAACCCGCGCTTCACCGCCTTCGACTGCATTGCCCACCCCTTGATGCGACTCGACGGCATGCGCGCTGGCGAGGCGCTGCGCCAACGCGTGGAAGAGTGCGCGCAGCGCGTGGGATTGCCGCTGGATCTGTTGCCGCGGTTTCCGCATCAGCTCTCCGGCGGCCAGAAAGCCCGCGTCGGCATCGCCCGCGCCATTGCCTGCCGGCCGCGGCTCCTTGTGCTGGACGAGCCGACCGCCGCGCTCGACGTCTCCGTGCAGGCGGTGGTGCTGCAGCTGCTCGACCGCCTCAGGCGCGAGAACGACATCGCGCTGCTGTTCGTGAGCCATGATCTCAACGTCGTGCGCATGCTGTGCGATCGCACCATCGTGCTGCGCAATGGCGGCATCGTGGAGCAGGGCGAGAGCCGGGCTCTGTTCGAAAATCCGAAGACCGACTACACGCGCAAATTGGTCGAGGCGATCCCCCACATCGAGGCCGGGCCGGCGCTGGTGGCCGCCCTCTGAGCCCGTATCGTCCGGAAAGGCGATGAGATCCCGCTGGCGAAGGCGGATTTAGTGGCATAGCATTTGCTTGCAAATGGGCTCGGTTTCACTTGCCCCATTGCCAATGAACAGCTGGCATCACGGCATTACTGGGAGGACTTGATGGATCGCAGGACCGTATTGAAGGGACTGGCAGGCGCGGGCGGTCTGGCGTTGACGGGTGGCCTGTCGGCCCCGGCGATCGCCCAGGGTGCGGCGGCACGCACCCTGCGTTTCGTGCCGCAGGCCAATCTCGCCAATTTCGATCCGATCTGGGGCACGCAGTATGTCGTGCGCAATGCGTCCGCGATGGTCTGGGACACTCTTTACGGCATTGATTCCTCGCTGCAGCCGCAACGGCAGATGGTCGAATCCGAGGAAGTGACCGACGATGGCACGACCTGGACGTTCAAACTGCGGCCGGCGCTCAAGTTCCATGACGGCGAGCCGGTGCTGAGCAAGGACGTCGTTGCAAGCCTGACGCGCTGGTCGGCGCGCGATCCCATGGGACTGATGATCAAGGCGCTGCAGCAGGAGCTCACGGCGGTCGACGACCGCACCTTCAAGTGGGTGCTCAAGCAGCCCTTCCCGAAGATGCTGTACGCGCTGGCCAAGAACAATTCGCCGTGCTGCTTCATCATGCCGGAGCGCATCGCGCAGACCGATCCGTTCAAGCAGATCACGGATTATGTCGGCTCCGGGCCGATGAAGTTCGCCAAGGCCGAATGGGTGCCCGGCGCGAAGGCGGTGTTCGAGAAATTTGCCGACTATCAGCCGCGGCAAGAGAAAGCATCGTGGCTCGCGGGCGGCAAGCAGATGCTGCTCGACCGCATCGAATGGATCGTGATGCCGGATCCGGCCACGGCAGCCGCTGCCTTGCAGAACGGCGAGGTCGATTGGTGGGAAAATCCGATTGCAGACCTCGTTCCAGTCCTGAAGAAGAACAAGAACATCAGCGTCGACATCGGCGATCCCCTCGGCAATATCGGCTCGTTCCGCATGAACCATCTGTTTGCGCCGTTCAACGACGTGCGGGCGCGGCGCGCGGTGCTGATGGCGCTCAGCCAGGAAGACTACATGCGCGCGATCGTCGGCGACGACACCGCGCTGTGGAGGCCGCTGCCCGGCTTCTTCACGCCGAATACGCCGCTCTACAGCGAAGTCGGTGGCGAGATCCTGAAGGGCAAGCGCGACTTCGATGCGGCCAAGAAGCTGCTCGCCGAGAGCGGCTATTCCGGCCAGCCCGTGACGTGCCTCGTGGCGCAGGACCAGCCGATCACCAAGGCGCAGGGCGACGTCACCGCGGACCTCTTGAAGAAGCTCGGCATGAACGTCGACTTCGTCGCGACCGATTGGGGCACGGTCGGCTCCCGCCGTGCGCAGAAGACGCCGCCGGGACAGGGCGGTTGGAACATGTTCCACACCTGGCACGCGGGCGCCGACTGCATCAATCCGGCTCCCTACACCGCCATTCGCGCCAACGGCGACAAGGCCTGGTTCGGCTGGCCAAACAGCCCCGGCACCGAGAAGGAGGTCACGTCCTGGTTCGAGGCCAAGAACCTCGACGAGGAGAAGGCCGCCATCGGCCGCCTCAACAAGGCGGCGCTCGATGACGTCGTCTACGTGCCGACGGGCTTCTTCCTGAGCTACACCGCCTGGCGCAAGAACGTCGCCGGCATCACCAAGGGGCCGCTGCCGTTCTTCTGGGGCGTGACGAAGTCCGCATGATCGTGCGCTGAGGCCAGATGCTCTCCTACATCCTCCGTCGCATCGTCGCGACCTTGCCAGTGATGGCGATCGTCGCGCTGTTCGTGTTCAGCCTGCTCTACATCGCACCGGGTGATCCGGCCGTGGTGATCGCGGGCGACCAGGCGAGCCCGGAGGATGTAGAGCGTATCCGCCAGAGCCTCGGTCTCGATCGTCCGTTCCTGGTCCAGTTCGGAAGCTGGGTCTGGCGCATCCTGCATGGCGATCTCGGCACCTCGATCTTCACCAACCTGCCGGTCTCGGCGATGATCGGGCAGCGTCTCGAACCGACGCTGTCGCTGATGGTCGTCACACTGCTGCTCACGATCGTGGTGGCGGTACCGCTCGGCGTGGTGGCGGCGTGGAAGGCCGGCAGCCTGATCGACCGCGTCATCATGGGCTTTGCCGTGTTCGGCTTCTCGCTGCCCGTGTTCGTGGTCGGCTACATGCTCGCCTACATCTTCGCGCTCGAGCTCGAATGGCTCCCGGTGCAGGGCTATACGCCGCTTGCGCAAGGCTTCTGGCCGTGGCTGGAAAACCTGATCCTGCCGGCGATCGCGCTCGGCTGCGTCTACATCGCGCTGGTCGCGCGTATCACGCGGGCAGCCATGCTCGAAGTGCTGCAGCAGGACTATATCCGCACCGCCAAGGCCAAAGGGCTCGGGCAGGGCGGCATCCTGTTCATTCACGCGCTGAAGAACGCAGCGGTCCCGATCGTCACCGTGATCGGGATCGGCATCGCGCTGCTGATCGGCGGTGCGGTCGTGACCGAGAGCGTGTTCGCGATTCCCGGCCTCGGCCGCCTCACGATCGATGCGATCCTGCGCCGCGACTATCCGGTGATCCAGGGCATCGTGCTGCTGTTCAGTTTCGTTTACGTCCTCGTCAATCTGATGATCGACGTCGTCTATACGCTCGTTGACCCGAGGATCCGCTATTGACCGACACCACCGTCAATCCGCAATCGCTTCCCACCGGCCTCGTTCTCGCGCCGCAACTGCCGGAGATCCTCCGGCCGGTCAAGATCCGGCGCGGCTTCGTCGGCCTCTTGCGCGGCCATCCCACCGTTGCGATCGGCGGCGTGTTGTTGCTCGCACTGGTTTTGATCGCCGTCTTCGCCCCTCATCTCGGGACGGTCGACCCGACCGCGCTTGCGCCCGCAAAGCGCACACGGGCGCCGTCGGCCGATTTCTGGTTCGGCACCGACGTGCTCGGCCGCGACATCTATTCGCGGGTGCTGTTTGGCGCGCGGGTCTCGCTCACCGTCGGCCTGTCGGTCGCGATCTTCGCGTCCTCGGCGGGTCTTGCCATCGGCATGGTCTCCGGCTTCATCCGTTGGGCCGACGGCATCCTGATGCGCTTCATGGACGGCTTGATGTCCATTCCGCCGATCCTGCTCGCGATCGCGCTGATGGCGCTGACGCGCGGCAGCGTCGGCAACGTCATCCTCGCCATCACCATCGCCGAAATCCCGCGCGTCTCGCGCCTCGTGCGCAGTGTCGTGCTGTCGCTGCGCGAGCAGCCCTATGTGGACGCGGCGGTCGCCTGCGGCACGCGCACGCCCATGATCATCTTGCGTCACATCCTGCCGAACACGGTTGCGCCGATGCTGGTGCAGGCGACCTATATCTGCGCCAGCGCCATGATCACGGAGGCGATCCTGTCCTTCATCGGCGCCGGCACGCCGCCAACCATTCCGTCCTGGGGCAACATCATGGCCGAGGGCCGCGCGCTGTGGCAGGTCAAGCCCTATATCGTGTTCTTCCCGGCGGCCTTCCTGTCCGTCACCGTTCTCGCCGTGAACCTGCTCGGCGACGGCCTTCGCGATGCGCTCGATCCGCGCTTGGCCAAGCGTCTTTAGATGTCTCGGGGCTGATCGCGATGGCGCTGCTTGAAGTCGAGAACCTCCAGACCCACTTCCGCACTCCCAGCGGCATCAACCGGGCGGTGGACGGGGTGTCCTTCCACGTCAACGAGGGCGAGACGCTGGCCATCGTCGGTGAATCCGGCTGCGGCAAATCGGTGACGTCGATGTCCCTGATGCGGCTGATCCCGGAGCCGCCGGGCAGGATCGCCGGCAGCATCCGCTTTGCCGGCAAGGATCTCCTGAAGCTGTCGGACCGCGAGATGCGCGCAATCCGCGGCAACGACATCTCGATGATCTTCCAGGAGCCGATGACCAGCCTCAATCCGGTGCTGACCGTCGGCCGCCAGATCCGCGAGACCTTGATGATCCATCAGGGCCTGGACAAGCAGGCCGCCGAGGCGCACGCGGTCGAGATGCTGACGCTGGTCGGTATTCCCGAGCCGAAACGGCGCGTCGGCGAATATCCGCACCAGCTCTCCGGCGGCATGCGCCAGCGCGTGATGATCGCGGTTGCGCTCGCCTGCAATCCGAAGCTTCTCATAGCGGACGAGCCGACCACCGCGCTCGACGTGACCATCCAGGCGCAGATCCTGAAGCTGATGCTGGACTTGAAGCGCCGGGTCGGCGCCGCCATCATCCTGATCACCCACGATCTCGGCGTCGTCGCCGAAATCGCCGAACGTGTCATGGTGATGTATGCCGGTCGCAAGGTCGAGGAGGCGCCGGTCGCCGAGCTGTTCCGCTCACCGCGTCATCCCTATACGCAAGGCCTGCTCGGCGCGGTGCCGAAGCTCGGCTCATCGCTTGCCGGGACCGCAACGCGGCTCGCCGAGATCCCAGGGCAGGTGCCTGACCTCCGCAAGCCCATTATCGGCTGTGTCTTTGCCGGCCGCTGTGCGCTTGCGACCGACCTCTGCCGGCAATATGCGCCGGGGCTCGAAGAGAAGGGCCCGCGCCACATCGCCGCCTGTCATTACGCCGCCAAGGGAGCGATCGCGGCATGAGTCCCCCGCTGCTCCAGGTCAACGACCTCAAGAAGCACTTCCCGATCAACAAGGGCCTGTTCGGCCGCAAGTCCGAGTTCGTCTATGCGGTCGACGGCGTGTCCTTCGAGATCGCGCGCGGCGAGACCCTGTCGCTGGTCGGCGAGTCCGGGTGTGGCAAGTCGACGGTCGGCCGCGCCATTTTGCGACTGTTCGAGATCACCTCGGGCCAGGTCATTCTCGACGGCCAGCGCATCGACGACGCGCATCCGAGCACGATGCGCCAGATGCGCCGTCGCGTGCAGGTGGTGTTCCAGGACCCGTTCTCCAGCCTCAACCCGCGGATGCGCGTGCGCGACATCTTGGCCGAGCCGATCCGCAATTTCGGTCTCGCCAAGTCCAAGGAGGATCTCGAGGTCCGCGTCACCGCGCTGATGGATACCGTGCGCCTGCCGCGCGAGGCGCTGAACCGCAGGCCTCACGAATTCTCCGGCGGCCAGCGCCAGCGCATCGGGATTGCCCGTGCGCTCGCGGCCAAGCCCGAGCTGATCGTGTGTGACGAGGCAGTCTCCGCGCTCGACGTCTCAGTCAAGGCGCAGATCGTCAATCTGCTCCAGGACCTCCAGCGCGAGTTCGGCTTGGCGCTGTTGTTCATCAGCCACGATCTCGCCATCGTCGAGCACATGACGCATCGGGTCGCAGTGATGTATCTCGGCAAGATCGTGGAAGTGGCGCCGCGCCGCGAGATCTTTGCCGCGCCAAGGCATCCCTACACCAAGGCGCTGCTTTCGGCGGTGCCGCTGCCCGAGCCCGGCGCCCAGCGCAATCCGATCATCCTCAAGGGCGACGTGCCGAGCCCGATCAACCCGCCGCGCGGCTGCCGCTTTCATACCCGTTGCCCCTTCGTCTTTGACCGCTGCCGAACGGAGGAGCCGACGCTGCGTGTGGTGGGAGACGAGCAGTGGGTGGCCTGTCACCTCGAAGAGCCGCCGTAGGGGCTCACCCCTGCCGGCGCAGGAAGCCCGTGATCGTGACCTTTTCCCAAATGCCGGCCGCAGCAAAGGGATCGGCACGGTTGAAGGCTTCGACTTCGGCGCGGCCCGGTGCCTCGATCAGGAACAGGCTGCCGATCATCGTCTGGCCATCGTCGGAGACCAGCGGTCCCGACATGACGATCTTGACGCCGAAGCGCGAGGTGTCGCTCAGGAAAGCCTTGTGGGCATCGTAATTGGCAAGCCGGGTCGGCAGCGCGCCGGTGCGGTCGACGGCGTGAATGGCAAACAGCATGATGTCTCCGTTTCTTGCTTCAATTCTTGGGACGGCCGCAGGAGCGGCCGTCCGGACTCGTGGTGTTCTGATTATTTCGCGCTGAGCTTGCCGGCGTCCTCGAACGTCGGGCAGGTCCGCTGCTCCAACGGCACGTCGAAGGGCTGGTAATTATCCTTGGTGATGACGGTCGGCTTCAGCACGATCTCGCTGATGATAGGCTGATTGCGCCAGGAGCGGATCGCCATCATGGTGCCGAGGCAGCCTTGCGCAAAGCCGTTGTAGTCGCCGCTCGCCAGCAGCTTGCCGGACTTGATCGCGTCGATCGCCTCCTTGGTGCCGTTGATGCCGATCACCAGCGCCTTGCGGTTGGCGCCGTCGAGCGCTTCGATCGCGCCGATCGCCATGGCGTCGTTGGCCGCGAGCACGCCGTCGATCTGCGAATTCGACTGCATCAGGTTCTCCATCACCTGAAGCGCCTGAAGCCGTTGATAGTTACCGGGCTGTGAAGCCAGCAGCTTGGCGCTGGGCGCTTCCTTCAGCGCGTCGTTGAAGCCGCGCACGCGATCGACATTGGTCAGCGAGCCCTTGACGCCCTCGATGATGACGATGTTGCCCTTGCCGCCGAGGGTCTTGAGCAGGAAGCGCGCGGTCTCCAGCCCGAGGCTGTAATCGTCGGCGCCGACGAAGGAGAGGAACTTGCCGCCGGCGGAGCGGTCGGTGATGTTGACGACCGGGATCTTGGCCTCGTTGATCTTCTCGACACCGGGCACCATCGCCTTGTAATCGACAGGCGTGAAGACGATCGCGCTCGGCTTTTTCACGACCACGTCCTCGATCTGGCTGAGCTGCTCGGGAATCGAGTCCGGCTTGGTCGGGATGTATTGCAGCGTCTTGGCGTTCAGCGATTTCGCCATATTGTCGGCGCCGACCCGCACCGTCTGGAAGAACGGGTTGGTCTGGTTCTTGGTGAAGACGGCGATAGCCTCGCCGTCGGCACGCACTTCGGTGGCGAGTGCAACTGCCATCAGCAGCGGCAGCGCCAGATAACCCAGCTTCTTTTTCATATTGCCTCCATCCCTCATTTTGCTTGTTGGATTTCTGAGTGCTCATTGCGCGCGGCGGCGGGTCTTCATGTCGAGCCAGACCGCGAGAATGACGATGATGCCTGTCACCAGCGGCTGCCAGTTGGCGCTGACTGACAGCAAGTTCATGCCGTTCAGCACCAAGGTCAGGATCAGCGCGCCAATGAAGGTGCCGAACACGGTGCCGACGCCGCCGAACAGCGAGGTGCCGCCGATCAGCACGGCCGCGATTGCCGGCAGCGTCAGGCTCTCGCCGATGTCGGCTTCGGCCGAATTGAGCCGTGACAGGAAGATGATCGAGGCGAGCCCCGCCATGGTGCCCGAGACCGCGTAGACCAGCAGCAGGCGCCGCGCGACCGGGATGCCGGAGAGCCGCGCCGCGACCGGATTGGCGCCGATCGCGTAGATCTCCTGGCCCCAGATCGTGCGCTGCGCGAACAGCGTGCCGATCCCGAGAAACACCAGCAGCAGATAGACCGGGATCGGCAGGCCGAACAGATAGCCGCTGCCGATCTGGCGGAATCCGGCCGGGAAGCCATGCAGCGTCTCGCCCGCCATGTACCAATAGGTGAGGCCGTTCAGCACCCAGAGCATGCCATAGGTGGCGATGAAGGAGGGGATGCGCAGCGCCGTGACCATGATGCCGTTGAGCAGGCCGACGATGCCGCCGCACGCGAGCCCGGTGAGGATGCCGAGCGCCGGCGACCCCGTCTTGTGGATGATGGTGCCGGCGATGCAGGCCGACAGCGCGACGTTGGCGCCGACGGAGAGATCAAGACCCGCGGTCAGCACCACCAGCGTCAGGCCGGAGGCGATGAAGAAGGTCAGGCTCGCCTGCCTCAGCACGTTGAGGATGTTGCCGAGGCTGAGGAAGGAGTCGCTGAGCACGGCCAGCACGGCGCAGATCAGGAGCGCGGCGAGCAGGCGATAGAACAGCTGGACTGCGTCCTGCGAGAGGAAGGAGCGGGGCGGCACGATGGCACCCTTGGTGATGTCGGTCATGCCCGGCTCCTGAGGCCGTCGAGGAACAGCGCGAGGATGACGAGCACGCCGACGCTTGCGACCTGCACCGAGGACGGCAGCGAGATCAGGTTCAGCCCGTTCCGCAAGACGCCCACCGCGATCACGCCCAGTACGGTGCCGAGGAGCCAACCATTGCCGCGCTCGAAAGACGTGCCGCCGACGGCGACGGCGGCGATGGCGTCGAATTCGAGGCCAAGGCCGGCGGTAGGGTGGCCGGAGTTCATCCGTGCGGTCATCAACAGACCGGCGATGCCGGCCATGGCTCCGCCGATCGCGTAGACCGCGATCAGCAGCCTGTTCGGCGACAGGCCGGCGTAGCGCAGCGCCTCGCGATTGCCGCCGAGCGCGAAGATGTAGGTGCCGAAGCGGGTGTGATAGAGCAGGCCGTGAAAGGCGGCGTACGTCACCAATGCCATCACGACCGGCACGGGAATGCCGAGAAGCGTCGCCGAATAGATGTCGCGGACGCTGTGGGGAATGCCGACCACGCTCTGCCCATCGCTGACGATCAGGGACAGGCCCTGAGCCATGCCGAGCGTGCCGAGCGTCGCGACGAAGGGCGGGATGCCAATGATCGCGACCAGCCAGCCATTGGCGACGCCGAACGTTGCGCCGACAAGGAGGCCGGCCCCTAGGCCCAGCAGCATCGACTTGGTCGCGAGCGACACGATCGCGACGCAGAGAGAGGTCAGCGTCAGCACCGCGCCCATCGACAGGTCCAGCCCCTCGGTCATGATGATCAACGTCATCGGCAGCGCGAGCATGGTCAGGATGGTGGACTGCACCAGCACGTTGGAGAGGTTGGCGACCGACAGGAAGCCGGGCGCGATCACGCTGAACAGCGCGATCAGCAGCACCAGCACGATGGCAACGCCGGGAATGCGCTGCAGCGGATTGGGTTGCGAAATGACCGCGGCTTCACGCATGATGCATCCCCAGTCGCACGATGTTCTCCTCCGTGAGTTCGCTGCGTGTCAGGTGCCCGGCAATGCGCCCCTCGCGCATCACATAGGCGCGGTCGCAGACATGGCAGATCTCGATCTGTTCGGACGAGATCATCAGGGCCGCCGCGCCGTCGGCGACGAGGCGATCGATCAGCGCAAAAATCTCGGACTTGGCGCCGATGTCGATGCCGCGCGTCGGCTCGTCGAAGATGAAGAGTTTTGAGCCAGCCGCGAGCCATTTGCCGATCACGACCTTCTGCTGGTTGCCGCCGGAGAGCAGGCCGACGGTCTGGCGCGCGCTCGGGGTTGCAATGCGCAGCTGCCGGATCAGGCCATCGGCGGTGCGCTGGGCCGAGCGCTGGTCGAACAACCCGCTCGGAAAAAGCTTCTTCAGCGCCGAGACCACCAGATTATCGCTCACCGATCGCAGCAGCGCGAGGCCTTCGCTCTTGCGGCTCTCCGGGATCAGCGCGATGCCGCGGCGGGCGGCGAGGTCCGGCTCGCCCGAGATAGTTTTGCCGTCGAAGATGATCTCGCCCGACGTCACGGGATCGGCGCCAAAGATGGCGCGCGCGACCTCGCTGCGGCCCGAGCCGACCAGGCCGCACAGGCCGACGATCTCGCCCCGGCGCACCTCGATGTTGATGTCGAAGATCCCGGTCGGCGCAGTCAGGCCCTTGACCTCCAGCAGCACCTCGCCCGGCTTGTCGGCGAAATTCCGCGGGTAGGTCATGTCGACATTGCGGCCGACCATCATGCGGACGAGCTGGTCCGGCGTCACGTCGGCCGGTCGGACGCCGTCGATGCGGCGGCCGTCGCGCAGCACGGTGATGCGGTCGCCGAGCGCGAACACCTCGGCCATCCGGTGCGAGATGTAGACGATCGCCACCCCATCGGCTTTCAGTCGTGCGATCAGAGCGAACAAGAGCTCGGTCTCGCGGTCGGACAGCGCCGCGGTGGGCTCGTCCATCACGAGGATGCGGGCGTTTTGGCTGATCGCCTTCGCGATCTCGACCATCTGCTGCTGCGCCACTCCCAGCTTATCGACGGTGGTGGATGGATCGATGTCGAAACCGATCGTGTCGAGCACGCGCCTTGCGTCGGCCAATATCCTGTGACGGTCGATGGTGCCGGGGATGCGGCCCTTCGGTTCGCGGCCGAGGAAGATGTTCTGGGCGATGTCGAGATAGGGGACCAGCGAGAATTCCTGGAAGATTACGGCAATGCCGAGCTTCTGCGCATCGGCCGTGGAACTGATCGCGACCCTCTCACCCTTGTGGTAGAATTCGCCAGCGTCGGCACGGTAGGCGCCGCACAGCACCTTCATTAGGCTCGATTTTCCGGCGCCGTTCTCGCCCAGCAGCATATGGACTTCGCCGGGATAGATGGCAAAGGACACGTCGTCCAGCGCCTTGACGCCGGGAAACTCCTTGCTGATGCCGCGCAGCTCCAGCAGCGGCGTGGGCAAGGTGACCTCGATCGGAAGCCCGTCGCTCATGCCATGACTCCGCTCGCAAAGATCTTTCCGGGGTTCATCAAGCCATTCGGGTCGAGTGCCGTCTTGATGGATCGCATCACATCGACGGCCTCGCCGAGTTCGTCGGCGAGATAGTCGATCTTGCCGAGCCCGATGCCGTGCTCGCCGGTGCAGGTGCCGTCCATGGCGATGGCGCGGGCGACCATGCGGGCCTGCAGCGCCTTGGCGCCTTCGGTCTCCTCCGGCTTGTTGGGGTCGATCAGGATCAGCATGTGGAAATTGCCGTCGCCGACATGGCCGACGATCGGCGCGGTGAAGCCGTGCGCGTCCGCATCGCGCCGCGTCTCGCTCAGGCATTCCGCGAGACGCGAAATCGGCACGCAGACGTCGGTGATCACCGCGCGAGCGCCGGGGCGGAGGCCGAGGCCGGCATAGAGCGTGTTGTCGCGGGCGTGCCAGAGCCGGCTGCGGTCTTCCTGAGCCTTGGCCCAGGCAAAGCCGTGGCCGCCATGGTCGGCGGCGATCGCCTGAGCGGCCTCGGCCTGTTCGGCTACGGAGCTCTCGGAGCCATGGAATTCGAAGAAGAGGGTCGGCGCCTCGCGATGGCCGAGCTTGGCGTAGGCGTTGATGCCGCGCATCATGACGTCGTCGAGTAGTTCGACGCGCGCCACGGGGATTGCGGACTGGATCACGGAGATCGCGGTGTCCACGGCATCGTGAAGGGTGTCGAAGCTGCAGACCGCGGCCGAGATCGCCTGCGGCACCGGGTGCACCTTCAACGTGATCTCGGTGATCACACCGAGCGTGCCTTCAGCGCCGACGAACATCCGCGTCAGATCATAACCGGCGGCGGACTTGCGGGCGCGCTTGGCGGTGCGGATGATACGGCCGTCGGCCAGCACCACCTCCAGCGCCATGACATTGTCCTTCATGGTGCCGTAGCGCACCGCCATGGTTCCGGAGGCGCGGGTGGACGTCATGCCGCCGATCGACGCGTCGGCGCCGGGGTCGATCGGGAAGAACAGGCCGGTGTTGCGCAGCTCCGCATTGAGCTGCTTGCGGGTGATGCCGGGTTGCACCACCACATCCATGTCGCTGTCGTGGACGGCCAGCACCCTGTTCATGCGCGCGAAGTCGAAACAGACGCCGCCCGCGGCTGCCGCGGCATTGCCTTCGAGCGAGGTACCGGCGCCGAACGGAACGATCGGCATGCCCGCGTCGGCGCACAGTTTGACGATCTTAGCGACTTCCTGCGTCGTCTCGGGATAGACGACGATGTCGGGCGGCAAATTGCGATAATGCGACTCGCTCTGCCCATGCTGATCGAGCACGCCGCGCGCGACGCTCGCGCGCGGACCGATCATGCCGGTGAGGCGCTCGGCAAATATGCTCGTGCTGACCCGCGGTCCCATCCTTGCTCCTCGTCTCCCCGATCGCGGACTCTTGCCGGTCCGCGTTGTCGTTCGGCTTAGGCGGCTCTTGCGTTGCTCGCAACCTGCTTCAAGCCGAAATCATAGTTGAGGTGAAAATACGCGCGTTCGACCATGCGACCATCCGGCGCGCGGCCGGCGGGATGACGGACGAACTCCCGGATCAGGCTGTCCTTCACGCCGAACACGACGTCGCTGTCGAGATACTGGTCACCGGCGACGAACACGTGCGTCACGAGCTGTTCGAAGCCGGGTGCCGAGATCATGAAGTGCACATGTGCGGGACGCCAGGGATGGCGTCCCTGCGCCTCCAGCATCTCGCCGACCGGGCCGTCATGCGGAATGGGATAGGCGGCGGGCTTGATCGACCAGAAATGGAAGCGTCCATTGGCATCGGTGTGGAAGCGGGCACGCATCGCGAGATCGCCGATGGCGTCGAGCTGCTGCACGTCATAATAGCCGTCATCGTCGGAGTGCCAGACGTCGACGATGGCGCCCGCGAGCGGCTTGCCGTCAACGGTCGAGACCGAGCCGGTGACCAGCATAGGGTCGCCTTCCATCGGGCCGGAGATATCGCTGCCGCTGTCCTTCTCCGGCGCGGCCTGGACGAAGAAGGGGCCGAGCACCGTGGTTTCGGTCGCGCCTTCCGGCACCGGATGGTTGATGGCATCGACCAGCATGGAGACGCCGAGCGTGTCGGACAGCAGGATGAACTCCTGGCGCTTGTCATCGCACATGTGCCCGGTGCGGGTCAGGAAGTCGATGCCGTACTCCCATTCCTTCTGGGTCGGCCGCACCTCGCGGACGAAGGCATGGAGATGGCGCACCAGCGCCTCGCTGACCTCCTTGATCCGTGGGTCGGTTGCGCCCGCGATCCGCTCCAGCACGGCGTCCGTGATGGTGGTCTCGTTGAAATTACGCATATGTGCCTCCGTTGATCACAGCTTCGGCTCGCCGAGGCCGGACAACCGTTCGAGATGCTTGACGGTCGCGATGAAATCGGTGTCGCCCTCGCCCTGCGCGACCAGCGAGCCATAGGTCTCGCGCACCTGGGCGGCGAGCTGCAGCGGCACGCCGACGGCATGGCCGGCACCCAAGATGAGGTCGAGGTCCTTGGCCATCTGCCTGCAGGAGAAGGTCGACTCGAAATCGCGGGTCCGCAGCGGCGCGGTCTTGTACTTCACCATGGGCGAGGCAACCGCGCTGTCATCGAGCACTTTCAAGATGTCCTGCCAGGCGATGCCGCCCTTGCGCGCCAGCGCCAGGCTCTCCGCCATCATCGCCGCCGACACCGCGATCATCAGGTTGACCGAGAGTTTTGCGTAGCGGGCTTCCTCGGCCGGCCCGAGATAGGTCTGGGCGCGCGTGAAGGCGGCGAACAGCGGCTTTGTATTTTCGAAAGCGTCCTTCGGCCCCGAGACGAAGCAGGTCAAAGCGCCGGTATGAACGATGCTGGCGTTGCCGGAGACCGGTGCACGAAGATAGGCAATGCCGCGTGCCTGCGCGGCGGCTGCAACTTCGGTCGAGGCCTCGACACTCACCGTGCTGGTCTCGATCAAGACGGCTCCGGGTGTCATCGCGGCGATGAGGCCGGCAGGACCGAGCAGCGCGCCGCGCAAAGCGGCGTCGTCGGGTAGGGACGTGACGACTGCGGTCTTGCCGCCCACGGCCTCGGCCGGCGAAGCGGCAGTTGCAATGCCCTGCGCGCGTGCTTCGGCGATGCGCGCAGCGTTCTGATCGAATGCGGTCACGGTGTAACCGGCCTTGGCGACGAGCACCGACATCGGCAAGCCCATCTTGCCGATCCCGATGAAAGCGACGTCTTTCAGAGCATCAGTCATTATTCTTGTCCATTGGCGCCCTCAGGCGGCGCCTCCCTGTCGTTCGATGTCCTGCACCAGTCGCCGGCCGGATTGTGCCAGCAGCTCCTTCTTGGTCTCCAGCCCCTCGGCCAGCAGCCGGCCATTCCGCTTCTTCCAGACACCGCCGATCATGACGGCCTCGATGTTGGCGAGGCTCGTCTGCATCACCACGGTCGCAAGGGGATCGTGCACCGGATAAAGATTGAGATCGGAGGCGTTGATGATGACGAGGTCCGCGAGCTTGCCCGGCGTCAGCGAGCCGATCTGGTGTTCGCGGCCGAGCATGCGGGCGCCTTCCGTCGTGATCCAGCACAGCGCCTCGCGCACTGCAATCGTGGTCGTTGCCGGAATGGCGCCGCTCGCCTTGCGCGACTCCGCATTGTCGAGCGCCCGCTGCATCGACAGCGCGACGCGTGCGGCGGAAAGGAGATCGCCCGCAAGCACGGATTCGAGATCGATGCCGATCGTCGGTCGCACGCCGCGGTTCAGCAGACGTCCGGTGATCGGAAAGCCATGGCCCTGGATCATCTCGTTCTCGGGCGTGACCGAGAACGACACGCCGAGGTCAATCATCCGGTCCAGCAACTCATCGGGCAGATCGTTGCCGTGAACGACGTTGACGCCGGTGCCGACGAGCCCGGCCTCGATCAGCCTCTCCCAGCCGCCTTGTGTCTTGGCCGGGCCGCCGCCCTGATGCATCGACGCGATCAGCTTGAACTCCCGCGCCAGGCGGAAGTCGTGCATGGCGACGTCGAGCGTCGAATAATGCGGGCCGAGGATGGCGAGCCCGAGCGTGACGAGGCCGTCGCGGGCAGCGAGGGGGCCGGCCAGCAGCCGCTCGACCTCGCGGCGAGGATGCGGCACCTCCGAGAAGTGCGGCTCGCCCGGCTTCGGCTCCGGTTTTGGCGAGCCGTGGAAGAACGCGGCGCGGATGCCGCTCTCGATCAGGCCGCGCACCGCGGCGTCGGTATGATCAGGCGTCGGATTGTTATGGCACCAGTCGACCAGCGTGGTGACGCCGTGGTTGATCTGGTTCAGCGCGCCGACCAGCGTCGCGATATGGATGTCCGCAGGCTGGAACACGGTTGCGAGGCCGGCATGCATGCGGCGGAAATATTCGAGCAGCGTCCAGTTCGCGGCAAAGCCGCGCAAGCCCGTCTGCCAGGTGTGCATATGCGCGTTGATCAGGCCGGGGATGATGATGCGCCCCGTGCCGTCGACGATCTCAGCCTCGGCGGCGCCACTGCCAAGATCGATCGACGGGCGCACGTCAGCGATACGGTTGCCTTCGACCAGCACATCGCCGCCCGAAAGATCGCCGATCGCGTCATCCATGCTGATGACAGTGGCGGATTTGATCAGCGTGCGTCGCATCGCGTCACGCCCCCGCTTTGATGGCGCTCGGCGGCTCGCCGGCCCAGGCGCGCGCGATCAGGTCGCGGATGGCGCCCCGTTCGAGTGGCCGCGGATTCCAGTACGCATTCGTCACCGCGAGATCAGCCGCCTTGTCGATGCCGCTCTCGGGCATGCCGACATCGCGCAGCGCAAGCTTTGCACCCAACCCCTTCGCAAGGTCGTACAGCCCCTGCGATGCATCGGCGGCGCCGATGGCGCGCGAGATGCGCGCCATCGCGTCGGGCACCGCCGGTGCGTTGTAGGCCAGTGCATGCGGCAGCACGATGGTGTGGGTTTCGGCGTGCGGGAGATCGAAGGTGCCGCCGAGCGTATGGCACAGCTTGTGGTGCAGCGCCATGCCGACGGTGCCGAGGCAGACGCCACACAGCCAGGCGCCATAGAGCGCTTCGGTGCGGGCCTCGCGGTCGTCGCTTTCGGCGACGATCGCGAGCAGGGCGCGCGCCAGCGCGCGGATGCCTTCCTCCGCCATCAGCGATGTCACGGGATTGGCGTCGCGTGCATAGAGCGCTTCCACCGCATGCGCGATCGCATTGATGCCCGATGTCGCAGCCAGGCTTGCCGGCAGCGTCAGGGTGAGATCCACATCGTAAATCACCGTCTCCGGCAACACCGCTGCATCGCGCACCGTGGTCTTCAGGCCGTTCTCGGTCTGGCCGACGATCGGCGTCATCTCCGAGCCGGCATAGGTGGTGGGGATGCAGAGCTGGTTGACGCCGGTGCGCAAGGCCAAAGCCTTGCCGAGACCCGTGGTTGAGCCGCCGCCGAGCGACACGACGCAGTCGGCCTCGCACGCCTTCATCACAGCGAGCGCACGTTCCGTGACCTCGACCGGCGTGTGCATGGTGGCGCCGGGAAAGATGCCGGCATAGAGCGGGCCGAGCGCGATCCCCAGGCTCTTGCCTTGCGCCTCCTGCTGCGGCGTCGTCAGCACCAGCGCGCGCTTGCCGCCGAGCCGCTCGACTTCGGCCTTGGCGGAGGCCAGCGTTCCGCTGCCGAACACGACGCGGCAGGGCAGGTTTTCAAAGATGAACGAACCGATCATGCGCCGGTCTCTTTGATGGGATAATCGACCTGGAAGCGCCCGATCCGCAAGTCGCCCAAGGCCTCGCGCACGCGCAGATGTTCGGGGTGGTTGGCATAGGCGGCAAGCGCCGCCTGGTCCTTGAATTCGGAGAACAGGACCACGTCGCAGGCGTAGTCGACAGCGCTGACGTCCACGCCGACTTCGATATGGGTGAGGCCCTCGATCCGGCCCTTGAGGCCCTCGAACAGGGTCTTGACCTTGAGGCGGGCGGCAGAACGCTCCGCAGGCGTCTCCCCGCGCAGCCGCCACATCACGATGTGCCTGATCGGGCCCGACATTTCCTGATTTCCTCGCCTGCGACGGTGTTTTGTTGGCGCTATATTGCCTTGCAGAAATCGGAAATAAAGGTCAAAATTTGTAAGTCTCTTTTCCTCATAGCGTAAGAATGGACCGGCTGCTCCAACTCGAGGTCTTCTCCAAAACCGCTGAGCTCGGCAGCCTTTCCAAAGCCGCCGAAACGCTGCGGATGTCGAACGCGGCCGCCAGCCGTCACCTCAGCGCGCTTGAGGAGCGGCTCGCGGTCCGGCTGATCGAGCGCAACACCCGCCGGCAGTGGCTGACCGAAGCAGGGCAGGAGCTCCTGCAGCGCTGCAGTACGCTCTTGAACGAGCTCGCCGAGGCCGAGGACGCCGTCTCCGACCGCGCGCTGTCGCCCAAGGGCATGCTGCGCGTGACGAGCTCGCTGTCCTTCGCGATGATCTATCTCGCGCCGATGCTGCCCGCCTTCCGCGCGCTCTATCCCAATCTCAGCGTGCAGATCATCAGCGCAAACCGCTACCCTGACTTCATCGAAGCCGGCATCGACGTCGCGATCCGCACGCGGGAGCACGAGCCGGATTCCAACATCATCGTCCGCCGTATCGGCCAGATGCACCGCGTGCTCGCGGCCGCTCCCACCTATCTGGAAAAGCACGGCCGGCCGGAGCATCCCGCCGATCTCGCCCGCCACAATATGCTGATCTACAATCTCGCCAATGATCCCTATTCACTGCGGCTGAGCAAGGGCAGCACGACGCAGACGGTTCGGATCGCACCGACGCTCGACAGCAATGACGGCCAGATCATCTGTGGTGCGGCGCGCGCAGGGCTCGGCATCCTGATCCAGCCGCTTTACATCGTGCAGGGCGACATCGCGGCCGGCCGGTTGGTGCCCGTCCTGAGGGATTGGCAGCTGCCGCTGCTGACCATGAACATCGCCTATCAGAACCGCGTCAGGCTGCCCGCCAAGATCAGGGTCTTCTCGGACTTCCTGGTCAGCCATATCCGCGAGCATTCCGAGCCGGGGATCTGGATCGACGCGGCGAAGTGAGCGGGAAGCATTCATGTATCTTGGAATCGATCTCGGCACCTCCGCGGTCAAGGCCGTTCTCGTCGACGATGCGCAGCGCGTGATTGCAAGCGAGAGCCGGCCGCTCGCGACGGCCTCGCCGCAATCAGGCTATTACGAGCAAGATCCCGCGCAGTGGATCGCTGCGACCTTTGCCACGGTGGATGCGCTCAAGGCGAGCCATGCGTCTGCGCTGGCGGCGGTCGAAGGCATCGGACTGTCCGGACAGATGCATGGCGCCACGCTGCTCGACGCGAGCTTGAGACCCTTGCGGCCCTGCATCATCTGGAACGACGGACGCTCGGCCGCGGAGTGCCGCGTGCTGGAGCAGCGCTGGCCCGCCTTGCGTGCGGTGACGGGCAACAAGGCTATGGCGGGTTTCACTGCGCCAAAGCTGCTCTGGATCGCCACGCACGAGCCTGACATCTTTGCGGCGACCACGCTCGTTCTGCTTCCAAAGGCCTATCTGCGCCTGGTGCTATCGGGCGAGGCCGTCGAGGATGTCTCGGACGCATCGGGATCGCTGTGGCTCGATGCCGCGCGCCGGGACTGGTCGGACGCAGCACTGGCAGCGACGGGCTTATCGCGCGAGCACATGCCGCGCCTGGTCGAGGGCTGCGCGCCTGCAACAACGCTGCGCCGCGAGCTCGCGCAGCGCTGGGGCATGGCGAGGCCGCCGGTGATCGCGGGCGGCGGCGGCGACAATCCCGCGGGCGCCGTCGGCATCGGCGCGATCCGGCCGCGCACTGCGTTCATCTCGCTGGGAACTTCGGGTGCCTTGCTGTCGCCGACCGACAGAATAGCCGCCAATCCCGATCGCGTGGTGCACACGTTCTGCCACGCCATCCCCGGCATGTGGATCCAGGCCGGCGCGATCCTCTCGGCCGCGTCCTGCCTCGCCTGGGTTGCGCGCCTGTTCGGTGTCACAGAAGCCGAGCTGCTGGCGCCACTTGGAGCACGCCCGCCGGCGCCGTCGCCCGTGAGCTTTCTGCCTTATCTCGCAGGCGAGCGGACCCCGCACGACGATCTCGCGGTGCGCGGCATGCTCGATGGCTTGAGCCATGATACCGATCGCTCCGCGATCGTGCAGGCGGTGCTCGAGGGCGTTGCCTTCGCGCTTGCCGATTGCCGCGACGCGCTCGCGGATGCCGGCATTGCGATTGCGCAAGCCGATGTCATTGGTGGTGGTTCACGGTCCCCGTTCTGGCTCTCGGTGCTGGCCAGCGTGCTGAATATTCCGGTCCATCGTTTTGCCGGAGGCGAGACCGGCGCCGCATTCGGTGCGGCGAGATTGGGGCGACTTGCTGTCACGGGGGAGGCAATCGACGTCGTGTGCACACGTCCGCAGCGCATCGAGACATTCGAACCCGACGCCGGACTGGTCGATGCCTATGCCGAGCGGCTTCCCGCGTGGCGTGAACTGTATCGGCCGCGCCACTAGCTGGTCCAATCTGGTGTGCATACTTCGGTATACTCGCCTTCGGTATTGCCCTGCGTCACCCGCTTTTGTTTAATGACCAAACCGCGCTGACAGGAAGATCGAGACGCGGGTGGGAAACGCATTGTGCGCCGGGAGGCACGATGAACGATCCGATCCTCGAGATGCGCGGGGTCTCGAAGACCTTCTTCGGCATCAAGGCGCTGCGTGCCGTCGATCTCACCGTCTATGCCGGCGAAATCCATGCTTTGATGGGGGAGAACGGCGCCGGCAAGTCAACGCTGATGAAGATCCTGTCCGGCGCCTACAGGCCTGATCCCGGCGGCGAGATCCGCATCGAGGGCAAGGCAGTGCGGATCGAAGGCCCGCTCGGCGGCCGCGCTGCGGGCATCTCCATCATTTATCAGGAGCTGTCGCTCGCACCCAATCTCACCGTGGCCGAGAATATCTATCTCGGCCGGGAAATGTCGCGATCAGGTTTGCTGGCGCGCGGGGCGATGCGCGAGGGCGTTGGCCCCATCTTGACGAGACTGGGCGCGGACTTTCTGCCATCGACACTGGTGGCGCATCTGTCCATGGGCCAGCGGCAGCTGGTCGAGATCGCGCGTGCGCTGCACGCCCGATCAAAGATCCTGATCATGGACGAACCGACCACCTCGTTGTCGGCTGCCGAAAGCGAGCGGCTATTCGCGCTGATCCGCCAGCTTCGTGCCGAGGGGCTTGCCATCATCTACATCTCGCATCGCATGGACGAGGTCTACGCGCTCGGCGACCGCGTCACCGTGCTGCGCGACGGCCGGCTGGTCGGTTCACTGGACAAGCCCGAGATCCGCGCCGACACCATCGTCCGGCTGATGGTCGGGCGTGACGTCTCCTCGTTCTACAAGAAGGACCACGATCCGGAGGCGGGGCGGGGGCACCCCGTGCTCGCAGCGATCGACATGGCCGATGGCCAGCGCGTCAAGGGTTGCTCGCTCACCGTGCATGCGGGCGAGGTGGTCGGGCTCGCCGGCCTGATCGGCGCCGGCCGCACCGAGCTTGCGCACCTCATCATCGGCGCGTCACCGAAGACCTCCGGCCGGCTCGAACTGGAGGGGCGCCCGGTCGAGATCCGCACGCCTGGCGAGGCGCTCGAGGCCGGCATCGCCTATCTAACGGAGGACAGGAAGGCGCTCGGGCTGTTTCTCGACATGTCGTGCCTGGACAACATCAATCTCGCCGTGCTCGCGCGCGATGCCAAGCTCGGCTGGGTGCTGGATCGCGACAAGGCGCGTGAGCGCGCCGACCGGGCCTTCGCAGGCCTGAGCATCCGCGCCGCCAATGCCGGCGTTCCCGCCGGTGGCCTGTCCGGCGGCAACCAGCAGAAGGTGCTGCTGTCGCGGCTTCTCGCCATTGCGCCGAAGGTACTGATCCTCGACGAGCCGACGCGCGGCGTCGACGTCGGCGCCAAGTCGGAGATCTATTCGATCATCGATAATCTGGCCAAGGCCGGCACCGCGATCCTCGTCATCTCGTCCGATCTGCCCGAGATCATCGGCATTTGCGACCGCGTCGTCGTGATGCGGGCCGGACACATCGCCGGTGAGGTCACCCGCGGCCCGAACTCGCCGCTGACGCAGGAAGACATCATGGCGCTTGCCACGGGAATGGAGCATCTCGATGCCTAGTAATGGTGCTGCGGAGGCCAAGCCGGCATCGACGACGACCAACGGTGCTGCCGCAGAGACAAGGCGTCAGCGGATGAGGATGCTGATCAGTGCGCTCGGCATGCTGCCGGTGCTGCTTATTCTGTGCATCGGCTTCCACGTGCTGTCCGAGGGCCGCTTCTTCACCGGACAGAACCTCGGCATCGTGCTGCAACAGGCCGCGGTGAACACGGTGCTCGCGGCCGGCATGACCTTCGTCATCCTCACTGGCGGCATCGACCTCTCGGTCGGCTCGATCCTGGCGGCCTCCGCAATGGCGGGATTGACGCTCTCCAAGCTGCCGGAACTCGGCATGTTGTGGCTGCCGGCCGCGCTGCTCACGGGCCTTGGCTTCGGTGTCGTCAACGGCGCGCTGATCGCGCTGCTCCGCCTGCCGCCTTTCATCGTCACGCTCGGCTCTCTCACCGCGGTGCGCGGCCTCGCGCGACTGCTCGGGGCCGACACCACCGTGTTCAATCCATCCATTCCCTATGCCTTCATCGGCAACGGTTCACTGACGCTGGTTCCCGGCGCCCTCTCGATCCCGTGGCTCTCGGTGATCGCCTTGCTGGTCATCCTCGTCTCGTGGCTGGTGCTGCGCCGGACCGTGCTCGGCGTGCATATCTATGCGGTGGGCGGCAATGAAAGCGCGGCGCGGCTTGCCGGCATCAAGGTCTGGGCCGTGCTGATCTTCGTCTACGGTGTCTCCGGACTTTTCGCCGGGCTCGGCGGCGCCATGCAGGCGGCACGGCTCTATGCGGCCAACGGCCTCCAGCTCGGCCAATCCTATGAGCTCGACGCGATCACCGCCGTGATCCTCGGCGGCACCTCCTTCGTCGGTGGCATCGGCTCGATCTGGGGCACGCTGGTCGGCGCGCTGATCATCGCCGTGCTGTCCAACGGCCTCATCCTCATCGGTGTCTCCGATATCTGGCAATATGTGATCAAGGGCCTCGTGATCATCGGCGCCGTGGCGCTCGATCGGTACCGGCTGCAAGGCTCGGCCAGGACCTGACAGGCTTGGCGCGCCTTCGATGCGAATTCCGTTGCGGCAACTGGTCTGCCGCGCCGGGGACGAAGACAGACCAGGGAGGAAGTCCATGTTGAAGGCAATCATGCTCGCCGGCGCCGCGACGGCGCTTGTTCTTAGCACCTTGCCGTCCTCGGCGAAGGAGCTCAAGTCGATCGGCGTCTCGCTGGGATCGATGGGCAATCCGTTCTTCGTCGCGCTGTCGAAGGGCGCCGAGTTCGAGGCGAAGAAGACGAATCCCAACGTGAAGATCACGACGGTCGGATTCGAATACGATCTCGGCAAGCAGGTTACCCAAATCGACAATTTCATCGCCGCAGGTGTCGACCTGATCCTGCTCAACCCCGGCGATCCCAAGGCGATCGGGCCGGCGATCAAGAAGGCGCAGGCGGCGGGCATCGTCGTCGTCGCCGTCGACACCGCGGCCGAAGGCGCCGACGCCACCGTGACCACGAACAACGTGCAGGCCGGCGAGATCTCCTGCCAGTACATCGTCGACAAATTGGGCGGCAAGGGCGACGTCATCATCGAGAACGGGCCGCAGGTCTCCGCCGTGATCGACCGCGTCGTCGGCTGCAAGAACGTCTTTTCGAAAAATCCCGGCATCAAGGTGCTGTCCAGCGACCAGGACGGCAAGGGCTCGCGCGAGGGCGGGCTTACCGTCGCGCAGGGTTATCTGACCCGCTTCCCCAAGATCGACGCCATCTTCGCCATCAACGATCCGCAGGCGATCGGCACCGATCTTGCCGCGCGCCAGCAGAACCGTAGCGGCATCATCATCACCGCGGTCGACGGTGCGCCTGATATCGAGGCCGCGCTGAAAGATCCGCAGTCGCCGCAGATCCAGGCCTCGGCGTCGCAGGACCCGTTCTTCATGGCGCGGCGGGCCGTACAGGTCGGTGTCGGCATTCTCAACGGCCAGAAGCCGGCCTCGACCGTCGAGCTGCTTCCGTCCAAGCTCGTGACCAGAGACAACGTCGCCGAGTACAAGGGCTGGACCTCGGATCGCTCCCAGTAAGTCGCGGCTCCTCGCGAGCACCCAAACCCAAGATGACGGACGGCGTTCTGATCGACGCCGTCCGTCGCTGACGCAGGTGCGTCATCGGCCGCACGAGCGCGCCGGTGGCTTCAGCGGACAGTATATGGACTGGTGCGCGGAGCCAGCATGGCGGATGGAAATCTGCTTGCGAAGGCACTGGTCTTGGGCTGGACGCGCGATCCGTCGATCACCTCGAGCCGACCGCAGCGGTTCAAGGTGTGCAGCTTCCTGCCGGTCCAGGCCGGTCCGGGTTTCAGAGAGTGACGGACGATCTGCTTGAACCTCGTCGGTGACAGTTCGACCACTTCCGCCAGGGCAAGCGCTGCGCCGTATCCCTCGGTGCAGTCCTGGACCGGGCGCCACAATTTGTCATCGAGGGTGACGAAGTTCCCCGCGGGCCGCGTGCTTGCACGGTCGATCAAGACCGGATTGCTGGCGTGGGGCAGCCAGGGCCCCAAGAGGCGATCGGCGCAATAGATCGCCAGCGAATCCGAATAGCCAGCCGTTCCGTCGCGCCAGGCGCCAAACAGATAATGCAGGCCGTTGTGCCGCGTGATCGTGACGTCGGCCAGCTCGAGGCCGGAAAGGAGCGTCGCGTATCGCTCCCATTGGTCCGGAAATCGAACGCATTTGTAGAGGGCGACGTCCCCGCGGACCGAGCTCTCCGGGATCATCCACAGCTCGCCATCGTCTTCGATCAGAAACGGATAGGAGAGGTGCCAGGGCTCCTCCAGCACCGGCATCACCTCGCCGACCGGCCCCGCGTCATTGAACTCGATCGCCGAGATGATGCCTTTCCCGACACGGTGATCGAGGTCCTCGAAGAAGACGAATGTCCGTCCCTGCCATGTGATGGGAAAGGGATCGGCGTAGAAGTGGTTTCCTGGATCTGCCAGAACGTTCCAGCTTGGACCTGATAGATCTCCGGTCTGCCAGACGCCCGCGCCGTCGTTGAAGCGCCATCCGATATGCCAATGCGGAGCATAGCAGCAGAGACGATAGATTTCCTTGGCGATCGACATGGCAAGGCCGCGCACGACATAGCCAACGGGTCCGCGGGGCAGGCCATGTCCGGCGGGGCGCGCCAGCTGCGGCACGATACGCGGCCTTCCCGACAGGATCGCCGCCACCATGGTCAGAGTCCGCGCCATGACCGTTTCGAGCGCGCCGCTGAGACCTGCGGCAATTTCTCCGGATGGATGGCCGCGGTCGAGGACTGAACCGTCGATCTCGTTGACGATGTCGATCACGGGCAGGTCGCCGGCGAGAATGGCGGCGAGCGCGGCATTTTCGCCCGCAACCCCGTTGAACAATGGCCGAAGATACAGCCGGGCAGAGCGGTCCGGATCCCGCGCGGCACCCGTAAAATCGACGACCACGTCGGCCGTCTCGGTACGGACCTGTGTCCGTTCCGGAACGATCTTCAGCTTGTTGGCGCCGCTATGTCTGCCCTTGTGCAGCACCACGCGCTCGAGCTCGAACAGGGCATCGAGACCCGCGGGCCGCGGCTCCGCCGTTGGCGTCCATTCGATTTGAACCGGAACGTCCCGGCCGTCGATCGGCAGTGTCTCGCGGCCCATCCACTGCCGCGCGTACTCGCGTTCACAGCGAAACTCGATGATCATGTCGAGCCAATCTATTTCAACGGATCAGGTCAAATGACCTGGTCGAGAATTCGACCGTATTCCTCCACCATGGCATCTACCGAATAGCGCAATCGTAGGCCCTTGGCATTTTGTCGCAGTTCGTCGCTCAGCTGTTTGTCCGTCAGCAGCTTGGAGACGGCTGCGGAGAGCTTTGCGTGATCGGCGGCATCGACGAAGAGTGCAGTCGGTCTTCCTTCGTAGGACAACACTTCACGCAGGACGGGAAGATCGGTCACGACCGAGGGAACCCCGGCGTTCGCGGCCTCGACCGCGGCGAGACCGAAGGTTTCGGCCTGTGTTGGAAATACGAACACGTCCAGACAGGCCAGGAAGTCCGCCATCCGGCTGGGGGCGATTTCCCCGAGCAAATGCAGTCGGTCCGAGACGTTCAAGTCGTTCGCGAGCTGCCTCAGCCGGGCCTCGTCGGCTCCCTGGCCGGCAAGCGCAAGGTGCCAGGACGGTTGATCCGGCAGCAGACGTATCGCCATGTCGAGCCGCTTGTGCGGATGCAGCCTTGCCGCGCAGCCCAGCAGGACGCAGTCCGGCGGCAGATTGAACTCATGCCGTGCAGCCTCCTTCGACAGGGTGAGGGCCTTGTCGTCGAAGCCGTGCGGCACATGCACCATGCGCGACCGGTAGGCTGCGGGATAGCGCGAGTATTCGCGCTGCATATCCTGCGAATTGAGCGTGATGCGGTCAAAGAAGCCGAGGCTGCCCATGACGATGTCGGCGGTGCGGACCGGCCAGCTCATCGACAGCGCGGATGAGACCTGATTTGCAACAACCGGTGCACGGCTGACGAGGCGCGTGACGCCGCCGCCGATGACGTTGCCGAAATGCTGGAACGTCAGGACGGCATCGGGCCTGGTGGTCCTGATATGGCGGCCGAGCGTCCACAGCATCCGCAGCAGCGCCACCGGATCGCCCGGTCGGCTCGGCGCGCAGTAGAGCGTATCGGGCGGCTCATCGAAGGAGTCCGATTTGCGGAAGAAGAATAGATTGGTGACCCGGTAGCCGCGAGCGGTCAGTCCGGCGCCGAGAAGCCGGGAGATCTCCTGCGCACCGGCGTTCTCGGCCTGAGTTTGCGCGAGAAGCACGTGCAGCTTCGGCCCGCCGCCGTCTGGCCGCGCGGGTGCCGTCGCGCTCGTCTCGCCCAAGTCCTTGTTCGGCTGATAATGGAGCACGGATCCCGACCCGCTAAAGAAACGAAATCTTCACCTTCTTAACTCCGTACCTATCATGCGGCCATCGGGGTGGACACCGACTAGCAACAAACGGAGTTAATGCGAGGCTATGGCTACGACGTCGTTCGCGCAGCATTTTCGCTCGTTCCCGGACGACGCACAGCGCGCGCGTTAACCAATCTGTCTTGCGCACTGCCGGCGCGTGACTGCGGACCTGAACGACGGCGCGATGACATCTAGTCACGCGAGTCGGCACTGCGAACTGCATAGGTGCCGCGCCTCGATGCAGAGAAGCGCAACAGCACGAGAACGGATGGATCCACCCCGGTTCGCCGGCGGCAGAGGACGTTCAGGGCGATCGTCGCGAGCGCGAGCGACACAGTGGCCGAAATCGCCGCGCCGAGCACGCCGAGCCAGGGAATGAGGACGAGAAATCCCACGAGCCGCAGCGCGACGTTGGCGGCAACGACGGGAACATAGATTCTTTCATGACCGGTCAGCTGCAGGATCGCAGCCGACGGGCCGCCAGCTGCCTGGATGGCGGTTCCGATTGCGAGCACGATCAAGGCCGAATGCTGCGCGGTGAAGTGAGGTCCGAACAGGTTGAGGAGATAGGGGCCGCCGATCCAGATCGTGGCGAGGCCGGCGATGACGCAGAGCGCGGTCACTTCCGCCATCAATTGTAAGGTCCGCTCGAACTCCTGGTGGTTCTTGCTGAAATACAGCGAAGGAAGTCGGCGCGCGCCGAACGTGTACAGCGCCGCGGACAGCATGGCGAAGATGTTGGCGAGGCGCGAGGCGGCAAAATAGATTCCTGCGGTGGCCGGGTCCAGCATCCAGTAGACGAGAATGACGTCGAAATACTGGTTGGCGACTTCAAGGATGGATGCGAGCCAGAAGTGAAGGGCGCTCGATCGCCAGCGGGCCGTCTCCGAGCGCGCCGGCGTACCGCGCAAATCCGGCAGCACTCGCGCGATCGAAACGATCTGCGCAACCAGCCCTGCCGACATGGCCATTGTCATCACCGCGAACAGTTCGGCGGGATCGAGTTGCCGATGGCCGAGCAGCATCGCGAGCAGGAACAGGACGACGATGACCCGCCAGAAGAACTCGCGATTTCCTTCGCCCATGAGAATGCTGACCAGCGAGCGCGCGATCTGGCTGCCGAGCATCACGCCGGCATTGACGGCGGTATAGGCGGACACCGCAAGGATCAGCAGCCACCAGTCGCCCCTCACGCTCGCCGCGACGGCGATCCCGCCGATCACGACCAGCATTGCGACCGAGGCGATCTTCAAGCTTGACAGGAGGACACCTTTGGTGAGGTCCGGCCGGCCGCCGACCTGATATTCGTTCAGGAATCGCACCAGCAAGGATTCCTGTCCGACCAGTCCCACGACGGCTGCGATCTGCGCCACCGAAAGCCAGGTCGCAAAGATGCCGAAGCCATCAGGCGACATCGTTCGTGCCGCCAGCGAGAACAATGCAAACGCGAGCACGCCGCTGCCAACCTTGAGAAGGATGGTCCCGACAACACCGCGCGTGACGTCGCGCCGCATGAACTGGAGGATGGATTCGATCAAGGGGACATGTTCCGATACTGGCGACAGCCTAGCATGCCGAAAAATCGTGAGTGTTAATGGACGGCTCGCGAGATCGCGCCGGTCGCGACGATATCGCGGTTACGCCGGTTGCTTCACTCTTGAACATCGCCGTCCCCATTGTCCCAAGCAATGCAAAGTCCGACCCGATCGACTGACGTGATAGCGCCGCATCGACGACCGAAAGAGGCGAGATCAGCCGTTTGAGTGCGGAATGGCTCGCGGAGATCGGCCGCCGAGACGGAATCCGGAATTTGCAGAGCCTCCCGAGCAAGACGCGTGCCGCGATGGCGGCGGCGTGCCCGACGCTCCCGGTCGTTAACCTCAATCTCCGGAAATGATCGCACTTGGCTCTGCGATGCGACATCAGGCGAGAGAATTGCACTGGAAGCGCCCGTTAACCGTGGGAGCAGGAGCCATGACGACGGATAGAACCGTGACCGGGCCGATCGACGGGGGAGGGACCGCACCGATCGTCTCGGACATCGCAATTGTCGGCGGCGGCCTTGCGGGATCGCTTGCGGCGGCCGTGCTGGCGCGGGCAGGGCATCGCGTTGCTCTCGTCGACAAGCGGGCGGTCTATCCGGACGAGTTCCGGGTCGAAAAGATCGGCGGCCATCAGCTGCAGTTGCTCCGCAAGCTGGGCTTCCTCAGCGCGCTCGACGGCGTCGCTTGCCGATATCAGCGGGTGCTCAATATCCGGGAGGGTAAAGTGGTCGATGTCAGCGTCGGCCAGGCTTACGGATTTCCCTATGCCGATCTCGTCGCCATGGCGCGCAGCCAGATTCCCGATCCGTCCAACCTGATCGTCGACGAGGTCACAGCGATCAGCAGCAGCGACGACGTCCAGCATCTCGAGCTGGCCTCCGGACGGTGTGTGACGGCTCGCCTCGTTGTTCTCGCCACCGGCATGGCGGGAGTGCTGCGTTACAAGCTTGGCATCAGGCGGCGTGTGCTGGCCGAGCGCCATTCGGTTTCTTTCGGCTTCACGATCGCTCGCAAGGACGGTCGCCCGTTCGATTTCGAGGCGTTGACCTGCTACGGCGAACGCACGGCGGACGGCATCGACTATCTCAGCCTGTTTCCCGTCCGTGCCGGCATGCGGGCCAATCTCTTCATGTTCCGCGATCCGACCGATCCGATCATGCGCGAATTGCGTCGCGAACCGGAAGCGACGGTTTTGCGCCTGCTGCCGGGATTGCAGTCCTACCTCGGCGATTTCCGCGTGACCGACCGGGTCCAGAATTGGGTGATGGATCTGACTGTCGTGGAGGGTCATCTCCAGCCCGGCGTCGTGCTCATCGGCGATGCGTTCCAGACCAACTGTCCCGCCGCCGGCACGGGCGTCGCCCGCCTGCTGGTGGACGTCGACCGTCTTTGCACCGAATACGTTCCGCGGTGGCTCATGACCGCAGGCATGGGCCGGGAGAAGATTTCGCAGTTCTATTCCGATCGCGACAAGATCGCGGCGGACCAGCAGTCGCTGAAGATGGCGCGCTTCCGCCAGGCCCTGACGTCCCGCAACGATATCGGCTGGGACGTGCGGCGGCGGTTGCACTTCCTGCGGCGCAGTCTTGCACACCGCGTCGACCAAATGAATCCGGGCTGGCTCGGGCGTGTCCGCGGCGCGTTGCGTGCCTAGGCTCTGCGCCCCTGCGCCTGCCGCCGGTCAGCGCGTCGGAGTTGTGGGGCGGGCGGGCTGGAGCCTCAAATCCGACAGCCGCTTGGCCGCCAGCTTGAGCCAGGGAGCCTGCTTCAGCGCGAAGAGGGCGATGGCCCCTATGGTGCTGCCCGCCTGCGTGACCGCCCACATCGGCGAAGGCCGCCCGCCGAACAACTTCTTGTATGGCTCATCGCCGATGGTGAAATCGAGCATCTGATCTCCGCGCTCGATACAATCCCGCGCCACTTGTTCGAACATCAGCGCGCCGAGGGATTGGCTCTTGTAGCCCTCGATATCGAAGGCGCTCATGATGACGAGGAAGCTGCCCCGGTGGCACAGTCCCAGCACGGCGGCAATCACGTCGCCGTCCATCTTCATGGCATAGACGCGGACAAAGGAGCCCATGCCGCGAAGGGCGACGTCGGAATAGAAGCCGTAATATTCGGGACGCTGAAGCAGATCTCCGTCGCCCTGTGCGTGAAAGCGCGGGCCGCGAAACTTCCTCATCACGTCCAGCGTCTCGAGCACGGCGGGGCCGTCGCCGCAGCATGAGAAGCTTAGCGCGCCTTTCTTCTGCAGTTGACGATACTTCTTTGCGAGCTCCTTCTGATAGGAGCGATCCATCGCGCTGGCGCGCCATTGCTCGAACGGCGCGACGAGAACCGTGGCATAGGCATTGGTGTCCATCGATACACGTCGTGGCGCGCCCAGGAGGTCTTCGATCGGAAGCCGCGCGTCGGGCAGCTTGGCCATTCGGAGCAGATCGAAAGGGCGGACAAGGCGCCGAATCTGCGCGCATGCAGCGGCGTCACCGAGCAGTTGCGACAACACGTCAGGGCTGCAAACCGGCGCCAGATAGTCGGAAACGCGGAGGTCGGCGAACTCGACGGTTCGTATCGGACCGCGCCGGATCCGGAGCAGGGGCAACACCATCGCAAGGGCCCCCGTCGCGCGGTAGCGGACCACGAGGACCAAAGCTGTCGCACCCGCTGCGGGCGCGAGCCTGGTGTAGAGGCTGTGCAGCCAGATCGGATGCTGGAACGCAGTGGCGGCCGAGCGATCAAACAGCTGTGCATATTCCGGAGACAGGAAGTCGAACGACTGTTCGATGACGATGTCGAACGTGTTGCTGAGCTTGTTCATGCGCAATCAGGGAAACCAAGTCATTCGCGAGCGTCGTCGAGCCGTAGCTGCGCTTATAGCAAGGTCGTTACGGGTCAAACACCGGCGGCGCGCGATTTGCATCAATGCGTTCAACCATGTTCGTATCGTTACCAAACCCTTAAGATGCCGGAGATGGATATGGGGCCCAAGATCGACTCGCGCCAGCAAACGGTTGGTTGCGGTGGAGCGTCGGCAAGGACTGCGACGCAGCTCGCGCGGCCATTGCCGCCCGCACGGTGCAGGGCAGCGACCTCCTTGCACGGATTTTCGAGACCTCTCATTCGTGCAAGATGATCAGCTCGGTCCCGAATACGCAGAAGATGTCCCCTTCACGGCGAGAACTGCTCGATATGGCGGCGTGCCTCGCGGCGCTGGCTGCCTGGCCCGGTGGTGCAACCGCCGACGATTACCCCTCCCGCTCCATCAAGCTGGTCATTCCCTATTCGGCTGGCGCTGCAGGTGATCAGATCGGCCGTCCATGGGCCGACAAGGTCACTCCGCTGCTGGGGCAGGTCCATGTCGAGAATATCGGCGGCGCCGGCGGTGCGATCGGCTCCGCCGCGGTGGCGCAGAGCGCACCGGATGGCTACTCGCTTCTGCTCGGCAATGGCAGCACCCAAGTGACGATTCCGTTGTCGTCGGCGCAGCCCGCCTACGACGCGGTTCGCGATTTCCGCGCCATCTACCGGCTGATTACGAGCACGCTTGCATTCGCCGTTCATCCGTCCCTGCCGGTGAAGGATCTGCGGGAGCTGGCAGCTTTTGCGAAGGCCAATCCGGGTGGGCTTACCTATGGCACTCCCGGCGTCGGCACCGGCAATCATCTCGTCGGAGAGATGTTCAGACAGCAATCGGGTCTTGCGGCGGATTTGGTTCACGTCCCTTACCGGGGCATGGGGCCCGCGACCAGCGACCTCGTCAGTGGCCAGATCAACTCGGTCATTGCAGTGGTCTCGAGCCAGATCCTGCAATTGCACTTTGCGGGCAAGCTGCGGCTGATCGCCGTGACGAGCGACCGGCGGTTGAGTGGAGCGCCGGAAGTTCCGACGGTTGCCGAATCCGGCATGCCAGGCCTCAGATATGCCGGCTGGTTTGGCTTGTTTGCCCCAAGAGCGACCCCGGACGCAGTCGTGGAGCGGATCGCCGCCGCGACCCGCGCGGCGATGGCCGATCCTCAGTTGCAGGAAAGCTATCGTTCGCAAGGTTTGGAGCCGGACATCGATTCAGGCCCCGATAAATTTCAGCGCCTCGTCGAGGACGAACTCGTCCGCCTGACTCCCATCGTCAAGTCGATCGGGCTCAAGCGCGACTGAGTGCTTCTCAGAGACGCACCCCGGTCGTAGCAAACGCCTGCGCGGCGGGCTCCTGAACGCGATCCAAGATCAGCATCCCCGCAATCGCAATCACCAGGGCCGCGACGCAGCCAAGCAAAAAAGCCTTCATCCTCAGCCTCCCTCGATTGGACCAGCAAACCATCTATACGACACGGCTTGCCGCCAGCAAGCTCGTTGATCGCTCCAAGGCTTCCGCGGTCCTATGGGCTCTTGAACACGGGATCGGCGGAAAACGCATCGCCCATCAAGCCAAGGGACTGAAGCTCGGTGCCATTCAAATCGACTTCCAAGACTGCGAGCAGCAGCGCGAGCACGACGGCAACGACGAGGAGGAAAGGCGAGGCTTCTCGCGCAGCGGGATCTTGCAGGCCATCAATGGCACGAAGAACGCGCAGCCGCGCAATCATCCGCAGAATTGGCCCCGTTCGCCCCTGCATGCCGTCTTCCTTGACGTGAGCAGGCAGAATCTGGGGTCCGGGCGATCGGCATTCAAGGCGGAGGATGCGCGAGCCGGGCTATTGCACTGCACGCTTCGGAACGGAAGGAGGGTTTGGAAGTTCTTGCGAGTTAGTGAGCGCATCGGAGATATTGCGTGAGATTAGCGAAAACGCTTTTGTGCTTCGCTGCACTTTGCTTTGCTGGGAGCGCCCTGGCCCAGCCCGCGCAAACCAACTCCTCGCCGACGCCAACCCGTCCCGAGGAGAAAGGTCAAGCACAGCCGCAAGGTTGGACGGGCCCGACCAATACAGGTTCGGGTGGTGCGCCAGCCGAAAGCCCCCAGGGCCAGAGTCCGCCTGGAATGCAGGCCGCTCCGGAGGGATCCTCCAAGACCACGACCGCACCTGCCAAGTAGGCCGGTCCCGGATATTCATTTCCGTTGCCCGTTCTGGCAATCTTGAGGGCGTGAATGTCAGCAGGGCGGCAACGAATGAACAGATCGCCTTGGTGCAGGAACGTCGCTGCGGCGCTGTGGGTCATCTTTGCCGCATCGCCCGCGCACGCCGACATGGTCGGACACGGCGGCCCGATACGGGCTCTCGCCATCTCGCCCGACGGGGGCAGCCTTCTTTCCGGCAGCTTCGACACGGCGGTCATCCGCTGGTCACTCAAGACGGACACCGCAGAGCAAGTGCTGCGGTATCATGCTGATGGCGTCAATGCGGTCGTCTTTCTGAAGGACGGCCGCATGATCACGGCCGGCGCCGATGCACGAATTGCGGTGTGGACGGCGGGACGGCAGGAGCCAGACCGGGTGCTGGAGGGGCACGTCGCTCCGATCGCGGCGCTTGCCGTGTCGCCCGATGGGTCGGTTCTCGCATCGGCTTCATGGGATCGGACGGTACGGCTCTGGTCGCTATCGGACGGCACGTCCCGCGCGCTCGAAGGGCATACGCAGAACGTCAACGGTGTCGCTTTCCTGCCGGACGGCAGACTTGTCAGCGTCGGCTACGATCTTGCGCTGCGAATCTGGCGTTTGCCGGATGGCCAGCCGGAAATCGTGACGTTGCCGGCGGCGCTGAACACGGTGGCCGTGGCGCCGGATGGTGAAATCGTCACAGGCGCGGTCGACGGCAAGCTGCGCATGCTGAGCACCGACGGCAAGGTCAGCGGCGAGGTCGCGGCCAGCCCGACACCGGTGGTGGCCTTGACGATGTCGGCGGACGGCGCATTGATCGCTGCGGCCGGCATCGGCGGCACAGTGGCGATCATCGATCGCAAGTCGCGCAACCTGCTGCGCACGATGGTTTGGCCCGGGCAGCCGGTGTGGTCGGTCGCCTTCCTTCCAGACCGCGAGACACTGATGACGGGTGGTGCGGACGGCAGGATCAGGCGCTGGAACGCGCGCACCGGCGATCCCATCGGCTCAGGTCTGATCGGCACACCGGCCGATCCGCTCGCGGCCTATGCCGGCGATCATGGCGCCGATGTATTTCGGGCGTGTGTTGCCTGCCACACGCTGTCGGACAAGGAGGTGCAGCGTGCCGGCCCGACGCTTGCTGGACTATATGGCCGCAAGATCGCTTCGCTCCCGGGATATCGCTTCTCCGATGCGCTGAAGAGGATGGACATCGTCTGGACGCCGGAAACGGTCGCAAGACTGTTCGAAATTGGGCCGAACACCTATACCCCCGGCACCAAGATGCCGGAGCAACGCATCGGTTCGGCCGAAGACCGGCGCGCACTCACCGAGTTCCTGGGCCGCGCGACGTCGCGATGATTGCCTCTTCCGGCCTTGCGAAGACGTCCGCTTCGTCTAATCCTTGCCGTTGCGTTGGCGTAGATAGTCGTCCGTCGTCCGTGGCGGGGTTCGTTCCGGAACGCCCTTGAACGGATCGAATTGCTGTTCGCTCATGACGATGACGCGGCAGTCTGCGCACATCCTGAGTGCCTCGACCCGTTTGTCGCCGGCCGGATACATCCAGTGCCGGCCTTCGAGCTTGGCTGCGATGCGGTCGATCGTGCTCTTCACGCCGAAGGGCGTGCCGCAGCGGACGCAGAGTGCGGGCTCTTCTTCCTTGATAATCGCGGCGGGAGCACGCGCCGCGCGGAAATCGATCTGCGGCTTGAGGCTGATGACCTTTTCCGGACAGGTGCTCTGGCACAGGCCGCATTGCACGCAGGCATCCTCGATGAATTTCAACACGGGCCGCTCGGGATCGTCGCGCAGCGCGCCGGTCGGGCAGGCGGAGACGCAGGAGAGGCACAACGTGCAGCCATCGGTATCGACGGTGATTGCGCCAACCGGCGCACCTTGCGGCAGGGCGATCACGTCGACCGGCTGCGGCGCCAGTCGGTGCAACTCGCCGAGGGCGAACCGCAAGAGGTCGCGCCGCTTGCCGACGGTCTTGAAGGTTGCGGGCGTCGCGACCGCGGCAAGCGTGCCAATATCGGTCAAATGCTCGCCGAGCGCATCGGGATCATCCGTTTCGATGGTGGCGAGGCGACGGCCTGCAAATCCAAGGCCGCCTAGGATCGCTTCGGCCATCGCGATCGTCTGCGCCAATCCGGTCACATCGTGGTGCGGCTTGGCGCGGAGCAGGAAGCGCACGGCGGATACGCCATAGGCGAAGGCGCCGACAATCGCTTCCAGCCCCACCTGCGTGACCTCGTTGACGGCAAAGGGGAGCGCGTTCGCCGGCAGGCCATCGCCATGCCGCGCGAGGGCCTCGATCAGAGGCGTGCCGTGCGATCCGTCATGAAAAAGCAGCACCGCATCAGCGCCGCCAGCCTCGCGATAGGCGAGCAGCATGGCGCGAATTTGCTGGAGCTGTGTATCGGGGGGCGGCAGCGCGTAGGAGGCCGCGCCGGTCGGGCAGGCAGCCGCGCATTGGCCGCAGCCGGCGCAGATGTTCGGATCGATTGCGACATGATCGCCGTCAGGCGTGATCGCCCCCGTCGGGCAGAGATCGAGGCAGCGGTGGCAGCCCGTGCGCTTCGAGCGCGAATGGGCGCAAAGGGCGGGCGCAAAGTCGACATATCTCGGCTTGTCGAAGCTGCCGACCAGATCGCGCGCGGTCAGCACGGCGCGCAGCACTGCAGCGGGATCTTTCGGGTCGGCGCGAAGATAGCCGTCGCGCAAGTCGTGGGCGGCAAACAGCGGCAAATCGCCGGACAGATCGAGCACGATATCGCAGCGCGAGGTGACGCCGCTTCGCGGCGGGTCCAGCACGAAACGATCGCGCGAGGAGGGGCGGGGACGCGCATAGTCGTCGATAGCAAGTTCGAACGCGCCGAAATGTCCCTTCGCGGAGCGGATCGTACCCTTGACGATCGGGAACACCGTTGCAGCCGGCGGCACCGCGTCATCGAGCTGCTTCAGCATCACCGTGACGTCGAGGTGATCGGCAAGCAGGCGGCCGGCCTCGATCGCAGCCTCATCGCGGCCGTAGATCAGGATCACGCCCTCACTCGACAAGGTGACGAGCGGATAGTCCGGGGCCCGGATGGAGGCGGATGCGAGCAGGCCGGCCATCTTTGGGCCAGTGCGCGCGCCCTCGCGCGACCAGCCGGCCGTTTCGCGGATATTGACGAAGCTGATTGCATCAGGCCGTTCGCCGGCCTCGTCAGAAAACTGCGTGGCCTGCTGCGTGCAGGCGACCGTCAGCATGCCTTCCGCCGCGGCAATGTTGCGGAAATGATCGAGCTCCGCACCGCAGAGGTGGCGAAAGCTCTTGAGCTCGCAGTTCGGGCATCCGTGCCGGATCGCAGCCACGTCGAGACGCATCGTGTCTTCGCACGAGCAGATCAGGACGGTCTTCGCTGGCTGCTCCAGGTTAATCTCTCCGCCATTCGGACGCCGACGACGGACTCGCGCCGGCCCTACGCCTCGTATAGACATTATCCATCGCGAAGAAAAGGAAAGCGGAGGACGGCCTGCCGTCGACCCCAGTGAGCCATGTTTCCCTGGCGGAACCGATCCACCTGCCGCCGCCGTTCACGTTGGTGCGGCTGCGCGAGAGTGGCGATGCTTTTGCCCATGCATGCCGCATTGCACCGGAGAGCGGAGCCGGAACGCTGGTCTATGTCGGCCGCTTCGACCTGGCAGAGTTCGCCGTGGTGCTCGAGCCGGCCGAGCCGCTACGCAGCGCGCGGCGCGCGTTCTACGCTTGTATGGTCGCGCTCACGGATGCGCTTCGCGCCTATGCGCCGCCGAGCAAGCCCATCACGATCGGCTGGCCGGATCAGGTCAGGGTCGACGGAGGGCTGGTCGGCGGCGGACGGATGGGCTGGCCTTCAGCCGCCGGCGAGGATGCGCCGCCGCCCTGGCTGGTGTTCGGGGCCATGATCCGGACGGTTGCCATGAACGATGACGATCCAGGCGTTCACCCGCTGGCCTCGGCACTCGACCAGGAAGGATTTGGCGAGGCTGGCGCAGCGCAGATCACGGAGAGCTTCGCCAGGCACCTGATGCTGGCGCTGGACGGATGGCGGGTCGACGGCTTTGACAGTGTCGCGCGCGATTATCTTACGCGGGTGCCGCGTGAAAGGCAGGCAGTTCAGCGCATTGATGATTGCGGCGATATCCTGACGCGCCGGATCGGGACGGATACGATCGTGCGAAGCGACCTCGTCCAGGCGCTCGCGACGCCATCCTGGCTTGATCCGGCCCTCGGAGGACCACGCCTGTGAAGCTCCTGCGTACCATCGCGCTCGATCCCTCCGACACCTTCGTGTTCGACGTGGCGGCGGAGCCAGGCGAATGGGCCGTCTCCGGCGCTTTCCGCTTCTGGGAGTGCGACGCTGCGAAGCTCGAGGGGAAAGCGCGGGCGGCGTTTCGCGGTGGTTTTCTCGGGGTGCAATCCTGGGGCTGGTCGACGCTGGCGCAGATCGTTCCGGCGACCGAGGACGATTACCGCGGCCTGGTCGATCTCCTGGCGAGGCAACTCGTCGATCGTTTCGGCGCGCCGGATATGGCGGCAGCGAAGGCGGCGGCGGAAGAGGAGGTGGCGTTCTCGCAGTCCCTCTGCAGCCATCCGATCAGCTCGCTTATTGCAGTGCATCGCACCTTGAACGATGGCGAGGTCCGCGAATCCTTCCGCCGGCTGCAACTCCGGGAAGGGCAGGGGCACGGCAAGGCATTCTCGTTCATGGAAATGGAGGACGACGTCCTGCCTGATGGCGATCTCAAGCTTGCGGATCTGGGCCGGGAGCCGACCATCAGATGAACGATTTCTGGATCGCCTGCGGCCATCACCTGCTCGATCGCGAGGAGGGCGGTGGGCTCCGTGTCACCGACGAGTTCCTCAAGGCCTATTTCGCCCGTCCCGAGCTGATGCCACCGGACGACGCGTGCCCGATCGAACGCCGGCTGCACCGCGAATTGCTCGCCGACCCGCGCCAGGCGGTCAGCGCCGTTGAAATCGCCGGGATTGTCGATGCGGATGCCCGGGAGAATTGGCAGTTCGTGCTGGCCTTTCGCGATCTTCTGTTGCGGCATCCGACGCTCGAAGCCGCCTATCTTGCATCGGTGCGATCCGGCGCGAACGATTTGCCGCCGCTGTTCGTCAACCAGCTCGTGCACGTCATCCTGCGGAACGCGCTCGATGGCTGCGATGACCCGTTCGTGCTGCGCGCGGCAGAATTGTTCTTCCGGACCCAACGCATCCTGCCGCATGAGCACGCCCTGTTGCTCGGCGACGAGGAGATCGTCGGCGGCCGGAGCCCGACCCCGGTGCTCTCTTTGATGTCGATGCTGGGCGCCACCACCGACACCGTGGTCGACGTGTTGAGCGAGGAGAATGCCGAGGCCTATTGGCAGCGCAGCGATCAGTTCGACATGGCCCTCGACCTCACGGCCGGCGGCCGCGGACCGGCTGCGCTGGCGCAGGCGATAACGCGCTGGGTCTCCCATCTGCTCGGCATCGACGTCGTGATCGAGCCGCTGCGGGCGCTGCGCGAGACAAGGCTCACCTGGTATGTCGGGCTCGATGCCGATGCCACCAGGCTTGGCGACCGGCTGTGGCACGGTGACGACCTCGGCGAGCGCGACGCCGATCGTGTGCTTGCGCTGTTCCGGCTGACACTTGCGGATTCAAGCCGTGCGCTTGACGATGTCAGCAGTGAACCGGTCTACCTGATCCTGTCGATGACGGCGGATCAGAAGCTCCGGATGAAGCCGCAGAATCTTCTGACCGGGCTGCCGGTGAAATGCCTGGAGATGGTGACATGAGCCCTGCGGCGCTGCCGTCCCTCTCGATTGCCGTCGGCGTCGTGGTCGAGCGGCGCAAGGCCGCTTCGCCCTGGGTCGATTTCATCTGGCGCGGAATTGCCGTCCTGCCAGACGAGCCGGTGACCCAACCCTGGACCGTGCTTCGCGAGGAGGATGGCACGACCATGTTCTATGCCGGAAGTGCCACCGTCGATCTCTATCCTTCCGAGACCGCGCGCTATCGCGACAATCTTGCCTCGGGTAGCCCGAGCATCTGGACCGTGCTGTCGCCCTCGGAGGGCCCCTGGCCCTATGCCGTCGCCGCGGTGACCGCCGACCCCGCAGAGGGCGAAGGCTTTACCGAAGCCGCCGATAATCTCGTCGAGGCCGTGCCGATGCCGGAGGTGCTGCGCGAAGCGATTGAAAGCTTCGTGGCCGAGCACCATGTCGAGCGGGAATTCGTCAAGCGTACGCGGCGCCGCGCCGACCCGGAGGCGCTGGCACGGCGCGAACATGAAGGCGGACAGGAATGAGTGAGGAGGAATTCCTTGCACGTTGGTCCCGCCGCAAGCGCGCATCGCTGGCGGAGCCGGCGAAGCCTGCCCCGGCGCAGCCCATGCCGCCGTCCGAGGCCAAGGACGACGAGAGCAAGTTCGATCTCTCTTGTCTGCCGTCGATCGACGAAATCAATGCGGCGACCGACATCACGGCCTTTCTCAGCAAAGGTGTTCCTCGGGAGTTGAGCCGTGCGGCTCTTCGCCGCGCCTGGGCGACCGACCCCGCCATCCGCGACTTCGTCGGGCTTGCGGAGAATGCATGGGACTTCAACGATCCGACTGCGATGCCGGGTTTTGGACCACTGGATTGCTCGTCGGAGGAACTGGCCGCACTGGTCGATCGCATAGTTGGCGGTGTGCGCGAGGTGGCCCAGTCTCTCCCCAAGGCGTCGATCGAAACGGCAGATTCCTCGGCGGAATTGCATCAAGCCGAAACGACAGCTTCCAATGTCGCTGAGCCGCCCGATGAGACCGAGCACCCGGCAATCCCTGCTGCAGTGCAACCAGCAGTGGTCGACAGATCTGCAGAATCTGCCGAGCCCGTCAGGCCCCGTACGCACGGCGGTGCACTGCCGCGCTGAGCAACTCGACCAAAGGCTATAGGCCCAGGCTATGGCAGGCGATTGACGGTCAGTGGAACCGGGATTACGCTGCCTACTGCTTTGTAACAAAAGCGATAATCAAGCAGACGGGACTTGGATGGGAGGTCCACGTGCGTGATGACGGGCTTGATCGCGCGATCGACGCCGCGGGCGGCATTGCTCAGCTTGCGCGCAAAATAGGCATCAGCCAGCCCTCCGTATCCAATTGGACCCGCGTGCCCGCACAACGGGTGGTTGCAGTCGAAGCCGCCACCGGCGTTTCCCGGAATGATCTGCGGCCCGATCTCTACAGCGAACAAGCCGGATCCGCTGAGCTCGTCGACCCCATCGATGCGGCGCGGGCGCAGGAATACGCGTTGCTGGCGCTGCTGCTGTCCGCGCCTCCGTCGAAGCGACTGCTCGATCAGCTCGCGGCCTTGAGCGGTGACGCGACGCCCCTCGGACGAGCGCATGCGGCGCTGGCCGAGGCCGCTGCAAGTGCCGTCGCAGCGAAAGTCGAGCGGGAATATTTCGATCTGTTCGTCGGGCTCGGCCGCGGCGAATTGCTGCCCTATGCCTCTTATTATCTCACGGGCTTTCTCAACGAGCGGCCATTGTCGCGCCTGCGCGGTGACCTGACGACGCTCGGCATCGAGCCGGTTGCCAACAATTCCGAGCCCGAGGATCACGCCGCCATCCTGTGCGAGATCATGTCGGGCCTTGCCGGCGGCCGCTTCGATGCCTCGCCCGAGGCGCAGCGCGCCTTTTTCGAAAAGCATGTGTCGCCCTGGATGGGGCGGCTGTTCACAGACATCGAGAGCGCCCGGGATGCCGGTTTCTATCGAGCGGTCGGCGCGCTCGGTCGGACCTTCATCGAAATCGAAACGGAAGCATTCACATTCGCGAGCTGACCGAGGTGCCTCGGTCCGGGAGAGATGCGATGAGTGACGAGACGAAAGCAAAGGTCGGACGCCGCGATTTCCTTCGCAAGGTCGGCTTGGGCACGGCCGGTGTCGGCGCGACGCTTGCGACGCCGTTGGTCGGGTCCGCACAGGCGGACAGCGAAAACAACGATGAGAAGCGCAAGGCGCGCTACAAGGAATCCGATCACGTGAAGGCTTTTTACCGCGTCAATCGTTATCCGGCTAAGGGAGGCTGACCGTGCTGATCAAGCGAACACACCAGCATTCCCCTCGCCAGGGCTCCGTTGTCGAGTCCCTAGCGGCACGGGCCGGCGGTCTCGACCGCCGCAGCTTCCTGCGCAAATCCGGTGTTGCCGGCGGCGCACTTGCTGCGCTTGGCACCATGCCGCTCGGCAGCGTGCGCAAGGCGGAAGCAGCCAAGGCCGGTCCGCTCACCGAAGGCGCGACCATCCGCAAGAGCATCTGCACGCATTGCTCGGTTGGCTGCACGGTGACGGCCGAGGTCTTGAACGGCGTATGGATCGGGCAGGAGCCCAGTTGGGATTCGCCGATCAATCGAGGCTCGCATTGCGCCAAGGGCGCTTCGGTACGCGAACTCGTGCACAGCGAGCGGCGGCTGCGCTATCCGATGAAGCTCGTGGGCGGGCAGTGGACACGCGTGTCCTGGGACACCGCGATCAACGAGATCGGAGACAAGCTTCAGGCTGTACGCGAGAAGTCGGGCCCCGATTCGGTCTATTGGCTCGGCTCGGCCAAGATGACCAACGAAGGCGCCTACCTATTCCGCAAGCTCGGTGCGTTCTGGGGGACCAACAACACCGATCACCAGGCTCGCATCTGCCATTCGACCACCGTCACCGGCGTCGCCAATACCTGGGGCTACGGTGCGATGACCAACAGCTACAATGACATCCGCAATGCGAAGACACAGGTCGTCTTGGGCGGCAATCCGGCCGAAGCCCATCCGGTATCGCTGCAACATCTGCTCGAGGGCAAGGAGCTGCAAAAGGCCAACTTTGTCGTCATCGACCCGCGTCTGACGCGCACGGCCGCGCATGCAACCGAATATGTGCGGATGCGGCCGGGCACCGACATCCCGGTGCTCTACGGCATGATGTGGCACATTCTCCAGAACGGCTGGGAGGACAAGGAGTTCATCCGGCAGCGCGTCTACGGTTTCGACGACATCAAGAAAGAGGTTGAGAAGTGGCCTCCGGAAGAAGTCGAGCGCGTCACCGGCATTCCGGGCGAGCAGCTCAAGCGCGTCGCCAAGATGTTCGCCACCGAGAAGCCGGCAACCCTCATCTGGGCCATGGGCCAGACCCAGAAGACCGTCGGCACCGCCAACGTGCGGGCGAGCTGCATCGCGCTCCTGATGACCGGCAATGTCGGTAAGGCCGGCGCCGGCGCCAACATCTTCCGTGGCCATGACAACGTGCAGGGCGCGACCGACGTCGGGCTCGATATCGTCACGCTGCCGTTCTACTACGGCCTCGCCGAAGGCGCCTGGAAGCATTGGTCGCGGGTCTGGGAGGTCGACTACGACTTCCTGAAGTCGCGCTTCGATTCCAAGCAGATCATGGAAACCCCCGGCATTCCGCTGACCCGCTGGTTCGAGGCGGTGACGCTGCCGAAGGATCAGGTCGCGCAGAAGGACACTGTGAAGGCGGTGTTCGTGCAGGGGCACGCCTCCAACAGCATCACCCGCATTCCCGAGTCCCTCAATGGCCTGAAGGCGCTCGAGCTGCTCGTCATTGCCGACCCGCATCCGACGACCTGGGCCTCGCTTGCCGTCGAGGCGGGCCGCAAGGATGGCGTCTACATTCTGCCGGTTGCCACGCAATTCGAATGCAAGGGGTCGCGCGTCGCCTCCAACCGCTCGCTGCAATGGGGCGAGCAGATCGTGAAGCCAATCTTTGAATCGAAGGATGATCTCGAGGTCATCTATCTGATGGCGAAGAAGCTCGGTTTCGCCGACCAGATGTTCAAGAAAATCAAGGTCGAGAACAATCTTCCTGAAGCGGAGGATGTGCTGCGCGAGATGAACCGCGGCAGCTGGTCGACCGGCTATTGCGGGCAATCGCCCGAGCGCCTGAAGGCGCACATGAAGAACCAGGCCAAGTTCGATATGCTGACGATGCGGGCGCCGAAGGACGATCCCGAGGTCGGAGGCGACTATTACGGTCTGCCCTGGCCGTGCTGGGGGTCACCGGAAGTCAAGCATCCCGGCACGCCATTGCTCTACAACACCAATCTGCACGTGATGGACGGCGGCGGCACGTTCCGGCCGCGATTCGGCATCGAGCGCGAAGAGAAGCTGCCGGACGGCACGACGCGGAAGGTGAGCCTGCTTGCGGACGGCTCGTACTCGTTGGGATCGGGCATTCAGGACGGCTACCCGGAGTTCACGCTGGCGAGCCTGAAGAAGCTCGGCTGGGACAGCGAGCTCACCGAAGCGGAAATGGCCGTGATCAACAAGATCAATCCCGCCAATCCGGACACGGTGTCGTGGGCGCTCGACCTGTCGGGAGGCATCCAGCGTGTGGCGCTGGCGCATGGCTGCGTTCCCTACGGCAACGGCAAGGCGCGCATGAATGCCTTCGGCTTGCCCGATCCAATCCCCGTTCACCGCGAGCCGATCTACACGCCACGCGTCGACCTCGTCGCCAAATATCCGACGCTACCCGACGCCAAGCAGTTCCGGATGCCGAATATCGGGTTTTCCGTGCAGAAGGCGGCAGTGGAGAAGGGAATTGCAAAACAGTTCCCGCTCATCCTGTCGTCCGGCCGTCTGGTCGAATATGAGGGCGGCGGCGAGGAGACCCGAACCAACCCGTGGCTTGCCGAATTGCAGCAGGACATGTTCATCGAGATCAATCCTGCCGATGCCGCCGAGCGCGGTGTCAAGGACGGTGGCTGGGTCTGGGTCACCGGTGCCGAGAACAATTCCAGGGCGAGGATGAAAGCGCTCGTCACCGAGCGCGTCGGCAAGGGCGTTGCCTGGATGCCATTCCACTTCGGCGGGTGGTTCGCAGGCAAGGATCTTCGCGGCAATTACCCGAAGGGCACCGATCCGATCGTGCTCGGCGAAAGCGCCAACACGATCACGACCTACGGGTACGACCCCGCGACGGGCATGCAGGAGCCCAAGGTCACTCTCTGCCAAATCGCGGCGGCTTAGGAGTAACGACGATGGCACGTATGAAATTCCTCTGCGACGCCGATCGCTGCATCGAGTGCAACGCTTGCGTCACCGCCTGCAAGAACGAGCACGAGGTGCCCTGGGGCATCAACCGGCGCCGCGTCGTCACCCTCAACGACGGCAAGCCGGGCGAGCGCTCGATCTCGATGGCCTGCATGCACTGCACGGACGCGCCGTGCGCGGCCGTGTGCCCGGTGAACTGCTTCTACACCACGGCCGATGCTGTGGTGCTGCACTCCAAGGACCTCTGCATCGGTTGCGGCTATTGCTTCTACGCCTGCCCGTTCGGCGCTCCGCAATATCCGAAGGTCGGGAACTTCGGCTCGCGCGGCAAGATGGACAAATGCACCTATTGCGCCGGCGGCCCGGAAGCCGATGGCAGCAAGGAGGAGTACGAGAAATACGGTGCGAACCGGCTGGCCGAAGGCAAGCTGCCGCTGTGTGCCGAAATGTGCTCGACAAAGTCGTTGCTTGCGGGCGACGGCGAGATCATTGCGCAGATCTACAAGGAGCGCGTGATGAAGCGCGGCTACGGCTCGGGTGCCTGGGGCTGGAAGACGGCCTATCGCGAGACGATCGAATCCTGACGAAGGTCGCGCGCGGACATTGAGGAGGAGCTCATGGTGTCGTTTGCAAGGTTCGTCCGGGCGGCCGTCGGCGCCTGTGCTTTACTCCTCCTCGTCGCGGCAGCTCCGGCGCCGGTCGGCGCCCAGCAGGTCAATCCGACCGCGAGCTCGGTCAAGGAGCAGCAGCTCCTGCAGGAGCTGAACCGGATCCAGGGTCGCGTCAGCATCCCTGATGAGAGGTCCGGCGTTCTCGAGCAGCCGCAGGGGCGGCAATGGCGCGAGTTCCACAACGTCACGCTGCGCTGGATCGGCGGCATCGCGATCATCGGCATGCTGGCGGTGCTCGTGATCTTCTATCTGACCCGCGGCATGGTGCGGCTCGAAAGCGGACGGTCCGGCCGCACCCTCGTGCGCTTCAATATCTATGAGCGTTTCGTGCACTGGATGACCGCCACCTGCTTCATCATTCTGGCGATCTCCGGACTGAACATCACCTTTGGCCGACCGTTGCTATTGCCGCTGATCGGCTTCGAGAACTTCTCCGAATGGTCGCTATGGGCCAAGTACGCCCACAATTATCTGAGCTTCCCGTTCACCATCGGCGTCGTCCTCATCCTGTTGATGTGGATCGGCGGCAATATTCCGAACAAGGTGGATGTGGAGTGGCTGAAGCGGGGCGGCGGCATCGTCGGGCATGATCATCCGCCGGCCTATCGCTTCAACGCCGGCCAGAAGGCGGTCTACTGGATCGTCGTGATCGGTGGCGGACTGGTCGCTGCGAGCGGCTATGTCCTGATGTTCCCGTTCTACACAACGGGGATCGAAGGCATGCAAATGGCCCAGATCGTCCACTCGGTCGTGGCGGTCCTGTTCGTCGCGGCGATGATCGCACACATCTATATCGGCACCATCGGCATGGAAGGTGCATTCGAGGCCATGGGCACGGGCGAAGTCGACGTCAACTGGGCTCGCGAGCACCATAGCCTCTGGCTCGACGAGCAGATGGCGCGAACGGGACCCAACGACGGACGACCGCAACCCGCGACCGCGGCGGCTGAATAGGGCGAAGCACCGGCGCGGACGCTCCGACCTACCGAGCCGACTCTTTCGCAAACAAGACGGAGCGGTCCTGCAGCTCCTGCTCGGGAAGCTTGTTGGCTTGGCCTGTCTGCATGTCTTGAACGGATGCCATGCCGTGCTGCGCGTGATCACCGGCGACCGTCAACTTGATCGTCAAAGTGGATATTAGGTTGCCGATAGCAGCGCCCCATCCCACCCCAGCGTCGTGACGAGCCGGGCGCAGAATTCTTCCATGAGAGCAGTGATTTGGCTTCGGTTCTTGGCGGCTTTTCAAACGTCAGGTCGAAAGTGGTCCAGCTCTTGCTCTTGCCAGTATGAGAGATTTTGATAAACGTCATACTGTGGGGTCGGGAATGGAACGAGCGGCGATGCGAACTTTGCGGGCGGTCGAGCCCGGAACTGTGGCGCTGCTCGGCGGGCTCGTCGCCGCCAACCTCGCCACATGGTCTTGGGCCTTCGTGCTGTTCGGCGACCGGCCGACGGTGATGGCGACCGCACTGCTGGCCTGGGTGTTCGGCCTCCGCCACGCCGTCGATGCCGACCACATCGCCGCGATCGACAATGTCGTGCGCAAGCTGATGCAGGCGGGCGGCGCGCCGCGCAGCGTCGGTCTCTATTTCGCGCTCGGCCATTCCAGCGTGGTCGTTGTCGCCACCATGCTGCTTGCGCTGGGCGTGGTCAGTCTTGGCGGCGACAGCCTGCTCAAGGAGATCGGCGGCTTGATCGGCACGTCGGTGTCGGCGCTATTCCTGCTCGCTGTTGCGCTCATCAACCTCGTCATTTTCGTCGGCCTGTGGCGGACGTTCCGCGCGGCACGGGAGGAGGGCGTCCACGATGTTGCGCAGCTTGACGCGTTGCTCGCCAGCCGCGGCATCCTGGCGCGGCTGCTCGGCCCGATGTTCCGCCTGGTGACAAAGCCGGGACATATGTACCCGCTCGGCTTCCTGTTCGGGCTCGGCTTCGACACCGCGACCGAAATCGGCCTGCTCAGCATCTCCGCCAGCGAAGCCGCGCGTGGCGCCTCGCTCGTCGATGTCCTGGTCTTTCCCGCGCTGTTTGCGTCAGGCATGGCGCTGGTCGACACGGCCGATTCCGCGCTGATGGTGAGCGCCTATCGCTGGGCCTTCGTCGATCCCCTGCGCAAGCTCTGGTACAACCTCACGATCACGGGCGCCTCGGTCGCGGTCGCGCTGTTCATCGGCGGCGTCGAGGCGCTCGGCCTGATCGCGGATCGGCTCGGCCTCTCCGGCGGTATGTGGACGCTGGTCGAGGGCCTCAACGAGTCGCTGGCGAATGTCGGCTTCGCCGTGATCGCGCTATTCGCGATCGCATGGCTCGTCTCGGTCGTGCTCTATCGCCGCATGTTCGCGGACGGCCGCCATTGTGCCGGTACGAAGGACTTGGAATGCGCCGATGCAACCGAGGCGGTGTGAGCCTGGTCGTTGCGGCGGCGCGCTGACTGCACTCTCGGCCCTGCTGCTCCTCGCCGATAACGGCCGCGCGCTTGCGCAGAGCACCGGCATCTCGCGCGAACTTCCGCCAATCCAGGTCGATGGCGAGGCGCTGGTCCGCAAGAAGCCGCTCGCATCGCGCCGCACCAGAAAGCCGTCCCCCGCCGGTCACCGCATCCTCGTGTATCCAGCAGCGACGCAGGCGTCGGATGCGCGCAGTGCCGGCTCGGGTGCAAAGAGCGGAGCCGGCATGGCCAGCGAGATCACCGTCTCCCGCGAGGAGATCAACGCGCGCCCGATCTCGCGGCCTGGTGAGGTGCTCGAAGCCGTGCCGGGTCTGATCGTGACGCAGCATTCCGGCGAGGGCAAAGCCAACCAGTACTTCCTGCGCGGTTACAATCTCGACCACGGCACCGATCTGGCGATCATCGTCGACGGCGTCCCCGTCAACATGCGTACCCACGCGCATGGGCAGGGCTATGCCGATCTCAACTGGCTGATCCCGGAAACCGTCGCCGCAATGGACGTGCGCAAGGGGCCTTACTTCGCCGACGAGGGCGATTTCGCCTCGGTCGGAAGCGTTCATATCGGTCTGATCGACCGCACCAGGAGACTAGCGCAGGTGAGCGCCGGCAGCTTTGGTTACCGCCGTCTGCTCGGCATGGATTCGGCGAAGCTCGGTGACGGTTCGCTGCTGGTGGCCGGCGAAGTGGGCACCTACAACGGGCCGTGGGACAACTCCGACAATGTGAGAAAACTCAACGGCCTCGTGCGCTACAGCCAGGGCACTGCGACCGACGGCGTGTCCATCACCGGCATGGCCTACGTCAACAAATGGAATTCGACCGACCAGGTGCCGCAGCGCGCGATCACCAGCGGCCTGCTCGACCGGTACGGTTCGGAAGACCCGAGCGACGGTGGAAACGCCGACCGTTTCGCGCTCTCCGGCCGCATCGCGCAGACCGACGATACGGGATCGTGGAAAGCAAATGCGTATGTGGTGAAGAGCCAGCTCGACCTCTTCAACAATTTCACTTACTTTCTCGACGATCCCCTGCTGGGCGACCAGTTCCACCAGCACGACAAGCGTTTGATGGCGGGCGCCAACGTCTCGCGCACGCTGAACGGTTCGTTTGCCGGCCTGCCGATGCAGATCACCCTCGGTCTGCAATCGCGTTATGATGCGATCGATCTCGCGCTCACCAACACTTTCCAGCGCGGCTTCCGCGCCAATATCCGCAGGGACAAGGTCGGCGAGGGGAGCGTCGGGATCTATGCCGAAGACACGGTGCGCTGGACCGATTGGCTCAGGACGACGGTGGGCTGGCGCGGCGACTATTACGCCGCTGACGTCACCTCTCTGTTCAACGCCGCCAATTCCGGCTGCGCCGATGCCGCGCTCGGCAGTCCGAAATTCAGGATGGTGCTTGGTCCGTTCAACCAGACCGAATTTTTCCTCGGTGCCGGCTACGGCATGCACTCGAACGATGCCCGCGGCGCGACCACGACGGAAGACCCCGCCGATCCCGCGACAAGGCCCACGCCGTCGCCGCTCCTGGTGCGCACCAGGGGCGCGGAGATCGGTGTTCGCAGCAGGATTGTTTCCGGCCTCGACACCTCGCTCAGTCTCTTCATCCTGGGTCAGGATTCCGAGATCCTGTTCTCGGGCGATGCCGGCGATACCTCGGCAACCCGCGCCAGCCGTCGGTACGGCTTCGAGTGGACCAATCATTACCGGCCATGGTCGTGGATCGATATCGACGCGGATCTCGCAATGACGCATGCGCGCTTTCGCGGTTATGACAGCGAGCAGGCACAGGCCTATGCCTCGCTTGCCGGCTATCCCGAGGCGCAGATCGGCAATGCGCCCGGCAACTACATTCCGAACGCGCCGGCGATGGTGGCATCAGCCGGCGTCACGGTGGGCGAGAAGACCGGCTGGTTCGGAACCTTGCGCTGGCGCTATCTGGCCTCGAGCCCGCTGACGGAGGACAACGCATTCCGCTCCTCTGCGACCAGCATCTTCAATGGCCGCCTCGGCTATCGTATCGATAACGGCTGGCGCCTTCAGCTCGACGTGCTCAACCTCTTCAACGCGAAGGCGAACCAGATCACCTATGCTTATGGTTCGCTGCTCAAGACCGATACGCTCTACAATCTCTGCACGTCAGGCGCCGCTCCAGCGGCAGTCTGCCGGAATGGCGTGATGGACTACGTGCTGCACCCGGCGGAGCCGCTGACATTCCGGGTCACCGTGGCCGGGACGTTCTAGTCTAAAGCATGATCCGGAAAAGTGCGAAGCGGTTTTCCCGAAAAGATCATGCGTAAACAACGAGCTGAAGCGCGACGACGATTCATCCAAATCTCATCGCGCTTTGGGTTTGCTCAGATCGCGGACCCTGCGCTGGCGCTCTGCAGCGGGGCACAACCCAATGATCCGCCGTCACGATTGATCGGACATCGTCAGCCGGTCGCGCGCTGGATGGCGTGCCCTGCGCGGGGCGATGGCCGGCACGAGCGGGGGCGACTCGCCGGCGAGACGCAGCGCGAAATAAGCAATGGTCGCTTGAAGACCGTCCCTCAGTGCCACCCGCGGACGCCATCCCAGAATCTTCTCTGCGGCATCGATCACGGGCTTGCGTCGCTTGGGATCGTCCTTTGGCAGCGCTTCGAAGCGCAGCGGGGAGGCCGATTCAGTGCAGGCCAGCACTTCGCGAGCGATCGCCTCGATCGTGACCTCGTGCGGATTGCCGAGATTGTATGGGCCGGTGACCGAGGCGGGGCTCTCCATCAAAAGCTGAAGCCCCCGCACGAGATCGTCGACGAAACAGAAGCTGCGGGTTTGCGTGCCTTGACCGTAGATCGTGATCGGCTCTCCGCGCAAGGCTTGCACGATGAAGTTGGAGACGACGCGTCCGTCATTCTCGAGCATGCGCGGGCCATAAGTGTTGAAGATGCGCGCGACCTTGACCTCCGTCCCGTGCATGCGCCGGTGGTCGAACATCAGCGTCTCCGCGGCGCGCTTGCCCTCGTCGTAGCAGGCCCGCGGCCCGATCGGATTGACGCTGCCGAGGTAGGATTCCGGCTGCGGATGCACCTCCGGGTCGCCGTAGACCTCGCTGGTGGAGGCCTGCAGGACCCGGGCGCGCTTCTGCCGCGCGAGCTCGAGCAGGTTGATCGAGCCGAGCACGCAGGTCTTCATCGTCCCGACCGGATCAGTCTGATAGTGCCGGGGGGAGGCCGGGCAGGCGAGGCTGTAGATCCGGTCGATATCGCCCTCGATCTCGATGGGATCGCGAACATCATGCTCGACGAAACGGAAATTCGGATGATTGAGCAGCGGCCGGATGTTGTCGGCCGTCCCCGTGAACAAATTGTCGAGGCAGATCACCGTGCTGCCGCGTTGCAGGAGCGCGTCGCAGAGGTGCGATCCGATGAAGCCGGCACCGCCGGCGACCAGGACTGTCGGCGAGCGGCGGGAGGCGTGGATGCGGGTCTGGAGTGTCATGATCTGGCCTTTCAGAGTTCTGCGACCTGCATGGGGCGAGCGACGGGAAGGGGCGCCGTCTTGCGGCGGCGCCGCGCGGATGCCTCGGCGTAATAGGTCTCCAGCTGCCGGGCGCGATGATCGGGGGTGTGATCGGCGAGAACCCGCCGCCGCGCGTTGTGAGCGATGGTGCGCCGTTGCTCTTCCGGCATATCGCGCAGGATCTCGATCACCTCGCGCGGGCTGGACGCCAGCAGGATTTCGCTGGACGGCGCGAAGATCGTCTCGATCCCAGGCCATCGGTCCGAGATCACCGGCGTGCCGCAGGCGGCGGCCTCGAACAACCGGACGCTCGGTGAGAAGCCCAGCGCCCTCATGTCGGCGCGGGTCGCATTCAGGGAAAAGCGTTGCGCGGCGTAGAACGTCGGATGCTGCTTTGGCGGGAGGTGCTCGATCCGGGCGACGTTGGCGGGCCAGCCGATATGTTCGGGATACTGCGCGCCGGCGACGACGAATTGTTCCGACGGCAGCGAGCGCGCCGGCGCAAGCAGCAACTCGTCGAGAACCGGCTGCCGGTCCTCGCTGTAGGTCCCGAGATAGCCCAGCGCCCATTTCGGCTGCGCCCGCTTCGGTGCGTAGATCTCCGCATCCGCGCTGCAATAGAGGACACGTGCGAGTGGACTGCCGTAGCTCTGCTCGATCATCCGGGGCACCGGTCCGCCGGTGAACGACAGATAAAGATCGAAGCGCGGGATCATTGCGGCGGAAAGATAATTGAGGCCGTGCTCGAGCCTTGCCAACGTGACCGGCGTGTCGATGTCGTAGAACGCCGTGATGCCCCTCGCATGGGTCGTCGTCCATTCGGCAATCGGAATGCCGTCAGGAACATAGGAGCCGATGATCACCAGATCGGCATCGCGGATCAGCTTGCCGAACCGGCGCGGAATTTCCTTCAAGGATTGGTACAGCTCGATGGCCCAGGCAGAGGGCTTGGTCAGGTCGCGGTGATCTCGATACCAGGGTACGTCCCGCTCCAGAAACGTGACGTGGTGACCTCGTCGCGCCAGGGCTTCGATCAGGGCGCGGTACGTCGTGGCGTGACCGTTGCCCCAGGACGAAGTGACCGAAAGTCCGATGACGACGATGGAGAGGTTCATTCTGCTGCCTCGATTCGCGAGCTACTGGCGACGAAGAGATCGTTGAATTGGCGGGCGCGCTGCCGGTAGGTGTGCTGGCTGAGGATGCGCGCGCGGGCGCGGCGGGCGATCGATCGGGCCTGCTCCGGATCCAGTGCGGCGAGGTGCTCCGCGACCTCGGCTCCGTCAGCGGCAACCAGCACCTCGCGGCCGGGTTCGAGAAAATGATCGATGCCGGCCCATTGATCGGTGATCAGGCAGGCGCCCGCGCCGATCGCTTCGAACACACGGGTTGGCGGGGAGAAACCGTAGCGCGCCATGCTGTCGCGATTGACGTTCAGCGTGGCGAGAGCGGAGCCGAAGAACGCGTTGTGATCGGCGGTGCCGACATGGCCGACTTTGCGCACATTGGCGGAGGCGTCCTTGTCGTCCCAGCCGGAGCCGCCGAGCACGAAGGACTTGCCGGGCAGGTGGCGTGCGACGTCCAGGAAGAAGTGATCGACACGCGTCTCGCGATCGGGCAGGCGGTTCGCCAGCAGGCTGAGATCGCAGGCGAAGCGCGCATTGGCGGGCGCCGGAAAATGCGTGGCCGGATCGAGTGCATTGTAGATCGGCACGCAGTGCCGCGCGCCCATCGATCGGTAGGCCGACACGACACCATCGCCGCCGCCATAGGTCAGCACCATGTCATAGCACGGGATCGCGCGACGCAGATGATGCTGTGGATCGCTTTCCATCGCTTCGAGCGTGGCGGGCGCGTCCACGTCCCAGTAGATCCGGATCAGCCGGGAAGGCAACGCAGCAACGGCGTTCTCCAGCTCCAGATCAAACACGCCGACGCCGCTGGCCTTGATCAGCATGTCGGCCGATTGCACGGCTGCATCGAGCGAGCGGCGCCAGCCGTCCGGAGTCGCGGGATAAATCACCACTCTGGCCCAATCCGGATCGTCGATGTCGCGATGCGCCTGGCGCCCGAAGGCGTCGGGTTCGTAGAAGGTGACATCGTGGCCGAGCGCTGCGATCTCCTTCAGCATGCCGCGATAATAGGTGGCGGCGCCGTTCCAGTACGACGAGACGAGGCTGGATCCGAAGAACGAGATCTTCATGCGACGGCTCCGATGTGGCGGGAGCGCGCCCGGCGGCTCGAATCCCGAATGTCGCTCACGATGTCGATGAGCTGCGCGGCGCGGTGGCGGCAGGTATGACGATCCTGGATGGCCTTCAGGCCGGTCTCCACCATGGCGGACGCCAACTGCGGATCGTCGATAACCGCGCGAAGCGCACGCTTCATCTGCGCGCCATCGGCAACGCTGAGATAGGCGCCCTCCGGAAACAGCCTTTCCGTATCCGACCAAGGCGCCGAGACCAGGGGAATGCCGCAGGCGAGCGCTTCGAACACGCGGATGGTCGGAATGCCCGGAAGCAGGGCTACGTAAGGCCCGCGCGGCACATGAATCGTTGCGCGCGCACCGGCGAAGGCAATGGGAGCCCAGTGTGCCGGCAGCCAGCCGCCATAACGGATACCTGCGCTCCTGATGGTGTGGAGCGCTTCGTCCGAATAGCGCACGCCGTGAACGCTCGCGCGGAGCTTCAGCTCCGCCACGGGCTCGACCAGGAATTCGGTCAGTTGGGCGCTGCGCTCGCCATCACCCCAATTGCCGATCCAGACCAGATCGTCTGTACGATCAACCTGTGGCAGCGGATGATACAGCGCGACATCGGCTGCCTCGTGCCAGGTGAAGACCCGGTCGGCCCAGCCGAGCTTCAGATAGATCTGCCGAAGCACCTCGCCGAAGGCGAGCACGCCGTCAAATCCGTCGAGGTCGAATTGCGCGAGCTCCTCAGGCGCGCTGACGGCGCGGTGATGGGTGTCGTGGAACAGCAGGGTGAAGGGCGGGCCCTGCGCCCGCCTGCGCCCGATCTGCGCGATCAGATCGGGCGAATTCCATTCATGCACGATGACGAGATCGGCGCCGTCCAGCGCCCGCTCGAGATCCAGACTGGCATCGTAGCGGCGGATCTCGATGCCGGGGAAAAGGGCGGGAATATCCTCCAGTGTATGACTGCCGCCTTCGCGGATGGCGTTCAGCCGGCTCCAGCCGTCGACGGGTTCGAATACGACGACCTCGTGCCCGAGCGCATGAAGCTCGCGCGCATAGCCACGCAGGAAATGCGCGTTGCCGTTGTTCCAGCAGGAAGTGAACGCATGATAGAATAGGATGCATTTCATGCGCGCACCTCGATCTTGCTGGCCGCCGCGCTCGTCCGGCTCGATGCGAGCAGGTCCTCGTAGAGACCAAGATAGGCGCTCGTCGTCCGCGTCAGCGAATAGGTCAGGGATTGCTCATAGGCGGCGCGTTGCAGGCGCGTGCGCCCGAAATTGTCGGCACAAAGCTCTGAGAGCGTTCGGTGGAGCGCCTGGCTGTCGGCCGGATCGAAGAACAGGGCGGCACCGCTCCACAATTCCCGGAACGTCGGGATGTCCGAGAGGACCAGGGCGCAGCCTGCCGCGGCTGCCTCCAGCACCGAGAGGCCAAAGGGTTCATAGAGCGCGGGGCTGACGAAGATCGCCGCATGCTGCAATCGCGCGGCCATGGCCTCGTGCGGCAGCTCTCCGAGCCAGGTCACACCCGCAGCCAGGTCTGTATCGATGGGGCCGGCCACCTCGACCGGCCAATCGAGCTCGGGTGCGGCGGCGGCGAGAGCCTCGATGTTCTTGGCGCGGTCCCACAGCCGACCGGCCGCGAAGATCACGTCCTGCTTCCGTCCCGCGGGGTCGCGAGGCGCAATGCCGTTCCAGATCACCGCGCCGCGCGACCGGGGCTGGTAGATCGCCGTCATGTCGTCGTAGAAGGTCCCGCTCGGACACACCCAGGCCTCCGCCATGTCGAGCGCCGCGGCGACCCGCTCGGTGTAGCGACGCCATCGGGGCTCGTCGAGCCAGGCCGTATCGCGGCAGGCGACTGCCCAGGAATTCACACAGGAGTGCGCCACCAGCACGGTCGGGGCGTGCCAGGCAAAGGTCGCTTCGCGAAAGCTGTTCAGGTGCACGACATCGGGCATCAAGCTGGCTTCGAGGTTGGCGAGCACGCGCCTCGCCTCGGAAACATTTCGCCCGTCCGGGTCCTGCCATTCGAGCGCGAGATCCGTTTCGATCAGGTGCACCCGGGTGTCGCGCAGCATCCGGCGCTGATCGTTGCGAGCTTGCGGGCCCATCGTCACGAGCGTGACGTCGGCACCGGACGCAGCGAGGCTGGAGGCGAGGGCGCAGGAATAGGTCCAAACGCCGCCAACCGTGTCGGTCGTCATCATGATCCTGAGGTCCGCGCTAGGCCTCATGAGGTCACCTGACGTTCGAGAGTGTCGAGTGGGACCGGGCGGTCGTTCTGCACGTCGCTGAACTGGTCGAACATCGCCAGATAGTGCCGGTGCGCGCGCTCCCAGGCGAAATCGTCGGGCTCGCCCCAGATCTTCCGATAGTCAGGCGAACCGGGATAGGGATAGAGCGGCACCGGATCGTTGGCCCAGACGCCGGCATCCTGCATCGTGCGGCGCCAGCGCTGCACGACGGGATCGTCGTCCTCGGGCACCTCGATCAGATTGGCCTGCACGAAGGGGACGTGGCGGCGGGCTTCGACCAGCCGATCGGCGAGCTGATCCGTGGTCATCTTGCAGTTCTTGGCGAGTGCTGCGCGCCCCTCGACGGTCAGGCTCTCGATGCCGGCTTCGATCGAGACGCAGCCGGCGCGGCCGAGCAGGGCGAGCATGTCGGGCTTCCACAGATCGATACGTGTCTGCACGCCGAACTTCAGCCCGCGGGTCGTCAACCCCTCCAGCAGCTCGCGATTGGGAAGGAAGATCTCGTCGATGAAGTAGACGTACTCGATACCCTGGTCGCACAAACGGTCGATCTCGTCGAGAATGACCGCTGGCGGCCGCCTGCGGTAGGCGTTGCGGAAATTCTCCTTGGCGCAGAACGTGCAGTTGTAGGGGCAGCCGCGCGAGGCCTCGACCTCGGCGCCTGGTGCACTCGGCTCGGCCTCGAAGCGGTGATGATGGTGATGATGGCGCCGGATCATCTCGTCCGGCCAATCGAGTGCGGGCTGGTCGCTGAACGCGACGGCCTGTGGGCCGCCATTGACGCGCAAAGAAGCACCATCTGCGAAGCACAGGCCGGGAAAGTCCCACTCGCCGTTGGCGAGACGCAGCAGGGACGCCTCGCACTCGCCCATCACGACGATGTCGGCGCCGAGCTTCTTCAAGGCCGTCCTCGGCGTGGTCGAGCCATGCGGGCCCACCGCAATCAGTGTCGGCGCATGGTCCCTCACCGCCAGTGCGAGCTGTTGCGGCACGCGAAGCTCCGGCGGCGCGCAGCGCCAGAACAGGTATGTCGGCGCAGTGGTGAAGACGATCTGGTCGGGACCGAAGGCGCGCAGCTCGGCCTCGATCTCGCCGAGCGAGAGATCGAACAGATGCGCATCGAGCAGCAGCGTCTTGTGGCCGGCCGTCTTCAAATAGTGCTCGGAGATGCCGAGCTCGAGCGGAAGATGGGGCGAGCGGCAGCCGAAATAGATGCTTCCCGCAAAATCCCAGTTGGGATTGATGAGAGCGATCCGCGTCATGCCATGGCCTCGCGGTTTCCGGGTGATCCGAAGCGGTCGTCGAGCCAGGCGTGAAGCGAGCGCAGGCCGTCGGCGAGGGACATTTGCGGCGTCCAGCCGAGCGCGGTTGCCAGCGCCCTCGTGTCGGTCACGTACCAGGGTTGATCGCCAGGTCGCCAATCCGCAAAGCGGTAGTTGATCTTGCGGCCGGTCAGCTCGGTGATGCGGTCGATCAGTTCGAGCAGGCTGACCGCATTGGCCGGACCACCGCCGAGATTGAAGACGCGGCCGCGGGCCAGCGCGATGTGGTCGAGGGCCGCGAGCCAGGCGCTCACCGCGTCCGACACGTGCAGCGCGTCGCGGACCTGCTTGCCATCGCCATAGATCGTCAGCGGATTGCCGCGGATGGCGCTGAGCAGGAAGTGTGCGATCCAGCCCTGGTCCTCGGTGCCGAATTGCCGCGGCCCGTAGATGCAGCTCATGCGCATCACCACGGTCTGCAGCCCGAACACCCGGGCATAGTCGTGGACGTATTGATCGGCCGTGCCCTTGGAGCATCCATAGGGACTGTAGAAATCCAGCGGCGCATTCTCCGAGACGCCGCCGGTGAGCAGGTCGCTGATCGGCATGTAGCGGCGCTCCTGGAGCGCGATCTCGCTGTCCTCGATCAGGCGCCCATAGACCTTGTTGGTCGAGGCGAAGATTACCGGCGCGAACTTGTTGTGCAGGCGAACGGCCTCGAGCACGTTCAGCGTGCCGCGCGCGTTGATCTCGAAATCGGCGGCGGGATCGCTGACGCTGTCGGTGACGGCGACCTGAGCTGCCAGGTGCAACACGGCCCGCGCCTCGCGCACGGCGTCGATCACCGGAATTGGGTCGCGGATATCAGCCACCGTGATGGTGACGCGGTCGCCATGCCGGGATTTCAGCCATTGCGCGTTCTCGCGCACGCCGGCGCGGGCGAGATTGTCCAGCACCAGAACGCGATCACCCCGCTCGGCGAGGCGGTCGGCGAGATTGCAGCCGATGAAGCCGCAGCCGCCGGTGACCAGGACGTGTCCGTTCGCTTGCTCGCTCATTACGCAACCAACCCCCGTTGCAGCAGCTCGCGGGTCGCCCGCTCGGCCTGATCGTCCGCGATCTGGCCGGCGAGGTACTCGGCGAGCTCTTCAAGGCCGTCCTTGAACGCGACATGCGGCTCGAAGCCGAGCAGGTCGCGTGACTTGCCGATATCGGCAAAGCAGTGCCTGATGTCGCCGGCCCGGTATTTTCGCGTGATCTCGGGAGCGATCTCGCGCCGTCCCATCACCTGGGCCAGATCCTCGGCGACCGACAGTATGCTGCGGCTCTGACCCGAGCCGACGTTGAAGACGTCCTGACTGTGCTCGGCTTCGAGCGCCATGCGGCAGACGCGGGCAACGTCGCGCACATGGACGAAGTCGCGCCGCTGCAGGCCGTCCTCGAAAACGAGCGGCGGACGGCCGTTGAGCAGTCGTGCAGCGAAGATGGCCAGCACGCCGGTATAGGGATTCGATAGGGCCTGTCGCGGACCGAACACGTTGAAGAAGCGCAAGGCGACGGTCGAAATGCCGTAGGCCTTGCCCGTGATCAGGCACATGCGCTCCTGCGCATACTTGTTCAGCGCGTAGATCGAGCTCAGCGACGGCTGCTTCGTTTCAGGGGTGGGCACGGGATCGAGCGGATGACCAGCGGTGTCCCGCAATTCCCATTCGCCTTTGCGAAGCTGCTCGATCGGTCGTTCGTCGCACGCGACGATGCTCCCGCCGCCGTCGCGATAGAGGCCTTCGCCGTAAATGCTCATCGAGGATGCCACGACCAGCCGCGCGACGGGGCGCTTGGCCAGCGCCTGCAGCAACACCGCAGTGCCGAGTTCGTTCGTCCTGACATAGGGCTCGATGTCGTACATGCTCTGGCCGACGCCGACGGCGGAGGCGAGATGCAGCACCATGTCGGCGCCGCGCAAGGCCTGTTCGACGGCGACGGCGTCGGTGACGTCGCCGACGACGAGCTCCGCATCGTCCGCGAGATAGGCGGGCCGCTGACGGTTGCCGCCGTGGACCTGCGGAGAGAGATTGTCGAGAAGGCGGACCTCGTAACCGGCCGCAAGCAGCATGTCGGCCGTGTGTGAGCCGATGAATCCCGCGCCTCCAGTAATCAATACTCGCGTCATTCACCGCTCCGTGCCGCATGGGACCGATCCGTTCGGGATCAGTCGATGATGAGAGTTGAAGCGCGCTTTGCTTGGTCGGGCGACCCGCGCGCCAGTCACGTCTGGGAGTTAGAAGCGATGCAAGGAATGTTCGTTCCTGCGAGACCTACAAACGAAAATTTCTCTAACCTGGATCAATAACCCAAGTGAATGGCGGCTAGAAATGCGCGCCATGAAGCGGCGCGGGCAGATCGAGATGTCGTGCGACGGTCGCACCGATATCGGCGAACCCCGCGCGTCGGCCAATCGGAGACATTGATTGCGCGGTCTGTGCCAGGATCGGGACCTGCTCGCGCGTGTGATCGGTTCCGCTCCAGGTCGGATCGCAGCCATGATCGGCGGTGATGATCAGCAGATCGTCGCTTCGCAGCCGGTTCAGCAGTTCGGGAAGGCGCGCGTCAAAGGCTTCGAGCGCCGCTGCGTAGCCGGCCACGTCGCGGCGGTGGCCGTAGAGCGTGTCGAAATCGATGAAGTTCGCGAACAGCAGCCCGCCTTCTGCAAGGCTCGCCAGCCCATCCAGCGTGGCATCGAAGAGTGCCGCATTGCCGTCGCCGCGCAGGTTTCGCCCGGTGCCGCGATGGGCGAAGATGTCGTCGATCTTGCCGATCGTCACGATGTCGCGGCCGGAGAGTTGCGCAAGGTCGAGAATGGTTCGCTCGGGCGGCGGAACGGAGAAATCTCGCCGGTGCGAGGTGCGCTTGAAGTCATGCGCGTTCGATCCGACGAACGGACGCGCGATGACGCGGCCGATGTTCAGGGGATCGACCAGCCGCCTCGCAATCGTGCAGACCTCGTAGAGCCGCTCGAGCCCGAACGTCTCTTCGTGCGCCGCGATCTGGAACACGCTGTCGGCGGAGGTGTAGCAGATCGGTTCGCCGCTGCGCATGTGGCGCTCGCCGAATTCGGAGATGATGTCGGTGCCGGAGGCGTGGCAGTTCCCGAGGATGCCGGGCAGTCCGGCCAGTTCGCACAGCTTCTCTACGAGATCGCGCGGGAAGCAGGGTTGGATCTTTGGAAAATAGCCCCAGTCGAACGCGACAGGCACGCCGGCGATCTCCCAATGGCCGGACGGCGTGTCCTTGCCCCTGGATATCTCGCTCGCGCATCCATAGCGCGCAAGTTGAACCCGGCCGTCGAGCCCGGGCGGGACGCGGCCGGTGGCCAGGTGGCAGGCCTCACCCAGACCCAGTGCCACCAGATTGGGAACGCGCAGTCTGCCCTCCCGCTGCGGGCTGTCGGCATGGCCGGCCATGCACGCGTCCGCGACGTGGCCGACCGTATCGGCGCCTTCGTCACCGTAATTGACGGCATCGGGCGCCGCGCCGATACCGACCGAATCCATCACGAGGATCAGGGCACGCATGTCGGCTCCCTGAGCGGCGGCGTCGTCAGCGACGAAGCGACGCCGGTTTTCGTGCAATAGCGCTCGACCATCTGCGCACAGAATTCGGCGAACTCGTTGACGTCGAGCGGCGGGCTGGTGTGATGAGGTTCGAGACCGCGGTGTTCCGGTGTGAAGCAGAAGGTCACGGTGACATCGAACTCGGCCAGCGCGTCCATCTGGCGGTCGAACCAGTCGAGCGCGTTGGGACGGAAGCTGTCGGCCCATGACAGGCCGGTCCGTAAGTGCCTCACGCCGAAGCGGCGCATCCAGCGCACGGCGTCATCAAGTCGATGGTCCTCGAAGTGAAACCACTGGCACAGACCCATATCTGGCGCATATTGGCCAAACAGCTCCGCTGCGGCTTTCGGCGTTCCATCCTCGCGCAGCAGGCCCATGTGGAAGTGCCGGTAATAGGAGGAACCCTCCGCCTCCTTGTGCCGGGTGGTCGCCTCCCAGATCGAAGGGAGATCGTAGAGGCTGTACCAGTGGATACGCGGCGCGCGGCCGATCAAGAGCTCGGCTGTGCGCGACAGGCCCCAGGCCTGCACCTCCTCGGCGCCGAACGAGGAGACGCCGACCTCGGTCACCCAGACCGGGAGCGAGGTGACAGCCTTGATCTCCTCGATCTTGGCCGGCCATTCTCCGATCTGCCATAAATTCCAGTCGAGCGGAAAGCCGTGCACGGCGACGGCGTCGACGTGATCGATCACGCCGCGCGCCTGCATGTTGCGCATGAAGGACGGGTCGATCGGCGAGATGCCGCCGAGCACGCGCGGCAAGGTCGGGTGCGCACTGCGGATCGCCTTGCCGGCCGCCAGCGCCAGGTTTGCGAACATCGCCCAGGCCGGGTCGATCAGGAGGTCCCAATGCGACTTGTTGTTGGGCTCGTTCCAGATCTTGGCGGCCTCGATCATCGGTCCGTCTCCCGCGACGGATAGACCGGGCCATCGGCCTGCGGCCGCGTCGTGCGCCTGCACAGATACACCTCATCCTCCGGATGGGCCGCGATGGCAAAGCCCGCGCTGCGCAGCATGGCTTCGACGCAGGCGCGATTGGGCACCCACCAATTGGTGGGGTCGTCGGCATATTTATGCTCGACGAAGTGCAGCTTGGGGTAGCCGGACGAATCGAACTGCTCGGTGGTCCAGAAGTCGTAGTTCTTCTCGATCGCGTCGACGCGGCTGTCGCCGCGCTGCATCGACTGGAACAGCAGGAGATCGCCGGCGACGTGCTCATGGATCAGGTCCAGCGCGAGCAGCGGGTGCCGCAGATGGTAGAGCACGCCCATGAAGATGACGAGGTCGAACCTTTCACGCAGCTGGCCGACATCATAGGCCGACATCTTGCGGAACTCGATCCTGAGTCCGTTCACTTCGGCCGCGAAGCGGGCTTGCGCAAGGTATTCCTCGTCGGTGTCGAGGCCGAGCACGCGTTCGGCGCCGCGCCGCTTCATCTCCATGGCGTAAAAGCCGGCGTTGCAGCCGATGTCGAGCACGGTCTTGCCTTCGAGCCGATCGGGGATGATTCCGGAGAAGCGCTGCCACTTCACATTGGGATAGTCGCCGAGAAAGTGCGACGGCGCGGTCGGCACGCCCTTGAGGTCGAGATTGTGAAACCATGGCCCGAGCGCGTCGATGCGCTGGCGGATCTCCTCACGGGAGAGGGCACCTCTGGTCATGCATTCGCTCCGTTGTTCGCTGCGAGCGGGCGGGCGCCGTCCGACGACGCGCGGGCCCGCAGCCTCGATCGGCCCTCGGCGGTCTCGGCGAGCAGCGCCATCGCCGTGCGATAGCCGTCGATGGTTCCGACATCGACGTAGGATTCGCCGGCCTTGACGCCGATGCCGCGGCCACCGGCCGAAAGATAAGCATTGACCAGCGTCCCGAAATATTCGTCGCGGCGTTCGCGCGCGTGCCACAGCGACCGGAGCTCGCGGAAGCCGCGCGCCGACATCTTGAAGGCGCCCCAGATCCAGCGCGAGGTTGCGTGCGGCTGCTTGACCTGGATCTCCGTCACCTGCTCGCCGTCCAGCACCACCGCATCGAAGAATTCGGGGTGCTCGACCGGGAACAGCAGGAACGAGAGGTCTGCATCCGGCAGGGAATGCAAGGCCGCCTTGGGAAACCACACGGTATCGGGCAGTCCGACGAAGACATCCTCGTGTTGCCCGACGACGGTGCTTGCCCTGAACACGGCGTCGCACAGGCCGGCTGCCTCCGGCTGCACGACATAGGCGAGCTCGGCGCTGCCGTAATGGTCACCGAAATATTCGAGGATGTCGGATTTGCCCGGCGAGATCACGAAGCAGATCTTGTCGGCACCGCCCAGGATCAACCGCTCCAGGAGATATTCGGAGACGGCGCAGGGGCGGTCCGTACCGTCGTCACGCCGGCTGCCGACTGGCAGCAATTCCTTCGAGAAGGCGAGCGGCTGGATGCGGCTGCCGCGGCCCGCGGCCGGAACGATGCCCCACATGATCAGGCCTCCTCGGGTTGTTGCCGGCTCACGCGGCTCGACGTTATCTGCTCGAGCATCGAGATCAGTTCACGCGCGCGCTTGTCGGACGTGTGCTGGTCCATGGTGCGTTCATAGGCGCGCCGGGCCATGCGGCGGAGTTCGGCATCCGTTATAGCAAGTGCGGCGAGCGCGTCATGCTCGTCGCGTGCGATCAGGATCTCCTCTCCGGGCGCGAAGAAATCCGCTATTCCCGGCCAATCGTCGCTGAGCAGCGGCGCGCCGCAGGCCGCGGCCTCGAACAACCGGCCGGACGGACACCAGCCCATCTCCGCCATGGCCCCGCGCGTGACATTGAGGGTCAGCCGCGACGAGGCGAAGAACGGTGCGTGCTCAGGCGGCGGCAGGTGCCGCACGAAATAGATGTTGGGCGACCATGGGAAATCGTCCGGATACTGCGCTCCGCCAATCAGGAAGCGGAGATCCCTGCGCGCCCGCGCGGGCGCGACGAAAAGCGTCTCGAGCGTGCGCTGACGATCTTCGGAATAGGTGCCGAGATAGGACAAATCGGCGCGATAATGCGGCTGGGGCGCGACCGGTCGGTGGATGTCGGTGTCGACGTGACCATAGAGCGGCCGGGTGTCGCGGGCACCCAGCCTGTCTCGGAATTCATCCGCGACGCGAGGTCCGCCGGTGAAGCTTAGCACCAGCTCGAAATCCCGCAGGCCGCGCGGGCCGACATAAGGAACGGCTTCGCCGGCCAGGAGCCTTGCCAGTGTGATCGGAGTATCGAGGTCATAGAACACGGGAATAGCGCGACCTTCGGAGAAGATCAGATCGGTCGCCGCAACCGCATCGGGACAATAGGAGGTCACAATCGCGACGTCGGCGTCACGGACGTCGGCGCTTGCAGCCTGCCGCACATCGTCCCAGTTCGAGAACAGCCGGAGCTCGCCGCCGGGCAGTTCGTAGAGATCCCTGGCACCGGCATAGTAGGGAACGTCGCGCTCGAAGAAGACCACGCTGTATCCCGACCGCGCCAGGTGCTTGCAGAGGCCGCGCCACAGGGTGGCGTGTCCGTTGCCCCAGGAGGAGGAGATTGTCAGGCCGAAGATGACGATCTTCACGCCGGCACCCGCTGGTTGATCCCGGTGATCTTCATGCCGCGGCTGTCGGCGCGGAGCGTGCTGATGCTGGCTGGATCGATCTCGATCGAGAGAAACTCGTCGAGCGGCGTCCGCGAATAGTGCAGGAGCGCGGCACGGATCGGCTCGGCATGACTGACGGCGACGACGATGTCGAGATTGCGATCGCGGCGCAGTTGCTCCAGATGAGCAACGATGCGACTTTGAAGCGACCGCATGCTCTCGCCGCCCGGCGGTCGGCTCGTTCCGCGTCGCCCATTCCAGCGCGACCATCGTGAATCCGGCGCCAGGTCGTCGAATGATCGTCCGGTCCATTCGCCATAGTCGATCTCGTCGAGGGCCGGGGCTATCTCGACCGGCAGTCTGAAATGCGCGGCGAGGATGCAGGCCGACTGCATGCACCGTCGCTGCGGGCTGGATTGAATGAGCGTCGGTCGAGGCGAAAGGGTTCCGGCACAGCGCGCCATGTCCTCGCAGCCGAGATCGTCGAGTTCGACGCCTCTCATTCGCCCGCACAGAACGCGGCCCAGCAGGGCGTGATGACCGTGCCGAACGAGATGGATGATCTTGGCCATCACGCATACGCCTTGTCGTCGATGAAGGCGCGTGTCCGCCGTCCGGCCTCCTCGTCGGTGAACTGTTGCGGCGGCGACTTCATGAAATAGCTGGAAGGACCGGTCAGCGCTCCGGCCTGGCCGCGGTCCATGGCGAGCTTGGCGCAGCGCACTGCGTCGATCACGACGCCCGCCGAGTTCGGAGAATCCCAGACCTCGAGCTTGACCTCGGCGCTCAGGGGAACGCCGCCGAACGTCGTTCCCTCCAGGCGGATGAAGGCGAGCTTGCGGTCGGTAAGCCACGGCACGTGGTCGCTCGGCCCGACATGGATGTTATCAGGGTCCATCGGGACGTCGAACTGGCTGGTCACGGCCTGGGTCTTGGAGATCTTCTTCGAGGTCAGCCGCTCCCGTTCCAGCATGTTCTTGAAATCGGTATTGCCGCCGACGTTGAGCTGATAGGTGCGGTCGAGCCGCACGCCGCGGTCACGGAAGAGATTGGCGAGCACGCGATGCAAGATGGTGGCGCCGACCTGGCTCTTGATGTCGTCCCCGACGACCGGCAGGCCGGCCTCCTCGAAGCGGCGCCGCCACTCCGGATTGGAGGCGATGAAGACGGGAATGCAATTGACGTAGCCGCAGCCCGCTTCGATGGCACGCGCCGCATACCATTCGCTGGCGCGTTGCGAGCCGACCGGTAGATAGGACACCAGGACGTCGGTGCGGGACATCGCCAGGATTTCGGACACGTCAGCCTCCGGCACGTCCGCAATCGGAACGTCGTCCGTCAGGTAGTGCCCGATGCCGTCCATGACCGGTCCGCGCTGCACGATCACGCCGGTCGGTGCGACATCGGAGAAGCGGTGCGTGTTGTTGGGTGGCGCGAAAATCGCGTCGGCGACATCGCGGCCGACCTTGCCGGCGTTGACGTCGAACGCCGCCGCGATCTGGATGTCGCTGATATGGTAACCGCCGAGCTCGGCATTCATCAGTCCCGGGACCGGCTCGTTAGATTTGGCGTTCCGGTAGTAGGAGAGGCCCTGGACGAAGGAGCTCGCGCAGTTGCCGACGCCGACGAGTCCGACGCGCACGCGGCGCCTGTCTTGAAGACGAGAATGCATGGAATGAAGCCTCCGGGAAACAGACGGCGTCGGTAAGTACGTCGGCGAACGTGCGGAAGGTATGTTCGTTCCTGGCAGGAAGATCCGAGCGTCGCGTCGCGCGCGATTCGGGCAGATAAAATGCGGCGAGCTTAACATGGGATAGGATCCCCGGCCGCCCGTAGGGAACGAAGAACTTTCATGATGAAGATGAAGAAGATGGTGCTTGCGTCGCGGGACTGCTTCGCATCCGAGCGAAAGAACAAATTGCTTCGGTCCGCGTTTGTCGGCCAATGGTTCGATGCGATGCCGGGCTCATCGCCCGGCCAGTAAGCGAGGTATGACATGACGTCTAAGGCGCAGAATATTGAAGCCCAGCAGACCACCGATCACAATGTCATTCGGAAATGGGCCGAGGAGCGCGGAGGGAAACCCGCAACCGTGAAGGCGACGGAAGAAGATGGCCACGCCGGAATCCTGCGCATCGATTTCGATCCGCCGGACGAAGGGCTGGACCGCATCAGCTGGGACGAGTTCTTTGAAAAATTCGATGAAGCCGGCATTGCGTTCCTGCACCAGGACCGAACCAAGGACGGCAAGCTCAGCCGATTCCACAAATTCGTTCGACACTAGCGACTGCGCGAAATGGCGGGCGGTTGGGCTGAGGCGATCAGGGCGGGCGATTTTGCGCGCGCCTGGGCGATCAACGATCGTGATCTGCTGGAAACGGCGCATCCGCCCAAGCACACCGGCCCGCGGCATCTCCAGCGGATCTGGCGCGGCGAGGATCTGAAAGATAAGCACGTGCTGGTGCGCTGCTATCACGGACTCGGCGACACCATTCAGTTCCTGCGCTTCATGCGCGCGCTTCGCGAGGTTGCGCGCAGCGTCACCCTGTGGTGTCAACCCGAGCTGCTGCCGCTGGCCGCGGGCGCCACGGGCGTCGATCGCGCGATTCCGCTGCATGATGGAGCGCCCGAGGTCGGTTTCGAGGTCGATATCGAAATCATGGAGGTGCCGCACGCCATCAGGGCGCGGCGGGATCAGGTCGAGATGCGCGTTCCTTACCTGGCGTTGCCTCCCGCTGCAGTTCCGCCGCTGCGGGGAGAACCAGGTCTGGCCCTCGGCCTGGTCTGGAAAGTCGGCGACTGGGACAAGCGGCGGGAGGTTCCGGCCGTCTTGCTGCGTCATGTCGCCGGACCGGGCGTGACGCTCTATTCGCTCCAGCGCGGCGCCAGCAGCGAAGAGCTCGCGGCGCTCGGTGCGCTGGAGATCAGCACGCCCGATATCGTGGCCCTCGGCCATCGCCTGCGGCAGCTTGACCTGCTCATTTGCGTCGACACCATGGTCGCGCATCTTGCGGGAGCGCTCGGATGCGAGGCCTGGGTGCTGCTGCATGCCGATTGCGACTGGCGCTGGCCTCAATCCGGTGCGCACTCGTTCTGGTATCCGAGCGTGCGGCTGTTTCGCCAAAGACGGCCGGGCGATTGGGGCCATGTCGTCGCCGAAGTGCGCGATGCGCTCGAGATGCAGCTCGGCTATTGCCGCCGCTCGGGCAACGCGTAGGCCCGGACGTAGTCGCCGAGCTTGGTGCCGAATGAGCCATGGCCTCCGTCGACGGTCACGACGTATTGCCTGCCGCCGACTGAGTAGGTCATCGGCGTCGACTGCCCGCCGGCAGGAAGGCGGGCCTGCCAAAGCTCTTTGCCGTCGCGGACGTCGAAGGCGCGGATGTAGTCATCCATCGTTCCCGAGATGAAGATGATGCCGCCAGCCGTCACGATCGGGCCGCCGAGCATGGGAACGCCGAGCTTGAAGGGCAGCGACAACGGAGCCTGATCGCGGATCGTGCCGATACGGTGCTGCCAGACCACCTTGTGCGTCCTGAGATCGATGGCGGCGATGTTGCCCCAGGGCGGGGCGAGGCAGGGGATGCCGAGCGGCGAGAGGAAAATCCCGAGATCGACGCCGAACTGGGCGCCGTACATCGGCTGCACGCCGAGCTCGGTGCCGGGCGGATGCGCCGCGTTGGGCGCCGCCGGATTGTCCTTTCCGCGCGGCACGAGACGCGAGATGAAGGGAATCGATTGCGGATTTGCGATCGCAATCTGGCGCCGCGGATCGACGGCGATGCCGCCCCATTCGAACATGCCGAAATCTCCAGGGAAGACCAGCGTGCCCTGTTCGGACGGCGGCGTGAACGGCCCCTCATAGCGCAGGCGCTTGAACTTGATGCGGCAGGCGAGCTGGTCGAACATCGTGCTGCCCCACATCTGAGCGTCCGTCAGCATGCGAGGTGGCCGGAAGCTCAATTCGGAGAAGGGTTGGGTGGGCGACAGCCGATCCCCGGGCGCCGGACCCTGCGGCACCGCAGTCCCATGATGGTGACGACAAGGATGGTGAGGGCCAGCAATGGCGCGTCGCGTAACCAGTCTACTGAACGACGGATCATGGGGTTCACTTCAACGGAGGGAGAAACGCCGCGAGGTTGCGGGCGGCGCCAATGCTCGCCGCTTGCAATGTCTTGGGAACCGAGATGTTCCTGTTGTTCAGAACCGCAGATGGCCTCCACGCCGGAACGAAGGTTCGAGACCGGGCGTTCCTGCGGGAAACCCGAGGGCCGGACGTGCCGCGCTATCATTTTGATTTGGTGGATTCCGAAACCGTGGCAGACGAGAGGGGTGCCGAACTGCCGGATGACATGAAAGCCATGGATGTTGCCGAAGAGATTGCTAGGCGCCTGCTCGCGGAGCATCCCGAGCTCAAGGGCCGTCACTTCTCGATCCTGGTCACGAACGAGGATGGCGAGGAAGTCGGCCGGATGCCGTTGGACGTGCTGCATTGATGACGTTCAGGATTGGGGTGATTGCCGATACACATGGGCTGCTGAGGCCGGAGGCGGAGCATTGCCTCGCCGGCGTCTCGCACATCATCCACGCCGGCGATATCGGCACCCAGGCTGTGATGGATGGGCTTTGCCGGATCGCGCCGGTTACCGCGATCAGAGGAAATGTAGATCGCGGGGCGTGGGCTGAACGTTTGCCTGAAACGCAAACGCTGCGCCTCGGCGGCCGCTGCTTCCATATCCTGCACGACCTCAAGGAGCTGACGATCAATCCTGCGGAGCTTGGGATCGACGTCGTGGTTTCAGGCCATTCCCACCGCGTGCGAATCGAGACCGCCGAAGGCGTGCTCTACTTGAATCCGGGAAGTGCAGGGAAGCGGCGGTTCAAGCTGCCGATTACGCTGGCAACGCTCGAGCTCGATCCGAGCGGCCCGCTGCGGCCGGTCATTCATGATCTCGACGGCTCGTAGGAGCGTGCACCTGGTTGGCGCGCATTCGAGTTGCCAACGCTCCAGGCGACTGGCGGCCGCTCACGTCGATCCGGTCCTTTTCGGGATTTCTTGCGCCTCTGTATTCGTTCGCGCTGCGACGATCGGCCCGGGAACGACCCCGCTGCCAACTCATTGCTCCACGTGAAGGTCACAACGCGAGTGGCGATCGCCACGGGAGCGATCAGCACGGAGAAATTCGAATCGGCTCGCCTTCAATTCTCCGCTCGATATCCGTTTTCGCGCTGATGCGCTTGGAAGCACGCTGCTCTTCATCGGATACAGCATGTCCGATCCCAATATCCGCCTGCTACTGCACCGGATCTGGCAGATCTGGGACGAGTCCGGGCACAGTCAGGAACGGCCGAAATCCTTCGTGTTCGTCGCGCAACGTAATCCGGTGCAGGAGGCTGTGCTCGCGAACTGGGGGATCACCACCATTGCTTCGCCCGATAGCATGGCCGCCGACGACGGTCTCACGCAGCTGCCGCGCGACATTCGCCGGCGCCTCGATCGACCCATGGAGAGCAGCTCGCGCCCTGGCCATTGAGAGACATCGTTAAAGCCGCCGCACGCTGCAGATCCCGTTCGGGATCGGGGCCAGGCGTGCGGCATACTGCATGTCCAGAAAGCCGGCCCGCCAGCGTTGCGCCATGGCCTCCTCCGACAGGTCGAAGGATTTTTCGGGACCTGCTTCCTCGCGGCCCGGCCGGTAGCTCAGCAGATAGACCTCGTCGTCGTCATCGAGGTCCTGAAGCTCGGCACGGAGCTGCCGGGCCTCCAGGGCGTAGCCAAGGCGCTGGAAGGTCTGGTTGCCGAAGGTCAGGTCGCTCTTGCGCTCGGCCGCGGCCTCGAGCCCGTCGGGGACCTTGCCGTCGCGCGGAAAGAGATCGACGACATAGAGGCGGAGCCGTCGCGCAGTTTCGAGGATCGGATCGAATGGCGCGTTCAACGCGAACCCGCCATCGCCGAGCCACCGGCCGGCGATCTGCATCGGAGCGAATTCAGGGAGGAATCCGCAACTGGCCAGGATATGGTCGATTTCGATCCGCTCGGACGAGGAGTCGAACAGCACGGCATCGCCGCTTTCCAGGTCCGTGGCGCAGATCGTGATGCGCGGATCGCCGCTGTTCAGACGTCCGAAATCGATCAACTGCTGAAGGCGTTCGCGGGTCGGGCCGAGGTCGTAAAGGCCGGCGAAGTGAGATGTCGGAATCGGGAGGCGGGGATGGAAGAAGCCCTGACGACCCAGCACGCGCGTGTTGATCGAGCTCAGCCAGGCGAACGTATGGCGGCCCGCGTTCGGCACTCCGGCTGGACTGCTTGGCGCATGCCAATAGCTGCGTAGATTGCGCAGCCGCTCGGCACTCGGGCTCCCCGCGATCAGTGCGGCAGTGATGGCCCCTGCCGATGAGCCCGTCACCCAGTCGATCGGCAACAAAAGAGAGGTGAGCGCTTCAAACACACCGCCATGATACGCGCCGAGGCCGAGACCGCCGGAGAATGCGATGGCAGTGAGGGGGCGCTCTGCTGGCGTCGTGCCGCTCGGCTCTGCTGTGGGATCGGTCAAGACCGGCGCCTGTTGCCGATGTGGAGGCCTGGGCTGATCACCGGTATCCCCTGTAACGGCGCGCATAGGCGTAGCGGGGATTGATGCCGCAATAGGCGTTCGTTCCCGATGCGCTCGCCATGCACTGACTGTAACTGGCGAACTGGCAATTGCCCGGATAGCCCCAGATCCGGCCCTGCAGGCAATAGCGATCTTGCGCGACCGCGGCGCTCGGGGCGGCAAAGCTGCCCATGATCGCGAGAGCGGCGGTAGCGGCGAGCAATCGATATGTCATCTGAAATCTCCAATTTCGACATTAAACGCGGCGCGTGACGCGGTGTTCCAAACGCGCGCGTGCACGCCAGTCGAGGCGATCGCTGATCGCGAGCGGGGCGGCGGACGATCTAAAGCGCGATGAAGTGAGGTTTGATTGCTGCAATCACGGAGGTGCGCCGCGGCGCCATGCGCGGCGTCGCCGCCAACATCGCTTATCGCCCGGTGCGCAACCGCGGCACGATCGGCGGCTCGCTCAGCCATGCCGATCCCGCCGCGGACTGGATTTCAGCCTGGAGAGCGGTCTGCGATCTCGACCGGCTGAAGGCGGAGACGATCGTTCGCGTACACGTCGCGGGCCTCGACGTGCTCGTGATCTGGAACGAGGGCGATATCATCGCATGCGATCGCGCGTGCCCGCACGAGCAGGCGGATCTCGGCTTGGGGCAGGTGAGGGCAGGGCGGCTGTACTGCCCGCGTCACGCCGCATCGTTCGATCTGCGCGACGGTGCGATCAATTCGGGATGGTCGAGCCCGCCGCTGCGGCTTTATCCGGTGCGGATCAAGGGCGAGCAAATCTGGATTGAGATGCAGGAGCGGCAGCCGAGGCGATGATGGCACTATGCTCCTGTTTTGCCCGACGAGTCAAAGCGATGGCGGTGTCGATCCGGCCTCGAAAATTGTCCTTTGAAAACAACGGCGTCTCTACTGTGCATGGGGTTGTTTTTGCAGTTTTAGTCCAGCAGTTGCCGAGCAGCCTCCACGAGAATGCCGTCCGGCCGCCGCAGCGCCTCGAGAATGGTGAAATGGTCGGCACCTTCGACCGGGATGAGCTTGCCAGCATCTTGCGCCAGAAACTACGCTCGCAAGATGGCCTCTATCTCTTGCGCTGCTGCGAGCAGCGAGCGGTCTTGTCCGCGCGCGGCGATGATCTGAAGGCCGAATGGAAGCCCGTGCCGATCGGTTTCGCACGGAATCGAAATCGCCGGCAGGCGGGCATGATTGACAAAGGGCGTGAACACCGCGTGGGCACGAGGGCTTGCGGCTTTTCCGCCGATCATGTCCGGGCCGAGCTGCGTCAGCGGCCACGCAGCGCATGGGACGGTTGGCGTCAGCAGCAGGTCAATCTCGGTGAAGAAAGCCGCGAAGGCATTGGCGATCGCGGCGCTCGCGAGCAGCGCTCCGGCAACTTCCGTACCCGACCAGGAGAGACCTCGCTCGATCTGCTTGGCGACATCGGGATCGAAGATAGTCGGATCCGTGCGGAAGGCGTTACCATAGAGCGCCGCCAGACCCGCATGCTGAAGCGGCATGATGGCGTCCTCCGTGGCGTTTGCCGACCAGACGGGATCGCGTTGCGTGATGCGCAAACCTGCCGCGGAAAGCCGTCGACAGCGGAGGCGAGCCCATTCGCGACGACATCGTCAATCGCGACATCGAGACCAAGGCGGGGCGAAAACGCGATGCGCTGACCGGCGGTGTCCTTGGCCTGCTGCGCAACGACGGCAGAATCGGGATCGCGTCCATCGAGGCCGGCCATGGCCTCGAACGCCAGCGTGATGTCGGCGACTTCGGCGGCGATCGGTGCAATGACGGAGAGACCGTAGAAGGGCTCGGCGAAACCTGGCCCATAGGGGATCGCGCCATAGGACGGCTTGAAGCCGGCGACCCCGACATGCGCCGGCGGCCTGCGACTCGAGCCGCCGGCATCTGTGCCGATCGCGAGCGGCACGAGGCCGGCAGCGACGGCCACGGCCGGGCCGCCCGATGAGCCGCCGGGTGTCAGCGCGGGATCGAGCGGATGCCGCGTCGGCCCATACAGCTGCGAGGTCGTGACGCCCTTGCAGGCGAATTCGGACGTCGCGCCGATCCCGACGATGACCGCTCCGGCGCTGCGCAGGCGCTCGATCGCGATCGCGTCCTGCGGCGCGATGAAGTTCGCAAACAGGCGCGAGCCTTGCGTCACGCGCCAGCCGCCGACCCAGATGTTGTCCTTGACGACGATGGGGACGCCGGCAAGCGGCATGGTCTCGCCGGCGCGCAGGCGAGCATCGACGGCTGCGGCATCGGCGAGCGTGCGTGCGGAATTGACCGCGACGACCGCGTTCAAGGCCTTTGCGGCCTCGATGCGGCCGAGGGCGGCCTTGGCGGTCTCGACAGCGGTCGTCCGTCCGGCGGCGACGTCGGCAGCAATCTCGCGCGCGCTATTTCTCGGCTTTGTCATAGCCTTCCCAGATCAGCGCCAATGTGCCGCAGAGAGCGAGGCAGGCCAAGGTGAAGAATGCCATGCCGAGACTGGCCACGCCATCCAGGATCGACACCAGCGCCGGCGCCGCAAGCAGGCCCGCATAGGAGGCTGTCAGCACCGCGCCGGTGGTTTCGCCGATCCGCTCCTGCGGGGCGAGGCGGGCGATCTCGGCGATGAAGACGCCGTTCCAGCCCGACGCCGTCAGGCCGAACAGTGCGGCAATGATGAATTGCCCGCCGCGACCGAGCGAAGCGCCGTTGAGGCCCAGCAGCGCGGCGCAGAATGCCATGCCGAGGCCAATGACGACGAGAATCGTCCGCGAGGCATCGAGGCGCATCGCGACATAGCCCCAGCCGAGCCGGCCGACGAGGCCGCCGGCTTGCGCGCAGGCGAGCGCCATGCCGGCCTCGATATGGCCAAGGCCGAGCTCGCGCGTGCCGAGCGTGACGAAGACCGTGTTGAGCGACACCTGCATCGCGCTGAACGGCATCGAGGCCAGCGCCAGCGTCGCGATCCGCCGGTCCGCAATCACCAGCGCCAGCCGCGCGCGGAGATCGAGCTTTGGCGGCGGAGCGACCTTGCCGGCATAAGCCGGCCGCAACCATTCGAACAACAGGATCGCGAGCAGCGCGCAGCCGCCTACAAACGCATAGCACCAGGCCGGTCCGAGCGAGATCGCGATCGCGGGCAGCGCGAGCGAGCCGCAAACCGCGCCGATCTGGTTGCCGGTCTGACGCACCGAGAACACGAAGGCGCGCCGCTCGGCGGTGACGAGCCGCGCCAGCAGCGCCGCGCTCGCGGGCGTCTCGGGCCCCATGGCAAGGCCGAGGCAAAGGCCTGCGGCGAGCAGCGCGGCGCTCGATCCGAGCGAAGCCAATGCCATGCCGACGACGATGGCCGCCGCACAGAGGCTCGCGATCCGCAGCGAGCCAAGGCGCGCGATGAAGCCGCCGCCCCAGAACGAGGCGGGGATGCCGACCGCGAACACAGCGCAGGAAAACATCGAGAGCTGCCAGACCTCGATATGCGCGCGCGGCGCGACCACGCCGGGCGCGAACAAGGCCAGCGCGACGAGGCCCTGCAGCGCGGTCATCGCTCCGAGGGCCGGCAGCAACGCCGGTGCTGGCCGAGCGGCCGTGTTTGCGTCTACCATAGCGGCGTGCTCATGGGAGGAACATCGTGGCAGGCGGCATTTCCATTCACGCGGTCGATGTGGCAAGCGGGCGCCCGGCGCAGGGGCTGCGCGTCGAGATCTGGCGGATCGATCCGGACTCGCTGCGCATCGCCGACGGGCGGCTCGGCGGCAATGGCGTGCTCGATCATGCCATCGCGCAAGGCGCCGGCGTGACGGCCGGCGAATACGAGGTGCTGTTTCATCTCGGCGAGTTCTTCGGCGAGCGCGACGGCTTCCTGACCGTGACGCCGTTCCGCTTCCGCATCAAGAACGTTGACGAGCATTTTCATCTGCCGCTGAAATTCACCCGCTGGGGCTATTCGCTGTTCCGCGGTGCCTGATCAATTCGTCAGCCGCCGCGACAGGCCGGTGACGCGCTCCATGATTGCGACCAGCGCGACGGTCGCGATGATCAGCACGCCCGACAGTGCGGCGATGGTGACATCCAGCTTGCCCTCGAGGTCCTGCCACATCCGGATCGGCAGCATGTCCGTGGCGGCATCACGCAGGAACAGCGACACCGGCACGTTGTCGAAGGACGACATGAAGGCGATGAAAGCGCCCGCGATGATGCCCGGGCGGATCAGCGGCAGCACGATGCGGCGGAAGGTGTAGAGGCGGCTGGCGCCGAGCACCGCCGAACTTTCGAGCAGGGTCGGCTCGAGCTGGGCGAGGGCTGCGACCGTGTTGCGCACGACATAGGGGACGCAGACCACGGTGTGGCCGATCACCAGCGTTAGCGGCGAGACCGGCAGGCCGACCAGCGAGAACAGCATCAGAGCGGCGAGGCCGAAGGCGAGGGCCGGCAGCACCAGCGGCGACATGAAGAGGGAATCGAGCAGCCGCGCCGATAGCGTGCGCGACCGCGAGATCGCGAGCGCCGCGGCGACGCCAAGCACGACTGACAGGCCCGTCGCCCACAGCGCCACGATCAGGCTGTTCTTGGCCGCGAAATGCAGCTGCCAGGCATTCCACAATTCGGCGTACCAGCGCAGCGAATAGCCCGGCGGCGGGAAGCGCAGCGAGAAGCCGCTGGTGAAGGAGACGATCAGCACCACGAGCGACGGCGCGATGATGATGACAAGCGCGATCACCGCGATCACGGTCATCACGAGCTCGAAACTGAGGGCTTCCAATGTGCGCCTGCGCCCGCGCATCATGCGCCTCCATAGCCGCGCGACATGCGACCGAGGGTGGTGAAGACCGAGACGACCGCGAGCACGGCGAGCAGGAAGATGATCGAGATCGCGGCCGCGAACGGCCAGTTCTGCAGTGTCGAGGCCTGCTGGTAGAGATACATCGGCATGAACAGCATCTGCCCGCCGCCGACCAGCGACTGGGTGATGAAGGCGGTGATCGCGGCGGCATAGGTCAGCGTGCAGCCGGCGATGACGCCGGGCAGCGACAGCGGCAGCACGATCCGGAAGAAGGTGCGCCAGCTCCCGGCGCCGAGCGAGCAGGAGGCATCGTCGAGATTGGGGTCGATGCGGCCGAGCGCGGTGATCAGCGGCAGCGTCATCAAGGGCATCTGCACCTGCGCCAGCGCGATCACCACGCCGAACTGGGTGTAGAGCAATTTTAGCGGCGTATCGATGACGCCGAGCGATTGCAGCGTCGCGTTGATGATGCCCTGGCGTCCGAGGATGACGATCCAGGCGAAGGTGCGCACCACGACGCTGGTCAAGAGCGGCAGCAGCACGATCAGGATGATGATGGTCTGAAGCCTTGGTCCGACCCGCTGATACAGCCAGGCGATGGGAAAGCCGAGCACGAGGCAGACCGCCGTCACCTCAGCCCCTAATAGCAGCGTCGAGCCGAGCACGCCGAGGCTGAAGGGATCGGTGAGGAAGTGCAGGTATTGGCCGAGCCCCCATTGGAGCCCGGCCGTGTCGTTGTGCAGCGAGAGCCAGAACAATTGCAGCAGCGGCGCGACGAAGAAGACCAGGAAGAACAGCGCCAGCGGCGCCGCCAATCCCATTCCGTAGGACGTCACGTCCCGTGATGCCGGTGCTGCGCCCATGACTCAAGCCTTCAATGTCTCAGATCTTGATCTCGCGGTTGAACCGCTCGATCCAGGCCGAGCGCTGCTCGTTGATCTTCTTCCAGTCCTGGAACACGAACTTCTTCTTCAGCTCGGCCGCGTCCTTGGCCAGCACGCGCGCGATCTCGCCGCCCATCGCCACCTTGGAATTGGTCGGCACGATCAGATAGGGCGGGTTCATCAGCGTGGTCTGCACTTCCGGCATCAAGGCCGCCTCGATCAGCTTGAAGGCGAGCTCGCGGTTCGGCGAATTCTTGACGATGTGGATCGTGGTCTTGAAGGCGATGGCGCCTTCCTTCGGCGCCACGAACTCGACCGGCACGCCGCGGGCTTTGAGGATCTGAATGGCGTTGAAATTGCCGGGCGAGATGTCGATCTGACCCTGCTGGAACAGGGTGGCGAGCGCGCCGGGATTGGCGGCGACCGCGGCGAGATTGGGCTTGAGCTCCTCCAGCGCCTTGAAGCCGGGATCGACATTGGCTTCGGAGCCACCGCGCATCTTGGCGATCTCGACCAGCCAGCCGGTGCCGAGCGTCGAGTTGAGGTTGGTGATGCCGACGCGGCCCTTGAACTCCGGTTTCCAGAGGTCGGCCCAGGAGGTCGGCGGCGTCTTGACGGCCTCGGGATTGTATGTGAGGCCGACGACCTGGAAGAATGGGGCGGGGCCCATCGGCTCCTGCGCCTCGGCGATCAGGTCCTTGTAGTAGGCGCTCTTCTCGACCGGATAGGGATCGACCAGGTCCTGGCCGATGGCGACGAGGGCCGGGCCGGGATCGTGCAGCATGACATCGATCGGCGGATTGGCCTTGGCGGCATTCACCTTGGCGATCTGGTCGACCGAGAGCATGGGGTCCAGCACGATCGCGGCGTCCGCGTTAGCCTTGCGGAACGCCGGCACCAGCACGGCCTTGTGCGCTTCCTCCCAGCTTCCCGTAAAGGTCGCAAACACCAGTGGACGGGCCTGGGCGTAGCTCAGGCCAGGAAATGCCTTCATGGCGCCGAGTGTGAGCGCGGTGGTCAGCAGGCTTCTGCGATTCATGATCATGTCGAACTCCCCTCTGGACAGAAACTGAATTCAAAGCGTTGCGGGAAAGGCGTTGGCGAGCGACGGGGCGAGCGGCGCGAGACGCACCGCCGCGCCGTTCTCCAGCGCGCGCGTCTCGCCGATGCGCGCCTGGGAGACCTTGACGCCGGAGCCATCGGCGGTGGTGACTTCGTGCACGACGGTGGCGCCCAGCGGCAGCGACATGCCGATCACGCCGGCAAAGCCGGTCTCGTCGCCGACGAATTGCAGATGCTCGGGACGGATGCAGACCGTGACGCGGCCGCCTTCGCTGAGCGTACCGCCCGCGGGACGCGCGATGATCTCCGCGCCGGCATCGAGGCGCACCTTTGCCGCCGTGCGGTCCGCCGAAACCACGACGCCGGGCATGCGGTTGGTTGAGCCGACGAAGGTGTTGACGAACAGCGTCTGCGGACGGTCGTAGACGTCCGACGGCGAGCCGAACTGCTCGAGCTTGCCATGGCTCAGCACGGCGACACGATCGGCCATGGACAGCGCTTCTTCCTGGTCGTGCGTCACGATCAGCGTGGTGATGCCGGAGACGCGTTGCAGCCGCTTGACCTCGATCTGCATGTCCAGCCGCAAATTCTTGTCGAGCGCGGCGAAGGGCTCGTCGAGCAGCAAGATCGACGGCTTGATCGCGAGCGCGCGGGCGAGCGCAACGCGCTGCTGCTGCCCGCCGGAGAGCTGACGCGGCAGCCGCTCGGCCATGGTCGGGAGCTGCACCAGCTCCAACAGGCGCTGCGCCTCGCGCTGCCGCGTCACATTGTCGATGCCGCGGGCGGCGAGGCCGTAAGCGACGTTCTCGCTGATCGACAGGTGCGGGAACAGCGCGTAGTTCTGGAACACGATGCCGACGGCGCGCTTGTTCGGCGGCAGCGCATCGACGATGTCGTCGCCGATGATGATCCGCCCCTGCGTCTGCGCGATGAAGCCCGCGATGATGCGCAGCAGCGTGGTCTTGCCGCAGCCGGACGGGCCGAGCAGGGCGATGATCTCGCCGCCCTTGATGTCGAGATTGATGTTCTCGACCGCAAGCGCGCCACTTGGATACCGGTGGGTGACCGCATCGACGACGAGCGATCGGCCGCTTGGCGCATCAGCCATGGTGTTGCCTCCCGTTGCCCCAAGGAGAAAGCAAGTCTCGTGCCCGCGCCTGTCGCTTTTCGGCGAGCGTTTTGGCATGGTGGCCCGATGACATCGGATCGATCGATATGCGACCTCACGGCCACGGAGCTTGCGCGCGCCATTGCGAGGGGCGAGCTGTCCTCCCGTGACGCCATCGAAGCGCATCTGGCCCGGATTGCGAGCCTCGACGCCCGATTGGCGGCATTCGTGACGGTCGATGCGGACGGCGCCCGCCGCGCTGCGCAGATGTGCGATGCGGCCTCTGCGCCGATCGGCCCGCTGCATGGCGTGCCGATCGCGATCAAGGACCTCACCGACACGGCGGGACTTGCGACGACTTACGGCTCGGTGCTGTTCCGCGATCACGTCCCGGCCGAGGACGATCTCATCGTGGCGCGGCTGCGGCGCGCTGGCGCGATCATTTTGGGCAAGACCAACACGCCGGAGTTTGGCTTTGGTGCGGTCTGTAACAACAGATTGCGCGGGCCGACACGCAATCCGTTCGATCTCGCGCTGACCTCCGGCGGATCGTCCGGCGGCTCTGCCGTCGCCGTCGCGACCGGCATGGCGCCGCTGGCGCACGGCACCGATTTCGGTGGCTCGGTGCGCACGCCCGCCAGCTTCTGCGACGTTGCTTCGATCCGGCCGACCCCCGGCCGCATTCCGTCGCCGCGCCGGCCGCTCGGCTGGGACATGCTGGCCACGCACGGTTTTCTCGCCCGCAGTGTCGACGATCTCGAGCTTGCGCTGTCGGCCTGCGCCGGAGGCGATGCGAATGATCCGCTCTCGCTCCACGGCGCCGGCGATGATCGACCCATCGCTGGCCGTCCCCGGATTGCCGCTACGCCCGATTTCGGTGTCGCGCCGGTTGCGTGCGAGGTTCGTGCGCGCTTCGCTGCGGCTTGCGAGGCGCTCGCGCGTGTTGGCGATGTCGAGCTGTCCTCGCCCGATTGTGGCGGGGCGATCGAAACCTTTGGTACGCTGCGCGGCGCGCACATCGCGAGCAGCTATGGCGAGTTGCTGAGGATGCGTCGTACCGAGCTCACTCCGACGGTGATCTGGAACATCGAGGCCGGCGCAAGGCTGTCCGCGGAGGCTTACCTGAACGCCGAACGACGCCGCACCGTGATCTATCGCAGCTTTCGCGCGCTGTTCACCCGTGCCGATATCCTGGTCGCGCCGGCTGCGTCGGTCTTCCCCTGGCCGAACGAGATCAGCGACGTCACCGCGATCGACGGGGCGGCGCTGGAGACGCCGATCGATTATCTCGCCGTTACTTTCATCGTGTCGCTGGTCGGCTTTCCGGTCCTGACTTTGCCGGTGCCGCGAGGCGAGAATGAGCTGCCCTTCGGCATCCAGGTCATCGCGCCGCCGGGGTGCGAATCCCGCTTGTTTGCCTTCGGCCGCAGCCTCGAGAACGAACTGGGTTTTTCGCATCGCCGGCCGCCTCTCTGATCAGCTGTCGCGATGCTCGAGCCGGGCGGCGAGCGCATCGGCAAGGCCGATGGTCGGCTTCGCGGCGGGGCGGCGGAACGCGCCTGCGCTCGCCTTACGCAGGTGCAGCGCATGAAGCGCTTCGGCTTGCTTCACGGAGGCGATGACCTGATCGACCACGGGGACAGGGATCCGGTCGGCGACGCGCTCGGCAAGGCCGGACAGCGGCGCGCCCGCAAAGATCAGCACATCGGCCTCGTCCTCGACGATGGCGCGCTGGGCGAGTTCGACCAGCACGTCTTCCTTCTCGGCGCCGACCTCGGAGATCGCCTGAAACGGTGTATCGAGCATGCGGATGCCGGCGCACCGCTCCCACAGCCCGTGGGCGCGGACGCATTCCTCGTACCAAGGGCCCAGGGCCTGGGCGAAGGTGACGATGGCAAAGCGGCGTCCGGCCATGCAGGCGGTCAGCATGGCGGCTTCCGCCATGCCGATCACGGGGATGTCGAAGGTCTCGCGCGCCGCGAACAGGCCGGGATCGCCGAATGCCGCGATGATTGCGGCATCGACCTTCATGTGCTGCTCGGCCAACATCTCCAGTGCAATGGCGCCGCCGATCTGCGCTTCGGTGCGCGTGGCGATATAGGGCACGCCGCGGGTCGCGGTGCAGGGGATCAGCTCGGTGCCGGAGGAAGCGGCGCGCTGCCCGACTCCCAGCATCAGCTGCGTGACCTCGGTGCTGGTGTTCGGGTTGAGCAGCAGCAGCTTCATGATTATGCCGCCGTCCGTTTGGCCTGAGGGGCGGCGAGGACTTCGAGCAGCGCCGTGCCGGTGCGCGCGACGTGGGCGCCGAGCAGGCGGCCGGCGGCTTCGCCGTCGCGTGCCTCCAGCGCGGCCAGGATGTCCGCGTGTTCGTCGACCGAATTGCTCCAGCGCCTGTTCGCGCCGAGCGCGAGATAGCGCGCGCGTTCGGCGCGGGAGATCAGCGTCTCGTGGGCTTCGCGCAGCGGCGTGTTGCGGGCCATGCGGACGATGGTGTTGTGAATCTCGCCGTTGATGGTGAAATAGTCGTCGAGCTTGCCGTTGCGGTGATGACCCTCCATGCGGGTCTGAAGCGTGCGCAGGCGGGCGAGGTCGCGCTCGGTGGCGCGCTCCGCGGCGAGCTCGGCGGCGAGCCGCTCGATGCCGGCGAGGGCCTCGAACAATTCCGAGATGCCGTCCACTGCGATATCGGCAATGCGCGGGCTGCGGTTGGGACGAAGCTCGATCAATCCTTCAGCCGCCAGCACCTTCATCGCCTCGCGCAAGGGGGTGCGCGACACGCCGAGCTCCTTCGACAGCTTCGTCTCCTGGGTTTGCGAACCCGGCGGCAGCTCGCCGCGAATGATCATCGTCCGCATCCGCGCCGCGGCACGCTCATGCAGGCCCATCCGCTTGAGTTTGGGCGACTTTCGTCCCTTTGACGCTTCCGATTTTGGCTGCACGCGTGCCTCACTTCTCACGTTGGATCTTAGCCGTTTCCGGCCCTTTGGCCTGCCCAAAATATCGACGTATCTCGCTGAAAACAATGTCATAGCGCGCAAATTGTATGCAGCATGCAGAAACTGGATTGCCTTGCGGCGAAGGGCGGCGGATGATCGTTTCCGACGCGCGAGATCCCGCGCATTCGAAACGGAGCAGGTGATGCGGACGAGTTTGCGACTGGGCCTCGTGGTAATGGCGGCGATGCTTGGCGGAAGCGATCTCGCCTCCGCGCAGGCGGCGAAGATCAAGCTCGGCTACGCCAAATGTGCGCACTGTCTGCCGATGTCGCTGATCCCGGGCTTGGCGAAGAGCATCGAGGTCGAGGCGACCGGCTTCAACTCGGGCAATGACGTGCTCACCGCCCTGGTCTCGAAGAGCATCGACGTCGCGCAGGTGACCTATCTCCATTACATCACCGCGCTCGACAAAGGTTTCGACATCGTCGCCGTCTCAGGTCAGATCAATGGCGGCTCGGAATGTCTCTCCTCCGCGAAGCTGAACCTTCCCCCTGAAGACTGGGCGACGTTCAAGACGACCGTTGCGAAGGCGAAGAGCGACGGTCAGCCGCTCAAGGTCGCGGCGTCCCGCGGCAATGCGCAGGACATCCACATGCGCGGCGCGTTCCTCAAGCAGGGCGTCGATCCCAACAAGGACATCCAGTTCATCAACATCCCCAATCCGTCAGATCATCTCGCCGCGCTCCAGCGCGGCGAGGTCGACATGATCTGCTCGGTCGAGCCGTTCGCCTCCCAGATCCGGCTCGCCGGCGCCGGCAAGCATTTTGTGCTGCCGTATGAGCAGGCTGCGGGAAATCTCACGAATCTGATCGTCACGCGTTCGGATGTGATCGCGGGCCAGCGCGCCGGCGTCCAGGCCGTCGTCGGCGCCGTGGTCGAACTCGACAACAAGCTGATCGCCGACAAGGGGCCGTGGGTCGAGGTCATCAACAAGCTCACCGGCCTCGACAAGAATGTGGCGACCGAGGCGCTGAAGAACGCTTCGCCCGATCCTGCGATCCATCGCTCGCAGACGCTGGCGATCGCCGCGATGATGCGCGACCTCAAATACATCTCGAAGGACGTCTCCGCGGAAGCGGAGAAGAACATGGATTATTCGTTCCTGGAGCAGGCCACCGGAAAGGCCAAGAATGACCTCGGTTACTGATGTCTCTCCCGCAAGGCCGGCGTTTCGGCTGACGCGGGCATTCCAGGGGCTCGAACGCCTCGTCGTACCCGCGCTGCTGATCGCGGGCTGGGAGGCCTTTGCCCGCAGCGGCATGCTTCCGCCGGCGCTGTTGCCGGCGCCGAGCGCGGTGCTGCATGCGCTGGGCGACTGGGTGTTCGGTTTCGACGAGACCACGCAGACCTATTCGGGGCACTGGCTGCGTGACGCGCTCGCCAGCGCGCTTCGCGTGTTCGGCGGCTTTGCGCTGGCAAGTCTGCTCGGCATCCTCGCGGGAGTCGCGATCGGCTGGTCGCGCTTGTTCGAGAAGACGCTGGAGCCCACGCTGCAGATGCTGCGTCCGATCCCGCCGGTCTCCTGGATTCCGCTGGCGATCATCTGGTTCGGCATCGCCGACAAGCCGGCGGTCTTCCTCGTCTTCCTCGGCGCCTTCTTTCCGGTGCTGATGAACAGCATCCACGGCGTCAAGACCGTTGACCACAATCTCGTGCGTGCCGGCGCGATGATGGGCGCCAATAGCCGGCAGATGCTGACCGACATCGTGCTGCCGGCGGCGCTGCCGTCGGTCTTTGCGGGCTTGCGCATCGCGGTCGGATCGGCCTGGATGCTGACTGTCACGGCCGAGATGGTCGCGGTGAAGAGCGGCCTCGGCTACGTCTTGTGGGATTCCTATTACTTCCTGCGCTACGACATCGTGCTGGCTGCGATGATCTCGATCGGCCTGCTCGGCTATCTCTCCGACCTCGGCCTCAAGGCGATCATGGCGCGCACGCTGCGCTGGCAGCAGACGACCACCGTGCAGGGAAGGGCGGGCTGATGGCGGCAATCGAGCTTCGCAACATCGTCAAGGTGTTCTCCGACAAGCGCCGCGGCCGGGACCTCTTGACGCTGGACAACATCAATCTCGACATCGAGTCCAACGATTTCGTCTGCCTGCTCGGCCCCTCCGGCTGCGGCAAGTCGACACTCCTGAACATCATTGCGGGCTTCGAGCAGGCGACAAGCGGCCGCGCGCTGGTGGACGGCAAGCAGGTGGAGCGGCCCGGCTCGGACCGCGGGGTGGTGTTCCAGCAGCCGACGCTAATGCCGTGGCTGACCGCAATCGACAACATCGCCTTCCATCTCAAGCTCAAGGGGGTCGCCAAGGCCGAGCGCCACGACCGCGCCATGGAGTTCATCGATCTCGTCGGCCTGCGCGGCTTCGAGCATCATCACCCTTCCGAAATGTCGGGCGGCATGAACCAGCGCGTCGGCATCGCCCGCGCGCTGCTGATGAACCCGAGCGTGATCCTGATGGACGAGCCGTTCGCGGCGCTGGATGCCCAGACCAAGCTCGAAATGCAGGAGGAGCTGGTCGCGATCTGGCAGAAGCGCCGCTGCACGATCGTGTTCGTCACTCATAGCGTCGACGAGGCCTTGGTGCTCGGCAACAAGATCGTGGTGATGACCAGGCGGCCGGGCCGGATCCGCGAGGCCGTCACTTTCGACCTGCCGCGCCCGCGCGACATCACCAGCCCCGAATTCAACGACGCCAAGCGCCACATCCTGGCTTTGATCCGGGAGGAGTCGACGCGGCTTGCGCAGGCGTCGTAAGGTATCGCCATGCGCAAGCGTCTCGGCATGATCACGCCATCCTCCAACTCGGTGCTGGAGCCCGTCACCAGCGCCATGCTGCATGGCGTGGCTGATGTCACCGCACATTTCTCGCGCTTTCGCGTCACCGAGATTGCGCTCGACGCCGCCGCGCTGAGCCAGTTCGATGCCTCGGTGATGCTGCCGACCGCGGACCTGCTGACCGATGCCAAGGTCGACGCGATTGCCTGGAATGGCACCTCCGCAAGCTGGCTCGGTATCGGCCGCGACCGGAGCCTGTGCGAGGCGATCACGGCGCGCGCGGGCGTCCCGGCGACAACGTCGACGCTCGCCTGCATCGATGCCGCCCGCTCGCTCGGCGCCAAGCGCGTCGGCCTGGTCTCGCCCTATACGGACGATGTGCAGCGGCGGATCGCCGACGTCTGGGCCGAGGAGGGGATCGCCCCGCACGCCGAGCGGCACCTCGGCCTGCGCGACAATTTCTCCTTTGGAGAGGTCGCGCCGGCGACCATTGCGGACATGATTCGCGCCGTGGCGGCGGAGGGAGCAGATGCGATCGTCATCCTCTGCACCAATCTCGACGGTGCGGCGCTTGCGGCCTCGCTCGAACGGGAATTGGACGTCGCTGTGCTCGACTCGGTCGCGGTCACGCTGTGGCGGACCCTCGGTCTCGCCTGCGGCGACATCAGGGCCCTTGCGGGGTGGGGCCGCATATTCCAGACATCCGCGGCCATCAAGTGACGGAGGCGCACGTGACCCAGCTCGATCTCGCCATTCGGGGCGGCACCATCGTGACGGCCAGCGACGAGTTCCGCGCCGATATCGGCATTCGCGACGGCCGAATCGTCAGCATCGCCGATCATCTCGAGGGCGCGGCGCAGGAGATCGACGCGACCGGCCTGCTGGCGCTGCCGGGGGGCATCGACAGCCACGTCCACATCTCCCAGCCCTCGGGCCCCGACGTGGTGATGGCCGATGATTTTGCCTCGGCGACACGCGCGGCGGCTGCCGGCGGCAACACCATGGTGCTGCCCTTCGCGCTGCAGGAGAAGGGGACCTCGCTGCGAACCTGTGTCGAGAACTATCGCAAGCTCGCCGAAGGCGAATGCTATATCGATACCGCGTTCCACCTCATCATCTCCGACCCGACCGCAGTCGTGCTCGGGCAGGAGCTGCCGGCCCTGGTCAAGGACGGCTACACCTCCTTCAAGGTGTTCATGACCTATGACGACCTCGTGCTCAGCGACAAGCAGCTGCTCGAGGTGTTCGAGGTCGCGCGCCGCGAGGAGGCGCTGGTCATGGTCCATTGCGAGGGCTATGACGCCATCCGCTTCCTCACCAGCAAGCTGGAGCGCGAAGGCCATATCGCGCCCTATTATCACGGGGTGTCGCGGCCCCAGGCGGTCGAGCGCGAGGCGACGCACCGCACCATCAGCCATGCCGAGGTGATTGGCGTCCCCATCATGATCGTGCACGTCTCCGGTCGCGAGGCGATGGAGCAGGTGCGCTGGGCGCAGCAGCGCGGCTTGCCGGTGCATGCAGAGACCTGCCCGCAATACATCACGCTGACGGCCGACGACATGAAGGGCCTCAACATGGACATCACGGGCGCGAAATATGTCTGCTCGCCGCCGCCGCGCGATGTCGAGAGCCAGCAAGCGATCTGGGAAGGCATCACGTCGGGTGTGTTCCAGACCTTCTCGTCCGACCATTGCCCGTTCCGCTACGACGATCCCAAGGGCAAGCAGACGCCGAACGCCCGCACCTCGTTCCGCTGGGTGCCGAATGGCATCCCCGGTGTCGAGACGCGGCTGCCGATCCTGTTCTCAGAAGGCGTCTCGAAGGGACGCATCACCCTGCAGAAGTTCGTCGAGCTGACCGCGACCAACCATGCAAGGATCTATGGTCTTTATCCGCGCAAGGGCTCGATCGGTGTCGGCTTTGATGCCGATATCGTTCTCTGGGATCCCAAATTGAAGAAGCCCATCCGGCAGACCGATTTGCATCACGGCTCGGACTACACGCCCTGGGAAGGGTTCGAGGTCACAGGATGGCCGGTGACGACGATCGCCCGCGGAGAGGTGGTCTTCACCAAGGGGCGGATCGTCGGTGCCAAAGGTGCAGGCCAAGTGCTGAGCCGGGGCAAGTCGAGCCTGATCTGATCCGGCCACGGGCAGCGTCGATCGGCTGCTGCGGTCCGGCGGTTGGACCGATCAGCACGAAGCGGACATTGCTGATGCCGATGAAGCGCAGGATTTCCCGCAAGTAAGGCGTTGCCATATTGATGCGGCCGCGGTTCATGCCGGTGGCAAAATCGCTGCCGCTCTCGGCCCACTTCAGAAGGCTCGACAAGCTGACCACGGCCAAGGCCGCGCCGTGGAAGGCGCGCTTTCCGGTGTTCACTGAGATCAAGCAGGAAGGTGACTTCGCGCGCGCCTATTGAGATAGTGGCTCTGCGTGGTTTCACCCCGATCGCAGGATCCGCAACATGACTGACGGCTTCACCATCCGCTCGATCGAGGCGTTCTGCTATCGCTATCCACTGGCGACGCCGGTTGTGACGTCGTTCGGCAAGATGCTCAACCGTCCCGCCGTCTTTGTTCGCGCTGTCGATGAAGACGGCGTCGAGGGGTGGGGTGAATCCTGGTCCAACTTTCCGGCGCCCGGCGCGGAGCATCGCGCCCGGCTCGTCAACGAGGTGCTTGCGCCCGGCCTTGTCGGTCGCAAATTCGACGGTCCCGCTCAGGCTTTCGAGACCTTGACCAAGGGCACCGAGGTGCTGGCGCTTCAATGCGGCGAACCGGGACCATTTGCGCAGGCGATCGCCGGTATCGATCTCGCGCTATGGGACCTCTCCGCACGCCGCCAGCGTTCGCCGCTCTGGCGGCTTCTGGGCGCGCACTCCGATACGATCAAGGTCTATGCCAGCGGCATCAATCCCGGCGGTGCGGCACAGACAGCGGAGGCAGCGCTCGCGCGCGGTCACCGTGCGCTGAAGCTGAAGGTCGGCTTCGGCATCGAGACCGACCTTGCCAATTTGGCCGCGCTGCGCGGACTTGTCGGCGCCGGCATGCTTGCCAGCGATGCCAATCAGGGCTGGTCAACGGCTCAGGCGCTTCAGATGCTGCCGCGGCTTGCCGAATTCGATCTGCGCTGGTTGGAGGAGCCGATCCGCGCCGATCGCCCGCGCGAGGAGTGGCGCAGGCTGCATGCCCGCGGCGAAGATGCCGATCGCCGGCGGCGAGAACATTTCGAGCGTCGAAGCCTTCAACGACGTTCTGTCGGAAGGCGTGCTTGGCGTGGTTCAGCCCGATATTGCGAAATGGGGCGGCCTCAGCCTCTGTGCCGGTCTGGCTCGCGACATCCTGGAGGCGGGAAAGACGTTTTGTCCGCACTATCTCGGCGGTGGTCTCGGCCTGCTTGCATCCGCGCATCTTCTCGCCGGTATCGGAGGTGATGGCTGGCTGGAAGTCGATGCCAACGATAACCCACTGCGCGATCTGTTCTGTGGCTCGATCGTCAATGTGAGGGAAGGAACCGTTCAGCTGGGCGAAGACCCCGGGCTCGGAATAGTGCCCGATCTTGCCTCGATCGAGCGCTATCGCAGCATCTAGACCAGAGTGACAGGACCTGCTGGCTTTCGGCCGCAATTTGCGGTGTGCACCGGCGATCAAGAAAGATCTCATCGCAGCCGAGGAGAGCAGAATCCGGTCGCCCAGCAAACGACTCAAACGAGAGCCGCAGCTCCCGGTGTTCGCTGATGAAGCAAGCGGCAGCATCGCGGCGCGCCAACACTTCTTTCAAGGACACACCTCCGCATTCTCGCGGCGCCTTCCGCCCGAGCTTTGCTTCGTCGCTCCACCCTCTGAAAACCAAGAGCAACTGTGGCGAAGTAGCCCGGCGATCGGCCGGCCTCAAGGCTGGCGCTGGCGCGCCCCCGCCTGCGGCGGCTGACGGCCTTGACCCCGTCCGCTCACCGGTCTGTTGGCTTTGCATGCGCTCGG
>Ga0209389_1000008_pt1 | contig 227385 bp, 222 predicted proteins | sample CowpearedBW_FD_187526 | JGI IMG/M metagenome (GOLD analysis project Ga0209389, IMG submission 187526) | Root nodule microbial communities of legume samples collected from California, USA - Cow pea red BW (SPAdes) (version 2) | ecosystem: Host-associated > Plants > Roots > Nodule | place: USA... | reverse complement strand
TCAAACCCATAACGATACTGGTCGACGTCGATGCGCTTCACGCGCTCGACCGTCTCTTGTACGGCTGGCATTCCATCCTCCGCTCGCGGTTTCAAGGACCGCGGTGGATCAAACTCGGACGAGTATTCCGTCTATTACGATGTTTTTTGGCGGAAAGCACGCACCTAGAACCATTCAAGCCGTGTTTCGTCGCCTAGCCCTTAAGTAGGTTATTACCGAGCTTTCGCCAAGCCTCTAACGCTCGATTGATCTCCTCGAGTTCCGTGGACCAGCCAAGACTGAGGCGCACCGCTCCCTGGGCGGCAATGGGATCGTACCCCATGGCCGAAAGCACGTGGGACGGCTGGACCTTTCCCGATGAACAGGCCGAACCTGACGACACGGCGACGCCTGCGAGGTCAAAGCCGATCACAGCGGTCTCGGCCTTCAGGCCTGGCGCGGTGAAAAGGACGGTATTTGGCAACCGCTCCACGTCGTCCGCAAAGACCGTTACCCCAGCAACGGCGCGAAGGCCATTTTCCAAATGATTCCTGAGGGTTGCCATTCGCTTCGCATCCTCCGGCAGAGCCTGAAGCGCCACTTTGACCGCCGCGCCAAAGCCGGCGATCCCAGCGACATTCTCGGTGCCCGCACGGCGGTTGAGCTCCTGCCCGCCCCCACGCAGAACCGGCTCCAGGCCGGCGAGCCCTTCCGCCACCGCCAGCGCGCCAACCCCCTTCGGGCCGCCGATCTTGTGCGCAGAAAAGGTCGCAAGGTCTGCGCCCACAGTCTTGATATCGAACGGAATTTTGCCGAGCGCCTGAATCGCATCGACGTGCAGGAGGCCGCCGGCCTCATGAACGATCCGCGCGGCCTCTGCGACCGGCTGGAGCGCGCCCGTCTCGTTGTTGGCGACCATGATGGAGACCAGCGCCGGCGGGCCGCCACCGAGCTGGTCCCTCAAATCCTCAAGGTCGATGACGCCGGAATGCGTCACCCGAATCTGACCGATCTTGTCCGCCGGGAACCGGCCGCCCGCCAACACCGAGGCATGCTCGATTGCGGAGACCAGCAGTCGCTCGACGGGTCCGCCCGTCGGCCCCCGCAGGCCGGGCGACAGCGCCAGCCCGTTGGCTTCGGTTCCGGCTGAGGTGAAGATGACGTTCCGCGGTAGCGCACCTACTGCGGTGGCCAGCGTGGCACGGGCCTCCTCGACCAGGCGCCGCGCCTCCCTGCCCTCGGCATGGACCGAGGATGGATTGCCGATCAGGTCGTATGCAGCCAGCATCGCAGCCCTCGCCTGAGCGCGGAGCGGCGTGGTCGCGTTCCAATCGAGATAGACCCGGGTCGGCATTGAGTAAGATATTACCTCAAATCAAAGGGGCATTTCCGTCGTCCCGACATGGGCCGCGGACAGGCACTTGGCAACCATGATTCCGAATGATGCGGTCGCGGTGACGCGACCATGACACGCTAACGTCTTGAACCCGTTGGGCGATGTTCAAGATGCTTGCTTTTTGACCCTGTGCCTATGTTAGAACGCGCACCGTCAGTCACCGCGCGCCGTCAGCGCATCACCGCACGACGCGCCCTCTCACTCTTCATTGCGCTTTCGTCGGCATCTGCCGATGAAGCCACAATCGGTTGATTGCCGAGGTCGCCTCCAGGAAATCAATCAAGAGATCATCGATGCCCGAAGTCATTTTTACCGGCCCTGCCGGCCGTCTCGAAGGCCGCTACCATCCGGCCAAGCAGAAGAACGCGCCGATCGCGATGATCCTGCATCCGCATCCGCAGTTCCACGGCACGATGAACCATCAGATCGTGTACCAGTGCTACTACGCCTTTGCACATCGCGGCTTCTCCGTGCTGCGCTTCAATTTCCGCGGCGTCGGCCGTAGCCAGGGCTCGTTCGACCATGGCACCGGCGAGTTGTCGGATGCGGCCGCAGCGCTCGATTGGGCGCAGACCATCAATCCCGAAGCGCGCGCCTGCTGGGTCGCCGGCTTCTCCTTCGGCGCCTGGATCGGCATGCAGCTCCTGATGCGCCGCCCGGAGGTCGAAGGCTTTATCTCGATCGCGCCGCCTGCCAATCTCTACGACTTCTCGTTCCTTGCGCCCTGCCCGTCCTCAGGCCTGATCGTGCATGGCGAGAAGGATGCGGTGGTGCCGCCCAAGGACGTCAACACGCTGGTCGAGAAGCTGAAGACGCAGAAGGGCATCGTGATCGACCAACAGGTCATTCCCGGCGCCAATCACTTCTTCGACGCCAAGCTCGAGCCGCTGATGGAAACCATCACGGCCTATCTCGACATGCGCCTCGCCAACGTGCGCTGAGGCCCTATAGCGCTAAGGTCCTGTAGCCCGGATGGAGCGCAAGCGAAATCCGGGAAACTCCATCCGCAGACACAGGGCCCCGGATTGCGCTTCCGCTCCATCCGGGCTACGGGACTGAGTTCGCCGCTCAAGCCAGCTTGAGTGCGACGATCCCCGTCAGTACAAGCGCGATGCCCGCAAGCTTCACCGCGCTCAAGGTTTCGCCGAACAGAACGACACCCAGCAGGAACGTGCCGGCCGCGCCAATGCCGGTCCACACCGAATAGGCAACGCCGACCTCGAGCACCTTCAAGGCACGCCCGAGCAGGAAGACGAAGGCGGCGAGCAGCACCAGCGAGGCAGGCTCCAGCCTGCGCGCGTGTAACCTTCCGCATATTTCATCGAGATCGCCCAGCCGACATCGAGCGCGCCGGCGATCACCAGCATGAGCCAGGCCGTGGACTGCGACATTGGCGTAGCCTCAGGCCGCGAGCTTCAAGAGATGCGCATCGTGCCGCACGAGGAAGGCCCGCAGCAATTGCGGATAGTCCGTCCCGACTGCGGTGCGCACGCTCGGGCGCTTCGCGAGCTCGGCCCGCCACCCGCGGACCTTGGGCAGATCGCTGAAGATGCGAAGCTCGGTCAATTCATCGAACACATCGAAATAGCGGAAGATCGGGGCGAACACTGCGTCGACGAGGCTAAACGCATCGCCCGCGAAATACGGCCCTGCGCCAAGCGCGGCTTCCACGCGCGCGAATTTGGCCGCGAGCGCCTGGCGCTTGCTCTCGAATGTCGCCGGATCGGTCGTCGTCTCCAGCCCCCAGAGGTCGCCGAGGATCGCCGAGCCGAACTCCATCCAGGCGCGGTGCTCGGCACGTTTCAGCGCATCCGCCGGATGCAGCTTCGCGCCTGTTTGCGTGTCTTCGATGTACTCGCAGATCACGTTGCTCTCGAACAACGCAACCTCGCTCTTGTCGGTCGCAACCACCAGCACCGGCACCTTGCCGAGCGGCGATAGCTTCAGGAACCATTCGGGCTTGTTGGCCAGATCGATATCGATCCGCTCGAACGGCACGCCCTTCTCCTTGAGCGCGATGACGGCACGCTGCACGTAGGGACAAAGCTTGTGGCTGATCAGTTTGAGCGAAGCGGTCATGGTGGCGATCTCGGCGGTCAAATGCAACTGCATCTATATAGATGCAATTGCATTAACTCGTCAAGGTCGATGCATCTGCATCAACTGCCTGTGACTTCAGGGCCGTGCGATCACCCCGCCCGTCATCGGCATCGGCACGCCCGTGGTCGCCGGATAGGACAGCGGCAGGCCCTTCAGTCCGCGGGCGGCGAGGAAGCCGAAGGCCTGCGCCTCGATGGCGTCGGAGGCCCAGCCGAGCGTTTCGGCGGCCTCGACGGTGGCCGAGCCCACCCGCTCGCGCAGCATCCGCAGCATGGTGAGGTTGCGAGCCCCGCCGCCGCAGACGATCCAGCTGCGCGGCCGCCGCGGCAGCAATGGAATGACCCGGGCGATCGCCGCCGCGGTAAAGGCGGTCAGCGTCGCGGCGCCGTCGGCCGGCGGCATGTCGCCGAGCTTCAGCGCAGCAAAATCATTGCGGTCGAGCGACTTTGGCGGCGGAGCTGCAAAGAACGGCAGCTCCAGTGCGCGCGCGATCCAGGCCTCATCAGCCTTGCCGAGCGCGGCGAATTTTCCTTCGGCATCGAACGCCTGGTTCATGGTGCGGTACATGAAGTCGTCGAGCAGCGCATTGCCGGGCCCGGTGTCGCAGGCGATCAGCGTGTCGTTGCCGTCGATATAGGTGATGTTGGAGACGCCGCCGATATTGACCACGACAATCGGCCCCTCGCGCTCGAGCGAATTGGCCAGCGCCCGATGGTAAACCGGCACGAACGGCGCGCCCTGCCCGCCGGCCTCGACGTCGGCGGCGCGGAAATCATGCACCACTGGGATATGGATCGCCTTGGCCAGCGCCGGCCCATCGCCGATCTGCACCGTCAACCGCTTTTCGGGCCTGTGCAGCACGGTCTGGCCGTGGAAGCCGACGATGTCGATGTCCTCCGGCCTCATCCGGTTCTGCGCGACGAAAGTGGCGACCGCCTCAGCATGGGCCCGCGTCACCACGCGCTCGGCCTCGGCCAGGATCCCCGGCCGAGCATCGCGTTGGGACAGGTGCACGGCCTCGCTCAGCGCCTGGCGCAGCAGGTTGCGCTCAGCGGGACTATAGGGCCGGTAGCCGGTCGGCCCGAACGCCTTCACCTGCTTACCGTCGGTTTCGATCAGCGCGACATCCACACCGTCCAGCGAGGTGCCGCTCATCAAACCGAGTGCCGTCAACATCATGGATCAGCGTCCTCAAAAGACCTGCCCTGGCATGCCGATCTTGTGCCAGAGGGACACATCTTATAATGCCACAGCGCCAAGTTGGCGGGTGGCAATCGAGTTCCCATGCAAGACTCTTAAATTGCCCCCAAAACAGTAAACCAAGAATTGTCAGGCACGCCGACAGATGACTGCATTTAAATCGGATTTCCTCAATACCCTGCAGGAACGTGGATTCATCCACCAGTGCTCCGATTTCGAGGGGCTGGACGCGCTCGCCGCCAAGGGTGAGGCGACCACCTATGTCGGCTACGATTGCACGGCCCCCTCGCTGCATATCGGCAACTATCTGACCATGATGATGCTGCACTGGCTCCAGCAGTCGGGCAACAAGCCGATCACGCTGATGGGCGGCGGTACCACGATGGTGGGCGATCCCTCCGGCAAGGACGAGACGCGCGCGATGCGCACCATCGCCGAGATCGAGGCCAACAAGGCCTCGATCCGCGGCGTGTTCGCAAAGGTGCTGCGCTATGGCGAGGGCAAGAGCGACGCGGTCATGCTCGACAATGCGGAGTGGCTGACCAAGCTGAACTGGATCGAGATGCTGCGCGACGTCGGCCGGCATTTCTCGGTCAACCGCATGCTAACCATGGACTCCGTGCGGCTGCGCCTCGAGCGCGAGCAGGAGATGAGCTTCATCGAGTTCAACTACATGGTCTGCCAGGCCTACGACTTCGTCGAGCTCGCCAAGCGCACCGGCTGCCGCCTGCAGATGGGCGGCTCCGACCAGTGGGGCAACATCATCATGGGCGTCGATCTCGGCCGCCGCATGGGCACGCACCAGCTGTTCGCGCTGACGACGCCGCTGCTGACGACCGCGTCAGGGGCCAAGATGGGCAAGACGGCGCAAGGCGCGGTCTGGCTCAACGCCGACCAGTTCTCGCCGTATGATTTCTGGCAGTACTGGCGCAACACCGAGGATGCCGACGTCGGCAAATTCCTGAAGCTGTTCACGACGCTGCCGATGGCTGAGATCAAGAAGCTCGAGGGGCTCGGCGGCTCCGAGATCAACGAGGCCAAGAAGGTGCTCGCGACCGAAGCGACCGCGCTGCTGCACGGTCGCGACGCTGCCAACGAGGCAGCCGAAACTGCGCGCCGCACCTTCGAGGAAGGTGCGCTCGCCGAAACCCTGCCGACGGTGGAAATTCCGCGTGGCGAGCTCGATGCAGGTTTCGGCGTGCTCAACGCCTTCGTTAAGGCGGGCTTGGTTGCCTCCAACGGCGAAGCCCGGCGCCAGATCAAGGGCGGCGGCCTGCGCATCAACGACGCGCCGGTCACCGACGAGAAGATGGCGCTGTCAGGAGCAAATCTGACGCCGGAGGGCGTGATCAAGCTGTCGTTCGGCAAGAAGAAGCACGTCCTCATCAAGCCTGCATAGGCGTATGAGCTTTTCGCTGCTTGTCAGGGCGCGCCGAAGCGCGCTCCCTGACCGGCAATGGACCAGAACACGCCCAGGGAAACCAACAGGGAAACGAACAGGGATGGCGTCGCGGTAACGCCGCAAGGCGCCGTGCGCATCGCGCTCACCGTGCTCGCGCTCTGCTTCACACTGGCTGTGCTGGGCCGCGGGCTCGGCGACAGTTTTACGGTGTTCCTGAAGCCGATCTCCGAGAGCTTCGGCTGGGACCGCGCGCAGATCGTCTCGGTCTATTCGCTGACCTGGCTCGCCAGCGGTCTCACCGCGCCCTTCGTCGGACGCCTGTTCGATCATTCCGGACCGCGCCTCGTCTATGCGCTCGGGCTGCTGTTGCTCGGCGCTGCGTTCCTAATCGCGGCGCACGCACAGCACCTGTGGCAATTCCAGCTCTCGGTCGGCCTCTGCGTTGGTATCGGCATTGCCTTCATCGGCATCGTACCGAACTCGATCCTGCTTGGCCGCTGGTTCGGGCCCCGCCTGCCGACTGCGATGTCGGTGGTCTATTCGGCGATGGGCGGCGGCGTGCTGGCACTGCTGCCGGCCTCGCAGCTTCTGATCGATCACATCGGCTGGCGCGGCACCTACCAGCTGTTCGGCTTCGCGGCTCTGGGCCTGCTGGTGCCGCTCATGCTGCTGCCGTGGCGGCTGTTCGCTGCCGGCTCGCCGCATGTCGTGAAGAAGACCGATCCTGATTTCGTCGACAACGGCTGGACGCTTCTCGGTGCCATGCGCCACCACGCATTCTGGGCGCTGTTCTCGACCTTCTTCTTCACCGCGGTCGGCATGTATGCGATCGCCGCACAGATCGTGGCCTATCTGATCGACGCCGGCTTTCCGCCGCTCCAGGCCGCGACCGCCTGGGGCTTCTCCGGCGTCGTGCTGGTGTTCGGCATGTTGGGAGTCTCCGCCCTCGACGGGCTGATCGGGCGCCGCCCGTCGGTGCTGCTGAGCTACGCGATCTCGATCCTCGGCATCTTCCTGCTCTGGCTCTTGCAGTATGATCCAAACATCATCCTGCTCAGCGGTTTCGTCGTCTGCTTCGGCAGCATGATGGGCTCGCGCGGCCCGCTGATCAGCGCCACCGCGATGAGAATCTTCCAGGGTAAACGCGTCGGCACCATCTACGGTACCATCTCGATCGGCAGCGGCCTCGGCTCGGCATTCGGCTCCTGGAGCGGCGGCCTGATTCATGATGCAACCCACGGCTACAATGCAGTGCTCGCCTTCGCACTTGCGAGCGTGGTGCTCGGGATGATTCCGTTCCTGGTTGTGCCCGCCTTGCGGCGGTAGGTTTCTCAGGGGTAACTTGAGTTCGTTGGCGTCACCGGACAATTACGGGTGGGCGTGACGCAAACACGAGCAAAAAATTCGGATCGAACGCGAGCCTGCGGTGTTTTGTCTGACATGACGAAAATGTCAGCTTGGAATTCATCCTGGGTGGCTTGCGAGGCCGAACCGAATGCGGTCCAAGTCTCAGCATTGGGTCACAGCATTGGATGGAGGGCAAACCAATGAACTTTCCTTATCTCACCCGCTTTGAACCGGTTCTCCTGAGCCTGTTCCGCTTCATCACCGGCCTGTTGCTGTTCCAGTACGGTATCGCCAAGCTGTTCAAGTTTCCGGTGCTCCCGTACTTCGCGAACATCCCGCCGATCATCTACGCGGCCGGTACGCTTGAGCTTGTGCTCGGAGCGCTCCTGATGCTCGGCCTGTTTACCCGCCTCTCGGCTTTCATTCTCTCGGGTGAAATGGCCTTCGCCTACTTCATGGGCCACATGTTCAAGGGCGAAGCGCCGGTGTTCCTGCCGCTGCTCAACGGCGGCACCGCCGCGATCCTGTTCTGCTTCGCCTGCCTCTACCTCTCGGCAGCCGGCGGCGGCTCGGTCAGCGTCGATGCGGCGATGGGCAAGGAAAGCGAATCGACCGGCGGCGCGTTCGCGCGGCGCTGACGCGCGCAATTGGCGTGCAAGTAACGGATGGCGCCGGCAGCTTCGCCGGTGTCATCTACCGCGAGCCCAGCACGTTCCAGATCAGGACGAGGGCCGCCACGAGCAGCACGGACATGATGATGCGGTGAACGAATCGATTCATCGCCGTCCCGGCCAGACTCGGTCACAACCAAAATCCAGCATCAATCCTCTCCGCGATCTGACGCGCCATGCGCAGGCGAAGCGCGTTGCGCCTGCACATTTGCGCATGCGGCCGCGTGCGCGGCAGCGCGTCGCACGCGTCCGTTCATGATTGGTAAGAACTTCATGCTACCGACGCGTGCAATAACAACCATTCCATAGAGGCCGCGATGCAGCTGCTGAGTCATCTCAAGATCCGCACCAAGCTCGCCAGCATGGTCTGCCTCGCGGCGCTTACGGTCACGGCCATCATTGGGGTATCGGCCGTGCTCAGCAAGAGCCGCATGATGGAGGACCGCGTCCAGCAGATGCGGACCGCGGTGGAGCTCCTCTATAACTACGCGCAATCGCTCCAGGACGAGGTGACGGCCGGCAAGCTCACGCAAGCCGAGGCCAAGAGCTCGTTCCACCAGCGCGGCCGACGCATGAGCTTCAATGGCGGCCAGGGCTACCCGGTGGTCTATAATCAGGACACCTCCCTGGTCGTGAATGGCGCCAATCAGCAGCTCGAAGGCAAGATCACCGGCGCCAAGGATTCCAACGGCGTGCTGATCGCCGACGCCATCATCAAGGCCGGCAGCGAGACCGCGCAGGGCGGTGTGACCTCGTATCTCTATCCCCGCCCCGGCCAGACCGAGCCGGTCCGCAAGACCGTGTTCGCGCGCAAATTCGCGCCCTGGAACGTGACGATCAGCTACGGACTCTATGTCGACGACATCGACGCCGACGTGCGCGCGCTGACGCTGGAGCTGGCCGCCGTCGGCATCGGCCTGATGCTGCTGATGGCGACGCTGTCCTGGCTGATCGCCCGCGACGTGCTCGGCGCGCTCGACCGCCAGAAGAACCGCATGCAGGAGATTTCCGAAGGCGCCATCGACAAGGTGGTCGAGGAGACCGGCCGCGGCGACGAGATCGGCCGCATGGCCGAGACGCTCGAAGTGCTGCGGCAAACCGCGCTGACGGCACGCACCCTGGAGGCTGAGCAGGTCGCCACCAAAGCCCGCAGCGAGCAGGAGAAGCGCGATGCCTTGATCGCGCTTGCCGACCGCTTCGATGCCTCCGTCGGCCAGCTCGTCGGCCTGATGGCTTCGGGCTCCGGCGAACTCGAGGCCACCGCCAAGTCGATGTCGTCCACTGCCGAAGGCACCAATCGCCGCGCTGCCGTGGTCGGCTCGGCCGCCACCGAGGCCAGCCAGCGCGTCCAGACGGTCGCGGCCGCCGCCGAAGAGCTCTCCTCCTCCATCACCGAGATCAGCCGTCAGGTCGCGCAGTCCGCCGAAGTCACCGGACGCGCGGTGGACAGTGCCCGCCGCACCGACACCATCGTGCGCGCACTGTCCGATGGTGCCCAGCAGATCGAGCATGTCGCCGAGCTGATCTCGAGCATCGCGGCACAGACCAATCTGCTCGCGCTCAATGCCACCATCGAGGCCGCACGCGCGGGCGAAGCCGGTCGCGGCTTCGCCGTCGTCGCCTCCGAGGTGAAGTCGCTCGCGAGCCAGACCGCGGAAGCCACCCGCGAGATCGGCGACAAGATCGCCCAGATCCAGGGCGCGACCAAGGAAGCGGTGGACGCGATCGGCGGCATCACTGCCACCATCGAGGAGGTCAGCCGCATCGCCACCTCGATAGGCGCTGCCATCGAGGAGCAAGGCGCCGCCACCGCCGAGATAGCCCGCAGCGTCTCGCAGACCGCGGAGGCGACCAAGGAGGTCACCTCCAATATCGGCGGCGTCAGCACGGCTGCGAACGAGACCGGCAATGCCGCCGGCATGGTGCTCGCGGCGGCCTCGAGCCTCTCCAAGCAGGCCGAACAGCTCTCCGGCGAAGTCGGCACGTTCCTGGCCGGCGTGCGCGCGGCGTAGGCGACGGGGCGTAGTCCAGAGCAGGCGATCGATTGAGCCGCGGGTTCTACACCTCTCCCACTTGCGGGAGAGGTCGGCGCGAAGCGCCGGGTGATGGCTTCCTCCTCATTGGGAATCTCGCTGCGGAGACACCCTCTCCCCAGCCCTCTCCCGCAAGCGGGAGAGGGAGCGCACCTTATGTCGTGTGGCTGTAATCGAACCTGATCAGCTACGAACTACAACGAGCCCCGCTTCTATCGCCGCGCGAGGCTGCAGCCGCTCGACAGCTGGCGCGTCGATCCGGTCGAGCCGTCGTTCGACTGCGACGGGAATTCGTCGAACGGCGAGTTCTGCTTGCCGGTGTTGAATTCGAAGATCTTGCGGAACAGGCCCGGTGCCATCGCCGAGATCGGATTGACGCGCATCACGGGCGCGGCCGGCGTGCCGACAACCTCGTAGGTCACGCCGATCAGCCCCTCGTTGTTGCCGCCGCCGAGGAAGATGCCGAACAGCGGGATCTGGCCGAAGATGTTGTTGACGCCATACATCGGCACGAAGGTGCCGCTCATGCAGACCTGGTTGCCGGGATAGTCGATCGAGCCCTCGATGGTGGCGCCGATCATCGGTCCCTTGACCACGCCGTCGCGGATCGTGAGCGCGCCGTTCTGCCGTGTGAACTCGGCGCGGAGCGCGCTGAAGGAGACGCCGTTGCCGGTGCCGTTGGGCGCGCCGGCAGCGACGCGTTCGAGCTGCGCCTCGCCCTTCACCGTGAAGTCGCGCACGTTGATGAGGCCCTCGCGCGACGTGTTCGGCTCGGACGTCGGCGGCTCCATCGCCACCACCATCTGGCCGCCGACCGCCTTGGTGTAGGTGTCGGTGAAACGCAGCAGCGCGCCGGCATCGTTGGTCTGGAGGTAGATCACCTCGCGATTGCCTTGCGCGCGGCCGCCGCGCAGGTCGGCCGCAACAGGCGTATCGCGACCGATCTTGCCGCTCAGCGTAAATGCTTTGATGGCGCCATTGCGTTTCGACATCTTCGCGTCGACGCTGCGCATCGCCTCGCCGTTGAAGCCCGCGACGGCGCCGAGCTTCACGTCGATGTCGAAATCGACGTTCTTCATCTTGTTCTTGCCGTCGTCCTTGGAATTGCCTGAGATCGCCGACTTCAGGAAGCCGCGGCCGTCAAAGACGTCGCCGCGCATGGTGCCGCGCAGCACGCCGTCCTGACCGCGCTCGGCCTTCAATGAGGTCTTGTCGCCGTCAGAGGGCGAATAGGTTGGGAAATTCACGTTCATGAGGTCGCCGTTCGCGTCGACCTCGAGCGAGCCCTTGATCGAGGCGCCGCCGCCTTCGATGACGATATCTTCCAGGCGCGTCGATTGCGCCGTCGGCACCACCTTGAAGCTGGCTTTCCCCGATTTGCCCGGCAGCTTGACCCAACCGGGGAGGATGTTGTCGAGCTTGACCGAGGTCAGGTCGGCCTCGACGCCGAGCTTCGTGGTCTGGTCCGCGCCGCTCGCGATCTTGCCCGACAGCTTGATCGGCAACGATCCGCTGACGGCAGGGCTCAGATCGAATCCGAGACGCGCGCGGCTGGCATCGTCCAGCGTCGCCTGCAATCTGACGTCCGCATCGCCTTCAGTCGGCTTGCGATAATCGATCGAGGCAGCCTGTCCGTTGATCTTGACGTCGCCCTTGACCTGATAGCCCTGGTTGCTCGCGACGATCTTGAGGTTGTTGGCCTCAAGCCTCTGGTTCATCACCAGCTTGTCGGCGGCAAAGCCGTTGAGGTCGGCGGTCACGGCATAAGTGGTGTCGGCCTTGGTCAGCTCGCCCTTGACCGGCATGCCGAGCTGGATGTTCGCCGAGAACGTTCCCTTGCTGGTGTTGGGATCGACGACGGTCGACGACAGATCGCTCAGGCGATCATTGGCGAGCATTTCGGCCGCGGCGGGAACGGGTCCCTCGACGCGGAACTTGGTGCGCGACGGCGACGGCTTGGGCGCCATGTCCGGCACTTCGAAGGTGAAGTCGGAGATCGTGATCTTGCGGCCGGCGGGGGTATCGGCAATGCCCTGGGCGATATTCACGGTCGCGGTGCGCCCGGTCACCCGCGCCTTCAGATCGGCATCGTGCACGACCGGCATGCCGTCCACGGGACGGACTGCGACGCCGCTGGCGACGATGTTGACCGACAGGCCGTCGTCGGGAATCGGCGGGCCCTTGCGCGGCAGGTTTTTCACCGGCGAATTGATGCCGATCTCGATGCGCTGGAGCGTGCCACGCTCGATCCGCTCGATCACCCATTCACGCAGCTCGGGAACGATCAATGTGGGCCACATCCGCTTCAGCGCGGAGGCCGACATCGGCGTTCCCGCAAAGCCGAGCGTCAGCCGCGGCTCACCGGAATAGTCGATGGCACCGGTGCCGGCGACGCCGATCTCGCCATTGCTGATATCGGCCTGCGTCAGCAAGAGACGCTTGTGGTCGGTGTCGAAACGGAAGCCGATCGCAATCCGGTTGAAGACGAGCGGCGGCTCGTTGTCGATGCCACCCAGCAGGATCGAGCCGCCACTGAAGCCGAGCTGCCAATCATTGGTAGCGCCGTTCGGTGGCTCGAGATGCCCCAGCAGCGTCAGGCGGTTGGCGCCAGAGAGAACCTTGAACGGTGCGACCAGCACCCGCCGGTTCGCGTCCCACTCGACGTTGATCTCGGCCTGATCGATCGCCATCGGATAATCGGGCGTGTCGGTATCGATGATATTGCCGGCGCCGACCGCGATCTTGCCACGGAAGAAGGTCGGCACGCCGTCGCGGCCGAGCTCGCCCTTCAGCTCGCCCGTCAGCGGCAGGTCAGCGGTATAGGTGAGATCCTTGACCCGCAGCGCCAACAGGATGTTGGAGGTCGAGACCTTGTCGGCGCGGATATCGACCGAGCGCACGCCGTTCTCGACCGGCCCGATCGTGGCGCGCAGCATCCACGGACGCGCGCCCTCCTCGCCGAGGCTAAGCGTAACGCCGCCACGGCTCGGCCGGCGCAGGCTCAGCGTGATGTTCTCGAACGACCATTTGCTCCCACGCTGCTGGTCGTCGACAATCAGATTGCCGTTCTTCAGACCGATCTCGTTGAGGTTCTGACCGTCGAGGCCGGTCATGCTCAAACTGTCGAGCCAGTCGAGGCCCTGCAGAATTCCGCTCTGTGCGGTCGCCTGAGGCGCGGCCTGGGACGCGTCCGGGCTCGCAGGCTGAGTGGCGAATGGCGGCGGCGGGACGCCATTGCGCGGGAATGTCGGCGGCAGGCCCGCCTCTTTCTTGGAGGCCACGCCGGTAGCCAGCGGCTTTGCGGTGTCGCCGGCCGAGACCGTGACAGTGCCGTCAGGCGCGATGCGGATCGCAAGCTCGGCATCGACGAGATTGAGGCTTTCGGCGCGCAGATGCCCCATCAGGAGACCCGCACCCGATAGCTTCACCTCGGCCTTCGGCGCACTGGCGACAATGGCGTGATCGCGGTCGCGGACGATGATGTCACGGATGCGGACGGCGATACGGACCCGCCCCGCCCGCTCGATCTGCGTGCCGCCCACCTCCACGGTGTTGCCGTGGCCGATATTGTCCTCGATGGCGGCTGCCAGCCATGGCGTTGCAATGTCGAGATTGATGGGACCCGCGCCGAGCCGCCACCACAGCGCGCCGAAACAGCCGACGAAAATGACGATGAGGGCACTGACGACAATGGCAAAGCGCATCAGCCATCGACCGCCGCCCAGCCAGCGGTGCAACGACCTGAATCCGTCACCGAAACGATGGAAGCCCGAATTGGAGCGCGACAGCAGCCGGCGCGCGCGATGGCCCGCCGCCTCCTCCTGATCCGGATCCCAATCGGCGTCGTCCCATTCCTGCGGCTGTGGTTGACCGCCGCGCCGATCGAAGTCCCGGTTGTAGTCCTGGGGCGACTTATTCCTTGCCATTGCCTCTCGATACAGGCGCCCATCATAGGATTGAGCGCCGCCGGGACCGCAGCCGTCGATGGGGAGCGAAGACCCCCGCGCCGGCACTGCCGCCATACCTCGAATATTCCTGCTGTTCGTCATTTCGCCCCGGAAGCGCGTTCAACGAGCAGTGGGGTGGTGCGTGGAATTCCTTGTAACCATACTCCGGCGTCGTCAGACTTGCCCAGCCGAGGGCGCGATTCCGGCACACCGGACGAGAGCTGCAATACCGCTTTGGTTGACCTGCCGAAAGCGACGAAAGGAAGGCGTATGTCCAAGAAATCCCAAAAGAAATCGTCCAAAACGCCCTCCGGCAGTCCGACGGCTAAAAAGAAGCCCGTGAAAACGCGGGCAACGACTCAAACAAGATCCGCGAAAACACAGCGGACGCCGGCGAGCAAATCAACCAAGACAGTAGCAAAAGCAGGATCACATAAGGCCCCATCGAAACAGTTAAATTCCTCCAAATCGCCGGGGGCGGCGAAGGCCGCCTTGACCGAGGGCCAGAAGGCTCCCGCCTTCCGCCTGCCCCGCGACGGCGGCGACGTGGTCACGCTTACGGACTACGCCGGCCAAAAGCTCGTGCTGTTCTTCTATCCCCGGGCCGACACGCCCGGCTGTACTAAGGAGGCCATCGATTTCACCCGGCTGGCGGACGCCTTTACGGCTGCCGGCACCGCCGTGCTCGGTATCTCCGCCGATCCGTTAAAGGCCCAGGAGAAGTTCCGCGACAAGCACAAGCTCGCCATGCCCCTCATCTCGGATGAGACGCACGAGATGCTGGAGGCGTATGGCGCCTGGGGCGAAAAGTCCATGTATGGCAAGCGCTTCCTTGGAATTCTTCGCACCACGGTACTGGTCGGGGGCGATGGCAGAGTGGCCAGGGTCTGGCGCAATGTCCGGGTCGACGGCCATGCCGATGAGGTGCTGGCAGCGGCAAGAAGTCTTTAACCAGTCCTTTAAATTCGAATGTTCCCGTTTCCGGAAAATTAACCATGACCGGCCCAGATTGCTGCGGCAATTAGGCCGTTACGGACTCATCCGACCGGCGCGGGAGTGCCGATGTCGAAAAGTTCTGCCCAATACTCGCAGTACCCCCAACATCATCCCCACGACCACGGAAGGGCCTTCCATCGCCGTCCTACCGCCGCCGCAACGGCGGTTGCGATTCCCCTTCCCACCACCGACGACGCCTACACCATCGTCCATGCCGGCAAGCAGGTCCGCTTCGGACCCGTGGTGTTCTGGATCGTGGTCGGCACGGTGGTGCTGCTCGGGCTGTGGTCGGCCGCGACCGCCACCTATTTCGCCTTTCGCGACGACGTCCTGACCCGGCTGATCGCCCGCCAGGCCGAGATGCAGTACGCCTATGAGGACCGTATCGCCGAGCTGCGAGCCAAGGTCGACCGCACCACCAGCCGGCAGCTGCTCGACCAGGAGCAGTTCGACCAGAAGCTCGACCAGATCATGAAGCGCCAGACGGCGCTGGAGTCCCGGGCCACGGCGCTCGGCGCCATGCCGGACGTGACCGGATCGATCCCGCGCGCGACACCGCAGCGTGGTGACGCCGGCCAGAACGCAACGCAGGGCACGCCCAAGCCGTCGCCGATCAGCGACACCGTGATCTTCGTGGCCCCGCCAGATCGCGAAGCGCGGCTCGAATCGCGTGCGCCGACCGTCGCGACGCCGCCGACCAGCCAATTCGCCAAGAACCAGGGCTTCGACAACGTCCTGGTCCGGCTCACGACCTCGCTTGATCAGGTCGAGCGGCGCCAGATGGCGGCGCTCAATGCCGTCGAGGAAGGCATGGATTCACGCATGCGCCGGATGCGCGGCGTCGTCAGCGATCTCGGCCTCAACCTCGCCAGTCTCGAAGCCGCCGTACCGCGAACCGCGATGGGCGGGCCTTTCGTACCCGTCAAATTGACGCCCAACGCCGGGCCGTTCGAGAAGCAGCTCTACCGCCTCAACACCACGCGCACCGAGTTGGACCGCCTCAATCGCACGCTGGCGCTGGTGCCCTATCGCAAGCCCGTCATCGGCGAGGTCGAATTCACCTCCGGCTTCGGCGTGCGCAGCGATCCGTTCCTCGGCCGGCCCGCGATGCACACCGGGCTCGACTTCCGCGCCGCCACCGGCGATCCCGTTCGCGTCACCGCCAACGGCAAGGTGGTTTCCGCCGGCTGGTCCGGCGGCTACGGCCGGATGGTCGAGGTCGACCACGGCAACGGGCTTTCGACCCGCTATGGCCATCTCTCCGAGATCAACGTCAGGGTCGGCGAGGTCGTGAAGATCGGCCAGGTGGTCGGTCTCGTCGGCTCGACCGGCCGTTCCACTGGTCCGCATTTGCACTATGAGACCCGCATCGAGGGCGAAGCAGTCGATCCGCAGAAATTTTTGCGCGCCGGCGTGCGGCTCAGCGCGGGCTAAGCCTCGATCTTCAGCCGCGACTACTGGCCGCGCTCGTGGCCGACCTCGCCGGTGATGACGTCGCCGAACAGCTCCCAGGCCTGCCCGTTGAACCGCATCAGTTGCATCTGCTCGATCGGGAAATAGTCGTCGGGCGAGGTGTTGACCATGATGCCCGGCAGCATCAGGTCGGTGTGGAAGTTCTTCAGGTTGGCGGCCTGCTTCATGACGTTCTCGCGGGTGAGATTGTCGCCGCACTGCTTCAGGACCTGGGCCATCGCCTCGGCCTGAACATAGCCATAGACGTTGTTGGAGTTGGTCTTGTCGCCGTCAGGATAATACTTGTCCATGAACGCGCGCCAGCTAATCACGGCCGGGTCCTTATCCCAGGTCGGATCGGTTGGATCCTTCAAGTAGATCGTCGAGATGATGTCCTTGGAATAGTCGAGCCCGGCGGGCTTGAGCACCGAGGCGACCGAGGTCGCGGTGTTGGCCAGGAAGAACTTTGGTTTCCAGCCGAGCTCACCCACTTTCCGGATCGCCTGCGCCGAGCCTTTCGGCGCGGCCCAGGAGAAGAAGATGTCGGCGCCGGAATCATGCAGCGCCACGATCTGCGAGTCGATCGAGGGGTCGCTGACCTCATAGGATTTATCGGCGATGATCATGCTCGCCTTGTCGCCGAGCCCGTCCTTCAGGCCCTTGAACTGGTCTTTGCCGGCGTCGTCGTTCTGCCAGAACACCGCGATCTTGCCATTCGGAAAGTTGTCGCGGATGTACTTTGCGTAGATCCGACCCTCGCTCTGGTAGTTCGGCTGGAAACCCATGGTCCACGGGAAATTCTTGGGATCGCCGAATTTGGTGCCGCCCGAGGCGACGAAGAGCTGCGGCACCTTCTTCGCGTTCATGTACTTCATGATCGCGGAGTTCGAGGGCGTGCCGAGCGGCTGGAAGATCAGGAGGACCTCGTCGCTCTCGACCAGCTTGCGCGCCTGCTCGATCGCCTTCGGCGGCGAATAGGCATCGTCATAGCTGATGAAGTTGATCTTGCGGCCGTTGATGCCGCCCTGGTCGTTGATCATCCGGAAGAAGGCCGCTTCGGTTTTGCCGATCACGCCATAGGACGACGCCGGCCCGCTATAGGGCATGATGTTGCCGATTTTGATTTCGGTGTCGGAAGCGCCGGGGTCGTATCTCTTCTGCGCCAAGGCAGGTGCCGCGGCGAGCGCTCCGGCAACAAGCATGGCGAGGGCGGCGAGATTCTTGCGACGACCCGGCATTGGTCTCTCCCCTATGTTTTGTAGTCTTGTTTTGCTGGAAGTGTCGCAAGCGGGCTTGCCGCTGGCAAGCGTCGCGATTTTCCGCGAGGTGAAACGATGGATCGGGAACTTAAGCGACGCGACACAGCAAACCGAGCACGCGCCCGTCAATCACAAGCAACGCGCTGCCGATGACGATTGCGCCCGCGATCTCGCGCATCGAGATCGGCTCGCCCAGCACCAGCCATCCCAGAAGAATGGCGGTGACGGGAATGAGCAGCGTCACCATCATGACATTGCTCGCGCCCGAGCGCCGCAGGATCTGAAAGAAGACGATGTAGGCGAGCGCCGTCGACAGGCCGGCAAGGCCAAGCACCGCAAGCCAGGTCGTGAGGCTCGGCATCGGAACGCGCCACGGCTGTTCCACCACACCGGCGACGGCCGCCATCATCACGGTCGACGCCATCAGTTGAAACGTCGCCGTGCCCAGCGGCGCTGCGTCCTTCAGCAATCGCCGCGCCGCCAGCGCCGCAAAGGCATAGCTCAACGCGCCGCCGAGGCAGAGCAGGATGCCGAGCCCCTGCCCCGGCCTTGTCTCGAAACCCCATCCGCGCAGGATGATCACGCCGGCAAGGCCCAGCGCCACCCCGGCCATGCGACGCATCTGCAAGGTCTCGTCGCCTGCCGCCGCCATCACCACCACAGTGAACAGCGGCGTGGTCGCGTTCAGGATCGACGCCAGCCCGCTCGGAATGAAGGTCTGGCCGATCACAATGAGCGAGAACGGAATGACGTTGTTGAGCAGCCCGATCGCGATGAACGGCCTCCAGCCCATCGTGCCCGTGGGGCAGCTGATCCCCTGCATGCGGAGCAACGGCAGGAGAATGGCCGCGCCAAGCGCAACGCGCAGGAATACGAGCGTCAGCGGCGGCAATTCCCGTAAGCCTGCGCCGTTGAAGAAGAACGAGCCACCCCAGAGCACCGACAGCACGGCGAGGAGCGACCAATCGCGAGCATCGATCCGGTTATCGTTGGGTGGCACGGCGTCTCACCTCGGCGGCCGAGCCATCGCCTAGAACGCTGCGGTGGACAGTGCCACCCGATTTCCGATGAAGCACCGGCTTACAAAACCGGTGCTCGGAATGAATGGAGCGGCCAAGGCGGCCCCATGTTGATACACCCGCCTACGAGAATTTCTTCGGCCGCGACACCAGCTCGATCATCCTGCCTTCATCATCGTCGGGCATCACAGCCTTCGCCTGCGCGTAGGCCTCGACGGCGGCACGCGCGACTAGCGGCTTGCCGGCCAGCAGGCTCTCCGCCAGGTTCACGGCATAGGCGGCATCCTTGTGCCGCAGCGCCGCCGTGAAGGTCGCGCCGCTGAAATCGCGAGCGACCATGCGCTTGGAGTGGCGCTGCACCTGTGGGCTTGCGGCGACGCCCGCCTGGATCGACTCCAGCACGAGGTTCATGTCGAGCCCGGCCTGCTCGGCGATCGCAAGCCCCTCGGCAAGGCCGGCGATCTGGATCGCGCCCATCAGATTGTTGATGAGCTTGTAGACCGTTCCGGTGCCGACCGCGCCGAAATGGCGGATGGTTGAGCCGATTGGGTCGAGATAAGGCCGCGCGCGCTCGAGATCGGCCGCATTGGCACCAACCAGCAGCGTCAGCTTTCCGCTAGCGGCCGCATCGGGCAATCCGGTCACGGGGCAATCGATGTAAATGAGCCCGCGCGCGTTCAGCTCGCGGCCCATCTCGCGGGCATGGTCATAGGAGACGGTCGAGCATTCGATGGCGATGGTGCCGGCCTTCGCGGTCTTGGCCGCGCCCTTGGGCCCGAGCCAGACCGCACGCGAGGCCTCGTCATCGGCGACCATGGTCACGACCGCATCGGCATCGATCGCGGCATCCTCAGGGGAGGTCGCCCAATGCGCGCCGCGGGCGATCAGATCTTCCGCTTTGGCCTTGCTGCGATTCCACAGCGTCACCGTGAAGCCGGCATCAAGATAGCGGCCGGCCATGCCGTGCCCCATCCGCCCAAGCCCGATGAAGGCGACGCGGGCCATGATCAATCCACGTCCTCGATGTCGCCGCTGGTGGTGCCGAAGGCGCGCTGCGCCAGCGTCGCGGCCATGAAGTCGTCGAGCTCGCCATTGAGCACGCCGGATGTGTCCGAGGTCTGCACCCCCGTGCGCAAATCCTTCACCATCTGGTAGGGCTGCAGCACGTACGAGCGGATCTGGTGGCCCCAGCCGATATCGGTCTTGGCAGCCTGGTCGGCGGCCGCCTTCTCCTCGCGCTTCTTCAGTTCGATCTCGTAAAGGCGAGCACGCAGCATGTCCCAGGCCTGCGCCCGGTTCTTGTGTTGGGAGCGGCCGGCCTGACAGACTACCGCGACACCAGTCGGAATATGCGTCAGGCGCACCGCGGATTCGGTCTTGTTGACGTGCTGACCGCCGGCACCGCCCGAACGCATGGTGTCGGTGCGGACGTCGGACTCCTTGATGTCGATCTTGATGCTGTCGTCGATGACGGGGAATACCTGCACGCTCGAGAACGAGGTGTGCCGCCGCGCGTTGGAGTCGAACGGCGAGATGCGCACCAGGCGATGCACACCCGCTTCGGTCTTCAGCCAGCCATAGGCGTTGTGGCCGGAGACCTGGATGGTCGCCGACTTGATGCCGGCCTCTTCACCCTCGGATTCTTCCAGAAATTCGACCTTGAAGCCGTGGGTCTCGGCCCAGCGCGTGTACATGCGCAAGAGCATCTGCGCCCAGTCCTGGCTTTCGGTGCCGCCAGCGCCGGCATGGACTTCGAGATAGGAATCGAAGCGGTCGGCCTCGCCCGACAGCAGCGCCTCGAGTTCACGCCGCGCCACCTCCTTCTTGAGGTTCTTCAGCGCGGCTTCGGCCTCGGCAACGACACCGTCATCGCCCTCGGCCTCGCCGAGCTCGATCATGCCGATATCGTCTTCGAGCTCCTGCTCGACCTTGCCGATGCCCGACAGCGCATCCTCCAGCGAGGTGCGCTCCTGCATCAGTTTCTGGGCTTTCTGGGGATCGTTCCAGAGATCGGGATCTTCTGCGAGCTTGTTCAGCTCAGCGAGGCGCGCCGTCGATTTCTCGACGTCAAAGATGCCTCCTCAGCAGCCCGACTGACTGCTTGATCTCTTCTACCAACCGCTCGATTTCGGCACGCATGTCGTTCTCTGATGTCGCGGAATTGTTCCGGGTTCGATTGCAACGGGATGTAACGGCGGCGGCGCCAAAGCGCAACCGCCCGCTCCCTCAAACGTCAGCGTTATCCGCTAAAGCATGATCCGGAAAAGTGCGCAGCGGCTTTCCGAAAAGATCATGCTCAAACAACAACCTAAAGCGCGATGACGATCCTAATCTCGTCGCGCTTTAGTACAGCCCGCCGGTGCCCGGCCGCATGAAGAAGCCGGAATCCGGCTGCTGCTGCTGCGACGCCGGCATGCGCCCGTCGGCATCGGCCACGCCGATGACCGAATAATTATCCGGCGGCGCCGTGCCCGGCTTGAAGGCTTCGAGGATGGTTCCGCCGGTCTCGCCGGGACCTGCGCGCATGCCGGTCTTGGAGACAACGCGCACGAGCTTGATGCCGGCCGGCACCTTGAACGGAACGGCGGGCTTGTCGGCGAGCGCAAGCTTGAGGAAATCGCGCGCGATGGGAGCTGCCAGATGGCCGCCGGTCGCGGCATTGCCTTTGCCGAGCGGGCGCGGCTTGTCGTAGCCCATATAGATGGCGACGGCGACGTCGGGCGAGAAGCCGACGAACCAGGCGTCCTTGGCCTCGTTGGTGGTGCCGGTCTTACCGGCGATCGGCTTGCCGACTTCCTTGACCACGGTCGCGGTACCGGCCTGCACCACGCCTTCCATCAGCTCGGTGATCTGATAGGCGGTCATGGAATCCAGCACCTGCTCACGGCGGTCGATCAGCTGCGGCTCGGCCTGATTCTTCCAGCCGCCCGGCGCGTCGCAGCCGCGGCAGTCGCGCTGGTCGTGCTTGAAGATGGTGCGGCCGTAGCGATCCTGGATGCGGTCGATCAAGGTCGGCTTCACCCGGCGGCCGCCATTGGCGAGCATCGAGTAAGCCGTGACCATGCGCATCGCCGTCGTTTCGCCAGCGCCGAGCGCGTAGGACAGATAGTTCGGCAGCTCGTCATAGACGCCGAAGCGGCGGGCATATTCGCCGATCAAGGGCATGCCGATGTCCTGCGCGAGGCGCACCGTCACGGTGTTCAGCGACTGCCGCAGCGCGTTGCGCAGCGTCACCGGTCCCTGGAACTTGCCCGAGGAGAAGTTTTCAGGCCGCCACACGCCGGCGCCCTGGCCCTGATCGATTTCGATCGGCGCGTCGAGTACCACGGTCGACGGCGTATAGCCGTTGTCGAGCGCGGCCGAATAGACGATCGGCTTGAACGACGAACCCGGCTGCCGATAGGCCTGCGTGGCGCGGTTGAACTGGCTCTGGTCGAACGAGAAGCCGCCGACCATCGCGAGCACGCGGCCGGTCCAGGGATCCATCACCACCATCGCGCCCGACACTTCGGGGATCTGACGCAGCCGGTACTGGCCCTCGACGGGCTGACCGTCCTTGTAGAGCGGATCGGCATAAATGACGTCGCCGGGCTGGAGCACCTGCGACACCGCCGTCGGCGTCTTGCCCCTTGTGCCGCCCTGCGTGGCCCGCGCCCAGCGCACGCCGTCGACCGTGACGATGCCTGTCTCGCGCTGCTTGCTGATGGCACCGCCCAGCTCGCGGCTCGGCTGGAAGCCGATGCGCGCCGACTGGTCGCTGGTTTCCAGCACCACCGCCATGCGCCATGGCGAGATGTCGGAGAGCGATTTGATCTCGGCGAGCTTCACGCCCCAGTCGCCCGAAATATCGAGCTTGCTCATGGCACCGCGATAGCCCTGCTGCTCGTCATAGTTCACGAGGCCGGCGACCATAGTCTTGCGCGCCATGACCTGGATCTTCGGATCGAGCGTGGTGCGGACAGAGAGACCACCCTCATACAGCTTCTTCTCGCCATAGCGCTCGAAGATGTCGCGGCGGACTTCCTCGGCGAAATATTCGCCGGCGAAAGTGTGGGCCCCGTTGGAGCGGCTGGTGACGGCGAGCGGCTCCTTGCGCGCCTTCTCGGCGTCGGCCTGCTTGATCCAGCCGTTCTCCTGAAGACGGTCGATCACATAGTTGCGGCGCTCGATGGCGCGGTCGCGGTTACGCACCGGATGCAGGGTCGCCGGCATCTTCGGCAGCGCGGCCAGATAAGCGGCTTCCGCAACGGTGAGCTCGTTCACTGACTTATCGAAATAGACCAGCGACGCCGCCGCGATGCCGTAGGCGCCGAGGCCGAGATAGATTTCGTTCAGATACAGCTCGAGGATCTTGTCCTTCGAGTAGGTCTTCTCGATGCGCATCGCCAGCAAGGCTTCCTTGATCTTGCGCGCGAAGGAGACCTCGTTGGTCAGAAGGAAGTTCTTGGCGACCTGCTGGGTGATGGTGGAGGCGCCCTGCGGACGCCGGTTCGAGCCGTAGTTCTGGATGTAAAGCAGACCGGCGCGCGCCATGCCGGTGTAGTCGATCCCGCCATGCTCGTAGAAATTCTTGTCCTCGGCCGCCAGGAACGCGTTGATCACGAGCTTGGGTACCGCCTGGATCGGCAGATACAGCCGCCGCTCCTTGGCGTATTCGCCGAGCAACGAACCGTCGACCGCGTGCACGCGGGTCATCACCGGCGGCTCGTAATCCTGAAGCTGAGAGTAGTCCGGCAAGTCCTTGGAGAAATGCCAGATCAGGCCTGCCACGGCCCCGACACCGACAAGGAACACCACTGTTCCCGCGGCGAACAGGAAGCCCATGAACCGCACCAGCAAGCGCATTATGTGTTTATCCGTTCAAACTCTGGATCAGCCCAGTATCAGCCCTTGGCACCCCAAACAGGGGCCAACCCTTAACGTCACGAATTCACCGGCTTACGCAATCACATCAGTGCCGGATTTTAGACGCTTGCCGAACGGGATTCTCTCTCCGATTCCGGAACCCCCTGCGGCATTTTTATAAAGCGCCCGCTGTGGCCAAACTAGGGCTTTTGCGGCGGGACGGAAAAACCCTTTCAGTTCGAAGACCCCCGGTCGTCAATTTGACGATCCCCGGGTCGTCAATTTGACGATCCCGCCGTGGCCATCCGCTTGGCCAAAAACCCGTCGATCGCCTGCGCCATGGACCCCACGGCGCGGGACCGCCAGCCCTCGGAGACCAGGTGCTCGAGGTCGCCCTTGTTCGAGACATAGCCGATCTCGACCAGCACCGAGGGCACGTCGGGCGCCTTCAGGACCCGGAAGCCGGCCGACTTCAGGGGATGCTTGTGCATCCGCACCGTTGACTTCATTTCCCCCATCAGCAGACGGGCAAAACGATTTGAAAAGGTGCGGGTTTCCCGCTGCGTGAGGTCGATCAATATGTCGGCGACGTCGGTCGGCTCCTCCGCGAGATTGAAGCCAGCAATCGCGTCCGCCCGGTTCTCGGCGTCCGCCAGCCGCTGGGCCTCGGCGTCGGAGGCCTTATCGGAGAGCGTGTAGATGGTCGCGCCCTGAGCATCGCCCTCGGCACGTGGCAGCGCATCGGCATGAATCGAGACGAACAAAGCGGCCTTGAGGTTGCGGGCGATCTTGGTCCGGTCATTGAGGGGAATGAAGGTATCGTCGTCCCGCGTCATGACCACGCGGTATTTGCCGGCCTTTTCCAGTCTATCGCGTAACGCCAGCCCAAAGGCCAGGACGAGGTTCTTCTCGCTCTCGCCGCTCGACTGCGTCCCGTTATCGATGCCGCCATGGCCGGGATCAATCACGACCACCGGACGGCCATCGGCCTTCTGCTGCGCGGTATCCGGGGTCGCCGTATTGGGAACCGTCGCAGGCGGCGCCTCGGCGATCGCGGGCCGCAACTCGGGACGGTTTTCGGGCGCGAGCGATGGCATGAAGGCGGCGCGGTCGACCTCCTCCAGCTCGAGCACGAGCCGGGCCGGCTGGCCGTTGGCAGCGTCGACCACATAGGAATTGGCGATCTTCGCCGGCCCGGTCAGGTCGAACACGATTCGCGAGCCGCCGGGCATGACGAGCCCGTAGCGGAAGGCCTTGACCAGCCCCCGCCCCGCGCTGCCGGTACCGGCGGGCAGCTGAAAATTGACTTGCGGCACGTCCACCACCACGCGGTAGGGGTCGGCGAGCGTGACGGCACGAAAGGTAACGGTCTGGTCGATGTCGAGGATGAAGCGGGTCTGCTTGCCATCGCCAGCCAGACGGGCTGCCGAAGCGGTTGGAAAATTCGCGACCGCAACAGAGGGTTGCGGCTGGCTTTCCGCTGCGCTCAGGCGCGAGGAATCGGCATATGGCAATGCTGCGGCGCACAGCAGCACGCATCCCAGCAAAACCCTTTGATTTGTGCGGCTCGCCACCGAATTCCGTGCCTCCGAGCAGCCTCTTTAACGCAATAGAACCACAGGGTTAAACGATCCTTAATGACGGATGTGCGAAACTCGCTGACTGTGACCGCCGTGCGACGCTCCCTTGCACGGATGGCTCATTCCTCGTATGTACGGACTGCTGACGGCCGATATTCCCGGTTGTGTCGCATTCAGCCTCCCGGTGCAGCGCCGGAACTCTCAAGGTTTGGGAATTCCAGCGTTTTCCGTTCCCCCTCTAAGACCAGCGCGGTGCGCGGCAGCGAGATGGAGCGGGTCAAGCTCCGGCGGCGGACGGTCCTGGGTTACCACTCACGTTACCCGGGCGGTTCTGACAGCGACGTAACCCATTAACCCGGTCTCTTGATCCCAAGGGACCGGCTCGTGATCCCCAAGGCGAGCGCGCTCGCGCCATGCCTGGCCAGCAGCAACTGATTGAGGGGCGGCCTCGCCGCCCAATGTTTCATACGGGCCGACGCTTGATGCGCCAGACTGTGCCGACGAATTCTAAAGGACCATTCGCGACGCTGCGGATTGAAAATTCCGCGCGCCACATTGGTCCTGAAGCTTCCGGTTCGGCAAGGCGCGAGAGACGGCGTTTCGGCCTTCCCCTCACCCCCGAATCAGGTGGACCGTCGCGTCACCCGGCGGCGCGATACGCGCCCACGGTGAATCGCGCCCGCCGCCGCCAAGAGCTAAGACATGCCCAACAAGATGTTGATCGATGCCACCCACCCGGAAGAGACCCGGGTCGTCGTGGTCCGCGGCAATCGCGTCGAAGAGTTTGACTTCGAGACCGCACAACGCAAGCAACTGCGCGGGAATATCTACCTCGCCAAGGTGACCAGGGTCGAACCCTCGCTCCAAGCCGCTTTCGTCGAATATGGCGGCAACCGCCACGGCTTCCTCGCATTCAGCGAAATCCATCCCGATTACTACCAGATCCCGGTCGCCGACCGGCAGGCGCTGATCGAGGCCGAGGAACAGGCTCATCGCGAGGCCGAGGAAGAGAGCGAGAACCGCTCCCACGGCCGCCGCCGCTCGCGCCACCGCAACGCCCGTCGCCGCGGCCACGGCGAACGCGTCCGCAGCGACATCGTCGAAGGCCTCGAGGCCGGCGCCGACCCAGCGGCCCAGCCGGTCGAGGGCGAGGCCCTGCCGGCGCAGACTGAAGGCGCTTCGCACGAAGGCGAGCACCTGCACGCCGATGCCGAGCATCATGGCGAGTACGACGGCCACGATCATCACGAAGACGATCATGGCGATCATCAGCCCCATGATGACGATCACCAACACGCCCACGCTGATGACGACCAGGGTGATCACGGCGAGCACGATCATCACGACCATGATCAAGCCGACGAGACGCCCGAACCTGTCGCGGCCGTCGGCGCCGAGCCCGTGGTTGCGGCCGAGACCGTTGCCGAGCCGCAGGAGGCCGTTGCCCCCGAAGCCCACGCCGAGGCTTTCGCCGAAGCGGTAGCTGTCGCCGCTGAACCAGCCGATGCCGTTTACGCCGCCGACGCGGCGCATGCCAAGGCCGCGGAAGTGACGGCTGACGAAGAGGACGAGGACGAGGACGGCGAGGAAGCCGAAGAGGAGCTCGTCGAATCCGTCGGCGGCGACGACGTGCTGGAGGAAGTGCCGGAGCGCACCTTCCGCCCGCGCCGCCAGTACAAGATCCAGGAAGTCATCAAGCGCCGCCAGGTGATGCTGGTGCAGGTCGTCAAGGAAGAGCGCGGCAACAAAGGCGCCGCGCTGACGACCTATCTGTCGCTCGCCGGCCGCTATGCCGTCTTGATGCCCAACACTGCGCGCGGCGGCGGCATCAGCCGCAAGATTACCAGCGCCCAGGACCGGTCCCGCCTGAAGGAAGTGGTGCAGGATCTCGACGTGCCCGAGGGCATGGGCATCATCCTGCGCACCGCCGGCGCTGCCCGCACCAAGCCCGAGATCAAGCGCGACTTCGAATATCTAATCCGGATGTGGGAGACGGTGCGCGACTTGACGCTGAAGTCGCAGGCCCCGACCCTCGTCTACGAGGAAGGCTCGCTGATCAAGCGCTCGCTGCGCGACCTCTACAACAAGGAGATCGACGAGATCCAGGTGGCCGGCGAATCCGGCTACCGCGAAGCGCGCGACTTCATGAAGATGCTGATGCCCGCCAATGTCAGCGCGGTGAAGCAGTATCGCGACGGCCAGCCGCTATTCTCGCGGATGGGTGTCGAGAGCCAGCTCGATGCGATGTTCTCGCCGACCGTGCAGCTTCGCTCCGGTGGCTACATCGTCATCAACCAGACCGAAGCGCTGGTCTCGATCGACGTCAACTCGGGACGATCGACCCGCGAGCACCATATCGAGGACACGGCGCTCAAGACCAATCTGGAAGCGGCCGAAGAGGTCGCCCGTCAGCTCCGCCTGCGCGACCTCGCCGGCCTGATCGTCATCGACTTCATCGACATGGACGAGAAGCGCAACAACCGTGCGGTCGAGCGCAAGCTGTCTGATTGCCTCAGGCAGGATCGCGCGCGCATCCAGGTCGGACGCATCTCGCATTTCGGCCTGCTGGAAATGTCGCGCCAGCGCATTCGCGCCAGCGTGCTGGAGAGTTCGACCGATCCCTGCCCGCATTGCGGCGGCACCGGTCATGTCCGCTCGGTCTCCTCGGTGGCGCTCCAGTTGCTGCGCGGCCTCGAAGAGATCCTGATGAAGGGCGCGACCCACAATCTCGTGGTCCGCACCCGCACCGACGTCGCGCTCTACGTGCTGAACCACAAGCGCGGTCATCTGCGTGATCTCGAGAACGGCTTCAAGGTCACGCTGTCGGTCATCGCCGATCAGTCCGTCAGCGGACCTCAGGCTTACGTTATCGACCGTGGCGAGCAGGTGCATACGCTGGAAGCTGCCAAGGCGCTGCTTGCGGCGCAGGCGGCTGCGAGCCCGCCGCCCCTGGTCGAAGACGCCTATGAGGACGAGGAGTTCGATGCGGAGCTGGAATCCGAGATCGAGTCCGAGGAGACCGAAGGTCTCTCCGAGGAGCAGGCCGCCGGTGAGGCAGCCCCCGAGCAGGACGGCCAGCGCCGCAAGCGCCGCCGCCGCCGCCGCGGCCGTGGCGGCCAGCGCGACGGCGAGTTGCGCGAGGATACCGCGCCCACGCTTCCGGAGGCCGCTATGGCCGCCGGCGAAGCCGAAGAGGATTCAGAGTCCGAGCAGGATGGCGAGGAAGGCGAGGAACAGGCCGCCCGCGGCGAGCAGCAGAGCGGCGGTGAGCGCCGGCGCCGGCGTGGTCGCCGCGGCGGACGCCGGCGGCGCGGTGGCGGCGAGGAAGGTCTTGCCGGCTCCATCGGCGACGAGCTCGCTGCCAATGCGCCGCCGGAAGCGACCGACGCAGTCGCCGATTTCGACAGCTTTGGCAACGAGGCCGCGCCCTCGATTGCACAGGCCGAACACATCGCCGAACCACAGGCGGCGCAGCCTGAACAGCGCGCCGACGTGCAGAGTGAGGCGCCGGCCCGGCCGGAGCCGGCTCCCGTCACGGCGACCGCAGCGCCGGTCGAAGAGCCCGCCGACGACAAGGCCGCGCGACGCCGCTCCACCGTCCGGGAAAAGGTGAGCTTCCTGCTACACAGCCAGCCCGAACCCGCGACACCGGTTGCGCAGCCGACCGAACCGGTTGCTGCGCCCGCGCCAGCAGCTGAGCCCGCGCCGCAAGCCGCAAATGAACCTCCGGCCGCCCCGCGCCGTGCCGGCTGGTGGTCGCGCCGCTTCGGTGGCGGCGAATAAAGCCGAATATCGAATGCAAAACGCCCGGCACAGCCGGGCGTTTTTGTTTGAGCGCTCTCCTTGCTCGCACGACGGCGGCCGTTCGTCGTCACCAAGCGAAGCGGCGTGATCTGGCGGAGCTGGAGAGAATCTCCAAAACGCAAAAACTCGGTGGCAGCGCGCCCAACCGAGTGTCCGGTGTGCTAGATCGTCTTCACGATTTGAAAGGGGATTGGCATTTGTCAGAGCTTTGCGATTCCGGCGCGGTCGAACTGCGCCGCCTGCTGGCCGCCCGGGCGATCTCGCCCGTCGAGCTGCTGGAGTCCTGTCTGTCGCGGATCGCCGCCATCAATCCGGCCGTTAACGCCGTCGTGACGCTGGACGTATCAGGCGCACGCGCCGCGGCCAAGGAGGCCGAAGCGGCCATCCTGCGCGGCGAGGATCGTGGCGCCCTGCATGGGCTCCCCGTTCTCATCAAGGACACCCAGGACACGGCCGGGCTGCGCAGCACCTATGGCAGCCCGCTGCTCAGAGATAACGTCCCGGCGGCCGACCAGGGCTCGATCGCGCGGCTGCGTGCAGCCGGCGCCATCATCTTCGGCAAGACCAACACGCCGGAATGGGCCGCGGGCGGCAACACCCGCAACCCCGTGTTCGGCGCGACCGGCAATCCGTTCGATCCGATGCGCTCGGCGGCCGGCTCATCCGGCGGCTCGGCGGTGGCGCTCGCCTGCGGCATGGCTCCGCTCGCTTCCGGCTCGGACACGGGTGGCTCCTTGCGCAATCCGGCAGGCTACGCCGGCATTGTCGGCATGCGTCCGTCCTACGGCCTCGTGGCCAGCGAGAAGCGCGCGTTCGGCTGGTCCAATCTGTCGACCGACGGGCCGATGGCGCGCAATGTCGCCGACACCGCGCTGATGCTGTCGGTGATGGCGAGTGACGATGCGCGCGATCCGCTTGCCTATACGCTGCCCGGCGAGCCGTTGCGCGGCTGCGCCGAGCGCTGGGCCGCGCCGCGTCCCGCCGAGCTCGGCAAGCTGCGCCTCGCCTTCACCGAGGACTTTGGCTTCGCCCCGACCGAGCAGGCGATCCGGCGCGTGTTCCGGCAGCGCGTTGGCAAGCTTGCACCGCTCTTCGCCGCATGCCGCGAAGCGACGCCGGATTGCGCCGGCGCAGACGACGCCTTCGCCGTGCTGCGCGCGGGCATGTTCCTGGCGACGCACGGCAAGAACTACAAGGAGCGTCCCGAGATGCTCGGCCCCAATGTCCGCGCCAATGTCGAGGAAGGACTCGGCTACACGCTCGAAGACCATGCGCGCGCCGCAACGACACAGACGCGGATCTATCGCGCCTATCAGAGCTTCTTCGAAGCGACCGACGTGCTGATCAGCCCGACCATCACCCTGAGTCCGCGGCCGTGGTCGGAACTCTACCCCGCCGAGATCGACGGCACGCCGACAAAATCCTACTTCCACTGGCTCGCGCTCGCTTATGCCGTCACGCTTCCCGGCCATCCCGCCATCAGCATTCCGCTCGGCCTCGATGAAGCCGGCCTGCCCTTCGGCCTCCAGATCGTCGGCCCGCGCGGTGGCGATGCCGTCGTGCTCTCGGTCGCGGCGAGCATCGAAGCGGCGTTCGCGGATGATGCGCAATTGTGCCGGCCGGTCCCCGATCTGGCGCGGCTCGCCGCGGCGCCGCCGCTGTCGACCGCACCAGGCTTCCTCGCCTGGGAATGACCCGACCTCGCCCACAACCAGGAGAATTCTGCCAATGCAAAGCGCGATCGTTCTCGGCGGCGGCATGATCGGCGTCAGCGCGGCGCTGCACCTGCGGCAACGCGGCTGGTCCGTCACGCTGGTCGACCGCAGGGAGCCGGGCCGCGAGACCAGCTACGGCAATGCCGGGATGATCCAGGCGGAAGCGGTCCGCCCCTATCCGATGCCACGCGACCTCGCCACGCTGCTGAAGATCGCGACCGGCCGCACCAACGACGTGCGCTACAGCCTGTCGTCGCTGCATCTCCATATCGAGCCCCTGCTCCGCTATTGGTGGCATTCGGCGCCGAAGCGGCATCGCGAGGCGATCGAGGCCTGGGCACGGCTGATCGCCTATGCGACGGCGGAGCACGACATCCTCATTCGCGAAGCCCATGCCGACAATCTCATCCGCCGCGCCGGCTATCGCATGCTGCATCGCGATGCTGCGTCATTCGATCTCGCGATCAAGACCGCGGAGGAAGACCAGCGCGAATTCGGCGTGAATTTCCGCGTGCTCTCCGGCAGTGAGCTCGCCAAGGCCGAGCCGATCCTGCGCGACGATCTCCCCGGCGCGATCCATTGGCTCGACACATGGACCGTGTCCGATCCAGGTGCGCTCGTCACGGCCTATGCCGAGCTGTTCGAGCGCCTCGGCGGCACCATTGTTCTCGGTGATGCCCAGAGCCTGCGGCAGACCGCGACCGGATGGTCGGTCGATACGGACCAGGGACGTCTCGACGCTCCCCACGCGGTCGTGACGCTCGGGCCGTGGTCGCCCGATCTGTTGCACAAGTTCGGCTACCGCATTCCGCTGGTACGCAAGCGCGGCTACCACATGCACTACAGCGGCGGCGCCTCGCTCGACCTCCCCCTCGTCGACAAGGGCGGCGGATACGCCATGGGCCCGATGGCCAAGGGCATCCGCATCACCACCGGCGCGGAATTGACCGGCATGGACGCGCTCGCAACACCGGTGCAGCTCGCCAGCGCCGAGGCCTCCGCACGCGAGCTGATCGATCTCGGCAAGCGGGTCGAGCCGGATCCGTGGTTCGGCACGAGGCCCTGCACGCCCGACATGCTTCCGGTGCTCGGGCAAGCTCCGCAACATCCGGGCCTCTGGATGAATTTCGGTCACGGCCACCAGGGTTTTACGCTGGGGCCTGCCACCGGACGCCTGCTCGCCGAAATCATGAGCGATGAGACGCCGGCGATCGATCCGGCGCCCTACCGGCCGGAGCGATTTTAGCGGTCGACGTTCCGATCTGAGCACGACGACGCGCGCCTTGCGCGGATGGTCGCCGAAAGAAAAAGGGCTGGTCGAGGATCTCGACCAGCCCTATCAGTTCGAAGCCTGACGGTGCGTCGCGCCGATCAGTCCGTCGTGATCGCCGTCTCCATGTCGGTCGGATCGATCTGCTTGGAGAGGTTGGCGTTGAGCTTGTCGCGGTCGAGCTCGCGCTCCCACCAGGCGACGATCACGCAGGCGACGCCGTTGCCGCACAGATTGGTCAGCGCGCGGCACTCGCTCATGAACTTGTCGATGCCGAGCACGATCGCCATGCCCGGCACGAGGCGCGGATCGACCACGGCGAGCGTTGCCGCCAGCGTGATGAAGCCGGCACCGGTGATGCCGGAGGCGCCCTTCGAGGTCAGCATCGCCACGACCAGGATCGTGAGCTGCTGGCTGAAGGAGAGATCGTAACCGAGTGCCTGCGCAATGAAGAGTGTCGCCAGCGTCATGTAGATGTTGGTGCCGTCGAGGTTGAACGAGTAACCCGTGGGCACGACGAGGCCGACCACCGACTTGGAACAGCCGAGCCGCTCCAGCTTTTCCATCAAGGATGGCAGCGCGCTTTCCGACGACGAAGTGCCGAGCACGATCAGCAGCTCATCCTTGATGTAGGCCAGGAACTTGAAGATCGAGAATCCCGCCACGCGCGCGATGATGCCGAGCACGACGAACACGAACAGCGCCGCGGTGACGTAGAACGTGGCGATCAGCCCGACCAGGTTGAGGATCGCGCCGGTGCCGAACTTGCCGATCGTATAGGCCATCGCGCCGAACGCGCCAATCGGTGCTGCACGCATGACGATGGAGATGACGCCGAACACCGCATGCGCGGCATCGTCGATGAAGCTGCGGATGGTGTGGCCGCGCTCGCCGAGGCTCATGATCGCGAAGCCGAACAGCACCGAGAACAGCAACACCTGGAGGATCTCGCCTTGCGCGAAGGCGCCAACCACGGTGTCCGGAATGATGTGCAGCACGAAGTCGACCGACTTCTGACCGGCAGCCTGCTTGGCGTAATTTGCGACGGCCGCCTCGCTTGCCGCGCCACTGCCGAAGCCCGCGCCGGGCTTGACCAAGTTGCCGATGATGAGTCCGATCACCAGCGCGAAGGTCGAGACGACCTCGAAATAGACCAGCGCCTTGACGCCGATGCGGCCGACCTTCTTGGCATCCTGGATATGGGCGATGCCCGAGACGACGGTGCAGAAGATGATCGGAGCGATCACCATCTTGATCAGCTTGATGAAGCCGTCGCCGAGCGCCTTGATCCACTCATTGGTGGCGAGCTGTGGCCACAGCCAGCCGACGATGGCGCCGAGCACGATGGCGATCAGGACCTGGACGTAGAGAATTTTGTACCACGGCTTGGCGGCGGGCGGCGCGACCGGCGCTTCCGCCATCGTTGTCGTCGTCATCGTTTCACTCCCCCTCAAACTATCGGGCCAGCCAAGATCAACTTGGCCGGCCCTGTCAATTGGAACTGCTCGTTACTGCGCGTTTTACCCGCGGCGATCGACGATCCGGCGCGCTGCCGGCATCAACGCGGCGCCGAGCGCGTTCTTGACCAGCGAAGCCGCAATAAACGGCACAATGCCGACCTGCCAGGCCTTCGCAGCGCCGAGGCCAAGGCCAAAGGCCAACCAGCCAAACCCGGCAGCGAGAATGACGATATGGCCAACGGCCATCGCCGCAAACAGCAGCACCACGCTGCGATCCCAGCCGCGCTCGGCGAGCCAGCCGGTCACGAAGGCCGCGGCAATGAAACCGAACAGATAGCCTGCAGTCGGACCAATTAGCGGTGCAATGCCGCCCAACGGACCGGCAAACACCGGCAGGCCGAGCGCGCCCTCGGCGAGGTAGGCGATCATGGTTGCGCTGCCAAGGCGCCAGCCATAGGCAGCGCCGATCATCAGCACCACAAGCGTTTGCAACGTCATGGGCACATAGGGCAGCGGCAGGCTGACCTTGGCTGATAGCGCCATCAACGCGGTGCCGAGCGCAATCAGCACGAAGGCGCGCACTGCGCCGACGGTTTCGCCCGGCCGGGTCGGCCACATCAATGTGGCGAGAGGAGAATGCGACGTGGCGACGGGCGCGGCAGATCGGTCAGACAAGATGAACTCCGGAAGTGGATCGAAAACTGGCGGCTATTTAAGCCAGTCAGCGATCCGGTCAACTGCCTCGCGCATCTCCTCGGGCGAACGTGCATAGGAAAAACGAACGAACGAGCGTCCATGGATGGGATCGAAATCGAGGCCGGGCGTAGCCGCAACATGAGCCTGTTCCAGCATCTGCTTGGCGAACTCGAAACTGTCGGAGGTGAAGTCCGAGACGTCGGCATAAAGATAGAAGGCGCCGTCGGCCGGCAGGAACCTGGTCAGGCCGGCCTTGGGAAGTCCCTCGATCAGAATGCGCCGGTTTTCCTGGTAGCCGTGCTTGATCTCCTCCATCTCGGCCGCGCCGTCGAAGGCGGCCTCGGCCGCGATCTGCGACAGCGCCGGCACCGAGATCGAGAGGTTCTGCTGCAGCCGCTCGATCGGCCGCACCAGGATCTCAGGCACGACCATCCAGCCGACGCGCCAGCCCGTCATGCAAAAATACTTCGAGAACGAGTTGATCACGAGTGTCTGGTCCGACAGCGCCGCCGCCGTCACCGCCGGAAACGCATAATCCAGCCCGTGATAGATCTCGTCGGAAATGAAGCGGATACCTGCGTCCTGCGCGGCCGCGATCAGGCCAGTGAGCGCCTCGCGGGACATCATGGTCCCCGTCGGATTGGCGGGGCTGCCGACCAACACTCCCTTCAGCGGCGCCTTGCGATGGGCAGCAAGCAACGCCTCGCCGGTGAGCGCGTGGCGCGTCTCGTTCGTGGTCTCGATCAGCACCGGCTCGCAGCCGAGCGCGGTGAGGATATGACGGTATGGTGGATAGCCCGGCACGGTCACCGCGACGCGATCGCCGGGCTCGAACATCGACAGGAAGGCCAGGATAAATCCGCCGGAGGAGCCGGTCGTCACCACGATCCGCTCGGGGCTGACGTCACAGCCATAGACATCGCGATAATGCCGCGCGATGCGCTCGCGCAGCGAGGGGATGCCGAGCGCAGAGGTATAATCGATCCGCCCCGCCTCGAGCGCAGCATGGGCGGCTGCGATCGCGGTGCTGGGCGCGCCGGCCGCGGGCTGGCCGACCTCCATATGGATGACATGGCCGCCGGCGGCCTCGATTCGGGCCGCCGCGGCCATGACGTCCATCACCATGAACGGGGGAACATCGCTGCGGCGGGAGGGCTCGAGCCACTGTCCCAACCGGTTCCTCAATGTCGCATCGTGCATCGATTTCTGCTATTCGCTGGCAGACCGGTCCGTCCGGTCCGGAACACGGGGGCGCTTGCGCCCCAGACTAGCCGCATTGTACGGCTCATAAGGGGTAAGGCTCACAAGGGCATATCGCGTATCCGGTCCGCCGCCAATCGCCAAAACCAATCACGAAACTGCTTGACCAAGACGTTTGACCCAGACCGCTTGATGTTGCTCCAGATCGCATTGCGCAAGAAGGCTTCCGCCCTCACCGCCCTCGTTACGGCCACGGCGATCGCGCTGACGCCGTTCTCGGCTGCGCGCGCGCAGGCCAAGGGGCCGCCGGTCCTGCGCGACACCGAAACCGAGCAGCTTCTGCGCGGGTATACCCGCCCGATCCTGCGCGTCGCCGGTCTGGAGAAGCAGAACATCCAGATGGTGATCATCAACGACGGCTCGTTCAACGCGTTCGTCGCGGACGGCCGCCGCATCTTCGTCAATTGGGGCGCGATCCTCCAATCGGAGACGCCAAACCAGATCATCGGCGTGCTCGCGCACGAGACCGGGCATCTGGCGGGCGGCCATCTGTCCAAGCTTCGCGAGCAGCTCGCCACGGCGCAGACCCAGATGATCATCGCGATGCTGCTCGGCGCCGGCGCAATCGCCGCGGGCAGCACCCAGCGCAGCAGCGCCGGCAATAACGGCCTTGCCAATGCGGGGGCAGCCGCCATCGCCGCCCCGCAGGAGATGATCCGCCGTACGCTGTTGTCCTACCAGCGCCAGCAGGAGGAGAACGCCGACCGTGCCGGCGTGAAATTCCTGACCGCGACGGGGCAGTCGCCGAAGGGGATGTACGAGACCTTCAAGCGCTTCACCAGCGAGAGCCTGTTCGCCGCGCGCGGCGCCGATCCCTATCTCCAGTCGCATCCGATGCCGGCCGAGCGCGTCGCCGCGCTGCAGGAATTCGCAAGCTCCAGCCCCTATTGGGACAAAAAGGACGATCCCGCGCTCCAGCTCCGCCATGACATGGTGCGCGCCAAGATCTCCGCGTTCATGGAGCGGCCGGAGACGGTGTACCGCCGCTATCCCCAGACCAACGACAGCTTGCCGGCGCGCTATGCCCGCGCCATCAGCACCTATCTGCATGGGGATTTGCGCAGCGCGCTCTCCCAGATCGACGCGCTGATCCAGGTCCAGCCGAACAACCCGTACTTCTACGAGGTGCGCGGCCAGGCCTTGCTGGAGAGCGGCAAGCCTGCCGAGGCGATCGCGCCCCTGCGCAAGGCTGTCGCACTTTCGAACAATGCCCCCCTCATCGAGATGTTACTTGGGCAGGCTCTGGTTGGAACCGATAATAAGGCCTACACCGACGACGCCGTTCGGATTCTCCGCGCCGCGGTGGCACGGGAGCCCGAGGCCGCTCTCGGCTATACCCAGCTCGCGATGGCCTATGGCCGGAAGGGAGACTATGCCGAGGCGGATCTCGCGTCGGCGCAAGCCGCCTACTTGCGCGGCGACAACAAGACCGCCCGCGAGCTCGCCACGCGCGCGAAAACCCGTTTCGCCGTTGGCACGCCCGGATGGGTCAAGGCCGACGACATCGTGGCGGCCAAGCCGCCGCGCAACTGACGCAACGCAAACGACGCCCGACACCACGACGTCACGACATCGAGCTTTAAGTCCGCCGCGACGTTTTACCGAAACCTGCTTTGGATAAGAGGATTTGACCATGCCTTCGCTGCGCCTGCTTGCTCCCGCGCTGTTTGCGCTCGCCATGTTCAGCGCAGCCGCGCCCGTGTCGGCCGAGAGCTTCTCCGATAGTCAGCGCACCGACATCGAGGCGATCATCAAGAACTATCTCGTCAGCCATCCCGAGGTGCTCGAGGAGGCCATGACCGAGCTCAGCAAGCGTCAGGCCGCGGCCGAAACCCAGAAGCACGAGGCCAGCATCGCGCAAAATGCCGACGCGATCTTCAACTCGCCGCGCCAGGTCGTGCTCGGCAACAAGGACGGCGATGTCACCTTCGTCGAGTTCTTCGACTACAATTGCGGCTACTGCAAACGCGCCATGGGCGACATGCTCGATCTCATGAAGAGTGATCCGAAGCTGAAGGTCGTGCTGAAGGAATTTCCCGTGCTGAGCCAGGGCTCGGTCGAGGCGGCCCAGGTCGCCGTGGCCGTGCGCATGCAGGATCCCTCCGGCAAGAAATACCTCGACTTCCACCAGAGACTGCTCGGCGGTCGTGGCGCAGCGGACAAGGCGCGCGCGATTCAAGCCGCCAAGGAGGCTGGTCTCGACACCGCTAGAATCGAGAAGGACATCACCAGCCCCGAAGTGCGCGCCACCATCGAGGAGAACTTCAAGCTCGCCGAAGCGATGGGCATGAACGGCACGCCGAGTTACGTGATCGGCAAGCAGATCGTGATCGGCGCCGTCGGCGTCGAAGGCCTCAGGGAAAAGATCGGCATCGCCCGCTGCGGCAAAGCGACCTGCTGATCCCACATTTTGCGATACTGAAAACGCGAAAAAGGCCGGCAGGAAAGCCGGCCTTTTTGTTGTGCCAAATCTTGGCGCGCCTCTGCAAAATCGTTCATCCGGCGTTCAACAAACAAAGCTCGTCGGAACCTCCTGGATTTCGGAACGACCGCGCTCTCCTTTCGTTGTCGGCGCGGGCAATGACGCAAAGAAATCACGTGAGGAGAGGTTCAAATGACTAATCGCTTTTTGGTCTCGGTTGCAGCCTTGGCGCTGATCGCCGGCACCGGTTTTGCCAATGCGCAAGGAACCGGAACCAAAGACTACGGGAGTGGCCAGCAGACCCAGCACAGCACACAGCCTTCTGGTGAGCGCAGCGGCTCCATGGGCAAGCAAGAGTCCATGGACAAGCAAGAAAAGCATGACAAGGGAACGGTCGGTCAGGCCGGCGGCATGAAGGATCAGAAGGATCAGCCGAGCGCTCATGACAAGTCGACTCAGTCCGACAAGATGAACAAGGACCAGCCGGGTGCGACGCGTGAGAAGTCAACGCAGTCGGAGAAGTCGTCGACGGTCGGCCAGAGCCCGCGGAGCGACGAGAAGTCCAAGGGTAGCATGAGCAAGGAAACCGAGACCAAGGGCAGCAAGGACATGAAGCCCCAAGGTCAGGAAGACCGCAGCGGTATGAATGCGCCTGGCCACCAGGGTTCCCAAACCCAGACCCAGACCCAGACCGGGACCGAGCGGTCGCAGACGACGACCGGCCAGGCTGGCGCGGCCGCCAAGCTCTCGACCGAGCAGCGCACGCAGATCACCTCAGTGATCCGCGAGGAGAAGGTGGCGCCCGTGACCAATGTGAACTTCAACATTTCGGTCGGCACCCGCATCCCGCGTGAGGGCATTACGCTCCACGCCCTGCCGTCGAAGGTCGTGACGATCTATCCGGAGTGGCGGACCTACAAGTTCGTCCTGATCCGCAACGAAATCGTGATCATCGATCCGGATACCTATGAGATCGTGGCGATCCTGAACGCCTAAGGCCGGATCGCCGCAACCTCAGGGGGCGGGCAGCGATGCCCGCCCCCTTTGCGTTCGGCCGGCAGCCATGCTTTGGACCGGTTAACAAGCAATTTCCGCAGCTTCCACACAGGTTTTTGCGCACTGGATGAGGTCCTTGAAGCCACCCGGGAGGCCCTTCAAGGCTTCCCCTCACGCGCTTTGTTACCTATAACCCCCGCCACGCCGAAGCACCTCTTCCGGGATTGGAATGGCTGAACCTGCAACCGACACGATCCTCGTCCTGAACGGGCCGAACCTCAACATGCTGGGGACGCGCGAGCCCGAAAAGTATGGCCATGCGACGCTGGCCGACGTCGAGGCGCTGTGCCGGGAGACGGCGGCGACCTTCGGCCTCAAGGCCGACTGCCGACAGTCCAACCGCGAAGGCGAGCTGATCGACTTCATCCACGAGGCACACGCCCGCAAGATGAGAGGCATCATCATCAATGCCGGCGGCTACTCCCACACCTCGATCGCGCTGCACGACGCGCTGCTCGCGGTGCAGATTCCCACGGTCGAAGTGCACGTGACCAACATCCACGCCCGCGAGAGCTTCCGTCATCACTCCTACACCGCGCGCGCAGCCTTCGCCTCGCTCTGCGGCTTCGGCATCGAGGGCTACCGCCTCGCCATCCAGGGCCTTGCCGCCAAGCTCGGCATCAAGCCCAAAGCCTGACGCCCCCTTCCAACAGAACATTCGGATCAAACAACATGGCGCGCCAGCCAGACGACAAACCAGCCGCAAAGTTTTCCAGCGAGGATTCCGCGCTCGTCCGCGAGCTGGCCTTGCTGCTCGATGAGACCAGCCTCACCGAGATCGAGATCGAACGTGCGGGCCTGCGCCTACGCGTCGCCCGCAACGTCAGCGTTGCCGCGACCATGCCGATGCCGGTGGCAGCCGCTCCCGCCGCCCTGCCGGCGGCCGCAGCCGCGGTCGCGCCGGCAACTGCTGCGGCCGACCTGTCGAAACATCCCGGCGCCGTGACCTCGCCGATGGTCGGTACCGCCTATTGGGCGCCGGAGCCCGGCGCAAAGCCGTTCATCGACGTCGGCACCAAGGTCTCGGTCGGCCAGACGTTGCTGATCATCGAAGCCATGAAGACGATGAACCAGATTCCGTCGCCGCGCGCCGGCACGGTGACGCAGATCCTGGTCGAGGATGGCCAGCCGGTCGAATACGGCGAGCCGCTCGTCATCATTGAGTAACGGCCCCCGGCGGCCAACCGCCCTCACCGCTTCCTGCGCGCTATTCGTCCCTTAAGGGCACCATGTTCGACAAGATCCTCATAGCCAATCGCGGCGAGATCGCTCTTCGCATCCTCAGGGCCTGCAAGGAGCTCGGGATTGCGACCGTGGCCGTGCACTCCACCGCCGACGCCGACGCCATGCATGTGCGCCTGTCGGACGAGAGCGTTTGCATCGGGCCGCCACCTTCGAAGGACAGTTATCTCAACGTCCCCGCGCTGCTCGCCGCCTGCGAGATCACCGGCGCGGATGCGGTGCATCCCGGCTATGGCTTCCTGTCCGAGAACGCGCGCTTTGCGGAAATCCTCGCAGAGCACAATCTGCATTTCATCGGCCCGAAGGCCGAGCACATCCGCCTGATGGGCGACAAGATTGAGGCCAAGAAGACCGCCAAGCGCCTCGGCATCCCCGTGGTGCCCGGCTCCGACGGCGCCGTCGGTCCCGATGACGATGCGATGGCGATCGCGAAGAAGATCGGCTTCCCCGTGCTGGTGAAGGCTGCGGCCGGCGGTGGCGGCCGTGGAATGAAGGTCGCCCACAGCGAGGCCGACCTCCAGGTGGCGCTGTCGACCGCGGCCAACGAGGCCAAGTCCGCCTTTGGCGATGCGTCCGTCTACCTCGAAAAATACCTCCAGAAGCCGCGCCACATCGAGATCCAGATCCTCGGCGACGGCCGTGGCGGCGCCATCCATCTCGGCGAACGCGACTGCTCGCTGCAACGCCGCCACCAGAAGGTCTGGGAAGAAGGCCCCTCGCCCGTCCTCGCCGCGGCTGCGCGCGCCAAGATCGGTGAGACGTGCGCCAAGGCAATGCGCGAGATGAAATATCTCGGCGTCGGCACCATCGAATTCCTGTTCGAGGATGGCGAGTTCTACTTCATCGAGATGAACACCCGCATCCAGGTCGAGCATCCCGTCACCGAGAGCATCACCGATATCGATCTCGTGCTGGAGCAGATTCGCATCGCCGCCGGCGGCGATCTGCCGGCCAGGCAGGACGAAGTCCAGGTCATCGGCCACGCGATCGAGTGCCGCATCAATGCCGAGAATCCGCAAACCTTCCGCCCCTCGCCCGGCCGGATCCTGCAATACCACTCGCCCGGCGGCCTCGGCGTCCGCATCGATTCCGCCGTCTATCAGGGCTACACGATCCCGCCCTATTACGATTCCCTGGTCGGCAAGCTGATCGTGCATGGCAAGACCCGCGCCGAATGCCTGATGCGGCTGCGCCGAGCGCTGGACGAGATGGTGGTCGAGGGCATCGAGACCACGCTGCCGCTGTTCCGCGCGCTGGTGCGCGAAGCCGACATCATCAACGGCGACTATCACATCCACTGGCTGGAACAGTATTTGGCCGGCCAGGCGGAACCCGCCCCGCGATAATCTTCCTCCTCGTGGAACCCTTTGTCCCCAATTGCGTTCTGTAGCGTTGGGGCCAGTTCCGAGGGGGGCGCTTTTGAACTCCACTGAAATAGACAGGTGAACCGTCGTGAAGGCTGAAGGCCATCGACGGCTCGCATTCTGGCAAATCCTGCTGTTCTCGGCGGGCCTTTTGGTGCTGACCGTGATCAGCGCCGGCTCGGTCTACCTCGTCAACAAGGCGCGGGGAGACAGCAAATGGGTGGTCCACACCATCGAGGCGGAGAACCAGATCAACGCGTTGCTGCTCGAGGTCCGGCGCGCCGAAAGCGCCCTGCGCGGCTACCTCCTGACGCTGGGACCCGAATTCCAGACAGATTACGAAAGGTCCGTTGCGGCGATCATTCCCGCGCTCGACAAGGTCACGCGCCTGACCCGCGACAACCCCGCGCAGCGTGAGAACATCGAGAAGCTGAGCGCGGCGATTGAGACTCGTCTGGGCCAATTCGCGCGCGAAATCGCTGCCATCAAGCAAGGCCAGCCGGACATGGCGACGGCACTGTCACGGGAGGCGGCGGCCCAGGGCGCCACCACCACGATCGGCAATGTGGCGGAGGCAATGATCGGCGAAGAGGAACGACTGTTCCGGCTCCGGTCGGCGAATGCCGACAGCAGCCAGACCCTCGCTGCATCGATGACCGGCATCGGCTCCGGCCTCGTCGTGCTACTGGCGCTGATCTCGATCTGGCTGGTGCGGCGCTCGGCGCGCGCCCGCGACGAGGCCGAAGCGCGCCTGCGCGATGCCAACGTCAATCTGGAGACCGTCGTCGATGAACGCACGGCTGACTTGCGCGAAGCCAACGACGAGATCCAGCGCTTTGCCTATATCGTGAGCCACGATCTGCGCTCGCCGCTCGTCAACATCATGGGCTTCACCAGTGAACTCGAGGAGCTCGGCGGCGATGTCTTCCGCCGCATCGGCAGCCTCACCCATGTCCCGGCCGACGGACCGCCACTGGCGCCCGGCGCCCCCGGCGAGATCGTGCTCGAAGGCGCTGACAAGCAGCTCTCGGATGACTTCTCCGAAGCGCTCGGCTTCATCAAGACGTCGATCGCCAAGATGGATCGGCTGATCTCCGCCATCCTCAACCTCACCCGCGAGGGCCGACGCGAATTCCAGCCGGTGAAGATCGACACAAGCGAGCTGATCGGAGCCATCGTGTCGACGCTGGCGCACCAGGCCGCCGAAGCGCAGGCCGAGATTCACGTCGAGCCCCTGCCCAACCTTATCAGCGACCGCCTCGCGCTCGAGCAGATCTTCTCCAACCTGATCGACAACGCGATCAAATACCTGAAGAGCGGCGTGCCCGGCGAGATCAGAATCCGCGGGCGCACCAAGCTCGGCTATGCCATCTTCGAGATCAGCGACAACGGCCGCGGCATCGATCCGAAAGATCACCAGCGGATATTCGACCTGTTCCGCCGCGCGGGAACCCAGGACAAGCCCGGCCAGGGTATCGGTCTTGCGCATGTACGTGCACTTGTGCGTCGCCTCGGCGGCACCATGTCGGTATCATCGGAACTGAACGCGGGCAGCACCTTCACGATCACGCTGCCGATCGCCTGGAACGTGAGTAACCGGAAGGCAGATCGATGACCAAGCCTGTGACCATCATCATGATCGAGGACGACGAGGGCCACGCCCGCCTGATCGAGCGCAACATCCGAAGGTCCGGCGTCAACAACGAGATCGTCTCCTTTGCCAACGGCACGGACGCGATGAAGCACCTGTTCGGTGCCGACGGCAGCGGGCTCGTGCAGAAGGGCAATGCGCTGCTGATCCTGCTCGATCTCAACCTCCCCGACATGACCGGGATCGACATCCTGAAGCAGATCAAGGAGAACAAATATCTGAAGGCTTCGCCCGTGGTGGTGCTGACCACCACCGACGACTCCCAGGAAATCAAGCGCTGCTACGAGCTCGGCTGCAACGTCTACATCACCAAGCCCGTCAACTACGAGAATTTCGCCAATGCCATCCGGCAGCTCGGCCTGTTCTTCTCGGTCATCCAGGTCCCGCCCGCCGCCTCATGAACCAGCACACGCCAACACTGCTCTACATCGACGACGACGAGGCGCTGTCGCGCCTGGTCGATCGCGGCCTGACGCGACGCGGCTACAGGGTCATTCATGCCGCGAGCGGCGAGGAAGGCCTCGAGCGGATCCGCCGCGCGGGCGCCGAGGGTGGCATCGATGTCGTCGCACTCGATCAGTACATGCCGGGCCTCGACGGGCTGGAGACGCTCGAACAGATCATGGCGATCCCGGACGCGCCGCCGGTCGTGTTCGTAACCGCGTCCCAGGACTCCAGCATCGCGGTCACCGCGCTGAAGGCCGGGGCGGCCGACTATCTGGTCAAGGACGTCCAGGGCGACTTCATCCCCCTCCTCCACGTCGCCGCCGACGGCGCGCTGCGCCAGGCCGAGTTGCAGAGGGCGCGCGAGGAAGCCGAAGCCGAGATCCACGCCTCGCGCGACCGCTACGCCGCGCTCGCCGCCGAACGCGAGCTGCTGCTGCGCGAGGTCAACCACCGCGTCGGCAATTCGCTCCAGATCATCGCTTCGCTGCTGCATCTTCAGGCGAGCTCCGCCGCGCAGGAGGAGGTGAAGGCGGCGCTGACCAATGCCATGGGCCGCGTCGCCGCGGTCGCGCAGGTGCACCGCCGTCTCTATACCTCGCAGGACCTGAAGAGCGTGGTCCTGAACCAGTATCTGGACTCGCTGCTGGAGGACCTCAGGCGCTCGGCCGAAGGCAACCGGATGTCGCGCCTGACGCTGAAGGCCGAGCCGATCGAGATCGATCCGGACCGTGCGGTCGCCGTCGGCATCATCGTCAACGAGCTGGTGATGAACGCGGTGAAATATGCCTATCCCGACGGCGCCGGTCCGATCCATGTCGAGCTGATCTCGCAGGGCGAGGATCTCTTGCTGTCGATCACCGACAACGGCGTCGGCGACAACGTCAAGGCCGATCCGCGCTCCACCGGCATGGGCCAGCGCATCGTCGCGGCCATGGCGTCCAAGCTCGACGCGTCCGTCGAGCGCGACCCCGCCCATAGTGGAACCCGGATCGTGCTCAGGTTCCGCCGCGCGCCTCCGGCCCCCGGCAAGACTAACGCCGCCGCCGCGAGCTGACAGACGCGAGGCTTTGTGCCACCCATCGCAACCGCATTGCGATCCTGCTATTGTCGCGCGCCATGACGTCTCGCGACTCTGCCTCTTCTGAAATCACGCCGGCCGTGCTGCTGCGTGCCTATGCCTGCGGCATCTTTCCGATGGCGGAAAGCGCCGACGATCCGACCCTGTTCTGGGTCGAGCCGGAGCTACGCGGCGTCATCCCGCTCGACGGATTCCGCGTGGCCTCGCGGCTCGCCCGCACGGTGCGTTCGGATGCATTTCGCGTCACCGTCAACACCGCGTTCAAGGCGACGATTGCCGGCTGCGCGGCGCCGCAAGCCGGGCGCGAGGATACCTGGATCAACAAGCGCATCCGCGACCTCTATGGCGGCCTGTACGAGCTCGGCCATTGCCACAGCGTCGAAGCCTGGCAGGGTGGCGACCTCGTCGGCGGGCTGTACGGCGTCAGCTTGGGGCGCGCCTTCTTCGGCGAAAGCATGTTCCACACCGCACGCGATGCCTCGAAGGTCGCGCTGGTGCACCTGGTCGCGCGGCTCATCCAAGGCGGCTTCGAGCTGCTCGACACGCAATATGTCACCGAGCATTTGAAGAGCTTCGGCGCGGTCGAGATCTCGCGGCGGCGCTACACCGCGCTGCTCGACAGGGCGCTCGCGGGCGAGCCCGGCGATTTCCTGAGGCTCTCTGCCGGTGAGGCGATTCCGGGCGCGCGCGCGCTCGAGATCATCTCTTCGCGGCAATGATCGATAGCCGGACTTAGCGGCCGAACCCGGGGATACCGAACAAACCTGGCCGCTGCTCTGGTGGCGGAGGCGGCGGCGGAGCCGGTTGCTGCTGCTGGATTGGTGGCAGAGGCTGCGGCGGACGCTGCTGCACCTGCTTGGGCGCAGCCTTCTTCTGCGCAGGCGGCGGTGGCGGGGCCGGCTTGGCCGCGGGGTCCGGCGCGGCGGTGGCAATGGTCTGCTGCGGCTCTTTGCAGTCGGTGAGCCAGATATCGTAGATCGGATGCTCGACGCCGTGCAGGCCGGGGCTTGCGGCATACATCCAGCCCGAAAAGATGCGCTTCACCTCGCCCTGCAAGGTGATCTCGTCGACCTCGACGAAGGCATCCGTGTTGGTGGCCTCCGTTGCCGGCCGCGTATAGCAGGCGTCGGTCTTGACCCGCAGCGCGCCGAACTGAACGGTCTCGCCGATCTCCTCGTCGAAATTGATGATGCGTCCGGTGATCTTGTCGAGGCCGGAGAAGGTCGCCTTCTTGTTCACGATCTTCTGGGCCGGCGGTTCGGTCACGACCTCGTCGCCCGGCTGGAGGCTCGCCGGCGTCTGCGGGACCGTGCTAGGCGCACCCTTCTGCTGGGGCTGGCGCTGACCCGGCGCGCCTTGCGGACTGGGCGGAGCGATCGCTGCGGAGGGCGGCTGGTTTGGCGGCGCGACGCTGGAGCCCGGCGGTGGCGCCAGGGGCTGGGTCTCGACCGGCCCGGGCATCACATTGCCCTGCCGGCCCGGAGGCGGCGGCATCGGGCGCGAGGGCAGCACCCGGCCCTGCGGCGGCAGCTCCGGCACCTCTTCGTCGTCGTCGGGAATCTGCTGCGGCTGCGGCTGGCCGCGCGGAATGTTGCCGGGCGGCCGCAGCGGCGGCGGATCGGAGAAGATCGTGCCGATCTGCGCCTGGGCCGGCGTCACAATCGTGAGCGCGGTGGCGGCCAGCAGCGCCGCAAGGCCTGTCAGGGAAAGGGTTTTGAACATCTCGCGCGGCTTCAACAGCGAATCGGGCTTGTTGGACATTTTACAGGGGATACCGCCGCTCGCAGGCCCTCCGGTTAACACGGCGAATACGGCGGGGGAAGGGCGGCATCCCTGCCCCGCCCGGCGCCGACTGGCCAGACCGGCTCCCGGATGGGATAGTCGCAAAGACCCTTCCCCGGGGCCGCGGCGGGCTTCGCCCCCCGAAACGACGGTCCAACCATAACTGGAAACCCTGAGGCCGCCCCCCATGCCCGTCGTGCTCGATCCCGATGCAGCTGCCGTCTACAAGGCGTTCCAGGAGGCCGGCCGGCCCGCCTATGAGACCCTGACCGCACAGGCGCGCTTTGCCACCAACCCCGAGCCGCCGGAGCTTGCCCGCGTCACACAGCTCGCGATCCCGGCGCCGCATGGCGTGATCCCTGCCCGCCTCTACGTTCCGAAGGAACCGCGCCGGCACGACGGCCTGTCGCCGGCGCTGGTGTTCTTCCACGGCGGCGGCTGGGTGATCGGCGATCTCGACTCCCATGACGTCGTCTGCCGCCAGCTCGCGGTCGAAGGCGCGCTGATCGTGATCTCGGTCGACTATCGCCTTGCGCCCGAGCACAAGTTTCCCGCCGCCGTCGAGGACGCCATCGCCGCGACCAAATGGGTCGCCGCGACTGCGCACGAGCTCGGCATCGACGCCTCGCGCCTCTCGATCGGCGGCGACAGCGCCGGCGGCAATCTCACCGCGGTCGTGGCGCTCGCCGCGCGCGATGGCGACGGTCCCGCGATCGCGGGCCAGGTCCTGATCTATCCGGCCACAGATTTCGCGATGACGCACAGCTCTCACAGCGAGCCCGAGACCAGCGTGCTGCTGACCCATTCGGTGATCCGCTGGTTCCGCGACCACTATCTCAATGGCGCGACTGACATCCACGACTGGCGCGCCTCGCCCGCGCGCGCTGCGAGCCTCATTGGCCTGCCGCCGGCCTATGTGCTGACCGCCGGCGCCGATCCTCTCCGCGACGAAGGCGACGAATATGCCGAGCGTCTGAAGCAGGCCGGTGTGCCCGTGACTACCAAGCACTATCCCGGTCAGTTCCACGGCTTCTTCACGATGGGAAAATTGTTGCGAGAGGCCAACGTCGCCGTGCGCGAGATCGGCGCGTGGCTGAAGGCGCTGGGCTGACGCCGTTCCGCATGCCTTCCGTTCCTCAAACCGTCTTCGCCCTTCCCCTGCGCGGGCTGACTTGGCTCGGTGGTCAGGGCACGCGCGCGGTGGCGGCCATCGCGTTCATCGCGGTCGCGGTGCCGCCCCTTGGTGCGCTGCTGCGTCCCTATGTCACCGAGGCGATCTTCCTTCTGCTCTGCATCTCCTTCATGCGGGTCGAACTCGTCGCGCTGTACGGACATCTGCGCCGGCCGGCGCTGGTCGCGGCCGCCACGGCCTGGACCACGATCGGCGTGCCGCTGATCGTCGCCCTCGCCGCCTACGCGACCGGGCTCACCACGAGCTCACCCGGCTTGGCTCTCGCGCTGATGCTCCAGGGCATGGCCTCGCCGATGATGGCCGCGCCGGCCCTTGCCGCGCTGATGGGCCTCGATGCCACCTTGGTGCTGGTCACGCTGGTGACCTCGACCGCGCTCGTGCCTTTCACCGCCTCGCTGTTCGCGAGCCTCTTTCTCGGCGGCATGCTTAGCATCGCGCCGCTGACGCTCGGCCTGAAGCTGCTCGGCATCCTCGCCGCATCGCTGCTGGCCGCGACGATCATCCGCCGCCTGTTCGGCACCGCAGCGATCCAGCGTCACAAGCGGCCGATCGACGGCATCAACATCGTCATCCTCCTGGTGTTCGCCTCCGCGGTGATGGGCGACGTCGCCAGCGACCTCATCACCGATCCCCTGTTCACGATCGCCGTCGCGCTGCTGGCCTTTGCGGTCTATTTCACCCTGCTCGCCGTGACGACGCTGATCTTCCGCCGCGTCAGCATCGAGCGCGCCTTCGCGATCGGCCTGATGGTGTCACAGCGCAATCTGGGCCTGATGCTGGCGGCAACCGCCGGTGCGCTGCCGGCGACGACCTGGCTCTATTTTGCGCTGACGCAATTTCCGATTCACCTTGCGCCGTACCTGCTGATGCCGATCGCCCGACGCTTGACCGCGCGCGCAGAGACGTCGAGCGGGGCGGCGGCAAACAGCACGACCTAAGCAGTACTCATAATCCAGGATGTCTGCTTTCGAGCGTCATCGAACGGGCGGTTCCAACTCGGAATGTCGTCGATGGAACCCGAAGAGTCACGCGGCATTCAGACACAATGCCGGTTAACTTTGGTTATCTTTTTAATTTTAAATGGAAGATAAAATATTATATCTTTAATTCGCAGGCTGCTTGGCGGGGCGCAACCTAAGCGCAACCTTAGGAGAGGAGAGTATCCCATGAAGATCCCTTGGGGCGTTCTTTCCGCAGCAGCATTTGCGTTCACTCTGGCGATGACGATCGTGCCATCTGCCTCAGCTTGCAACGGCAATGGGAATTGTCCCAGTGCGCCCGGCCAGAATAAGCCGGCCCATGTCAGTGGAGCCCCCGGACCGATTGCAGGTGCCGGCCTGCCTATGCTCGCGATCGGATACGGCGTGTACTGGCTGGTAAGACGGCGGCGGACTCGCTAGTTGCGCAGTCATCGCGATCGCTCATATTCGAGCTGATCTGATCGTCAGCTTCCGGACCCAAGGCGGACATTCGCCTTTGCCTCGTTGACATCCGCTTTTGTGGCAAAGCGGACCTAGCCATCCCGCACAAACGAGCGCACGCCCTAGCCTGCCCGCGCCGCGCGACGCAGTGCCTGAGGCGGTTGGCCGAAGGCGCGGATGAAGGCGCGCCGCATTCGCTCGGGGTCGCCGAATCCGGTCGTTTCTGCAACGAGCTCGATCGCCTCGCGCGAGGACTGCACGCGCTCCCGCGCGACCTCGAGCCGCAACCGCTCGATGGCCTTCGACGGCGTCGTGCCGGTCTCGGCGGCAAAGGCGCGGGCGAAATGTCGTGCGCTCATGCCGGCGCGATCAGCGAGATCCTCCACCGTCAGCGGCGCGTCGAGATTTTCCCGCGCCCAGGACAACAGCGCGCCGAAGCGCCCGTTCGGCGTCTTCAGCTCCAGCAGCGAGGAGAATTGCGACTGGCCGCCGCTGCGGCGGTGATAGAGCACGAGGTGCCGCGCGGTCTGTTGCGCGATCTCCTCGCCGTGGTCCTCAGTGACCATCGCGAGCGCGAGATCGATGCCGGCGGAGATTCCCGCCGAGGTCCAGACATTGCCGTCGCGGGTGAAAATCTGGTCCGGCTCGAACTTCACCTTGGGATAGCGCGCGACGAAATCGCGCGTCCGCCCCCAATGGGTGGTGGCGCGGCGGCCGTCGAGCAGTCCCACTTCGGCGAGCACATAGGCGCCCGAGCAGACGCTCGCGACCCGCACGCCACGCTTTGCCAGGCGCTGCACGAAGGCGCGCGTGATCTCGCAGCGCGCGGCATCCGCAACGCCCGCGCCGCCGGCCACGACCAGCGTCGTGATCGCGTTCGCCGACTTGAAATCCCGCGCCATCATCTCGACGCCCGACGAGCTGCGCACGAGTCCCGCCGTCGCCGCCAGCACGCAAATGCCAGGCGCCTTGCCGGTGCAGCGCGCGGCGACCTCGAATGCCGAGATCGGGCCCGCCGCATCGAGCAGCTGAAAGTCCGGGAAGATCAGGATGCCGATCATGGTCATGTCCGAAAGTGAGGGAATTATGCCATTCCAGACAGAAGGGCATCATGCCATCCTGCCGGCGTCAAGCTCATTTTTCGGAGGCTCCCATGTCGTTACCGCTTCAGATCGGACTGCTGGTGTTTCCGCGCGTCACGCAGCTCGACTTCACCGGCCCGCTGCAGGTGTTCGCCGCCGTCCCCGGCGCCAAGCTGCATTTGATCTGGAAACGGATCGAGCCGGTGCCGAGCGATTCCGCGCTTATCGTGACGCCGACCACGACATTCGCCGATTGCCCGCAACTCGACGTGATCTGCGTACCCGGCGGCCGCGGCACCGACGATCTGCTCAATGACGAGGAGGTGCTCGAATTCCTGCGCCGGCAGGCAGAAGGCGCCAAATACGTCACCTCGGTCTGCACGGGATCGCTGGCGCTCGGCGCCGCCGGCCTGTTGAAGGGCTACCGCGCCGCCACCCATTGGAGCGCGATGGAGATGCTCGGCCGGTTCGGCGCCACGCCCACCAAGACGCGCGTCTGCGTCGATCGCAATCGCGTGACGGGCGGCGGTGTCACTGCAGGAATCGATTTCGCGCTGACGCTGGTGTCGATCCTGATCGACCGCACCACGGCGGAGGCGATCCAGCTCGGGCTCGAATACAACCCGGCGCCGCCGTTCAATGCGGGCTCGCCCGACACCGCGCCCGCAGAGGTCCTTGCTCGCGTCAACGAGCGCATCGCGCCGAACCAGGTCCGCCGTATCGAGGCCGTCGAACGCGCGGCGGCGCGGGTGATGTAGACGTTCCACCTTCGGTGGTGGAACTGAATTTTTAGGGGAGGAGTTAGACCCGCACGAAACTCACGGCATCCGGAGCGTAATCATGGAGCATCTCCACTACCCCAATGAAAGCACTGAGTATCGTGCCGCGCGAAATGCGCTGCTGGATGAGGAGATTGCCCTCCGAGCTCAGATTGAGGCCGTTGCCGCCAGGCGTCGCGCGCTACCGCTCGGCGGCGAGGTGCTCCAAGATTACGTCTTCGAACGCATCGGCAAAACGAGCATGCCAGAACAGGTCAGGATGTCGGAGCTGTTCGGCCCTCATGAAACGCTGGTTCTGTACAGCTTCATGTATGGGCCGGAGCGCGAGCTGCCCTGCCCCGGCTGCACCCATTTGCTTGACGGGCTCGACGGCGCCGCACGGCATGTCGGCGAGCGTGCGGCGCTTCACATCGTTGCGAAATCGCCGATCGCGCGTCTCGCAGCCTGGGCCCACGAACGAGGTTGGGAACATCTGTCGCTGCTGTCCACGGCCGGCAACACCTTTGATGCGGACTACTTCGGCGACACCTCGAAGTTCTCTAAGGGTATGCGCGCGCAGCACCACGTTCCCGACGGGCAGAATTGGGACGAGACGATCTTCAACGTCTTCAGGAAGGCGAATGGCAAGATCAGGCACTTCTGGGGCTCGGAGATGAGTTTCGCGCCGCCCGCGCCGAAGCAGCATCATCGCGCCGGTGATCTGGTCGATCCGCTCTGGGGCCTGCTCGACATGACGCCTGAAGGCCGCGGCGACTTCTTCCCGAAGGTGCGCTACGACTGAGGCGCACAAACCGGCTGACGAAGTGCCTCAAAGAAAAAGGCCGCTCGGTTTCCCAAGCGGCCTTTCCTGTCTTACGGCGGCTGCACATTCCATCGGGCGATTTCGGAACTTCCAGACCGGGGGCCTATCTCCCGATCGAGTCCTTACTCGGCGGCCGCTGCATCTCGGGACAGTCGCGAACTGTTGCCCGAACCGAACGCGATGGTCTCCCATCTCCGTAAGATGGGACCATTGAGCCGCATCGCTGGCGTGAGCACAACGCCGGCGCATGCGGCATCCCCGCTGTTCCCGTTGTCCACAGCGGTTGCGAGGCGGATGCGTGTGCATCCAGTGGCGAGTGGACAGACCTCAGTTAGCAGGGGTCCAGGGCTGATAGTCGCCGGTCGCCTTCGGCCGCCGGCCGCTGGCGAGCGTCGAGCCCGAGGGACGGTAGGCCTTCGCCGTGCCGGTGAGATTCGGCTGGTGCGGCTTTTCCCACTCGCGCGGCTGGTAGTTGGCCTCGGTCGGCGGCACATCGACGACGTGATGAATCCAGCCGTGCCAGGACGGCGGGATGCGACTCGCCTCGGCATAGCCGTTATAGACCACCCAGCGCCGCTCGAAGCCGAGCGTCGGATCGATGGCCCCGCCGCGGGTCCGATAATAGAGATTGCCCTGCTCGTCCTGGCCGACCAGCTCCCCGTATCGCTTGGTCCAAAGTTGCGTGCCAAACGTCTGGCCATTCCACCAGGTGAAGAACTTGAGGAAGAATTGTTTCATGCGGCAAGGGCCCTGCTTCGTCGGGTCCTGATGCCATCCGGGCGCAGAAATGTCCAGTTCGGCAGGGACAGCCGTGCTCTCCGCAAATGAGGGGGCCCCCGGCACGGGCCTGCCGCAAATCGGACGCGATCTGTTCATCCCGGGTACAGCGCTCAGGTGAGACGCTTCCTGCACGCATGCAAACCGGCGTGATCCAGGAACCACTGCCATTTCGCAGGGTTGGCTTCCGGGAAAGGAGCTTGATCATGAAAAGTCTGAAAGTTTTGAGTGCCGCCGCGGCTATGGCGCTGGTTCTTCCGCTGGCGAGCCCGAGCTTTGCTCAGAATCGTCCTACCGTGGGCGGTGGCGCCCATGTCGGCGGCGGTGGAGGCGGTGCTCACTTCGGCGGAGGCGGCGCACGCATGGGTGGCGGTGGCGGCGGCAGTTTTGCGGCTGGCCCCGCGGCGCGTCCAAGCGGTGGCAGTTTCGCAGCTGGCCCCGCGGCACGTCCAAGCAGTGGCAGTTTCGCGGCCGGCACCGCGGTACGTCCAAGCGGTGGGAGTTTCGCGGCCGGCACGGTGAGCCGACCCGCGATCTCGCCGACCTTCAGCGGCACCCGCAGCGTCGCAACCGCCCCGTCCGGCACCTGGAGCGGCGGCACTTGGAGCGGCGGCTGGCGCCATCATCATCGCGGTGGCTTCTGGCCCGGCTTCGCGGCAGGCGCCGCGATCGGCGGCCTCGGCTCGTACGCCTATTACGGCGGCGGCTATGGCTATTACGACGACCCCTACTACTACGGCGACAGCTACTATTATGATGAGCCGTCAGTGGCGGTTGTGCCGGACAGCGGCGGCGACTCCGCGGCCTATTGCGCGCAGCGCTACAGATCGTACGACCCGGCTTCGGGCACCTACCTCGGCTATGACGGCCTGCGTCATCCCTGCCCCTAAGCCGATCGATGACATTTGAAGCAAAGGCGTCGCAGCGATGCGGCGCCTTTCGCGTGTCGATCGACCCTCACGGGCTTTGCGGAAACGTTACTCGCCGACTGTGACGCCCCTATGCGACGACGCAGGCGGACCTTTATGCACTGCGCCGTGCATATCTACGTTGATCCAATCCAAAATTGACCCGACCCACGATTCGCGGATATCACAAACCACAGTGGGGACTTCGATTACCGGGAAGTGTCATGCCGCGTATTCTCGTGGTTGATGACGATCCGATGGTCGGCGCGACCATCGAGGTCCTCCTCCAACGTCAGGGCTTCGACGTCACGTTGACCGACGGCGGAGAAGCGGGATTGGCTGCGCTCGAAACACAGACTTTCGACGTGATGCTGGTCGACATCTTCATGCCGCACATGCGCGGCTTCGAGTCCATCCGCATCTTTCACGAGCGCGCGCCCGCCACGCCGCTGATCGCTATGTCCGGCTACGCCTTCGCCTCGTCCGCCTCGCCTTCCCCCGACTTTCTCCGCATGGCGCTGGAACTCGGCGCGACCCGCTGCCTGCGCAAGCCGTTCACGCCGGACGCGCTGCTGACCACGATCCGGGAATGCCTCACCGGCGCGGGCGGGAGCGCACAGCCGAAGGACAAGAAAGAAGCCCCTTGATCCCAACGCAGCGCGTCATTCTCGGTGCTGGACTTGCCATCCTCCTGATCATTACGGCAGCCTCGATCGCCCTCGACGTCAAGTCGCGGTCCGATGCGGCATGGGTCAATCACACCGTTCAGGTGCAGAAGAAGATCTCCGATCTGCGCGTGCTGATGCGCCGCGCCGAGAGCGCAGCGCGCGGCTACGAGCTCTATCGCAGCCCGGGCTTCAACGACGAGTTTCAGGCGGTACGTGCCCAGATCGCGCCGGCCCTCGCCGACCTCAAGCGCGACGTGCGCGATAGTCAGGATCAGGTGGCGCTATTGGAGGGCACCGAGCCGCTGGCGCTGCGCCGGGTCGAGATCGCCGCCGCAGCGATGCGCCTGCGTGCCGAGAACGATCAGGCCGGCATTGCCGCGCTCAACAGCAAGGCCGAGGGTCGCGGCCTCATGGACACGGTGATGGGCAATCTCGACCATTTGAGCGCCCAGGAAGAGCGCCTGCTCACAGCGCGCTCTCAGGATTCGCGCCGCACGGGGACCGTGCTGCTCGGCATCGACGTTGCAGGCGCCGTGCTGATCCTGCTCCTGGTCGCGCTGGTGATGCGCGAGAGCCAGCGCGCCAGGGTACAGCTCCAGAGCACGCTGACAGAGACCACGGCCGCCAAGGAGGCACTCGAGGCGGCGGTGGCCGAGCGCACCGAGCATCTTGTCGCAGCCCATGACGAGCTGCGCCTGTCGGTCAACGTGCTCCAGAGCACCTTTCGCAGCATGGCGGAAGCGGTGCTGGTCATCGACACCGAGGGTGCCGTCCTACTGTCCAATCCGGCCGCCGAGCGCATCTTGTTACATCGCGCTGGCATGAATTTGCGCAATCTGCGCGCGCTGTCCGACGTCTATCATGGCGACGGTGTCACGCCGCTGAAGGCCGACGAACTGCCGTCGACGCGCGTGCTGCGCGGCGAGCACTTCGAAGAGCTGGAGATGATCGTCCGGCCGCACAGCGGCAATCCTCCCCGCCATCTCATGATCAGCGGCCGGCCGATGCTGGACGGGCAAGGCAAAATCTCGGGCGCGGTGCTGGTCTATCATGATGCCACCACCTCGCGCGAGACCGAGCGGCAGCTGTACCAGTCGCAGAAGCTGGATGCGATCGGCAAGCTGACCGGCGGCGTCGCGCACGACTTCAACAACATGCTGACCGTGATCTCCGGCAACACCGAGACGCTGGTGGAGAGCCTGAACGGCCAGCCCGAGCTCCAGCGCACGGCACGACTGATCGACGATGCCGCCGAGCGCTGCGCCGAGCTGATCCAGCATTTGCTGGCGTTCGCGCGCAGGCAGCCGCTCCAGCCGCGCAACGTCGAGATCAGCGCTGCGGTCGCGGACATCGCAAAACTGCTGCGCCCTACCCTCGGCGAGCAGATCCAGATCGAGACCGTGCTGGAACAGGGGCCGATGACGACGCACATCGATCCGTCCCGGCTCACCAATGCCGTGCTCAACATGGCGATCAACGCCCGCGACGCCATGCCGAACGGCGGCAAGCTGCTGTTCGAGGCCCATCGGGTCGTGCTCGACGAGGCCTATGCGCAGAACAATCCGGACGTGCGGCCTGGTCCTTACGTGATGCTCGCCGTCAGCGATACCGGCACCGGCATGCCGGCCGAAGTCCAGCAGAAGGCGTTCGAGCCGTTCTTCACCACCAAGGAGGTCGGCAAGGGTTCGGGCCTCGGCCTGTCCATGGTCTATGGCTTCGTCAAGCAGTCCGGCGGCCACATCAAGATCTACAGCGAGGAAGGCCACGGCACCACGATCAAGCTCTATCTGCCGCCGGGCGAAGGCACGGCGGACATGGCGGCTCCCATCGCGCCGCAGGCCGAAGGCGGCGCCGAGACCATTTTTGTGGTCGAGGACGACACGCTGGTGCGCAACTTCGTCACCGCGCAGCTCCAGAGCCTCGGCTACAAGACGGTGGCCGCGCCCGACAGCCGGGCCGCGCTGCAATTGATCGAGGCCGGCCAGCCGTTCGATCTGCTCTTCACCGACATCGTCATTCCCGGCGGCATGAGCGGCCGCGAGCTCGCCGAGGAGGTGGCCAAGCGCCGGCCGGGCCTGAAGGTGCTCTATACCTCCGGCTACACCGACAATGCGATCGTCCACCACGGCAAGCTCGACGACGGCGTGATGCTGCTGACCAAACCCTACCGCCGCAACCAGCTCGCGGAGATGATCAGGAAGGCACTGAACGGCGGGGTGGCGGCGAGCTAGCGCGAGATGCGCTTTGCTAGATCGATGCGGTCGCCCCGAATTCGGATCACCTCTCCCCGCTGGGAAGAGGTGAAGATTCTACCGCGTCGCCAGCACGACCGCTCCAAGCGTGAAGATCAGCGCCGCGATCTGCCCTGGCCCGAGCGGCTCGCCGAGCGCGATCGCCGAGGTGACGACGCCGATGACAGGCACCGCCATGGTGCCGATCGCGGCGACCGAGGCCGGCAGGCGCGCCAGCGCGGCGAACCAGCTGACATAGGCGATGCAGAACTGCCCGACGACCGAATAGACCAAGAGCCACCAGCCGACCGGCGTCACCTGCGAAAGATGCGTGGTCTCGATCAAGAGGCCGATGATCGAGATCGGCAGGCAGCCGATCCCGATCTGCCAGGCCGCGGCCGTGATCGGCGGCAGGTGGATCGGGTACTTCTTCGAGAACACCGTGCCGACGGCAAAGCCGAGCGCGCCGCACAGCGCCATGATGATGCCCGGCAGTTTTTCTGCGCTGGCAGCGATGCCGTTACCGCCCATGATTGAGGCAAGGCCGGCAAAGGCCATTAACAGCCCCAGCGTGCGCAAGACCGTGGGCCGCTCACCCAGCACCGGCCAGGCGATGATTGAGGCCCAGACCGGCATGGTGTAGGCGATCAGCGCCGCCTCGCTCGCCGGCAGCCAGAGCAGCGCCAGGCCCATCAGCACCATCCAGCCGGTGACGTTGAGCACGGCGGCGGTCAGCAGGCGCGGCCAGATCGCGCCTTCCACCCGCAGGCTCTGCCGGCGGATCACCGCGAGCAGCGCCAGCAGCACCGCGCCGAGCACGCCGGTCACCCCGCGTAGCGTCAGCGGCGGCAGCTCGGCGAGCAGGAATTTCGTCACCGGCCAGTTGAAGCCCCAACCGATCGAGGTGATCGCGAGGAACATCAGGCCGGCCGGGGCGATGCGCGGTCGCTGCACCGGCCTCGTCGAATCATGCATGGGGGCAGTCCGGCAAAATCGGGCTCAGCTTGGCGCGGATTCGCCGCGCAAACCACCGCCTCGGCGGGCATCCCTGCCCTCACCTTCCGTAGGGCTACGTGAGTCCCGCTGACGCAATCCCATCGCCCAAAAATATAGCTGCCCTGTGAACAGCGGGATGAAGGGTTGCGAACAGCACAGCATGCAAATTTTTTCGGTTGGGAATCCCTGAGGACTCACTGATACTTGGCTCCACAACAGGCGCGGCCGAGACCCCTGTTATCCCCCACAATCCACCATATTTAGTATTTGATTCAGGAACTCGCACTAGTTCTTGACGGGCGCAACGGAGAGTCCTAGCTTTCGGACCGTTCGGCGCGAGTGAGTTTGCGTCCCGCCGGCACTCCCCCAAAGGGTCTCGCAAATCTCAGCTCCGCCAGCCAGCCGAAGGCAGCGGGATGAGGGCTTGTCTGCCCTCGGATAGCGGACTTTTCGGGCGCCAGAACGGGCCGGCAACAGGCTCGGAAGGCAGACTTCACGGTGGTGCGAAGTAGCACCTGCGTGAAGTGAGAGAAGTAGAGGCGGTGTGGGCGTTGAACGCATGTCGGGCACATCCCCTTGGGGGCGGATGGGTCTGGGCATGCCGGCGGATGTGAGGTGCGTGCACCGAACAATCGCGCCGGGAGAAAAAGGGCCGGGTCCACCGGCTGAACTGCGATGCCCAGAGGCCGAGCGGCCAAAAGGACTCGCGAAGCGAAATGTCGACCGGGACGCCTGAACGGAGGCGGTTCGGTCAAAGATAAGGACGGGGCAAGACCATGCGGATTGAGCGGCGCCACACCACGGTAGGACAGTCACCTTATGCGGGAATCGATTTCCGGCTGACCACGTCGGAGATTCGCAATCCCGACGGCTCGGTCGTGTTCAAGCTCGACAATGTCGAGGTGCCGACCGAATGGTCGCAGGTCGCCTCCGACGTGCTGGCCCAGAAATACTTCCGCAAGGCCGGCGTCGCCGCGCGCCTGAAGAAGGTCGAGGAAGAGTCCGTCCCCTCCTTCCTGTGGCGCTCCGTGCCCGACACCGAGGCGCTTTCCGCCCTGCCCGAGAAAGAGCGCTATGTCAGCGAGCTCAGCGCCAAGCAGGTGTTCGACCGCCTCGCCGGCTGCTGGACCTATTGGGGCTGGAAGGGCGGCTATTTCTCCACCGATGAAGACGCCCAGGCCTTCTACGACGAGCTCCGCTACATGCTCGCCATGCAGATGGTCGCGCCGAACTCGCCGCAATGGTTCAACACCGGCCTGCACTGGGCCTATGGCATCGACGGCCCCGGCCAGGGCCATTATTACGTCGACCCCTTCACCGGCAAGCTGACCAAGTCTAAGTCGGCTTATGAGCATCCGCAGCCGCACGCCTGCTTCATCCAGGGCGTCGGTGACGATCTCGTCAACGAGGGCGGCATCATGGACCTCTGGGTCCGCGAAGCCCGCCTGTTCAAATACGGCTCCGGCACCGGCTCCAACTTCTCGCGCCTGCGCGGCGAAGGCGAAAAGCTCTCCGGCGGCGGCCGCTCGTCCGGCCTGATGAGCTTCCTCAAGATCGGTGACCGCGCGGCCGGCGCCATCAAGAGCGGCGGCACCACGCGCCGCGCCGCCAAGATGGTCGTCGTCGACGTCGATCACCCCGACATCGAGACCTATATCGACTGGAAGGTGAAGGAGGAGCAGAAGGTCGCCGCCCTCGTCACCGGATCCAAGATCAACCAGAAGCACCTCAAGGCGGTGCTGAAGGCCTGCGTCAACTGCGAAGGCTCGGGCGACGATTGCTTCGACCCCGAGAAGAACCCGGCGCTCCGCCGCGAGATCAAGCTCGCGCGCCGCAGCCTCGTGCCCGACAATTACATCAAGCGCGTCATCCAGTTCGCCAAGCAGGGCTACAAGGACATCCAGTTCGAGACCTACGACACCGACTGGGATTCGGAAGCCTATCTCACGGTTTCGGGTCAGAACTCCAACAACTCGGTCTCACTGAAGGACGACTTCCTCCGCGCCGTCGAGACCGACGGTGACTGGAATCTGAACGCCCGCACCTCCAAGAAGGTGACGAAGACGCTGAAGGCGCGCGACCTCTGGGAGAAGATCGGCTACGCCGCCTGGGCCTCGGCCGACCCGGGCCTGCACTTCAATACCACGATGAACGACTGGCACACCTGCAAGGCGTCCGGCGACATCCGCGCGTCCAATCCGTGCTCGGAATACATGTTCCTGGACGACACCGCGTGCAACCTCGCCTCCGCCAATCTGCTGACGTTCTACAACACCACGACCAAGCTGTTCGACGTCGCGGGCTATGAGCATCTCTGCCGGCTCTGGACCCTCGTGCTCGAAATCTCGGTGATGATGGCCCAGTTTCCGTCGAAGGCGATCGCCGAGCTCTCCTACGAGTTCCGCACGCTCGGCCTCGGCTACGCCAATATCGGCGGCCTCTTGATGACCATGGGCCTACCCTATGACTCAAAGGAAGGCCGCGCGCTCTGCGGCGCGCTGACCGCCGTGATGACCGGCATCACCTACAAGACCTCGGCCGAGATCGCGGCCGAGCTCGGCACCTTCGCGGGCTACAAGAAGAACGCCGCACACATGCTGCGCGTGATCCGCAACCACCGCCGCGCCGCGCATGGCGAGGCCTCCGGCTACGAGGCGCTGTCGGTCAACCCGGTGCCGCTCGATCACGCCTCGTGTCCGCAGGCAGACCTGGTCGCGCATGCCAAGGCGGCCTGGGATGCGGCGCTCGCGCTCGGCGAGCAGCACGGCTATCGCAACGCCCAGACCACGGTCATCGCGCCGACCGGCACGATCGGCCTCGTGATGGATTGCGACACCACCGGCATCGAGCCCGACTTCGCCCTGGTGAAGTTCAAGAAGCTCGCCGGCGGCGGCTACTTCAAGATCATCAACCGCGCGGTCCCCGCAGCGCTGCGCGCGCTCGGCTATCGCGAGAGCGAGATCGCCGAGATCGAAGCCTACGCCGTCGGCCACGGCTCGCTCTCCAACGCGCCGGGCATCAACGCCTCGACCCTCAAGGCCAAGGGCTTCACCGATGAAGCCATCGCCAAGGTCGAGAAGGCCCTGCCGACCGCCTTCGACATCAAGTTCGCCTTCAACAAGTGGACCTTTGGCGAAGACTTCATCCGCGACCAGCTCGGCATCGGCGCTGAAGCCATTGCCGCGCCGGGCTTCGACCTGCTCCAGGCCGTCGGCTTCACCAAGCGCGAGATCGAGGCGGCCAACGTCCACATCTGCGGCGCGATGACGGTGGAAGGTGCCCCGCACCTCAAGGCCGAGCACTATCCGGTGTTCGACTGCGCCAACCCCTGCGGCAAGGTCGGCAAGCGCTACCTGTCGGTCGAGAGCCACATTCGGATGATGGCAGCTAGCCAGCCCTTCATCTCGGGCGCGATCTCCAAGACCATCAACATGCCGAACGACGCCACGGTGGAGGACTGCAAGTCCGCCTACATGCTGTCATGGAAGCTCGCGCTGAAGGCCAACGCGCTCTATCGCGACGGCTCCAAGCTGAGCCAGCCGCTCAACTCGCAGCTCATCAGCGATGACGAGGACGAGGACGAAGCGGTCGAGCAGCTCTACGAGAAGCCGATGGCCGCACGCGCGACCCAGGTCTCGGAGAAGATCGTCGAGAAGCTGGTCGAGCGCATCATCGTGATGCGCGAGCGCGAGAAGATGCCGGATCGCCGCAAGGGCTACACCCAGAAGGCGGTGGTCGGCGGCCACAAGGTCTATCTTCGCACCGGCGAGTATGACGACGGCCGTCTGGGCGAGATCTTCATCGACATGCACAAGGAAGGCGCGGCGCTCCGCTCCTTCATCAACAACTTCGCCATCGCGGTCTCGCTCGGCCTGCAATACGGCGTGCCGCTGGACGAATATGTCGACGCCTTCACCTTCACCCGCTTCGAGCCGGCGGGCCCCGTGCAGGGCAACGACAGCATCAAATACGCAACCTCGATCCTCGACTACGTCTTCCGCGAGCTGGCGGTGAGCTACCTCTCTCGCTTCGACCTCGCCCACGTCGATCCCAACGAGACGGGCTTTGACGCGCTCGGCAAGGGCGTCGAGGAAGGCAAGGAGCCGGACGAGGACGGCGGCCACCACGCGACAAAACTGGTCTCGCGCGGCCTCACCCGCTCCCGCACGGACAACCTGTTCGTGATGCGCGGCGGCTCGACCGCGGTCTCGCAAGGCAACGACAGCGCGCCTGCCGGCGGCAACAAGGTCACGGCCCTGGCCTCGCACGGCACCTCAGCCCGCGTCGGCGACGCCCTCGAAGGCGCCGTCGCCCTGAAGCAGGAAGCGAGCCACGACCTCTCCCCCACGGAGAAGCTCGAGCAGCTGCAGTGGAGCAAGGCCGGCACCGCCGCAACCGCCGCCCCCTCTAAGGCCGAGCGCCGCGCCGAGGCCAAGGCCAAGGGCTACGAGGGCGAGATGTGCTCAGAGTGCGGCAACTTCACGCTGGTGCGGAATGGCACCTGCATGAAGTGCGATACTTGCGGAAGCACGACGGGGTGTTCGTAGAGGCTCCGCATGGAAGCAGCCCTTAACCTTTGGAACTTGTACGGCAAGGACATCGTCCTTGCCGTACTCGGCATCTTGGGTGGCGGGATTATCTCGTTCCTCTTTTATAGAAAATCCTTGCAGCGAACCGAATTAAGTTTTGCGTGCGAGTATTCCCGCTTTATCTGGTTTCGAATTCCCGCATTTTCCGACGTCACGCTGTTCTATAAGCAGCGGCAGCTCCGCGACCCTAGAAGAGTACTATTCTTCGTATGGAACAGTGGGAATACGACCATCGACGGCACGGCCATTGCCACTGCAGATCCATTGCGCTTGAAAGCCGGCAATGTCGAGATCATCAACGCCGCGATGATAAAAGCTTCGCGTGATGTCAACTGCGCGACTGCAGTGTTGGATTCTGCAGGCGATGTGACGATCAGCTTCGACTACTTGGATCCAGGCGACGGCTTCGCAATGGAGATTGTCTACGACGTTGTTGAGAAAGAGAAGGGCGCGAATACATGCCCAGAACTTCTCGGAACAATCAAAGGCATTAAGAGTTCGCCCGTCAATCGTGATGTAGCGTTCGAGAATCGGGCACTGAAGCGTTTTGGCCAATCCACAGCGCTGCTCCTACTCTTATTTGCTTCGGCGATTTTGCTGTTTTTCCAAATCTACGAAATCACAAGCGAAAAGACGTGGTTTCTGCTGATTCCAAAGGCGCTCACGGCTTGCCTCTTGTTTCTTGCCACAGCAGGAATGGTCGTCGCACTGCTCGTCTCTCTAAGAAGTTACCGAATCCCTATCTCTCTCAAAATTCCGGATGAAATGGACCGTTTCCCTACGTCCTACACAGAGTTGGTTGAGAAATTGGAGCATGGGAATCAATTGCTCGTCGCCCAGAACCTCCACCTGCAAGAAGAGACGAGCCGAGCACAGGCAAATGCTAGCTAGCTCATAGGATTGGTGGAGCGAAGCGTTACCCATCCTCCATTGAGCGCCGCTACTTCAGCTCGTAGGTCGGGCCGAGCACTTCCGAACCCCATCGCCTCATCAAGGCCGTTAATGGTTTTGCTGCGCCGGCCGTGAGGTGCGTCGGCCACTCAAGGGGTAGAAGTCTCTGCAGCAAGCGTAGCCCGCAGGATGGGTAGAGCGCGTAGGATGGGTTGAGCCCTTGCGAAACCCATCATTCCGCGACCTCTATTGATGGGTTTCGCTTCGCTCTACCCATCCTACTACTTTTTGCCAGATGCATCGAAGGCGCAACGGCAAAATCTCACCACATAGCCGCCACGCAAGCGACAGCCCACAATCGCGATTTCAGCGCAAATGCGACGGAGGCTCGCGGCTTCAGCGATATTCAGGAGCCATTTGCAATGTTGAGTGCGGTAGAAAACAAGCCAACGGGCAAATCCGGCCGGCGCGGCGGGAAGAAGAAGGCCAGGCAACGGTCCGGGGCCGACGAGCAACACGCAACTGCAGCGCATCAATTGCCGGATGCCTCGGCGGGGATCAGCCAAGAGAACAGGCAAGAGAACAGGCAAGAGACCAAGCAAGAGGTAGAGGCGAGCCGACAGAGCAGTGCGGAGGTACCCTCGGCTGCAGCCTTGCCGTCTGGGATGGAGATCGTTGCCAGCGCGCCCGTCGCACCGGTGGAACCCTCCCAGGCCAGCCCGCAGGCGATTGCCGATGCCTATAGCGGCTACATCAGGACCTCCGTTGAGCACGCTTGGGCCTTCCTGGGAAAGCTCGCGACAGCGCGCTCACCCGTCGAGGCCTTCGAGCTTCAGATGGAGTACGCGAAACAGGCGTGTGAATCGTTCGTCGCCGAGTCCCAGAAGATCGCCGGGTTGCATGAACAAGTGACCAGACAAAGGGTCATGCATTTTGAGGGGTTCGTGGCCAGGCTCACCCAGACGACGCTCGAAATCCGCGCGACGCGTCACTAACGACAGCTGCGTATTTCGACGGTGCGGGGACAGGATGCCCGTACGATGGGTACGTTGATCGGCTTCGCTCCGCTCGACTCATACTGCGAACTGCGCTTTGCGCAGTCGCGGTACTAGCCCCTACGCGCTCACGCCCGCCCGCTGCCGATCCCGCCATAATTTTTCCTTTGCACATGCGTTGTGTTGGACAGCGGCGAGACCTATCCTTCCAGTGATCGGACTGCCTCCCATTGCCGCCCGACCGGATGGAGAGCGCATCGGTGCCTGAAACGAACGACCCCAAGCCTGTTACCGACAAGCCTGATACCGCCAAGCCGGATGCGCCCAAGCCTGACACTGCCAAGCCGGATGAGGCGCGCGCCGATGGCGGGCTGACGCGGGCCTACGACCGGATCAAGAGCGCGGAGGAAGACCTTGCACGGCTGGACCGGCTGGTTTCCGGAATGGAACGCGACAGCGAAGGCCAGCGGACCTCGCACGCAACCGCCGGTAGGACGGCAGCCGCAACTTCCGGAAACAAGGCGCCAACGCCGGATGCCAAAGTTCCGAATGCCGGAGTTCGCGATCAAGGCTTGAAGGGAGACCGGACCATGGTGCGCGCTTTGGTCGGCCTCGTGCTGGCGATCGGCCTGCTCGGTGCCGCCTTCGCTTCGCAATATCGCGATGAGGCCAAATCGATCAGCCAGTCGATCATGGCACGATGGGCTCCGGCGGCCGCTAGCCCGCCCCCGCAAGCGTCCGCGGTGGAAAGTCCGGCGCAGCCGCCGACCGTGCAACTGGCTGCTGCTGATGAGCCGAGCCCGGTGCCCGCGCCGCCGGTCGCCAAGGACACGGAAAGCGCCGCAAAGCCTGCCGCCGCAGCGCCAGCGCCTGACCCGTCATCGTCTGATCTCGCGCAATCGCTCAAGGCCATCACGAGCGAGCTTGCGAGCATCAACGGGAAGCTCGAGCAACTGAAAAGCCGCAACGATCAGACCCTGCGTGAGCAGGCCGACACCATTCAACAGCTCAAGGCGGCGCAGGAGAAGGATGCGGCGGACAATGCGCGCCTCGCCGCGCAGGTCCAGGCGCTGCAAACGCAACTCACCGCTTCATCCGCGTCTGCAGCCGCGAAGCCCGTCGCGCGGAGCGTGATGAACAACGATGCGCATGCCCGGCCGCACGTACCGGCGGCCGAACCCCGGCGGCCCAGGCCGCCACGAGGCCCCTGGATGCCTCCGCCCTATATGGCCGACCCTTACGGCTATCCGGATTGGTGAGCCCGCAGGGCGCGGGCTTGTTTCCCGAAGGCGCGATTGGATTTGAAGCCCGTAGGATGGGGAGAGCCCTTGCGAAACCCATCATTCGATGATCGACGTTGATGGGTTTCGCTAGAGCTCACCCCATCTTACGCGCTACCGAAGCATTCGAAGCGGCTCGAATGACGTACTCAGGCTGACGAACACAGGCTCGGGAGTCAAACTGGTGACACCAATTCTGAGTTCGGGAAAGTAAATGTGAAACATGCGATCGGTCTGGCCGCTCGTGACATCCGTGAACTTGACCTCGCCGCGGTACACGGCAAGCGCACACGATCCGATCGTCGTTTCCCCGGCCGAAACGAACGTGTAGTCGACGGCCTGCTCGACCTGCCGCGCCGTGCCGTTCCGATACTTGAAGGTCCAGGAGACCTTGTATGATACGCTGTGCCGGTGATCGTTGTCCTCGATCACGATGCCGGAGTACCTGTGCTGCGCTTCCTGATCCGGTACCTTGTCCACCGTGGATGTCAGGGAGGATGCGATTCCGAATCCGTTGATGGTTTCCGCCTTGCTGATGTTGATGCCATGCGGTGTGGTCTGCCGTGTCCAGAGCACCGCCGTTTTCCCGGCTTCCCTGTAGACCTGATAGGCCTGCTCAAATCTGTCGAACCTGACGACGAGCTCAACCGGGACTGTCGTAGACTTGATCTTGCTGCAGTCCATCGACTGCGCAAGGACCACCGTCGGGACCCCGAACAGCACCAGAGCGACAACGTTTACGGCAAGTCGCAAACGAGCTCCGCTTCGGTTTCCGGGAATAGCGCGCACGTCTACCTTCCAGCCGAGCGAAGGTCTTCTGCGACGCCGTCGAATGCGTTCTGACTCGCGACGGCGCCACCCTGCTGCGCCTCTGACGACGGCGACCGCTGACGCGTGCCGACCCCAAAAATGTCGTGCACCAGCCCGAGCTTCCCCAGCCCCAGGATGATCAGGCCGTTGATGTCGATCTCGTACCAGGCGTGCGAGAGGTAGGCGTCACGCGGAAACCGATGATGGTTGTTGTGCAGCCCTTCACCGAAGGTGAGGATCGTGGTCACGAATTCGTTGGTCGTGCCGTCATTGGTCTCAAAGCGGCGATAGCCGTAGCGGCCGTCGCTATGGCAGACCGAGTTCACCAGCGAGGTGGCCATGGTCATGATGTAGCTGCGGAACAGGCCAGAGAACAACACGCAGCCGATCATGCTGTGCACGCCGCCGAACGCGTAGCCGATGGCGCCGGGAATGATCACCGCCGACAGCGCGTACCAGTACCAGCGAGTCCTCGTGAAGAACATGGCGATCGGGTCGGCCAGGATATCCCTGGCGTAGTATGCGCCGTCGGTGGTGGCCTGGTCCCACACCCAGCCGCCTTGCGCATGCGACATCCCCTTGAGGAAGCTGGCATAGCGGTTGCCGAAACCGTCATAGTAAGGGCTGTGGACGTCGCCGGGCTTGTCGGAGTGAAGATGGTGCCGGCGGTGGTTGCTCACCCACTTCAGGATCGAGCCCTGCACCGCCAGCGTGGCGATCGCGGCGAGGATCGTCCGCATCACCGGACCGCAGCGAAAGCTCCGGTGCACGAAGTAGCGATGCATGAAGCCGATCCCGACCGTGGTCAGCAAGAACATGCCGACGAAGACCGAAACCTCGACCCAGCCGATGCCTTGCCAAAATGCCCAGACCAGCGCCGCGATCGAACCACCGATCATGAAGCCGAACGCGATGTAGGAATCGAGAAACTTGGCGTCGACCAACGGGCCTTCGACAACCACTCCCGGTGGCATTTTCGGGTCCGCACCTGCCTCCGGCACCACGCCCTCGATTACGGTCATTTCAGCCGATCCATTTACACAAAATTAACTGTTCTGCGGCGCAACGTACAACCGGGGGTTATTTCTCGCAAGGATTGGAGCGGCCGTAGCAGCACGGAGCCGGGACCTGAAAAGGCGCGGTCGCGTGAAATGAAGCGAGATTTTAGGGCGGGCGGACAGCGTTAACTAAGTCCACAGGCTCCGCAATTTACGCCCACAGCGCACATGCCAAGGAAAAGCAACAGCCTCCTCCCTCGCCTTCGTCGCGTCCGGCGGGTCGCCCGGTGGGCGCGGAAGAATTTCGCGCGCGCACCGCGGATGGTTCGGATCGCAGGCGGCGTGGCGATGCTGCTTGCAGCCATCGCGCTTCTGAACATCGTCGCTCAAATGGTCCGCAAGCCGACCGAGCTGTTTGTCCTTGTTGGCCATTCCCTCGACAAGGAGCCAGCGGAGACTTGGGCGAGATACGGGCCGCTGTTCCGCAGGCATTCCACCGCTGCGATCACGCCGGAATTGCTGGCGGCGCTGGCACAGGTCGAGAGTTCAGGCAACCCGGTGGCACGCACCTATTGGCGCTGGCGATGGAGCTTCAATCCGCTTTCGATCTACCGGCCTTCTTCCAGCGCCGTCGGTCTTTTCCAGATGACCGATCCCGCTTACGCCGAGGCCGCGCGGTCCTGTGTTCGTGGCAACGCGGTCACAGAGACCGGTTGCGGGTTCACCAGTCTCTATATCCGCACGATCCCGAGCCATGCCGTCGAGCTGGCATCGGTCTATCTGGACCGCCAGGTGGCCGACGTTCTCGCCCGCACCGGCGATGTGAAGGCAAGCCCGCAGCAGAGGCAGGATCTGGCCGCCTTCATCCATCTCTGCGGCGCAGGTCCTGCCACAGCCTACGCACGCCGCAAGTTTCAGATGCTCGCCGGCGAGCGCTGCGGCGATCATCTGGTTGCGGCCTACGTTGCCAGGGTCAACGCGATGAAACGGCAGTTTCAGCGCCTTGCGGCGGATGACGGCGATTAGCGGCGCGCGTAGCCCGGATGGAGCGAAGCGAAATCCGGGGTCTTGCTCCAAGCTGCACTGGTCCCGGATTGCGCTCCGCTCCATCCGGGCTACGGGCGCTTGCCGCGAGTGACGGCGATTAGATGATGCGTTTCGCAAGACCGTAGGATGGGCGGAGCGACTTGTCCGCCGTAGCTCGACGAGCGGAAGCGATACCAACGACGCTGGCGCGCGACGACGGGTTTCGCAAGAGCTCAACCCATCCTACGAACTACGCTCTATGCCCGCCTCACCGTATCTCGCTCATCGTCACCTGGGCGGCGATCCCGCTCAGCTCGGGCTCTTGCGGCTCAAGCTCCTCATCGGAAGATGGACCGACCGAGACTTCGACCATTCTGCGCTTGACCTGTTCGCATGTCTTGCGGACGTCTTCGGTGAACAGCGCGCATTCTTCGATGCGCTTGAAGATCTTCCGACCCTCTTCACGATACCCCGCCGCCGTTTCTCGCATGAAGGCGATCGCATCATGGACCTGGGCTGTCAGCGCCTCGCATTTTTGCGCAGCGTCGATCAACTCGGTGCCCATGGCCTCGATTTCTTTCGCAGCGGACTCATAGTCGCGAATGACCGCCTCTGCGCTCAGCGCGCCGACGCGCGTCACGCCCGCGGTGTGCTCGACGTAATCAGGCAGAGCAATGGAAGTAATAGAGCTTCCCGAGCGTACCGACGATATGTCCGCCTCGAGTTGGACCAGGTTAACGCCGTCCCGTCTGCGCAATTGTTCAACACTTGCCATGATTGATCCTCTCAATACGCGCCCGTACCCCTTAACAGTATTGGGTGTATTACGGGGATAAATGCCATTCTACCCCGATGTGTCCTTGACAGTCTCAGGTTTGCCATTTTTTCCTAGCCGCTGACGTCGCACGCAGCGATGTTGGACTTGGAAGCGTTCAACCTCTCCGGATGGCCAGGATGGGAGGTGCGCAAGGGCTTGAGCTGTCGAGCGAAAATGAGTTCGATTGAGCGAGCGTAGCCCGGATGGAGCGAAGCGAAATCCGGGGTCTTGCCTGAAGCTGCGCCAGTCCCGGATTGCGCTTCGCTTCATCCGGGCTACAGGCGCCAGTCAATTCCGCGTCCGTCGCTGGCCGAACTCCACATGCCGCAGAACGTGATGGTTGTTCACCACCAGTATGGCCACCGCCACCCCTCATAGCGAACCCACGACGAGACCAGCGGCGGACCGTAGGGATCGACCCGGTCGTCTTCAGGACGATAACGATATCGTGGAACGATATAATAATCCCACGGCGTTGGCCGGAGCACGGGCGCCGTGACGATAAGTCTCTGCTGGGGTTCGCGAACGACTTGCGCCTTGCGCGCCCGGGCTTCAGCACCTGACATCCCAAGGCTGCTCAGCACCAGGGCCGTTCCGAGCGCACACGCGATGGTCATTTTCTTCATGCGTTGGTCTCCTTCCCATAAGAGTGCTCAAGGACGCAAAGCAAGGCAAGCCAATTCGCGCGCGACTTTGCTGGAATGACCGATGGCGGCTCGCAACTCCCCACCGTCATTGCGAGGAGCCCTTGCGACGAAGCAATCCAGACCGTCTCGGCGGAGGAACTCTGGATTGCTTCGCTGCGCTCGCAATGACGAAGAACGCAATGACGGAGAACGAAGCGAGCGTAGAGCATAGTCCGCTGCCCGAACCAAACCGCCTACTCCCGCGCCCGACGCAGCGCCTCCTCCAGCTTCCTCCTCTGCTTGTCCCACCGGCCCTGCTCCGCTTCGGCGCGTTCATCGATCGCAGTTCGTTCTGCCTCGATCTCCTCCGCCCGCGCCTCGTGCTCGCGCTTCGCCTTGTCGAGTGTCGCCTGCGCAATCGCGACCGCCTTCTCCCGCTGCGCGCGCTCCTTGGCGCGAGCAGCCTCTTCCTTGCGGCGCTCGGCTTCGCGCCGCCGCTCTTCTCTCTCGAAAGCCGCGGCGGCCTGGCGGGCTTGTCGATCGTCGATCTTGCGGGACGGTTTCTTTGCGGTCTTCTCCGCGCGCTTGCTCGGCTTGGGCTTACGTTTGGGCTTGGCCTTGCCTTCGTCGGCAAGGTCGGTCGGCAGCTCGGCGCTTTCAGTGAACGGGCCGTTCGAGCCGACCGGACGCCTGAGCACGACGCCGGGGCTTGCCATGGTCGCCGCAACGATATCGGGATCGTCGGTCTCCTTGGCGACGCCCTGATGGAACAGATTGGAGCTGGCGCCCCAGGCCTCCAGCGCCGCCTTCATCGAGGGCGCGGCGACCGCCTGGTCGTAGAATCCGAGCGAGGTCTGGTAGGTCTTCAGTTTTCTTTTCGCTTTGATTTTCGGTTCTCTTGGCATGTCGCCCCGCGGCCCGGCGACGCATCAGCTCCCCATCGCACCGGCGCCATCCTGGCATAGTGCCCCTGTTTTGCCCGACGAGTCAAACTCTATTTCGGGATCACCGAAATCGGCCCGCTGTCTGCGTGTCCCCCGCCTTGCCCGACGGGTCACATCATTTCGGGCGCGCAGAAGTGTGAAATCTCAAGGTGTTCCCTACTGTGCATGGGGTTGTTTTCGCACTTTTTGTTTTGACGGGCACTCCCGTCCTTCCACCGTCAGTGCGAGCGTAGCGAAGCAGGGTCGTTCTGCGGAGGCAGTCTGGATTGCTTCGTCGCACCAGCGCAAAATTGCTACGCAATTTTGTCGCGGGCTCCTCGCAATGACGGTGTCGCTATGCACCGAGCAACGCGTCATAGCCCTGCGCGCTGAACGCCAGCAGACAGAACCCGTGCCCGAACGGATCGGCCAGCATGGCGATCCGCCCATACGGCGCATCGCTTGCGGGGACCTCCAGGATGGCGCCGGCCCGCAGCGCGCGTTCGACGGCGGCATCGACATCATCGACGACGACGTCGATATGCACCGGCGTCCAGTGCCGCGCGTAGCGGCGGCGATCGCCGCCGGCGCCCATCGTGCCGGCCTGCTTGGTGAGCAGATACACCGGCGCCGGCCAGCCCAAGAGCTCGACGAAATCGGCGCCGAAACGGCGGCCGACCGTCAGGCCGAAGGCGGCGGTGTAGAAGGTCGTCGCTCGCGCGACGTCGGGAACGTCGATGTTGAGGAGGAAGGTCATGGCGGGAAATGTAGCCCGGATGGAGCGTCAGCGTAATCCGGGATGGCGCCGCACCTCCCGCCTCGGATTTCGCTGACGCTCCATCCGGGCTACGCAAGCCTCACGGGATCTACGCAAGCCTCACGGGATCTCGTACACCGACACCTTGTCCGCGATCCCGCTCAGCGCGACGCTGCGGCGGGTCGGGTTGAGGCCGCCGGCGTCCAGCAGCGTGCGCGTCTCGGCGTTGTCGACCACCGCCTCCGTCACCACAATCGCGCGCGAGGCCGCCAAGCCCTGGACGCGGGAGGCGATGTTCACGGTCTGGCCGAAATAGTCCTGCTGGCCGTTGAGGGTGACGGCGAGGCATGAGCCCTCGTGGATGCCCATCTTGAGCAACAGGCCCTGGTGCTGGCGCTGGGCGCCGAGCTCGCTCATGGCCTCGCGCATGCGGATCGCGGCCGCAATGGCGCGGTCGGGCGTCTCGAAGGTCGCCATCACGGCATCGCCGATGGTCTTGACCACGGCGCCCTGCTCGGAGGCGATGATCTCCTGCAGCAGGCGGAAATGCTCGTTGACGAGATCGAAGGCGACGAGGTCGCCGACATGCTCGTAGAGCCCGGTGGAGTCTTTCAGGTCCGAGAACAGGAAGGTCAGGCTGAGGATCTTGAGGCGCTGGCCGATCGCGAGCGTATCGGTGCGGTAGAGATCGCGAAAGGTCTGGTTGGTGAGAAGGCGCTTTGCGGTGAGGCTCGGCTTGCGCCGGGTCAGGAGGTCATCGAGCCGCTGGTTCATCACCCACACCGCGGGCAGCACGCGGCCGTCGGTGCGGTTCTCGAGCGTCAGCCGCAGCGGTCCCGGGCGCAGGCTTACGGCGTCGACTGGAACCTCGGACTTGTTGAAGATCATCGACAGCGTTTGGCGCTCGGCCGTCTCCTCGCCCTTCACCTCGATGTATTGTGCCGTATGCGTCACGGGATCGAACACGATCAGCATGCCCGGCTGCACCTGCAGGGAGAGAATGGCGCGCTCGCCCGGCGGCAGGTCGACGGATTCCAGCGTCAGTTCGCGAAGCAAGCCGTCGAGGTCGGGCGGAAGCTCGATCGCCGAGCTCCAGAACACCTGACGGTAATATTCTGCGAGCGGCAGCTCGTCGGCATTATGCGCGGCGATCCTGCGCACGCGCGGGCTGACCGCGAAGGTCACCTCGACCAGATTGTCGAGCGTCGTCTCGTAGCCGGCGGCGCAGAAGGCGCAATGATATTGCGGGCTGTTGACCGTCTTCAGGCTCTTGTTGGCCGAGAGCACGCCGGCGCAGCTCGGGCACATCACGTTCCAGGTCATCTCGAGGATGCCGAGCCCGACCGCATGCAGCAGCCCCGCGATCACCTGCTCCTCGCCGAGTTTGGCCGTCCTTGCCAGATGCAGCGCGTTGATCTTGCACAGGGCATGGTCCGGCCCCTCCCGCACCATGCGCTCGAGCATGTCGACGACGGGCGCATCGGCCGACTGGCGCAGGACACCGAACAGGGTTTCGATCTCGCTCATGCCGTGACGCTACATGGAAGGAGGTGACGCGGACATCCGCTTTCCGATCAGCTATGCCTGGTGAGGCAAAGCACAAGCCATAGCCGTCAATTGCTGCGTCACGATGATGGGAGCTTGCCGGGCCGCAGCAGAGGCCGGATTTTCCTTGATTTCCCCCTCCCCGCCCCTACGGTGCGCCCGCCCACAGGGGCCGAACAGGGGATGAATCGACGATGGACGATGCCGTGAAATGTCCGAGCTGCAACTCCGAGCACGCCTATCAGGACCGCGGTCTCTGGGTCTGCCCGGAATGCGGCCATGAATGGAGCGGCACGGCCGATGCGGCCGCGGAAGCCGCGCCCGAGGCAGGCGTGCGCGATGCCAACGGCAATGTGCTGGCTGACGGCGACAGCGTCATCGTGATCAAGGACCTCAAGATCAAGGGCTCCTCGTCGGTCGTCAAAGGCGGAACCAAGGTCCGCAACATCCGCCTCCAGGACGCCAGCGACGGCCACAACATCGCCTGCAAGATCGACGGCATCGGCGCGATGAATTTGAAATCGGAGTTCGTGCGGAAGGCGTAAGTTCGCGCCTAACTTTACCGCTGCGCCAGGTAAAACCCGCACAGCACCGTCACCAGGCCCGCGGCCTGGAGTGCCGTCGGCGGCTCCCCGAGCATGAGCCAGCCGACCAGGAGCGTCAGCGCCGGCACGATCGCGGGAAATACCGCGGCCCGGGCGACGCCGAGACGCTGGACGGAGACGGCGTAGAGATAGAGCGCGGCGGGACCAGCGAGCACGCCCTGCGCCAGCGCCTGGATCGCGTTCTCGGTGATGCCGATCGCGGCGATGCGGGCAAGCCCGCCGGTCGCGAGATAGATCGGCAAGAGCAGCAGCGACAGCACGTTGATGACGAGCGCGGCCGACACGGCGGAGACGCGCCAGTGCCGCAGCAGCGCGCCGAAGCCCGCGAACATGAATCCAGTAAGCACGAAGATCAGATCGCCCTGCACGCCGTCGGCGCCGATATGCCCGATCGATTCCGCGCCGATCACACCGAGGCCGCCGACGATGACGAGAGCGCCGGCAAGCCGCGAGGCGGAAATCTTCTCCCTCAGGAACAATGCGGCGAGCAGCAGGCCGCCAAGCGTCGCGCTGGAGGGCTGGATCACGCTGCCATGGCCGAGCGGCACGAACAGGAAACCGGTGTAGGAGATCAGCGCCATCACCGGCCCACCCAACACCATCAGCGCAAGGCCCCTGCCCCAGCCGATGCCGCAAAGATCGGAGATGCCGGCGCGGAAGACCAAAGGCAGGAACGCGATCCCTGACCAGACATAGCGATGCACGAGCAGATCGACCGGCGTGAAGCCAAGTTTGAGGCCGTGCCGCGTGCCGACGAAGCCGAGCGCCCAGAACAGCGCTGCGGCCAGCCCGCAGACGACGCCGAGCAGCGCCGGCGCCGCGTCGTTCTTCTGAATGAGAGCGTTAGCGCCGCTCGTCCGCTGATCCATGGGGAGAAGCCTTATGTCAGCGGGCCAATCCGCTCAACCCATGTGGTTGCAGGGCAAGCAACTGTTAAAAGGATCACGCTCGTTATGAACGAGCATACATAACCGGCGCCTTCACGCGAACTTGTTCGCGGCCGGATTCTCGATCAGCGCGTCGTGGCGCAATTTTCTCGTCCGCGCGATGATCGCGGCACGAGAAGAGATCGCAGCAGCCCCTGCGCGCAGCGCATGCGGGCGATCGTTCATGATCGCATGTGGCGGCGGGTCGCGCACACGGCGAGACCCGCCTGCCCTTCATGCGATGTCAGCTCAGCGGGCTGCGCCCGTCGTGACGTCCGCGGTCTTGACCTTGCGCGAGCTGAGCACCTTCACCTGGTGCGCTGAAGCAACCGTCGTGGGCGCCGCGACCTGCTGCTCGACATGGCCGGCCCCGAGCACGCCAACCTGGACGGGGGAGACCGGAAATCCATTGGCCTCATAGGTCGGCAGCTCAGCGGCGAAAGCCGAAGTAGCGCCCGCGATCGTCAGGACGGCGGCGGCGATCGTCAAAGTCTTCTTGTTCATTGGTGGTGCTCCTGATGGAAGATTCGGAGCACATTTAAGCGCGTTTTGCTGCATTGCGACATGTGCTGTTGCATTGCAACATCGCATGTAGCGCATGGCGATATGTTTAACGCGTACAAAGCCTTGGCCGAATCATGCCGGCCGCGACATAGCGCTTTTATGGGCGGTGGTCAGCCACCGAGCACGTTGCCCCAGCCGTCGAAGAGGTAGGCCTTCCAGGCCACGGTTCCATCCTCGCGCGGCCGGCTGGACTGCCGGTAGTCATCGGCCTGATCGGCGGTCCAGGTGATGATCGTGTCGGACAGACGATCATGCAGGATGGCGGGCTCGGTGGGATCGAAGGCGTCCATGGGACGAAGCGAGGAATGCGTGCTCATGGGCCGATCAACGCACGGCGCTGCGCAAAGTTGCCGCGAGGCGTCAGGCAAGACACCTTGTCACAAGACACCTTGTCAACAGCCCATCGCGAAAGCCTTGTTATCGCCTATTTCAGCGCGGTCGCGAGCGACTGCAGTTTTGCGACGAGATTGGTGCCGGCGCGTAGATGATCTCGATGATCGCGAGTGCGATGCCGGCTGCGATCAGACCGTATTCGATCGCAGTGGCGCCGGATTCATCGGCGACGAATTCGGCCCATTTGCATTTCGACTTCACGGATGCGTCCTTTCCATTCTACCGGACGTTGCCGGCGGGCGAGTAGTGTCACCCTAGCAATCCACGATTGAGTAAATTCGGATCGCTCAATTTGACGACAAAATGGGCTTGCCCGCGCAGTCGCACATGGAACGCCACGGAACCCGCGTTGCAACTTCGCAACACCCCTTCGAAAAGCCTGTTTTCGTTCAATTACGCCATTGCGCCGCCACACCGTCTTCCGAACAATCGACGCGCTGCGTGCCTTTCCGTGCAAGTCTGTTCGCATCAAGACTGTTTGCATCACTGACTGTTCGAACAAAACGGGTTCGAACAGAACCGTTTGGAGGCAGGGATCATGAATGATCGGCGGTCTCTTCTGGTGGCGGTCTCATGTCCCTCGGCCGTTCTCGCCAGCTGGCTCGTGCTCTCCCTGTCTGCCTACGCGCCGGCCCTCATCGAGAACAGCGGCGCCAATGCGGCTGCTGTCTCGCGTGCGAAGGATCTCGATCGCCTCGACCTCGCCGACGTCCCACGCGCTGCGACCATCGAGGACGGCGTCGCCTTGACCGCCGAGATCGCTGCTGCGGCGGCGAGCCTGCCAACCGTTGAAACGGCAGCCACGCCGGAGGTGCCCGTCCCCGTCGTCCAGCTCGCGTTGGCAGATCCCGCGCGAATATTGCCGGCGGAGCAGCCCGCGCCTCAGATTTCACCTGAACCGGCCCCCGGCGTCAGCGAGGCTGCTAGCGTCAGCGAGGATCCGCCTGCGCCAACGCCAGAGCCCGTCAAACTCGCATCCGCCGATCCCACCGAGATCGTGGCCACGGACGCATTGTCCGCAACGGCGATCGCGAGCGGACCCGCCCCGGCCGCAAGCAGGGCGCCGCCCGCGGACACCATCGCCGTGCTCGACGAATGCTTCGTCGTGGACGCCTGCATCGACCGCTATCTCTGGGCGCTCTACCAGCGCACGCCCAAGGAGGATTCGATCAAGGTCGAGGAACGCCGCCCCGTCACCGTCAAGCGCAAGGGCAAGACCGTGACTGTGATGCGCAGCTTCACCAAGCTGGTCGACGAGGATTTCGGCTGGAAGGATCCGAAAGCGGCCGACCACGCCGGCATGTCGATGATGGATTACGTCATCGGCGGCATGGACAAGAGCTTCAAGCGAAAGCTGTTTCGCACGCTGCTCGCAGCCGAGGCCGCCGGCCTCTCGCCGGGCATCACCAGCGCGTTCCGCGACGACTATCGCCAGTCGATCGCAAGCGGCCTGAAGGCCGCCTCCGACCGCTCCTATCACGGCGGCAGCACCCGCGGCGGCTACGGCCACGGCATGGCGGCGGACATCGTCAGTACCCAGGGCAGCAACCGCGCGCAGCGCTGGGTCTCGACCGAAATCCTGTGGAAGTGGGTCGACGCCAACGGCAAAGCGTTCGGTATCGGCCGGCCCTATCTCGGCCGCGATCCGCCGCATGTCGGCCCGATCGACGGCCAGGAATACATCTCGCGCCGGGGCACGGCGGACCGCAAGGAAGCTGCCAACGCGAAGCCCAGGAAGGTGCGCGCTGCGGCCCATGCAAAGCCGCCCAAAGCACAGGCCGCTCGCGAGCAGAGGGGCCCGGCAAAGCCGCAGAAGGCGGCGCAATCGGCCGGCAAGCGCGCGACCTGAAGCCGTTACGGCTCGCGGCCCGGCGGCGGTAGCGGCACGAGACGCATCTCGGCTGTGCCCGCCTTCTGCGTGCGCACCAGCACCGCGAAGGTGGTCTCCACCGCGCGCCGCACCGCCACCTCGATCGCCTCGCCCTTGGCCAGATGCGCCGCGATCAGACCGGTGAGGAGGTCGCCGGTGCCAAAGGGACGGATCGGCAGAAGCGGCGTCGCAAAGCGCGACAACCGGCCGTCGGCGCAGAGGATCGTCTCCAACTGTCCTTCGGGCGTGTCCGCGAGCGTGCAGCCGGTGGCGACGACGTCGATGCGGCCCTGTCCCACGAGCGCTCCGCACGCCGCACGCAGGCCCTGCGCATCGGCAATCGTGAGGCCCGCAAGCAGCTCGAGCTCGAACCGGTTTGGCGTGGTCAGCTTCGCGGCCGGCAGCAGCCGATGCCGGAGCACGTCCAGGATTCCCTCGGCGACATAGACGCGGCCATCGTCCCCGATCACGGGATCGCAGAGATAGACGAGCTTCGGATTGCGGACCAAAGCCCGCTCGACGAAGTCGGCAACGACGGCGGCATTGCCGGGCGAGCCGAGATAGCCGGTGACGAGCACGGCCGCCTCGTCGACGAGATCGCGCTCTTCAACACCCCTGAGGAGATCGGCGACCAGCTCGGTCTCCAGCACCCGCCCGCGCAGACTCGGATAGCGCGGATGGTTCGACAGCAGCGTCGTCGGCACCGCCGCGACATTCACACCCTCCGCCTGCACGGCATAGGCAGCCGCGCTGTTGCCGACATGGCCGTGGACCACCTGGCTTTGAATGGAGATGACGAGCATGAAGGAAGTCCGTAAGGTCAAACATCAGACGAGGCAAGGTTTGACGGGATCTCGTACTTGAGCTCCGGTCGCAGCGATTGCATCCTGCGCGCCAGCCGCCGGTGCCCTGTCTCCTCCGACCGCGCCAATCGATCTGCGACTGCGACATGGTCCGCATCGCTCTTGTGCTGATTGAGCTTGGCCTGGCCCTCGACCTGATCCACCACGAGATCGATGACGCGGATCGCAGCCAGCATGCTCTCGCGCTTGCCTGGCTCCATCTGCGCGAGATCCCAAGGCTGCTTAGGCAACCGCGCCTCGGAGACGGCAAGCAGCGCATCGCCATGTCGGCGATTTTCGTCCAGCCCGCGCAGATGCGCCACGCCCGATAGGTGCACGGCCTCGTAGAGCCAGGTCGAGACGTTGTCGCGGGAGGCATACCAGTCGTTGGAGACGTAGGCATCGTCGCCAGCAACGATCAGCAAGAATCGCCTGATGCCGTCGGCGAGCGGCACGAGCGGATTTTTGGCGGTGAAATGGATCTGCACGATGGCGCGCCCGCCGCGCTCGCCGAGCACGAACGGCACGTGCGAGGCCCGCGGCCCGCGCTCGTCCGCCGCCACGATCACGCCGAAGCCGCGTCGCCCGGCAAATTCCAGCGCGCGCTGCTCCTCGATGCGGAACTGGGGACGGAGGACATGCATGGCGCGGCGCTCGATGATTGGATGAAGGACGATACGAGGCTAACCCATGATGCGGCGAATTCCGAAGAACAATCGGCGCGCAAACGCCGATGTCAGCAATGCCTCAGCGCCGCGCCAGCCTTCTAAGATAAGAGCAGAACATGTCGGCCATGGCATCGGCATAGCCTGCGATCTCCGCCTCGCTCCGCGTCTCTTCCGAAAAACTCTTGCCGACCTCGCTGAGCGTCGTCGTGATCAGCTCGCCGGCGAAGCTGCGCGTCGCATCCGAGGCCTTGGGCAGCGCCTCCCGCATGAAGGAAGCGACGATGCCCTCGCCGGCTGCCCGTGCCTCATGCGCCTCGGGCGCGTCGCGATAGAGCGGTGCGGCATCACTGAGCGCGATGCGGATCGCAGCCTCCTCGCATTCGGAGCGAATGAAGGCATGGACCAACGCGCGTAGCCGCGCCGGCGGCGGCCTCGCCCGGTCCGCGAGGATGCCGGCGAGCATCTCGCTGGTGCGTCGCCACTCGTCGCTCTGGAGGCGGAACAGGATCGCCGCCTTGTTCGGAAAATATTGATAGAGCGATCCGACGCTCACTCCGGCCCGCTCCGCCACCCGCGCCGTCGTGAAACGCTGCGCCCCCTCCTTCGCCAGAACCTGAACAGCGGCATCCAGGATGGCCGCCACGAGCCCGGTGGAGCGGGCCTGTTGAGGCTGTTTTCGCGAGGAAATTGAACGGCTTCGACGGTCGGCCATGGCGCCTGCGAGCAATGCGAATAGGAAATGCGACGAATTAGTCGTATTTCGATCTCCGCGCAAGCAAGCGCTTCGCCGCGAACTCTGGAGACACCAAATGACCACCCCAACCATCACATTGCTTGCGCCGCTGCTGGATCGACTGTTCAACGAGGCCGAAGCAGCAAGCGGCGCAACGCTGGACGCCGTCGCCGATTTGTCCGATGCCGACCGGGCGCGGATGTTGCGGAGCAAGACCGCCTACCGCGATCTCTATGGGCGCCTGAAGGACGCCCCGCTCGCAGTCTCCCGCGAGACTGGTTTGCTGCTCTACATGCTGGCGCGCAGCTCCCGCGCCAAGGCAATCGTCGAGTTCGGCACCTCGTTCGGCATCTCGACCCTGCACCTTGCCGCAGCTCTGCGCGACAATGGCCGCGGCCGCCTCATCACCAGCGAGTTCGAGCCGTCCAAGGCGGCACGGGCGCGGGACAACCTCTCGGCCGGCGGAGTGATCGATCTCGTCGAAATCCGCGACGGCGATGCGCTGAAGACGCTCAGTACCGATCTGCCTGATACGATCGACCTCGTGCTGCTCGACGGTGCCAAGGCGCTCTACTCCGATATCCTGGATCTGCTCGAAGGCCATCTCAGGCCGGGCGCGATCATCGTCGCCGACAACGCCGACGACAGCCCCGACTATCTGGCGCGCGTACGTGCGCCCGGAAGCGGCTATATGTCGACGGCCTTTGCCGAAGACGTCGAGCTCTCGATGCGGATCGACTAAGGCCCGCATCGAACCATCAGCCCCGGGCCGCCGCGCGATCCATCGCGCGGCGGCTTCGTGTTGTCAGCGACCTGTCTTGGAAACTCCGGTCCTGGTGCGTTCCGCATCTGTCGCAGCCCCGTCACTCACACGTGATACCTGCTCCTGGCAAAAGCCATGTTCCGTGCTAAACATACCTACCGCGCGGTATCTTTTCGCGCTTACGTTCGAGCTCTCATGACATCCGCCTTCAATGCTTACGCCGCGCTTGCCCTCGCCATCGTCTTCGAGGTCACCGCCTCCGCCTTCCTGCAGCAATCGGCGCAGTTCACCCGGCCATGGCCAACGCTGGCGATGGTGCTGTTCTACGTCGCCTCATTCTATGCGCTGTCGGTCGCGATCCGCGTCATTCCCCTCAGCATCGCCTATGCGATCTGGGGCGGGGTCGGCATCATCCTGACCGCCACGGTCTCCTTCGTGCTGTTCCGTCAGATGCTGGACGCCGCCGGCTTCGTCGGCATTACGCTGATCGTGTCCGGGGTCGTGATCATCAACCTGTTCTCGGAGACCATGGTGCATTGATGCCGGAAAGCCGCTACACCCGCGCCAAGCAACCCGAGCAGGTGCGGCGCGCCCTGCTCGACCACGCTGCTGCCATTGCCATGGACCATGGCGTCTCCGGCGTCACGGTGCAGGCGGTCGCTGCGGCGGCCGGCGTCACCAAGGGCGGGCTGTTTCATCATTTCGGCAGCAAGCAGGCGCTGATCGAGGGCCTGTTCGCCGATCTCCTCGCCCGCGTCGATGCCGAGATCGACAGCGCCATCGAGTCGGATCCCAAGCCGCGCGGCGGCTTCACGCGCGCCTATGTGAATGCGGTGTTCACCGGCAAGGCCTTCGGCTTCGCAACGCCCTGGGCGGCGCTGAGCATGGTCGTCGTCACAGATCCATCGCTGCGCCGGCTCTGGAATGACTGGATCAAGGCCCGGCTGAAGCGCCATCGCGCCACCGATAGCGCGCCCGATCTTCACGTCGTCCGCCTCGCCGCCGACGGCGCCTGGCTGTCCTATGTCACGACAGGACAGACACGCATGAGCGCCGACCTGCGCGCCGTGCACGACCGCCTGATCGCTCAGACCTATCGACGCGCTTAGCCGGGATTCGGGGCGACAGCTATTGGCCCTGCACCGCTTTGGGCGGACGTGGCGATGATCGCGGCGGTTTTGCGCCGGGCTTGGCCGCAGCACGCGGCGGCTCATCGACCGACTCCAGATAGGCGGCAAGCGCCTTGGCGGAATCGGAACTGGTCGCGTAGTGGTCCTTCAGGAACCAGGTCAGCGTCAGGCTGAAGCGTCCCTTGGCAAGGCCCCGAGGGGTGCGGTGACAGGTCGCGCAACCGTCGGCAAAGAGCTTTGCGGGCGACTTGCCGGCGTCGAGATTCTGCGCGGCGGCAACCGTCGCCGTCAGGACGGCAGCAAGAGTCGTCAAGGGCGCGATCAAGCCGCGCCCCGGTCGAAACAGCGAAATCAATGTTGTCCCCTAGCCCGTCTTGCGGTTACGCCGCCAATAGCTGATCGAATTCGGGCGGCGCGTAGGCCTTGCCATCCTGATCAGTGATGACGACCTGCCATCCCTCACTGGCCCACACCCTTGCCTTGGCCACGATGAGCAACCGGCTCTCGCGGGCGAAGCTGTACTTCTCGTTGTCGCGTTCTGCGACCATTTTGTAGGCCAATGCAAATCCCCTGGCGTTGCCTGCACCCGCTCCTCTCGTGGCAGCGGGCTTTGGCGGCAATTCGCCAGGAGCGTGGCAATTTGGTGCCATCCGCAGGCAGCACTGTGCCGGGCACGCTTCCAGCCGGGTAACCGGATGAGCGCGCGCCGCGTCCGGGACGCGATCCTGCTTGTCGCGGGCTTGCTTGCCGCCAGGCGCGGAGCGCCGCAGGCGCGTCGACATATCGTGCTGAATCAGCCGCCGGCCCCGTCACGACTGTCACGGAAACCGATCGCGCCTGTCCGAGCCCCGCTAGTGGACGCGGATCACGTGCGGCCGGCCGAGATTGATCAGTCCCTGCACCGCCGAGAGGCGATCGTCGAGGGCTGCGATGGTGAGCTGCAGATTGTTGCGGCGCTCGTCGAGCATGCCTATCTCGGCGCCGGTAAGCTTTGCGTTCGCCCGTTCCTTGTGGATCGCTTCGAGCGATTTGCGCAATCCGGCAATCAGGCCGGACAGCTGCTTGGCCTCCTTGGTCATCGACCGCTTCGCGACATTTTGGCGGCGCGCCTCCGCCTGGCTCTGTCTCATCGTCATCCTCCCGTGCCCCGCTGCCCCGAGTGGATGCTTACAGCTTTCGGTAGAGATATTACGATCGATGAAATCTGCCGGTGAAGAACTGACTTAAATTGTAAGGGCCTTGCGATGGTTGTAAGGGCCTTGCGATGGCCAAAGAAAAAGCCCGGCGCTGCGGCCGGGCTTTTTTGGCAACCCTAGTGCTTTTGATGGCCGCCGCCGGGACCGCCGGCCGGCGCATTGCCGCCGCGCGGCGCCGCATTGATGTGCGGAGCGCCGCCGCCGCCAGGGTGCGACATTGCGGGCGCAGCCGCTCGCGGCGCCGGCGTCTGCGCACGGGCATTCATCGGCGAACCGTGGCTGACGTTCGGCTGGGCGACATGCGGCGTTGCGGGCCGGGCTGCAGGCGCGGCCGCACGCGGCGCTTCATGGGCGCGCGTCATCGGCTGCGCGCGAACGGCGGCACGGCTCGCAGCACGGTCGTGCATCATGCGCGCCTGCGCCTCGCGCGCACTGCGGCTCTGCACGGCAGTTCGCTCATTCGCGATGCGCTCACTCCGCGCGGCGCGGGTGCGGTCGATCGTAACCGCGGCGTTGCGCTTGGCGATGGCGGCGTTGGGCCGCGCGACCGCGGTATCCCGTCCGGTGACCGCGACATTGCCCCTGGCGCGCACGCCGCTGCGCTCGAGTGCGACCGCCGCGTCACGCGTCGCCGCACGACCGATGCGGGCCGCACGTGGATCAAGCGTCATCCGCGTCGCGAAGCGCTGATGCGAAGTCCAGTAACTATTCCAATAGGCATGGCGACGGTACCAGGGACGTCCCGCATAGTAGCTCGACCAGTACGAGGTCAGCACGAACGGGACGACGGGCACGTCGATCTCGTCGACATAGTCAGGGAGATAGACGTAGTGGTTGCGATAGAGATATTCGAGATATTGCGACGACACCCAGCCGCGATCGTCGGAGAAGCTCACATCGCACCAGGCATTGCCGCGCAGGCAACCATGGATGTTGACGCGGGCGCCGCCGGGGATGCGGTCGACCAGGGGAAAGCCCGTGCCCGGCCCGGCGCGCAGACCGGTCGAGACGGTGACGATGCCCGGCGCGGCCAGCGCGGCCGTCGGGACGAGCAGCAGTGCGGCAAGTAAAACGCTTTTGAGTCTCATGGCGTGTTCCTCCTCTGCCAGTCGGAACGCGCAAGCAGAACGGGCGTTCCGCGTATGGTGGTCGCATCCGTCGAAAGATCGAAATGCACACCGCGCGCGGTTCAATATTCATTCGCCGTTCATCGGTACAGCGCCCGGTCGCGCTGCCAGGCCGTCAATTCGCTGGCAACATGACGGCGTCAAAGTACGACGCAAGCGCAGCAAAGCCGTCGAGCGGCAGCACGTTCGCGACATACTGGTCCGGCCGCACCACGACCATGCAACCCGCCTTCCGGTCGATGCCGCGCATAGCGAAGACGTCGTGCCCGCTCTTGAGGTCGGGACAAAACATCTTCTCGTAATCGATCAAGCCGTAGCGGCCTTTGCGCGGCAGCAGCTGCGACGGCATCGCCTCGACGGCAAGCTCGCGATGATCCTGCTGGAAGACCGCGCGCAGGTCGATCACGCTGTCGATATCGGCGCCCGCGGGCGTGTATCGCCTGATCGGCGACTCCCTGGCATCGGTGAGGAAATTGCACAGCGCGCGAATGGCTGAGCCGCCGGCGGCGGGATTTTCCGCCGGCGAAAACGCGTAGATGCGGAAGCGGCCGTCGGCCTGCGCCACATGTCCGAGATGCACCGGCTTGGCGTCCGCCAGCCGAATCACCGGCGCGGAGTGGAAGCGCTTGCCGATGACGAGACCTTGCGCAAGATGCTGGTGCGCCGCCGTGCCGGTGAGAAGCGACGGGCGGTAATGCGTCGCGGTCCCTGCCGTGTAACGGCCGTGCCGGACGAAATAGTCCTGCGTCTTCGCCGCATCGGCACCGCCGGCCTTCGCGGCGGAAGCGAGTATCCCCGCCCATTCACGATCGAAATCGATCAGCTCCTTGGCAACCGCCTGGCGTTCGGCCGAATAGGAATGCAGCAGGCTTGGGGCGCACTGCCCGCGCAGGACGGCGGCAAGCTTCCAGCCGAGATTGAAGGCATCCTGCATCGAGACGTTCATGCCCTGCCCCGCCTTCGGGCTGTGGGTATGGCAGGCATCGCCGACGATGAAGATGCGTGGCGGGCGGGCGGCGACGTCGACCTCCGGCACGTCGTCGAACTTGTCGGTGAGGCGCTGGCCGATCTCGTAGACCGACCACCAGGCGATCTCCTTCACCTCGAGCGTATGCGGCTTCAAAATCCGCTGCGCCTTGGCGATCACGTCATCGGCGGTGATGTTGCGATTGGCGACGCGCTCGCCGATGTCGAGCTTTGCGAGTTCGACATAGAGGCGGACCATGTAACCGCCCTCGCGCGGAATGATGAGCAGGCTGCCGTCCTTCGCCGATTGGATCAGCGACTTGAAGCGGATGTCCGGGAAGTCTGTCACTGCCAGCACGTCCATCACGCCCCAGGCGTGATTGGCGGAATCACCGTGCAGCTCACGTCCGATCGCCTTGCGCACCGTGCTGCGCGCACCGTCGCAGCCAACGACATAGCGCGCCTTGATCGTTTCGACCTTACCCTCGTTTCCGGCATCGACGCGCTCGAGGCGCACCATCACGGCATGATCGGCGGCACCAGCGGCCGGATCGACATCGAGATCGAGCACGCGCCGGCTGTAATACGGCTCGAGCTTGGCCGGCGATTTCCGCATCACGTCGAGAAAGCCGTCATGGATGCGGGCCTGGTTGAGGATGACATGCGGGAATTCCGACAGTCCGTCCTCGACGTCCTGCACCCGACCGCTGCGGACGATGGTCTCCGGCTGCCGCTCGTCCGGCTTCCAGAACGTCGTCTCGTTGACCCAATAGGCCTCCTTCAGCACACGCTCGCTGAAGCCAAAGGCATGAAACATCTCCATGGTGCGGCAGGCGATGCCGTCGGCCTGGCCGACCAGCAGGCGGCCCGGCTTCTGCTCGACGATGCAGGTCTTGATATCAGGGAATTGCGCGAGCTGGGCGGCCAGCGTCAGGCCGGCGGGCCCGCAGCCGACGATGAGGACATCGACCTCTTCGGGCACGGCGCCCGCTGCACCCGAGGCCTGAACGCGCTCGGCGGGATCCGCAATCTCGGGATCGCCCGGCTGAAATCCATTCAGATGGAATTGCATGAGCACCTCTCCCGCCAAATTTCTGTCTGGATATTGCTCAGTATGCTGACTATCAGTATACTTGTCAATGATCCGCATCGTCCCTGCCAAACGGAGACCTCGGTGAAAGACAACAACGACATGCCCGGGCATCTGGCGCGCCGGTTCCAGCAGATCGCGGTCGCGGTATTCCTGGCTGAAGTCGGAGATGCCGGCTTCGATCTTACGCCGGTACAATATGCCGCGCTGGCGACCATCAAGGCCAATCCGGGGCTCGACCAGGTGACGCTCGCAGGATTGATCGCCTACGACCGCACCACCATCACCGGCGTGATCGATCGACTGGTGCAAAAGGGCCTCGTCGAGCGCCGCGCCTCTAGCCGCGACCGCCGCGCGCGCGAGCTCGAGATCACCGATGAAGGCAGGCGCACGCTGCGCAAGATCACGCCCGCCGTCGAATCTGCGCAGCGCGTCATGCTGCGCGGCCTCAGCACGAAGGAAGGCGAGGAGCTGATGCGGCTGTTGCGCAAGGCGATTGCCGCCGGCAACGAGCTCAGCCGCGCGCCGCTGCGCGATGTGCAGACATAATAGGCCCGTCGTTTTGTACGTAATTGTCGCAGCGCCGCGAAACCTGGAACTAACGTTCGGCTGTTACGGTCGGCCCGTTCGGCGCTTAACGCGCGATTAACTTTGCGGGTCGGGAGTTTCGGATGTTCAGGTGCATTGTTGCGGCCGCGGCGATCGCGCTCTCGACCGGTCATGCGCTCGCGAATGGCCATGGCGGCGGCGACTCCCCGCCCCCGCCGAAACCCGAGGCAACGACCGCACCGGCGAAGGTGGTCCTGACCAAGCAGGGTCCCAAGCTCGTCGACCTCAAGGGCATGACGCTCTACTATTACGAGCGCGACACCACCGGCAAGACGTCGAACTGCAACGGCAAGTGCACCGAGAGCTGGGTTCCGCTCGCCGCGACGACCGACGCCAAAGCCGTCGGCGATTTCACCGTGATCAACCGCAACGACGGCAGCAAGATGTGGGCATACCGCTATCGCCCGCTCTACACCTCGCCCGCCGACAAGGCGCCGGGTGATGCCAACGGCAATGCCACGACTCTGCAATGGCGGATCGCCAGGCCGGGCGAGTAGGACGAGAACGCCCCGCGTGCGCGAGAACCAGATGTGCTTCCGGTGCCGCAGATGCCGGACATTCACGCCCGAGTGAGCTTTCCTCAGCCGCGCCAGAACGCCCCGGTCACGGCCTGCGCGTTCTGCCCAGGCGGCAGCACCACCACGGTCGAGCCCAGCTTCACACGGTCATAGAGATCGATGACGTCCTCGTTGCGCATCCGGATGCAGCCCGACGAGATCGCCTGCCCGATATATTCGGGCTGGTTGGTGCCGTGGATGCGATAAAGCGTGTCCTTGTTGCCGGCATAGAGATAAATCCCCCGCGCGCCCAGCGGATTGGCGGGGCCGCCGGGAACGCGTGCCGGATACGGCCCGAGCCGCGCCTGGATGTCCGCTGTCGGAATCCAGTCCGGCCATTCCGCCAAGCGGCCGACCCGCGCGACGCCTGAGAACGCCATGGCTTCCTCGCCGACCGCGACGCCGTAGCGGATCGCCTTGCCCTCGGGCAGCACGAAATACAGGTAGCGCGCGTCGGTATCGACCAGGATGGTACCGGGCTGCTCCTTGCGACGGTAATCGACGATGTGGCGTAGATACTGCTCAGGTACGTTGGCCTTTGCGTAAGGCGTGTGCGCGAGCAACTGCCGGTCGCGAGCCGTCATGCTCGCATCCGTCGATGGCGAAAGCGTCGTCTGCATGCAGCCGCCGAGCGGCAACAAGGCGACGACGAACAAACAGAGAAGAGATTTTGGCACCACCGGCCCCCCGATAGCGCCCCCAGCCCCGCCAGATGCTGCCCAAATCGTGCTGAAAACAAGGCAAACCGGAACACGTGCGCGTGTTCGACAAAACGGGTTCCATCACCACAAACGGCAGAAGAGCGTCGCATCATCTCCATCTCCTTGCCTTGCTTTGGTCAAACCCGGCTGGACTCGTGCGTCCCAGGGATTTGGGATGGGCCCGCCTCGACAGATCGGCTCCGCGCCAATGCGGAGGACCAAAACTTAAACATCTGGGCTTCAAAAGGAGCTGCGATGCTCGCGACGCTCAACAGCAAGCAAATCGTCGATGAGATCGTGAAGGACACGGTCAAGGACAACGACCCGCACGACGCGGTTCAGATTTCTCCCGAGATCGTGCTGGTCTCGCGCCCGGGGAGCACGGCGCCAGCGCTGGCGCCGGAGGTCGCACCCCGTCCGGAGCCGAGGTTCGCTCCGAATCCCGCGCGTGCGCCGGAGCCCACGATCAACGTCGTTTACGGCAAGCCCGCTGCGGCACCTTCGGTCGACACGGCGGTCCGTGTGACGGCCAGCGATGGTCCGGGCCATCGCAAGCGATCCGCGGTCGGCAAGTGGCTGCGCGGTGCGTTCGTCACGTTCCTGTTCGCGGGCGGCAGCGCGGCTGCCGCGATTGCCTGGGAGAAGCACGGCGATACCGCGAAGCAAATGCTCGCCGAATGGACGCCGGTAGTGACGTCGTTGATGCCTTCGATCTCGCTGATGTCTTCGACGTCGCAGACGACGCCCGTCGCGGCAGCGGAAGCCGCCCCGCCCGCAGCACCAGCGGCAACCGAACCAGCGGCCGATCAACCCGCGACGCCACCTCCGACCCAGCTTGCCGCCGCGCCCGCAACGGCGCAGCCGGACACCGCGCAAACGGTGCAGTCGATGACGAACGATCTCGCCGCGATGGCGCAGCAGATCGAGCAGCTCAAGGCCAACATCGCCGAGCTGAAGGCCGGACAGGAGCAGATGGCGCGCGAGATGGCGAAGCCGCCTGCGCCGAGGCCAGTGGCTGTCGAGACCAAGCCGGTCGATCCGCGCCCACGCGCCTCTGCGCTTCCGCCGCGGCCTGCGCCGCCGGTTCGCAAGCCCAAGCCGGCCGTCACGCAGACCTACATGCCGGCCTATACCCCAGCGCCGCTTGCACCACCTCCGCCGCCATCGCAGGCTGTCGCAGTCCCGCCGTCAGCTGCTCCGGCTGCGACGACGCAAGCCGTTGCCGATGACGATGGACCAGTCGTGCGTCCGCCGATGCCGCTGCGCTAACGCAGCGCCAGGCTACACCACAGCGTCGCAACGTCGTACGCTGTCCGAGTCGATGTGATGCGTTGAGTCCGGGCGATTACGGGAAGCGATGCTTCGATCGTCTTCCGCTCAAGAGAAAAGGCCGTCGGGATTTATGCCGGCGACCTTCTCTTGCAACTGCCGGTTCCCGGAGCCCGGTTCTGTTGCGATTCCATGCTTCATGGTCGCGCCGCATGTTTAATAAAATCTTAATGAGCTAGCATGCTGCACATCATTTCTGCGCCATAAGCACAGAGATTGCGCGGCCGGATCATTCGATAAATATCGACTCGTGATACCATCCCGGATGTGTCGAGATTTCCATTGAAGACTTGTTTTTCAAACTTGGGTCATCACACCGGGGAAGTCGGATGCCATACTATTCCTTCGATCTTGTGGTTGGTGAAGAGTTCAGGAACCAGGGCGGAATCATCCTCGAAGACATCGAGGTCGCCTCCGATCGCGCCGATCAATTGGCATGCGAGCTGTCGCAGGTGAAGCCGGAGCTCCAGCAGAAGGGTTGCTCGGTGCGCGTCACCGATCGCGATCACAACGAGGTCTATCGCACGCCGCTCGATCCCGTGCCGGCCTGGCAACGCTAGGCTAATCTAGCACCGGCGGTTCGAACCAGTTCGTCAGCGACAATCCGCCGTCGACGACGAAGGCTGCGCCAGTGACATAACCGGACAGTTTGTTCGACAAGACGGTGAGGGCCATCGGCGCGAGATCGGCGGCCTCGCCCAGACGCCCGAGTGGAATGTGCCGCGCCAGCGAGGCATCCGCGACGAACCCGCCGGCTGCGATCGCGCCGGGCACCAGCGCGTTGACCCGGATGTCGTGCTGGCCGAACGTCTTGGCGAGCTCCTTCACCAGCATCGCCATTGCCGCCTTCGCCGTCGAATAGTGCGGCAGGTTGCGCGGCGTGCCGGCATGCAGCGAGGTGAGAAACAGGAACGAACCCGGCCGCTTCGCCGCAATCAGCCGCTTCGCGATCTCGCGCGCCAGGTGAAAGCCGGCATCGAGATTGACGGCATGCATATCCTGCCAGGTCTTGCGATCGACCGCGAGCGCATGATCCGCCTCTCGCCGCGGCGGAGACGCGCTGTGGACGAAATGCGTGACGTCCCCGAGCGCCCCCTGTGCGGCGGCCAGCAGCTCATCGCAGGCTTCGAGCCTGGCGAGATCGCCGATCCAGGGCACCGCCAGCTCGGGCCTCCTGCTCGCGCCGATCGCGACCTCCACCCGCTCGGCACTGATATCGGCGAAGACGGTCCGCACACCCTCGCCAACCAGGGCCTGCGCGATCGCGCGGCCGATGCCGTTGCCTGCGCCGGTGACGAGTGCGGTGTCGCGTGCGGGATCAAATGGCGTGCTGAACAGGCTCATGTCGCGCTCCGAGGCCGGAAAGCGCCAGGTTAGCGCACCGCACGGAGGGACGACAATTGCGCTCCGGTCCCATTGCAGAGCGGCGCGCCGGACGCTAGCCTCTCAAAAAACGGAGGAGATACCAAGGATGCGCACTGGTTTTCTGATGACGGGCCTGTTGCTGCTGGCTGCACCGGCCCAGGCGGCCGACGCGCCGCCGCGGTCGACCTATGTGACGATGGTGTTGCAGGCCTTCGCCGCCAAGGTCGAATGTCCGGGCACGGACCTCGTCTATCAGGACCTCGTGCAGAAGGCGCAGCAGATGCACCTTCCCGACGGCACCACCGAGAAGGTGCGTAAGGCGATCGCCTGGATGCACACCGGGGGCAAGATGGGCGAGAAGCAGGACGACGATTTGATGGCCGAGGTCGCAGTTGCGACCCAGGCGACCGATATGGACCAGCGCCGGCTCGGCATGCAAGGCTGGTGCGAGGCCCAGAAGACCAACCTCGCCGGATTGATCCGCAGCAAGGGCGGCTAGCAGGCGGCCGTTGCAGCGTTAAGCACGCTGCAACGAACCGCTGCTTCGGCTAACAATCGTCACAATCCTCCACACCATGCCGCTCTTCGAATTCGAACCGGAGAGCCCTCATGCGGAGTATCCATTTCGTTTTCGCCGGCGCAATTGCGGCCGCCGCGGTGCTGACCGCGCCCGCCCTGGCGAAGAATTCCGACGCCCAGAAAGGCGAGGAAAAATCCACCTCGTCGTCATGCAGTGCCTATCAGCAGGCGCCGGACGGATCGTGGGAACCCCTTCCCTGCAAGGAGACGGGCGAGCGCGCGCAGCCCCAGACACAGCATCGCACTCCGCAGCGAGGCGCTGACCGCGAGGAGCGTTGAGCGCGCCCAGGCCTACGACTGTCAGCTCTGGTGCGGACCGCGCATGATCTTCATGGCGTCGACAATGTGACGCCATTCCTTGGCCTCCTCGGCCTCGCCGCGGCCCTCGCAGGCTTGCGCCTGCTCGGCGGCCTTCGCAATCGCAGCGAATCCGTGCTGTTCCAGCATCTGCCGCGCGACGGTGTGGACCTGGACCTCGGACATCATGGGCGCTCTCCCGGTGGACGGAAACCGCGGTGCATCGCTCCCGCGAGTCTCTCACAACGATTGAGCCCGGGGCCTCGTTCCGTGCCGCCACCTGAGCGCACGACAAAGGCGGCCCGCCATGCCCGGCGGACCGCCTTCTCACCCACCCCAATTTGGACGCGTCGGCCGGGTCCCCTACGCGACCGCCACGCGCTTGCGCTCGATATCGTTGGGCACCTCGATATCGACTTCCAGGGTCGATACCTCGTCGCCGCGCTCGAGCCGGACGATGACCTTGGTCGGGTCCAGCGTGACGTGCTTGGACACGACGGCGAGAATTTCCTCACGCAGCACACCGAGCAGATCGGGTTGGCCACGCATTCCGCGTTCATGGGCAAGCAGGATCTGCAACCGTTCGCGAGCGACGGGTGCAGTGGCTTTCTTGCCGCGGAGAAGTCGAAGCAGACCCATGCTCATGCAGCCCTCCGTCGCAGCAGGCGGTCCATCAGACCTCTGCGCTCGGCGGGAACGTGCATCGTCACGTTCTCGCCGCAGAGGCGCTTGGCCGCGTCCATATAGGCTCGCGCCGGCGCTCCATCCGCGTTCGACAGCGTCACCGGCGTGCCGACGTTGGAGGCCTTCAATACATCCTGGCTCTCGGGGATGATGCCGAGCAAGGGTGTTGCGAGGATTTCGAGGATATCGTCGATGGTCAGCATCTCGCCGCGCGCGGCGCGGGAGGGATCGTAGCGGGTGATGAGAATGTGCTTCTCGACCCGCTCGCCCTTCTCGGCCCGCACCGTCTTGGAATCGAGCATGCCGATGATGCGATCGCTATCGCGCACCGACGAGACTTCCGGATTGGTGACGATCACGGCCTCGTCCGCGAAGCGCATCGCCATGGAGGCGCCGCGCTCGATGCCGGCCGGGCTGTCGCAGATCACCCAGTCGAACCGGCTGCGCAGGTCGGCGATGACCCTGCCCACGCCCTCTTCCGTCAGCGCGTCCTTGTCGCGGGTTTGGGAAGCCGGCAGCAGCCAGAGATTCTCCAGCCGCTTATCCTTGATCAGCGCCTGCGGCAGCTTGGCCACCCCCTGCACCACGTTGATGAGGTCGAACACGACGCGGCGCTCGGCGCCCATGACGAGGTCGAGATTGCGCAGGCCGACGTCGAAATCGACCACCACGACCTTGTCGCCGCGCTGCGCGAGCGCAGCCCCCAGCGCGGCGGTCGTCGTGGTCTTGCCGACCCCGCCCTTGCCTGATGTCACGACCAGTACCTTACTCATCTGAAATGTCTCCTTTGCTGGTCAGTTCAGTGCTGTAATTCGCATGGTATTCCCCTGCAGCCAGGCCTGCGCCGGCTTGCCACGCAAGGCGGCGTCGATGTCGTCGGCAGTCTGATAAAATCCATCGATTGCAAGCAGTTCGGCCTCGATCTTCTGACAATAGATGCGCGCGCTGGTGTGACCGTTCACGCCCGCCATGGCGCGGCCGCGCAGCGCGCCGTAGACGTGGATGGAGCCCCCGGCGACCACCTCGGCACCGGAGCCGACCGAGCCGAGAATGGTGACGTCGCCTTCGGGGAAGATCACGGTCTGGCCCGAGCGCACCGGGTTTTCGAGCAGCAGCGAAGTCGGCTTGGCTGTGACTTTGTCAGCCTTCTTGGGCGCGCTCGGCTCGACCACGCAGCTGCGCCCGCCCGAGAGCAGCGGCGGCATGGATGGCGTCAGCCGGCCGTCCTCCACGCCCTCAATGCCGAGCACGCGGATGTTGCGGTCCTGCAGGCTGGTCAGCAGATGGGTGATGCCGGCTTGGCTGAGGTCGACCGAGGACAGGTCGATCACCACGGGCCGGCCGGCAAAGAAGCCCGGCGAGCGCGCAATCGTGGCATCGATCTCCTGGAGCCAGTTCTGGATCGGGACCGTGGGCACGAACACGAAGGCCACGTAGGAGCGCCCGCGCAGGCGCACCATCTGGCGTTGGACTTTTGCTGCAGCCTCCATAGCGGCCGACTCGTTCCCCGTTATTGAATGGTTAACGATGCGGCGGATATGGTTAACGGCGAGTTAATTTCTCTGTCGGATCATGTAGAAGGGCGCGGCATTGGGCGGATGCGGATGCGCTCGCCCCAACAGCGCTGTCATGCCCCGGCTTGCCGCCTTCGCTAAAGCTTCGGCGGCCGAGCACCCCTGTGGCCCCGGCGTAGCCTTGAGCCGGGACCGGGGCATCCGGTACGCCGCAGCTTCTCGGCTCTAATTCAGACGTCTCTGGAATACTGGATCGCCCGCCTACGCGTGCGATGACAGAGAGTATGGGGCAAGCCCCCTACTTCTTCACCTTGCTCGCATCCATCTTGATGCTCGGATCCAGCATCTTGGTCGTGAACGCCGTCGTCACGTCGAACGGCTTCTCCATGCCGAGATAGGTCTGGACCAGCTCGTAGTCCTTCTTCATCCGCTCGCCGTCGATCCAGCCGAGCGCCTTCGTCGTCGTGAACTCGTCGGTCATCAGGAACTTGATGCGTTCCCACTGGCGCTCCTGGTTCTCCTTGTCGAGACCGGAGACCTGATCGAGCAGCGCTTTCAGGCACGGCGTGACGTCGGCGACGCAGGCCGCAAAGGCCTTCTGCGTGACGCGCACGAACGCTTCGACCACCTTCGGATTCTTCTGGAGATAGGCGCCGTTGACGATCAGCGAATTGCCGTAGGGGTTGAGCCCGATGTCCTTCCAGTTGACGTAGCCGAGATCGGGCCCGAACTCGATCACCTTCAGATCATGCTCGTTGTAGAAGTCGCTGATGATGTCGACGGTGTGGCTCTTCAGCGCCGCGATCTTCGCGGTCGGCCCGACATTGACGAAGCCGACGGAGTCGGGCGCAAGGCCTGCGGCCTTGGCGAAGGCCGGCCACATCACGCGCGAGGCATCGCCTGGCGGATTGCCGATCTTGTGCCCGGCGAAATCCTTCACCCCGTTCACGCCGTAGCTTTTCAGCCAGTAGAAGGTCTGGCCGGTATTGGCGTAGACGCTCATCACCGCAACGGCGTCGGCGCCCTTGCTCTTGGCCACCAGCATGGTGGCGAGATCGGCGACGCCGAACGGCGAGCCGCCGGAGCCGACCTTGGCGGCGGAGACACCGGAGCCCTTGCCGGTCTCGATCGTCAGGTCGATCCCGGCCTTCTCGTACCAGCCTTGCGCTTTGGCGTAATAATAGGGCGAGTGATCGGCCGTCGGCGTCCAGTTCAGGATCAGATTGACCGCCTCGCCCGCGCTCGCGGACACCGCCGACACACCGAGCATCAGGGCCAACACCAGGGCAGAGCCCGCCGCCTGCAAATGCTTCATCGCACCTCTCCTCATTGCCGCGACCCCGGCTTGTCGCTCTCCCCATGTGAGGATACCAATGCAACAAGCCCGCCCTCAACTTGTCAACTGTTTGGTTGGAAATGCCCGCAAAACGATCTGGCGACACCGTGCCGCAGCGCCGCGATCCCGTCGCCACCCGCAACAAGCTGCTGACGGCGGCGCGCCTGGAATTCGCCCGGCACGGCTTTGCGGGGGCCCGCGTCGACGAGATCGCCGAGCGTGCCGGCGTCAACAAGCAGCTCGTCTATCACTACTTCGGCGACAAGGACGCGCTCTACCTCGCCGTGCTCGAATGGGTCTATGAGGACATTCGCGAGCAGGAGCGCAGGCTCAATCTCGAAGGCCTGCCGCCGGAAAAGGCGATCCGCAGGCTGATCGAAGCCTCATTCGACCACCTCGCGGCAAACCCTGATTTCATCGTGCTCTTGAACGACGAGAACCGCGGCGGCGCCCGCCACGTCCGCGGCTCGAGGCGGCTGGAAGCGATGCATTCCCCGCTGGTGAGAAGCGTCTCCCACATCCTCAACGAGGGGGTGCGCGCGGGCGTGTTCCGCAAGGGGATCGATCCCGTCCAGCTCTACATCTCGATCGCGGGCCTCAGCTATTTCTTCTTCTCCAACACGCCGACGCTGTCGGCGATCTTCGGCAAGGACCTGTCGAGCCGCGCCCAGCGCCGCGCCCGCCGCAGGCACGTCGCCGATCTGGTGCTGCAGTCGCTCCGGCCATAATCAACCAACTGGTTGAAACTTCCCTGAAGGCCGGTTAGGCTCGTCGCAGCGGCAGGTGACCGCGGCAACAGGGAGCAACCGGTGAGAGACGCGGCCCGCACCTCGCGCAGCTTTGCGATCATCCTGATCGTGCACCTCGCCGTGCTCGTGCTCTGGCAGGTCACGGTCGATACGTTCCACGTGCCGAAATTCATCCTGCCCTCGCCGCTTGCCACCGTGCAGACGCTGGGAACCGCAGGCTATGCCTGGGGCGCCAACACGCTGGTGACCGCCATCGAGATCCTCGGCGGCTTCGCACTCGGCGCTTTCGTCGGCGTCGCGCTCGCGGTGATCTTCAGCTGGGCGCCGTTGCTCAGCCTCGTGCTGCTGCCGCTGTTCGTGACACTGAACATGATCCCGAAGGTCGCGCTCGGCCCGCTCGTCATCGTCTGGTTCTCCTACGGCATCGTGCCGAACATCCTGATCGCCTTCAGCATCTGCTTCTTTCCGATCCTGCTCACCACCGCGCGCGGCCTGCGCGAGGTCGAGCCTGACCTGCTCGATCTCGTCAAATCGCTGCGCGGCTCGCGCTGGACGCTGTTCCGCAAGATCCAGCTGCCGGGATCGCTGCCTTACATCTTTTCCGGCATGAAGGTCGGCGCCATCCTTGCGGTCGCCGGTGCCATCGTCGGCGAGTTCATCGCCTCAGAGCGCGGGCTCGGCTACCTCATGATCCAGGTGCAGTCCTCGCTCGATACGCCGGCGATGGTGATGGCGGTCGTGCTGCTGACGCTGCTCGGGGTCGCTCTCTATGGCCTGGTGCTCGCCCTCGAACGCATGTTCGTGGTCGGCGACGCCAGGCAGAACTAAGACCAAGGACCAAATCCATGCTGCTCACCCGCCAGACGCTGCCGAAGACCATTCCGGATGTCGCTGCGCTCGACGAGCTCCTGTGCCGGCCGACGCAGGCGCTGATCGACGACCTCGCCAAGGTCGAGGGCGACATCATGATCCTCGGTGTCGCCGGCAAAATGGGGCCAACGCTGGCGGGGCTCGCGAAAGCCGCCGTGCCGGATCGCCGCATCATTGGCGTCGCGCGCTTCAGCGATGCCAGCGTCAAAGACTGGCTGCATGCGCGCGGCGTCGAGACCATCAATTGCGATCTGATGGACGAGAGCGCGATTCAAGCGCTGCCCAAGGCGCCCAACATCATCTTCATGGCCGGCCGCAAGTTCGGCGCCGAGGGTGATCTGTCGCTGACCTGGGCGATGAACGCGCATGTGCCGGCCCTGGTCGCGCAGGCCTTCCCCTCGTCCCGGATCGTGGCGTTCTCGACCGGCTGCATCTATCCCTTCGTCCCCGTCATCGGCAAAGGCTCGACCGAGGACATGGCGCCGAACCCGCCCGGCGAGTACGCCCAATCCTGCGTCGGCCGTGAGCGCATGTTCGAGTATTTTTCGCGCAAGTTTTCGACACCGGGCCGCCTGTTCCGGCTCAATTACGCGATCGACATGCGCTATGGTGTGCTGCACGATATCGCCACGAAGGTGCTCACGGGCACGCCGATCGACGTCAGCCTGGGCCATGTCAACTTCATCTGGCAGGGCGATGCGTCCTCCCAGGCGCTGCGCTGCCTTGCCCATTGCACGACGCCGACCTCTCCGATCAATGTCAGTGGCCACGAGATTCTGGCGGTGCGCGATCTCGCGCAAAAATTCGGCGCAAGGTTCCGCCGCGCGCCGGTGCTGACAGGCAAGGAAGAGCCGACGGCATGGCTGACCGACACGTCGAAGGCAGTCGAGCTGTTCGGCTTGCCCGTCGTCGACACCGAGCAGTTGATCGCCTGGACCGCGGATTGGGTCTCCCGCGCAATGCCGAGTCTCGGGAAGCCCACCAAATACGAGGTGCGCGATGGACGCTACTGACGGCCCGCCCATCATCAAGCTCGGCGTCGAGGACGCGATCGCCGGGCTGGCGCTGTCGACGGAAGCGCACTGGAACCAGACCGAAGAGGACTGGCGTGTTTTCCTGCGCGACGGCGTCGTGTTCGGCATTCGCGACAGCGCGCGACTGGTGGCGACCGCAGCACTGCTGCCCTATTCCGGCAACAACGCCTGGATCAGCATGGTGCTGGTGTCGGCAACGCATCGGCGCCGCGGCCTTGCAACACGCCTCGTCGATGCCTGCCTGGAAACAGCGCGCAGGAATGGCCTGACGAGCTGGCTCGATGCGACGCCCGACGGCGCCAATGTCTACGGGCCGCTCGGGTTCACACCGACCCTGCAGTTGCGCCGGCTGAAGCTGAAGAAATCTGCGCAGGCGTCCGCGCCGGTACCATCCGCCGCAACGCTCGAGGCGCTTTGTGCCCGGGACCGGCGCGCCACAGGGTTCGACCGGACCGCTCTGCTGACCGCCTTTGCACAGCGCTCGGGGTCACGCATCGTCACTGCAAACGGATGCATCGCGCTGGTCCGCGACGGCAGAACCGCGCGCCATATCGGCCCCTTGTTCGCAAATCATGCAGCCGAAGCGCTGGCTCTCATTCACGCGATCTCGGGGTCCGAGGACCGGCCGCTCCTGCTCGACGCCGTCGCCTCGCAGGGCGCGTTCCTGGAGGGATTGACCGCCTCGGGCTGGACCATCGAGCGGCCGTTCCAGCGCATGCGGTTCGGCCCCGCCACCATCGCTGCCGAAGAAACGCCATTCGCCGTTGCGGGCCCTGAATTCGGATAGGACATCATGCACCACAGCCAGATCAACAGCGACATCCGCAAGCTGATCGCCGAGGGCACAGTGCTGCCGGCACATCCCCTCGCCCTCACTGCCGAGCGCCAGCTTGACAAGACGCATCAGCGCGCGCTGACGCGCTATTACATCGATGCCGGCTCAGGCGGCCTTGCCGTCGGTGTGCACACGACGCAGTTCGCGATCCGCGACGTCGGCCTCTACCGTCCCGTGCTCGAGCTCGCTGCCGAGACCGCCGCGAGCTGGACCACGCGGCCGCTAGCGCTGGTCGCTGGCCTTGCCGGCCCAACCAGCCAGGCAACCGCCGAAGCCCGCACTGCACGCGACATCGGCTATCACGCCGGCCTGCTCAGCCTCGCCGCGATGAGGAACGCCTCCGAGGACGAGATCATCGCGCATTGCACCGCGATCGCCGCCGAGATTCCACTGGTCGGCTTCTACCTCCAGCCGGCCGTGGGCGGCGTCATTCTGTCGAGCCGGTTCTGGCAGCGCTTCGCTTCGATCGACAACGTCATCGCGATCAAGATCGCGCCGTTCAACCGCTATCGCACGCTCGACGTGCTCCGCGGTGTCGCGGCCGCCGGCGCGCTCGACCGCGTTGCGCTCTACACCGGCAATGACGATCATATCCTGCTCGACTTGATGCTGCCGTTCGACCTGCGCGACAACGGCGTCACCACACGCACCTATTTCAAAGGCGGCCTGCTCGGCCATTGGTCGGTGTGGACGGCGAGCGCCATCAAACAGTTCGAGCGCTGCAAGGCCGCGCGGCACAAGGACAGCGTGCCGGCCGACCTGCTCGCACTCGATGCTCGCGTCACCGACTGCAACAGCGCGTTCTTCGACGTCGCCAATAATTTTCACGGCTGCATCGCGGGCTGCCACGAGGTGCTGCGACGCCAGGGCCTGATGAAAGGTTTGTGGTGCCTCGATCCGAACGAGGGCCTCAGCCCCGGCCAGAAGCAGGAGATCGATCGCGTCACTCGCGAGCACGCCGATCTCAGCGACGATGCCTTCGTCGCCGCCAACCTGAACAAATGGCTGGCATGACCGAAGAACCCTTCATCAGCCTGCAAGGCGTCCGGAAAGTCTACCGCAGCGGCGGTGCCGAATTCCTGGCGGTCTCCGACGTCACCATGGACGTGCAGGAAGGTGAGCTGGTCTCGCTGGTCGGCCCGTCCGGCTGCGGCAAGACCACGGTGATGAAGATTTTGGCCGGCCTGCACGGCGCCGACGGCGGCACCGTGAGAATAGGCAATGCCAAGAGCCCGTTCGATCCGACCCGCGACATCGGCATGGTGTTCCAGCAGGCGCTGCTCTTGAAGTGGCGCACTATCCTGGACAACGTGCTCTTGCCGGCCGAGATCGTCGGCCTGCCGATGAGAGCCGCGCGCGAGCGGGCGCGCGACCTGCTCAATCTGGTCGGGCTGGCCGGCTACGAGCAGAAATATCCGCAGCAGCTCTCCGGCGGCATGCAGCAGCGCACCGCGATCGCGCGCGCCTTCATCCACGATCCGAAGCTGATCCTGATGGACGAGCCGTTCGGCGCGCTGGATGCGCTGACACGCGAGCAGATGAATCTGGAGATGCTGCGGATCTGGCGCGAGAGCGGCAAGACCATCATCTTCGTCACCCATTCGATCCAGGAGGCCGTCTTCCTGTCCTCGCATTGCGCCGTGCTGACCGCGGGACCTGCGAAGATGGCCGATTATTTTGCAATCGACCTGCCCTTCCCGCGTGATCTTCCGCTGAAGACCACGGATGCGTTCGGCGCCTATGCGCGAAGGATCTATGCGAAGCTGGGGCTGGGGGCGGCGTAGACCGCTTGCTCAGGTCCCGTAGCGTGGGCAAAGCGAAGCGTGCCCACCAGGGCCAGCCGAGCAAGTCGTGATGGGCACGGCGCAAGTGCGCCTTTGCCCACCCTACGGGAGCGCGGCGCAATCGCGGCACCGCGCCCCTCAAGCTCAGGTCTTGCGCGTCTTGCTGAGCAGATAGTTGTCGTAGAAGTTTTCCGCGATCTGCGTGTAGAACAGCAGCTCCTTCATATAGGCGTCGTGGCTGTCCTTGGTCCGCTTGAACAGGTCGCCCTTGGCGGCGAGCTCGTTCAGATGCTCCTGGGTCGCGTTGTAGCAGGCTTCCAGCACCGGCTGCGGGAACGCCCTCAGCTCCGCGCCGTTGGCGATCAGGCGCTTGAGCGCCGCCGGATTCACGCTGTCGTATTTCTCGAGCATCCAGGCACCGGCCGCCGATGCGGCCTGGTTGACGATCGCCTGGTATTGCTTGGGCAGCGAGGCCCATTTCTCGTCGTTGACGACCATGTGCAGCATGGCACCGCCTTCCCACCAGCCCGGGAAATAATAGTATTTGGCGACCTTCTGAAAACCGAGCTTCTCGTCGTCATAGGGACCGACGAATTCCGCGGCATCGATCGTGCCCTTCTCGAGGGCGGGATACACATCGCCACCGGCGATCTGCTGCGGCACGACGCCGAGCCGCGCCAGCACATGGCCGCCCATGCCGGCGATGCGGAATTTGAGGCCTTTGAGGTCGTCGACGGTCTTGATCTCCTTGCGGAACCAGCCGCCCATCTGGGTGCCGGAATTGCCGCAGAGGATGGCGTGCGCCTTGAAAGGCTTGAGCGCTTCGTTGGTGAGGCCGGCGCCGCCGCCGAAGTGCCACCACGACTCCTGATGGCGATGGTTCATGCCGAAGGGTGCGCCGGTGGCATAGGCCAGCGCGGGCTCCTTGCCGATGTAGAAATAGAGCGGCGTCTGCGCCATCTCCACCGAAGCAGTGCTGACGGCATCGAGCGCCTGCAGGCCGGGCACGAGCTCGCCGGCGGCGAAGGTCTGGATCTGGAATTTGTTGTCGGTGGCTTCCGCAACGCATTTCGCAAACGTCTGCGCCGTACCGTAGATGGTGTCGAGCGATTTGGGGAAGCTCGAGGTCAGACGCCATTTGATCTCGGGCGCGCCTTGCGCGATCGCAGGGGCCGCAACCAACGTCGTCGCGCCGGCGACCGCGCCGCCCTTGAGGAATGTACGGCGTTTCATGATGGGGTCTCTCCCTTGAAGTCAGTTTTCAAACATATTGGTTTGGAGCTACGGTCTTCGCGGACCGTTTGCCCGTTCCGATGGCGGAGTTCAAGCTGGGACAGAAAAGGTCTGTAGCCCGGATGGAGCGCAGCGCAATCCGGGAAGGTGCCACTGACGCGCACGACCCGGATTACGCTTTCGCTCCATCCGGGCTACGAAGCTGTCGCTAGAGCAGCTTCGCGCTGACGAACAGCGCACGCACGGCGTTGGTCGCCTGCACTGCCAGCATGGCGTTACCGGCAGCGCCCTCCAGCGCCTCAACGGCGTCCTCATGCAGGGAGCGGAATTCCATCCATTCCACCGACTTGAAGTTGGTCAGGAACTGATAGGCTTGTCCGACGGTCGCAATCGCCAGCGTGTCACCGTTCAGCTTGATCTTGAACGTCGTACGCAGCGGGGTCTCGGAACTTGATGGATCACTCATGGGCTGCTTCTGGACGAGGACGATTTAACGAAGGGGAAACGGCAGCCCCGCCGCGGCAGGCAAATATCAGGAATCGGTGCTCGCGCGCTGCGAGGCGGTCGCAGACCCGCGCAGATTCGGCACCACGACCAGACGGTTGAACTCGCCATTGTCGTAGGCCTTGATGAAACGGTCATAGTCCTTGATCGAGACGCAACCGTTGGAATCGCCGCGCGGTCCGAGCATGTAATTGTGGGTGAGCAGGCCGACGCGGCCGAGCGCGCTGGTGCCTTCGACCGGAGTCATACGCAGCGCCCGGACGCCGTGGAACAGCTTTTCGCGCGGCTTCAGATCGTAGGTCGCCGGCGGCGTCGCACCGACCATCCGCCGGTCGACATGGTCGGGATTGTCCATCATCGGGCCGAAGCCGGAATGGGCCTCGAGCGCCACGCCGCCCGGCAGGTAAACCGCCTTGGCCGAGATGTCATAGACCGCCGTCCGCGAATCGTAGCCGAGGGCCGCAAGATCGGGCGCCTTGTTGAACAATCCGCTGTCGGGCGTCAGCGAGGCCAGCTTGATCTTGTCGGTGAATTTTTCGAAGAAATTGCGGTTATCGACCCGGGGGCTGGTATCGGCATACGCTTGGCTGGATGCGATCTGGGAGGCGAGATCGGCCTGGACCGGGCGCGAGCGCGGCATCGGGACGGCGTCGGCGCGCTGCGAGGGCCTCGCCTCCTCGGCCGGGGGCTGGTCTTCTTCGGTCAAGGTCGAGCGCCAGTCATCGCCCTGCAGCTTCTCGGCGAGCATGGCCTTGGCATCGCGAAGCTTGAGCTGGACCGCGTTCAGGGCGGAGCGCTCCAGCGTCCGCAGGCCGAGTTCGCGGGCCGGCGGATTGGCGGAGGCCGAAGCGAAACGATCCTCGAATGAAGGGGCATTGGCCGGCGGCAACGCGGCGGAGACCAGCGGGGTCGAATCGCCCATATCCGCAACCCACGCGGCAGCGCCAAGCGCCAGCACGATCGCTGCCAGCGACAGCAAAGTCTTTTCGGCTCGCCCGACACGGCGGCGCGACAACAGCCTCTCGGCATGTGCTGCGTCGGAAACCATCAGATCCCCAAATCGACCCCCGGGGGCGCCCAACCCCCACCCGGAGACTCTATACCAGCTACCACATTGGGAGCCAAAAGTTAGGCATAATCGCGGCCGGCAAGGGGTCCGGTGAGGCTTCCTGAGGTATCCAATGACCGATCCGTTCGATCTCAACCGCTTTGTCCAGGCCCAGGACCCGGTCTATCGCGACGTCCAGGGCGAGCTGGCCCGGGGCCGGAAGCAGACTCACTGGATGTGGTTCATCTTCCCGCAGGTCGCAGGCCTCGGCTTCAGCGCCATGTCGCAGCGCTACGCCATAGGCTCCCGCGCGGAGGCCGAGGCCTACCTCGCCCATCCCGTCCTCGGGGTGCGCCTGACCGAATGCACGAGGCTCGTGCTCGCCGTTCAGGGGCGGACCATCAACGCAATCCTGGGCGCGCCGGATGATGCGAAATTCCGCTCGTCGATGACACTGTTCGGTGCGGTGTCCCGTGAGCCTGTCTTCGATCAGGCGATCGCTCGATATTTCGCGGGCGAACGCGACGGCGCCACGCTGGAGATCCTCGCCAAGCTCGACCGGGCATCCGGCTGAGTTGCGCGGTCACCAGCGTAAACCCGGGATTAACATCGCCTGCCTATCTTTCGAGCACAATAATTCTCCCGCGCCAATTGCCGGACAGATCATGAAAATCGGTACGCTCCTGACCACCGCCATCGTCTCGCTCTCGACCGTCGGCGGCGGCCTCGCCGTCTACGTTGCCGTGACGAAATATCAGACGATGAAGCGGATCAGCGAGGCGCAAGGCCGCCTGGCGATCGTCCGCGCTGCCAGCGACATCCCGCGCTATCTCAACCCCGAGCGCGGCTTTTCCACCAACATCCTGTACGGCCCCGCCACGAGCGATCCTGCGCTGCTCGCCGAGCAGGAGAAGCTGCGCAAGCAGACCGACGGAGCCCGCGACAGGATGAACGCGCTGCGCAAGGAGCTGCCCGGCTCCTTCGACGACGGCAGCACCATCGGCAGCAACATCGACGGCATCAATGCGAAATTCACCGCGCTACGCGAGGCCATCGACAAGGCGCTCGCGGGGCCTGCGGAGGCGCGCAAGGACGCCGCCAAGAAGATCGTCGCCGACAATGCCGTGCTCAACAGCGGCGTGACCGCGCTGCTCAACGAGCAGGTCCGCCGCATGGCGATTCTCAACGGCGACGCCTACCGGCAGGCCAGCTACGCCAACATCGCGATGACGCTGCGCGACGTCGGCGGCTTCAATTCCAGCCTGCACAAGAATCTCGTTGGCGGCAAGAAGCCGGCGACCGACGCCGAGAAGGCCGAGATCAGCCGCTCGCAAGGCCGCAACGATCAGATCGTGATGGCGCTGCAGGAATTGCGCGGCAATCCCGCCACTCCGGCGAACGTCGCCGCTGCACTGGAGAAGTTCAACGCGATCTATGTCGAGGAGTTCGGCCGCGAGCTCAAGCTGGTGAAGGACGGCGCGGTCAGCGGCAAGTACGAGCACGACATGGACACCTATTATGCTGCCACGCAGCGCGGCCTCGGCACCATCATCGGCGTCCGCGACGCCTTCTACGACAACGCCGAAGAGATACTCGCCGGCGCGTCTTCGGGCGCGCGCACCAGCTTCACCATCGCGCTTGCAGGCCTTGCCGCCGTGCTGATCGCGAGCGCCGGCCTCATCGTGATCGTGCGCCGCCGCGTCTGCGCGCCGATCGTCAGCCTGACCACGCGGATGTCGCGGCTCGCCGACGGCGAAGTTGCGGAAAGCATCCCCGGCGCCGAGCGCTCCGACGAGATCGGGGCGATGGCCGCAGCCGTCCAGGTGTTCAAGGACAACATGATCCGGGCCGACCGGCTTGCGGCCGAGAAGCAGGCCGAGAACGACGGCAAGATGCGCCGCGCCCAGGCGCTCGACGACCTCACCCGCGCCTTCGAGGCCAAGATTACCGAGCTCGTCGGCGGCCTCTCGCGGGCCTCCTCCACGATGGAGACCACCGCGCAGTCGATGACGTCGACGGCGGCCCAGACCAACAGCCAGGCCGCCATCGTCGCCGCTGCCTCCGAACAGACCTCGACCAACGTGCAGACGGTTGCCAGCGCCACCGAGGAGCTGACCTCCTCGATCTCGGAGATCGGCCGTCAGGTCGCGCAATCCACCGAGATTGCCGCCCGCGCCGTCGACAATGCCCGCCGCACCGGCGATACCGCGCGCGCGCTCGCAGAGGGCGCGCAGAAGATCGGCGACGTCGTCACGCTGATTCAGAGCATCGCCGAGCAGACCAACCTGCTCGCACTGAACGCGACCATCGAGGCCGCCCGTGCAGGCGATGCCGGCCGCGGCTTTGCGGTGGTTGCTTCCGAAGTGAAGTCACTGGCCGGCCAGACCGCCAAGGCCACGACTGAAATTTCCGAGCAGATCACGGCGATCCAGTCCGCGAGCGACCAGACCGTGGCCGCGATCCGCAACGTCGCCGACGTCATCTCCGAGATCGACCAGATCGGCACCGCGATCGCGGCTGCGATCGAGGAACAGGGCTCGGCGACCAAGGAGATTGCCCGCAGCGTCCAGGAGGCCGCGCGCGGCACCCAGGAGGTCAACAGCAACATCTCCGGCGTGCAGCGCGCCGCCGACGACACGGGAGCTGCCGCCAGGGAGGTGCTGGGCGCCGCCGAGCAGCTCTCGACCCAGTCGCGCGATCTCGCCGGCCAGTTCGACCGCTTCCTCGGCGAGGTCAGGGCGGCGTAAAGAGGCTCAATAAGGCGGCGCCTTGCGCGCGCGCTGTGCTTTCGCCGCCTCGATCCACCACGCCAGATCGTCGGCAAAGCGCGGGAACGAGCGCTCCAGCGCCTTGCCGCCCTCGCCGATCGGCTCGCCATCGGCCGACAGCGTCTGTGCGATCGGGCCGACACCGATGGTGCTCGACACCACGACCATGCCCATCTCCGACAGCGTGCCGTGCCAGGCCGTCGCGGCGCGCGCGCCGGACAGTCGGCCGGCGGAATAACTCGCGATCGCGGCCGGGCGCCAGAACCACTCTTCGAGGAAATGGTCGGTCAGGTTCTTCAGGCCGGGCTGGATGCCCCAATTGTACTCGCCGGTGACAAAGACAAATCCGTCGGCGCCGCGGATCTGTCCGGCCAGCTTCTCGAGCGGCTCGGGCGCCGAGCCCTCGGGATATTCCTTGTACATGCGGTCGAGCATCGGCAGGCCGATTGCCTTGGCGTCGATGAATTCGACGTCCTCGCCGCGGCTGCGCAGACGATTGATGACGAAATTCGCAAGGCGGATGCCCATGCGGTCGGAACGGTAGGAACCGTAGAGGACGAGAATGCGATTGCTCATGGTCGAACGGTAGCACGAAACCTGCGTTCGGCCCTACTCGATTTGTCAGATTATCGCCCGCGACCGCGCTCCAGCGTTTGCGATGGCGTCTCGCCGAACTGGTCACGGTAGCTTCGGGAAAAATCGCTGAGATGCCAGAAGCCGAAGGCGAGCGCCACGGCCTTGACGCTGTCCGCCCCGGCGAGCAGCCGCCGTCGCACCAGCCACAGCCGGCGCAGCCGCAAATAGCGGTGCAGGCTCATGCCGCGATAGCGCCTGACGACGTCATGCATGGTGCGGACGGACAGGCCGAGCTTGCGCGCGATCTCCTCGCTATAGATCGGCTGTGAGAGATCGTCGGACAGCAGCGCGCGGATATCCTGGAACATCTTGAAGTGCCGCTCGTCATTCGGCAGCGCGGTCCATCGCGCACGGACCACGCTCTCGAATGCGCCGTCAACGGCCGCAAGCAGGGATTCCTTCATTGCGGCTGCCTTGAGCGGCACGTCTGATGCGTCGATGGGCTCTGACGCCGCAACCAACACCTCGCGAACCACGCCGCGCAATCGGGCCAGGCTCGCGGCGCTCGTTTCGAAAATCTGGAAGCTCAGGGTTACTCGTGGCCAGCCGCGGTCCGTCACCTCCGGCCTGAACATCACCGAGGCAATTTGCCGCTGCACCTCCTCGATGCTCGTGTAGGCGGCTCCGCCGCTGCCAATGACGACGACTGGGCGCGCGCGCTGCGCGCCATTGAATCGAATAGGGACATCGAGGTCGTCCATCGTGAACCCGATCGCCGTGCAACTCTCGACGAGTTGTCCGTCAACCACGCGCGGAAATGCGCGCGTCAAATTTACGTCGCAACCGGGCAGCGACAAAATGGTCTGCTCAGCAGAAATCCTTCGTACGAAAGGCGTGAACTCGAAATCCAGGCCCCGTATGGCGTTCCGAAATTCGTCGACGTCTGAAAAGCGAAATATCTTTGGTGCCAACCTTGGCACGTCATCGATGCTGTTCATGGCAATATGGAATGCAACGTCGCAACCGACGCACATCCGGCAACTGTGCCGGTTCGCTTCTCCCTTTGATTCGCGGTTGGACCTGATGAGTAAAGCCTAACGGGTCTTGTTCAGTTGAGAAGAGTCCAAGTGAAAGGACAAGTCGAAGGCGTCAAGTCTTGCCAAATTTCGATAGCATTTTCCCGGAATTGCGGCGGTGCGTTAATACCCCGACATTTAATTTCTAAAATCAAAAATTAAGAATTTTGAGGCGCAATAACGCTCGTTAAATCGTCAAATTTATTTCGATTCAGGCTCCTGCCATGATGGCAAATTCGCCTGCTGATATTTTGGTCGAGTTGGAAGATGCGGTCGCCTCCTGTCCGCTGGATCGCTGCGCTCGGATCCTTGCGGGCATTGTGCAATTACTCACCGGCAGCCGCCACCGGCGTCAGGAGCTGCTTGCCAATGTGGTCGACGGCGTTTTGCTGCGCTTGACGGATCGCGTCGACACCAGTGCGCTAATTCAGCTCAGCACCGCGCTTGCCGAGCTCAATGTGGCTCCGCCGAAGACCTTACTGCGTCTTGCCGCACACCACGATCCGGAGGTGGCGTGCCCCATCCTGCTCAAATCGCAAACGCTCTCCAGGGTCGATCTCGAGACGATCGCGGCCTCGGGCGGCGAACGGCAACAATGCGCCATCGCTGGCCGCGAGCGCATCGAGCCGCCGCTGACCGAGGCGCTGATCAAGGGCGGCGGCCGCGCCGTCCACCTTGCGTTGATCAGTAACCCCGAGGCCAAGCTCTCGGAGGCCGCCTATTCCACGCTGATCGCCCGGGCCGGGCAGGACGACGAGATCACGAAGGCGCTCGCGCTCAGGCCAGATACGCCCGAGCTCATCGTGCGAAAACTGCTGTCCGCCTCCAACGGCCAGGAAAGGCCGGCGAAGCTCAACGCCTCGTCAACGCCGCCGCACAACGCGACATCGAGCGCAACTGCCACCTTGGCACCGCTCAAGCTGCCCTGCCAAGCGGCCTATGCGAGCGCGAAGCCGGAGATCGTCGCCCTCAACCGCGTCGGCAAGCTCAACGATTCCACCGTCAACCGCTTCGCGATCCGTGGCGAGACCGCCAATCTCTTCACGGCGCTGTCGGTGCTTTCAGGGGCGCCGCTCGACATCATCGAGCACATCATGGCCGATGAGGATTGCGAAGGTCTGGTCATGGCCTGCCGTGCTTCGCGACTGAATTGGCAGACCACGCTGGCCATCCTGAGCAACCGCAGTGGTCGACGGCTTTCCTTTGCCGAGCGCGAACGCGCGCAACGGATCTTCGACACGCTGCTTCTGTCGACCAGCCAATGGACGGTGCGCTGGGGGGAAATCACCGCAAAAGCCAAGACAAACGATAGGGCACATCGCAGCGCAAGATTGGGGGACAAGCAATGAGATTCGATGGCCGCAAGGCGGGGCGCGTTCGGATGGATCACCGGCAGCCCGTCAACCTGATGGGCTCAGACGGCACTTGGCGGCGTAGCTGTGTTCTGCTCGACGTATCGCAGACAGGTGCGAAGGTCGAGGTCGAGGGTACGCTGGACGTGCTCCAGGCCAAGGAATTCTTCATGGTGCTGTCATCGATGGGGCTCGCCTTTCGGCGCTGCGAACTGGTCTGGATCGATGGCACCACCGCCGGGCTCCACTTCGTCACCGCAGGCGGCAAGAAGAAGCCGGCGAGCGCGCCGGCAACCGCTACACGGAATTCCGCCGAAAGCAAATAAGCCGAGAATTCATCCCGCACATTGGACCCCACGACATCGAAGGTCAAACCGTGCTGAACCCGCGAACCACGCTCAGGCCGCTCGATCGTGACATCCGGGATACCGAGGCGGCCCGCCCCTTCGTGCATGTGCTGGCCGACACGTCCGACAAGCTGGCGCGTGTCTGCTCGATTCTCGAGGAGCGTTTCGCCATCGCGGGCGAACGGCTCGACGCCGAGGCCAAGCTGTCGCAGGTTCCGTTCGCCATCGTCATCCGCGCAGAGCTTCGCGACCTCGACAACATCGCGGCCATCAAGAAACGGGCCGGCAAATTGGCCAAAGCGAAGAAGCGGATCTTCCTCATCGAGGACACGTCTCACGTCGGCGTTTCGCAAGCCTATGCGCTTGGAGCGACGCTCGTCCTGCCCGGCACGATCAGCCGGGCCAAATTGCTGTTGGCGCTGGCAGATCCGGCCGATCCGTCCTCTGCCTCGTCAGGCGAGACTGCACAGTTTGACGACGCAGTTGAGATCGGGGCAACCGCGTTCGCCTCGATGTTCACGGCGGTCACCCTCGACCAACCGCTCGACGTGGACGGCACCAAGGAAGCCGGCCGCCAGATTGCCGATCGCATCACTGAGCATGGTCTGTCGGAATGGCTCACGACGGTGCGGCGCCATCACGAAGGAACCTATCAGCACTGCCTGATCGTGACCGGAGTCGCCATCGACTTCGGCCTGAGCCTCGGCGTCGGAAGAGCCGATCTGGAGCGCCTCTACTCGGCGGCCATGTTCCACGACATCGGCAAGGCGCAGATCCCGCTCGCCATCCTCGACAAGCCGGGTCGTCTCGATTCCGAAGAGCGCGCCCTGATCGAGACCCACCCGGCCGCTGGCTACGAGTTTCTGAAGGGGCACGCCGAGATTTCGCCGGAGATCCTCGATGCCGTGCGTCATCATCACGAATATCTCGACGGGAGCGGGTATCCGGATGCCCTCTGCGCCGAAACCATTGGCGACATCGTGCGAATTCTCACGATTTCCGACATCTTCGCAGCGCTCATCGAGCACCGGCATTACAAGCCGACCATGCCGCGCGTGGAAGCCTACGACATACTGCGCGGGATGGCCGGAAAGCTGGAAAAGGCGCTGGTGACCGCGTTCAAGCCGGTCGCGCTCACGAGGTGAGCGCGTCGACGGCGCCGCGAACCGGCTAGTGCGTCGCGCGATATTTGGCGCGGTGCGGAATAGAGCGGCAGGCCAGCCCGTCAGCCAGCAGCTTCATGTCCTCGTGCTTGCCGCTGCGGATCAGCCGGCCAAACTCTTCGGGTGTGAAAGGAAGACTTGGATCATCATCGATCGGGCGCCGCACTCGCGGACCGAAGAACCATCGAACCAGGCTAGCCAGCCGCCGCATCTCAATTCCCTCGCGCCAGCAACAAACCTCTCAGCCTGCATATAGTTCCTCCCGCCCCTTCGAGATTGCAAGAGCTTGCCAGCGACTCCGCACCAAAAAAATTTTCGCCAGAGAACAATCTCCTCTTCGTCGTGCTAATCGGCAAAACCCACGTACCGCACGAACTCCTCGTTAAGTTCGCGGTCCGAGCGAACGGCATTCGCGGCAAAGCCGTCGTCGGGATAGCCCATCGCGACGCAGGTCATGATCACCTCGTCCTCCGGAATCTTCGCGACCTCGCGCACGATGTCGGAGCGCATGATGCCTTGTCCGTTGATCACCGAACCAAGGCCGCGGTCCCACGCCGCGAGCACGATGCCGTAGCAGAGCGCGCCGAGATCGAAATGGCAGACCGCGCCGGGATCGAGCACGCGGTCGTAGGTCAAGACCAGCGAGACCGGGGCGTCGAACTGGCGGAAGCCGCGCAGCACCCAGTCCTGGCGCATCGGCTTGTCGTCGCGCGCGATCCCCATCGCGCCGAACAGCTTCTTGGCGATGTCGACCTGCCGCGTGCGATGCACGCCCTGGTACTCGCCATGGCTGACGATGTCGCGCTTGACCTTGGCGCCGGCGATCATCTCCTCCATGTTGCGGCGGCGCACCTCTTCCAGCGGGCTGCCGGTGAGCACGTGGACATGCCAGGGCTGGGTGTTCATCGACGACGGCGCGCGCTTGGCGCTCTCGATGATCGCCTCGATCACCGCGCGTGGCACCGGCTCGTTCCTGAAGCCGCGCACGCTGCGGCGCGACTGGACCAGCGTTTCGAATTCCACCTCAAGACCTCCCTGCCCGTTCGTCCGGCGTTGCGCGAGAACCGCCGGTTGCCGATGCGGCGCGCAAAATCTATGCTAACCCGCAAGCAAGACCAAGAACCCTGGAGGACCTGTCATGGCCGCGCCGCTCGATCCCGTGATCGCCGAGATCATTCCGCTCATGCCGATGCGCGATCCCGCGGTCATGACGCCACAGAGCGCCCGTGATTCCTTGCGCGCACTGGCTGCCTCGCGCGCGGCCATCCCGCCACCGCCCGTCGACAGCGTACAGGATATCGAGGTGAAAGGCGGCGCCGGCCCGCTCGATGCCCGCGTCTATCGGGTCGGCACGACGCCCGCGCCGACCGTGGTGTTCTTCCATGGCGGCGGCTGGGTCGCGGGCGATCTCGAAACTCACGACCGGCAGGCGCGCAACCTCGCGATCGAGACCGGGGCGGTCGTCGTCTCCGTCGACTATCGCCGCCCGCCCGAGACGCGCTTTCCCGGCGCCTTCGAGGACGCCTTTGCCGCGGTGAGCGACATCTTCAACCGCGTCCCGGAATTTGGCGGCGATGCAAAGCGCTTCGGCGTTGCCGGCGACAGCGCCGGCGGCAATCTCGCGGCGACCACCGCGATCGCCTGCCGCGACGCCGGCATCAAGCTCGCCGCGCAATTGCTGGTCTATCCCGTGACCGACGTCCTCGGCAGCTATGCGGATGCGCGCGAGAACGCGCGCTATCCCTCGCGCGCCGAGAATGCCGACGGCTACTTCCTCTCCCGCGCCGTGATGGAATGGTTTTGCGGCCACTATCTCGCCGATGCCGGCCATGCGTCGGACTGGCGAGTCTCACCACTGCGCGCGGCATCCCTCGCCGGCGTCGCGCCGGCGGTCGTGACCACCGCCTGGTTCGATCCGCTGCGCGACGAAGGCGCGGCCTACGCGCGGGCACTGGAGGCCGCCGGCGTCCGCGTCAAGCACCATGAAGGCCCCGGCCTGATCCACGGCTATTTCGGCATGGGCGACGCCTCGGACGTCGCGCGCGCCGAGGCGCAGCGCGCACGCGCCGACTTCAAGGCGCTGCTGGCGCGGGGCGTATGAGATCGCTAAATGCTCCGCGCCCGCTGCGCGTCGGTGTGCCCCCAAGTCTCGTCCCAATCTTGACCGGCGGCATCGACGACACGGCCGTCGGCTTCGAAGAACTTGTTCGGCACCTGGAAGATCGCCAGGATCAACGCCCCGTCCGGGCACCAGGCGGCGTGCCGGCTGCCCGCCTCGCGCCAGATGAATTCCCCGGCCTTGCAGGCGATCCCCTTGGCCGGCCCTTCCTTGTCGACGAGCGCGCCCTCAATGACGTAGCTCTGCTCGATGCCGACATGCTCGTGATCGGGCAGCACCGATCCCGGCGCAAAGCGCATCAAGGCGGTCATCAGACCGCTGCTGCGATCGAACAGCAGGGTCTTGGCCTCGCAACCTGGAAACCGCGTCTTTTGCCAATCCATCTCTTGCGGCTGTACCAAGTGAGAATGCCGGTCGGCGGCTTCCCGGTCTATCGGGATCACGGCGTCCATCACGATGCTCCCTCTCTATCTCAACCGTCTGAAGCTAGCAGGATCGCCCGGCCTGGTCAGCGAGCAGTGCAATAAGTGGGGGCGTTTGCCGATCGCGCCCGAAAAATCGGCAGGCCGAACCGACTACGCCCGCTCATCCTGCTTGATTGCGCCACGATTCCCGGCTCCAATCCTCCCTGCCATTTCTGGTTTAGGGAGACACCCATGATGAAGCGGATTTTCCTGGCGGCGATCGTTGCCACCTTTGCAGCGGGCTCGGCCTTCGCGCAAGAAACGTGCGAGAGCAAAGCGATCGGCAAGGACGGCAAGCCCCTGGCCGGTGCCGCCAAGACCTCGTTCCTGAAGAAGTGCAAGGCCGACGCCTGCGCGCCCAAGGCCGTCGGCTCCGACGGCAAGCCGCTCGCCGGCGCCGCCAAGAACAGCTTTATGAAGAAGTGCGAGACCAGCGCGTAGTGGCGCGTACTGCAAGAAGCTCGTGCCCCGGACGCAGCGCAGCGCTCTCAGCGATGCGCTGCAGAGCCGGGGCCCATGTTTCCACACGTAGTCCGAGAGATGTGTCCGGGCTGAGCGGCGCGTCACTGCGTGCCGCACCGCGTCCGGGACATGAGCCTCGCGACTAGTTCGCTGCCTCACTCCCGCTTGAACTTGTAATCAAACGCCCCATCCAGCGGCTTGATCAGTCCGGCCGTCGGCGCCGGAAAATGCACCGGCAGGATCAACGTGTCGGTGTCCGCAACCGAAGCGAAGAACTTTCGCCGCGACACCGCCGACTGCTTCGGATCCCAATCCGGCTTCGCCGACCAGTCCGGCTCGCGGCACTGGATCTGGTGGTGCATGAGATCGCCCGCGACCACCGCGCGCTGGCCCTTCGAGACAATGTTCACGCAGCAATGGCAGGGCGAATGCCCCGGCGTCGGCGTCAGCGTCACGGTGTCGTCGAGCGCGTAGTCGTCGTCGACCAATAGCGCCTGTCCCGCTTCGACGATCGGCAGGCAATTGTCGCGAAACACGGTGCCGGGCGGGTTGTTTCCCTTGGCGTGCTCGGCCTCCCAGGCCGCGTACTCGCGCTTGTGGAAGACGTACTTCGCGTTCGGGAACGTCGGCACCCAGCGCCCGTCGCGCAAGGTGGTATTCCAGCCGGTGTGGTCGATATGCAGATGCGTGCAGAACACGTAGTTGATCTGCTCGAAGCCGATGCCGAGCGCGAACAATTCGTTGCGCCAGCGCTCCTTGCCGGGAAAATCGAACGGCGGCGGATGGCCCTTGTCCTCGCCGGTACAGGTGTCGACTAAAATCGTGTAGCGCGGCGTGCGGACCACGAAGGTCTGGTAGGTGATCACCATCATGCCGCGCGCGGCGTCAAACACCTCCGGCTCCATCGTCGGCAGATGACGGGCGAACACGCCCTCGTCATAGGCCGGGAAGAAATCCTGCGGCCGCCGCCATGGCCCTTCCCGCTCGATCACCGCATCGATGGTGATATCGCCGATCCGCAGTTGCTTCATGGTTGTTCCGTTCCCTTCTTGCGAAAGGGTAGCGAGAGCGGCAGAGATCTTCAAGTAAGCGAGTTCATTGAAACTCTCTCGATCTGGTTGTAGCCCGGATGGAGCGAAGCGTAATCCGGGAAAGCTCCTCGCATGGTCCGCTATCGTCGCAATTTCGTCCCGGCCGGGACCTTCTTCTTCACCGCAACGCTGGATGATCGACGATCATCCGTGCTGATCGACCATGTCGACAAACTTCGCGGCGCATTCCGCATGACGCGCGTCGAACGACCATTCGAGATCGACGCGATCGTGATCCTGCCGGATCACCTCCACGTCATCATGACGCTCCCGAACGATGACGCTGATTTCTCCGGGAGATGGCGACGTATCAAAAGCCTGTTCACTCACCGGCTCGCAGCTTCCGGCGCCCCAATCTCCCGCAACCATCGCGGCGAGTTCGCCCTATGGCAGCGGCGATTTTGGGAGCACACAATTCGCAACGATGCTGATTTCGAGCGCTGCGCCGACTACATCCACTTTAATCCAGTCAAGCACGGCCTTGTCTCATCGCCGACAGATTGGCCCTATTCTTCGCTCCATCGCTACGTCCGCGCTGGCTTGCTACCCGCCGACTGGGGCGGCACCGGCGAGATGGACGGCAACTTCGGTGAACGCGGAGAGTGATCCCGGATTACGCTGACGCTCCATCCGGGCTACGAACGATATCAAGCGGCCTCTTGTAGCCTGGATGGAGCGAAGCGCAATCCGGGGCACAATAACCGCACCGTGCGACCGCGCGCGTGGCACGAACCCCGGATTGCGCTGCGGCTCCATCCGGACTACCGCCCACCTACGACCGCAACCCCGGCGCCTCCTGCCCCGTGCGCGCGACATACTCCGTGTAGCCGCCGCCATATTGGTGGATGCCCTCCGGCGTCAGCTCCAGCACGCGGTTCGACAGCGTCGCCAAGAAATGCCGGTCATGCGAGACGAATAGCATGGTGCCCTCGAAATCCGACAGCGCCGTGATCAGCATCTCCTTGGTGGCGAGGTCGAGATGGTTGGTCGGCTCGTCCAGCACCAAAAAGTTCGGCGGATCGAACAGCATCTTGGCCATCACCAGGCGCGCCTTCTCGCCGCCCGACAGCACCCGGCAGCGCTTCTCGACGTCGTCGCCGGAGAAGCCGAAGCAGCCGGCGAGCGCACGCAAGGAGCCCTGCCCCGCGGTCGGAAACGCGTCTTCCAGCGACTGGAACACGGTGCGTTCGCCGTCGAGCAAATCCATCGCGTGCTGGGCGAAATAGCCCATCTTGACGCTGCCCCCGAGCGCCACCGTGCCCTCGTCCGGCTCGCTCGCACCGGCAATGAGCTTGAGCAAGGTCGATTTGCCGGCGCCGTTGATGCCCATCACGCACCAGCGCTCGCGGCGGCGGATCATGAAATCGAGGCCGTCATAGATGCGCTTATTGCCGTAGCCCTTGTGGACATTCTTCAGCGCGACGACATCCTCGCCCGAGCGCGGCGCCGGCGGGAAGTCGAACGCGACGCTCTGGCGGCGGCGCGGCGGCTCGACCCGCTCGATCTTGTCGAGCTTCTTGACCCGGCTCTGCACCTGGGCCGCATGCGAGGCGCGCGCCTTGAAGCGCTCGATGAACTTGATCTCCTTGGCCAGCATGGCCTGCTGGCGCTCGAACTGGGCCTGCTGCTGCTTCTCGTTCTGCGCCCGCTGCTGCTCGTAGAATTCGTAGTCGCCAGTGTAGGTGGTGAGCGAGCCGCTATCGATCTCGATCACTTTGGAGATCACGCGGTTGATGAACTCGCGGTCGTGCGAGGTCATCAGCAGCGTGCCTTCGTAATCGTGCAGGAATTTTTCCAGCCAGATCAGGCTTTCGAGATCGAGATGGTTGCTCGGCTCGTCGAGCAGCATCACGTCGGGGCGCATCAGGAGGATGCGGGCCAGCGCCACGCGCATCTTCCAGCCGCCGGACAGCTTGCCGACGTCGCCGTCCATCATCTCCTGGCTGAAGCCGAGGCCTGACAGCGCTTCGCGCGCACGGCCGTCGAGCGCGTAGCCGTCGAGTTCCTCGAAGCGATGCTGCACCTCGCCGTAGCGGGCGATGATCTCGTCCATCTCGTCGGCCTTGTCAGGATCGGCCATCGCGGCCTCGAGCTCGCGCAGCTCGGCCGCGACCTCGCTGACAGGACCTGCGCCATTCATCACCTCGGCCACGGCGCTGCGGCCGCTCATCTCGCCGACGTCCTGGTTGAAATAGCCGATCGTGATGCCGCGATCGGTCGAGACCTGGCCCTCGTCGGGCAGTTCCTCGCCGGCAATCATCCGGAACAATGTGGTCTTGCCGGCGCCGTTCGGACCGACAAGGCCGATCTTCTCACCCTTGTTGAGGGCCGCGGAGGCTTCGATGAACAGGATCTGGTGGCCGGCTTGCTTGCTGACGTTGTCGAGGCGGATCATGGGTCATTTGGGGGATTTTTGCGTTGCAGCGTCATAGGCTATGCGAGCCGTCAGGGGAAGCCCGGCGGGGCCCTGATTCAGCCCCTACGGGATGCCCAATTCGGTCGTTTCCACCCCGCAGCTTCGGGCTCGTGGACCTCGACGGTCCGCATCATTGCGATCTCATGGTTGGAGCGGAGGCGATCAGCTCGCTAGCGCGTCGATTGTGCAGAGATGCGCAATCGCTGCGCAACACGACCGAGCACCGAAGCATTCGAAACTAATGCGAAGCCAAAAGCGAAATTCATTTCACTCAGGCGCGCCGCCGGAACCTAATTAACTGCCAACAAACGACAAATTTAGTTATTTCCGATAATCATGATGACTCCATCATAAAATACAAAAATATGTTGGGGAAAACATGGGAGGTTTGGAATGGAAGCTGCCCGCCGCTTTCGCGCAATGGCGTCACTTTGCCGGCAGACTGCCGCGCTTCATCCTGACAGAAGCTGGAAACTGCTCGCAGAGGCAGAGTACTGGGAGCATCTGGCGACTGCAGCTTTAGCCCACTGACTTCGGCCTAGCGAATATTCACTTCCTTGGTCTTTTCGTCGACTTCTTGGTTCAAATCATATTCTGAGGCAGCGATGTCCAGTACTGGTCAGGTTTATACTTGCGCTGTCCTGCGCGAACGTGTGCAAGCGATTGTGGCGGGGCTTCGAGAAGTGGAGACGCTTCGAAGCAGGCTCCGAAACGCAGAAGCGAGAACAATCGGCCGAAGACGGCGTGCCAAAGTGGGCCGCAGAGCAAGAGCCGTTTGAGGGCGCCCGGTCACCTAAATATCGACCCGCATTGGGCTCACTCGCACGTCTTCGACGTGTGCCATCAACGGAACTTCGCGAGCTCAGCGCGCATTGAAGGACCATCAGAATACGCTCGATGGAGGCCCTCATGATTGGGACAACGCGGAACGAAACAAGGCTGACCAATTTGGCGACAGCGTGCGCGGCCCTGGCTCTCGTGCTCGCCACGGTTCCGGCAACCGCGCAGGAGACCGGACGACCGAGAGTCGGCACGCTCACGTGCAACATATCGCCCGGAGTCGGCATGATCGTTGCTGGACAACGGCAGTTGAGCTGCATCTATGCATCGGCGAGAGGCAGGGCGCGCGAGGCTTACGAAGGCACCGTCAGCACGCTTGGTCTCGATATAGGAGCCACGTCCGGCGGTCAGCTCGTTTGGGCCGTTTATGCTCCGACCGCGGTTCGCCACGCCGCGTTGGCCGGAACCTATGCCGGCGCGACCGCCGGCGGCACAGTTGGTGCCGGAGTTGGCGCCAACCTCCTGGTGGGCGGCTCGGATCGCACGATCGCCTTGCAGCCGGTATCCGTCCAGGCGCAAACAGGTATGAACATCGCAGCAGGCATATCGAGAATGGAATTGCGGCCGGCCGCTGCGCCTTTGCGCCGCAGGTGACCGCCATCGCCGGCGAATTGAGTAGAAATGGCGCTTGTCGGTGAGTCCGGGTCCGCAGTGGCCACCGGTGCCCTCAGGGAAGTTGAACCGCTCGTTCCTGCGCGTAATGGCGGAGGATTGATTAAAATTCGCTCGCCCCGGAACGGTCCAGAAATGCCCACGTTTGCTCGCGTAGGATCGCACCTGTGACGGAGGGCATAGGATCCGACCTCACCAACAACAACGATGGAGCAACTAATGGCCAATCCACGCCAGGAGGAAAAGTCTACCCAAAGCCCTGAGGACACAATCCGCCGCGCCGCCGAGAGGACCGCGGAGCAGACCAGACGGATCGGCCTAGCTACCGCTGAGGCCGGCGAAGAGGTCGCCCAAGCCAGCAGCCATCTACTGCAACAAAATGCCGAGATGCTGCAAAACACTTGGCGCTTCGGCGTCGACATGGCCACCGCGATGATGGGCCGCTCGACTGATCAGCTTGGTCGCACGTTCGGTTTGACGGGCAATGAAGCGCAGCGGGCAACGGAACGCTCGGTCCGCAACGCCGAAGCCATCATGTACTCTACGACCGCAGTCGCCAAAGGAATGAATGGCGTGTCACGCGAGTACTTTGATTTCGTTCGACAGCAGATCGATCGGACCATGGATCGCATGAACGAACTCTGGCGCTGCCGAACTCCTCACGATTTGGCGGCCGTGCAGACTGATCTGATGCGCGACACGATCAGTAGCGCCTTGGACACCAGCCGCCGGATGGCGGACATGTCTCTGAAGGTGGCTGACGATGCCGGAAACCATATAACCCAGAGTATCGAACGCATGCGGCACGCCGCCTAGCGCGCTGGCATAATCATGGCGCACGTGCGCGGCTGAACCTCAGCCGCTCACCGCGCCGCTAAGCCCGACGGCCTTGTTCTCTCGCAGAGCTGAGGGCAGAAACAATGAGGGCCCCGACGTATTGGACGCGTCGGGGCCCAAACCGTTACTCACTGCGGTCAGTCGCAGATGCGGCGGCGAACCACAATATCCTCACCGAACCGGTTGATCCGGTGTTCGACGATGGTGCGGCAACCGCCGTAGTATTCGTTACCGTAGTCACGGTAGTATCGGTCCGGGCCGACATAGACGCCGCCGGGACCGATGCCAAACTCAACAGCGTTTGCTGTTGTTACCGCTCCCGCAGCTAGAGCAGCCACTGCGGCGAGCGCGAGGATCGTTCGCTTCATTTGGCACTCCTCTCGCAAGTGACGGAGCATTGGGCCAACGATCGGGCCGGAGATTGGTTTCGTGACAATGAGCGGGGACCAATCGAGAAAATCGTCGTTCCACTATGAACAGCGCGTTCACGAAGGAACGCAGGATCAACGCAGAAGCAAATCTGGTCCGCCATGTCTCAACGAACGGACCTCCGTTAGATGAGGGTTGCTTCGCTGATGGACCAAACCCGTGGCCTTTGTGCCACGGCTGGGGGCGATGCACGCCGACAACATGTGCGATCGCCTCCCCCATCAGGACCGGACCGGCTGCCCGATTCCAAGAAGATTGCCTTCGCTGTCGCGGAACCACGCGCCTCGCTCACCGATACCCTTGCTGGCGTAATTCCCGGCTATCTCGGCGATCCCCTCAACGGTCTTCAGACCGGGCAGGTCATATTCCTCGAACTTGACTCCCCGCGCGCGAAGCTCGCGCACCGTTGCCTCGATATCCTCAACTTCCCAGCCCATCTGCGTGTGCGTGCCGGATTGCACTCCGGCCGAGATGAATATCGCAAACTCACCACTTGCGCAGATGTAGCGCAGTCCACCTTCGCGTTGTTCGACAGGGTCGAGCCCGAGTTTTTCGGAATAGAACGCCCGCGCCCGATCTAGGTCCTTGGCTGGAAGACGGGTGGCCACCTTCGCGTTCGCTAGCATTCTTCTCTCCCTCTGAGTTTAATAAGAGTTGGGCGCGTCGCATCCTCGGTCAAGCCAAAGTCCGCTCAGGGTCCAATCGGCGACATAGAGGCGTCCACTGAACAATCGGTCAGAGCAGCTAACGTTTTAACGATGGGACCGCTCAGGGTGGACATCGCACGGTTGGCACTGTCACGCATCCGTCGTAAAAATGAGCGGGTTGGAGAGCCGGCCATGGTGCAGGAGCGGCCAGCCCGGATCGCGCGCAGGCTGTCGGCGATATTGGCCGCCGACGTGGCCGGCTATTCGCGGCTCATGCACAATGACGAAGAGGCAACGCATGCCAAACTGACTGCGCTTTTGACGGACGCAGTCGCCCCGGCAGTTGCCGAACACGGTGGCCGCATCGTCAAGAACACCGGCGATGGCTTCTTGGCGGAATTTCCGAGCGCGGTCGAAGCGGTTCGAGCTGCGGTACAATTTCAGACCCGTGTCAAGGAACTGACAATCGATGATCCAGAAGCCAAGCGCATAGTCTTCCGCGTGGGAATTAATATCGGCGATGTGATTGTCGAGCCGAATGACATCTTTGGCGATGGCGTGAATGTTGCGGCGCGGCTTGAAGGCATCGCGAAGGCCGGGGGCATCTGCATATCTTCGGCCGCCTACGATCAAATCCGTGGCAAGGTCGGGGTCGAGTTCGCCGATCTGGGCGAGCAGAACCTCAAAAATATCGCTCTCCCAGTCCGAGTCTATGCTTCGCAGCTCTCCGATACGCTGCCGGTCATTTCGGGCTTTCCGTTTGTCCAGTGGCCTGCGCATAGCCGGCGAGCTCGGATGGGTCTTACAATGGCGCTTCTCCTGCTCATGGCTGGCGGCGGTCTTGGTTACTGGTACATGCGATGGAATGAGCCACAATTGGTGAAGCATCGTCTATCGATTGTCGTGCTGCCATTCACGAATTTGAGCAACGAACCCGAGCAGGAGTACTTTGCGGAAGGTGTTGCTGATGATCTAAGCTCCGATCTCTCGCGGATCGAGGACAGTTTCGTGATCGCGCCGAGTACAGCCCGTGCCTATAAGAACGTTGACCCAAAGCGCGTTCGCCGCGAACTCGGCGTCCGTTATATCCTCGACGGTAGCTTGCGCCGAACGGAGTCGATTGTCCGGATCAACGCCCGGCTGATCGATACGCGAACCGGCGCCCAGATCTGGTCGGAGAGCGTCGACGGTGAGTGGTCCAAATCGTTGCAGCTTCAGGATGTCATCACGGGTGGATTGGCGCGGCGGCTTGATCTCGAGTTGACTGACCACGAAAGCCGCGACGCGGAGGTTGCGCGGCCCAACAATCCCGACGCGGTCGATCTTACAATGCAGGGCCTGGCCGTGCTCAATCGTCCCTATTCGCGCGAACAGGTAGCCGAGTCGGGTGCCCTCTTCGAGCGCGCACTGCAGATCGATCCCGGCTACCCTAAGGCCCTCGTGGGGTTGGCAGATACTTTGGCAATACAAGTCAATTATCGTTGGACCGATGCACCCGCCGATAAGTTACGGCGCGCTGAGAAAACGGTGGATCAGGTTCTGTCCCAGTTTCCCAGCGACGCAATGGCACATTTTGTAAAGGGCGAGATCCAACGCGCCAAGGGCAGGAATCTCGACGCTGCTGTCAGCGAGTATATGGCGGCAATCGGGATAAATCCTAGTCTAGCCCCGGCTCATGGCGCGCTGGGCGCTGCCAAGATACGTGTTGGCCGATCTGCGGAGGCGTTCGCCCCTCTCCAAATGGCCATCCAGCTCAGCCCCCGCGATCCGCTCCTAAGCACGTGGTACTTCTATGCCTGTCATGCGCACAGCCATCTCGCTCAATATGATGAAGCGATAGACTGGTGCAGCCGCTCCATTACAGTGAATCCCTTTTGGATTGCCTATGCAGATCTCGCCGCCGCCAACGCATGGACGGGACATGAGCCCGAAGCTCTTGCCGCCATCGGCGAGCTTCGTCGGCTCAGGCCCGATTACACTGTTGCCCTTTGGTTGCAGGATGGGTCTGCGTGGTCCGATAACGTCGTTTTCCTTGCCGAATTTCAGCGCATCGCTGAGGGTCTGCGTAAGGCGGGCCTTCCTGAACGGTGAACGAGCAAATGACGAGCCGATCCTCACCCTCGCGGCGTGCCGGATAAGAGCTCGCCGGATCTCGCTCAGGCATATTAGAGGCGGCCCGGAAGCCTGATCCGGGTCCGGACTACCAATTACCCTGAGGTCCAGAATGCCGTTCCGTCCACGGGGGCGGAAGTGCGGCTGCCTTCTCAAGTTCGTTGTTGGGTACAGGTTCGTTGGACCGCGCGAAAACAAAACGGGACGTGGCGGCACTTTCCGCTTCGTCTCTCCCGTCTTGGCCGATCAGGATCAATCCAGCTCCGCCATTCGCGACGTTCAGAATAGTCGGTTCGCCGCCCCACGTCTTGATTGGCTTCATTCCGATGGTGAGAAATTCGCCCATAGGCTGGTCCAGATACTGAATCCGCAATTGCGGACCGACCTCCGCGTCGGCGAGCTTGAAGCCGATCTGCATGGCGCGCGCGTAAATAGCAGCCAAAGTCACGGTATCCGTCTTGAACCCAAGCTCGGCTACTCGCACAACGACAAGCTTCACTTCGGCTGCCTTAGAAGCAACGGTGAAGGTCGGTCGAGCGAGGATTTCGGCAGCCGTGCCGCCGACACCGCACCGCATGGCGTCCAGCACGTTACGCAGCGCGACAGAATTGCCAAAGGTGCCGACCCTAATTGTCTTCCACGTCGGAACATCGCGCGCGGACTTGAGCTGTTGGAGCGCATAGGATGGACGCGGCTTGTGCGCCTTCATCTCGTTTTGCAGGACATCGCGAGCTGCACATTGAGCCCACGCATCCTCTGCCAATGAAACGATGCAAGTGGCGCACACTATCGAAGCGATCAGGTGACGACGGTTGCGCCCTGCAGAACGCTGATTGACCGCGCCGCGATCCGCTCGACTTTCCAGAATGGACATGTCGAAAATCGATTTGTTGGTTACGCCTGACCTAAAATGCCCGCCTCCGAGTCAAGGGGAATGTCGGAGGGTAACGCGTCAAGAAACATTGCCCGGCCGACTTTGAAATGGGTCCGGAGGCGGGGCACCAGCTGAAGTATTCCAATTACAAATGGCAGGCGGCAGTCCGTAAGCCTGATCGCGCCCGCACCATCATACCAACGAGGAATGATGTCGTTGAACGATAGCACCGTCATTCCCTTGGTTCAATTCTGAATCAAACGCACGCTCATCGAGGCGGCGATCCAGACTTGTTCGACGCCCTTGGGTCAAAGCGCCACTCGGACGATTGGCCGGCCGCCTCTCTATCCCGATGAGCCGACAATTTGACGCTGCGCCCGGAGTTCGTATTCGGGCCACAACCTGACCCTGCATGCTATTCGATCACTTCGTCGGCCCGTCGAGCATTATGACGGCTTAAGGCCAGGGGCAAACGTGGTGATTTTGACCGGCACTGGGCTATAGTTCCCAAGGTCAGCCTATGCCGTCCTTTCGTCAGCCCGTGCGTAGAGGATTTGATCAATGACCAACGGATAGGCGGCACTTTCTGCTTCGTCCCTCCCGTCTTGGCCGATCAGGATTAATCCAGCTACGCCATTCGCGACCGCGCCGCAATCGGTGATCGTCTCGCGATCCGGACAGGCCGAATAGTCTACGAACAGCACACCCCGCTCGTTTGAATCGGGGGGCATGGAACGGTCCCGTAGGAACAGAAGACGCAGCAGTCGCCCGACTTGGGCTTTAGCCGTAGGCCGCACCTCCTGCAGTCGTAAAAGAACTGGCAGGCATCCGTCGGCATGGTCTCGATCTGTTGATGGCCACACGCCGGACACGTGAGGGTCGACTCTAGCTGCATTTGTTGCCTGCGGTTCAAGCGTTGTCCGAGATCGTCGCGTCATTCTGCCAGCCGCGCGCCGCAGCGGCAACGACGGCAAGCGTGGCCTTGGCGCCGTCGGCCTCGCCCTTCTCGAAGTCGCCCTCGGTCTGCGCCATCGAGTTCGTGACGTGGGCGAAGCAGACGATCGAGTTGCCGCTCGTCGTGCCGAAAGCGTAGAGCGCCGCAGCTTCCATCTCCACGGCGAGCGTCCCCAGCTCGCGCGCTCGCGAGATCGCCGCTTCGGTCTCGCGATAGGGAGCATCCGTCGTCCAGGTCGAACCGCGATGCAGTTTCTCCGGCAGCGATCGGCCCGCCCGCTCGACGCGATCCAGAAGCGACATGTCGGGTGCTGCCGCGAAAGTCGAGCCAGCCAGGTAGTGATAACTCGTCCCCTCGTCGCGCAGCGCGCGGTCGATCAGGACGAAATAGGGAGTAGGTCCGATGGGATTGATCTGGCCCGCCGAGGTGACGCTGACGAGCAGTCGGCAGTTCGACGCGAAGAGCTGCTCGGCGACCAGGACGGCGAAGGGTGCCCCGACCGCGCAGCCGACGATCCCGACCTCGCCGATGTCGTCGAGATCGAAGGCAAGAAGCTCGGTGTGGTAGCAGGCCCAACCTTCATGGATGCGGCCGACGCCGGTCCGCTTGAGGTGACGGACGACGTCACCATCCGGATCGAGCACGCAGATTTCGGGCACGGCTATGAGCGGCAACTGCCTCTGCCGGCGCGCCTCCCTCAACAGGGATTCAGGCCGGAATACCGAGGGCGCCTTGTGATCCTTTACGCCAACGATCGGCCACGCGGGTTCCGCGCGATGAGGCTTATCATCCATGATACACCTGATCGACCTGCTTCAAGCAACGGATTCGACCGGCAGGCCGGCGGCCTTCCACTCCGGGTAACCGTCCTCAAGGCGGCGAATGCGATAGCCGCGCGCCCGCAGTGCCGCCACGGCTTCGAACGAAAGAACGCAATAGGGCCCGCGACAATACGCAATCACTTCACGGCCTTGCGGCAACTCGCCCAAACGTCTTTCCAGTTCAGCCAGAGGAATGTTGAGCGCCCCCGGCAGATGGCCCAGCGCGAACTCATCCTCGGGCCGCACATCGAGCAACGTAACCAGATCGTCTCGCAATCGCGCGACCAGGTCGTCGCGCGAGACGGGCTCAAGCGCATCACGGGCTTGGAAGTAATCGGTCACAACACGACCGATCTCGGCGACATTCCGTTCACCGACCCGACCCAGCGCCTTGATCAGCGTCACTACTTCGGCATCGCCAGCGAGGCGATAGAGAATGTGCTTGCCACGACGCTCCGTTTCGACGAGGCGCGCGCGCCTCAGTATCTGCAGATGCCGCGACGTGTTGGCGAATGTCAGATGTGCCCGAGCCGACAGCTCCTCGACGGTGCGTATCCCCTGCGCAAGGTGCTCCAGCAGCTCAAGCCGGTGAGCATGGCCGAGCGCCTGCGCCACCTCGGCAAGGTTTTCATAGATCTCCTGTTTCGGTCCTGAGCTTGACACGGCGGTCCTTCAATATATCATTCAGCAGATTGATTGAATGTATCTAGCGTTTCTCTCGAGGGAGTGCAAGTCCATGATTCTCCGCCAGTTCTTGCATAGCGACCCAGTCGGTATCTCCTACCTATTCGGCTGCGGCGGCAAAGCTGCCGGCGCGGTCGTTGATCCGGTCGGCGATATTCAGCCCTACCTGCAGGCGGCCGACAATACCGGCATGCGGATCCATTTCGTCATAGACACTCATGTCCATGCCGATCACCTGTCAGTGGGCCGGGCGCTCGCCGCCGCAGCGGGAGCTGAGTACGTGCTCTCGACGGAGGCTGGTGTGTCGTTTCCCTACAAGGGTGTGCACGACGGCGACGTTCTTCCCCTCGGCAACGTGTCGGCGACGGTGATGCACACGCCGGGTCACACGCCCGAGCACATCTGCATCCTTGTTACAGACCAAACCCGCGCCAACGAACCCTGGTTCGTCTTCACCGGTCACACGCTCATGGTCGGCGATCTCGGCCGCACCGAACTTGCCGTGAGCGCGGAGGAAGGCGCCAGGCAACTGTTCCGAAGCGTGAGCAGGCTGAAGGAGCTTCCTGACTACGTCGAGGTGCTGCCGGGCGCCTATGCGGGCTCGGTTTGCGGTCGGCGCCTGAGCGGCAAGCCATCCTCCGCGATCGGCTTCGAGAAGCGGCACAATCAGGCGTTTACGATCGAGGACGAAGCCGAGTTTGTTCGGTTCATGGTCGCCGAGATTCCGCCGGCGCCGCCAGAGGCCGCGCGGATCAGGGCGGCAAACTCAGGCATGGCGGCGGCCGCGGCCTGAACTAATGACCGAAGCTGTAACTGGTCCACAGATTGCCTCGTCTGTCCAACTGGGGCTGAAAGAGAACTGGCCGCAGTTCGCATTGCTCGTCCTGATCAACGCCTTCGTCGGCGGGATGGTCGGGATCGAGCGCACGGTCGTGCCGTTGATCGGCTCCGAGGAATTCAGGATCAGTTCGACGACGCTCGTCGTTTCCTTCATCGTCAGCTTCGGCGTCGTGAAGGCTTGCGCCAATCTGATCTCCGGCCAGCTCGCCGACGCCTGGGGACGCAAACGTGTTCTGATCCTCGGCTGGCTCGTCGGCCTGCCGGTGCCGCTCATGATCATGTGGGCGCCGAGCTGGGGATGGGTCATCGCAGCAAACGCCCTTCTCGGCATCAACCAGGGTCTTGCCTGGTCGATGACGGTAATCATGAAAATCGATCTCGTCGGACCGAAGTCGCGGGGACTTGCCGTGGGCCTGAACGAGTTCGCCGGTTATCTCGCGGTAGGCGTGACCGCTTTCCTCACTGGATATCTTGCCTCGAAATACGGACTGCGGCCGGCACCGATCTACCTCGGCGTTGCCTATGCGATCCTAGGCACAGTGCTCTCGATCCTGCTGGTGCGCGACACACGCGAGCACGTTCGGCTGGAGACCGCAGCGCATGCGCGTCAAGCGTCCCCGATCAGCTTCAGGGAGATATTCGTCCTCACGTCGTTCGGAGATCGCAATCTATTCGCCGCGTCGCAGGCTGGGCTCGTCAACAATCTGAATGATGGAATGAGCTGGGGCATCTTTCCGCTGTTCTTCGCCTCGTTCGGCCTCCCCGTCGACCGGATCGGCATACTGAAGGCCGTCTATCCGGCCACTTGGGGCATCCTGCAGATCGCCACGGGCCCTCTTTCTGATCGGTGGGGCCGCAAGGGCTTGATCGTGGCCGGCATGTGGGTCCAGGCCGCGGGTCTATTCCTGAGCGCTGCAACAAGCCATTTCGAATGGTGGCTGGTCGGCAGCCTGCTTCTCGGACTTGGTACGGCCATGGTGTACCCGAGCCTGATCGCTGCCGTGTCCGACGCTTCGCATCCCAGCTGGCGCGCACGCTCACTCAGCGTCTATCGCTTCTGGCGCGATCTCGGTTACGCGATCGGGGCGCTATCGGCCGGCATCATCGCCGACCTGTTCGGCATGGCCTGGGCGATCGGAGCGATCGGCGCGCTCACTTTCGTCTCGGGGGCGATAGTATTCGTCGCTATGGAGGTCAGGCCCGGAGCACGAACGTGAGCGAAACCTTTTCAGGACGTTGCGGGGCGGTGCGTTTCGAGGCGCGAGGCCGGCCGAAGGGAATCTTCTGGTGTCACTGCGATAGCTGCCGCCGCCATTCCGGCGCGCCCGTTAGCGTGTTCGTCGGGTTCGAGAACGACTCTGTCACGGTGACCGAAGGCGCCATCACCACGTTTAAATCATCGCCGGGAACGACGCGCGGTTTCTGTGCCCGCTGCGGCTCGACGCTGACCTGCGCTACCGTGCACTTTCCGACGGAGACGCACTATCACGTCGGTGCCTTCGACCGGGCGGCGGAGCTCCAGCCGAGCAAGCATTTTTTCGCCAACGAGCAATTGCCCTGGCTGAAGCTTAGCCACAACGAGCAAGGTAAATGACTGCGACGATGCGGCCGATCTATCCGGATTTCAACGCGAGCACACCGGTTGATCCAGCCGCGGCGCTGTGAGTAGACGCCCTACGCCCGCCGCATCAGCTTGAGCGAAGCTGCAAGGCGCAGTCTGCGCTTGCCGGCGAGCGCGGACGTCGTCGTCCAATTTACCTGCTTTGGGTCATCAGCGCCGATTGTGCCCTGCACTCGATTGAGCCCGGTCTGACCCTGCCATCACCGTCCAAGAACCGCGTAGAGTCAGAAGCGGTCCATCGATCGGCAGCGGCCAGGTGTTTCGGCAGCAACTTAGGGAGCAATGGATAGAGCCAGCCCGCTGCGGCAGATGGCGACTGCCGCAGCGATCGAGAGCAACATTCAATTAGGCCGGACTCTCGCGACTAAACTATTGCCGAAAGCTTTGCCGCCTCGAGAGCAGGATCAAGGTCGTCGTCACCATCGAGGACAAGGGCTCCGTCGTAGGTGACCCTGTCCTGCTCTATCTCAACGACCTTTTTGCCGAAGCTCAAGTAGCTGAACTTCCAGGGACGCTCATGGTAGTCCCGCCGGAGGTGATACAGGACGCTCGTCGCGATCCGCTGCCCTAGAAGCATGGACGCGCTGTAGTCGGTACGCCAGTGAACGCCCGCCATGTTGCGTCCGATTGCAATGTTGGACGCGACCTTGTCGAGTTCGCCTGCAATCGTTAGCTGGTCAGCATCTGGCACTCCGACAGTTGTCAGGTCTGTTCCTTGGGACGTCGGGATAACCGGCGTAATCCCAACATCCTTGAGCTTCTGTGTTCCTGCAAAATAAGCCTTCAGCGCGGTGACGCATGCGCCGGCGACAGTGGCATGGCCCGCACCGTAGGAGCCGTGCGCCGGTGAGCCGTCGGCGAAACACATCGGCAGCAAGTAGCTGTCGCTGTTGGCGCCGTGAGCGGCGTTCGCTTGCCTGATTCTTGCAACCGCGCCGCCCGAGGCGTTGGACGCCTGCAACACACCAAGCCCGCTTGATAGCGCCAATTGCGCCTCGGCGGCCTTCAAACCCGTGGGGTGCAGCGCACGATGGACCAAACCGCCATAGGCTTCCGGGCGCAGGCGCAGGTTTCCGATAAATTTCTGGTACCACACCGCCTTCAACGCACATGTCGCCACCTCGCAGACCAGCGAAAGTATGAACGGCGAGCCAAAGGTGCCGAAGCCCTCCTCATGCGGGAAGACCGGCGCATCCCGGTTGTAGGGATTTCCCGCATCCAGCTTAACGCCAGGGCTACCGAGCAAGATCAGGGCAGCGTTCAGGTAGGCTTCATACAGTGCGTCAAGATGGACGTATCGCGCGATGTCGCCCGCGTTCTGAATGTACCGCGGGGTGGCCGGGAGTTCGATCGATGACGGAAAGGCTTTTCCTCTCTGCACGTCGAGCCAATCGGCCCATGCGATCATGTGAGGGACGCCTCCAGACTGATAGTCGGTGTTTACAACCCGCCCTTCGGTTTGCTTGATCCGCAAAGACCCGTACGGCACGTCAAGCCAGAGAAATTGTGAAACGAGCGGCCCAAGATGCTCCTGGTTCGTTTGTCCCGCTGGCGTCCATTCGCCGCCTCGAAAAAGCGTTGCCGGCGTGACGGGCCGGGCAGTGTAGTTGGGATGATTACTCGAGTCGGGATGGGCATATAGCTTGAGAGCGCTCAGTTCGCTGGCTGCGGCTTGTGCCAGGGCGTTGCTCGGATAATCCAGAAAATTGACGTCACGGAGCAATGCCATCCAGTAAAGCTCGATCATCTCCGCGGCTGCAGTCTCATGCTTCCCGTCCTGCTCCGGTGGTTTCGGAATGCGGAAATGCCAACCAGCCGAGGTGAGTCGATCGGCGGCCAGACCGGCTTGCGGATTTACGAGCGGACGGAGGCCGGCTGACTCGATGTTCTGAAAATCCGCCGGGCGATGCTCATTCAGAGCTGCTAAAAATGATTTGAATGAGCTCGGGATCACTCGCCCGTCGTCGTCGTGCTTTAGCGACTTGTGAAAGTGCAACTCCGCTGCCTGGACAAGATCACTGGGTGGAGTGTGGACCAGCTTATGTACAGCAGTATTAGCTGGAGCAGGTGATGGTGGATGTGGCTTTGGATAAGAAATTGCCATTTGAATTTCTCCTATAGCCATCCCGCCACAATTGACGAGACCGGGCATCGGTGCCCTTGCGGAGTCGTATCGTGAATACTACACAACCTTTGTGGGATACCTCACACGAGCACTTTTTCAATTGGATCGAATACGGCAGCCGGACTCACCAAGTTGTGCTGAGCACTCAGAAAAGAGTAACGGCTAGGCAAAATGGCCGCAGATTGTTCTGCGGCCTTAGATTGTCGCGCGCCGCCTCAGTTCAGCGATCACCGGCAGCGAGCCTGGAATCTTTCGGAAAGCGGTAGCGCTAACGTTTGAGCCTGCGGATCGAGACGGGCTCAACGTCTTAAATCGCGCCGTTATATTCTCCTCTGGCTGGATAGTCGTTCTTGATGACGAAATCCAACGCCTGGACCATTTCAGAGAAGTTGGGCCTGACGAACGGCATGGATTGGACGGAGAGATAGTAGATCGTTTGATCCGGTCTGATCAGAAACACGCCGGGTTCAGAGAACAAAGAAGGTTCTTCGATTCCGATCGAGGTCTTTCCCCGAGATGTCGATATATACAGACCCCAATTGCGAGCATCGCTCAGTCCTAGACCATATCCGACACGCAAATTCTTGGCTTGGATCTTGTCCGCCATCTGGCGAGCTCGCTCCTCCCCATCTGAACTAATAGCGACGGTGGTGACGCCGCGGATGGCAAATTCCGGCGTCAGGCGTTCTAATTCCTTCAGGTAGTTGGCACAGATCGGGCAATGCAAGCCGCGATAGAAGCAGACGAGCGACATGCGCTCTGGGCTCTCGGTTGCCAGGTCGAAGGGACCATGGTCGAGCGTGTTTACGACAAGGGGCGGCGCTTTCTGGCGAGGTATAAGCATTTGGATTCCTTTCACGGACCAAGGGGCAGCACAGGACCGGTTGCTCCCAGATCCAGCTCATGCCACACTGGAGAGCATGAATGGTCCCCGAAACATGATTGAGAGTCCTGTGACGGCCAAGCGCGACAGGCTTTCCGCCTTCTTCGATGCCTTCAAAATGTCGGTTACGGTCGCTGCGAAAGATGCCCGAGACGCGGTCGCAAACCTTGTTGTTGTTGGAGAGGGTGGCTGCGCAAGGAGCGTCGTCTTCTGCCCCCACCGTGATGCGATGCCCGATCGCGGCGGCGATATCCTGGCTGCGGCGACCATCGAGTTCGGGGGCATCACAAACCCGCTCATGAATGCAATGCCCGAGCGGATCGTGATCCCCCTCGGCGAGTCCCCTACCCTACAAGCTCTGACTGCAGCCTTTGTAACCGAGGCCTCGGACATGCGATGCGGCAGGCAAGTCGCTCTCGACCGCTTGTGCGAGGTGATCATCTTGCTTGTGCTTCGGAGAGCAATCGATATCGGCTCAACGCGACCAGGACTTCTTGCCGGCCTATCCCATCCAGCGATCCATAAGGCTCTGGTCGCGATGCACGATCAACCCTCTCGCCCGTGGCACACTGAGGAGCTTGCGAGTATCAGCGGACTCTCGCGGAGCCGCTTCATGACTCTGTTTCCCAAAGTGACCGGCACTACACCGGCTGCCTATCTTAAGGCGTGGCGGCTGACACTTGGCCAGCGTGAGCTCCAGCGCGGCGAGCGCGTCAAGTCGGTCGCGAGGCGCGTGGGTTTTGGCAGCGCAGCGGCGTTCTCGCGCGCATACGCATTGGCATTCGGCCATTCACCGATCTCTTTGCGTAAGCCAGGTCCTGCGTCGCAGGATGTCGCTGCTGCCAATTAGCTGCTACCGCCGACAGATCGTCAAGCGTCAGGCGAAAAGGTCCGTCAAGCGGTCGTCTATGCGTGAAGGCGTAATCTCGAGGATCTCGGCAGTAACAACTTCCGCCGCGACAAATGGATCGAGAGCGACGCACTCCTCGACCTGCGAACGAGAGAGGCGACCGCTCAGGAGTATGGCTCCGCCAAGGTTCGGCTGAAGACTCCCTGCCATCAGGAATGCGCCGTCGTCGAAGCCGCGCTTGAGCCAATCGTTGTGGCCTTGCATGAACTGGCCGGCTTGTGCCTTGTTAGATCCAAATTTCAGAAGAGCAATAAACATCGCGGTCCCTTTTATGAGTGATGTATGGCACGCCGGCGCCCGAGCATACGCTGACGACCCGGCTGCGTTGCAGCGGTTTCTAGGTCGGTGAGCCACGCGGACATGGCCTGGATTTCATTTCGGACAAATCGTTCGTCGTGAAGGGCGTTGGCTAGGACGTTCTGAAAAAGACAAAAGCCGCAGTGTCACGGGAGCGCAGCGGAGCGTGCGTCGACTCGGGCGGTCGGAGATGGGGCGCTCGCTGACATTGCCCGGAGCGACGCGTAAAGCCTGCTTCACCCCAGCAGAGGACATCGGACATTTGTGAGTAGACGCCCTACGCCCGCCGCATCAGCTTGAGCGAGGCCGCAAGGCGCAGGCTGCGCTTGCCGGCGAGTGCGATGCCTTCGAGCTCACCGCTATCGGCCGTGCAGGTGCCGGAGAAGCCGATCCCGACCTCGAGGCCGCCAAAGACGGGATTTTCGCCCTTCGCCGGCGTGTGCTCCTGGTTCAGCATCTCGCCCTTCCAGCGGCCGTCCGCGGAGGAATAGGAGCCGAGATAGTAGAAGAACGCATCGCCGCCGAGGATGCGGCCGTCGATCAGCAGCATCACGCCGGAGAGTCCGGCATCCACGCCATCGAGCGCGCGCAGGCTCATCCCATAGAGCCCGTTGGCGATCCCGCCCGGACCGACGGCTCCGCTCGGCGGCAGCGCCTCGTCGTCGAGTGGCGTGAGATTGGCCCAGAAATTGGCGCCCGGCATCGTGTCCGCGCTGCCCTGAAGGCGGATCTGGTTGCCGTACAGCCGGCCGCGTGCTCCGATCGAGGCGACGTCGGCGCCCATCAGCGGCTTGTAGTTGGGATCCTGGTTATGCCGCTCGGTGATGACCTCGGCGATGATCTCGCCGTCGCGCTCGACATAGGTGCCAAGATGCGCAAAGCCCGAATTGCCGCCCAGCATCTTGCCGTCGTGCAGGCACATGATGCTGCGGCCGAACGCATCGGTGACGCCGTATTCAACCTTGTACAGTCCGTCCAGCAACGTCTTGAACCTGCAAAATCGGAAAAAACTGGGGGCTACCTAGCACTGTCGCCGCATTGAAACCACCCGGCTTTCGCGCAGGGCCGCTCACGGGGCGTTCGCTGTCATGATGTCATTATGCCCCTGTTTTGCCCGACGGGTCAATTTGAATTTCGATTAATCCGCAATGCGTGCGATTTCAACCCCCTTGGCTACTGTGCATGGGGTTGTTTTCGCATGTTTTGTTTTGCCGGGCTCCTGGACGGCATTCGCCGTCCATCAGTGCCGCTTGAAGTACTGCACCTCGCGCTCGTGTTTCTCGGCCGCCGCACGGCTCTTGAAGGTGCCGAGATTGCGGCGCTTGCCGGTCTTCGGATTCACCTTGCGTGAATAGAGGCGGTATTCGCCCGATGCCAGTTTGCGGATCATGATCGCGCTCCGTTGTGTCTTGATATCAACGGCGTAGGCGCGAGCCAGGTTCCGGCAGTGCGGGCTCAGAAGCACAGCGTGGTGACGAGCTTGCCCTGCTTGTCCTTGATGGCATAGGGGCAGCGAATGCGCTCCAGCGCCTTCTTGGCGTCATCGTCGCCGAGCGCTGCGGCGCGCTCGTAATAGGCTTTGGCGGCATCCTTGTCCTTCGGCCCGCCGCGGCCGCCTTCCGCGAAGGCGCCCATCCGCTCCAGCGCGCCGGGATGGTTTTGAGCCGCGGCCTTCTCGAACAGCGCGCGCGCCGCGGCGTCGTCCCTCTCCCCGCCATTGCCGCTCGCAAGCATCAGGCCGAGCTGGTACTGCGCTTCCGCGTTGGTCTCGGCGGCCTTGCCGAGCAGCGCGCGCGCCTGCGCGGGATCGGCCGGCGCAGCGCCACCTGCGCCTCCGAGCGCGGCGAGATTGCTCACGCCGCGGGGATTGCCTGATTGCGCCGCCTTCTCGAACAGCTTGCGCGCTTGTGCTTCGTCCTTCGCAACGCCGGAGCCGGTGCCATAGGCGACGCCGAGCTCGACCATCGCAGAGCTCGATCCCTTGTCGGCAGCCTTGCGCCAGGCGGCAATCGCCTCGCTCGTCTGCCGGTTGGCGGCATAGGCGCGGCCGAGCGCGAACATCGCCCTGCGCGAGGAGGAGGCGGCCTGCTTGCAGAACTTGATGGCGGTCGCGACGTCGGAGGAAGCGATCTCCGTCACGCCCTTCACGTCGGCCGGCTTGTCGGGATCGCTGGGATCGGCCGCCACCCGGTCGCACAGGACGAGATCGGCCGATTGCGCCCGCGCCGCCAAGGGCGCGGCGAGCGCGAAGAGGATGGCAAGGAGGTAAGTCCGCATGGTCGTCACGTTGCGTCCCCGCCCCGGCAAATTCAAGGCTCGAGTCCCGATTGGCGCAGCACGGGCACGACCTCCGGCGAGGCCAGATAGCGCAGCAGCCTGTCGGCGGCCTCGGCGTGTGTCGCATTCGCCATGCGGCCGGCGGAGAACACGGCCGGCGTCTGCAAATCATGCGGGATCGGGCCGACGACCTCGATGCCGCCAACCTGCTTCAGCTCGCTGATCTGCTGTACGGCGAGATCAGCCTCGCCGTTGACGAGCCGCTCCGCCGTAAAGCCCTGCTGCACGATGGTGGCCTTGGCGTTGATCTCGACCGCGATGCCCAATCGCTGGATCAACTGGGCAAAGTAGATTCCGCTGGCGCCGAGCCGCGAATAGGCGACGGATCGCGCCGCAAGCAGCGTTGCGCGCAACGCAGCTTCGCTGGTGATGTCGGGATGCGCCTGCCCTGCCCGCACGGCAATGCCGACGTAGGAACGTGCGAGGTCAGCCGCGCTGTCGGCGACCACGCGGCCCTCACCGATCACCGCGTCGAGCCCCTCGCGGGTGAGGATGACGAGATCGGCCGCCTCGCCATCGCGGAGCCGTTTCAGCAGCGCCTGGGTCGGCGCGAAATCGGCGTCGATGCGCACGCCCATCGCAGCTTCATGCGCAGACGACAGGCTGCGCATCGCACCCATCAGGCCGAGCGTCGAGAGCATGCGAATGACGTTGTCCATTTGCTACTCCCGTCGCGATCAGGCGCGGTGCATCAGCTTGAGCGCGGCGGTCAGGCGCAGGCTGCGCTTGCCGGCGAGCGCCGTTGCCTCCAGCACCGCCTCTTCCGCGCCATAGCGGCCGGAGAAACCTATGCCGACCTCGTGGCCGCCGAAGATCGGATCGTCTTTGGCCGGCGTGTGCTCCTGATTGAGGATCTGGCCCTTCCAGCGGCCCTTCGCGGCGGTGTAGCTGCCGAGATAGTAGAACGCCGCATCGCCGCCGAGGATGCGGCCCTGGTTGAGCAGCATCACGCCGGTGAGGCCGCCATCGAGGCCGTCGAGCATCCGCAGATGAATCGAATAGAGGCCGTCGGCGATCCCGGCTTCACCAACGCCGCCGACGACCGGCACCTCGTCTTCGGTGATCGGCGTCATCAGCGACTGGAAGGGTACGCCCGGCAGCTCTTTCAGCTCGCCCTTGAAGCGATAGAGATCGCCATCGGCCCAGCCCTTCGCGATCAAGGTCACATCGTCGGTGCCGGCCATGGCGCGGTAGTTGGGATCGGGGTTATGGCGGACGGTCTTGATCACGACGTCGACGCCGCTGTCGGTCTTGTCGTAGGTGCCGATATGGGCGAAGGCCGAATTGCCGCCGAGCATCTTGCCATTGCCGGCATGCATCACGCTCCGGCCGACCGCGTCGCCGAGCTGAAATCTCACCTTGTAGAAGCCTTCAAACACCCGCCGTGTCCCCGGACCTGCGCGCATCCGGGGGCACTCTCCCGCATTCGAACGCAATCGACAAGCTTCGCGCGGGAAGAGGCCGGCGGGTCACAGGAACAGCTGCCATCAGAATGCAAAAATCCGCCGGAGCCTTGCAGCTCCGGCGGATTTGAGACCAACCCGGGCCAGCCCCCCGGCCCGGGCCGGGAGGATCTTAGGCCGCGGCCTTCTTGTCGGTCGGCACGGACGCGATCGTCTTCAGGATCTGCGAAGCGATCTGGTAGGGGTCGCCTTGCGAGTTCGGACGGCGGTCTTCCAGATAGCCTTTGTAGCCGTTGTTGACGAAGGAGTGCGGAACGCGGATCGAAGCGCCGCGGTCGGCCACGCCGTAGCTGAACTTGTTCCAGGGCGCGGTCTCGTGCTTGCCGGTCAGACGCTTGTCGTTGTCCGGGCCGTAGACGGCGATGTGGTCCATCAGGTTCTTCTCGAAGGCCGCCATCAGCGCCTCGAAATACTCCTTGCCGCCGACTTCGCGCATATAGGCGGTCGAGAAGTTGGCGTGCATGCCCGAGCCGTTCCAGTCGGTGTCGCCGAGCGGCTTGCAGTGGAACTCGATGTCGATGCCGTACTTCTCGGTGAGGCGCAGCATCAGGTAGCGAGCCATCCACATCTGGTCGGCAGCGGTCTTGGAGCCCTTGCCGAAGATCTGGAATTCCCACTGACCCTTGGCGACTTCCGCGTTGATGCCTTCATGGTTGATGCCGGCAGCGAGGCAGAGGTCGAGATGCTCTTCGACGATCTTGCGGGCGACGTCGCCGACATTCGAGTAGCCGACGCCGGTGTAGTACGGACCCTGCGGGGCCGGATAGCCGGCAGTCGGGAAGCCGAGCGGGCGGCCGTCCTTGTAGAAGAAGTATTCCTGCTCGAAGCCGAACCAGGCGCCGGCGTCGTCGAGGATGGTGGCGCGCTTGTTGGACGGATGCGGGGTCTTGCCATCGGGCATCATGACTTCGCACATCACAAGCACGCCATTGGTGCGCGCGGCGTCCGGGAAAACGGCGACCGGCTTCAGCACGCAATCGGAGCTATGACCTTCGGCCTGCTGGGTGGAGGAGCCATCGAAGCCCCAGAGCGGAAGCTGCTCGAGCGTCGGGAACGACGCGAATTCCTTGATCTGAGTTTTGCCGCGCAAATTCGGAGTCGGCGTATATCCGTCGAGCCAAATGTACTCGAGCTTATACTTGGTCATTGAGCCTCTCTGTAGATGATGCGAAAGGTTGGGGGCCCCTGGGGTCCCCGCACGTTTGTACCCGGCCACCATCGGCCGGCCCTCTACAAGCATTTAACGTGCCAAAAGGCCGCACTGCGGGAGGTTTTCCACTGCGGCAGGCACCTCCTCGGCGCTGACAAACCGCCCCCGGCGTCATGCGTCATAGCCGCGCACCTTCGCGTGAAGCTGCACCGCAAAAACTCCGCGGAAACCGCCCGATTCTGAAGCAGGCGGCGCGGTGCGGGACGTTGCCGATGAAACGCGCATCAACGTCCAGCAACTTTCGTAAAGCCCCACGGCCCTGCCCAGCAACCTTTGGAATAGCCCAGGCGTTGATCACCGACACGCTGCCTTGGGAGATGCAGCAGGCGACCTGCCTATAAATTGGGCGGCAACTGATTTCCTTTTCAGCACTTTCCAATTCGGGGCGCGCGGCCGATATGGGGATTTCAGTAACCACAATCGAACGAGTCGGGCGCAGCATGGAGGCCAAGGCGCTTCGACCAAGGAGAAATCGTAATGATGAACAATGGTCTGAGTCACGGATCTGCGAAGATCTACCAATTCCCTGCCGGGGGCCGCGCAGCTCTTGGGGGACGCCGCTATGGCGAGACCAGCCTTCCCGCCGATCACGCTTCGCTTCCCACGAACGTCTCGATCTGCAGCGACAGCTGGTACCACCAGGACGCTGTGGACGAAGCCAAGCCGAAATGGGATCGCTGATGCCGGTGGCTGGTTTGATACCGCCGCGCGCTCGCGAACGCAGGCGGCAGTTTGAAAAAGGGTCGAAACCACGGTGTTTCGGCCCTTTTTGATTCAGTACAGAGAACGTTCAGATCACCGCGCAGGCGGTCACCGGCCGCTTCAGATGTCTGATCGTGGTGGTCCCGGTCCTGCCGATCGTCAGCGTGATCCCGGCCCTCGAATAGCGCGCGCCAGAGACCGTCAGCCGCTTGGCAAGCGTCACCGGCTCGCCGTCGATCTGGAGGAAGGCGCGCTTGTCGCCGTCATAAAACCCGATGATGAACTGCGTACCATCGGCACAGCGATAGGTCTGGAATGTCTGCGCATCGGCCGGTCGACTATGGAGAATTCCGGCCGACAGCATGGTGATAGCCAAAACAATGGCCTTGTGTCGGCCCATGATCGCCCCCTGTAATGGACTTTAAGGATGCCGCAGCGCATCCGGTGGAACCATAACCCAAGCTGATCTCATGTCCGACTCCCCTGCGCGCCACCTCGCCTTGCAAGGCGCCAGCAATTTTCGCGATCTCGGCGGCTATCCAACCACCGACGGCCGCATCACGCGCTGGCGGCACATCTTCCGCTCCAACCATCTCGGCCAACTCACCGCAGCCGACATCGAGATCGTCCGCGCGCTGGGGGTGCGAAGCGCATTCGATTTCCGTGGGCTGGAGGAGCGCGCGGCCGGCGTCTGCGTCATGAACGAGATCACCGTGCACTCGCTGCCGATCGAGCCGACGGTCGTCGCTGCGCTGCGCGCCGAGCTCGCGAGGGGCACGCTGACGGCACCGGTCGCGCTGGAGCTCATGCGCGAATCCTATCGCAACTACGTTCGCCACAACACGCACAGCTTTCGCAACCTGTTCGGCCTTCTCCTGGAAGACCGCGCGCCGCTCGTGATCCACTGCACCGCAGGCAAGGACCGCACCGGCTTTGCCTGCACGCTGATCCTGCATGCACTGGGCGTATCCGATGACATCATCGCCGAGGACTACCTGCTCACCAATCAGCATTACAAGCGCGATGCGACGGCTGCCACCGACCTGCCGGAGGACGTACGCAATGCCATCGGCAGCGTCGAAGCCTCTTACCTTGCTGCTGCGTTCGAAGCCGTCGGCAAGGAATACGGCGATATCGAAACCTATTTGCGCGACGGGCTCAAGCTCGGCGCGGCCGAACGGACTGCGCTGAAGGAGCGTTATCTGCAAGCGTGATCCGCGGCGGACGCCTCAGGCCGTCAGCCCGATGGCCTTGATCATCGCGCTCTTGAGGGCCAAGGAGATCTGCTGGGTGCTCCAATCGCTTTGGTGCAGCTTGTCAGGATCACCTGGGTCCAGCAATTGCTCGAACGAAACGTTGTTTTGCACGTGCCAATGCCGCATCAGTGCCCAACGCTGAAACAGATTCACCTCGGCCTCATTGGCAGCATCGCGGATCAGCCGGACCATCTTGTCCGAAAGCTCAGCACGGTCGTCCCAGAGCATCTTCGTCACATATTGCGGATCAATCAGCAGAACCTCGAAACCGCGAGCGCGCAATTGCGCCAGGCCCTTCCTGATATTCCCAGCAACAGCGTCCACGTCGTACTGGTCGTTGTGAAAGACCGCGTTCGTTCCAACCTGCCAGATGACCAGTGCCGGATCATCATGAAAGATATCGGCCTCAAAGCGTACGAGTTCTTCGTTTGCCTCTTCTCCGCCCTTGCCGCGGTTCAGCACGTCAATCCGAATGTCAGGCCGGTGGACGACGTCCTTGAAGTATTGCCGTAGATACATCTCCAACCGATAGGGATACGGCACAACATCGGCTCGTCCGGCCGTTGATGACGACCCCATGGCTACGATGCGAACGGGACCCTTCCCGTCCAGAGCCTGCCGGAGCCGCATCAGCGGATATTTTAAGTCGACGATCGCAGCGGGAAATTCGATGGTTGGCAAATTGTCGGACATGAACAACCTCCTCACCGATCTAAAGTTGTAACTATAGCCCAGCCTTGAAGCTGCCGCCATTGCAAGTCCAATTCGCTGGACGCAATAGTCGCCGGCAAAGCGAAACCACGGAGAGCACCGTGCAGGGAAAAGTCATTGTCGTGACCGGCGCGCTGGGAGCGCTGGGCAAGGTGGTCGCCGAGACGGCGCGGGCACGCGGCGCGCGCGTGGCCGGCATCGATTACACGCCATCGCAAGCCCTCGCAAAGCCTGAAAACATCGAGATCGGCGGCGTCGACCTGTCCGATGCGGCGCAGGCGAAGACGGCGATCGAGGCCGCGGCAAAGCACTTCGGCAAGCTCGATGCACTGATCAACATCGCGGGCGGCTTCGCCTTCGAGACCGTCGGCGACGGCGACACCGCGACGTGGCAGCGTATGCATGCGCTGAATGTCCTGACCGCACTCAACACCTCGCGGGCGGCACTGCCGTATCTCGCCGCCTCCAAGGCCGGCCGCCTCGTCAACATCGGCGCCATGGGTGCGCTCCAGGCCGGCTCCGGCATGGGCCCCTATGCGGCGTCGAAGGCAGGCGTGCATCGCCTCACCGAGGCGCTTGCCAACGAGTGGAAGGGCAAGGTGACCGTCAACGCCGTGCTGCCGTCGATCATCGACACCAGGGCCAACCGCGCGGACATGCCGAAAGCAGACTTCTCCAAATGGGTGACGCCGCAGGAGCTCGCCGAAGTCATCCTGTTTCTCGCCAGCGATGCCGCGAGCGGCGTCACCGGTGCGCTGATCCCGGTCGGCGGACGGGTGTAGGCGTATCGCGCTCCGAATCTCTGCCAGACAGCCCTGATTCAATCGGAGCCGAGAAGGCTCTAAACTGCCTGCAACTGATTCTCCGATCGGACATCACACTCGGAACTTGTCTTTGGAAACCGCGCTCTATCTGCCCGTCAAACGCTTCCTCGAAGAGCTCGGCTTCACCGTGAAGGGCGAGATCGGCGGCTGCGATCTCGTGGGCCTCAGCGCCGGCGATCCACCTGTCGTGGTGATCGGCGAGCTCAAGCTCGCCTTCAATCTCGAGCTGATCCTCCAGGCGGTCGACCGCGCGCCGGCCGGCGACGAGATCTGGATCGCCGCAAGAATGTCGGCCCGCGGCAAAGGGCGTGAGAGCGATGCGCGCTACCGCAATCTCTGCCGCCGGCTCGGCTTCGGCATGCTCGGGGTGACCGATCGCGGCCAGGTGGAGGTGCTGGTGAAGCCGCCGACGGCGGCGCCGCGCCGCGAGCCGAAGATTCGCTCGCGGCTCGTCGCCGAACATCAGCGCCGCCAAGGCGATCCCGTGCTCGGCGGCAGCACCCGTTCGCCGATCATGACGGCCTATCGGCAGCAGGCGCTGGCCTGCGCCTCGGCGCTCGCCGATGGTCCGCGGCGGGTGAGCGAGTTGCGCGAACGCTGTCCCGATGCCGGTAAGATCTTGCTTAACAATGTGTACGGCTGGTTCGAGCGTGCTGAGCGGGGAATTTACGGGCTCACCGAAGCCGGGCACGCGGCACTGAAACGCTGGCCACAGCAAGGGATTGAAGTCGGTGCAGGTGTCGCGGCACCGCCCTGACACCCGACCGGTGCATAGCTGAGATGTCACACCGATTCCATATTGCAATGCAACATTGGCGGCACTAGGTATCCCGGCATCAAAACGAGGCCGTTATGAGCGCAGACTGGAATACCAAATATGGCACGCGGCGCGTGCGTCACGATCCGCCCACCCTGGACGAGGCGATCTTCGCCGCCGTCGGCATCACCGACGACCAGGAGCAGCAGGCCGAGATCGCGGCAGCGCTGATGGGCATGCCGCTCGATGTCGTGCAGGCCGAGGTCAAGAAGCAGGCCCGCACCAACAGCCGCATCACCGCAACCCGCGTGATTGCCGGCGAACAGGGCGCGCAGCGCTCCGTGGTGGTCGAGCGCCGCGTCGTCCGCCGCTTCGGCAACGACAAGCGCACCGGCACCTGAGCGCTCATTTCACGAACCAGAATACGAAAGCGGACCGGCCTTGCCGGTCCGCTTTTTTGTTTCAGGCGGCACGATTGCCGTACATGCTGGAGATGATCTTCCAGCAGGTCGAGTTGAAGCTGAGCAGGGCCCGGCCGGCCGTGAACGGCGAGGCCGCGAGATCGGCAAGCTCCGCCTCGGGCGTCTTGGCGAGATCGATCGTCCCGGTCGATTCGCCGTGGCGGAAAGCCAGATGCGCGCCGAACTTTCTGGCGAGCGCCCGCATGGCGTGGTTCTCGGCGCCGGTGGTGACGCGAAGGCGCTTATAGCCCTTCCAGCGCGCTTCCGCGATCAGACGGCGGAACAGCACGGTTCCGACGCCCTGACGGCGCGCGGAGGCCTCCACACTGAAGGCGACCTCGGGCAGCGAATCATCCTCCGGCGGATGCAACTCGGCCGCACCGCGGACCACGCCATCGACGATGTAGGCGACAATCACGGTGCCGTCTTCGGCGCAGCGGGCGGCGTAACGCTCGATGAAGCTGTCGTCGAGAAAACCGTTGAAACGGTCGTGCCGGCTTCCGGCATCAAGCCTCAGCAGGTGATCGCGCAGAAGCGGCAATTCTTCCTGCTGGATCAGGGTCCGCACGTAGCCCGGAGCGGTGCGGACGGTCTCTTCAAGTACCACGTCAAAACTCCTCTTGGTGTCCCTCGAGGAGGCGTTCGAATCCCTAGGCCGCCTATATTGTGCATCGCAGCAAGCTTTTCAAGACGGGAGCCTGCCCAAGTAAGCGGCACCAGACGCGACTATTTCGTTAACAAAATCAAGGCGCCCCGTTTCATACGAGGATGAGCTGCGTCTGGGTCACGATGGCCACCAGCTTGCCGTCCTCCGTTTCCAGCCGGGTGGTCCAGACCTGGGTCCGCCGGCCCCGGTGGACTGGGGTGGCGGTGGCGATGACCGTGGTTCCTTCCTTGGCCCCACCGATGAAGTTGGTCTTGCTCTCCAGCGTCGTGGTGCCTTTGGCATCGTCCGGCAGGTTGATCACGGTCGCCGCCGCGCCGACGGAATCGGCCAGCGCCATCAACGCGCCGCCATGGATGGTGTGATGAAGCGTGCAGAGGTCGGGCCGGACCGTCATCCGCGCCACCACGCGATCTTTCTCGGCCTCGACGAACTCGACGCCTTTGAGCTCGGCGAACGGCATCTTCATCACTTTAAGTTTCTCGAGCGGCGTCATCGGATCTGCTCCCAATTCATTGTTGTCTCAGCGTGAATTGCTTCGCGCGGCAAAGCAATGACGTCCGAGGTAATGGGCGGGCTGACATCGGCGCAGACATTGTGCATAGGCTTATCGCATGCGCCACTTCCCGCCCCACCGCATCGTCTGCCTGACCGAGGAGACGGTCGAAACGCTCTATTTGCTCGGTGAGCAGAACCGCATCGTCGGCGTCTCCGGCTACGCCGTGCGCCCGCCCCAGGTGCGACGGGAGAAGCCGCGGGTGTCGGCGTTCGTCTCGGCCGACATCCCGAAGATCCTGGCGCTGGAACCGGAGCTGGTACTGGCCTTTTCCGATCTGCAGGCCGGCATCGTCGCAGATCTCGTCCGCGCCGGTGTCGACGTCCATGTCTTCAACCAGCGCGACATCGCCGGAATCTTAGCGATGATCCGCACGCTCGGTGCGCTGGTCGGTGCGGCCGGGCGCGCGGAGGACCTCGCGCAAGGTTTTGAGCGACGCCTCGCCACGATCGCGGCGACGCCTCGCCCCTCGCCGCGGCCAAGAGTCTACTTTGAGGAGTGGGACGATCCGCTGATCTCCGGCATCGGCTGGGTCTCCGAGCTGATCGAAATCGCCGGTGGCGCGGATGTGTTCCCGGAGCTGCGGTCGCGGCAGGCCGCAAAGGACCGCATCGTCTCGGCGGAAATGGTGCGCGAGGCAGCGCCGGATGTGATCCTCGCGTCGTGGTGCGGCAAGAAGGTCGTCCCTGCCCGGATCTGCGCGCGCGACGGCTGGAGTGCGATTCCGGCGGTGCGCGATGATCGTATCGTCGAGATCAAGTCGACGATCATCTTGCAGCCAGGACCGGCGGCGCTGACGGATGGGCTCGATGCGATCGTGCAGGCGCTATGGGGCGAACGAAAATAGCCTGACTGCGGCTATCGTGTCGCGGACGCGCTGCAACGCCTCAGCGTTGCTGCGCAGAGCCGGGACCCATCTCGCGATGGATTTCGGTGCAGCATGGGCCCCGGCTCTGCAGCGCACCGCTAAGAAGCGCTGCGCTGCGTCCGGGGCACGAGACCTTCCTCACGTCACGGCGTTCACGATCTGGTACTCCGGCCGGCGCCACACGTCGCCCGCGATTACCTCCTCGATGATCTCGGCGGCGCGGACGATCTCATCCTCCCCGACATAAAGCGGCGTGATCCCGAACCGCATGATATCTGGTGCGCGGAAATCACCGATGACGCCGCGGGCAATCAGCGCCTGCATGGCGGCGTAGCCGCCGTCGAAGGCAAAGGAGATTTGTGAGCCGCGGCGCTCATGCGCGCGCGGGGTCACCAGCTTCAGAGATGGGCAGCGACGCTCGACTTCGGCGATCAGGAGATCGCCGAGCGCCAGCGAACGCGCACGGACCTCGGCGATATCGACCCTGTCCCAGATGTCGAGCGAGGCCTCCAGCGCCGCCATCGCCAGCACCGGCGGGGTGCCGACTCGCATGCGCTCGACGCCGCCGGCCGCCGCATAGGCAAGCTCGAACGCAAACGGCTTGGCATGGCCCATCCATCCCGACAGAGCGGCGCGAGCATTATCGGCGTGGCGCGGCGCGACGTAGAGGAAGGCCGGCGCACCAGGGCCGGCGTTGAGATATTTGTAGGTGCAGCCCGCGGCAAAATCTGTGCCGCAACCGGACAGATCGACCGGCAGCGCACCGGCGGAATGGGCGAGATCCCAGACGGTGACGATGCCGAGCGCATGCGCTTTCGCGGTCAGCTTCGCCATGTCGTGGCGGCGGCCGGTGCGGTAGTCGACCTCGGTGATGTAGAGCACCGCGATCTCCTCCGACAGCGCGGGCTCGATCTCCTCCGGCGCCACCAGACGCAATCGATGGCCGCGCCCGAGCGTTTCGATCAGGCCTTCGGCCATGTAGAGGTCGGTCGGGAAATTGCCGGTGTCCGACAGGATCACCTTGCGCGACGCATTCATATCGATCGCGGCCGCGAGTGCCTGGTAAACCTTGAGCGATAACGTGTCTCCGACCATCACCGAGCCGGCTTCCGCGCCGATCAGTCGCGCAATGCGATCGCCGACATGACGCGGTTGGGCATACCAACCTGCGGTGTTCCAGGCACGGATCAGCTCGTTGCCCCACTCGGCCGTGATGACGCGATTGACGCGCTCGGCAACGCCAAGCGGCAGCGCGCCGAGCGAATTGCCGTCGAGATAAATCACGCCCTCGGGCAGATGGAACAAAGCCTTGGTGTCGTCATAGACGCGAAGCTTGGTCATCGACATCTCTACAGAATCGTACGCACGCGCCAGAGCTCGGGGAACAGCTCGATCTCCAGCATCCGTTTGAGATAGCTGACGCCGCCGGTACCACCGGTGCCGCGCTTGAAGCCGATGACGCGCTCGACCGTCGTCACATGGTTGAAGCGCCAGCGGCGGAAATAGTCTTCGAAATCGACCAGCTTCTCGGCGAGCTCGTAGAGCATCCAGTGCGTCTCCGGCGCCTCGTAGACGATACGCCAGGCCTGGAGCACGCCTTCGTTGAAGCTGTGGGTTTCGCGGACGTCACGGGCCAGCACAGGCGCAGGCATCTTGAGCCCGTTGCGGTCGGCGAGCCGCAGCACCTCGTCATAGAGGCTTGGCGTCGCGAGCTCGGCTTCGAGCAGCTTCGTCGTCTCCGCATCGTGCGCGTGCGGCTTGAGCATGGCGTGGTTGCGGTTGCCGAGCAGGAATTCGATCAGCCTGTATTGACGCGACTGGAAGCCCGAGGACTGCCCGAGTTGCGAGCGGAAGCGCGTATACTCGCTCGGCGTCATCGTCCGCAGCACGTCCCAGGCGCCGTTGAGCTGCTCGAAGATGCGCGACACCCGCGCCAGCATCTTCATCGCCGGTTGCACCTCGTCCCTGGCGATCGCGCGGCGCGCGGCGCTGAGCTCGTGGATGGCAAGGCGCATCCACAGCTCCGTGGTCTGATGCTGGATGATGAACAGCATCTCGTCATGCGCTTCCGAGAGCGGATGCTGCGCCCCGAGGATCGCATCCAGCGCCAGGTAGTTGCCATAGGACATGCGCCGGGCGAAATCCGTCTCGGCGCCTTCGCTTGCAGGATCGTAATCGCTGGACGTCATTGACAGGCCCTCTCGATCGATCGTCCCTCGCCTCGTCAGTCGAGGCCGATCAGGCGCGCGGTGATCTGCGACGACGGATCCTTCAGCCCGTCGATCACGGTAAAATGGTTGAGGCCGGGATCGATCACGAGGTGCGTCGGCACGTCGAAACCGGTCCAGACATTGGCCATCAGGTCGGATTGGCGAATGAATTCAGGGCGCTCGTTGCCGCCGACCCAGGCCGTCACCGGCGAATGCCCCCGTGGCAGATGCAGCGCCGCGCTCTCGAGCGCCGCCTCCTCCATGGTCATGTGCAGCGTCTGGTTCATCTTTGTCTTCAAGAGCGGCCGCAGATCGTGCAGGCCGCTGATCGAGAGGGTACCGGCGACGCGATCGTAGACGGCGGGCTCGAGCCGGCTGTCGTCGCACAGCATGCGCGTGACGAGATGGCCGCCGGCGGAATGACCGGCGAGCCGGATCGGCCCCGCCACCAGCGAGGCCGCCTTGGCGATCGCGGCGGTGATTTCCGCGGTGATGTCGGAGATGCGCGCAGCCGGCGTCAGCGTGTAACTCGGCAGCGCCACGGTCCAGCCATGATGCCGTGCGCCCTCGGCCAAATCGCTCCAGGCCGATTTGTCGAAGCGCATCCAGTAGCCGCCATGGACGAACACGACGAGGCCCTTGCTGTCGCCGTCGGGCAGGATCAGGTCGAGGCGCTGCCGCTCACCGGCGCCATAGGCGACGTCGGGACGAAAATCCTTCAACCCCGCACGGTAAGCCGCCGCCCGCTCGGCCCACAGCACCGGCATTTTGTCCGAGCCCGGGATATGGGCCGAATTGGCATAAGCATCATCCCAATCGCGCATCGTGATTTCCTCGGCGGACTCAGGCCCTGCGAGCCGGACGCCAGTCTGCCACCGGCAAGGCCGCCATCCTAGTCTTTATTTTAAGCTTAAAGGATGTCTGCGCGTATTCCGGACAACAGATCCTGCCCCAACCGGAGCGCCGTAGGGTGGGCAAAGCGAAGCGTGCCCACCATTCGTTCGGAATTGAGGATGGATGGTGGGCACGGCGCAAGGGCGCCTTTGCCCACCCTACGGGCCCTCCTCCCGTCATTGCGAGCGCAGCGAAGCAATCCAGAGTCTTTACGCGGAGGGATTCTGGATTGCTTCGTCGCTTCGCTCCTCGCAATGACGGCGGAGAGAGCAAAGCCCGGTTGCCTACGCCTTCTCCACTCCGCACCACTCCGCGATGAACAGCGCCATCGCCTTGGTCGTCTTCTTCAGCGACTCCAGGTCGACGAACTCGTTGAAGCCGTGCATCTCGCCGCCGCTCGCGCCGAAGCACAGGCTCGGGATGCCGTGGTTGAGGCCGTAGAAGCGGGTATCGGTGAGCGCGGTGAACACGAGGTCCTCGACTGCGCCACCGTAGACCTTATTGAAGGCCTTGCCGAACGCGGCCTCGGGCGCGGTGGCGTCGATCAGTTCATACCCCTCCGACAGGAAGCCCGACCATTCGACCTCCGGTGGATTGTTGGCGAGGAAGCGGTGGTTGCGCGCAGCGGCCGCGACGCAAGCCACAATCTCCTTCTGGTGATCGGCGATCGACCAGCCCGGCAACACAGCAATCCGGCAGTCGACGTCGCACCAGGCCGGGACGCTGGAAGCCCAGTCGCCGCCCATGATGATGCCAGGGTTGAAATTGATGGGATGGTTGAGCGTCTTGAAATGGCGATCGGCTTTCGCGCGCTCGTTCCACTCGTTCTCGAGCTTTTGCAGGGCCTGGATCAAATGATAGGCCGCCATGATCGCATTCGCCCCGGAGCCAGCAAAGGCGACATGGGTCGGGTGGCCTTTTACGCGCAGCCGAAACCAGATCACGCCGACCTGCGAGCGCACCATCTTGCCGCCGGTCGGCTCCGGGATGAAGCAGGCATCGGCGCGGTAGCCGCGCTGAAGCGTCGACAGCGCGCCGACGCCGGTGCTCTCTTCCTCGATCACCGATTGGAAGTGGATCCGCGCCGTCGGCTTGAAACCCGCGGCGCTGATCGCATCCAGCGCATAGAGCGCACCGATCGTGCCCGACTTCATGTCGCAGGCGCCACGGCCGAACATCTTGCCGTCCTTGATGACGGGTGAGAAGGGCGGCGTGTCCCACAAATCCAGCGGCCCTGCGGGCACCACATCACAGTGGCCCTGGAGGATCAGCGATTTTCCAACGTTGGTTTGCGGACGGTAGGTGCCCACCACTGAACGCGCTTTCGAAAAATCATGCTCGATCGGGCCGAAGCCGCGCAGATCCTTGAGGTTTTCGATATTGATGTGCCAGTCGTCGACCTCATAGCCGCGTTCGCGCAGGAGGTCGCCGATCATGTCCTGGCATGGTCCCTCCGCTCCGCGGGTCGAGGGGATCGCGATGAAATCACGTGTGGTCGCAAGCTGGGCTTCGAAGCTGGCGTCGACGGCGTCAACAATCCTCTGCTGCGTTTCGGCATTCATCAGGCAACTCCAATCGGGCATTCAGATCATCGATGGAGCGCAAGCTAGCCGATTTCAGCCGTTCGGGTACTCTACAAAATAAGCATCCCGCAATGCATCGTCGAGCAGCCGGCCTTCGAAGTAGCCATTCAAACCCGCGGGCCGGCTGACGCCGTCGAGCAGGCGCGGACACGGCTCGGGCGCGCCGAGCACCGTGCGGACCGGGATGCGCTCGGCATAGATCGGCAGTTCGTAATCCTCATCGTCATCGGCCACGCCCTTGGCCCGGATCTTGGCCGAGGCCTCCTCGATCTCCATCGCGATGAAGGAGGTCGCCTTGGTCTCCTGCGCGGTGCTCTGACGCAGGCTCGCGGTGCGGCCCGGGAAGAAGCGGTCGACCATCGCGATCACCGCGCGCTCCTTCTCCTCGGCGTCGGTGACGAGATAGGCGGTGCCGAACGCCATCACCGCGCGGTAATCGGCGGAGTGGTTGAAGCCGCAGCGCGCCAGCACGAGACTGTCGAGATGGGCGACCGTCAGGCAGACGCGCTCGCCCCTGGTCTGGTTGCGCAGCATGCGGCTGGCGCTGCTCCCATGCCAGTACAGCTTCGTGCCTTCGCGCCAGAAGAAGGTTGGCGTGCAATAGGGCTGGCCGTCGATCACATAGGACACGTGGCAAAGCATCGAGGAATCCAGGATGCGGTGAACGGTCGCGTGATCGTAGAAGCCGCGATCGTGACGGCGCTTCACCTGGTTGCGCGCTGACGTCGGATAGGAATTTGAATTTTCAACCTGGCTCACGGCCGCACCTCGGGGATTGGAGCAATCCAGAACAGTTGTAGCTGCCGATTTGGTCTGCGATAGTGCCAATTCCATGCGAAAAATTCCGACCAATTCTCCCTCGCCGGCCAAGGCCGAGCTGCCGCTCGACCTCACCGGTCCGCACATCACGGTGAGCGCTTCTGCCGCGCACCGGCTCTACCAGGCACTGTGCGAGATGATCGTCTCTGGCCTCGTCAGGCCCGGCGAGCCGTTGCCGCCCTCACGGGCGCTGGCGCAGCAGACCGGCTTTCGCCGCAACGCCGTCGTCACTGCCTATGAACGGCTGATCGCCGACGGCTTTGCCGAGGCAACCGTCGGCTCCGGCACCTTCGTCGCAGCGCGCATCCCAGCGCGAGCGGCTGAGGCGAACAAACCCAAGGCGGTTGTCGAAGCGCCGCGGCAAGGCGCATTCGCGCTCGGCTGCACCCATATCGACGAGCGCGCCGTGCAGCGCTTCCGCGCCTTCGTCGGGCGTCGCACGCGCATTCGGATCCGAGCATCTGCATTATGGCGATCCCCGCGGCAGTCACGAGCTGCGTGCGGCAATCGCCGATCACCTGTTGTCGGCGCGAGGCCTGCGCTGCGACCCCGACCAGATCATGCTCACATCAGGCACGCTGCATGCGCTGCGCATCGTGCTGAGCGCGATCCTGAAGGCGGGCGACCAGGTCTGGTGCGAGGACCCCGGCTATCCGATCGCGCGCCAGACGATCGGACAATGCGGATATCGCACCGTGTCCATTCCGGTCGACGCGCACGGCCTGCACGTGGCTAGGGGTCGTGCGGCGGCACCGTCTGCGCGCGCGGCCTATGTCACCCCGTCGCATCAGTTTCCGCTAGGCGTCCAGATGTCGATGCCGCGGCGGCTCGAATTGCTGGACTGGGCGAAGCGGGCCGGCGCCTTCGTGCTCGAAGACGATTACGACAGCGAGTTCCGCTACGACGGCGCACCGCTGATGTCGCTCGCCGGCATCGATCACCTCCAGCGCGTGATCTACCTGGGCACCTTCGCCAAGACCTTGTTTCCGGGCCTGCGCATCGGCTATTGCGCCCTGCCCGAGCGCCTGATCGCGGACGTGACGGCTGCACGGGCTGCGCTCGATCGCTTTCCCGGCACGCTGATGGAAGGCGCGGTGGCCGACATGCTCAATTCCGGCGCCTTCGCCGCGAACCTGAAGCGGGTGCGCAAGCTCTATCGCGAGGCGCGTGATGCGCTGGCCGCGACGCTGGAAGCCAAATCAGACGGCGCGCTCTCCGTGCCGGTGCCGTCGCAAGGACTGCATCTTGTCGCCCGGTTCGATCCCTCGGTCGATCCGTCGCGGGCGGCCGAGGCCAAGCGGGCGGCTGGCGCGGAAGGCTGGCTCCTGGCCGACACCTATTCTCGCGCGCGTCCCCTGCCCGGTTTCGTGCTGGGATTTTCGGGGCATACGGTTCCGCAACTGGTGGCCTCGGCCGAACGGCTGGCACGGGAATCGCGCTCAGTCCTGCGCGCGAGGAGTTCAGCCCGACGGTCGTGACCAAGCTTCACTATCAGAATCGCCTGACGCTCCCTAGATTGCGGCATCGATGCCGGGACCTCACACTATGCTGCTGCGCCGCGCGACCTGCCTTTCGCTCCTGATTTCCCTCGCGCTTGCCTCGACGGCGCGTGCAGCAACAGTCGGTCGCGAACAGGACATCGTGGACCTCAAGCTAGGCCAACGTGTGCAAGTGGATGACGGAACCTGCCCTGCCGGACAGGTCAAGGAAGTGCGCGGCGCCAAGATGACCGACAAGGGCGTGGCGCGCACGAGCGCCTGCGTGCCGCGATACGGTCCGAAATCGAAGTAGCGGGCTAAGAGCCCTGCTTCGCAGGGTCGAACATGCACTGCAAGGTCGGCTTGGCGATCTTGGTGAAGGTCGAGCCGATCTCGCCCTGCTTGGACGTCGGCACCCAGTCGGTCTCGATCGTCGGCACGCCGGTCTCGCTGATGCCGCGCAGCAGCGCCTCGCGCAAATCGCGGTCCTCGACGACGGCGGCGGCATGGTCGTGCAGGCAGCCGCAGACCTCCTCCGGATGCTCCCAGCGCCCGAGCATGCGCGGCGCACACTGACGCACGAATTCGCTACGGGGATCGGGCAACCTGGAGGGAGCGCGCACCTGCGCCTGAGCGGCACTGAGCGTCAAAACGAATATGAACGCTGCGGCGCAGAATCGAACAATCATGATGGGCTTTGCCGGCTGCTTTTCTTGTTGGCGATCAGAAGCGCGTGGCGACCACGATCGGCTGAGGTGCCGTGATCGTCAGCGGTGAACCGCTGTACTGGAAGGTGCCAACACCGGGCAGACTGCCGTCCGGCGAGCCCGCGAACGAGGAGCCGGCGAGCACGAAGCCGAAGGCAAGGATGAAGCTGAGCGCGCGCATGATCTTGTGTCCCGATTTCGTGGCCGGCGGTGTGCCGTCGTCGTTGTGAAGCTGATAACCATGGGCGGTTTCGCGCGTGATGCGCCAAAAGCGGAAAATGGTTTCATCTTTCGTGAGAATTGTTTCGTCCTGCCCGAGACGACGAAACATTCGCCGGAAAATCCCAATCATTTCAGGTGAGCCGCGCCACGGCCCAAAGTGGCCTGACAGGTTCCCGCTCGAGCTTGGACCGGCCGCGGACGCGATCGCCGTCATGCTCCCGCCTTACGCGCTTCACACGCATTTTACGTTTTTCTGCTGAAGAGAAGCCGAAATCGAGACGCTGGGATCACCGGGCGCGTTCACGTGAGGGATGGCCATCATGATGGCGACAGATCGCGCAGCGACGCGCGAGGCGGAGCAACGGACGGGCCGCGGAGATCAACGATCCATTCGCGAGAGCGCCACATCACTTGGCAATACGTCACCTGGTGAAATGGCGCTGCAAGCGAACCGCGGCCTTGAAGCCACGCCGCAGACATTCTTGCGGCTGACCGGTTCGCATCTCGCAAAGCCGCGCTGTCGTCAGTGAGTGAAGAACTCGCCGCACTTCTGGACGTTTGAGTCCGCTGGTCCCCATGGCATGATCGGTACCGTCGAGGTCGAGTTCTTCGGTGAGCCCTCGATCAGCTTGTCCGAATAGACCATGTAGACCAGCACGTTGCGCTTGGCGTCACAGCCGCGCACGATCTGCATCTTCTTGAAGAACAGTGAGCGACGCTTGCGGAACATGTCGTCGCCCTGCTCCATCTTGTTCTTGAACTTGATCGGGCCGACCTGGCGACAGGCCAGCGAGATGTCCGAAACTTCCTCGGCAAGGCCGAGCCAGCCCTTGAAGCCGCCCTTCTCCGGCACGGTGAAGTGACAGGCGACGCCCTCCACCTCGGGATCATCGAGACCGTAAGTCGCGAGCTTGTCGTTCGGGCTCATCCATTTGAATACAGTCGAGCGGCGGAAGATCAGATCCGGCTCGTCGGCGGCGGAGGCGGAAGCCGCCGGCACGGCCAGAGTCAAGAGGAATAAAGCGAGGCCTTTCAAGCGGATGCCGAAAAGACCGGGGAAACGAGATGACATGAAGTTCTCCGGTAACAAGTCCCCGCAATGTAGGCATCAGGCGGCCGATCAGGAAGACGAGCGACCAGTCGCCACGGCCGCCGTTTACCGCTCTGTGAGGCTTTTTTGCTACGCGTTGAACAAAAGTAGCTGACGGCAGAACCGCCTTGGTGGTGAACGCGTATCCTCTTTGCGAGACTAACGTCTGATTTGGATTATGGATTCGAGGATGAACAGCGTGAATGAGTCCGGTTTTGCTGCCAAGCCAACGCGTTTTTGGCAGGTCGCCATTTTGACGGCTGCGGGTGCGATCGGGACGGCAAGCCAGGCTGACGCAGCGTTTTATTATTGGACGGATTATTCCGACGGCTCCTATTACGCCCGGCAGGATCGGTATCCCGAAATACCGCGCCAGAAGCCGCAAAAGCGCGGCGCGGCGGGCAAGAAGGAGATCGTCGCCGAGAAGGAAGCCGGCACCAAGCCGCAAGGACCGCTCGTCATCGTCGTCTCGATCGACCGGCAGAAGGTGACGGTCTACGACAGCAAGGGCGTGTTCGCGGAATCCCCGGTGTCGACAGGCATGAAGGGCCATTCGACGCCGATGGGTGTGTTCAGCGTCATCCAGAAGCACAAATTCCACCATTCCAACATCTATAGCGGCGCCCCGATGCCGTACATGCAGCGGATCACCTGGTCCGGCGTTGCCATGCATGCCGGCGTGCTGCCGGGCTATCCGGCCTCGCATGGCTGCATCCGGATGCCGATGGCGTTCGCGGTGAAGATGTGGAACTGGACCAGGATGGGCGCGCGCGTCATCGTCGCGCCCGGCCAGATGTCGCCGCAAAGCTTCTCGCATCCCCTGCTTGCTGCGGTGCGCGTGCCGCCGCAGCCCGCCGCCAACCTCGCACCGCAGATCAATGTCGGCGACAAGGCCGATAAGGGCGCAGCACAAACCAACGTCACTGAAGCCAAGCCGCCGGTCGAGACGAAGACCGCCAGTGCAGACAGCCTGTTCGAGCTGCGCGCCTCTGTCGGCCACACCGTGATGTCGGATGTGACCACCGGTAATGCGCCCGCCCGCGAGGAAGCGGCTGCGCCGACCGACAAGATCGAGACCAAGACCGCTGCGGCATCTGACGCGGCCAAGCCGCCGCCCGAAGAAACCGCCAAGCCCGCGAACACGGACGCGAAGCCCATTGAGGCCGCGGAAGCCTCGACGGCGACCGACAACAAGCTCGACGCCGCCAAGACTGAAGCTGCCGAAACTGCGAAGAAGCCTGACGCCACGGCGCCGGCACTCGCCGCCTCGCCCGACGCGAAGAAAGACGACACCAGCGTTGCCGATCCCGCGCCGGCGGCGAAGCCGGACGCGCCGAAGCGGGCCGGCCAGATCGCCGTCTTCATCAGCCGCAAAGATTCCAAGCTCTACGTGCGGCAGAACTTTGCGCCGCTGTTCGAGGTGCCCGTCACGATCGCCGCGAGCGACCGGCCGCTCGGTACGCATGTCTTCACAGCCGAAGTCGACAAGACCGACTCCAATGCGCTGCATTGGTCGGTGGTGTCGCTGCCGGTCTCCGTCCGCGCAGCTGCGCGCGAGGACGACAGTCGCGTAACACGTCGCCAGGGCGGCGCTGCCGTGATCCCCGTTGCTGCAAAGCCGGTGGTCACGCCGAACAGCCCGGCTGAGGCCCTCGACCGCATCGCGATCCCTGCCGACACCATGGCGAAGATCAATGAGATGCTGACATCGGGTGGCTCGATCATCGTCTCCGACCAGGGCATCAACCAGGGCGAGACCGGCGAAGGCACCGATTTCATCGTCCGCTTGTACTAGCGCTCCGCACCGTGTCCGATAACGCGGTGTTGAGCGGCCCGGTCGTGCCGGCGGAGTAACATGAGCCCCGGATCATTTCGGGGGACGCCGCATGATGAACCGCAGGACCATGCTCGCCGCGGCCCTTGCGGGCGCCATCGCGCCAGCGACGCGCGCGTTTGCCGACGGCGGCATGAGCCGGATCTCGGCCTATGCCTTCTCCTTCCCCGCATTGTCCGGCGACGACATCCGCCTTGCCGCGTTCACGGGCAAACCGCTGCTGGTGGTGAACACCGCCTCGCTCTGTGGCTACACCCCGCAATATGCCGGCCTGCAAGAACTATGGGGCGAGTTTCGCGAGCGCGGGCTCACCGTGATCGGCGTGCCCTCCAACGATTTCGGTGGCCAGGAGCCCGGCGGCGCCAGCGAAATCTCCGATACGGCGCACCACCAATACGGCGTTACCTTCCCGGTGACGGCCAAGGCCGTGGTGGTCGGCGCGAAGGCTCATCCATTCTACAAATGGGCTGCCGACGCGCGGCCGAGGGAGGTTCCGAAGTGGAACTTCCACAAATATCTGATCGGCCGTGACGGCTACATCGCCGAGGTCTTTCCGTCCGCGGTGGCGCCGACCGATACGCGGGTCAAAACGGCCCTTGCCAAGGCGCTGGCCGATAGTTGATGCGGCGCGGCCGATCCGGTTGGGCACAATTGTGGCGTGGCACCAAACAGCCGTTGCAATGGCGAGGGCCCACCATCTAGGCTAGGATCGTTTGGGGCAGGACGGTTTTGCCGCAGGCGAAAAGCCGCGGCGGAACAACGGGATCAATCTCGAGGACAACACCATGCGCGTGGCGGCAGGACTGATTTTAGCAAGCGCGATGTCTTTGGCCATGACGGGTGCGGCATGGTCGCAGACCGCGGCAAAACCCGCAGCAAGCACACAAGCCGCACCAGCGGCGACACCGGCCGCTTCAGCGCCGGCGGCCGCTCCCGCAGTGGCTGCCGCACCAGCGGGCTTCGTCAACCCGCCGCCACCGAAACAGGCGCCGCAGCCGGCGCGCGCAGCCTGCAACACGCCGGGCGCGCTCGGCGTCGCCCGCACCGTCGAGATCGACACCACCGGCGGCCCCGGCTTCGGCTTCGAGCATTTCAAGGAGCTCGACTTCCTGCGCGATCACGAGGTGGTGCTGACCTTCGACGATGGCCCCTGGCCCAAGAACACACCTGCGGTGCTGAAAGCGCTCGCCGACGAGTGCACCACCGGCATCTTCTTCTCCATCGGCAAGCACGCGACCTACGAGCCGGAGATCCTGAAGCAGGTCTATGCGGCCGGTCATACGATCGGCGCGCACACCTGGTCGCACGCCAACCTCAACAACAAGAAGCTCACGGAAGCGCAGCGCAAGGATGAGATCGAGAAGGGCTTCAGCGCCGTGAAATGGGCGCTCGGCGGCATCTCGCCGTCGCCGTTCTTCCGCTTCCCGGCGCTTCAGCATCCGCCGGAGATGGTCACCTATCTCGGCAACCGCAACGTCGGGATCTTCTCCTGCGACATCGACTCCTTCGACTTCAAGGCCTCCAAGCCGGAGAAGGTGATCGAGACTGTGATGAAGAAGCTCGAGAACAAGGGCAAGGGCATCATCCTGATGCACGACTTTCAGAAGCACACCGCCGAAGCCCTACCCGAATTGCTCAAGCGTCTGAAGGCCGGCGGCTACAAGGTGGTGGCGATGCGCGCAAAATTCCCGGCGTCGACGCTGCCCGAATACGACCAGGAGCTGCTCAAGGACATCAAGCTGCCGACGGTAAGCCAGCGCCCGGTCAATTCCGTTGTGACGACCGTTTCCGAATAGAAGGCAATTGTCTTTCCGGTTCGAAGGCTACGTCATCGTCTCGGCGGACGGCATGCTCGCCGACGCGGCGCACGTCATGCCGGACAGTCTGAAGTTCGACGGCGACAAGCTGTTCTTTGAGCAGGCGCTCGATCGCGCCGCGCTGATCGTGCACGGCCGCAATTCGCACGAGCACCAGCCGAATTCGCCGAAGCGCAAGCGGCTGATCCTGACCCGCAAGATCAAGGCGTTGACCGTCGATCCTGAAATGCCGAACGCGACATTGTGGAATCCGGATCACGCGCGCTTCGAAGAGGCCTGCGCCTTTGCCGACGTCGCCTCCGGCATGGTCGCCGTCATCGGCGGCCCCGTGGTCTTCGACATGTTCATGGACCGCTACGACACGTTCTGGCTGTCGGAGGCGCCGCACGTTCGACTGCCCGGCGGCGAGGGCTGTTTTGTCGGCGTGCCCCAGCGGACCCCGCACGAGGTGCTCGCCTCGCACGGGATGAAGCCAGGGGCGCCGTACCTGCTCGACGCGGCGCATGAGGTGACTGTGACCCCGTGGCGCAGGACGTAGCGCTACACGTCGCCGTAGGCCGCCTCCGCCGGGCGCGTGGTGCGGCCGTAGCCGATGATCATGCACAGCGCGCCGATGATCGACAGATTCTTCAGCGCGTCGACCACCATCTTGGCGTTGTCGGGCGGCGCCTGGTTCCAGAAGTCATCGAACAGCACGGTCGCGACCGCGACGTAGATGATCAGCAGCATCGCGAACAATCGCGCGCCGAAATTCAGCGCGATCATCAGTCCGGCGATGATCTCGAGCCCGCCGACGGCGATCGCCAGGAGTTGCGGCGTGGTCATGGCAGTCGCCGTCTCGAGCTGCTTGGCGTAAGGCGCGACGACGTCGGGCACCACGAGTTTGGTGGCGATGAAGTCGGCGGTCGCCTGGATGGCAAAGAGCTTGGTCGCGCCCGTGTAGATGAACAGCACGGCGAACAGGATTCGCCCGAAAGTCACGAACGCTGGCATGATCGGCCTCTTGGCTCAGGCTTTTTGAAATCGGCGTCTTGACGCGAGTGCCGGGCGATTATGAAGAGTCGTGCGACAGTTTACAAACGGGGAAATCGCAAACCGTTTTGAAAAGATTGAAGCGCGGGTGCGCCGGAGGTCTGCTCCCTCGCCCCGCTTGCGGGGAGAGGGTTGGGGTGAGGGTGAGCCTCTGCGGGGACGGTGAGAGTTGGACTCGCGGAGAGTCCCCCTCACCCGGATCGCATCTGTCGATGCGATCCGGCCTCTCCCCGCAAGCGGGGAGAGGCGAAGAGATCGCGCCTCAGGTAAACAACGTCGGCTGCTGCCGCGCTGCCCGTTCCTGCGCCTCCACGACTGCAACAGCCGTCATGTTGAGGATGCCGCGCGCGGTCACCGAGGGCGTCAGGATGTGCGCCGGGCGCGCCGGGCCGACCAGGATGGGGCCGACGGGGAGCGCGTCCGCCAGCGACTTGATCATCTGGTAGGCGACGTTGGCGGTGTCGAGGGTCGGCATGATCAGGATGTTGGCCTCGCCCTCCAGCTTGGAGTGCGGCAGCACCATTTTCCGCGCAGCAGCTGAAAGTGCGGTGTCGCCCTGCATCTCGCCGTCGGCCTCGATCTCCGGATGCCTTTCCTTCAGGAGCTGGGTCGCCCGGCGCATCTTGCGCGAGGAGTCCGTGTCGTAGCTGCCGAAATCCGAATGCGAGACGAAGGCGATCTTCGGCTTGATGTTGAAGCGCTGCACATGGACTGCCGCGAGCGACGCGATCTCGGCGAGCTCCTCCGCGCTCGGATTGGGCCGCACCTGCGTGTCCGCGATGAAGAAGGCGCCCTTGCTCGTGATCAGCAGGGCCAACGCAGCGTAATCGCTGATGCCGGCTGAGAAGCCGATGATCTCGCGGACATGGCGAAGATGGCTCATATAGCGGCCCTCGACGCCGCACAGCATGGCATCGGCCTCCCCGCGCACCACGGCAAGCGCCGCGATGACCGTGTTGTTGGTGCGCACCACCGTGCGCGCCGCGTCGGGCGTCGCGCCGCGGCGGCCGGCGACCTCGACATAGGTCTGCACATAGGAACGGTAGCGTGGATCGTCCTCGGGATTGACGAGGTCGAAGTCCTTGCCGGCCTTGATCGAGAGGCCGAAGCGCTTGATGCGCGCCTCCACCACCGAGGGACGGCCGACCAGGATCGGCGTCGCCAGCTTCTCCTCCAGCACCACCTGCGTCGCGCGCAGCACGCGCTCGTCCTCGCCTTCGGCGTAGATCACGCGCACCGGCTGGGTCTTGGCCTTGGCGAACATCGGCTTCATGACGAGGCCGGAGCGGAAGGCGAAGCGCTCGAGCAGCGCGCGATACTCGTCGAAATTGGTAATGGGGCGCGTCGCGACGCCGGACTCCATCGCCGCCTTGGCAACGGCCGGCGCAATGCGCAGGATCAGGCGAGGATCGAACGGACTCGGGATCAACGAGCCGGGCCCGAAGCCACCCGCCTCACCGGTGTCGAGGCTGCCTTGGGAGACCGCATCCGACGGCGCCTCGCGCGCGAGCTGCGCGATCGCCTCGACGGCGGCATGCTTCATCTCCTCGTTGATGGCGCTGGCGCCGACGTCGAGCGCGCCACGGAAGATGAAGGGGAAGCACAGGACGTTGTTGACCTGGTTCGGATAGTCGGAGCGGCCGGTGCAGATCATTGCGTCGGGGCGCACCTTGCGCGCATCCTCCGGCATGATCTCCGGTATGGGATTGGCGAGCGCCATGATCAGCGGCTTGTCGGCCATCGCCTTGGCCATCTCAGGCTTGAGCACGCCGGGCGCGGACAGGCCGATGAAGATGTCGGCGTCGCCGATGACGTCGGCGAGCGTGCGCTTGTCGGTCTTCTGCGCGTAGACCGCCTTCCAGCGGTCCATGGAGGTGTTGCGGCCCTCGTGCACGAGGCCGTCGATGTCGCAAACCCAGATGTTCTTGCGCTGCGCGCCCATCGACACCAGCAGGTTCAGCGTCGCAAGTGCCGCGGCCCCTGCCCCCGACGCCACGATCTTGACGTCGGACAGTTTCTTGCCGTTGAGCCTGAGGCCGTTGGTGATGGCGGCGGCGACGATGATGGCGGTGCCGTGCTGGTCGTCGTGGAAGACCGGGATCTTCATGCGCTCCTTCAAGCGCGCCTCGATCTCGAAGCACTCCGGTCCACGGATGTCTTCCAGATTGATGCCGCCAAAGGTCGGCTCGAGCGCCGCCACGGTTTCGACCACGCGGTCGATGGTGTCGGCGGCGATCTCGATGTCGAACACGTCGATGCCGGCGAATTTCTTGAACAGGACCGCCTTACCCTCCATCACCGGCTTGGAGGCCAGCGGGCCGATATTGCCGAGGCCGAGCACGGCGGTGCCGTTCGAGATCACGGCGACCAGATTGGCGCGGGTGGTGAGCGAGGCGGCCTCGGCGGGATTCTTGGCGATTTCGGTGCAGGCGGCCGCGACGCCCGGCGAATAGGCCAGCGCGAGGTCGCGCTGGTTGGCAAGCGGCTTGCTTGCCTGGATCTCCAGCTTTCCGGGCCGCGGCAGACGGTGATAGGCGAGCGCCGCCTGGTGGAGATCATCAGAATAGGACGACATGCGGTGTCTCGCCTCGCGTTACCGGCCTCAAAATGTCTGAACCGGAGCGGCCGCCCGAGCGGACGGTATTTCCGGGCCGTGGAAACGGGATGAAGCACAGCAGCCGCCCCGGTGGCAACATCCGATTGCGACCCCATCAACAGGACGCGTGGTCAAATACTTGAAAACCATAGCTTTCCCTGGACCGCCCGGCGTTTCGCGAATATGCCAGGTTGCACGGTGCAAAACGAGCAACTGGAGCAAGGGAATGAAGCGAATCCTGATCGGCCTGATCGCGGCAGCCGTGCTCGGAGCGGGCGGATGGTTCGGCTTCAACCTCTACGCCAAGCATCGCGCCACCGCCGAGGTCGAGGCCGCGTTCGAAATGATCCGTTCGAGCGGCGGCAAGGCGAGCCATGGCAAGATTGATTTCGATCTGCCCACTCGCACGGTGACGATCGAGGACATCGCGATCGCTCCCGGCCTCTTCACGACTGATCCGGCGCAGGCGATGGGTCAGGCGGCGCAGGTGGAGGCCGGTGCGTTCGAACTCTCGCTGCGCGACAGCGGCGTCGTCGATCTCGTCGTCGCGCAGTTCTCACGCATGCAGAATGTCAGCCGCGACGCCGCGCGCCGCGCCATCGTCGAGATGATCAGGGCGCAAGGCGAGAAGATCGCGGCGTCCAATGCCGACGTTAGAATGGCGGTCGATGCGCTCGCCGGCTTCGTCGAGACATCCGGGCAGACGCTGACCGTCAAGCTGACGCCCCGCGCCAAGGTGCCGCTGATGCAATTGATGCAGCTCTCGCAAAGCGATCCGGAGAGCGCGCTGGCGCAGTTCAGGATCGAGGCGTCGACAGGGTTGTAGGGCTTATCGCTGCGAATGAGATGACAGCTGACCTGGCGAAAATCCCTTCCCGTCATTGCGAGCGAAGCGAAGCAATCCAGGCTGCCTCCGCGGAAAGATTCTGGATTGCTTCGCTTCGCTCGCAATGACGGGTGGAGAGAGCGGACCCAAGATCAGCAGACCGAATCGCGGAGAGTACCCTCTCACCCGCCTCGCATCTTCGATGTGACGCGGCCTCTCCACGCGTGCGGGGAGAGGCGAATAGCCACTCACTTCTGCGGCAGGTTCACCCGCACGTGCAGCTCGCGGAGCTGCTTGGTGGTGGCTTCCGATGGCGCGCCCATCAGGAGGTCCATGGCCTGCTGGTTCATCGGGAACAGCGAGATCTCGCGCAAATTCGTGGTGCCGCACAGCAGCATCACGATGCGGTCGACACCCGCGGCCATGCCGCCATGCGGCGGGGCGCCGTACTGGAAGGCGCGGTACATGCCGCCGAAGCGGTCGACCACTTCCTGCTCACCATAGCCGGCGATCTCGAACGCCTTCACCATCGCTTCCGGCACGTGGTTGCGGATGCCGCCCGAGGCGATCTCGTAGCCGTTGCAGGTGATGTCGTACTGGAACGCCTTGATGGTCAGCGGATCCTGTTCCTTTAGCGCCTCGAGGCCGCCCTGCGGCATCGAGAACGGGTTGTGCGAGAAGTCGACCTTCTTGTCGTCCTCGTTGTACTCGTACATCGGGAAGTCGACGACCCAGGCGAGCTCGAACCGCTCCTTGTCGGTGAGGTTCAACTCCTCGCCGACCTTGTTGCGGGCCAAACCGGAGAACTTCCAGAACTTGTCGGGATCGCCGGCGACGAAGAAGGCGGCATCGCCCTCCTTCACGCCGAGCTGCGCGCGGATCGCGGCAGTGCGCTCAGGCCCGATGTTGTTCGCGAGCGGACCGGCACCCTCGCCGCCCTCACGCCACATGATGTAGCCGAGGCCGGGCTGGCCCTCTCCTTGCGCCCACGAGTTCATGCGGTCGCAAAAGGCGCGGCTGCCGCCGCCCGGCGCCGGGATCGCCCAGACCTGGTTCTTGGGGTCTTCGAGCATGCGCGCGAACACCTTGAAACCGGAGCCGCGGAAATGCTCGGAGACGTCCTGCATCTCGATGGGATTGCGCAGGTCCGGCTTGTCGCTGCCGTATTTGCGCAGTGCCTCGGCGAAGGGAATCCGGCGCCAGCCCTTCGTCACCGGCTTTCCTCTCGCGAACTCCTCGAACACGCCGGTGATGACAGGCTCCATCGCCGCGAAGACGTCTTCCTGCGTGACAAAGCTCATCTCGACGTCGAGCTGATAGAACTCGCCGGGCAGACGGTCAGCGCGCGGATCCTCGTCGCGGAAGCACGGCGCGATCTGGAAGTAGCGATCGAAGCCCGACATCATCAGCAGCTGCTTGTACTGCTGCGGTGCCTGCGGCAGCGCGTAGAACTTGCCGGGATGGATGCGCGAGGGCACCAGGAAGTCGCGCGCGCCTTCCGGCGACGACGCGGTCAGGATCGGGGTGTTGAACTCGAAGAAGCCCTGCTCTTCCATGCGGCGGCGCATCGACTTGATGATCGCGACGCGGGTCATGATGTTCTGGTGCAGCTTCTCGCGGCGCAGGTCGAGAAAGCGATACTTCAGGCGGATGTCCTCGGGATATTCCTGGTCGCCGAACACCGGCAGCGGCAGGTCGCCGGCCGGGCCCAGCACCTCGATCTCGCTGATGTAGACCTCGACCTTGCCGGTCGGCAGATCGTCATTGTCGGTGCCTTCGGGGCGACGCCGGGCCTTGCCGTCCATCCGCACCACGAATTCCGAGCGCAGCTTCTCGGCCAGCGAGAAAGCCGGCGAGTCCGGGTCGACCACGCACTGGGTCAGGCCGTAATGGTCGCGCAGATCGATGAACAGCACGCCGCCATGGTCGCGAACGCGATGGACCCAGCCCGAGAGGCGAACCGTCTCGCCGATGTTGCTCTCGCGGAGCGCGCCGCATGTATGTGACCGGTAGCGATGCATGGTCGTCCCAAAATCAAAGTCGGAGGAAGCGAATCGGACGGCCTGTAACGGCCGGTCCGAAGTTGCGGCAGGGTTTACCCGACGAGGCCCAAGGCGGCAACCAAGGGAACGCGCTGTTTTGGGCCAGATGCGCCCATTTTCAAGGGCCGAGCCTTTGCCATCACGCGTTCCAGCCCTATCTTGAGGCCATGACGGTCCATTTCCCCTTCCAGAACTCCTATTCGGCGCTGCCGGACAGCTTCTTCGCCCGCGTCGCGCCGACCCCTGTGGCGGCGCCCCGGCTGATCAAGCTGAACCGGCCGCTGGCGGTCCAGCTCGGGCTCGATCCGGACCTTCTGGAGACCCCCGAAGGCGCCGAGATCCTGGCCGGCAAGACGGTTCCGGCCGGCGCCGATCCCATCGCCATGGCCTATGCCGGCCACCAGTTCGGGCAATTCGTGCCCCAGCTCGGCGACGGCCGCGCCATCCTGCTCGGCGAGGTCATCGACAGGGATGGCGTCCGCCGCGACATCCAGCTCAAGGGATCTGGTCCCACCCCGTTCTCCCGCCGCGGCGACGGCCGCGCCGCGCTCGGGCCGGTGCTGCGCGAATACATCGTCAGCGAAGCCATGTATGCGCTGGGCATCCCAACCACGCGCTCGCTCGCCGCCGTCGTCACCGGCGAGCACGTCATCCGCGAGACCGCCCTGCCTGGCGCGGTGCTGACGCGCATCGCCTCCAGCCATATCCGCGTCGGCACTTTCCAGTTCTTTGCCGTCCGCCGCGACACCGAGGCGATCCGCCGGCTCGCCGACCACGTGATCACCCGCCATTATCCCGAGCTGCTGCATGTCGAGCGGCCCTATCACGCCCTGCTCGCAAGCGTTGTCGCGCGCCAGGCCGATCTGGTCGCGCGCTGGCTTTTGGTCGGCTTCATCCACGGCGTGATGAACACCGACAACACGTCCATCTCCGGCGAGACAATCGATTACGGCCCCTGCGCCTTCATGGATGCCTATAACCCAGCGCAGGTGTTCTCCTCGATCGATGAGATGGGCCGCTACGCCTATGCCAACCAGCCGCGCATCGGCCTGTGGAATCTGACCCGGCTCGCCGAATGCCTGCTGCCGCTGTTCTCCGACGATCAGGAGAAAGCAGTCGCCGAAGCCCAGGACATTCTCGGCGCCTTCGCCGAGACCTTCAGTGCGGCCTATCAGGCCGGCCTGCGCAAGAAGGTCGGCCTGTTCACGGAGCGCGACAGCGACGACGCCCTGATCCAGGACCTGCTCGATGCCATGGCCAAGAACCAGGCCGACTTCACCCTCACCTTCCGCAAGCTCGGCGACGCCGCGGGGGATGAAGCCGGCGCCTCCGACGTCCGCGCGCAGTTCATGGATCCCGCGGCTTTCGACGACTGGGCCAAGCGCTGGCGCGAGCGCATTGCCCTGGAGCCGCAGACCGCGGCCGAACGGAAAGCCGCGATGCACGCCGTCAACCCGGTCTTCATCCCGCGCAACCATCGCGTCGAAGCCGTGATCCAGGCCGCCGTCAACGACGGCGACTATGCTCCGTTCGAGGAATTGGTGAAGGTGCTGGCCAAGCCGTACCAGGATCAGTCGGAATACGCGGCCTACGCCGATCCGCCGCTGCCGGATCAACGGGTGCTGCAGACGTTCTGTGGGACGTAGCGACAAACCCGGTGCGGTAGGGTGGATTAGCCGAAGGCGTAATCCACCCTACAGACCTGCAGACGTTCTGCGGGACGTGAGAAATGCCGTTGGATGGGTAGAGCGCAGCGCACCCATCTTCCTCGGCGCCTCAACCATCCCTGCACTCGCGATGCTGATGGATTTGCCTGCGCTCGTCCCACTCTGCGCACTGCGACAGGCTCGATGCCGCAACGCGAGACGACCCCGTTGACCGCACTCGCCGTTCTGCCCAACAATTTGCCGCGTCGGCAACCACTGTCATCAAACTGAAACACTCTCACTCTAACCGGCTGGCGGGCCGTCTTGCCGGAGGCGACCGTCCTCCCAGAGACCTGACACGCGCGCCATGCCCTTCAAATTCATCCACCTCACCGACACGCATCTCGCGAATCCCGGGCTGAAGCTCTACGGCCTCGACCCGCGCGCTCGGCTGGATGCCGCCATCGCCGACATCAACAAGCATCAGTCCGATGCGGCCTTCGCGGTCGTGACCGGCGACCTCACCCATTGGGGCGAGCCTGAATCATACGCCAATTTCGCAGACGCGATGGCCGCGCTGAAGATGCCTTACATCGCCATGGTCGGCAATCACGACAAGCGAGTGGCCTGCCTCGACGGTCTTCGGTCCGCGCCGCGCGATCAGAATGGCTTCGTTCAGGGGACGCGCACCACCGAGCACGGCCTGTTCGTCTTCCTCGACACGCTGGACGAGACCAGCCACGCCGGCGAGATGTGCGACAAGCGCTTCGGCTGGCTCGAAAGCACGCTGGCCGCAGCGCCCGCTGACATGCCGTTCGTCGTCTTCATGCATCATCCGCCCTTCCCGGTCGGCGTGCTCGCGATGGACGAGATCGCGCTGAAGCAGCGCGGCGAATTCGCCGAGGTGATCGCGCCCTATCGCAGCCGCATCCGCCACCTCTTCTTCGGCCATGTGCACCGGCCGATCTTCGGCAGCTACGGCAAGATCCCGTTCTCGACGCTACGCGGCACCAACCATCAGGTCTGGTTCGAGCTCAATGCCAACGCGCCGCATCTGGCGAGCCACGAACCGCCGGCCTATGGCGTGGTGCTGATCGACGATGAGAACCTGGTCGTGCACAGCCACGACTTCCTCGACACCAGTCTGCGCTTCCCCTTCGACCCGCCTGCGGGAATGGACGGCCGCGACTATGCGCTCAAGTTTGCGGCGCGGTGAGATGAGCCTCGCCGAACCCGCGGCTCTCCCGGTCGCGACCTCGGCGGCACCGCGCCTGCACGTCCTGAAGCGCTTCGCCGCCGGCTTCAAGGCATCGCTACCGGCCTATCTGCTGCTGCTGCCCTCGCTGATCTTCCTCGCGCTGTTCACCTATGGCGCGATGGGGCGCGTGTTCATCGATGCGCTCTATCAGCGCACGACGCCGAAAGCGCCCGTCCGCTTCGTCGGCCTCGACAATGTCAGCGCGGTGCTTGCCGACCCCGCCTTCACCGGCGCGGTCGTCAACAATCTCATCTATGCCGTCGGCACGGCGATCCCGAGCATCGGCCTCGCGCTCTTGTTCGCGCTGGCGCTCGCGCGCACCAACGCGGTGACCAGCGCGCTGCGCGCCGCGCTGTTCCTGCCGGTGCTGATCCCGATGGTGGCAGCATCCGCGCTGTTCCTGTTCATCTTCCTGCCCAATGTCGGCCTGCTCGACTACTACATCGGCCGGTTGCTTCCGGTGCTGCCGAACTGGCTGGGTGACCCCGACATCGCGCTGTCAGCGATCATGGTGATCACGATCTGGAAGAACGCCGGCTATTACATGCTGTTCTTCCTCGCCGGCCTGCAGGCGGTGCCGGAGGACGTCACGGAGGCCGCCCATCTCGATGGCGCCGGTCCGTTCCAGCGCCTGCGCTACATCATCCTGCCGGAGCTCAAGCCCACCTTCCTGTTCGTCACCGTGATCGCGACGCTCAATGCGGTGACGCAAGTCGACCACGTCTTCGTCCTGACCCAGGGTGGCCCGTCCAACTCGACCAATCTCGTGCTGTTCTACATCTACCAGCAGGCGGTCGAGCATTACGACGTCGGCAAGGCCTCGGCGGCGACGCTGCTGACGCTGGCCGCGTTGATGGGCCTCACCGCGCTTTCGTTCCGCACGCTGGCGAACCGCGAGGGCGGGCCATGAATCTGATCGACCGTCTGTTTAGGGATGCTCCGCTCGCCACGCGCCGCGAGATCACGCCAAAGCTCGGCTTCGTGCTGACCGTGCTGCTCGCGATCGTCTGGCTGATCCCGTTCCTGTGGATGGTCGTGGCGACCCTGCGCCCCGCCTCCGACGGCATCAATGCCATGGCCGAGCTGATGCCGAGCCTGAAGCCGACGCTCGACAACATCAGGGATGCCTGGGAGATCGGCGACTTCCCGCGCTACACCCTCAACACCACCATCATCTGCACCGGCATCCTGCTGGTGCAGTTCGTCACGATCACGCTGGGGGGCTTTGCCTTCGCGCGGCTCGCCTTCGCCGGCAAGACGCTGATCTTCTACCTGTTTCTGATGCAGCTGATGCTGGTGCCGGTGCTGCTGATCGTGCCCAATTTGAGCCTGATCGCGCAGCTCGGCCTCTACGACACGCTCACCGGCGTGATGATGCCGTTCTTTGCCTCGGCCTTCGGCACCTTCCTGATGCGGCAAGCGTTCGAGGCCATTCCGACCGAGCTGGAGGACGCCGCGCTGATCGACGGCGCGGGTCTGTTTCAGCGCATCCGCCACATCTACGTGCCGCTGTCGCTGCCGAGCTTTTCGGCCTTCGCCATCATCTCCGTGACCAGCCATTGGAATGACTTCCTGTGGCCGCTGATGGTGATCAACTCGCCGGACAAGCGGCCGCTCACGGTCGGGCTCTCCGTCTTCACCAAGACGGCCGAGGGCACCCAGGCCTGGGGCACCATCGCCGCGGGCACGCTGATGGTGATCGCACCGCTGCTCGTCACCTTCCTGATCTTCCAGAAGCGCTTCATCAGCTCTTTCGTCACCTCAGGCATCAAATAGGAGATTTTCCGATGCTGTTATCCCGCAGGCTCATGCTCGGCCTTGCCATTGCAGGCACGATGGCCGGCGCCCTCGCCTTTCCGGCTCTCGCCGGCGAAGGCCCGACCGAGATCGATTTGTTCTTCCCCGTCCCCGTCGACGGCAAGCTCGCCCGCGACATGGGGACCTTGATCAAGGAGTTCAACGAGACCCATCCCGAGGTCAAGGCAACCGCCGTCTACACCGGCTCCTACGACGACACGCTGATCAAGACACGCGCCGCGATCAAGGCCGGCAAGCCGCCGTCAGCCGTGATCATGTCGGCCAACTTCCTGCTCGACATGCAGATCGAGAACGAGCTCACCAATCTGGATTCTCTGATCGCCGCCGACGGCACCACCAAGGAAAAGTTCTTGGGCCAGTTCTTCCCGGCGCTGCAGGGCAACGCGGTGATCAACCGCTCGGTCTATGGTGTGCCCTTCCACAATTCGACGCCGCTGCTCTACATCAACGCCGACAAGGCCAAGGAGGCGGGCCTTGATCCGAACAAGCCGCCGCAGACCTGGGCCGAGCTCACCGACTGGGCCAAGAAGCTCACCAAGCGCGAGGGCGACAAGGTCACCCAATGGGGCATTGCGATCCCCTGCGCCTACGACTATTGCGGCTGGATGATGGAAACGCTCACCATGTCCAATGGCGGGCGCTACTACAACGAGGAGTTCGGCGGCGAGGTCTATTACGACACGCCCTCGATGCTCGGCGCGCTCTCCTGGTGGAACGACCTCATCGCCAAGCACAAGGTGCATCCGCCCGGCGCTACGCCTGGACCTGCCGTCAGCACCTCCTTCATCTCCGGCAACGCCGCGATGATGATGCTGTCCACGGGCTCGCTCACCTATGTGCGCGACAACGCCAAATTCAACTACAAGGTCGCCTTCATCCCGCGCAACGTCCGCAACGCGGTGCCGATCGGCGGCGCCTCGCTGATCATTCCGGCCGGCCTCGAAGCCGACAAGCAGAAGGCCGCCTGGACCCTGATCAAGTGGATGACCTCGCCCGAGAAGAGCGCCTGGTGGAGCCGCGCCACCGGCTATTTCGCGCCTAACATGGCCGCCTACAAGACGCCCGACATGGTCGACTTCCTGAACAAGAACCCGGACGCCAAGACCGCCGTCGAGCAGCTCGACGTCGCAAAGCCCTGGTTCGCGACCTACAAGACCGTGCCGGTGCGCAAGAACCTCGAGGACGAGGTGATGCTGGTCCTCAACGGCAAGAAGCAGCCGAAGGATGCCCTCGCCGCCGCCCAGAAGGCCGCCGACGAGACGCTCAAGCCCTACAACGCGGAGACGTCGCTGAAACTGCCGTAACGCCGGCAACTCACCGCGCAAACAAACTTCGGCGCTCCGTCATGCGGGCCGCCGAATTCGTTTGGACGGCCGCTGCCCGTTAACCTGCCGTCCACCATTCGCCCGGCCCCGCCGCTGGTAACCATCAGACCCTCAACGCACCCCAGACAAATTTAGCAATGTTTCTGAGGGGTTTCGCCGTGGATCTGTTGGTTTTCGAGTTCCTGGGACTGGCTCTGGTCGCCATGTGCGTGCTCGTGGTGGCGCTGCCGTGCGCCCGGAAATCCTCGCAGCGGGTCCGCTACGAATAGGATTTTTGTCGGAAAAATGCGATTTCGGCCCAAATGCAAGACTTGAATTCGCATCGAGCCCCTTGACATCACTGCACTTTCGGCAGAACGGCTGATGATCTCGTCATGGGCCGTTCATGGATTTGATTACCACCACTGCTGACCTCGCGGCTGCCTGCAGCCGGCTGGCCAAGCACCCCGTCATAACCGTCGATACCGAGTTTCTGCGCGAAACCACCTATTACCCGCTGTTGTGCGTGGTGCAGATGGCCAGCGCCGAGGAAGCCGTCGTCATCGACGCCCTGGCAGAGGGCATCGACCTCAAACCGTTCTTCGAGCTGATGGGCAACGAAGGCGTGCTGAAGGTCTTCCACGCCGCCCGCCAGGACATCGAGATCATCTGGCACCAGGCCGGCATCATCCCGCATCCGGTGTTCGACACCCAGGTCGCGGCCATGGTGCTCGGCTATGGCGACAGCATCGCCTATGACCAGTTGGTCGAGAAGGTCACCGGTCACCGCCCGGACAAGACTCACCGCTTCACCGACTGGTCGCGCCGGCCGCTCACCAAGGAGCAGATGCACTACGCGGTATCAGACGTCACTCACCTGCGCGACGTGTTCGCAGCGCTTGACGCCGACCTGAAGAAGCGCCGCCGCAGCGAATGGGTCTCCATCGAGATGGAGGTTTTGACCTCGCCCAGGACCTACGACTTCCACCCCGAGCGCGCCTGGGAGCGGCTGAAGACCCGGGTGCGCAAGCCGAAGGACCTCGCGGTACTGATGGAGGTCGCGGCCTGGCGCGAGCAGGAGGCGCAGAGCCGCGACGTGCCGCGCGGTCGCGTGCTGCGCGATGAAGCGATCAGCGACATCGCAACGCATGCGCCGACCACGCTGGAGAAGCTCGCCCATCTGCGCTCGGTGCCGAAAGGGTTTGAGAAATCCAAATGGGGCGCGGACATCGTCGCCGCGGTCGAGCGCGGGCTGGCGCGGGATTTCTCGACGCTGCCGAAGCTGGAGAAGCCGCGCAACAACTCTAATGGCGCCGCCATCGTCGAGCTGTTGAAGGTGCTGCTGCGCATGACCGCGGAGCGCCATGCAGTCGCCAGCAAGGTGATCGCCACCGTCGACCATCTCGAGGAGATTGCAGCCAGTGACGAGGCCGACGTGCCGGCCCTGCGCGGCTGGCGCCGCGAGCTGTTCGGCGATGCCGCGCTGAAGCTCAAGCGCGGCGAGCTGGCGCTCGCGATCGAAAAGGGCCGCGTGGTCGGGGTGCAGCGGGCGTAGGCCCGCGCCCTCCCCTCAGTGTCGTCCCGGCCTAGTGCGCAATTGCGCACGGGGGGCCGGGACCCATTACCCCTGGGAGGAGTTTGGCGAAGATCCGCCATTCGGTACTTCTACGAACCCCGATCGATAGATCACGCGGAATGGGTCCTGGCTTTCGCCAGGACGACACCGGTGGATGTGGCTGGCTGCTTCGGCCACACTGAACTCGATCCTAGCCCGGCGTCAGCTTCGCCACCTCCCCATTCATGTCCTCCAGCACACCTGAGATCGCCGCGACCAGCTCGTCGATCTGGGCCTTGGTGGCGATCAGCGGCGGGCAGATGGCGATGGCATCGAGCATGTTGCGGGAGATCACGCCGCGCTCCTGAAGCATGCGGCTTGCGATGCCGCCGACAGCGCCGGGCGTAGCGGCTGCCGTCTTGCGCCCCTTGTCGAGCACGAGCTCGAGGGCGGCGATCATGGCGACGCCGCGGACCTCGCCGACCAGCGTATGGCTGGCGAGCTCGCGCAGCTTGCCCTGCATGTAGCTCCCCAGTTCGGCGGCATGCGCGACCAGACCGCGCTCCTCGATGATCTTCAAATTCTCCAGCGCAATCGCCGAGCCGACGGGATGGCCGCCCGCGGTGAAGCCGTGGCCGAGCACACCGATCTTGTTGCTCTCGTCAGCGATCGGCTCGAACATGCGGTCGTTCAGCATGATCGCCGACAGCGGGAAATAGCTCGAGGTGATCTGCTTGGAGACCACCATCGCGTCCGGCTTGATGCCATAGGTCTCGCAGCCGAACATCTTGCCGGTACGGCCGAAGCCGCAGATCACCTCGTCGGCGACCAGCAGAATGTCGTACTTCTTCAAGACCTTCTGGATCTTGTCCCAATAGGTCGCCGGCGGAACGATGACGCCGCCCGCCCCCATCACCGGCTCGCCGAAGAAGGCCGCGATCGTATCCGGGCCCTCCTTCTGGATCAGCGCGTCGAGCTCCTCGGCCCGGCGCGTCGCGAACGCCTCCTCGCTCTCGCCCGGCGCGCAGTCCTTGTAGAAATGCGGCGAGCCCGTGTGCAGGATGTTCGGCAGCGGCAGGTCGAACGAGCGGTGATTGTTCGGCAGGCCCGTGAGGCTGGCCGAGGCGATGGTGACGCCGTGATAGGCGCGCAGGCGGCTGATCACCTTCTTGCGCTGAGGCTGGCCAAGCGCGTTGGAGCGATAGGCGATCAGCTTCAGGACGGTATCGTTCGCTTCCGAGCCGGAATTGGTGAAGAACACCTTGCTCATCGGCACCGGCGCGAGTGCGACCAGCTTCTCGGCGAGGTCGATCGAGGGCCCGTGCGATTTGGCCGAGAATGTATGATAGAACGGCAGCGCCTGCATCTGCTTGTGTGCGGCATCGACGAGACGCTTCTCGTTGAAGCCGAGCCCGACGCTCCACAAGCCTGCCATCGCCTCGAAATAGCGCTTGCCCGCGGCATCGAACACGTAGGGACCCTCGCCGCGCTCGATCACGAGGGGACCGGCCTGCTGATGGGTGCGCGCGTTGGTGTAGGGATGGAGCTGATAGGCCACATCCCGGGCCTCTGGCGAATTGGGCAGCATGGACATTTGCAGGGATCCCTAAAGTCGTGACGTCGCCGGCACAGCCAGCGTCATCACTTGATGATCAAGCCACTTGGCTATTGCGATGAGACAAAGCTTGCAACGCCAATTCGTCGGCAGCAAGCGCTCAGCAGCGTTGCACAAAGCCGCATATCGGGGATCGGGCAGCTCTCAAGCCGCGTCGTCGTCATCCCCATCGTCAGCGGCGGCGGCCTCCCTCACCTCAACGAGCGCCATCGAGAGCAGATAGACCGTCGTGGGCAAGCCAACGCGGCGCGCCGTCTCGACGGCACGCGACAAATCGCTTGCCAGCTCCTTGAGCTGTTCTCCCCGTGACAATGTTTCGACCCCCACCCGCCGATCGCGGCCGCCTACACCGCAACGGCGCCGCTGGTTCTGATCAGTTCGGCGCTGGAATGGATCGTAGCAAAATTCCCGATGACATTCACTACTGCACGCTTGTAGGCGGCGGCATCGCCGGTGCATGGCTGCCGGCAGGCCACGGCGTCGGCGACCACCTCGTAGCGATGGCTGCGGTGAAACCCGTCCACGGCGGTGGCCAGGATGGTCTCGTCGAGGGAAAATCCGGCCAGCACGCAGCGCACATTGTGGATATTGGACATGTAGTCCACAAACCGCGACGAGCTGTAGGCCGAGGGCAGCGGATGCTCGAACGTCATTTCTCCCGGACGCGGCTTCGCCTCCGCGATCCAATCGGTCAGCCTGGATGCCGGATTGAACCAGGCGGCCTGCGCGATGCGCTTCAAATGCATCACCGGCCAGAGATTGCTGCGCCACAGCGTCAGCAGTTCCAGGCAGCGCTCGGTGGCGGCATCGCCGTCGAGGATGACGTGGCGGCGCCCAGGGGTCAGATATTCGACCTGGAGGTCCGCGCAGATCAGGATCGGCGGATCATCGTGGATGGAAACCGGCATTGTCTTGCGCGCAGCTGCACCTGTTTCAACGGTCGGCGAGCGCGAGATCCCGCAGCGGCGAAGTCACCGCCCGCCCCGCCGAGGCATCCAGCACGCCCGGCCGGTCCCAATCGCCTTCGGGCCGGATGATCACATAGGGATCGCTGTCCAGCGTGATGGCGTCCGGCCCCGGCTCGATCTCCAGCAGCATCTCCGTGTAGGAGAAATCCGAGAAGGTGATCTTGCGGTTGTGGCCGAGCGGCTTGGCGCCGAAATGCGCCCAGAAATCGACCAGCCGGTCCTGCGCCTGGCCGTAGATCTTGCGAAAGCCCTTGCGCTTCACATAGTCGACGCTTGCCTGCACCAGCTTGAACGAGACGCGCGAGCGCCGGTACTGGTGACGCACCGCAAGCCGCTCCACCTTGGCGAAATCGCCGAAGAAGCGCACCCGCAGGCAGCCCGCGGGCTCGTTGCCGACGAAGCCGATGAAATGCGCGGCCACCATGTCGTTGCCGTCGAACTCCTCCTCGAACGGACAATCCTGCTCGGCGAGATAGACCGCAGAGCGGATCGCGGTGACCAACATCAGATCGCTGGGATCGCGCGCAAGGCGGATGGTGATGGCGCGGGAGTCGGGCTTGGCGAGAGGAATTCTAGTACCGTGCATCTGCAAAACTCCTTGCTTGGATGATCGCACCCGGCATGCGCATCGGCTGGCGATGCCAGGGACGCTCGTAGCACCAGAGGTCGGGTTGGAAGCTTGGGACAGGCACAAAGCCGGTCGCCTTCATGATGTCGCGTCCGGCCACGGTTGATGGCTGCGCATAGCAATCGGCACCGCGAAACCTTAGCTGTCGCAGATGAGCCGCGGCCTTGCCGAGACCGGCGATACCGCGCCCCGTCGTCGCGATCGCCCAGATGTAGATGGCCGCGACGTCGTCTTTCGCGGACGCGAGATAGCGCGTCTCGGGCGCGGTGAGGCAGATCTCGTCGAGCAGCAGCGCATCGTGCCCGCGATCATTGAGGAACAGGAAGGCCATGCCGCCGAGCAGACGGCCCTTCCGGCTGAAAGTCAGGATGCTCTGAGGATCGAAGGTGAAATATCTTGCAAGCTCTGCTGAACCGATCTGCACGCCCGGCACCAGGCGATGCGCCATTTCCGAAAGCGCGGCGATTTCGGAAAATTGCGCGCAACGGACGTCCGCGTCCGGGCTCAGCGGCAGCGCGTCGAAATCATGCCTTGCGGCAAACGAGCCTCTTTCCATACCGAGATCGCCCCTCTATCGTTTGCGACTTTCGTACCCCGCTATGAGGACGAGCTTAGCGGTTGGGGACCAAGAGTATGCAGCAGTTATTGCACCGGGGTGCTGCGATGATGCAGCACCGTGAAGAAGTCCTGGGTGCGTCCTGGGACGATTTGAAGCTGTTTTTAGCGTGCGCAAAATATAAAAGTTTTCGCAACGCGGCCGAAGAGCTCGGCCTCACGTCCACCACCTTGATGCGCCGGATCGACCGGCTCGAAGAGAGCATCGGCTGCAAGCTGTTCCTGCGCGACCAGAGCGGACTCACGCTCAGCGACGAAGGCACCGCGATGATCGCCGACGTCGCGCATATGGAGCGTCACGCCTTCAACGTCTTCCGTCGCGCCGCGCGTTCGTCGAACGACACCGCTGGCACCGTGCGCGTCGCGGTGACGGAAGGACCCGGCAATTTCTGGATCCTGCCGCGGTTGATCGATTTCCAGAAGACCTATCGCAGGATCACGGTCGATCTGCGCTGCGCGATGGAGCAGGCCGACGTCGCGCGGCTTGAATCCGACATCGCGATCCAGCTCGAGCCACCGACCAATCCGGATCTGATCGTCGCCAAGCTGGGCCGGCTGCACATCTATCCGTTCGTCTCCAAGGAGTACGAGGACCTCTACGGCGTGCCGGCAACGCTCGCCGAACTCAAGAACCACCGCATCATCAAGCAGAGCGCGCCGCAAGTCGATGACGGCGCCTACGCCCGCGTGCTCGGGCTGAAGTCGCTGGAAGGCGTCGTCGGGATCAAGACCAACTCCTCGGTCGGCGTGCTCTATGCCGTCGAGCGCGGCGCCGGCATCGGCTTCCTGCCGACGGTGTCGATCGCGCTCGGTGCGCCGCTCGTTGCCGTCGATCTTGGCGTCAGCCACCACGCCGATCTCTGGCTCACCTATCACAAGGAGTTCCGCACCTCCGAGCGGCACAAGATCGTGGTCGACTGGCTGAAGAAGATCTTCGATCCCAAGACCTATCCCTGCTTCCGCGACGAGTTCATCCATCCGAACGCGCTGGTGCCGATGATGACGGCCGCGCGCGAGGGTTTTGGGCTGACGGGCTATGCCGCGGCAACGCCGGCGTAAGTTTCAGCTCACCATTTGTATTCGAAGCCGACCGTGCCCTGGTGCGAGGTGAGCTCGTTGCGGAACTTGCCGTCGTAATTGACGTAGAGCCGCGCGACGCTGGTCAGGTTGAGCGAGGCCGAGGCGCCGGCATCCATGCCGTAGCGGCTCTCGCCGATGCCGGGGACGACGATGCTCTGGGTCCCCAGGCTGACCTGGACCGATCCGAGGTCCTGGTGGAAATTGTCGACGAACTTGCCGTAGGCGGACAGGTCGAGGATTTTCTGGTCGATGATGAAGTAGCGGCCGATCTCGGCCCCGATCATGACGCGCGCGCGCGACAGCGCCGTCGCGCCGACGTTGAGCGGATCAAGGCCGCCGGCCTCCTGGAACGCCGCGCTGGTGGCGCGCACATATTCCAGCGCGCCCTTGGGCACGATGCGCATCTGGTCCTTGGTCCAGTAATAGCTGATCTCGGTCAGCGCACCGTCGACCGCGGCGCGATAGCCCGCGTTCGCAACGCCGAAGCCGGTGTCGCGGCTGGAACGGACCTTGCCGAATCCGTGCACCACCGCAAAGGCCCAAGTCCAGGGCCCCTTGTCGATGGAGCCGTTGAGGCCGATTTGCGTCAGGTCGAGTGTCGCCGACTGGAGCGCCAGCGGCACGTCGATGTCGGTGTGGCTCTGGTCGACCGAAATGCCGATATTGACGCCGGGTGCGAGCCGCGCGCCGATGCCGGCGACGCCGCCAAAGGTCTTGCGCTTGTCGCCGAGGAAGTCTCCTTGCGCATCGGTGCGGACCGAGATGCCATAGCCCTCGAACCAGGTGCGGTAGCGCGGATCTTCGGTGCTCGCCGATGCGCCGCCGCCGCCGGGATTGGTCCGGGATGCCCGGTTGATGCCGCTTGATGCCTGGTTGCCGAGGCGCTCCAGGAAACCTGAGCCGAGATTGAGCGTGCTGTTGCCGGCCGACTGGTCGTAGTTGGTCGAGGTCGGCATCGGGACCGGGGTCGGAGACGGCGTGGGTGTCGGGGTCGGCGTGGGCGTCGGCGTCGGACTTTGCGCGAGGACGGGCGTCGCCGCCGACACCGTCACGATGAACGCAAACGTCATAAGGGCAAAGGTCGTGGCGATCGCAGCCGCGACGCGGCGGACGCGGTTCAGCCCGATCGTCTGCCGTGTTCCTGGTGGCTGCACGGTGCAGCGCATGACGACAAATCCCAAAGCAAATGGCGGCGCGCAAAAATGCAACAGGAGCGGCGCACGCATGAGGTGATTTGCGCCGAACTGTTACGGAGGGTCAACCAGCTGACGCCTCCCGACGAGGGGGATTGCTCCTGATTGTGGTTCCCCGGCCACAGGTCGAAAATTGCACTTGGGCGCGTCCGGTGCGATCTTGAAATTCGCGCCCTGCTTGCTAACGCGCGCTTTTCATGTTGCAATATTAGCCACAATCGGAATTGGCCGCTCGGCTGTGCGTTTCGCGACATTAAGACTCAAGACTCGAACAGACTTCCGGAAGCCCGTTTGTGGCGTGGCACGCGAAAAAGCGGCCGCGTCTTTTTTCTATCTAGTGGAGGAGACTAGCGATGCCGCAAAAGGGCACCGTCAAATGGTTCAACCCGACCAAGGGCTATGGGTTCATCAAGCCGAACGGCGGCGACAAGGACGTGTTCGTCCACATCTCCGCCGTCGAGCGCGCCGGACTCTCGACCCTCAACGAGAACCAGGTGGTTGAATACGACCTCGTGGAGAACCGCGGCAAATCATCCGCGGAGAACCTCAAGGTCTCCTGATTTCTCTCAAAGCTACGCGCGAGAGATCATGACGTTGCCCCCGGCTCTGCCGGGGGATTTTGTTTGGGAAGTCAAAAGCAACGTCGCTTCAGCTCACCACCGGCGAAACCAAAAAATTCTCCGACGGCCCGCTGCCCGCCGTCCTGCACACCTCGCCCTCGATCCGGACCTTGCCGGCCGCGAGCAGCCGCAGCGCCTCGGGATAGATGCGGTGCTCGACTTCGAGGATGCGCTCCGAGAGCGTGTCCGACGTATCGTTGTCGCTGACGGGCACGGCGCCTTGCATCACGATCGGGCCGGCATCGGTCTCAGGGATCACGAAGTGCACCGTCGCACCGGACAGCTTGACGCCGGCACGCAAGGCCTGGCCGTGCGGGTCGAGGCCCGGAAAGGACGGCAGCAGCGAGGGATGGATGTTGAGCATCCGTCCGTACCAGGCCTTGGTGAACTCCGCCGTGAACAGGCGCATGAAGCCGCCCAGACAAATCAGCTCGATGCCGTGCCGGTCCAGCGCGGCCTGCAGCACCTTCTCGAAACCTGCGCGGTCCTTGCCGAACGGCTTGCTCTCGATCACCTCAGTTGTCACGCCGCTCGCCCTGGCCCGTTCGAGCCCGAGTGCATCGGCCTTGTTCGAGATGACCAGCGAAATCTCTGCCGGAAAATCCGCGGCAGCCGCTGCCTTGATCAGCGCAGCCATGTTGGAGCCGCGGCCAGAGATCAGGATGGCGACGCGGCGCTTCATCACAGCGCCAGGTCGAGGTGGCCGTTATAGACGACGCGATGCTCGCCTTCGGCCGGGATCACGGTGCCGAGCTGCGCCACGGTCTCGCCGGCATCGGTCAAGACCTTGACCACCTTGTCGACTTGGTCAGGCTCGATGATCGCGATCATGCCGATGCCGCAATTGAAGGTGCGCAGCATTTCCAGCTCGGCGATGCCGGCCTGCGCGGCCAGCCATTTGAACACCGGCAGCACCGGCAGCTGTGCAAGGTCGATGCCGACGCCGAGGTGCTTCGGCAGCACCCGCGGAATGTTGTCGGTGAAACCGCCGCCGGTGATGTGGGCGAGCCCCTTCACCGCGCCAGTCTCGCGGATCGCGCGCAGGCAGGATTTGACGTAGAGCCGCGTCGGCGTCAGCAGCGCGCCGCCCAGCGTCATCACCGGCGCGAAAGGCGCTTGCGCCTCGAAGCCGAGACCGGATTGTTCCACGATCTTGCGCACCAGCGAGAAGCCGTTGGAGTGCACGCCCGACGAGGCGAGCCCGATCACGGCGTCGCCCGCCGCGATGTCCTTGCGCGGCAGCAGCGTGCCGCGCTCGGCGGCGCCGACGGCAAAGCCGCCGAGATCGTAGTCGCCGTCCTTGTAGAGGCCGGGCATCTCGGCCGTTTCGCCGCCGATCAGGGCGCAGCCGGATTCGCGGCAGCCCTCCGCAACGCCGGCGACGATCGCGGCGGTAGCCTCGGGATCGAGCTTGCCGCAGGCAAAATAGTCCAGGAAGAACAGTGGCTCGGCGCCCTGGACCACGAGGTCGTTAACGCTCATGGCGACGAGGTCGATGCCGATGCCGCCATGCAGGCCGGTCTCGATCGCGATCTTGACCTTGGTGCCGACGCCGTCGGTCGCGGCAACCAGCACGGGGTCCTTGAAACCGGCCGCCTTGAGGTCGAACAGGCCGCCGAAACCGCCGATCTCGGCGTCGGCGCCCGGCCGTGCGGTGGCGCGCACCATCGGCTTGATCAGGTCGACGAGGCGGTTGCCGGCGTCGATATTGACGCCTGAATCGGCGTAAGTGAGGCCGTTTTTGCGGTCGGTCATGCCCGATTTCCAGTGGGTTTGCGGCTGGTTACGTCGAATTCCGGGGACGCGCAATGGCTCGCATGGCGCCCCGCCCTATACTATGTAGATATCAACCGGTTCAGCCTCCGAGGGGGCCGGATCTGAGGTCAATCCGGGTGCCGGGAAGCGCCGCGTGAGTATTCCGAACATCATTACCCTGGGCCGCATCATGCTGGTCCCGATCATCGTCTGGGCCATCGTGTCGAGCCAAATGGAGGTGGCGTTCGCGGTCTTCCTGATCGCCGGTATCAGCGACGCCGTCGACGGCTTCCTGGCCAAGCGCTTCAACATGACGAGCGAGCTCGGCGCCCTGCTCGATCCGCTCGCCGACAAGGCGCTGCTGGTCTCGATCTACATGGCGCTCGGCATCTGGGGGGCGATTCCGCGCTGGATCGTCATCCTCGTGGTCTCGCGCGACATCATGATCGTCGCCGCCGTGATCGTATCCTGGCTGTTCGACCGGCCGGTCGAGATGAAGCCCTCGAAGGTGTCCAAGCTCAACACTGTGGCCCAAGTGGCGTTCGCGGCCTTGGTGCTGGCCGCGCTTGCCTTCGGCTTCAAGCCGGCCCCCTATGATATGATCCTGATGGGCCTCGTCACGGTCTTCACGCTCTCGTCCGTGTCGCTCTATCTCGTCGAGTGGCTGCGGCACATGAGCACGATCGAGGCCAAATGAGTTGGGATGCGGCCCCGCAAAAGGCCAACTCCCGCTCGATCAAGTCGAATCTTTTCCAACGAGGCCGGCGCGCCGGCATGGAGCAAGGCAAGCGTGGCAGGCCGCGTTCATCCCCGACAATTGGCGTTTTCGCTTCCGCATGCGGAAAGCCTCAGTCGGGACAATTTCCTCGAGGGCCCCGCCAACGTGGCCGGCCTCGGCCTGATCGACGCCTGGCCGGAATGGCCGAACCGGATCATGTGGCTGGCCGGCCCCGAAGGCAGCGGCAAGAGCCACCTCGCGGCGATCTGGGCCGAGGAGGCTGGCGCCCGCTCGACCACGGCCAATGCCCTGACCGCCGCAGCGGTCCCGGGCGCGCTCGCCACCGGGGCGCTGGTGGTCGAGGATCTCAAGGCGAAAGAATTTGACGAGCGCGCGCTCTTCCACCTGATGAACCTCGCCCGTGAGGATGGCGCCTACGTCCTCTTCACCGGGCGCGAGGTCCCGGCATCGCTCGAGATCGAGCTTCGCGACCTGCGCTCGCGCCTGCGTGCCGTGCCGGCGGTCGCGCTGCTGCCGCCCGACGACCAGCTTTTCCGTGGCCTGATCGTCAAATTCTGCGCCGACCGCCAGCTCACGGTGGATGAGAGCGTGGTCAGCTACCTCGCCACCCGCCTGGAGCGGTCCTCGGCCGCCGCCCGGCGGGCTGTGGAATTGCTCGACAGCGAGGCCCTGCGGCTTGGGCGCCCCGTCACCCGGGCGCTGGCCGCCGAGCTGCTTCGGGATGCCTGACCGGACCCCGCTCGCCTCCGAGGCCGCTTGACGCGGCGGAGCGGCGGAACATCAATGTCATCGAAACGTCATCGCTCTAACACATGCTCCCGCCGGTTTTGCGCGTAAGTCGCAAATTGGGGTGAACTGGATGGATCGACTTCTCATGGACTCTGCGCAAGCCCTTGAAATCAAAGAAAAAGCTCCGGAAACCGAGGGCCTGCCGGCGATCGCTTCCAGCCCCGAGCGATTCATCAACCGCGAGCTGTCCTGGCTGCATTTCAATCGCCGCGTCCTGGAGGAATCGGTCAATCCCAGCCACCCCATGCTGGAGCGGGTACGATTCCTGTCGATTTCAGCGAATAACCTCGACGAGTTCTTCATGGTCCGCGTGGCCGGCATCAAGGCCCAGGTGCGCGAGGGCATCGCCGAGCGCGCCCCCGATGGCCTGACGCCGTCGGAGCAGCTCGCGCTGATCAACCGCACCGTCTCCGAGCTTGCCTCCGACCAGCAGGCGATCTGGCGCGACCTGCGCGGCACGCTCGCAGATGTCGGCATCGTGCTGGTTGAGGGCAAGGACGTCACCAAGGCGGAGCGGACCTGGATCGAGGACTACTTCCTCAACAACGTGTTCCCGCTGCTGACGCCGCTCGCAATCGATCCGGCCCACCCCTTCCCGTTCATTCCAAGCCTCGGCTTCACCATCGCGCTCCAGCTCACGCGCGCCGCCGACGGCAAGCAGATGAACGCGCTGATCCGCATGCCCGGCAAGATCGATCGCTTCATCCGCCTGCCAGCCGAGGGCAAGGCCGTCCGGCTGATTTCGCTGGAACAGGCGACCGCCCTGTTCATCAACCGCCTCTTCCCCGGATACAATCTGCACGGCCAGGGCGCCTTCCGAATCATCCGCGACTCCGAGCTCGAAATCGAGGAAGAGGCGGAAGACCTGGTCCGCCTGTTCGAGACCGCGCTGAAGCGTCGCCGCCGCGGCTCGGTAATCCGGCTCGAGATCGACGCCAAAATGCCCGAGGAATTGCGGAGCTTCGTGCAGCACGCATTGTCGGCCGCCGATGACGAGGTGTTCCTGGTCGACGGCGTGCTCGCCATGAACGAGCTTTCGCAGCTCACCCGCATCGACCGTCCCGACCTCGAATTCACCCCTTACGTGCCGCGCCATCCCGAGCGGGTGCGCGAGCATGCCGGCGACATCTTCGCTGCGATCCGGCAGAAGGACCTCATCGTCCATCACCCCTACGAATCCTTCGACGTGGTGGTGCAGTTCCTGCAGCAGGCCGCGCGCGACCCAGATGTTGTCGCGATCAAGCAGACGCTCTACCGCACCTCGCAGAACTCACCGATCGTGCGTGCACTGGCCGAGGCCGCCGAGGCCGGCAAGTCGGTCACCGCGCTGATCGAGCTGAAGGCGCGATTCGACGAAGAGGCCAACATCCGCTGGGCACGCGATCTCGAACGCGCCGGCGTGCAAGTCGTCTACGGCTTCCTCGAACTGAAGACGCATGCGAAACTCTCGATGGTGGTGCGCCGCGAGGGCGGCAGCCTCACGACCTACGTCCATACCGGCACCGGCAACTATCACTCGGTGACCGCGCGCATCTACACCGACCTCTCCTACTTCACCTCGGATCCGACCATCGGCCGAGACGCGGCGCGCGTGTTCAATTTCATCACCGGCTATGCCGCGCCGAGCGATCTGGAGAAGATGGCGGTGTCGCCATTGACCTTGCGCAAGCGCATCATCGAGCACATCCAGGGCGAGACCGCGCATGCACGGCACGGGCGGCACGGCGCGGTCTGGATGAAGATGAATGCGCTTGTCGACCCCGACATCATCGACGCGCTCTACGAGGCCTCGCAGGCCGGCGTCCAGGTCGAGTTGGTGGTGCGTGGCATCTGCTGCCTCCGGCCCGGAATTCCCGGCCTGTCGGAGAACATCCGCGTCAAGTCGATCATCGGACGCTTCCTGGAACACGGCCGAATCTACTGCTTCGGCATGGGCCAGGGCCTGCCGAGTGCGAAAGCGGCTGTGTATATCTCCTCGGCCGATATGATGCCGCGCAACCTCGACCGCCGCGTCGAGGTGCTGTGTCCGCTGCAAAATCCCACGGTGCATCAGCAGGTTCTCGAACAGATCATGGTCGCGAATCTGAAGGACAATGAGCAGAGTTGGCAATTGTTGCCGGACGGGTCCTCAACGCGTATGAAGGCCGCGAAGGGCGAGGAGCCTTTCAACGTCCACAACTACTTCATGACAAATCCGAGTCTGTCTGGCCGTGGAAAGTCGCTCAAAGAATCCTCGCCGCGCCGTCTCACGCGCCGGAACGAACGTCACCAATCCTGATCCCGGATTCTCGACGTGAAGCAGCCGCGCAAGCGCGGCGCGAGCGTCGCAGTCATCGACATCGGTTCCAACTCGGTCCGCCTCGTCGTCTACGAGGCGCTCGCGCGCAGTCTCATTCCGATCTTCAACGAGAAGACGCTGTGCGGCCTCGGACGCGAGGTGCAGAGCACGGGCCTGCTCGCGCCCGACGCCGTCGACAAGGCGCTGACCTCCCTCAAGCGTTTTCGCGCGCTGTGCCGCGTGATGCAGGTCGGGCGCGTGTTCGCGATTGCGACCGCCGCCTGCCGCGATGCCTCCAACGGCCCCGACTTCATCGCGAAGGCCGAGCGCATCTGCGCCGTGAAGATCGAGATCCTGTCGGGCCAGCGCGAAGCGCGGCTGTCGGCGCTCGGCGTGATCTCCGGCATCCATCATCCCGACGGCATCGTCGGCGATCTCGGCGGCGGCTCGCTCGAGCTGATCGACGTGCGCGGAAACAGCGTGCGCAGCGGCGTGACGCTGCCGCTCGGTGGCCTCGCGCTCCAGGACCTCGCGCACAAATCGCTCAAGCGCGCCGACCGCATCGTGCGCGATGCGCTCGACGAGGTGCCGCAGCTTTCCGCGGGCAGCGGCCGCACCTTCTACGCGGTCGGCGGCACCTGGCGCGCGCTCGCGCGCATCCACATCATCCAGAGCGGCTATCCGCTCCAGGTGATGCACGGCTATTCGATTCCGGCGGCCGAGGCGCTCGACTTCTCGCGGCGTCTGCGCCGGCTTGCGGCCGCCGACATGCTTGCCGACATCGAGATCGTCGCTGATGCACGCCGCCCGCTCCTCACCTATGCGGCACTGGTGCTCGAGCACATCATTCGAGTGGCGAAGCCGAAAACCATCGTGTTCTCGACCTTCGGCGTGCGCGAAGGCCTGCTGCACGAGAAGCTGCCGGATTCCGAACGCAACGAGGACGGGCTGATCTGCGCCGCAGAGGAGCTCAACCAGCTGCTGTCGCGTTCGGCGAAGCATGCCCGCGAGCTGATCGCCTGGACCGACCGCCTCGCCCGTGTCGTGAAGCTGCGCGAGACAGAAGCGGACCGCCGCCTGCGCCACACCGCGTGCTTGCTCTCCGACATCGGCTGGCGCGTGCATCCTGATCATCGTGGCGAGCAGACGCTGAGCCTCGTCGTCAACGGCAATTTCGGCGCAATCACCCATACCGAGCGCGCCTTCGTCGGCCTGTCGGTGTTCTATCGCTACGCGGGCCTGAGCGAGGAAAACCAGCCGCCGGCCACCATGCAGAGCCTGCTGACGCCGGCGCAGCTCGAACGTGCACGCCTCTTGGGAGCAGCGTTCCGCGTCGCGCACCTGATCTCGGCGGCGCGGCCGGGTGTGCTGCCCGCCACGCATTTCCGCAATCAAGGCCGCAAGCTGATGCTGGTGTTCGAGCACCGCCTCGTCGATCTCGTCGCCGACCGCGTCGGCAGCCGCTTCCGCCAGCTCGCCCGCCTGATCAACCGCGCCGGTTCGATCGTGCGGCGGTGACCCTCACCGGGGTCTTCTTTTGAGCCACATGATCAAGCCGCTGACGAACAGGGCGAGAGGCGCGAATCCGGCCGCGAAAACCAGCAGGCGTCCTGCGAGTCCCAACGTCGCGCCATTATGGAGCCAGAGCTCTTCGGCCAGATAGCGATCCCCCATCGACATGGCGCCCGGAGTACCGTCGTGCACCACTGCACCACTCCATGGATCGAGCCAGATCGCCCCCGTGTCCGTACGGCGGGATCAGCACCGTCGGGACGAAACTGCACGCGCCAGACATTGCGCGTTGCGGTCGGCGGATTGAACATCGCGATCGCCAGGCCGGGCTTGGCCGCCTGCGCAATTTGCGCGATCGCATCGGCTGAGAGCAGCGGCGTCCCTGCCGGAGGCGGCATTCCGACTCCTCGCGAAGGATCGGGCGTCGGTTGCGACAGAACACTAACGATGGGCCGCACCAGGTCGGGAAAAACGAGGCCGACGCCGGTGATGGAGATCCCCAAGAGCACGAACAGCGCCCAAAAGCCTGTCGCACCATGAACGTCCAGAACAAGTCGAAGCAGCGAGACGTTCTTGCGCACCGAGACCGATCGCCAGAAAAGGCCCGGCCTTGGCCACCACAGGACGAGGCCCGAGATGGCCAAACCGAGCAGCACGAACCCGGCCACGCCGACCAGCTCCTTGCCCCACCACTCATAGAGCAACAATGTGTAGTGGAGACGATAGATCTTGAGCGCGAACGCGTTGACGTAGTCACGACGTCCGAGCACGGTCCCTTTCGAAGGATCGACCATCGTCGTCCAACGGCTGGGGTAGCGGCCTGGCGCGGTTTCGTGCGTGTGTATCACGATCCACACCGGCCATGTCCGATCCGGCGCCAGGATCGTGGCAATCGGCGCTGGATCCGCTGCCGCGGCGGCGCGCATCACTTTCGATAATGCAACCTTTTGCTCCGGACCAGCGGGAGTATAGAGCGCCGGATTCAGGGCAACATCGATCTCGCGGTAGAAGACAATGAAGCTTCCGGTGAGGCCTATCAGCACCACGACGATGCCGCCGATCAATCCGAGCCATCGGTGAGCCCACAGCAGCGCGTGCCGTGCGCGCCCGGGTATCATCCTGGATCGCGCGCGCGGAGCCGTCTTGTCGTGGTGCCCTGATTCTTTCGTCCATTCAGAGCACCCGTAACCTGCGCCCGATCGTGGCTTCGCGTCTGGCCTCGGTGACGTTCGGAACGCGCATCGTCATTGTGCGCGTCAAAGCCGACCTAGTTCAGAAATCCGTCGACATCGACAATAGCAGGGTTCGCGGCGTGCCTTGCGCCAATGCGGAGAAGCTCGCCACGCCAGCCCAGTAATTGGTATCGAACACGTTCTGGACCAGGGCCCGGAGCGTGACGGGCCGGTTGTTGATGCGCGTGGTATAGCGCGCACCTAGATCGAGCCTGGTCCAGGCCGGAATAACTTGCGTGTTGGCCCCATCCAGATATTGGTGCCCGGTATAGATGGTGTTTGCGACCAGCGTCAGTCCGGGTGCGAACGGCGTGTCCCATTCGGCGGACAGATTGGCTTGCACCTGAGGCACACCGATCGGCGTCTTGCCGAGGTTGGCTAACGTGCTCGTCTTTGTCAGCTCCGCGTCGATCAACGTCACGCCGCCAAGCACGCGAATGCCCGGCTGCACTTCTCCGAACACGGTGAATTCCACGCCGCGATTGCGCTGTTCGGCGTCGGCCCGAAAGACGTTGTCGGCCCCCAGCTGTGCCGACGGCTTGGTGATCTCGAACAGGCTGATCGTGGTCGCGAGCATGCCGAAATCGATCTTGACGCCTGCTTCCTTCTGCTTGCTGAAATACGGCGCAAGGACTTCTCCTTCATTGCTCGTCTTCGCCGGTGCGATGTCGCCTTTGCTGAGCCCTTCGATGTAGTTGGCGTACAGCGAAACGTTGCTCCAGGGCCTGACGACCACGCCGACCATCGGCGTGAGCGCCGTCTGGTCGTAGGCGGACGTAACGGCGCCCGTGCTGGTGTTGTAGTTGTTCGACTTGACGCCCTGTTGCCTGACGCCGACGGTCAGCTGAAGGCGCTCCTGGAAAATCGACATGGTGTCGGCCAGCGCAAGGCCGGTCAGCTCGGTATCCGACAGCTTCGGTACAGTCGCGGGAGCCGGAACGAGCTGCTCGGGACGAGCGATCGGCGCATAGATGTTGGACAACACCGGCGTCCCGGACACAGAGCCGCGCGAGATCTGATCCGTGTAGTAGCTGCCCTGGAAGGTCACGGCGTGACTGATCGCGGCTGTTTCGAGCCGGGCACGCACACCGGCATCGGCCACGTTCCTGTCGATATCAAATTTGAAATGCCCCGGCGCCGAAGTGGTGTTGCCTGCCGCGTTCAGGATCGTCGGCGTCCCAAACAGACGATCGACCTGGGTCCTTCCGCCACCGCCGTCGGCGAACACCGTCACGGAGTCCGTCACATCGTATTCGGCGCGCCCCAGCAGCGAGTTGTCGTGAACTTTGGCCCATTCCCAAGACTGCGTGACATTGCGCCGCCCGACCGGCGCTGTCGGAACCGCGACGCCTGTTGCGACCAGAAACGGCCTCGTGGGCGCGTCGAACTTTTCCTCCTGATCGATGAAGTCGAGCGAAGCTCTGAACTTCTCGCCGCGATAGTCGAACGCCGCGGCGCCGACATGCGCCTCCCGGGTCTGGTTGTCCAGCGGTGTATCGCCATTGTGATAGCTGCCGTTGACGCGAATGCCGAATTCGCGGTTCTCGCCGAACCGGCGGCTTACGTCGAGATGCGTGCCGAGCTGGGTATTTGTCGCGTAGTCGGTCGTGACCCGCGTGAGATCGATATCCCCAGCACGCTTTGGAACGATGTTGATGGTGCCCCCGACGCTGCTGTTTGGCGCCATGCCGTAAAGCAGCGCCGTCGGGCCTTTGATGATTTCGATGCGCTCGACGTAATCGGTGAACACGCGATAGTTCGGTGCAACGCCATAGACGCCGTTGAAGGCAATTTCTCCGACATTCCCCTCCCCGATCGGAAAGCCGCGGATGAAGAAGGAGTCGAGAATGCCACCGGTCTGACCGGTAAAACGGACCGAAGGGTCGTTGCTGACGACGTCGGCGACCGTGGTGGCCTGTTGATCTTCGATCTTCTTTGCCGTGTAGCTCGTGATGTTGAACGGCGTATCCATGAAATCCTTGTTGCCCAGCAAGCCGACTTGGCCGCCGCGGGCGACTTGCCCGCCCGCGTAGGACGGCGGAAGTGCGCCCGGCCTCGCAGCCGTGGGGGTTGCTTCCGCCTGCAACTTGGCCCGCTCATTCGCAGGCGCGCTACGGCCCGCCCTTCGGCCTGGATTGGAGCGTGGACGTGCGCGCGGCTTCGGCGCATCTGCGGTGACGGTCACCGCCGGCAACGTACTGCCCCGCTCCGTCTCCGGCACAGCGCTTTGCGCGTCGGTGCCGTGCAGAAGACCGTCGCTGAACAAGGCAATGGAGACCACGGAGACCGCGAAGGCTCTCGGGCTGGAGCACATCAGAAATGTTTTGATGCGAGCGGCAAGAACAGCAACAGGACGGCAAATCACTCTCGACGGCATCGCACCAGCTTCCGATTTCATGAACATGAACGTCGGAGGGACGTGCCGTGGGAACCTTCGTTGAGTCAACGAAAGCACCCTTTATTTTCAATAGTTTATAATAAGACAACCTCTAAATCGCGCGTCGGCTGCGAAGGAAGAGTCACCGCACGCAACGCCCAAGCGCGCTGCGTGCGACCGCGCAGCGCAAGGTCTGCGGCGAACACAATGCGCGCCGGTTGTACGAACGCGATGATGGAAACTCGGCTCATGCGCTGAGCCGATCGGTGCTCACCTCTCATCGCTGGAGGGAAAAGCAAGACCGATCAGAGCGTCGAATTTACTTTGCCGAGGCCTTGGCGTGCCCCTCGGAGGATTCGAGCGCGGCCGCGCTCAGGCTGCGCCGGCGCCAGATGGTGCCGACGACCAGCACGACAACGACGCCGAGCGCGGCGCAGAAATATTCGCCGCCTCCGCCGCCATGGGCGAACTGCGGCGGGATGCGAAGTGCGCCGAGCACGCTGTCCAGCGAGGCGCCGAGCGGGCCGTCGAACAGCATGTGCAGCTTCGGTGCGACGCCGGGATCGGTCGCAATCACCTCGCCCGCGATCCAGCCGAGCAGCGCCGCGCCAGCCCAGACCAGGACCGGCAGCTTTGCGAGCAGCGCCATGATCAGCGCGGCACCAGCGACGATCAGCGGCACGCTGATGGCGAGGCCAAGGATCAACAGCGGTACGCTGCCATTGGCGGCAGCAGCCACCGCAATGACGTTGTCCAGGCTCATGACGATGTCGGCGACCACGACGATCTGGACAGCCTGCAACAGATGCGAGGCGGACTCGACGTCGTCCTCGTCCTCGTTTTCGGGCACCAGCAGTTTTGCCGCGATCACGATCAGCGCGAGACCGCCGACGAGCTTGAGGTATGCCAGCCCCATCAGGCTCGCGACGATGCCGGTGAAGATGATCCGCAGTATCACCGCGGCGCCCGCGCCGAAGATCATGCCCCACAGCCGGTGCCGCGGCTTGAGGCCGCGGCAGGCGAGCGCAATCACCAGCGCGTTGTCGCCGGAGAGCAGGATGTTGATCCAGATGATCTTGCCGACCGCGATCCAGAAGGTCGGTTCAGCCATCTCGTTGCGAAACTGGGTGAAGAACGCCCCGATCGTCGCGGGATCGAAGATCTGCCAGAGCCAGTTCACAATACGTCCTTTCGCCCCGTCGTCCTAACTTATCGGCTGATGGATCAGCCGACGATCTCGTTGCCCGAGAAGAACTGTGCGATCTCGATTACAGCCGTCTCCGGCGCATCCGAGCCGTGCACCGAATTCTCGCCGATCGACTTGGCGTAGAGCTTGCGGACGGTGCCCTCGGCAGCCTTGGCCGGATCGGTCGCACCCATCACCTCGCGGTACTTGGCGATCGCGCCCTCGCCTTCCAGCACCTGCACCACGACCGGACCCGAGGTCATGAAGTCGACGAGCTCGCCGAAGAACGGGCGCGCCTTGTGGACGGCATAGAAGGTCTCGGCCTGGTCCTTGGTCATGCGGATGCGCTTCTGCGCGACGATGCGCAGGCCCGCCTTCTCGATCACGGCGTTGACCGCGCCGGTCAGGTTACGCTCGGTCGCGTCGGGCTTGATGATCGAGAAAGTGCGTTCGATGGCCATAAGTCTTGTCCTTGGAAGAATGCGGTGGTTCGGAGTTGCGGGGCTTATATCGGCGCCTTTGCCGGACGGCAAGCGACCGCCGAGGCGGCCGCATGGGCGCTTCGCCGCAGGCGTCGTAACCCGCGATTTCAGCTTATTACAACGATTTCACCCAGATGAACCGATCCTGAAACCCCCGTCAGGGTTCGGTTCAGCTTCGCGGGCGTAAGGTCAGGCCCATCGAAACCCAAGCCTGATTGTGAGGCAGACCGTTTCGGCGGCCTTTCCATCGACGCGACAGGCCCGCGCCGGCAGTTTTGAGGAGATCACCATGTTGAGGAAACTTTCGCTTGCCGCCGTTGCCGCGGTCGCGCTCGGTGCCGCGCTGGCGCCGACCTCCGCCTCCGCTCACTGGCATGGCGGCTGGCACGGCGGAGGCTGGCACGGAGGCGGCTGGCACCACGGCTGGGGCGGACCGCGCTTCTATGTCGGCGGCCCCGTCTCCTACGGTTATGGCGGCTGCTATGTGCGCCGGCTGGTCCCGACCCCCTGGGGACCCCGCTGGCGGCTGATCAACCGCTGCTACTGAGCCCGACAGCACCTTCCAAAGCACCTTCCTGACAAAAGGGGTCCTATGCCCCCCAAGGCCCCCTTCAGGAGAGGCCCCGGCGTTCCCCCCGGCGGGGCCTCTTGTTTGGGCGGACATGGGGCGATTCATACAACTTTGACGAGAATTTCGAACATTCCCCGCGAGCAGCGAAACCATTTTGGAGGCAATGACTTGGTACCGTGTCTTTACTTTAAGAGCATGGAACCTCGCGATGGCTGGGCCTTTTGCCAATGACAGCGTACAGATCGACCGGCGCACCAGCCGCTCGATTTGCGATGCCGTGGGCGAACGGCTTCAGCAGAATCTGCGCCCCGATCCTCACCTCCCGACGCACCTCGAGCAGCTGCTCAACGAATTGAAGCAGCGCGAGCGCGAATCGCACTGACCGGCGCATGATCCGGAAAAGTGTGAAGCGGTTTTCCGACAGGATCATGCTCGAGCGATAACCACGGAAAAACGGGTTGCGTTCGACGCGCCTTGCGGTGACAAGGCCGCATGCTGTCCATCACCGATCTCTCCATCCGCCTCGCCGGACGCCTTCTGATTGACCAGAGTTCCGTGCAGATCACGCCCGGCTCGCGCGTTGGTCTGGTCGGACGCAACGGCACCGGCAAGTCGACCCTGTTCAAGGTGATCCGCAGCGAGCTCGCGGCCGAGCACGGCTCGGTGACGCTGCCGCCGCGCTGGCGCGTCGGCAGTCTCGCGCAAGAGGCCCCGAACGGCCCCGAAAGCCTGATCTCCGTCGTGCTCAAGGCCGACCTCGAACGCGAGGCGCTGCTCGCCGAGGCCGAGCACGCGACCGATCCGCACCGGATCGCCGAGATCCAGACCCGGCTCGTCGACATCGACGCGCATTCGGCGCCGAGCCGTGCGGCCGCGATCCTCTCCGGCCTCGGCTTCTCCGCCGCCGATCAGCTCCGCCCTTGCGCCGAATTCTCCGGCGGCTGGCGCATGCGCGTCGCGCTCGCCGCGACGCTGTTCGCAGCTCCCGACCTGTTGCTGCTCGACGAGCCCACCAACTATCTCGATCTCGAAGGCACGCTGTGGCTGGAGGATCACCTCGCGCATTATCCGCGCACGGTGATCGTGATCAGCCACGACCGCGACCTCCTGGAAAGCTCGGTCGACCAGATCCTGCATCTGGAGCGTGGCAAGCTCACGCTCTACAAGGGCACCTATTCCTCCTTCGAGGAGCAGCGCGCCGCGCGCGAATTGCTCGATGCCAAGCAGGTCAAGCGCCAGGAGGCCGAACGCGCGCGGCTGCAGGCCTTCGTCGATCGCTTCAAGGCCAAGGCCTCCAAGGCGCGCCAGGCGCAATCCCGCGTCAAGATGCTGGAGCGGCTGAAGCCGATCACCGCGCTGGTCACCGAGGACGTGCGCGAGATCAGCTTTCCGGCACCGGAAAAAATCCTGTCGCCGCCGATCATCGCCGTCGACAACGCTTCGGTCGGCTACGATCCGGCAACGCCTGTGCTGAACCGCGTCACCCTGCGCATCGACAATGACGACCGCATCGCGCTACTCGGCGCCAACGGCAACGGCAAGTCGACGCTGGTCAAGCTGCTGGCCGGACGCCTCGCGTCGTTCTCCGGCAAGGTGACCCGCGCGGACAAGCTGTCGATCGCCTATTTCGCCCAGCACCAGCTCGACGAGCTCAACGAGGACGCCTCCGCCTACGATCACGTGCGCAAGCTGATGGGCGATGCGCCCGAAGCCAAGGTGCGGGCCCGCGCCGGCGCGATCGGCTTTTCCGGCAAGGCCGCCGACACCAAAGCCGGAAAACTGTCGGGCGGCGAGAAGGCTAGGCTGCTGTTGGGCCTTGCGACCTTCTTCGGCCCCAACATGATCATTTTGGACGAGCCGACCAACCATCTCGACATCGACAGCCGCGCCGCGCTTGCCGAGGCGATCAACGAATTTCCCGGCGCGGTGATCATGGTCTCGCATGACCGCTACCTGATCGAGGCCTGCGCCGAACGGCTCTGGATCGTCGCCGATCGCACCGTGACCAATTACGACGGCGACCTCGACGAGTACCGCCGCCTGGTGCTGTCCGCGCGCAATGCCGAAGCCCCGCGTGAGCGCAGTCCCGCAAACGAAAAGCCGCAGCGCCCGAAGTCGGACAATCGCGGCTCGCTGAAGAAGCGCATCGCGGAGGCGGAAGCCGAGATCGCCCGCGTCAGCGAGATCATCACGAAGATCGACACGGCCCTCGCCCTGCCCGACATCTTCAGCCGCGATCCCAAGCAGGCCGCGCAACTGTCAAAGGCGCGCGCCAATGCGGCGGACGCACTGGCGCGGGCGGAGGAACAGTGGCTCGAGGCGAGCGCGCAGTTCGACGAGGCGGCGGGTTGACCCTCCCGACGCGATTGGCTGCATCAAACCGGCAAAACAACCCCATGCACAGTACCGGTATTTCAGCACCTTGCTCTTAGCGATTGAATCAAGTGACTTTTGCGAGGTCGATCGGCAAGCCAATTGCGGCGACGCCGGCGCAAATGCCGGCAGGCTTTCGACCCGCAAGCACCTCCCTGAAGAGGACCAGCGCCTCCGCGAAAGCGGCACTCAGAGGACTCGCCGGGCAGCGAGCCACCCAGCATCATTAGCGTGAGATAGACCGACGAGCGATCCTGGAGACCGCTGTCGAGACGCGTCGCCGTCGTTACGCCAAGAAGGCATTGAGCTGCTCGAGGAGCAACTCAGGTGCTTCTTCCGGCAGATAATGGCCGCAAGGCAGGCTTCCGCCTCGCACGTCCTTGGCCTTGGCGCGCCATGTGTCGAGTACGTCGTAGCTCGACCCGACAACTCCCTTGCCGCCCCACAGCACGAGCAGCGGGCAACCGATTCGCTTGTCGGAATCCGCCTCATCGTGGATCAGGTCGATGCCGGCAGCGGCGCGATAATCCTCGCAGACGGCATGCAGCGTCTCGCGGGTGTAGCACCGGCGATACTCTTCGAGCGCAACCGGGTCGATGGCGCCCGGCGTCTTGTTCTGCTTGTTGATATGGGTCTGAAGATAGAATTCGAGATTGTTGCCGATCAAGGTTTCCGGAAGCGGCGCCGGCTGAATCAGAAAGAACCACCACATATATCGCGTAGCGAACTCCTTGTTCACCTTGGCGTACATCGTCGCGGTTGGCGCGATGTCGAGCAGGACCGCCCTGGAGACGGTGTCCGGATGATCAAGCATCAAACGATGCAGAACGCGCCCGCCGCGATCGTGGCCGACAGCCTGGAAGCGGTCAAAACCGAGCGCGCGCATCACTTCGACCTGATCCCGCGCCATCTCCCGCTTGGAATAGGCGATACTGTCCTTGCCGCCGTCGGGCTTGCTCGAGTCGCCGTAGCCGCGCAGATCGGTCAGCACCACGGTAAAGCGCTCCGCGAGCTTGGGGGCGATCTTGTGCCAGCACGCCAATGTCTGCGGGTGTCCGTGCAGCAACAGCAGCGGCGGCCCCTCGCCCTTCACGAGCGCGTTGATCTCGGCCCCGCTGGTCTTCAGGCGCTTCTGTCGAAACCCCGGTAGCAACTTTTGCAGCGCGCTGGTCGTCACGGTATTATTCTCCTGAGCGAAAGCACCCGGCGCCAATATGGCCGAACCGAGGGCACCGGTTGTCAACGCGATCGACATCAGATGGCGGCGCGTCAACCCGGTCTCTGATCGATCGGAGCATGATTCAATCTGTTCGAATTCGAGCATTGAGATCTCCCCTGGAACATTCGTCCTGCGCGAGGGCCGCGGCCCGTATCAGGACAGCGACTTCATCAAGAGTGTCGCGATCACGATCATGATCGCGCCGCCGACGCGGGTGGCGATCTGGGCGAACGCCATCAGGCCCATGCGATCCGCGGCGCCAAGAATAGCGACGTCGCCGGTGCCCCCGAGGCCCGAGTGGCAGGCGGTGACGATCGCCGCCTCCACCGGATACATGTTCAGCCACTTGCCGACGAAGAAACCTGACACGATCATCGCCAGCACCGTGGTCGTGCAGATCATGATGTAGCCTGGATTGAAGGAGGCAACGAGCTGCTGCCATGAGACCAGCAATGTCCCCATCGCCACCAGGATCGCGAAAGTAAGGTTGGTCGACATGAACTTGTTGATCTGATAGGCGCCGAGCTCCATCTCGGCCGGTAGCAACCTGGTCAGCTTCAATGCCACTGCGGCGATGATCATCATGATCGGCCCGGGAATGCCGGTGAGCGGCGCCAAAATCATGCCGAGAACGAATAAGCCGCACGACAGCACTATGCCGGCACCGAGCAGTCCGAGATCGATCGGCTGGTCCGGCCGCGCTTCGCCGAGAATGTCGTCGTCTCCGGTTTTGACCAGCATCCCTCTGCCATTAAGGTCGGCCCGCGTCTCGCCAAGGCGCGCCAGCAGGCCTGCGCTGACGATCGCGACGACGTTGCCGAGCAGCGCCGCTGGGACCATCTGCGCCACAAGCTCGGCTTGCGACCGATGCAACATCTCGGAATAGGCGATGGACAGCGGCAGGACACCTTCCGCAAGACCGCCGCCGACGATGGGGATGATGACAAAGAAGAACGTGTCCTTCGGGCTGTGGCCGAACAGAAGTCCGACGGCGATGCCGGCGGTGACGGCCGCGATCGTGCCGATCAGGAGCGGAACGAACATGCGAATGAAGCCCTGAACCAGGACCCGATAGGGCATGCCGAGGATCGAGCCTGCGACAAGGCAGGCGATGAAGAAATACTGAAAGTTGGCGGTTCGGAACGTGGTCGTGATCGCCTTCAAGGCGGCTTCTGGCATCAGGCCGTAGCTCACCAGGGCCGACGGCACGAATAGACACAGGATCGCGGTGCCGCCGATCTGCTTCAGCACCGGAATGGTCTGGCCGAGCTTGCCCAGCGGGAAGCCGAGCAGCATCAGGACCGAAAGGCCGCCGATCACGTCGTTCGGCAGCTTGCCGGAATAGACGGCGGCGGCGCAGACGAGCGCGGCTGCGACGTAGATGCCGATCGGCAACGGGCCGACCTGGAGACGGGCCAGATGTGTTGCAGCAACGGCGCCAGGCGCTTCGGCCGGGCGATATGTTGTGTCTACCAAAGCTTCCTCCGCTGTTTGTCGCTTTGTCGTTGGCGCGCGGATTCGAGCCGCGCAAGGTCGTGCAGGTCAGACGATCCAGGGGTTCTCCGCCCGATGCCGCGCCTCGAAGGCGCGTATGTCGTCGGCGAAGACGAGCGTGGAGGCGATGAAATCGCGGCCGGTCAGGAAGGCCTCTTTCCTGTCCGGCTCGATGTCGAACCCGATCGAGCGGCGACCGCGATCGAACCGGATCGATTGCGCAGCAAGGTCGATCGTGACGTCATTGCGCGAGCTGTCGGCCACGACGCGGGCGAGCTCCGCCACCACATCGGCATCGAGCGAGATCGTCAGCAGACCGTTGTTGGCGCAATTGTCGTTGAAGATGCCGGCGAAGCTGGTGCCGATCAGCGCGCGAATGCCGAGCTGCTGGAGCCCCCAGACCGCGTGCTCGCGGCTCGACCCGCAGCCGAAATTCGGGCCGACGACGAGAAAGTTGGCGTCGCGATAGCCTTCCCGATTGAGGATGAAGTCAGCGTTGGGCTTACCGCCGCTGAAGCGCAGCAGGTTGAAGGCGCCCTCGCCCAAGCCGCTGCGGTCCACGCCCTTGAGGAACATTTTTGGCATGATGACGTCGGTGTCGACATTGGGCGCCATCATGGGCGCAGCCACGCCCGTGACCTGACCGAACGGAATCATTGGCGTGCTCCTGCCAAGAGAGAACGCACATCCGTGATGCGTCCGGTGACGGCTGCCGCGGCCACCATGGCCGGGCTCATCAGGTGCGTGCGCGCGCCCGGTCCCTGGCGGCCTTCGAAATTGCGGTTGGTCGAGGACGCGCAACGCTGTCCGGGCTTGAGCACATCGTCGTTCATCGCAAGGCACATCGAGCAGCCGGACTGCCGCCATTCGACGCCGGCCTCGGTGAACATCTTTGCGAGGCCCTCCGCCTCGGCCTGGGCCCTGACCTGGGTCGAGCCCGGCACCACGATCGCACGCACGCCATCGGCGACCCGGCGGCCGCGAAAGATCTCGGCCGCATCGCGCAGATCCTCGATCCGCGCGTTCGTGCAGGACCCGATGAAAGCGAAGTCGATCGGAACGGATTGAATGGGCAGGCCGGGCGTGAGGCCCATATAGTCCAGGGCGCGCCTCGCGGCCGCCTCGCGCTCGGGCGCAGCCTGCTGTCCAGGATCGGGAATGGTCTCAGTGACGGCGATCGCCTGGTCGGGACTGGTGCCCCAGGTCACGAGCGGCGCGACTTCGGAAACCTCGAGCGCGATCTCGCGATCGAACCGAGCGTCGGGATCCGAAGCCAGGATCAGCCAGCTCCTGGCCGCCTGCTCCCACATCTCGCCCTTCGGCGCGCGCGGACGTCCCTTCAGATAATCCAGCACCTTTTGATCCGGCGCGATCACGACGCCGCGCGCACCCGCCTCGACGATCATGATCGAGATCACGATCCTGCCCTCGACGCTCATGTTGGAGACGACGGGACCGCTGAACTCCACGGCATATCCGGTCGCACCATCGGCACCGATCCGCCGGATCACCTCCATTACAATGTCCTTGGGCGTCACGCCGAGCGGCGCCTCCCCCGTCAGGCGGATGCGCATCGTCTTGAGCCGGCGATAGCGTACCGTCGACGTCGCGAGATAGTGCTCGATGTCGGATGTCCCGATACCGTAGCCGAGGGCACCGAACGCGCCATAGGCGGTGCTGTGACTGTCGCCGGCCGCGATCACCATGCCTGGCATGACGAGCCCCTGCTCCGGAGCAACAACATGCTCGATGCCCTGCCGGGGGTCGAGGATGTCAAAATATTCGATGCCGAAATCCCTGGCGTTCTCGGCGAAGTAATCGACCTGCCGCGCCGCGCCTCGGTCCGGCACCGCTCGGGTGCGCTGAGCCGCGGTCGGGTTGACGTGGTCGACGACCATCAGCGCGGCCTTCGGATTCCAGACCTTGCGCCCAGCCGCGCGCAGCCCGGCGAAGGCTTGAGGACTGGTGTATTCGTTGAGCACGGTGCGGTCGACATAGAGCAACACGAGACCGCTATCATCGAGATTGCGGACGACATGGGCGTCGACCAGCTTGTCGTACAGCGTGCGCGCGGCCATCGCGCTTTCCTCCCAGAGAAGACTTGCTGCACCGTGCCGCCCACGACACTGGAAATCCAATGTCGTGTTCTGATATCGTTATGCAAAGTATGCATAAGCACACCTAATACATTCAGGAGACCTGCGATGGAGATCAACTGGCTGCACGATTTCATCGCGGTGGCGACCACGCGCAGCTTCTCGCGCGCCGCGGAGCAGCGGAATTGCTCGCAGCCTGCGCTGAGCCGCAGGATCCAGGCGCTGGAAGTGTGGACCGGGGCGCCGCTGCTGGACCGCACGACGCACAGCGTCAATCTCACACCGGCCGGCGAAGGCTTTCGCGAGACGGCCGAGGACGTTCTGCGCCGGCTTGCGGCCGGCCGGCTCGACGCCCAGGAACGGGCTCGCGGCGCCTCCGACGTGCTGAAGTTCGCTTCGACCAACGCTCTGTCGCTGACCTTCTTTCCCGATTGGCTGCGCGGGATCGAGACCAAGCTGGCGTTCGTTCCGAACGTGCAGCTGGTCGCCAACCACATGGAGGCCTGTGAGCGGATATTGCTCGCGGGCGATGCGCACTTCCTGCTCTGTCATTACCACCCGGCAGCGACCACGGCGCTGGCGCCGTCGCATTTCCGCTCGCTGCATGTCGGGGACGACAGGCTGATTCCGGCATCGGTGCCGGTTTCAAGTCGAAGCCGCAAGCCCCGCTTCAAGCTCCCGGGAACGCAAGCCGCGCCGGTCCCGTTCCTGAGCTTCCGTCCTGAATCCGGCATGGGACGAATTCTCGAAGCCGTGCGCGCGACGTCGCCGTTGGACGCGCATCTGCGCACAACCTTTACCTCTCATCTCGCAAAGCTGCTGGTGACGATGGTCCAGGCCGGCCGCGGCATGGCCTGGCTGCCGGAGAGCCTGATCAGCGATCAGCTCGCCTCGGGCGAGATCGTCGCAGCAGGCGGGGCGGAATGGTTCGTGCCGATCGAGATCCACGTGTTCCGGCCGAAGCTTCGTCTGGCGCAGGCCGCGGAGGCGTTTTGGCAGCATATCGCGAGGAGCGGCCGTCAGATCTAAAGGAGCTGCGTCAAGAGACGGAAAACCGCTTCAAACTTTTCCGGATCATGCTCCAATGCACTCTCGTGTCTCGGACGCGCTGCTGCACTCTTTGCACTGCTGCGCAGAGCCGGGACCCAGCGTGCCACGAGTCTGGGCCCCGGCTCAGCGGCGCATCACTGTGGTGCTGCGCGGCGTCCGGGGCACGCGACCTCAACGGCAAGCGTTACGCTTACGCCGACTTCTTCTTTGGCTTCGGCTTGGTGGCCTTCGGCACCAGCTGCGGCTCGGGGTTGCCCTCGATCGAGGACAAGCGTCCGGCCGTGAATGTGTAGATGCCGGCGCGCGGACCGGTCGTCCAGGTCACGACGGCGACGCGGCGGCCGATGGCGTCGTTGGAGAGGTTGACGGACGAAGGCGCGCCGATGCCGCGCACCACGTCGCATTCGGTGTGGCCGAGCGCGACTGTGCCGCCCATCGGCGCCGGTGCCGTGGTCGATGCATTGGCATCGGCCGGCCCGGGCGGCGGCGCCATGCCGGGACAAGCGCCGTCGGCGCTGACGAGATCCTCGGCTCCCACCGGTTTGTCAGGCGTGAGTGGCGGCGACTCGATCGAGATATTCTTGATGAAGAGACGGCCGGGCTTCTGGAACCATTCTGCGTCCTTCGACAGCAGATCGCTCGCGCCCGAGCAGCCCGCGACCAGCGGTGCTACGGCAGCCAACGCAATCATGAGCGAGCCGGGAAGCTTTTGATGTCGCACGATAAACTCATTCCCCGCGTGAAGGACCAGCCCTAAACGATTGTCCCAACATCCCTTTGCGGCACGAAGGTGGCCGAAGCCAGCATCGTTCGAAAAGTGCAAATTATCATTAATTGCGAACGGCGCTAATTCCGCTTCTGCCACCGGCCCCGCTCGTCGGCCTGCCAATAGGTGACATCAAATCCCCGCGCCTTGCAATCCGTCCAGGCGCTACGCGCGAGCGCAAGCGCGTCCGGATCATCGCCGTTGAACAATAGCACCATGCGCTCGTAGCCCTCCGCGTCCTGCGGCAGCGCGGCGCTGTCGACCAGGAAGCGGACATTGGCGCCGTTCGGATTGTCCGCCTCGACCGCCAGCACGATCGGCTGGTCCGCGGCATCGTTCACGCGCCATGTCGCGTGCGGCAGGAACGAATCGTCGCGATAGGTCCACAAATGCGCGTCCAGCGCATCGGCGCGCTCTTCCGACGTCGACTGCACCACGACGCGCCAGCCGCGCTCGAGCGATTTCTCGAGAAGCGGCGGCAACACGTTCTCTACCGTCATGTTTTGCAGATGGTAGAACAGCACTTCGGTCATTTGCGCTCGTAATGATCTGCCACCAGGCGATCCAGGAGACGGACGCCATAGCCGCTTCCCCAGCTCTGGTTGATGTCGGACTTTGGCGCACCCATGGCGGTGCCGGCGATATCGAGATGCGCCCAGGGCGTGCCGTCGACGAAGCGCTGGAGGAACTGCGCCGCGGTGATCGAGCCGCCGTGACGGCCGCCGGTATTCTTCATGTCGGCGAACTGGGAATCGATCAGCTTGTCGTATTCGGGGCCAAGCGGCATGCGCCAGACCTTTTCCCCGCTCTCGATGCCGGCCGCGATCAGCCGGTCGGCGAGCTCGTCATTGTTGGAGAACATGCCGGCATGCTCGGTGCCGAGCGCGACCATGATGGCGCCGGTCAGCGTCGCCAGGTCCACCATGAATTTCGGCTTCACCTTCTTCGCCACGTACCAGAGCACGTCGGCGAGCACGAGGCGGCCCTCGGCGTCGGTGTTGATGATCTCGATGGTCTGGCCCGACATCGAGGTGACGATGTCGCCCGGCCGCTGCGCATTGCCGTCGGGCATGTTCTCGACGAGGCCGATGGCGCCGACCACGTTGACTTTGGCTTTACGCGCCGCCAGCGCGTGCATCAGGCCGACGACGCAGGCGGCTCCCCCCATATCGCCCTTCATGTCCTCCATGCTGCCGGCCGGCTTGATCGAAATGCCGCCGGTGTCGAAGCAGACGCCCTTGCCGACGAAGGCGACGGGCGCCTCGCCTTTCTTGGCCCCGTCCCAGCGCATGATCACGGTGCGGCTCGGCCGCATCGAGCCCTGGCCGACGCCGAGCAGCGCGCCCATGCCGAGCTTCTGCATCGCCTTGACGTCGAGCACCTCGACCTTGACGCCGAGCTTGCGGAGTTGGCCGGCGCGGCGCGCGAATTCCTCGGGGAAAAGCACGTTCGGCGGCTCGTTGACGAGGTCGCGCGCGATGACAACGCCGTCGACGACGTGGCCGGCCGCGGCGAACGCCTTTTTCGCAGCGGTGACATCGCCGACCGCAAGCGAGACATCGGCACGCGAGCCGCCCTCCTCGCCGTCCTTCTTCTTGGTCTTATAGCGGTCGAACTTGTAGGCGCGCAGCCGCAGGCCCGCGGCGACGGCGACCGCCTGCTCGCTCGTCATGGCGCCATCGGGCAGCTCCGCCATCATGGTCATGGCGGCGGTCCCGGCCGGAAGCTTGCTCGCTGCCACGCCGCCGAATTTGAGGAAATCATTCGCCTTCAGGCTGGCCGCCTTGCCGGCGCCAATCACGATCAGGCGAGTGGCCTTCACCCCCTCCGGCGCGAGGATGTCCAGTGCGGCCCCGCTCTTGCCCTTGAAGGCGGCGGCGGAGGCCGCCCGCTTCACCAGGTCAGCGGCGCCGCCGAGCGTCTTGGCCGTCGCCGGGCCGAGCTTCAGACCGTCGTCGCAGAACACGACCAGGATGCCACGGGGCGCGGCAGACAACGGGACAAAGCCGACCTTGATGGCATCGGACATGGGTAACTTCTCCAAAACATGGGACTTTTCGCCGTCCGGCGATCCCGGCCGCGGGCCGGAGCTGAACTGCGATTCACTGAGGTTTCCGTACTATGGGCCAGCGGCCCGCCAGATGCCAAGCACCGCCGTGGCCGCCGGGCCACAACGCGCGAAATCTTAACCATATATTGAGGGTGCCATGGGGCAGCCATTTTGTTGACGGATCAAAGGGATGGTAGAGAGAGTAAGCTGGCGGAACCGATGGCTGGCCGTCCCTTGGGGATCCCGTTGCGGGATTGGGGCGGGCAGCCGGCTTCCAGCCGGCATTGGGGTCTTGGTGGGATTCGTGCAGTAGCGCATGGGGTCGATCGATAGGTATATCTTCCGCACGACGCTGGCGTCGTTTGCGCTGGTCCTGGTCAGCCTCACCGGCGTGATCTGGATTACGCAGGCGTTGCGCGGCATCGACCTGATGACGAGCCAAGGTCAGACCATCCTCACCTTCCTCGGCATCACCAGCCTCGTCATCCCGGCCCTGGTCCTGATCATCTCGCCGATCGCGTTGATGATCGCGATCTCGCACACGCTGAACAAGCTGGCGACCGATTCCGAGATCATCGTGATGAATGCGGCGGGCTTCTCGCCATTCCGTCTGTTCTATCCGTTCTTCTATGCGACCTGCGTGGTGGCGCTGCTGGTCGCCTTCATCGCGGCCTATCTTGCCCCCGACGGCATGCGGCGGATCAAGCAGTGGGACGCCGAGATCACCGCCGACGTGCTCACCAACATCCTGCAGCCCGGCCGCTTCGCCCAGCTCGACAAGAATCTGACGATCCGGATCCGCGAGCGCCAGCCCGGCGGCATCCTCGCCGGCATCTTCATCGACGACCGCCGCGATCCGAACGAGCGCGTCTCGATCGTCGCGGAGCACGGCGAGGTCGTGAAGAACGACACCGGATCGTTCCTGGTGCTGGAGACGGGCAATCTCCAGCGCTTCGAGGCCGGCAAGCGCGATCCGGCGCTGGTTGCGTTCGGCCGTTACGGCTTCGACATGTCGAAATTCTCCGGCCAGGGCCGCGACGTCACCCTCGGTATCCGCGAACGCTATCTCTGGGAGCTGTTCTCGCCGTCCGAGGACGATCCCGTCTACAAGCAGATTCCCGGCCAGTTCCGCTCGGCCCTGCACGACAGCATCTTGGCGCCGATCTATCCGTTCGCCTTTGCCGTGCTGACCTTCGCGTTCCTGGGTGCGCCCCGCACCACCCGCCAGAGCCGCAATTTCTCGATCGGCTCCTCGATCCTCGCGGTGTTCGGCCTGCGCATGGCCGGCTTCGCCTGCTCCGTGATGGCGGTGAAATCGCCGGGCCCGGTACTGGTGCAATACGCGATGGTCATGGGCGCGATCGGCGTCGGGCTCTGGATGATCATCGGCGGCATCGTGGTCGAGCCGCCCCCCGGCCTGATGGAGGCCATCAACAGATCGAACGCGCGGATCGCGCGGCTGTTCGGACGGCCGGCCACCGCATGAGCATGCTCACCAACACACTCGGGCGCTATTTCGCCGGCCGCTTCGTGGTCGCCGCGCTCGGCGTGTTCGCCAGCATCTTTCTGCTGCTGGTGCTGGTCGACTACATCGAGATGGTGCGCAAGACCTCCGGCCTCGCATCCGCCTCGGCGATCATGGTGGCCGAGACCTCGCTATTCCGGGTGCCGCAGTTGCTGGAGAAGCTGACGCCGTTCTGCATGCTGATCGGCGCCATGACCTGCTATCTCGCGCTCTCCCGCCGGCTCGAGCTCGTGGTCGCGCGCGCCGCCGGCATCTCGGCCTGGCAGTTCATCTCGCCGGCGCTCGGCAGCGCCCTGCTGATCGGAGTGATCGCCACCGTCGCCTACAATCCGATGTCGGCCAACTTGCGCGAACTCTCCAAGCGCATGGAGGCGGAGCTGTTCGGCTCGGCGCCCGGCGGCGGCATCCAGGATGCGTCCGGCTTCTGGCTCAATCAGGTGACCAACGACGGCCAGACCATCATCAATGCCGCGCGCAGCGAGCAGCAGGGCATCCGGCTCACCGGCCTCACGCTGTTCCGGTTTGACACAGAGCAGCATTTCAAGGAACGCATCGAGGCGCGCGAGGCGACGCTGGAGGCCGGCCATTGGCTGTTCAAGGACGTCCGACGCTTCTCGCTGGACTCCCCGCCGGTCGATCAGGCCCGCCTCGAGATTCCGACGACGCTGACCGAGGCGCAGGTCCGCAACAGCTTTTCCACACCCGAGACTGTGTCCTTTTGGCAACTACCGAGCTACATCCGCTCATCCGAAAGCTCGGGCTTCGCGACAGCAGGATACCGACTCCAGTATCAGAAGCTTCTGGCACAGCCGTTTTTGCTGGCGGCCATGGTGATGCTGGCGGCCTCCGTGTCGTTGCGCTTCTTCCGGATGGGCGGCGTGCAGAAGATGGTTTTGAGTGGCGTGGGCGCGGGCTTTCTGCTCTACGTCCTGTCGAAAGTAACTGAGGACTTGAGCAAGGCTGAGTTGATGCATCCGATCGCTGCGGCGTGGTTGCCCGTTGTGGTGGGCGGCCTCACCGGCTTTTTGGCCTTGCTCTATCAGGAGGACGGATAGTGACTGCCGTCCACCGAGGGCTCGTGTCTCGTTCGACGCGGCGCACATTGGTGCGCGCGAACGGGTGCGGCTGGTCCGTCCGCAGGCTTCTGCTCGCTGTCGCCGCTGTCGCCTCGCTCGGCGGGCTGATCGACGTTGCCGCAGTGGTGCCCGCCTCCGCCCAGTACACCTATAATCCGCTGCCGCCGCGTCCGAAGCCGCAGAGGGCTCCCAACGACAACCAGATGCTGGTGCAGGCGACCGAGGTCGACTACGACTACAACAACTCGCGCGTCTCCGCGGTCGGTAACGTCCAGCTGTTCTACAACGGCACCAGCGTCGAGGCCGACAGGGTCATCTACGACCAGAAGACCAAGCGGCTTCATGCCGAAGGCAACATCCGCATGACGGATGCCGACGGCAAGATCACCTATGCCGAGATCATGGATCTCTCCGACGATTACCGCGACGGTTTCGTCGATTCGCTGCGCGTGGATACCGCCGACCAGACCCGCATGGCCGCGAGCCGCGCCGACCGCTCCAGCGGCAATTACACGGTGTTCGAGAACGGCGTCTACACAGCCTGCGCGCCGTGTAAGGACGATCCGAAGAAGCCGCCGCTGTGGCAGGTCAAGGGTGCGCGCATCATCCACGACCAGCAGGAGAAGATGCTGTATTTCGAAACGGCACAGCTCGAATTCTTCGGCGTGCCGCTCGCCTACATGCCCTATTTCTCGACGCCCGACCCGACCGTGAAGCGCAAGTCCGGCTTCCTGATGCCGGGCTATTTCCCGGGCACGACGAACACCGGATTTGGCGCCGAAATTCCCTATTATTGGGCGATCGCGCCCGACATGGACGCAACCATCACGCCCCGCTTCATGTCGCGGCAAGGCGTGATGCTGCAGGGCGAATTCCGGCAGCGCCTGATCGACGGCGCCTACCAGATCCGCGCTTATGGCATCGACCAGCTCGATCCGGGAGCGTTCGCCGGGCAGCCCGGTGACCGCCAATTCCGCGGCGCCGTCGACACCAAGGGTCAGTTCGCGCTGAACGACAAATGGGTCTGGGGTTGGGACGGCGTCCTGATGTCCGACTACTATTTCTTCTCGGACTATCGGCTCTATCAGTACCGCGATCCGCTCGGCTCGTTCCTGCTGCTGCCGACGGAAGCGCTGTCGCAGCTCTATCTGACCGGCGTCGGCAATCGCAGCTTCTTCGATGCGCGCACGATGTACTGGCTGAGCTATTCGGGCAACCAGAGCCAGGTGCCGATCGTCTATCCGGTGATCGACTACTCGAACGTGCTCAACTATCCGGTCTTCGGCGGCGAGTTCAGCTACAAGACCAATTTCGTGAACCTGTCGCGTGACGGGTCGGTGTTCGATCCGATCACGACGACCGCCAACACCAACAGCCTGTGCACGACGGCGTCGGCCGATCCGCTGGCCCGTCTGCCTTCGCAGTGCCTGCTGCGCGGCTTCCCCGGCACCTACACCCGCCTCACCGCGGAAGCGCAGTGGCGCAAGTCCTTCACCGATCCGTTCGGCCAGATCTGGACGCCGTTCGCCAGTCTGCGCGCCGATGCGATCAATTCCTCGGTCTCCAACCAGCCGGGCGTGTCGAACTTCCTGCCCGTCGGCGACACCCAGGCGTTCCGCCTGATGCCGACCGTTGGCCTGGAATACCGCTATCCCTTCATCAACATTCAGCCCTGGGGCTCGACCACCGTCGAGCCGATCGCGCAGATCATCATCCGGCCGAACGAGACCTATGCCGGCAAGCTCCCGAACGAGGACGCCCAGAGCATGGTGTTCGACGCATCGAACCTATTCAGCGTCGACAAGTTCTCTGGCTACGACCGCGTCGAGGGCGGTGGCCGCGCCAATGTCGGCGTGCAGTCCACCACGCAATTCGACAAGGGCGGCGCCGTCAAGGTGCTGTTCGGCCAGTCCTACCACCTGTTCGGCTTGAACTCCTTCGCGGTCCAGGACACCATCAATACCGGCCTCAATTCCGGTCTCGACAAGCCGCGTTCCGATTACGTCACGAGCGCGAGCTACTCACCCAACAGCACTTATACATTCAGCGTCCGCTCCCGCATGGACGAGCAGACCTGGAACGTCCAGCGTTTCGAGGCGGAAGGCCGCGCCAATTTCAATCGCTGGTCGATCGCCGTGCTGTACGGCAATTACGCAGCGCAGCCGGAACTCGGCTATCTGACTCGGCGCGAGGGCATCCTGACGACAGGCTCGCTGAAGGTCGCCTCCAACTGGGTGGTGTCGGGCTCGGCCCGCTGGGATCTGGAGGCCAACAAGATCAACCAGTATGTGCTCGGCGCCGGTTATGTCGACGATTGCTTCGTGCTGGCCGCGAACTATGTAACTTCCTATAGCTATTCCGCGGGCAGTGCGCCGCCCGTGCTGAGCCACGCGTTCATGTTCCAGATCGGCCTGCGCACGCTGGCGACCTCGTCGACGACCAGCGGTTCCTCGGGCCTCCAGTGAGCGGTTTGAAGTGCTGGCCGCGCTTGCCTCACCACAGGCTCGACGCAGCTGACATGCGAGCGATAACCATGACGATTCCGTTGCCGATCTTCCGCCCCCTTCTCGTCCTCGCCGCCCTGTTCCTGGTCGGTGCGCCGGCGCGGGCGCAGAACATCGTGGTCATGGTCAACGGCGATCCGATCACCGATTTCGACATCGAGCAGCGCTCGAAGCTCGACCAGCTCACGACGCAGAAGGCGCCGAGCCGCGAGCAGGTCATCAACGAGCTGATCGACGACAAGGTGAAGATGAAGGAAGGCAAGAAGTACGGGGTCGATCCCGGCGTCTCCGACATCAACCAATCCTATGAGGGCATGGCGCAGCGCATGCGCATCACGCCGGAGCAGCTCACCAAGTCGCTCGAATCCAAGGGCGTGCGCCCCGAGACGCTGAAGAGCCGCATGAAGTCCGAGATGGTCTGGACCAGCCTCGTACGCGGCCGCTACAAGGAGAAGCTGCTCGTCGGCGAGCGCGACGTCGCGCAGGCCGTGCAGGCGCAGAGCGGCGAGAAGCTCCAGATCGAGGGCACCGAATACAAGATGCAGCCGATCGTGCTGATCGTGCCGCGCGGCTCGTCCGCGGCGTTCCTGGAAACACGCAAGAAGGAAGCCGACAGCTATCGCGCGCGCGTCGGAAGCTGCGAGGAAGCCAACTCGCTGTTCCGCTCGACGCCGAACGCCACCATCCGCGACAGCATCACCAAGACCACCGCGGAACTACCCGAGGCGCTGCGCAAGGTGCTCGACGACACGCCGATCGGCCATCTGACCGCGCCCGAAGTAACCAAGGCCGGCATCGAGATGGTGGTGCTGTGCTCGCGTAAGCCGACCATGATCGACACGCCGAAGAAACGCGAGGTCCGCGAGAAGATGTATCAGGAGAAGTACGAGAAGACCCAGAAGGCCTATCTCGAAGAGCTCCGCAAGGCGGCGATGATCGAATATCGCAACCGCTGATGGCCGAGCCTTCCGCAGCGCGCCCGGCAAAACCCCTCGCCCTGACCCTGGGAGAGCCCGCCGGCATCGGCCCCGACATCACCATCGCTGCCTGGCTCAGGCGCCGTGAGCTGAACCTGCGCGCCTTTTACCTGCTCGGCGACGAGGCGCTGATCGCCCGGCGCGCCAAGGCGCTCGGCGCCGACATCAGGATCGCCGCGGTGAGCCCCGGCGAGGCCGAGGCCGCCTTCACCGAGGCTCTGCCCGTGGTTGCCACCGGCGAGCATGCTACGGCCGAGCCCGGCAAGCCCGACGCATCGAGCGCGCCGGCGGCGCTCGCCTCGATCCGCCAGGCGGTCGCTGATGTCCGCGAGGGCCGCGCCGGCGCCGTCGTCACCAATCCGATCGCCAAGAGCGTGCTCTACCGCGCAGGCTTCCGTCATCCCGGCCACACCGAATACCTCGCCGAGCTCGCCGCTACGGACGGCCACGTCCCGCAGCCGGTGATGATGCTGTGGTCGCCGCAGCTCGCCGTGGTGCCGGTGACCATTCACGTCTCACTGCGCGAGGCGCTGGCCCAGCTCACGAGCGAGCTGATCGTCTCGACCGTTCGCATCGTCGCGACCGAACTCAAATCCCGCTTGGGCATCACGGCGCCGCGCATCGCGGTCTCCGGCCTCAATCCGCACGCCGGCGAGGACGGCTCGCTCGGCCACGAGGAGCAGACCATCATCGCGCCGGCGCTGAAAGCGCTGCGCAACGACGGCATCGAGGCCAAGGGCCCGCTGCCTGCCGACACCATGTTCCACGAGGCTGCGCGACAGACCTATGACTGCGCGGTCTGCATGTATCACGACCAGGCGCTGATCCCGATCAAGACGGTCGCTTTCGACGACGCCGTCAACGTCACGCTCGGCCTGCCCTTCATCCGCACCTCACCCGATCATGGCACCGCCTTCGACATCGCCGGCACCGGCAAGGCCAATCCGGCGAGCCTGATCGCGGCGCTTCGGCTCGCCAGCCGCATGGCGGCTGAAGACCTCTGATGAGCGCGATCGACGACCTCCCGCCGCTGCGCGAGGTCATCCGCCAGCATGCGCTGTCGGCCCGCAAATCACTTGGCCAAAACTTTCTGCTCGACCTCAATCTCACCGCGCGCATCGCGCGCGCCGCCGCGCCGCTCGAGGATGCCACCATCGTCGAGATCGGCCCCGGCCCGGGCGGGCTGACGCGCGCTTTGCTCGCGCTCGGCGCGAGGCGCGTCATCGCCATCGAGCATGACGATCGCGCGATCCCGGCGCTAAGGGATATCGCCGCGCGTTATCCCGGCCGGCTGGAGATCGTGCATGGCGATGCCATGACCTTCGACCCGCGTCCGCTGCTCGATGGCGAAAGCGCAAAGATCGTCGCCAACCTGCCCTACAACATCGCGACCCAGCTGCTGATCAATTGGCTCACGATCGAGCCCTGGCCGCCCTGGTACGAGATGATGGTGCTGATGTTCCAGCGCGAGGTCGGCGAGCGCATCGTCGCGCGCGAGGACGAGGAGGCCTATGGCCGGCTCGGCGTGCTCGCCAACTGGCGCTGCGAGACCAAGATCCTGTTCGACATTTCGCCCTCCGCCTTCGTGCCGCCGCCGAAGGTCACCTCCTCCGTGGTGCGGCTGAAGCCGCGCGCAGAACCTCTGGCCTGCGATCGCAGGCTGCTCGAGCAGGTCGCAGCCGCAGCTTTCGGCCAGCGCCGCAAGATGCTGCGGCAAAGCCTGAAATCGCTAAGCGTCGATCCCGCGCGGCTCGCGCAAGCTGCCGGCGTCGATGCGACCCGTCGCGCGGAGACTATTCCGATTGCGGGCTTTGTTGCCATGGCCTGTGAATTGGCCAATATACGAAGCGAAGAAGCATGATCCGGACCCGGAGGGCCGCGCTAGTGCAAAGTGTGAAGCGGTTTTCCGAAACAGATCATGCTCAAACAATGAGATAATTTCGGAGGAAAGAATATGGCGCTGATGCGCAGGCAGTCCCTGGTCAAGTTCGACGCGCCCTTGTGCGAGACCATCGTCGACACGCCCAAGCCGCAAGGTCGCGAGGTGCTGGTGCGCATCGAGCGCTGCGGCCTCTGCCACTCCGACCTGCACATCCAGGACGGCTATGCCGATCTCGGCGGCGGCAAGAAGCTCGACACCACGCGCGGCATGACGCTGCCCTTCACGCTCGGCCATGAGATCGCCGGCGTCGTCGATGAAGTCGGCCCCGACGTTCCCGCCGGACTCGTCGGCGCGAAGAAGGCGGTGTTTCCGTGGATCGGCTGCGGCCAGTGCCGCGACTGCCGGAACGGCGACGAGAATCTCTGCGTCAAGCAGCGCTTCCTCGGCGTCTCCATCGACGGCGGCTTCGCCACCCATGTGCTGGTGCCCGACGCCAAATATCTGCTCGATTACGATCCCCTGCCCGTCAATCAGGCCGCGACCTTGATGTGCTCCGGCGTGACCGCCTACGGCGCCCTCAAGCGTCTGGTCGACCGTCCGCGCCAGCGCAACCTCCTCCTGATCGGGCTCGGCGGCGTCGGCATGATGGGCCTGTCGTTCGCCCAGGCGATGTTCAAGCAGCCGATTACGGTCGCCGACCTCTCACCGGCCGCGCGCGAGACCGCGCTCAAGAATGGCGCCGCGAGCGCCTACGATCCGGCCGAGCCTGACGTGATCAAGCGCATCCTCAAGGAGACCGAGGGCGGCTTCGACGAGATCGTCGATTTCGCCGGCAACGAGAAGTCGATGGCGTTTGCCGTCGCGGTCGCCGCACGCGGCGGCAAGATCGTAGTCTCCGGTCTGATGGGCGGCCAGTTCACGCTGCCGATGGTGCAATGGGTCTACAAGCGCATGACCATCGAGGGCTTCATGGTCGGCACGCTCGCGGAAGCCCAGGAGCTGATGGCGCTAGCACGCGCCGGCAAGATCAAGCCGACGCCGATGCGCGAGGAGCCGATGGGCGACGTCCAGAAATGGATCGACGAGCTTCGCGCCGGCAAGGTGGTCGGTCGCATCGTGCTCAAGAACTGAGATGCGCTGAAACCCGCGAATCAAGCGCCAGCGTAACCGACGCCGTCGCCGCCGCGTCCGTGGCGCAATCAGCGGCCGGGGTTCCGCTGACACGTATTGGTCCGGGACACGACCCGGCGTGCGGAACGGGCGCGGCTGCACGGCGTTGGCAGCGCATGACCATTCGCTGCACCGTCGAGAACGCATTCTTCATTGCCTGGAGCTTCCTGGAGAAGAGCGGCGAGCTCGGTCCGCCGGATGAATCCGCAAACGTCATCCTCGATGCCATCGAGGCGCAGCTCAAGACCGGCGAGCGCCGGCCGTTGATGCTCGCCAACAGGGCGATCGCCCGCTACCGCGAGTACGCCGCGCGTAGCTGCTCGCCGGACGAACGCGAAGCACGGCTTGGATAGACGCACGGTTTGGACAATGGTCTTCGCTCGGCAGCTGCGGCGCCGATCGCCGTCGCAGATGTGTTCGCTCCTGAACAGGCCGCCACGTGCAGCCGGCGCCCGATGCCCGTAGTTCTCCGGCCAAGAACAGAGTTCAATCGTATTTAGAACGCTTTAGAACGTAACAGCACCATTTGGAACGTCGCGAACGTTCATTGCGTTGATCTCACATCAGGCAACGATGGAGTCGATGCGCATGACGAAGCCGTTGACGAAAACGGTGCGCCCCGTTCCCGAGCAGAACCGGAGTCCCAAGGGCGCCGGCAGCGCGCCGTCAGTTCCCGTCGACACCACCAAGGGTCGCCGCGACGACGAGAAGCAGAACATTCGTGAGCAGGCTGCGCATGGCAACCTCACCCAGAACACCAGCAACAGGCGCATGGGGTAGACGATGAAGGTGTTGGACGTGACGACTCCCGGCCGATGGTACGATCCCATTTCGGAGCGCTGGATTGAGCCGCGCGACACGCGGACTGCAACGCCGCCTCGTGCGGAGGACGATGTTGTCTTCGAACGTCAAAGGACCTTGCAGATCGAACGCATCTGGCGCGCGCTGGTCGATTGCTGCGCGCGCGAATGAGACAGGTGATACAATTGCAAGACCGGCTTGGATGGCGTTGGCCACGCCTGCACCCTTATTTTTTCTTGCCGTCGGTCCTGTTCTCTCCCTTGGACATATCCTTCGTGCCGGGCCGCTTTGCCTGATTTGCATTCATGCCGGTGGTATCCATCGCCCCTTTCTCAGTGGCGCCGTTGGTGTTCTCCGGCCTTTCCATGCCGCTCTGCGGAGCGGGCCCGGTATTCTGGGCGATCACGGCCCCGGTCATGGCGGCAAACGCGATCGCTGCGATGAGCGCTTTCATGGGCATCTCCCTCGTTTCATGAATGACGTGCCCGGGAGAGAGTTGTTCCCAGCCCGAACTGGACCTCGCACTGGCGCACACGCCGTCACGATGCCGATTGACGCTTCAGATGCAGATAGGCCGGGTTGAAATCGCCGAGCCGCTGCAATTCGCGCCATTTCAGCACGATCAGCTCACCGTCGCGCAGGTCCATGGCTTCGCTCCGCCTGAGATCGGCAAGCGTCCGGTTCACGGTCGCAATCGCCATGCCCAGCGTCTCGCCGAGCTGGGCCAGGCTGATCGGCATCCGGCAGCGATTACCGCGGACCAGCTGCGCGGCGCGGGCGCGATAGAACAGCTCGCAGAACAGGTGCGCCATGCGCGCCTGCATGGGACGGGCGCTGTTGTTGGTGATGGCCTCGCGAAAGATCGCGGCATCGAGCAGCGTCTCGCGCCAGACGGCAAACCCGAAAGTGGGCCGCCGTCGGAAGGCGGCGAACAATTCGCGATGCGGGATGAAGGCGATCGAAGCCGGCCCCAGCGCACTCAGCCCATGATCCATCTCATCGATGAACAGGCCCTGCGCGTCCGGAAGATCGCCGGTGAGATGGAACGCGAGATATTGCCGCCGCCCGCTGCCGAGCAGATGGTAGCGCGCGACCATGCCGGAGATGACCAGCGCCGAATGTTCAGGTTCATCGCCCTGACGGATGAAATCCTCGTTCGGCGCAAAGTCGCGAACCATGAAGGTGAGCGCCCGGATTTCGGCGACATCCTCCTCCGCCAGCGCGGTGTGCTCCCACAGGTTCCGGATCAGCACGTCGTGGGCTTTATCCATGCGGCCGCCAAAAATCGCACCGGTTCGATCAAATGATACATCTGGCCGGTATTCAGCGGACTAGAACGCAAGTCGGAAGCACAGGTTGCTAACCGGTTTGCGACGGCACCGGATCGCTTCCTCCCCTCCATCACCCAGCGAACCGAGCCGCCCATCTCATGAGCCCTACTGCGATCCTTAAGCGCATCCGCCGCCTGTTCGCGTCGGAGCGAAGCGAGCATCTGGACAGCATCAACGACGCCTTCCTCAAGGGAACGTTGAACGAGCCGGTGCGGCCTATGTCGGATCAGGAGCTCGCCCGCGCCATCCGCGAGTTCCGCGCCGCGCCCGTCTCCGACCGGACCCTCGCAAAGCTCTCCCGGCGCTTCGTCGAAGTGCCCCGCGACGGCTGAGGCGCGCACCGAGTCTCATGCCGCATCGGAAATGGCCCCGGCTTGGTGGCCGGAGCCTCGAACGTGATATGTTCTGGACGCGATCGAGCCTGATCAGCGACAATGCCGCTGGCGATGCCGTGATTCATCTGTCGGCGAGCGAACGCCATCACGCTCGACGGCGTCCACACGGCGAGCCTGAACCCGACCGACTTCCTCCTCATCTGAGTTGCTCTGGGAGCAACGATCTCGCCCCGCCTACAGCGGGGCGAGACGCGGATAGGGCTCAGTCGTCAGGTCCGGCTCTCCTCCGAGACCGGCCTTTTGCGACGGCTTATAGACAGTTCGGCCGAGGGGCCAATAAGCGACGTCATGGTGCCTATTCGATCACTACATCGGCCCACGTCAGCACGGTCGGTGGCATGTTGATGCCGAGTGCTTTGGCGGTCTGGAGGTTTATGACAAGTTCGTACTTGGTCGGCCGTTCGACTGGCAGGTCGCCAGGTTTCGCACCCCTAAAAATCTTGTCGACAAAGGTCGCAGACCGGCGAAACTGATCTGGTAAGTCAATCCCGTAGCTCAAGAGGAAGCCCGCTTCGGCGTATTCTCTCACGGCAGAGATTGCGGGCAGCCGATTTCTGACGGCCATGACGCCAATCAGGCCGCGATGGTTGAACAGCACCCCATCGCTCAGCACGAGAAGCACCTGCGCGCGTTCTCCCACAATTGTCGCGAACGCTTGTTCAAGTATGTCCGGCCCGCGCGCCTCGACCGGGACAAGAGTCAATGCCAGCGCTTGGGCAACTTCCCGCAGCGACGTCAGCCGGTCCTGATTGGGCGCAAAGTCCGGATTCCAGAGAATGCCCACACGCGAGAGGTTCGGCAGAATGTCCTTCAGAAATTCGAGCCGCTTGCCGTTGATCTCATCGCCGGGCTCCGAGCTGAACCCGGTGACGTTGCCCCCCGGGCGCGCCAGACTGGCAACAAGTCCGGCACTGACCGGCTCGGCACTGTTGGCCATCACGATCGGGATCGTCCTGGTCGCCTTCATGGCGGCAACCGTGGTCACATTGTTTCCGGAAACGATGACGTCCACGCCGAGCCCGGCCACCTCTGTGGCAAGCGCCGTCAGCCGCCCCATCTCTCCGTCGGCAAAACGGTACTCGATGACGACATTCTCGCCGACGCGGTAGCCAAGGCTCCGCAGGCCCGCTTCGAAGGCTCCAACATTACGAAATGTTTGCTCCCGCGACGCGATCCCGAGATACCCTACCCGGTAGACCGACCTTGCCGGTTGCTGCGCACGCGCGCCGAGCGGCCACGTCGCTGCCGCACCGCCGATCAGCCCCATGAACTCGCGCCGTCTCATTGAGCACCACGGAGGAAACGCCCGTCCATGTCCAAAGCCTAGCACTTTGCGGCGAGACAGCGAGTGAGAATGAGCAAATAATCGGATCTCCGAAGCTGCGTCCCAATGTCCGAGATGGGTCAAAGTCGGCGGTCTGCCTTTCTGAAAGCCGCATCCGGTCTACGTTCGTCAGCCGAGGTTTGCACGGGCTTCGAGCCAGGCAGCATCGGGCCAGAATCGAACATCAACCGTCAGCACTTATTGCAAAATCAAAGGCCATCCGGAGGCGGCTTCGCAACTTCAATCTGGTGTTAGTGACTAGTCCGCATGCTGGCTATACAAGCGCGGAACGGCCCGTATCTCATAGGGAATCGTTTAACCGCCTGTGCGAGGAGGATGCATGACCAATGTAAAGGGTCCGATCATATCATTTGCGGACCTGCCATCCATCGAAGCCTATCTGTCTGCACACGAGGGAAGCGAGAGCGGCTTTTGGCTTAAGCTCGCTAAAGCCGGCGCACCAGAAGCAACCATCACCAAGGCGCAGGCCATCGAAGCCGCTTTATGTCACGGATGGATCGATGGTCAACTTGGGAAGTTTGATGAGCATTACTATTTAGTGAGAATGACGCCGCGGCGAAGTGCGAGCCGATGGTCCGCAATCAATCGGGACACGGCGGAGCGTCTTGTTCGCGAAGGGCGCATGCAACCTGCCGGGTTGAGCGAGATCCAGAAAGCCAAGGCCGATGGTCGCTGGAGCGCGGCGTATCAATCCCAGGGCAAAGCCGAACCTCCGTCCGATTTCCTGGCTGCGCTGGCTGAAAATTCGGAAGCAGAACGGGCGTTTGCGACGCTCGACCGTGCCAACAGGTTCGCCTTCGTCTATCGCGTGAACGATGCCAAGCGCCCCGAAACGCGGAATAAGCGAATTCGCGAGTTTGTAGAAATGCTCGCTCGGGGCGAAACCATTCACCCAACCAAAAGCAAGCGGGATCCAGGGGCCTGACCGAGCAGCGGAGCAGAGAATGAACGCATTGGAGGTTGGCGCAGGTCCCGCTCGGGGTCAATCGCGTCGGTTGCCCCGCGCCGCTGGGGTTTCCGGTCGGCGCTGTTTAGCGGACGTTATCAGCGCAAATCCGAAAGTCTCAAACGGGCCAATTGAGGAAGTCGAAGTCTGGCTTCGGACATCCTTGGAAGGCTACCTTGGCCGCGCACTCAGAATGAAGCTCGAGTTCGGGCTGACCGTCTGACAAAATTGAACTGAGAGAGTTTTACCACAAGATCTCTCTGGCCCGCCAAGGGTCAGGAGCGCCCGTCAGCGCAACCATCGTGCAACGTCCGGTCTCCCGCAGGCAGCCGACATTGCGGCGGCCCTTTCGTTGTTCAGCTGAGGGGCCAATTCCCGACTAATGCACACAGCAAGCAGGTCCTCTATTCGATCACCTTGTCGGCCCCGGCGAGCAGCGTCGGCGGGACTTCGAGACCGAGCGTGCTTGCGGTCCTAAGATTGATCGCCAACTCGAACTTGGTAGGCTGTTGCACCGGCAAATCGCCTGGCTTTGCGCCGTTGAAGATCTTGTCGATGAAGGCTGCGAGCTGGAAGTAGAGGTCAGGATAGTTTACGGCGTAGGCGATCAGTCCCCCGGCTTCAACGAACTCGCGGGCTGGGAAGACGGTGGGCACACGGTTGCGGGCTACCCATTCAACGATCATTTGTTGATGCATTTGGGTGAGACCGTCTGCCCCAACGACGAGGCCGTCGATATGCCGTCGCACCACCAGTTCGAATGCGTGGCTCAGGTCACCCTCGCTCCGCACGTCAAGAAGCTCAGCCTCGAGACCCAGCAAGCGTGCCGCTATCTTTGTCTCTTCCCATTCGGCTGGGACAGCTGGATTGCCCATGTTGTGAAGCAACGCAACTCGCGTGAGGCCAGGAACCAGTTCTTTGAGAACCTGAACCCGTTTCGCTGTCAGTTCGGTGCTGAAAGTAATCACCCCCGTGATGTTGCCGGTCGGCCGCGCGAAGCTCGGTACGATCGCACCGGGGCCGCCCATTGTCATCATGACTACTGGAATCGTTCCGGTCGCGTTCTGAACCGCCGTGGTGGCAGGAGTGCCTCTCGCCAGGATCAGGTCGACTTTGAGGCCAACCAATTCGGATGCGAGATCCGGAAACCGCTCGGCCCGACCGTCGGCCGACCGATACTCGATGATCAAGTTGCTTCCTTCGAAGTAACCGAAATCGCGCAGACCTTTGCGCAGAGCCTCCAGGTTGGCGGCGTTCCGTGCCGCCGGTATTGGCTCCAGAATCCCGACGCGATAGACCTTCCCGCCTCGCTGCGCACGCGCTGCGAGCGGCCAAGCCGCCGCGCCGCCGAGCAGCATGATGCATGAGCGCCGGTTCACTCCCGGTCCCTCCGTGCTTCCGACTGGAAGCATAACACACCTCGGCTACAGCAGGAGACTGCTGTGCTGCGGGATTTCGATGCTGCCTCGATTGGGGCGCGTTCTCGGCACGTCCGGTCTGGCCTCAACGGCTGACATGCCGAGCGCGATCCAGTCCCTAGACCATCAGCTTCCATGACCAGTAGATACCTATCGCCATCTGGACGGCGAACGCGGTGAAGCGGAGACTTACTGCTATCGGACTGTTCGACGCGAGATGGATAATCGACTGTACAATCCTTGCGCCGAGAAACCAAAACGCTAGAGGATCTGTAACATCCGTTCTTGATACCATGATCGCAATCGCCAACAAGCCGCCGAAAATCGGTAGACCTTCGATGCAATTGGCGTGAGCCCGTGCGAGGCGCTGCATGAAGGGCGATAGTCCGGAGTTATCCGGCGTGAAGGCGTTGGCCGCAACTTTTCCAGTCACGACGAGATACGTTCGGATGGTTTCCATCACGACCAGCAGAAGCAGCGCCCACGAGACGAAGCCTGCCAGTGCGTAGCCCGTGTTGGACATGTCCCCTCCCAAGTCATTCCTGCCCTTTGTTCATTTGTAGCCGATCCTCTCCGAACAAGACAAACAGGGCTCCTCCCCTCCTGTCCGCTTCGGATCCACCTGCTGACAAAGTGCCGTGCGGCCACCCCGAGGTCTATTGTTATAGATTTATGATGCTATGGCGCCGCGCTTGATTTACCATCGTTCAACGGGCGGAGAACGCTCGGGGACCTCATGAGTAATCTCCGACCCAAGGACCGATCATGGGTGGAATAGGAGGACATCATGCAGGACATGGCCACCGAAACCTTCATCGGCAACATGCGCGGCCCGGTTATCAGGCGAATGGATGCCGATTATGACGTCGTGCGGAGCCTCTACAACGGGATGATCGATAAGTGTCCCGTGATGATTGCGCGCTGCGCCGACGTCACCGACGTCGTGGCAGCAGTCAATTTCGCAATGGAGAACGAACTCCAGGTAGCGATCCGCGGAGGCGGGCACAATGGGCCAGGCCTCAGCAGTATCGAGGACGGGCTGATGATCGACATGTCAATGATGAAAGGCGTGCGGGTCGATCCCGCCGCGCGCACTGTCCGCGTCGGTCCCGGCTGCACGCAAGGCGATGTTGACCACGCCACGCATATCTACGGGCTCGCCGTGCCGGCCGGAATTGTGTCGACCACCGGGATCGCCGGGCTGACGCTCGGCGGCGGCACCGGATATCTCACCCGCAAGCATGGCCTCACCATCGACAATCTCCTCGAGGCGGATGTCGTACTCGCCGACGGTCGCATCGTCACGGCCAACGGGTCGGAGAACGCTGACCTTTACTGGGGCCTGCGGGGCGGCGGCGGAAATTTCGGCATTGTGACGAGCTTCCTGTTCCAGGCTCATCCGGTGCACAGGGTCTATGCCGGTCCGATCTTCTGGGATCTCGAAAATGCCCGGAGCGTTCTGCGGAAATACAGGGATTTCCTGCCTAGCGCTCCCGAGGAACTTGGGGCCTTCGTCGGCTTGAAGACCGTTCCACCGGTGGACCCATTCCCGGCGGAGCATCAGGGCAAGCGCGCCTGTGCCATCATTGGCTGCTACAATGGTCCGACAGAAGATGGCCAGGCAGTCATGGCCAGGTTGCTCGGTGAGCTGCCCCCGCCGCTCTTCAACTGGATGGGCGAAATGCCCTATCCGGCGCTCCAATCCATGTTCGACCCGTTCTTCCCGAAAGGCTTGCAATGGTACTGGCGCGGCGATTTCGTGAAAGAGCTGACCGACGAAGCAATTGACGCGCATATCGAGCAGGCCCGGAATGCACCGAGCGCGCTTTCGCTCATGCATCTTTATCCGATCGATGGCGCCGTCCATCGCGTTGGCAAGAACGACACCGCCTGGAATACGCGCGAAGCGAACTGGTCAATGGTCATCGCCGGCATCGATCCCAACCCGCAAAAAGCGGGCGAGATCACGCGCTGGACCAAGGGCTATTGGGAGGCCGTGCATCCTTACTCGGCCGAAGGCGGCTATGTGAATTTCATGATGGAGGATGGGGACGAGAGCAGACTCAGAGCCACTTACGGCGACAACTACGACCGGCTCGCGGCCCTGAAAGCGAAGTACGACCCGACGAACTTCTTCCACATGAACCAGAACATCAGACCGCTGCACTCGTAAGCCAACACGTCTGCCGCACGGTTCGGTCGCGCCCAGAACCTCATGTCGGAGCGCTCTTCCGTCCAGGGAACGACGGGAACGCCTCGGTGTCGGTCTTCGGCGGACAAGGTCGCGGAATTTGGAACGACGAAGGGAGTTGACGGTGGCCCCCGGGAGGCGTCGGGCAACACACCCGGGTCAAGCCCTCGTCACGAAAATATTTCACTTTTCCGAATTTCGGATTTATGGCATACAGCACGCATCCCGGCCCTGCCAAAGGGGCGTTCGCGACCGTCACGAGACGCGGGCTGGGTGGCGGTGGACGCGGCAGCGCCGGCGCGGATCAGCGGGATGACGGGGCGGGCAACCGTGAGTCGTCACGCTGGCGCGGTACGACACGGCGCCGTAACAGCGGTCTCGTTGATGCCGGGGGCGAGCACACGCAAGCCTCCAGGCATTCAGGCGGGACCGTCCGCGGACGGAGAAGTCGTGTGGTCCTGACGCCCGGGGTCTGTGCGTCAAGTCCTGCGGTGATGTGGCGGCCCGACCGGGCGCGCGCATCAGTCATCTGCAAGACGACGGGGGCAATAGTGCATCGCTCCCCGGGGAGAGCACGAAGGACACCGTTAAAACCATCCGCGCAGGGAAGGCCGGGCGTTCGGCCAACCCGTGGTCCACCCCGTGTGCACTCTTCGTGGCGCACGGACATGCGGGTGCCGCCGGCGCCCGGCCTTCCCTGCGCCCTTTGGCTTCCAAAGGGCGATGAGATCAAAGCAAGACTCGGGCGAAACGCGCCGCGGGAGCGCAGAGCTATGCCCCTTCCGTCTCGGTGCGCAGGCCCGTGATCTTACCGACTGTCGCACTGCTTTTCGCGCGCGCCCCGGAATGTTAGATTGGCGCCATTGCTTTGAGGAATTTTTGATGCGCGCGAGGATTTTCAATCGCGTTTTGGGGCTGGCAGCGCTGGTTGCGGCTACGCTCGCCGCCGCAACGCATCCGGCATCTGCCGAGAAGCGCATCGCGCTCGTCATCGGCAACTCCGCCTACAAGAACATCACGCCGCTCGACAATCCGTCCAAGGACGCGAGCCTGATGGCCGAGACGCTCGGCGCGCTTGGCTTCACGCTGGTCGGCGGTCGCGCCCAGCTCGATCTCGACAAGGGCGCGATGGACATCGCGGTGCAGAGTTTTGGCCGCCAGGTGCAGGGCGCCGATGTCGCGCTGTTCTATTATGCCGGCCATGGCGTGCAGGTCTCGGGCTCCAACTATCTCGTGCCTGTCGGCGCCAATCCGACCCGCGAGGCCGACGTCGATTTCCAGATGACCGACGTCAATCTCGTGCTGCGGCAGATGCAGGGGTCGGGCACGCGCCTCAACCTCGTGATCTTGGACGCCTGCCGCAACAACCCGTTTGGCTCACGCGGCCTGCGATCATCCGATGGCGGCCTGGCGCAGATGCGCGCCCCCGAGGGCACGCTGATCTCCTACGCGACGCAGCCCGGCAACGTCGCCCAGGACGGCAGCGACGGACACAGCCCCTATACGAAGGCCCTCGCCACGACGATCCGGGTCGCGGGCCTCGACGTGTTCCAGACCTTCAACCAGGTCGGCCTCGCGGTGAAGCGTGCCACATCGGGCGCGCAGCAGCCCTGGGTGTCGTCCTCGCCGATCGACGGCACCTTCTATTTCGTGCCGCCGACGCAAGCCGCCCCGCCAGCCCAGGTCGCCGCGATGCAGCCCGATCCGCTGCCTGCGGAGCCGCTGCGCGCCGATCCCGACCGCGTTCCCTTACGCGATGCCGCGCTGCTCAGCGAATTGAGCGAGCGGCTCTACGAGCTCAACTTCGATCCTGATACGCCCGACGGCCTGACGCGCGCGATCACAAAGCTCCAGCAGCGGATCTCCATGGCGCCGACGGGTGAAGCGACCGAAGGCCTGCTGCTGCGGATGCGCAAGATGGAGGATCTGAAGCCCTGGGGCTCGATCGTCTACGGACCCGATGGCAACAAATGGGGGATGTCCTGGAATCACGCCTCGCGGCGCGCGGCGGTGGCGGATGCGCGCGGCAATTGCGCCGGCACCAAATGCCCGATCGAGCTCTCGTTCTATGGCAGAAGCTGCGGCGCGTTCGCCATTTCCGACAAATCCTGGTCGCTGGTCCAGCGCGACAGCGTGCAGCGCGCGAAAGACGCCGCGCTTGACGAATGTGGCAAGGCTGGCAAAGCTTGCCGCATTATCGGGTCCGTCTGCGCCGACGGCTCCGGCCGCTGAATGCCATTTTCGTTTGGATTGTTTGGTCATGCCCAATACCGTCACCGCTACGATTGCCCTCGCCTTTCTCCTCACCGTCGCCTCATCGTCCGCCTTCGCGCAGTCCGGCAGCGCCGGCGGCTCGATCGGCAATGACGAGAAGTCGCTGTCCGGCTCGCGCCAGGATCGTTCTTCAGAGCGCTCGGTCGAGCCCGCTCCGTCCGCGCGCCGGAGCAAGCCGGCGGCCGAGGAGCCGCGCGCGTCGCGGCGAAGCAGTGGCGGCGGTGGAGGTGGCGGCGGCTTTGACGGCGCCTGGATGGTCACCAGCATCGGCTGCGGCGGCACCACGTCCGGCGCGGTCGTCGTCTCCTCGGGCAAGGTCATCGGCCAAGGCGTCACCGGTACCGTCAGCCCGAACGGCGCAGTCAGAACGGTCGGTCAAGGCGAGGGCGTGACCTTCACAGGCGCCGGCCGTCTCGGGGGCCGCAGCGGTTCCGGAACCTGGCGCCGCTCCGATGGCTGCGGCGGAACCTGGAGTTCGGCGAAACAGTAACGACGTGAAAAGGCCCGATTTCGCCGCGGAACCAACGCGCCGCGGGCCCGATTCAAGCCACATCCTCTCCGGATTTGCGGCTCATTGCCACCCAAGTCTTTGATGACAAAGGGGTGGTTAAGAGTTGCGTCATGCGTAACCGGGAGACCAGGATGGGCAACCGCACCGCAAAGTTCATATCCGCGCTCGTCGGCAGCATCATTGCCGGCGCGCCATTGGCCGCCGTATCGCAGAACGCGCAGACCGCACCGAGCACGGCCAACGCGGCCACCGACTGCCTCGCCTCGCCGAAGGGCGCCGCGCCGCAGGGGCAGCACTGGTACTATCGCGTCGAACGCGGGACCAAGCGGCAATGCTGGTATCTGCGCGCCGCCGGCGACAAGGACAGCGCGAAGTCCGTGCAGAGCGCGCAGGCCACGAGCGATACGCCGACGGCACAGGCGCCGGCGCAGCAGCCGCAGCAACAGCACCCGGTGCAGGATGCGCGCGCCGAATATCTGACAGCGCGGAGCGGTGTCGCCCCCCAAACACCAAACGCAGTTGCGCAGGCCGCAGCCGCGACACCGGCGCAACCATCTGCGGACCAGACCGCTGACAGCAACGCGCAACAACCCGCCGCACCCTGGCCCGATGTCTCCACGGCGTCCGCGCCGCCTGCGCCGCAGCCGGCGCCTGTCGCGGCAGCAGCGCAGCCGAGCGCGAAGCCGTCAAAATCCCCTGCCCCGCCGGCGCTCGCCGCGGCAGACAGCAGCGCCGACAAACCGGAGGGCTCGGTTCAGATGCTGATGCTCGTGATCGGCGGTGCGCTGGCGCTCGCCGGTATCCTCGCCAGCCTCATCTACCGCTTCGCCGGCGCGCGCGCGCACGTCCGCGTCCAGTCCGCCGAGCGTCACGGCTATTGGAACGATTGGGAGACGCAGAACCAGCACGCAAGCCGCGCGCCATGGCGCGATGCAACGCCGGCCGTTGCGCCGCGCGCGCAGCCGGCGCACCCGATCGACTTCGATGCGGCACCTCCGCAAGCGACAAAACAAGTGACAAAACTCGCCGCGATTGGCCGCGAGATCGATCTGATCGACGCGCGCAAGCGGCGCGCTGCGGTCCCTGCTGCCGCAGAACCCGACGAGATCAAGCCGGCCGAGGTCGAGATCAAGTTGTTCGATCGGGCTGCTGCGCCCAAGCTAGTCACCAACGAGATTGGCGAGGATCGCGATGAGGCGCCGGCAGGCCGCGACCAGGATGCGGTCGACGTGGATGTCATCACGACCATGCTGGAACAGCTGGCGAAGGAAGGGCCGCGCCTGTCGCGGCCTAACCTTGAAGCTGACCTTGCAAAGTTCGCACGAAGCCTACGAGGCCAATCCGCCGCTCGCGCTTGAGGCGTTCGGCCTTCAGGATCGACTGTACCTCGGCGAAGGCCTGGTCGACGTCGTGGTTGATGACGATGTAGTCGTACTCGGCCCAGTGGCTCATCTCGTGGCTGGCGCGGCTCATCCGCTTGCGGATCACCGCGTCGGAATCCTGCGCGCGCGAGTGCAGGCGCTTCTCGAGATCGGCCGCCGAGGGGGGCAGGATGAAGACGCTGACGACGTCGGCGCGCGCCTTTTCGCGTAGCTGCTGCGTGCCCTGCCAGTCGATGTCGAACAGCACGTCCTGCCCCGCCGAGAGCGCCGCCTCGACCGGGCCGCGCGGCGTGCCGTAACTATTGTCGAACACCGTCGCCCATTCCAGAAGCTCGCCGGCCTTCACCATCGCTTCGAACGTCGGCTTGTCGACGAACGAATAATCCTTGCCGTTGACCTCGCCGGGCCGCATCTCGCGCGTGGTCGCCGAGACCGACATTTTCAAGCCGGGCATCCGCTCGATCAGGAGACGCGACAGCGTCGTCTTGCCCGCGCCCGAGGGCGAAGACAGCACGAACATCAATCCGCGGCGCTCGACTCCGTCAGTTCCGTGACCGCCCGTCGTCATCGATCACTCCAGATTTTGGACCTGCTCGCGGAACTGCTCGACCACATTCTTCATGGCGAGTCCCGTATTGGTGAGCTCGATGTCGTTCGACTTCGAGCAGCAGGTATTGACCTCGCGGTGAAACTCCTGCGCCAGGAAATCGAGCTTGCGGCCGATCGGACCGCCCTTGCCGATCAGCTCGCGCGCCTGCGTGATATGCGAGGCGATGCGGTCGAGCTCCTCGCGGATGTCGGCCTTAGTTGCGATCAGGATTGCCTCCTGCATCAGGCGATCGGCATCGAAACGATCGGAGGTGTCGAGCAGGCTAGCGATCTGTTCAGTGAGCTTCGCCTTGATCGCCTCCGGTTTGCGGCCAGGCGCAGCCTCGGCTTTCTTTGCCAGTTGCTCGATCTCGTCGACCCGTTGGGTCAGGATCTGCCCCAGCGAGGTGCCCTCGCGCTTGCGCATCTCGACGAGATCGGCGAGCGCCTTGTCGAACGCCTCCACTGCGGCGGCGTGTGCGGCCTTGTCCTCTTCCTCGTCGCCCTCGGGCTCGGCGACCTCGACGACGCCCTTGATGGCGAGCAGGCCATCGATGCTCGGCGCGACCGCGTCGACCTTGCCGGAGATCAGTGCGGCCGCCTTCAGCACGGCGTTGAGCACGTCCTCGTTGACGCGGACGGTGGCGGCGGCGTTGGTGCGCTTGACATTGAGATTGGCGTAGACGGTGCCGCGCGCGAGCAGCTCGCCGGCGCGCTTCTTGGCGTGGGCCTCGAGCTCGTCGAACCCCTGCGGCAGCCGCACCCTGAGGTCAAAGCCCTTGGCATTGACCGACTTCAATTCCCATTCGAACGTGTACGGCCCGCTCGCGCCGTGGCTTCGAGCAAAGCCGGTCATGGACGACAGCGCCATCGGTTGAAATTCTCCAGAAACACGGGATTCGCGAGGCCATCAAGCCACGCGAATCTTAAGACTATTTTGCCGGAAAGTGGAATCCGCAATGTCCGCGGGCAGCTCTGCGCCCAACCTAGCGCTGGACCACCGGCGGCGAGGACTGCACCGCGCCCTGCCGGGCCGGTGCGGGACCAGTCGGCCGTGATGGTTGCTTTTTCTGCTGGTTGGGCCGCGCCGGCGTGGTCGCGGTCGGCGGATCGGTGGCGGCCGGCGCAGCAGCAGCCGGCGGCTGCGCGTCCTCGGCCGGCTCGACCGTGTCGTTCTGGATCTGCTTCTCCATCGCGCGGAGTTTCGCGACGTTCTTCTGGTGCGCGTCGTAGGTCTCGGTGAAGGCGTGCCCGCCAGTGCCGTCCGCGACGAAATAGAGATCGCGGGTGCGGGCCGGGTTGGCGGCGGCCTCGAGCGAGGCGCGGCCTGGATTGGAGATCGGCCCCGGCGGCAGGCCCTCGATCACATAGGTGTTGTAGGGCGATGGCTGCGTGATCTCGCTGCGCTTGATCGGACGGCCCAGCGTGCCCTTGCCGCCGACGAGGCCATAGATGATCGTGGGATCGGACTGCAGCTTGATCCTTTGCTTCAGGCGATTGACGAACACGGCGGCGACGCGGCTGCGCTCGTCCGGCTTGCCGGTCTCCTTTTCGACGATGGACGCCAGCGTCACCAGCTGCTCCGGCGTCTTCACCGGAATGTCCTGGCTGCGGCGCTCCCAAATCTCGGCCAGCACGCGCCTGTGCGCCTGCTGCATGCGCTGGATCACCTGCTCGCGTGTGGTGCCGCGCGGGAACTTGTAGGTCTCCGGCAACAACGTACCCTCGCGCGGCAGCTCGCGCACGCTGCCGGTGAAGATGTCGTTGTCGGACAGCCGCGCCACGATCTGCTCGGAGGTCAGGCCTTCCGGGATCGTCACGGCATGCTGCACCACTTTGCCCTCGACGATGGTGGCGATGACGTCGCGCAAGGAGGCGTTCTTCTGGAACGAATACTCACCGGGCTTGAGGTCCGAACTCGCCTTCAGCGCGGCGACACTGGCGATGAACACCCACGGATTGATGTCGGTGACGCCTTCCCGGTTCAACGTCTCGGCGATGTCGCGCTTGCCCGCGCGCTGCGGGATGTTGACGATCTTGTCTTCCCTAAGCGGCCCGGGTGCTTCCAACACCTGCCGGCCGTAATAATAGACCCCGCCGGCGCCGAGCATGGCAATCAACACCAGGGTGATGATGGCGTTGCCGACCACCACGAAGGGATTGCGCGCGCGTTCCGATCGCTTCGGCGGCGGCGGGACCTGCTCGGGCTCGAGCGCTGCCCGCGGACTCCGCGGCGAAATGGGCGGCCTTTCACTCATCGAAGCAACCTGAATCCTGCCGGTTCAATCGCGGCCTGACAATCACCTTGCCGAGCCAAATGCACGCGCCCACTTCTATGACTATCGCCGAATACGGCAAAACGGTGGATTCGTCTCAAACGCAAACTAACTGGCCAAGCGCCGGACGATCACCGACGCATTGGTGCCGCCAAAACCAAAAGAGTTCGACAATGCGACGTTGACCTCACGCTTCTTCGCCTTGTGCGGCACGAGATCAATCGCGGTCTCGACCGACGGATTGTCGAGGTTAATGGTGGGCGGCACGACATTATCGCGAATCGCGAGAATGGCGAAGATCGCCTCGATCGCACCAGCCGCGCCGAGGAGATGACCGGTCGACGACTTGGTCGAGGACATCGCGACCTTGGAGGCGGCATTGCCCAGCAGGCGCTCCACCGCACCAAGCTCGATCTCGTCGCCGAGCGGTGTCGAGGTGCCGTGCGCATTGATGTAGTCGAGATCGGATGCCGTGAGACCGGCACGCTTGAGGGCTGCCGACATGCTACGGAAGCCGCCATCGCCATCGGGCGACGGTGAGGTGATGTGATAAGCATCGCCGGAGAGGCCGTAGCCGATCACCTCGGCGTAGATCTTCGCGCCACGGCGCCTGGCGTGCTCGAGCTCCTCGAGCACCAGGACGCCGGCGCCCTCGCCCATCACGAAGCCGTCGCGGTCCTTGTCATAGGGACGCGAAGCCTTCTCGGGCGTCTCGTTGAAACCAGTCGATAGCGCGCGCGCGGCATTGAAGCCGGCAATGCCGATGCGGCAGATCGGCGATTCCGCGCCGCCGGCCACCATGACGTCGGCGTCGCCGAGCGCGATCAGGCGGGCGGCATCGCCGACCGCATGCGCGCCGGTCGAGCAGGCCGTGACCACCGAATGGTTCGGTCCCTTCAGCCCGTGCGCGATCGAGACATAGCCGGAGGCGAGATTGATCAGGCGTCCCGGAATGAAGAACGGCGACACTCGGCGCGGTCCGCGCTCCTTGAGCAGGATCGCCGTATCGGCAATGCCGTTGAGGCCGCCGATACCGGACCCGATCATGGTGCCGGTCGCACACTTGTCCTCTTCAGTCTCGGGATGCCAGTTGGCATCGTCGAGCGCCTGGCCGGCTGCGGCCATGCCGAAGATGATGAAGTCGTCGACCTTGCGCTGGTCTTTCGGCTCCATCCACTTGTCGGGATTGAACGTGTCGTTCGAACCGTCGCCGCGCACGACCGTGCAGGCGATCTTGGTCTGGAGATCGGAGACGTCGAAGCTCGCGATCCTGCGCGCACCGCTCTCGCCGTTGAGGATGCGTTTCCAGGTCGGTTCGACGCCACAGCCGAGTGGCGAGACCATGCCAAGACCCGTGACGACAACCCGCCTCATATCCGAAAACTCCGCATCGAAAGATTCACGGCCAATAACAAGAAACCGGCTGGCCGCTGCGAAGCGGCCCGTCCGGTTTCAATGTTGTCCCCGCGAAAATGAAGAGCCTCAGCTCTTCGCGTTCTTCTCGAGAAACTTCGTGGCATCGCCGACGGTGAGAATCGTTTCCGCAGCGTCGTCCGGAATCTCGCAACCGAATTCCTCTTCGAACGCCATCACCAGCTCGACGGTGTCCAGACTGTCGGCGCCGAGGTCATCGATGAAGCTCGCGTTGTCGACAACCTTCTCGGGTTCAACACCAAGGTGTTCGACCACGATCTTCTTAACCCGCTCGCCAATGTCACTCATTGCTTAACCTCGTGTTGTTCCCTGTAGACCCGACC